>BNJV01001945.1_pt1 | contig 551945 bp, 540 predicted proteins | sample 8540591 | NCBI WGS metagenome assembly BNJV01 (sample SAMD00202457, study PRJDB9452) | human saliva metagenome | host: Homo sapiens | reverse complement strand
GTTACGTATTGCTAAAGCTTGAAGAAAACTGTTTATAGTTGAGTTCTTGTTCACACAATATTAATGGAACATGTTCTATTAAAGTCATTACCTTTAAAAGCCAAAGAAATCACTCCATTTCAAATATCTGCCTGAAAATATGCAAATGCGTCAACCCAACAGAAAATATAATCAAAGAAATCTTAGATGGAAAGATTAAGGAAGATAAATTGTTTACCCTCGAGATGCAGCCATATGTCACTCCCGCCAAATTACTCCCATTCTCATCGCATGTGTCAAACAAATGCCCGATGTAGACGAAATATAAAATTACCGTTCCTAGTTCTTTTATTATAGCAGCACTAGGGTCCCTGAATTTTATAGAATCTACACATCTAGACGACTTGTATAGAGAGCTCATAGATTTTGCTGTGAGCTCCCAGCGGGAGTTCCAATGTCTGAAAATTATAAGACTAAAATATTCAAGAATTAAAAGCGACGTACATGAAAGTTGCTGATACAAACAAGATGACTCTAGACTCAATTTGAAGTAGTTCTCAATATATGCAAGAGACCAATGTAGATACTCATTTAAAAAGAATTGTCTGTGGTCTGGATACAAAAATACCTATAAATAGAGAGAATTGTTTTTATCCTTATGTAGTCTATCAAAATCCAGGACCACTTGACTTGATTTCTAATAATTTATTCTTGCTGCAAAAGAGGCATTCTTTAATAAGGGTCATAAAATTAAGGGCCCGAAAATACAAAGAATGAACATGACATGACATAGGTACTAGAAAAATCTTTTCTAAAGGAGAATATAAAGTCATTGAAGAAGAGAACTTGCAAAATGAAAGGATCTAATTTATGACCCTATTAAACGCTACTATTTATTCATAGTGCAGCAAAACAATTAAATCACACTATTACATTAGGACAAAATAAATTGTCAAAATTTTATTATAATTTGATTGACGGTGTTAATGATAAAAATGAAGAAGATTTTTCGATTTGAGTTTTGTTTATGAAGTGAGACTGGACCCAGAAGATATATTCAATGTTTCTTTCTAGCATTTAAAAAGCAACAAAATTCAAAAGTAATAAGGTTCGTTAATTTTAATGAAATTGTAAAAAGTTTCAGAACTTTCATCTGGGACTCGAAATGAAATCAATTTTATTCTTAGTGGGACGCAGATAGTAAAGAGTGATTCAACAATATAGAAAAATCATTTACAAAAAGAATATTCTGACTTGAGTAAAGTGGAACGGTATAAATTTTTATCTATTGTGGCCCAGAATAATTATGAATTACTCTTATCATATCTATACATAGACACCTTTATTATGTGCGATTGTTGGAATTTTATAATCGTCCTTATGACACTTATTTTGTTGGTTTTAATTCCAGTTCTTTAGAACGTTATAACAGAGAGATACTTTATGGAAGTAATAGATTTGAAAATCTGACTGATGTTGGCATGAGATGAAATCTCCAAAGATTCCAATCTTAAATTGAACTTTTTGCAAACAAGGAAATTGCCTAAAGAAAGATTTGAAGAGTATTGTGAGTATATGTTGAAAGAAAAGGGAAGCATTTATCATGTGGATGAGTGTGTGGGAGCTGGGTATGAAATTTTACCAAAATATAAAAAGCAATTCTATCCCTATACTATTTATTCTAACATTGAGTTAGCATTAGACTTAATTGAAAAAGATTTTGCAAGTTCGTAGTTATACAAGTTTATTGAACTTTTGGAAAGAGGTTATAAAATTAGAAATTTAGATTATAATTATAGAGAATTTGATTCTATTAAAAAGCTAGAAATCTTTTCAAAAAAATGAATATAAATATATTTAAAAAGAAAGGTGAAAAAAATTATGGACGTAAAGAGCTTATTTATTCACAAGTATGGACTAGACAAATCAATCATACTTACTTTTCATTAGAAAACAACAAACATTTATTTTTCTACTACAATTTAATTGATTTTTCATGATAACGTAAATAGAGTCTTAATAAGACTTTTGTTTATGAGGTGGAAATTAAATCAGAAGCAGTGATTTGAGATATAGTTACTGGGGTTGAAAAGCAACAGAATTTAAAGTTGTTAGAGAGTAGAATTTACAGAGCATGTAAATGCTATAATTTATCAACGAGAACAACAAATGAAATCTATTCTATTTTAAATGGAACAGACTGAGTCACAAAAAAAGTAGTTGATTTATATAAAAGATTTTTTTCAAAAAGTCTAAATGGGTTTTATCTACAGCAGAACAATTTAAATTTTTTTGAGCATTCTAAATCAAAAATTGTTATGAATTGCCCACTATAACTATTTCTAGGTATTCTGAAATTACCTATGTTGGAGCTTTTAAAAATTCTTTAATAAACCTTATACTACAACATTTACAGGTTTTTTTATTCAAATGAATTAAATAAATTTAAACTGGAAGAATTTTATGGAAGTAAAGAGTTTGAGGTGGGAATAGATTTAGCCCATGAAAGAATTGATGTGCCATCGCAATTTCAAAAGAATACATACAAACAAGAAAACTCACAAAAAAACAATTTGAAGAATATTGTGAGCATATGTACAATGAAGAAAGAACAATGTTTTACAGTTCTTATGCAATAGCTGCTGGATATAAAATCTTGCAAAAATACAAAAAAACACTCTATCCATACTTAATCTATTCAGCGCAGAACAGCATTGGAATTATTCAACAAAGAAAAAAACACTCAGTTAGAATTTGAATATTTCTATGAAAAAGAATTATAAAATTGACAGTAATTTTAATTATTCTAATGATAAAGTCAAACAGACTAAAAGCAATCTTTGTAAAAGAAGATAAATATAAATATATTTAAAAGCAACCTTTGGGTTGTTTTTTTCTTTTCAGTTGTTATATAATATAATAGACTGAAAGGATTTTTTTATACATGATTAAAGAGCTTATCTATTTTTCAAATATAACAAGACAAATAAATCATATTTATTATAGCTGACTGACATTTCTATTGGTCCATCTAAATTCTTTTTACAATTTAAAAGACTATGAAGTAAAAAAATTTTATGCTCAATGAATCTTTCATTTATGAAGTAGAAATATACTCCCGAAACTATTTTTTTATCTGTTCAAATGAATATTTAAAAGAGCTAGAAAAATATAAAATTGTTAGAAGAATATGGACTAAAAGGAATATTTAGAAGCAATTGTTTTTGCAAAATAATGTGACAAAAGAGCTTAATGCAATTTTTTTAATTGTACTAATTCTCGTCTTTTGGTAAAAGATTTTTTTACGATTTATTCAATCAAGAATCTGAGTTTTTATCTCCATATGAAAAAAACTTAAATTCTTAGCAATACTAAATCGAGTACAAGAGAAATTCACAAGCGTTATAATTAAAAAGGAGCTATCAAATTCAATATATAAAACTTTTAGAATTTTTATGAAGTTCCTTATGATTACTCTAAAATGTATCTATTCTTTAGGGAAATTAAGAAAGAGAAAAATCTATGGAAGTAATAAATTCGAAATTATTAACAATCAAACTGAGAAGCTTATTCATAGTGCATATTAGTAGTGCATACATTACCCCTTTGATTATAGGAAGAAAAATTAACCCAACAACAATTTGAAGCTTTTTGTGATTCAATTATTGACCTAGAAATATGGGACTGGAAGATTTTTACTTTATGCAATTATTTCTGGTTATAAAATTCAGACCAGACATGAGAAACGGTTTTATCCTTTTTATCGTGTATCACAACCCCTGAAAAACTTGAGGATTGGATAAAAAAATAAAAATTAGAATAGGCGATTTAGAAAAAGCAGATTGCCCTAGAAAATAACTATATGATAGAGGGGGAAAGATACGGAACAGTCAACAGCAAAAAGATTATAGAAGCTAAGAAAAATCTTTCTTAAAGACGGTCTTAAAAATCATAGATAGGGAGTTAAATATGCCAATCAAATGCTATTTATTTTTCAGATATAACAAGACAAATAAATCATACTTATTATAGTTTGTATGGAAATTCAATAGGGACATCTAAATTCTTCTATAATTTAAAGGATTATAAAATGAGAACTTTCTCACTTCTTGAACTTTTTATTTATGAAGTAGAGATTTATCCCGAATCAATCGTTGGGTGTTTTGAGGAATATATAGAGGGCAGAAAAATATAAAATTGTAAGAGAAGTAAAATTTATTGAATATCTAAAGGAAACAGATTTATCAGATGAAATTGCTGAAGAATTTAATGCTATTTTGAATGGTAATGACTTAGATTTGTCATTGATAGTAGAATTTCAGAAATTATTAAAGAAGAAAAATTCTTAACCTTAGCATATATGAAAGATTTAAATTTTTTTGGTAATATTAAATCAGAACTAAGATTAAGCTCCCTCATTTTCACTTGAAGAAGATTATCAAATTCATTACATAAGAATATTAGAATTTTTATAAAGTTGCTTATGATTGTTCTAAATTAAATTATCATAAGAGTAAGATTGAGGAGCAAAAAGTGGTTTTGGTAGTAGAGAGTTTGAAATTATCAACAACCAATCAAGTAGCATCTTTAAAGATTTGTTTTCTAACCATTATTATGTTTCAAATCTAATTCTAGCAAGAAAAGGCAACCCAAGACCAATTTGAAGTATTTTTGTGAAGATGTACTAACTGGAGGCTATATGCCAAAAACTCAAAGATTCTGCTTTGGTTTCTGGTTATGAGATACCTACTAAATATTTAGAACTATTTTCTCCTAATATTTTTTTCACAAAGAGCCAGAATTTGTTATATCTTTTATGAAATATAGGCACATAGACACAACTTTGGCTACAAAACTTCTTGAAAAATAATTATATAGTAGATGGTTTTGATTATAGTGGGCAAGGTTTTTCAAAAAGATTCTCAAGAGCAAGAAAAATCTTTCTTAAAGAAGATTTTAAAATGATAAAAAGAAGATGAACATAAAAAAATCAAAAGCAATCCTAGGGTTGCTTTTTCTTTTTTTGTTTATTATATAATATAATAGAACAAGAATTGAAAGGTGTTGTTAATATGCTTATAGATTGTTATTTATTTTCTACATGGCACGAAAAAGTAGGGTAGTATGTATTACCAAACCATAGTTTGTATAATGGGAGTTATCTATATTATAATCTAAGTGATTTTTTTATTGGGAAAAAAACATTTTTGAAGTAAACACATTTATTTATAAAGTTGAAGTAGATTCAAATGATGTTTTTTTAGTTTTAACACAACAAAATTAAAAAGCAATGAAATATAAGATTGCAAGAGAAGTTCCATTTGTGGAATTCTTAAAAGAGATTAAGCTTTCAAATAAAAACTAGAACAGAATTAAATTCTATTATAAATGGAACTTTACAAGAAGATAAATTTTTTTGAATCTTTACAATAATTTGATTAATAGTTATTCAAAAGGGTTTCAACTCAAATACAAAAGGGCTCAAAAATTCATGCAATTGTAAGTCAAGAACAGTATGTATTACCTACTTTGAAATTAATTGGAGATCTGATGGGTATATTCGTTTATTTGAATTTTTATAATAGAAAAATATAATTATTCTCATATAGAACGTCCCAACAAAAATCAAACAGATTAAAAATTGAAATTCTTTATGGGTCTAGAAAGTTTGAAACTATTGATGAATTTAATACAGACGATTCAAATTTAGATACGCACACAGGAGCAGCATTTTTATTATATACAAAAAAATTAACTCAAAAACAATTTGAAATGTATTGTGAAAATATGGAAAAATTTTGCAGATTTAGCATTTTTTTCAGCGCTGTTTTTTTGCAGACTATGAAATTCCATTTAAGTATCAAAAAAATATTTCTATCCTCATATAATTTTTAAAAATCCACACTGGTTATCACTTCTAAGTAACACAAAAACGTAAAGTTCACCTCAAGAGATTGCAACTGCAGCTCCCTAATATAAAAGGGTATAAAATAAAGGATTATAATTATAATTCTTATTGGGCAGAAGAAGTGTTAAAGTTCAAAAAAAGATTTTCAAAAATGAGGATTATAAATACTTAGAAATTAAATCTTTATCAGAGTAAAAGCAATGGAAATAAAAATATTATTCATTAAGACTTTAAAAGTTCGACTTTGTCTGCTATTATGAACATCGGATTTGGAAGATTTTTTTGTTTCTTCTATTATTTCAGTCTTATAAAATTCAACCACAACATGAGAAATTATTCTATCCTTTTTATAATCTATCATAATCCCTGAAAAAAATTGAGAATTGGATAAAAAAATAAAAATTAGAATAGTCGATTTAGAAAAGTTCTGATTGCCCTAGAAAATAACTATATGATAGATGTTAGACATTGGAATAATCGCCATCAAAAGCTTATTAGTTCAAGAGAATCTTTTTAAAGACAGACTCAAAAATCATAGAAAGGGATTATCTATGCTAATTACATGCTACGCATTTTCAGATAGAACTTTTCATGTTCAGGACATACTTATTATTCAATAGGAATGCTACAGAATTTTTATTTTTGAATTAGAATTATATGAAGATTTTTGCTACTTTGATGTCCATTTGTTTATGAGTTCAAAATTGATACAGATAAAATATTATATTGTGATAATAAGACTATTCGTTCTATTGAATACAAAAATAAGTCAGAGAAATAAGATTTGAAGAATATATTACAAAAATTCAAGAATCTTTCTAAAAAAATGAATTGAGAGAATTGCTAAATATTCTTAATGGAAATATTGCTGAAAAAAAGAAGTTCGATGCCCGATTTATACTTCAATCATCAATAAAGACATTTATAAAAATTACTAGACTAGGTCAATTGAAATTTTTTTTTGCGATACTAAATCAAGAGAATTATAAACTACCAAAAGTTCTGAATTTAAGAATCGATTCCAAATAGATTATTATATAAGACTTTTAACTTTTTACAATAAACCTTATAATGTTGTTTTTAACAGATTCTACTAAAATAACAGATTTTAGGAGAGTATCTATTAAACAAAAAAATTATGAAAGTTCTCTGTATTTGGTTCACTTTCAGACCAAACACCAGAAAAAAATTTGCTTATAATTATTTTTTTAGATGATTATATATTAAAACAGACAGATTACTCAAGAACAATTTGAAAGATTATGCCTATACAAACGAGATATATTAACTTTTAATTTTAGGTCAAAAATGCCCTGCAATTTTGTCTCATAAGATTCTGCCAGAATATAGGGAACTTTTTATCCTTTTGTGCTTTTATCATGACTAGAATATTGTTTATATTTGATTGAGAAAGATCCAAAGAATAATGACCTTTTATATGTTTTGTTTTATTGTAAAATCACAAATTCAAGAATTTTTGATTACGCCAACATACCATGGAAGAAAGAGTCCCAACTGATGCTAAAACTATCTTCCAAAACGGATTCAAATATATAGAATAAATCATCCGAACTGTTTTTACTGCAATTTCGATAAATGTATCCCCTTAGCTCTTTTTCTGTTTTATCGTTGCTTATATGACGATATAACACCACGCAGAATCGCTCTGCACCAATATAAAATTTTTCAAAAATAATAATAAAATATTTGACAAATCAAAAGTTCATATAATACAATAGAATCATCAAAAAGAAGTTCTGAGGACTGAAAATGAATAATGAAGAACTTTTAGAAGTTGTTCCGCTCTTATTTTTGCTCGCTCAGAACGACCATCAGAAGGTCTCTATCGTTAGACCAATTTCTGATTACATTTTAAAACAATCAGAAAGTTCCAAAGATAAATTAGAAAAAAATGGAAATCGGGTCCTACTACTTGATACAACAAATGGAAAAAGGTCCTTTTTGTTAATGCCAAATATGATGCTAATCGTTTTGAATTGTCTGAATTAGAGAAACAACAAATTGCTCATTATTTGAAGAAACTGACAACAATATTGTTAAAGAATTTAATTCTCATAAACAATTCTTCCCTAATTTGACTTTAGAACAACAACATGAGTTCATCAAAGTTCAATTGTAAAATTGAAAGATGTCACCCTATGCAACAATTACAAATAAAAAAAGGATAATTCAATAATGTTAAAAATTAAAGAAGTCTGAAAATATTATATTGTACTGCTTGTTGTTCCAGCCAATTTTTTTATCTAAAAATCGAGTCTGCCTGTATATCTAATTGATGGAGACATTGTAGAACCTAAAAATGTTCTACTTTAAAATTTTTGTTAATTCGGTTCAATATGAATAAAGTTCTGAGATTGCTAAAAATGGGTCCCTTTGCTTTATGTTCCAGAATTCTTAACTGACACTTCTATTATTGATGAAATTATTGCTCAAGAAGAATCCACCGTCCCTAGGATGTTTGGATAATAATGCTACTCGTAAAATTGCTCAAGATGTATTTTTACAATCCTAACTATGAAAAATGTATTGTCGGATTTTTCAATGCTGAACGACAGTTCAAAATTCTATGTTGCAGCCCAAATATGATAATGGTTCATTTATGAAGTCCCTATTGCTATTGATGGTTCACTCAAAAATTTTTGAATGACGAACGAAGACCTGACCAAATTTCATGTGCAGAACAATCAGAATCGCCACCACAAAATGTAACTGCAAACGTAATGTTCTCACATTATTATTTAATCTAATTAACTTGATTGAAGAGTTCTCACTTTTACTTGGAAATAAATATATGTTCCAGACAGTTCTAAAAAATGACTGCTGTAGAAATTGTTTGACGCCTGCACTAAAAATTTGATAAAAATTAAAATATAAAAATAAAAAAAGGGCCTCATATGCTCTTAATTTGAAAGAGTCCAATTTGTTAGTACCACAAAGGAAAAGAATTTCTGAATGCTCTGATTTGAAATGGTTCTTATCCTTGCTTAAAAATCCCTACTAATGCAAAGTTCGAAATTAGCTAAAATTTGCAATTGTTTCTAAAAAATAATAATAAAAACAATTGACACCGCTCAAATAACTTGTTATAATTAAAAATATAAATAATTGAAAGGGTCTACAATATTCTATGAAAATGTAACTGAAATTGTATTCCAAAATAACCGCTTCCTCTTAATGGGTCTCACTGTTGATGAGTCCTCCAATTGCTTAATGTACCATCAATGCAGAACTTGCTGTTCAAGGAACTGCACTTGTAATTACAGAGAAATCTGGAACAAAGCTGAAGAAGATTTGCTAACTCGTCTTGAGTCTCACATTTAGCCCAGAAAATCTTAACGTTGAAAAAGTTCCATTGAAACGAAATAAAATGGAAAAATGTCCCACAAACTCCCTCCCACTCTTGAAGAGCTCGAATACTTGCTTGACCGTACTAGAACTCAAAAACAGAAATGACAGAAGAAGAGTTCGAGCTGCTCAGTGTGTTTTTGCTGAACGTGATGCTGAACTTATTGTGCCCTGCTCATGCAGAGCCTCGAACAAAAGTTCTGTTGAGTCCCTTGACTTCACATATGACCAACTTGTTGCTCTAAAAAGAGTTCCTGTTTCTATAAAACAACAAATTTAAAAAAATCACACTTATGTGTGATTTTTTTGTTTTTAATATTACGCCTCGACAATTCTGTATTTATTTGTTAGAATATATAATATAATACGAAAGCAAACGCAATGACGTTTTAGAAATTGATTACAAAAGTTCAATATATTCAACAGTCGAATCTATAAAAAAATTTGATACAAATTTATTTGGTCCCTATGTAGAATATGAGAAAAAAATTTTTAATATTAATCTTTCAGAATTAGACAATCAAACTTTTCAGATGCCTGTTTATGCTGACGAAGATGCCAAAACAATTTATAAATTTAAATCCAAGAAAATCATTCAAACGTCACCATAGTTCTGTCTATTGATGGATTGTTCAAAAGTTCATTGTATGGATTATTACTCTTTTTAGCTCAGATTTGTATTTTATCTCTATGAATAATTTTCACCCCACGCCGATTTGTATGTTGACCGCCGAAAAAAAGATTTGGAACTTCTATGCTTAACTAACCTTTGTGCTACTGTTCATGAAGAATCTAAATATTTATTAAATGATGATAAAATTGTATTTGTACGAAATTCGTACTGGACGAATGATGGAGAATGTATCGTCAGAAGAATTTAACAAATGGAAACTAAATCCAATTGTTCAATCAAATTTCTGAATATGTAAATAAATCTACGTCCCCGTGAAATGCTGACTTATCTTTTTGGAATTCTAAATTAAGAAGAAAAGTTCCCAATTTAAAAAAATATGCTGAATTTCTTGCTTCAATTACAACTGAACAAGAGAATGTAAATACTTATGAAGATTTTATTACCTTCCAAAGACTACTCTGCTCTAAATAGAAAGAGTACTGAAATATGGAATTGCCTCAATCTTTACCCATCTACAAAATTTAAAAAAAGGATTCTACTCGAGGATTGATTAAGACGCCAATTGTTTGAAAAAGACGGAATTTATGAAGATCAAAATTCGTTCTGAACTCTGTTAAAAAGTTCTGAATGATTATGGAATTGCCTGTTTCCTCAAATTACAGAAGAGTTCCGTTCAAAGGAACAAAAATTTTGAGAAAATTCCGTCTATTGCAATTAAAATGCCAATGAAATTATAAAGACATTACTGACAAAAATGGACAAGAGTCCGATCTAATTTTTTTATCTTAAAATCGAAAAACTTGGAGGGTCACCAGAAAATTACTTTACACTTTTAACTTATGAAGAAAAAGTTCAATGGAATTGAAACAGAAAAAAAGTGAAACTCGAAGATATTGAAGTTCTCATTTTTGGAATGATGATGTATTCTCTTACACTCCAAAACAAAAAGAATGCCCCAAATCAAACGTTCACCAGCCGACCCTATCTACACTGCCTTAAATAATCAATATGGAATGTATTTAGAAACTCACTCACATACGTATGTCACTTTTGCCTGTACCACCGACTATGCAAACTCGCAAAATGATGCTGTTCAATTTACTGCAAATTCAAATCCTCTCAAATTGAAATGTATAACTGATTACGCTAGTTCAAAAACTTCAAGAAGTTTTCTGACCTGAAGATTTAGAAAGTTCTAGGAATTTCCACCTTACACTGTTAATGTTGCTGAGAAGAAATTGAACTTCGATTTTGGTTCTTTGAGTTGATGAAACAATCCTTGAAGAATGGGCCAAAATGTTCAATCAAACCAAAAACCTATTGTGTATCATACACCTACAAACCCTACCAAATGTTCTAATTATAAATCAACTATTTGGAAAGAATCGTCTCCCAATTCTAACTGGACTCCTAAACATAAATCTACTATTTCATCATACAAATCAACTCCTGCTAAGATTGAAGATGCTGCTGAATCTGCAATTATTACTTTGATTATGTTATTTGGACAAGAATTGCATGAAATTGAAACATGCTAGACATTTATAGCTTTCATTATGAATGCCCCTTATGTTCGTAACACTGAACAAGAAATTGTAGATGAAATTGTAGGTCCTGTTTCTGGTTCATTAACAACCTATTTTTAAAAATTTTGTAAAAGTTCATTCATTTTTTTGGATAACTTTTTTTCTTGATTTTTTTGAATGTTATATTATATAATAGAATTACTAAAAAGAAAGCTCTGGAAAAAAATGAATAAACGTTTAGAGTTCAAAAATTATTCAAGTCTGCTAAAGAATTGAATGCCCAAAATCAAAAAGGATTATGCGTTTCCTTTAGAACACATTTTTTTACAGCGAATGGTTCTTTAATTATGTGCCTCCAAAATTAAAGTCATCTTAGATGAATATAAAGAAATTGTAGAAACATGTTATTGAAACAAATAGTTCATCATTCTTCTGCATTTTACCAATCTTTTAAATCAAGATGCAATCGTTCGATGTCTCAACAAAGAATTTTTCTGAAATGTTTCCTAATGATGTGTTTGTTTGGAATGAGTTCAATTTATATTTAGAGTCTAATCCAAACAATGCTCAATATTAAGAAAAACAGAACTTATCACATGTTTACGCACTCAAAAACAAATTTTTTTTAAAAATGCTCAATTTGTTCTCATGTTCAGTTTAACTATACAAATGCTAATGTTAAAATTAAATTTTTAATGCTCATAATGGACTGTTTTCTAAAAAAATATTTATTTAAATTAGAGTATTGAATTCTATTCACAATCTTAACTCATTAGATAATTCTGTCGAAATAGAAGATTCAATTATTGTTATGACTGATGATTTTGAAAAGTCTCTTGCTTTCAAAAACTTATAATCGACCATCAAATAAGAATAATTATCTTGTTATTGAAGAAAAATTCAGACTTGGAATCTATTGTTAAAAAAACATTTTAGGAGAAGATAAATTTAATCGTTTACCTAAAAATCAAAGTCACTTTCATAATGATGTAATTTGTCGTTATCTTGGAATATTGAGCCCAGTTCTTAGTGCCAAAATGAATATACTCATTTAAGAACTTACTTAAAAAAACAATTTTGAGGAAACAGAAGATGAGTTCTGAAAACATTATGAACTATTTGACAAAAAAATATTGTAATTGTTCCGTCTGAATTTTATCAACTGCAAAAACAAAGATTGTCAGTTTGTAAAGGAGTTAATATATGTATTTAAAAAAACTTTCTACACTATTAAATGACAATTGCCGAGAATACAATCAACAAAAACAATGTACCTCTTGAAACTTCTAGTTCGAAATTGATTTTTGAATCAGAACGATTTAGTTCCTAGATGCACTTTTTAATTGGAATTCGAACGTGGAAAGGAAAATGATTCAACGTTTGTATGTTGAATAAAGATAAACATGGAAAAATAAAGAATTGCCAAAAATTATTAAACCAAATTTCTACTATTTTAAAGCGCCCGAAGAAGAACGATTTATTAATTTGCTCAACAAATTGAAATCAACTATTAATCCAGCAAATATTGCTAATGGTTCAGAATCGTTGTTGATGTCATTGATTAAAGGTCTCATGGAGAATTACCACAATTAACAAAAAAATTCAAATTGGAGAAAAATAATCCAAAAGAAATTAAAGGATTGACTCATTCTTCTTTTGAGACAATCCTTACTCTTCTTGCTAATGGAGAAAAATGTTCTGTTGAACCTTCCATTGTCAAAAATGTTCTAGGAAACCAAATTGCAGAGTTCTGAGTTTCAGAATTCTATTGTACCCCTCAACTCCAAGAATATAAATTCACCCTTTATTGATGCGAATTAATTTTTGTTGAAACTCCTTTTTACAGTTCACGGACTAATGGAGCTATATCTCTTTGACGAACTTGATGCTTCAGATGCTACTGTTGTCTTAAACGTGAATTCGTCCCTGCAAATTATTATGAATTCTATTGCTCAAAAAGAAAAACACAAAGATTTTCATATTATCGCTGCAGCTCAATACATTGTTAATGTGAGACCGATTATACACTGCTCGTGAAGAATTAGACGCTTCTACTATTGACCGTTTTGCTGTTGTTCCTTTTGATTATGATGAAGATTTAGAACGTCAAATTGCTGGGAATGAACAAATCTATGAATTTGTCACTGCTGTACGAGAAGCTTCCAAGAGACTGAGTCTCATGTTGTATCTATGCGGTCTACAAAAAGTTTAGCAAAATTATATGGAAAGATTGACATTGAAAAACTTGTTAAATATGTTGTGTGCAAAAATATGCGACCTGCAGATATTAGGACAGTTGTTTCAAATTGTAAATGCTCATTTAATAATCCATTATTTATTGCTCTTAAAAATATTGTTTAAGGAAGAGATTTCAAAATCTCTTCCTTTCGCCCAGTTCTTCCCTAAGAGGATTTACTAAGAATATAGATAAATTATCAATCGCCTATTAAAACTGTTATGTCTGCTGGTCCATAGACGCTAAACTATATTTAAAAATTATAATTACTTCTAGTTCATTTTTTTAGATGAAAAAAATAACTTTTTCTTTTTTTATAGACTCTATTCCAAATGTTCCTGAAAAGTTCTGTTCTCATTTATTGTTCATTTATTTCGTTGTTTTGCCTCATTTATGCTCATGTCTCGAAAAAGTTCACTGTTTTTGCGAATCGCTTCGTCTGTTGCTCAATGACTTACAACAACTGCAAAAATGCCCAATGTTCAAAAACTCCATTTTACCCTTTTTTTTGCTCATTTTTTTACTATTTTTTTACCATATTTTTACCCTCGTTTTTTTACCATTTTTTTTAAAGTTCTTTTTACCATTTTACCCTTTTTTTGTACCATTTTAGGATTAACTAATTTAATATTTGACTTGTTAAATAATTTGTAATATAATGGGCAAATGAACAAAAAGAAACTGAATGAAAAGTTCCCCAAAGATGAAAGATTTTATTGAAACAATCAATACAAAAAAATAAAAAAATATTCAAAAAGAAGAATTTGAGAAGTTCAATTAATGGACCAAGATTTGTTGAAGAAACAATCATTCACAACTTATTTCTGAAATGTTCCCTGGAACTGAATCTTTAAAAAGAGTTCAGAAGATTTACGAATCACTTTTGACTTAGAAGTTCTATCAAAAGATTTTATATTTTGTTAATAAATTCATTTCTTACACAAAAATACAATAAAAAAATCTCAAAAAAACAAAGAAGATATGCAGGATTTTCACCCTAATGTATCGCCAAACTTTAATGCTGTTCCAAATAATATGTTCAATCGAGAGTATCACAAATTGCCAATGAAAGAAATTGCCACTGCTATCTCACCTGCTCCATGAAATTTCTAAAGAGGAAATTATTACATTCGAACTGTAATTTTTGCTCTAATTGATAAATTAGAGAATGAAAAATATTAGTTCAATTTTTATATTTTATTTAATATGCTCGATTCAGAGCTCGTAGTTCAAACATAAAAAAAGAACGACTCTTTTTATTCTCCAATGACCCGTTCAAAAGTTCGTTCTATATGACATTGACGTTTTCTTAATATAACTAATAAGAAAAATTGCTAGATATAAAGATGTGCCAAAAACTTATTATGAAACTTTTTGATCCTACTGAAGAAGAAGATTTTAATACAGAATTCCCTTATATAAATTAAAAGATTCATCTGACCCATTAAATACATTTAATTGTGCTTATTATATTGTTAATCCATCATTTTTTTACGCAGACATTGTTTGAAGATTTTGGAATCTGACCCATTCTTTACTGATGTTACATATGATAATTATGGGACTGCTTTTCTTAAAGTTCTCCCGTTCGAACATGTTCATCAAGAAAAAAATATAAAAAAATGTCACTCTTTTTCTGTTTGAATGCCACTTTCACTGACCCTAATTTAATAGTCAATATATTGAAGAGTTCTATGCTCGTTTGAACAAAGAATTTCCAGACATTTTCAAGAGAGAAAAGAAACGCTAAAACTGTTTCTAGTCTCGTTTTACTGGAAAGTCGAAACATTTATCGAAATCCAGTCCAAACTGTTCTAATACGTTCATATGACGATATAACACCCCTTTAAAAATGAATATTAGATAGAATAAAAAAAGGAGAATACTGTCAAGATATTATGTAACAATTGAGAATCGCTTTTATTAAAGAATTTGATTCACAATCAAAAAGAATTAATTATCACTCCAACACACCTGCTCTGAAAGATACTTTTTGCCCTGTTCATAAAATAAAAAAGATACTTATGATTACAACAAACTTGCAGAGTTCAAAAAGAAGATTATTTTTTTATTTTCTTAGCCAAGAAAAAAATTGCTCAAACGCCATACCACTTTAAACAATTTTTTTAATGATTGATATGTGCTCTCAACAGAAAAATATTGAAACTAAAAACTATTGCTTATTTAAATTTCTATTAGAGGATTCTGGGTCTCATTTATTCTGATTTAGAACGTATTTTTTTAATAGTTATTATGGATTGTTTAATGATCCTTTTTCCACCAATTAACACTTCATATTTGTATTTTATTGAATTGTTCAAATTTAATTCCTGTTCAAAGAAATCATGATTAATAAAATAGATCCCTACTAGAATATTCTTTTTATTAATAATAATTCATTAGAGGAATTGATTTATGGAATGAGTCCCTAAGAATACTTTTTTATGACTAAACCAATAACATGTCTACTTTTAAAAATCATTCAAAAAGTTCATTAGAGATCAACTTATAGATATTCTTACAAAGATTTGCCTATGATTTACTGAAGAATCCTTGAACAGTTCATTATGTGAACATTCATAGTTCGCACTCAATAGAAGAAGAATTGTCTGTTATTCTTTATGTGTCTCGACAACTTGATGCTATTTGGAGAATATTGCTCATCAAATGCTTTTATAAATTATTGATAAATTATTTAGACTTCTTTACGCCAAAATATGCTAATCTTAATCTTGATTTAAAAAGATAACAAAGATGAAATACTACAGTACTGGAAACGAATAGGAGAACCAAATGCTAGAAATTTTTAAATATAATGCTATTAGAGATATGTTTAGATCTCAATATTTCTAGCTAAAGAATTAGGTTCATTTTCAAGGATTATCAAAAAGAATAGAACTATCTCTCCACAATACAAAAACTAGTTCAAAATGAAATTGCTAGTTCATCTCTAATAAATTAGAATTAAATCATACGCAGAAGAATTCAATGCTCTTGATAAAATGTTTTAGGGTCGTCCCATGAAGAAATTATTTTTTTATTTTAACATGCTTATTGTTCTCTGGCGAGTTCAAACCAAAAAGAGTTCATAAGACGCAAAATATTCTCTATTGAGCAATTTGGAAATCAATATACTAAAAATGTACCATTAAAACTTACTGAATACCAACTTTCTAATGATTTTAAAAAAATTTTTTTACGAAACAACAAAAAAATTTAGATAATAAGAAGATTACCAAACTTTTTGTTCTGAAGATAGATTTTCTGAAATGCTAATTACGCATTTAGAGATGTTCCTTATCCCTCGCTCAGAAAACGCTTATTCAAGATAATTATGCCCTGCACAATGAATGATGAATCTTTGACTGATGATAATAATGTCGTCATTACAATTATACTATGCTATTACCAAAATTTAAAGTACTCTAAACAAGATGAATATGAAAAATATGTAAAAGAAAGGACTAAATGTCCTTTTCTTTTTGTTGACAATTTGAAAAGTTCAAATGATAGAATGAAATCACTAAAAAGAAAAGAGGACATAAAAATGACTAATAACAAACAACTACAAACGCTCTTAGAAATTGCAGTCATGTCTCACTAGAGCAACTCGCCGAAATACTGACCCATATTTTTTTCATGTGTTGCGTGTAGCTCAATACGCTAAATATATTCGTACAAAAACCCAAAAAGCTGCATATTCTTCATGATGTTATTGAAGATACCCCACTTAATGCTGAATTTCTACGGGAAAAAAGGAATTGATGATGAGTTCATTAACTATTCTCTTTTTCTAACACATGATAAAGAGAAAACAACTTACTCTGATTATATTGATAATATTTGTAATAACGTTGATGCTATGCTTGTTAGTTATCGATTCTAACTGACAACTTAGACCACTACATTATCTGTCATTAGTCCGTGACCGTGGCGTTTTATCGTTTATGAAAAACGCCCGTACTAAAAATTATGACCACTCTTGCTCGTGACTATCCAGAAACCTTTAAAGAAATTATGAAAACAAGTTCAATTAGATTTTTTTAAGAAAGTTCGTTCGAAATAATATGAATACACAAACAAAAAAATTAAAGTTCAACTAATAAAATGTATGGAGATTTTTTTCTACAATTTATTCCATCAGAAACTTAGAAGATGAAACACTTGAACCTGTTCTATTATTTTATAACAATGAAAAGGTCACCAAAATTTACTCGTGACCAAGAAATGACTATTGAAGAGTTCGAAAAATACTCGCCCTTATAAGATGATTCTTTTCAATTCATGGGCTGACATTCCAAATGATATGCTCACACCCTGGATTTTGTTCATAACAATTAGAAAGATAAAAGTCAATGACTAAACCAAAATATTTTAATGATGAACGGCCTCAGTTCAAAAAAACATATTCAAGAAATGAGCAAAAAAATACTCAGAAGATATTCTTGCTATTGTTTCTGAATCTACTATCTATACAGTTCATTGAACAATAAACCTAATAGTTCACAACTAATATTATTGTGGATAATATTGATGCTGTAAGTGCTATTTATAAATATACCAAAGGAAAAAACGCCTATTCTTAATTTTTGCTTCATTCTATAACCCTGGTTGTCTTGCTTGGGAAGTATCGTTCAAGAAGAGCTCCCTCAGCTGAATCTGTTCTATACAACGTTTTGTCTAGCCAACAAATTTAAGAATTATTATGAAAAATAATGTCAAAGTAGTCTTTGATTATAAATTTGCTGATAGAGGGTTTTATTCTCCTAGCTGTAATTTTTTTGAGCGACCGTTTTGGTCAAACCTTCATGGTGCTAACGTTAAAGTCAATCAATACTTGTGATGTTATTACTGTAGCAGCTCCAAATCGCAGACGCCAAATTGCAACTTCATCAGATGAAAACTTTATTTCATTGAAAAAAATCGAATTGAATTTGTATTAGATATTGCTCAAGAACAAAAAGGTGGAAACACTTATTTTAGGGCTCTTAGTCGAGATATTTGCTCAAAAATCCTAATGAGTAGCTCCCAATCTTTAAAAATGCTTAAAAACTCGTCACTCAACAAAGTTCAATCTTTGCTATTATGCCAGACAAAGAAAATACTAATTTCAAGGTGTTTTCAGAAGTTTTTCAAGGAGAACTAAAATGAAAAATTATTATTTATCAAAAAGGGAAATGGGAATATAACAAATTCATAGTTCTAAAAACCCTAGATAATCAGAATTTAATTCAAAGAGGTTTTAGGAATAAAAGTTTATCATTGAAATATAGTTCTTTGTATTTGTTTAAGCTCAATTTTGAACACTTCAAAAGTGCCTCAAAAAGCTCAAATTAACACTTGAATACACTGATAGATATGATAAAGAACAAACTGAAATGATAGCTAATATTAAAGCAATTAGCCATTATAAAAAAATATTTTCAGAGTCAGAAAAAAATGGTTTATGATACAAATTCTAATCATTTAACAATTTATTGCAAAGATTTATAACTACTGAATATAGGGTTCTTTTTAAGAGTCCCTATGCTTTATTTTTTTGATATTAAATGTTACGTTTTTTTAAAAAAATAAAAAAATTTTTTTTCATAAAAAAGGGGTGAGACGATGATAGTATTGGCACACAAAAATTCGGATATATCCTACTGATGAAGATATAGTAAATTTTAAAAAAATATATTGACTATAAACGTTATTTGTATAATAAAGGCAATAGTAGTACAAAAAGAATTGTATTTGAAATACAAGGAAGAAAAAGTCAAATATAAAGATTTCGACTCATTAGATGATAAAGAAAAAGAAAAATATTTTATAGCTAAATATTATCCTCAAATGAGGTTGGTTCGTAATCACATGGTTAGAACAAAAGAAAAAAATGGGAATATAATTATGCAAGCAAATTAGTAGCAGCTGCTTATGATGCTACTAGGTCTGTTAGAAATGCACTTAACCCAAAAAAATGCCAAATCATAAAATGCCAAAATTTAAAAAGAAAAAGAACCAAAAAAATGAGTTTTTCTTTGGATGGTATAAAAATCAATGATAACAATGAATTGGTTATCCCTAAACCAAATAAATCTAAATTGTCTGATGTGGGTCGAAAAAAATCCAATAAAAATTTAGTAAAATTAAATTAGGAGAAAAAAATTAAGATTTCAAGGTGAATTAACAGGAGCAACAATTAGTTGTAATAGAAATGGCAAATGGTTTGTAAGTTTGACAATTAAGTTAGACGAAGAATCTGAAAGAAAATATAGGTCAAAAATTTAACCGTGATAGAACAAATAGTTCAGAATGTGGAATAGATGCCAATATTCGAGGTTTTTCATTATAACGAATTAGACGGTAGTTATGCCGATTGGAAAACAACCTCAGAAGAACTAATGAAACAATATGGATTGATAAAAATATTATGCAGCGTATTAGCAAAGAAACGATTGGAAAAATGAAAATTGGAAGCAAAAGCAAGACTTATGCAAAAATGAGAACCAAATTGAGTAAAAGTTATGCAAGAGCTTACAATTTACAAGAAGAAAAATCTAAACAAATTCATTCAGTACCTAAATAACAATTATTCATCAGCTAACGATTGAGGATTTAGATGTCAATAGCATGAAGATGAATAGACGTATGGCAAAGAGTTTGCATAGGGCTATGTTCGGAAGATTCAAACAGAAGATTGAGGTCAAAGTTCAATCAAACAAATATAGAATTTATCAAAGCTGATAGATTTTACCCATCAACACAAAGATGTTCAAATTGTGGGGTGGTAAAAACAGGTGAAGATAAATTAGGTTTATCAGGTGATAAACATGGCAACAAACATAATGAATATAAATGTTTCCATTGTAATAGTGAATTGGACAGAGATGATAATGCTGTTGAAAAATTTAATACAATACAAAAAAATACTACGCTAAATTATGAGTTTGAGATTATAAAACTCTGTGGGGAGTCGGCGTTTCCCAGTGTAATAGAAAAAAATAAATATTACACAAGCAACTGGATTTTTTTAGAGACTCAATGTCTGAGTGGAATCTACGGATTTTTAAACGGGGAATAGTTTTGCAAGAGTGGAACCCAGTTCCCATCTGAAAGGAATCTAACAAAAAAACAGTAATTTAAATATTGATAGGTTGAGTAATAAACTGCTATGTATCTATTTTTTTATGAATTACTTACTTATACATACAAAAAAATCTCATTTGTATATATAAGTTATAATTAGTAGAACGGTTGACTTATAACTCATGTATGATATAATTATTTTTTTGTTGTTGATATTAAACAACACTTTTTAGAAAAAAAGATGAAAAAAATTTCAAAAAACCTATTGACAAACGACTTAAAAATAGGTTACAATAAATATATAAAAATGATTTGATTCATCTTTTGGAGAGAATTAGGTCTATGGCACTTAACTTGTGAGAAAGTTCTAAGTGACAGATGATGAAATCTAATATATAAATATAAATGCCTCTAGTTTGATTGAAACTCTCAATTTCAATCCTGATCTGTCTATTCTTAATCGGCAATCTAGCAAAAGCAAGACTTATGATAGGTTATTGATTTAACCTGTAGGGCTCATAAACAATCTTGAATGGAACATACTTAATTTATGTTTATGATGATTTTATCCAAACTCGTGCCTTTGAGAGCTACTCCTCTGCAAAAGATGAATCACTTCAAAAAAATATAAAAAAATTTTTTTCAAAAACCTATTGACAAAGAATTTATTTGTGATATAATGATTTATGAACTTTGAAAAATTTAAACATGCTTTGACGGTGAAATTTGCAAACACAGGGGACTTAAAATCCCTCGACCATTTGGTCTTGCAGGGTTCAAGTCCCGCGACCATAGTAGTTGCGATAGAGACGTTATGCTACCATCCTCCCAATGAACTAGTGCTCACTGCTGGGATCCCCTGACTGTTAATCGGGTCGTAGTCCGGTCCCACCCGTTCAGTTAAATTAATTAATGAGTAACACTGTATCTTATCTAAAGAAAAAGATAAACGTCCATCCTCCTTTCATACACGTTTAAAAAAATATACTGTATAAAAATAATTTGTTTCAACATTAAAGACTTATTTTAATACATTGTAATATTTCTTTCATTGTTTAGCCTGTTGCTCATTAATTATTGTCTCAGTGCCCCGTCCCGTAGGCAGCGGACTTTAATCCGTAAACGTAGGTCCGAATCCTGCGGGTCATTCTAATATAAATATAAATACAAATACAAATATATTAGATGATTTAGCTACAGACAGCAATATAAATCGTTTCTATTTAGCAGAAAAAAAGATGAGTACCTGCCTTTTAACGACATACAGCAAATTTTATATAATAAAGAAAAACAGACTTCAAATCTATTTATCAAATTATAAAAGTCGTTAGTCTAAAAATGAAATTTAATAGTGATATACGCAAATTTTATATGGAATAGACTTTTTAATCTGTAACCCAATTAATCACTGCTCTTAAGGAATTTTGTCCCTGCTCGAGGGCTCGATTGAGTCCCAAGATCGTAAGTCCAATTCCTAGGTTCCATTAATTATTTTATATTAAATTGTTGTCCTCAAGATATAGGGTTCAAATCCCATACGATCGATGTTTATTTTAATTGGTTAAAATATGAGTAGACATTAAATGAATAAAGACTGCACTCATTATTCATACAATTTAATATAAGTCCAACTGCTAATTGAATCGTGTTTGATGAAGGTCCTTCAGCCCTATACATACCAAATCTTGTACAATTTAAAATTATATAGAGCTTTTTGTACAAGATTTTATATTGTCTCTGCAGCCCAGTTAACTGTGCCTGACTGTAAATCCGCCTCTTTCGAGTCCAAAGTTCAAACTCGAGTCCATTTCAATTAATATACCATTTATCGAGTTCGACTGGTTCAGTCACGCCCTTTCACGTCAGTCGCAGTTCAAATCCTGTACCCCTGAATTTATTTGGAAATAATATATTTTCATATAAAATTATCAGAGAACATCATTCGTTTAGTCGATTAGAATTTTGCAGGATATAAAGAGTTATGCTTGAATCCTATGCGTTTATAAGGAATCACATTATGTACGAGTTATTACTTGATGATTTATTAGAAGAATTAAAAAAATAGAGGAATAGATACATCTAAATTAAATATTCAAGAAGAAACTGATGATTCTCTTTAAATTAAATATTTGGGCCGTCACCCAAGTGGTCATAAGGGGCGGTCTTGAAAACCAGGCTGGGCGGAGTCCGTGGGTCTCGAATCCCACCCTGCCCGTTTCCTTAATTCTTTGCTGACAGCCCACTGGTAGAGCACCTGATTTGTAATCAGACGTTTGCAGGTTCAAAGTCCTGTCTCTGCCGCTACTCTATATAGATGCAATAAGTCAGGTCACCTGAAAAAAATTACAGTGTCTTTGTTTTTACCATATTATTGCAAGGTCAAAACTTATCAGAGTTCAATTCTGTAAAAGTTCATTTTCGATTAGAATTAGTCGACTCTAATCTTTATCCAAGAAATAACAAAAAAATCATAACTATTAGTTCATGTGGCAGTTACGATAGAGTATTGCCTGAGTGTTGAAAATTAGAGTTGCTGCCAAATCTTTAATCGTACTTCATTGATTAGGGTTTCTCGGTGGACACCGCGGGCACAAGAAAACGCCTGAAATAAAATGGTGTAATTAAAGGGATTGTAATATATGGATTACAATTTCAAAATTACTTAAAAAAATTTTTTTCAAAAAAATTAATTTTGATATTGACTTCAACTAAAATTTTGATATAATAAACATATACAAATTTATAGGTTCCTGCTTTACTGATCAAAAATAATGGTCCCAAAACCATAGAAATCAGTCAAGTCTGATAGAATCTGTTAAAATAAAAAAATTATTAAAAAAAGAAAAAAAGGAAGGTATTTAATCATGACAACAATTACACGTGCTCAAGATTTTCATATTGCAGATATGCAGTCCGATGTCGGACTTAGCTATTTCGTCAAAGCAAAAATACCTTACAATCTATCGCTATGATTCTAACTTGCCACGTCTGCTCCCTGAAAATCAAACTAAGATTGTAAGAAATTCCTTACAATCTTTTTCTGCTCATATGGGGCATTAGCCCTAATTGGGAAAAATACCGCCCTTGCAGGGCCTTCAGGGTCCGATTCTCCTATGCTCCATTTCCTAAAAAGGAGTCTGCAATATATGAAAAAAATTTAATTTTAGATGATTTTTTTAGAAAGATACTAAACTCTGTTTATGGAAAATGGAACGCTCCGCTCGATGGAATTTATATTGCTAGAGTTCAAAAATTTGCTAATCCTTATCCAATGAAAAAAATAAATCAGAAGAGGAACGAATTAGGTCAATTTTACTCTATAAAAAAATATTTAGCAAAGAAAGTTCATTGAAGATGAACAATTCAGAAATTCTGTAAAAAGAATTGCTCAATAAAAAAATCTTGTTTGCTTCTGTAGCAATGCTACCAATAATTTGGAATTGGGTGCTAGATATTGTCATGTTCATGTTTTAAAAGTTCTGACCGTTTATCTAAATAACAGTGCTATAGCCATAATGTCGCATGATAGTTCCAACCCTATTGGTGCAGTCTCGACTCTCGTTGCCCATATATATGCAGTAGTGAAATGGTATAACGTTGGGTCTCATAACCCAAAAATTGTCCGAACCGTCCTCGCAATTATAGATCCTTTGTCTTGAAAAATGTGCAATTTTCAATTTAGATTAAAGGATGCATTTAATAACTAATCTAGGGTTATAAGAATGGATTTTTGAAATAAAGAAATTTATTTCAACAGCTGGTCCAAAGATTAATACCAGTTCAGAAAAAAATCTTAATTTGATAGAATTTGGAAGATATAACTATCAAGAGTTCATTATTATAACTTCCTTAAATCGTGCAAACGTTAATGCTAATAAACATTGTAATTGTTGCAAATTATAAATTACAATATATAAGATTGGAAATTTGCAGGTCAATTTATCCAATTATCTTTTTACCTATAGATAGGATAGATGATAACTGTAAACGTTCCGTAAGGAGAAATATACTGCTAAAGTGCTACAACAAACAGGTTCTTGATAATCTTAAATCAAAGTCAATCTTATAAATTATTAATCAGGGTGTCGCCCAGTCTGCGCCCACTCTGCTTTTAGAAATGGTCAGTGTCCGAATCCTGTCACCTAGATTAAGCAACAAACAATTGCTCATATGAAAGGATTTATTATGTCAAATACTGTAAATATATTTTTGACCCTTTAATTATTGCATTTGTTATTACAATTCCTATTGCGCGTTATTATTACATTTATCTTTAATACGGCCCGTATTCTTGTTTATTCTAGCAATTGTTTATTCTATTGTTTTAACTTTTTGTTATTAAGGAATTTGACTATGACAAAGATTGATGTCTGATGCTGAAACTTATCACAGTCCGCTGATAACCGCTCATAGTCCAATTCTTGTTCGACAATACAATATAAATGCTCCTGCCCATCGGATATGACGCTGACTACGAATCCGAGATAGTCCAATCCCTTTAGGGCTTCATATTGTATAGACAAATTTGAGTCAAAGTCACTGGACTTTGAATCCAGTTCCAGGTCTCGAATCCTGCTACCCCGCCTGTAACTCGTGCCCAGTGCCCTTCATCGCGCACCTGTCACGCCAGAGACCGCGTCCGAACCTGTCGCCGTTTGCTCTAATATTAAAGGCCCAGTCGCCGTCTCGATAAAAGTTCCACGTTAAGAAAAGAAATTTTCTTTGAATAGACTTTTTAGTCCAGGGTCCCTGTGAAGTTCAACTCTTCTAATATTAAAAATCAATAACCCTGCCTAGCAATACATGCGCCAATACTATGAAAGGAGTTTCGACAAACTTTCGCCTGTCTATGATGCTCAATCTGTCAATACATTTTCAGTGTTGAAAAGACACGTTATATACGCCAATCACTGAGAAACCTTGAGATAATTTCGTTACGGAATTGCTAACTCTTTGTGCGCTCAATGAGGATTAGATGTGCGAAATATAATGAAAATGTGAGGATTAAAGTTCAGAGTCCTGCCTGACAATGCCCTAATCCATGATAATATTCATATGTCAAATCATTGTGATCATTATTGAATTTCAAAAATCTTGCTCAGAGAGTCAATAAATTGACGAGTCACTCCTTAGAACAAAATTTTATGGAACCCGATGCTCCGTCAATGTCACTAATGTCCATTTGGTAATGCATATATTTAGAGTATATAGCAATGTCCGATTCCCATATTACTAACGAGCCCAGTCTGTGCCAGACTTAGAAAAAAAGGTCACTAAATCCATACAGATTTATTCTGAATATGGAAACAATAGAGTTCCGCATCAACTATTGTTTTAATCCAATGATTTCCGCAAACTTGGGTCCGTACAACTTAGTTCAACGAAATCGTTCACTATCAGCTAAATCCTACTAAAAGTTCATCGCCGTCTGTAACTGCGAAAGATGAATGTTTAAGAGATACTAGAATAACCGTGGATAAACAACTAAACAATAGCTGTTAAAGACTCTTATTTAACGCTATAACTCTGTTCGTTAACTCTTTATAGGAGAAGAGAAATCCTATTTTTTTATGCTCTGTTGTCTGAGAGTCAGTCACCCGTCCTACAAACTAGATGTCACGTCCAAACTCAATACAGGTCATTTTATCTACATAAAACGAATATTGTTTATTGTGCCCTACATTTGTAAGCATCAACGCTCGTGTGGAATCTGCAGACAGCTCAGACTTAGAATCTGCTGTCCGAAAGGACGTGTGATCCGAGTCTCACCAGCCTATCTTGTCTTAGCGTTAATGTCGCCGCTATCTCACTGTGACTGAGAAGTACAGGTTCGGTCCCCGTAGGCTGATTAATATTTTGTTGTGGAATATAAAGAGTATTTTTTTGCTCTTTTTCTTGCTCGAAAGGACTTATAAAAATGAATAAAACAAAAAAATTGAAAAATCTTATTACTTATACTTCTAAAGAAATTAAAGATCACCAATGTTTAAAGGTCTTGTTGAAAAATTTAATTAAAAAAATAAAAAGGAAAGATGATTGTTCTTTCCTTTTTTTATTGCTTTTATTTCAAACTTTTTTTATAATAAAGATAATTTCTTATGAAAAAGGATTATAAATGGAAAAATTCAATATTAAAAAAAGAAGATATTTATGTTAAAGAGGTTTCACAAACAAATCTATCCCAATGATAAAGATATTAAAAATAATTTTATTAACTTTTGTAAATGACTGAATTGGATTTGTGACGCCCTTTCAAACTAGAAGATTAACTTTGAGCGAATCTATTAAAAAAATATAGGGCTCAAATTTTTTTGTTGCTGAAGGGGTACCAAGAGATTCTTCAACTATTAATTTACGTTTGAAAAAAAGGGTCACAATCTCAAGGTATAGAGTAGAAAAAGATTTACTTATCAAATAACAAAGATGGACTTATTCAATATACAGATAAACTAATTAAAGATTATAGTAGTATTGCTAAAAAGATAGATAAAATATATTTTGATATACCAGAAAAATTCTTACTTATTTCTTTTTGATGAACATTTTATCGCCAAACAAGAACAGAAATATCTATCCAAAAAAACAAAAATCTATTGAGCGAAAAAAATCAATCTCTGAATTGTTTGAATAGAAAAATATAAAAAAAGAAAGATTGCACTAAGTTAATCTTTCTTTTTTTGTTGACAAATCGCCCTGTGTATTGTATAATGAATGTAGAAATTAAGAAGAGTCGATAAAATATGAAACTGACAATAAAAAGAAACAAAGAAAGTTCAATTAAAAAAATAAACAGTCAATTAAATTTACTCTTTTTGGAAACACGAAAACGGAACTTTCTTCTAACAAAAAAATACTACAAACGCTATGTAAAAGCAGTCTGCAATAAAAGATTAAATCTTTCTATCCGCCATTAACTTCTTCAACAATTGTTCGAATTAGAACAGCTTAGAGATTTTTGCCAAATGTATCATGCTTTGATAAAGAGTTCGTCTTATTCAGAGTGGAAGAAAGGTCTTGTTAAATATGCCACCCTTTTGTTGTAAAAAAACAATAAAATTGAACTTTCACGTATTGAAAAAGTGATGAGCTATTTCCTTGTGGACCAAGAATTAGGAATGGGCTGGATTCTGATGTTGCTGTATCTGACCCATTTACAAATCATTTTTGCAATTTTATCTAATGACCCAAATAGATTGCTCCATGTTACTGATAGAGAATTACCTTTTGTTGTTAAATCTTTCTATTAAATCAAATGCTACATTTAATATTGCTATTGATGAAAGTTCGTTTTTGCTGGAACAAAATCTAAACTTGTTAACCTTGACAAACAAAAAAATCGCTCGTAAAGAATATGAGTTCAGAATTAGAAAAATTTAAGAAATAAAAATCTTTGAAATTAATCGAGATATTGCACCTATCTTTAATGAATTAATTCCAAAAATTAAGTGCCAAAAAGTCAATCAAGAACCAAAAAGAATGTTTCAGTTCAAAATTATTAGTTCCATTTAATGAATTAGTCAACAATTTCTATAAATCTATTTCTAAGAAATTGGTTTACATTCAGATAATTATTCTATTGAATTAGTTCCTCCCCATCGTTGACCCTCAAGAAGGTGAATACGGTGAGCATTATATCGAGAATATGATGGCACATTATGTGTTGATTATCATTTTAGCAAACAAATATATTGAAAAACATTACCTAAAGAAATCACGCCAATTCAATCTGAAATTGAAAAAATTAAACAAGAAAAATGACTGAAAAAAATCACCCATTCAATTTGAAATTTCTTATGGAATTTCTGTTGATGATAAAACTGCAAATGTTTATGCGCCCGTCACATTAAAAACAATTGCCACAAGAGTCAGACGCTAAATACTTTCACAAAATGGAAAAGGTATTGAATTAAATTCAAAAAGAAAGTCATAAATTGACTTTCTTCTTTTTGTTGATTTTTTTAATGATTTTATTGTATAATATAACTCAACAATATTGAAAGGTCTAAACAATGAATACTATTGTAGAAAACAAAAAGTCAAATTGGACGAATTAGCTACAAGAGGGTATAAAAATCATTTATCCTAACGCTATTGATGATTTGGATTTTGAGTTCATTATAAAGGAAAAACATCAATTCTCTGGGTCCAACTATTTTAAGACCTATAAAAAGAAAGTTGGAATTGTAAATGCTTTTAATTTTTTTATGAAAAGAGATTTAAATATAAAGGATTTTTTTATTTCTAATCCCTTATTATTTTGTAAACACATCTGCTCGAGAATATGTCTGCGTTTTGATAAAGCTTTGTCAGCACAGAGAATTTAACTTAGAATGGATTCATATTGTTTCAGATAATAATGAACAGCCCGAAATTACACTGACTTTTTATGAAAAGATTAACTATGTTCTGTACAATCCTAAAAAAAGATAGATTGCCTTTCTATATTGATGATGAATTCAAAACCACTAGTTCAAAACCAGCAGAAACGAAAAAAAGAATAAAAAAAGAAAAATCTTGAAAGAAAAATTAGAAGAAGATTTACAATCACTATTTAATTAAAACTACGGCACCAGCCCGTTTAATAAAAATGAATGATAAATGTTATTAAAAAAATGATATGAACTGTCTTAGAATTGCTCAGACTGCAGTATAGCCATTATTTAAAAATGAAGGGTTCAATAAAACTATGAATCATATTGTATAAAAAAAGAAAAGAAAGATATTTTAACATCTCATATTGAAGATGGTTACAAAGTTATTTATCCAAATAAGAATGTGAAAAATTAGCTCGATTAGATACTATAGAAAAGGTAGTTTCCTCCAGTCTTTAAAGTTTCTAGTCATATTAAAACAGCCCCTAACTTGTAAGAATTTGAATTTATATGATAGGTTCTATTAATTATAGAAATGATTTGTTTTTAACACCTGTGTATTTGATAATGGGGGTTATAGTGAATTAATTATCAGTAGAGATAAAGCTGAAATGACTTTTTAAACTAGACACTGATGTGTATATTTATTCTGGTGAGAGTTATTTGGGTTCAGAAACAAAGTTTTGTGAAAAGATTAAATATATTTTAATCAGTCGAAATAATGATAAACTACGAATTGTAGTAGATGAAGAATTTAAAACAAGGGATGCTAAAAAAACATGAAAAGCTCCAAAACGAAAAATAAAAAAACTCCAAAGAGAATTAAATTTATAATCAAGTTTAAATAAGCGTTTCTAAGCTGCTTTACTGTAAAGTCGATACATTTATCGAAAGTACAGTTTGACCGTTTTTTTGCATTTACTATATGACGATATAACAATCCCAAAAAAATGAAAGTCGAGTAATTATAAAAATGAATGAAATTGTTTCAACAAAAAGAAGATAATAATTTAGATGGATATAAATTAGCTTTACTCCCAATAAAAAAAGGTTTGAAAGTTCGCATTGTATAATCGCAATAATGAGAATTTATTCACTGAAACCTCTGAAAGTTCTTACTTGAGATTTTTTTGAAAGTCTGTTTAATTCAACTGCTATTTTTTTATTGAAAAAAATATGAGTATGATTCTATATTAAAAAAATCTTTCAAATTATAGAATTTTTTTGAATTAGTTTTTTTCATCTCTAAATAATGAATTACTAAAAAGAAAAATACATTGTAAGGAATATTAAAGTCATTAAATGAGAGTATCAAACAGTAAATGTAGATTACCCAAAGAAAAATTAAAGAGATTTATTTTAACACTGAAGATGATACTGTTGCTATTGTTCTTGATTCAAAATTATGTTCCAAGCACGAAAAAAAGACAAACAGCAAAATTAAAAAAATCCAAGAAACTTTTTCTAACAATGTTAAGGATTTGCTTAATTAGAAAGGGTCTGAAAATGAATGAAATAGTTTCAATGAAAAAAACAAAAAAATTTTTTTAGATGGATATAGTTCTATTTATCCTACTAACAACAGGGATTTGAAAGTTCAATATTTTAGATGATAATGGGGACAGACAGTTACATTTTTGGAATAAATAATCTTAATTTATCTATTTTTTTGAAAAACTTTCTCTATTTTAACAAATTATTTATTAGTCAAATACAGTCAATTAACTTTGGAAAATAATATAACTCATTCTAACTCATTTCCCTCATTAGTATTTACTTCGAGCAACAATAAGCCTGTGAAAAATACTTTGACATAAAAATCTTTTAAAAATAACAGATTCTCATGGAAATATGATTGAATTTACTCATATTGAGTTAATTAAAGAAATTTATTTTAATTCAAGTCACTAATGCTATTGTTATTATCATTGATGAAAAAAATTTTTGTTCAGATAAAGAAAAAGAAATATTTCAGAGACAGAAAGTAAAAAAATGATGAAATAGCAAAAAGAAAACAAAAAGAAAAAAGCACTATTAAAAAGTGTTGAAGATTTACTTAATTAGAAAGGTTTGAAAATGAATGAAATTGTTTCAAAAGGGAAGGTCCTCTATTAGAAGGTTAGAAGAAGATGATTATAAATTAATTTATCCAAATGATTTAAATTTAATTATGACTATGGAAAAGGATAAGGATAATATTATTTATCTATTGAGTAAAACAACAGAACTCAGATTTTTTTGAATTACTCAGAAATAAAAAAACAAGTTCATTTCTATCTTGGAAAACAACTAATATTCTTTCTGCTTGTCGAGCCCATTAGAATTAAAAAAATCAGAGAATTTGGTGCCGGGGATAAAAAAGTCAAGATACATAAAATGCTAATGTATGATGAAAAAGGGTGAAAAAAATACAGAACAAACAAATGGTCTAAACGAATAAAAAGAAATTTATATGAATTCAGCTCAAAAACTCTATTGTAATTATTATTGATGAAAATTTTCTCTTTCCAAGGGAAAGGAAAGAACTTGAGCTGAAAAAAATTAAATATAATAAGAGAAAGAATTTAGAAAAATAAGATAAATTCATTACTTAAATAAGAAAAAAATATAATAAAAAGTAGAAGAAAAAAAGAAAAATTTGGCAAAAGAAATTAGAAACTTTGTTTAAAATGATAAAGGTTATAAAAATGAAATTAGATAACAATCTATATGATAACAATCAAGTCATTCAATAAGAACGAAGAAGTCAATATTTAAGGGTAACTTTAAGGAACTTAAAGAGTTTATGGTTGAGAAGTATCATTTAGAATTAACTGACAATGAAGATATGGAGTTTATGAAGATTTTTGGAGGCAGAGAATTTAAGATTCAATGTGGTATAGCTATTGATGAAGAATTCTTTAAAGAACTAGAAGATTGGGCAAAAAAATGTAAAACAAACTTCAAAAATTTTTTTATGATGAAATTTTCAGTCAATATACAATTAAAGAAATGCTACAATTGATTAAATCAAGAGAGTTCTAACATTTAAAGAACAATATGAAAATGAAGGTTTTATTATTGATAATGATGAAACTTTTATTGATGAAATTCAAGCTCAAACTTATCATAAATACAAAGGTCTGGTATTGAAATTTCATTTCCTCCAAATATTAATTTAGATTTTGAGGAATTTATGTTCACTACTGAGTTATTTGCTATTCAAGAAAAAATGATGATTGTTATATTTTTGAACAAATTAGTGGTCAGGTGAGACTTTCTATGGAATTTACAATATTACAAACGTAGAATTCCAACAAATGTTTGAGAGAGACTATTGAATACAGTCAAAAAAATTAAATATTTTGAATAAAAACATATGAGGAAACAATCAATGAAGCAAATTAAAAGTTATATTTTTTTGAACCTGCGACATTCTTTATTATGTTGATAAGCAAGGTGAGTTTCTACTTTTAGAGTCAACAGAAGATTTACTTTAAACCTCAATCAGAAATGCCTACTTCATTCTTTGATAATTATGTTTTCAAACCCTATGCTCCGCCAACTGTCTATGATGATTTTGGAAGGTTGTCGTTATGGTCAAAGGACTATGGACAGGTGCGCATGGCTCAAACTAATGTTGAATACTCAAGTAAAGTTGTTGATGTTTTTTTATTACTAAAGAAGAGTTCAATTGAATTTAGCTAAAGTTCCGTAAGAAACAGAATGAAGAAAATGAATTCTTTAATTTATACTCAAAGATTCAAATTAAGCATGCTCTTTCAAATAGATTACTTAACTCATTAGAATTTACAAAAATATTCATTAATAGAACTAATTAAACTTGTTAATATTTATAGAGCAGAAAATACGCCTATTAAAAATTTCTGTTGTTGATTATAGTTGAAATGAATTTGCTTATTCTGAAATAGAAAAAAAGAAATAGAAAGGTTTTTATTAAAATGAATTATTTAAATATTTGTCAAAAGATAGAACAATTGAATCAAGAAATAAAAGATTATACCTCAATCGCCAAAAAAAGAAAGAGTTCAGATTAAAAGTTCACCAGAAGAGTATAAAAAAATTCCTTGAAGAAGGTTTAGGTATAGCCATATGTAGAAACCAAAAGAAAAAAATTAAATTAGTCAAACCCTATATTCATATTACTTAATGAATTGTACTTCGAAGAGTCTGAAAAGAATTTTTAGTAAAGAATTATAAATTATTATCTGACAGTTCCATTACTCTGATACAAAAACAATTGGAATTTTTTTGAAATTGAACAAGAATTTTCATTGAGTACTCGAGAAAAAGTAGTAAGATTATTTTTTTTCTGAAAATCTATCAGAAGATTATTATTCAGAACTGCTTTTTGGAAATAAATAAATTAGATGATTTTTAGCTATTGAAAAGATTAAAGTCGAAACACCTAAAAAAACAAGAACATGACTTTTTTTACAGATATAAAATCAAATAGAGACTTTGATTATACTGACTAAAAAAAGGATTTCAAAAATTCAAAGTTCTGAAAAAAATTTGAAAAAAATATTGCAATTATTGAATTTTCCAAAAAAATAATTACTGCTAAACTGTATAAGATATGTTTTTAAAATGAAGATACTAAAGAATATGAGTTCAGAATTTTCAGAATGCTGAATTAGGAGTTCTTGTAAATGAAAAACAATAGAACTTGATGCTAATGTAAAAGTTCAAATTTTCTGTTAAAGAATAATGAAAAAAATGATTTATTCACAAACTCTTGGATTAATGAAAATTTTGAATATCTTACTAAAACTACTAATAATGGAGATAAAGATTTTATCTTAATTGTTAAGAAAGGATTAGGAAAAATTAGAATATATTGTTAATAAATTAAATTATGAATATGAAGTCGGCCAAGACCGTAAAAGTTCAAAAAAACTAATCTTAAATACTAATGTTCATAACAAAAATAGAATTAAAGCTGATTTTTTTGAAAGAGTTCTATCTATCCAAGAAAAAGATTTATAATTATCTAAAAAGAAAAAAATGCCCTGATGTTTTAAAAACCATACAAAGACAAAAAAAGAAGAAGTCAAAAAAACAATAATCAGAAAGAACTTGAAAAACATTATTGAAAGTCAATATTAAAGAGAAGAAAGATTGCTAAAATCTTTCTTCTTTATTTGACAATTAATTTTTCTTTATAATATAATAGAAATATAAAGAAAAAGAGTAAAAAAATAAATGAATGAAATTAATTTGACTGTTTTTGAGATTTTTTGATTTAAAAAGAAGATGATTACTCACAACAAATGCCTTAGGGAACTGTAGTTTCTAGCTATTACTAAAGAAAGTTCTGAAATTGTTCTTCCTAATATGGATAAATTAAAAATTAGAGAAAGTTCAAATCGATATAGTCCAATTGATTTTGATTGTATTTATCACCTGAAGAAATTACTAATAAAAAAATATTATGGAACCAAAAATTTGGTTTTGATTGATAACAAATTCATTGAAAATAAAGAATACAAATACTTTATTACTGAATTTGTTCTGCTCGATGCTCTATAAAGAAAGAGAGTGCTGAATATGAAATATAGTCAATATAGAAGAATTGAAAGAAATTCTTACTCAAAACAAATTGATTAAAGAACCGTATGAGTTCAACTTTTAATTTTTGATGAAAAAAATTTGATGAAGTGACAATCCAAATCGCCAATAATGATAGTTCGTTTATGATAAATCTTGTCATATTACTTGTAAATGTCTTTATTAAAAAAACATTGAAGATGAAGACTATCCTATTCTTATTAAAAAAATTAAAGTTCATGACTCAACATTACCATTAGAAAACATTGCAAAATCAAATTAGAAGAAGAGTTATTTTTTTACTGACCCTTGTTATACACCAAATGAGTTCAAAAAGATAATAAAGTCAAAAGATTAAAACCATAATTGGAATGTTTCTTATGCACAACTCGTATTTTCTCTCGTCCGGAATATTTAATCTTATCTCATGAATCATTTAATGAAACTCCAAAACGATTAACAAAATTACCATTTACAATTGGACTCGATTCTGAGCAACTTGGAATTACTAATGTTTCAGAATATGAGGATATTTATGTCCGAAACGCAGAAAGATGGTATGACTTTATCTGTGAAAAAAACTTATAGACACATTGAAAAGGAACTTTCCCCGTTATAAAAAAATTAACAGAAAAAAATACAAAGTTCACAGATACGTTATTCTCACGACTTATTTCTTTGCAAGATAAAAAAATTACTTGCTTTAATTGATAAACTACGTAAAGCAAATAAAGGAAAATGGAATTAGAATTGAGAGACTTCTATCCAAATATTCCATACTACACTCATTTGTTTAATAATAACAACAATTATCTCGATTTATCCTTTGAACCTTATGTAACACATAATGCTGTTTTCGTCACCGCATATGGAGATGTTTACCCGTCAAAGTAGCAAGAAATAAAGATAAAGAAATTATTTATATTAAAATAGATATGAAATAAATAGGAGATTATAGAATATGACAAAAAAATTTTACAAATGACTCAAAGCAGTACATCATTCATTAGAAGAAAAACTAGAACACCTTAAATTGCTAAAACGTCCTGAAATTATTGGCCCGAATTAAAATTGCTCGTTCTTACGGGAGACCTTTCAGAAAAACGCTGAATACGAAGTTCTCAAAGACGAACAGTCATTCCCTTGATACAGAAATTACTGAATTAGAAGAAAAGTTCACGATGTCGCACAAATCATTAATATTACAGATGTTCAAGAAAAATATTGTTAGTATACGGTACTAGTTCGTTGGAATCTGATACAAATCAAGAGTTCAACTTATGAAATTGTAGAGTTCGTTTCATGCTGATGCTTTTTCAAATGAAAATTACTCAAGAATCACCTATTGGAAAAGTTCTTGTCTGCATACAATTGGAGAAATCGTTCATGTAAATACTCCAATTCCACAAGAAGTTCATGATTTAACAATTCTTGATGTTACATTCGCTTCATAAGACTGATTTTAACGTGTGTTATATCGTCACATAAAGCAACGCTAAGACGCTGAAATATGTTTTTCGATATATTTATCGAATCATGAAAAAAAGCTGTCCAGGTCTGCTTGCTTTTTACAGGATAGATGAAGAGTTTTTAATGAAAGCTGTCAGTTCTTTACTCAAAATTTAACAGATTTCCTTTTTGAATGGGATTGACATTACTCAGTCAGAAAGAAATAAAAATATTAAAAGATTTAAACAACAATATTGAATGTTTTAATATTAATCTTCACACTATCTGCTCACTATAAGAAATAAATATTCTGTTAATATTTTTTTAATTATTTGAGAGTTTGAATCAAATTATTCTAATTTAGAAAAATGCTAAGGAAATAGCAGATAAATTAAATATTAATGAACCATTGTTTCTAAATGAAAAATAAATCATCAGAAGATTGTATTACTACAATTGTAGATAAACAAGATGAAATTATGAATGTTTATATGATTGATGAATATGGAATTTGCTGTAATTTGTTTGAAAATGAAACAGATAGAATTTATCATATTTACAATAAAGAAAAAATAAGATAATTTCAACAGTACAAATGAACAAAAATTAATTCTACAATTACTTATTTTTTTACAAATCTGGTTTATATCTTAATTTTTGAAGATTATTTAACTAATATTTTAGAAGATACTTTAACTGAATCTGACATGCTATTTTTTTGACTGGTCCAATATTCCTAATCAAACATTATTGAAAAGTTCTAATTCGTCTACTACAATTAGCATTACACTCTAATTATCATGCTTTTAACAAATAAGTTCATTAGAATCAGATTTAGATAAAAAAATTACCTAACTAATCAACAATTATTTAATTTAGATTTTTGATTTTATAGCTTCCTACTTATGAACAAAAAAAGAATATTTAGAAAAAGAATATAAAAAAAGATTTTATAGTTATTCCGCCAAAAAAACAGATTATTCAGACAGATTCAAGAGCAAATATGAATATTCAGAATTTGACGAAAAATAATTTTTGTGACTATTTCATCTTTGATACCGCGAAGAATTTAAAAAGAATTAATTAATTTTATGCTTATTATAATAATGCTTATGCTCCAATTAACAATTTGAAACCATTACATTTAGATATATTTGAGATCCCTCAACAAGAGGAATTAAAACAATTGATTGAATTAAATAATCTTAATGGATATGTGATTTTAATGCGAATATTGCCTTATGAAAAATATAGATTTTCTTAAAAAAATTATGGTTCGCTATTTATCTACTTCTCTTTCTGAATCTTGTCATCACATTGTTAGAGTTCCTAAATGGTTTTCACCAATTATTGGATTAGATGTTCCTAATGCAAATAAATCTATTATTGCAATAATGAAAGAGGGTCATGCGCTCGATAAAAGTTCATCATTTTGATTATGCAGATTATTTGAGTTCATTCATTATACTAAAGATAATTATACTAAAAATTCAAGAGAATATAAAAAAATATTTTTTTAGAAGATGCCATTTATTCTAAGGAATCAACCAAAGAATGCTATAACAATTTATTGCTTTCTACTATTTTTGAAAAAAATGAGGACAAATAATGAATAATGATGTATTAAGAGAATATTTTTGATGAAATATTAGATCAAAATTGAGGATTATTTAGATTATGATGGACTGTTCACACCTTTATATTTAAATAATTTGGAATTACCTAGTTCTTACTATTATTGCTCCTAATATAGATGATGTGAGAATTTTTGATAATCATCAGAACAATTGGAAACATTATCTTATATAATAATTTAGAATTAGATGTAGAACATGATACTTTTTTGTATATTAAATATGTTTACTATTGTTCTTAGACAATCAAATTTTCTTTTGACTTTTATGATTTGAAACTGCAAAAAGAAAGTTCATCTTACAAAATGGATTCCCTGTTCATCGGTTCTTATACTAATTCGATACCAAAATATATTTTCATTTTAAGAAGTTCCTTTATGCTTTCTTTTTTTCATTTTTGCTTAAAAATTATTATATATTCTGATTATTTTGATGTCCAAAAATAGTCCCAACGATATTGTGGATCAGAGACAACCTGTTCATATTATTCATCAAAAAGGAGATTCATAATGAGTTCAAAAAAATACTTTTTTTATTTTCATCTGCTCTAATTTCTACTCTTCCAATGGGAACGCCTCACTTACTAATGAGTTCTCAGAGACACAAGAGTTCACTATCTCATTTGTTTTAGTCCGCCCCTAACTAGTTCAAGAACGACAAAAAGATTAGAAAAGTTCGAATGAAAATGAAACGCCAAAGTTCAATACTACATATAAAAATGCCCATAAAAAAATAGACCAATCAAAGAATGCTTCTAAAGAGTTCACAATTAATACTTCATCTAAAGAGAAGTTCAATAAGAAGTTCCACCTAAATTAGATGTACCAAATCCAACTGCATCTAAAGAAACTTCTATTGTCTCAAACAAAGAGTTCAATTCAAAAAAGAAAGAATTTCAAATAATTCTGAATTACTGAATGTTGAAACAACACCAATTAATAATAATGAAGATCTATCAACAATCTATGCCACAAAAAGTTCGCTAATGTTGTGAATCGTTCATCTCCATCTAAAAGTTCTACAGTTCTGTTTCATGGAACCTTTGATGCTTAGGATTGTTATCGTCCCTTATATTGTCAAAAAAATAAGAAAGCCAAGATGCCCTTAATTGCTTTTATGCTCCCTGCCATTGTTTATGCAACAATCGCCAATGCTGATCTGTTGCCCACTGCTCCTACTAGACTTGTTGTTGCTGGAACAGGTCTCTAAACCAGAGGATATTAATGGATATGAATACCTTACCAATTGAATATAACAATGCTACTAATGTGCCCAGTACTAAATAATAGAGATAATCAAGAGTTCCAAAAACAGAGTCCCAACCACTGTTACTGGTTCACAACCAACCAATTCTGAAAAGTCCGTAGAAGAGTTCAAAAAGTTCTCACGTCTGTCATGTTTTCAAACGATGGAACAGAATCCCATCCAACTGAAACTATTGTAGATAATATGCCTGTTTCAACTTCATATAACACTTCCCTCATTTGGAAGATGTTGTCTATGGACAAAAAGATGGAACAAGATATGAATCTATAAAAGATGTTTTCCCAAATCAAACGCCAGATGAAAAATGGATTTTATTCTGTACATGGATTACATAAATTTGGATATGAGGGACGTCAAATTTTGTTAAATTCCATAACGTTCATGAATCACAATACAACATCAATGCTATTATGATGAAGAAGAAAATCAATTGATTTATGATAAATTATCTTTATCTAAACAATTAGACAGAATGAAAAATGTAACTGTTACTTCTGAATCCCAACAGAATCTCAACTTCCTAATGTATTAAAAGAACAAATTGAAAGATATAAACTCATATGCTACCAAATCAAAATGCTCAATTATACTATGTTGCTTAGACCCTATTCAAGTCTAAATACGTTGGAATGTTCCAATTCTTCCAAACTGTTCTGAAAATGTGAAAGAGCTGAACTCAAGAAATTACTTATGTATATGATAGAGATTCATACAGTTCAAAACAGTCATTTTACGCCCTGTCCAACTGACCATATAAGCATTAAAGGGATCACTCAAAATGCTCCTTTTTGCAAATTATTTGATGAATGATATTAAACTTAGAATAATAAATAATATAAAATAAATTAAAAAGGAATTAGAAAATGAAACTTAAAAATATGTTTTTTTATTTTCTTCTGTCCCTTGATTCATTGCTCCTATGGCTCATTGCTCTTGCTGAAGAGTTCAATACAAATGATAGCTCGATTCTACTAATAAAACAGAAACAACTTCTGATAATAAAACAGAATCAAAAACCCCTGAAAGAATTTGAGTCTGAAAATTGCTAAAGATAAGTCCTAATATTGCTTATGTAAACAATGAGAACTTATCAAAAAGAAGAAACAGACAAAATTAGAGACATCAAAAAAAGATGAAACAATCAGTTCTGTTCTGTTTACAAGATGTCTATAAAAAAACAGAAGAACCACCTACTCCGCCAACGCCTCCAACTACCCCACCAGAAACACCTCCAACTACTCCTCCAACAACACCAAAAAGAGAATCCACCAAAACCTAATGAAGGAAAAAGATTGAAACTCCTAAAAAGCTAGAAAACTGATTAAAAAGTTCATGCCTAATACATGTCCCATTGTTAAATCATATGTTAATTGCAGTGTCTGTCTGGCCCCTGTTCTATCTTATCAAAAATAAGAAAAACAAAAACAATGTGCGCCACTGTTTGTAGTTGCTTTATCCCTTATTCATTAATAATGCAGATTCACTTACTGAACAGAAATTGCTCCAACAGAATTAATTGTTGACTCACAGAATTAAAAAGACAAAGAAATTAGCTCATGAATATATTACCAATGGGCCTGAAGAGGATTGTACTCTCCGCTCACTCCTCCAGAAGAACCACCTACTCCTCCGCTCACTCCCTCCAGAAACTCCTCCAACTCCGCCTGAAACTCCTCCTACTCCTCCAGAAGAACCACCAAAAAGAGGACCCGCCAATCAGAGTTCCTTCGTTCATCATATTTGGACAGATGACTAGGTCTCACCCATCTGAATGCTAATGAAAGACCGTCCAATTGGAACCGAATATACAACAGACTGCCACCATGAAGATATTGGCCCTGACAAAAGACTGACAAAGATTTAAATCAATTAAAGATATTTTCCCAGCTGAAGATGCTTATGACCCAAATGATGTCATTATTATGCAGAAAAAGCGCTCAAAAGATAAGAATCTCGTCCCCTTTGAAAATGGAATTTCAAATTTCATTCAATTCCATAATCTTCCTGAGTTCTATAGAAATAATTTCACTTGTGCTTTCTGACTTACCGCCCCTATCCATCAACAGACCAAATCTTAGATTTGATGTCTCACCAAAAATTACTTCACAAAAATATTACTGAATCTAAATTGCCGTTATGAAGAACAGTTCTAAGAATGTTGTAACAACAGTTTACTCACATCAGTAGTCTCCCTTATTATTCAGGATTAGACCCAATCAATGGCCTAAATATGTTAGTTCGCAGATTATTCAGACCCGCCAACAGCTACCGTTAAAGAAAAAACTTCAAGAGATTACTTACGTATATGATAGAACTTCATATAGTTCAGTGTCCTACGTTTCAGCAACAGACCATATTTAAGAATAAAAAAGTACAATTTAAAAAAATTACTTTTTTTCTTTTTTTGTTTGATTTTATGAAATGATTATGATAAAATAAAAAAATATGAAATTTTTGTAAAAACTCAAAAAAATAATGCACTTTCTAAAAAGGAGATTTGAATATTGATAAAAAAACGGTCAAATAAAAATGCAAAAAAACATAAATATCTAAAAATATTTTATTGTGACCCTATTTGTGATTTTACTGCTTTTTGGGTCCCTATTCTTATTATTTGATAAAAAAATGTCCCGAAACTAAATTAACAAAAACTTATAAACCATTACAGAATCATCATAAAGAAAAAGATGAAATCATTGAGTTCACCAAACCAATGACTATTCTTCTTATGGGCCTCGATACTGGAAATAATGAGAGAAAAAGAAACTTAAAGCAGGAAATGATGCCATGTGCCAATGACTATCAATCCTAAAAACAAAAAAACAACAATTACAGTTCTGAAAGAGATATACTTACAGAAATTAAACATAATGGAGAAACTGTCCAAACAAAATTGAATTCTGTATATCAAACATATCTGAATTGTCTATTACTACTATTGAAGATTTGTTAAATATTGAATTTGACCATTATTTATTGATTAATATGAATGTCGTCGCCACCGCTCGATTCACGCCATTGATGTTGAAAACAAATTAGATTTCCAATTACAATTTCAGATACAGAACCAGATGCCAAAGTTCGTAATTGAACCATAGACAACATATTAATGATGCTCACTGCTCTATTCACGAATGATATCATGACCCAGAGTTTTTTCATGGAAGACAAAACGTCAACGTGAGTTCATTAGTTCATTATTTCCAAAAATGCTTTCATTAGATGGATGTCAAACCACACTCAAATCATTGAGTTCTACCGCAATAATATTCAAACAGATATACCACTTAATTCTACTAATATGATGAATTTATTAGTTACAAAGATGCTCTGAATAATATTGAACAATTTCAATTAGAATGATGATGCGACAATTGCATGTTTATCTCATCAAATTGCTGTTCGACAATCTTTTTAGAAATTCAGAATAGAATTAGGTTCTGTTCAGAAAAAAAGAATTGCCAAATACTTTAGAAACTAATGCGCCAATAAATGTTTTTAACGACAAAAGAAAAATCAGAAGAAATTAAGAATGAAGAAGATGCTGATTCATATTACACTTACAAGAAAGAGGATTAAAATGATTCTAACTTATCAAATAAGAGAAGTTCTGAATTACGTGAAATTTTTTTAGAATTTACTTTTTTTCAAATATTTATCTCGTCCCCTTTGAATATCTTTTTCAAAGAAAAATTTGTTAGACGATTTTTTTGTTTTGAATCATCTGATTATCTTCTTTACACAAGAGTTTTGATTTTTACGCCATTGTTTACCAAACAACATTAAAAAGATGAAGAAGTTTTGACTATATAAATTTAAAAAGGATTAACCTTTAAAAATTATTACTAAAAATTGTTGATGATAAAGTACTATATTGATAAAAATTTGTTCACCAGATGAAATAGAGTTCACTTATAGATGAATTAAGATGTTCTTATCCAAATAATAACTACAAAATTCATACTTACAATAAATTACCGCCGTTATCAATAAATTAAAAAAAGAATGGATATACCATTCTTTTTTTGTTGCTTTTTTTGCCCTTTTTATTATATAATATAACTTCAAGAAAAAAATGAAGGGCTCTATTTTGAAAAAAATATATTATTCTGACTGCTTTATTGTTTTTGTCACCGCCCATACAACTGTTTATGCTGATTCGCCTACAATTCAAAAAATTCTGCAAAAGGAGAATTGTTGTCACTACTCTGTTTCTACAATTACAGAATACAAAGACAAGATTTCTAAATTAACAGAATTAAACAATCAAGAAAAAAAGAAGTTCCCTATCTTAAATTATACAAGTTCCTTCAAAAAAAGATTTTGATAAAATCTTAAAGGAGTTCAATGCTAAAAAAATAATCATTATTTGAACAAAAAGAAAGAACAAGAAGAAATCCCAGAACGAATTGCTAAGGAGAAAGAAAAAGAAGAAAACGACAAGAATCATTAAAAGTGCTTTTTTGTTCTCATGCCCGTCTATGAATCTAACAATCGAAACCCCAACTACCTTTTTAAAGTTCCCTAATGATGCTGGAATGAATTATGGAACATATTCATTAACTCAAAAAAATATACAATGAATCCTTATTTAGAATTCTTAAATAAACATTATCCAGAACTTCGTAATCAATTAATCATGAGTTCACGCTGATGAATTCAATAATTCATGTAACAAATTAGGACAAACAGAAACAGAAAAAAATTCCAGTTCCTCAGTTCAATACTTATTTGAATCAAATATTATTCCGCACTAGAAAGTCTCTAAAAAAGAGATCAGCAGATTTTTTTGATCACCATTCAATCAAATCCTGTTGGAATGATTTCGATCGATTCATAATGCAGGATATGCTTTTACATCCAATTATTCGAGAGCTTCATTGCTATTAAAAATGAATCTGAACAATTTAATGACAAAGAATTTGTTGAACGTATTGCTCAGCAAGAGACAATTACTCTACCATACGCTCAATCAATTGTAACAGATACACTAAACAAACACCTCAAGAAAAAAAGAACGTACAGGTCTATTTATTTACTAACTAAGAAAACCAATTAATAAAGGAGATAATTATGCTCAAACGAAAAATGGAATAACAAATTTTATATTGGAAAAAGAAGAGTTCAAAATTATTTGCAATTTATCTACCTGATTTATTATTAGATAAACCCCAAGATTACTATTTTTTTTACTTCAACCCAAAGAACAAAAAGTTCTGAAATGAACAAAGATAAAACTTATGCTTACTTTGCCATCTCGTTCATTTTATGATGCCAATTTCATTATTTCTGTCTCAATCTAAAAAAATCAGATAAAATTGGTCCCAATTCAAGATAAGACTTTCTTATTTGACCATTTCTCTGATTCTTTAGATGAAGAAGACCGTCAAATTTTTTTAGAAAATGGTCAAGAAGAAATTAATAAAAATTAATTCTTCTTTTAAAAAAATATGAAAAAAATATTTTTAAATCTTATGCCATGATTCTTCCAATTCAACACCAGAACAAATCATTACTAAATATTTAAAAAGATAAATATGATGAAGATTTAATTTTTTACTGTTAGACCTAATGGATATGCTATCTTTTAGAAATCCATAATTATCAAAGAACTTTGCTCCCCTTTATTTAGATTCAACTTCAATAAAAATTGGAGAGAAAAGAGAATTATTCGAGAATTAAATAACTTAGAAGATAATCAAAAAAATACCGTAATGCAATCAATCTATCAATAGAAAGTTCTAACTAAAAAAATGAATTGAAATTGCTATAGATAAAGTTCTAAAAGAGATTTTTGACGTTCATTTTGATTGTAGTTCAATCAATTTTGTTTATAATAAGATTTATAATGAAATTGTTATTACTCAAGAATTAAATTAAAATGAAGAAACTTTAATTGAAATTGAATTCACTAAAGATTTAAATTTGAAATTAATTACTAAATATATTAACACTAAGAAACAAGAAAATGTAATTAATGGAATATCCTATTTGAAACCGATCCATTTTAACGAATCATTTGCTAAAATTAATTCAAAAAGTCAATTTGCAGAAACAGATAAATGGATTCCTATTTTTAGATAATTTATAAAAATTTTTCTGTTGACATTTTTGGTGTTTATTGTACAATATGACTATAAATCACAAAGGAATGAAAACTATGAATTTGCTAGAACAATATAAAAAAATTACAAAGGAAAAACTTGTCAAAAAAATTGATATGCGTCTGAGCATCGCTTTATAAAAAAGAAAAATGGATTAACTACCGTAAAAATACCTTCATGCTACCTGATGTTTGCAATTCTTTGTATAGAAACGCTCAAAAGTTCAACTTTAGACCCTAAAAGGAAATGTTATTCTACGAGTTTTTGAAAAAAATTCTTTAACTGGTTCAATTAACTGAATATGAAAAATTATTCAAAAGAATTCAAGAAAGAATATTCAGAGTTCAGAATACAAACCAAATTACAAATACAATTTCTATGAAAAAAATTAGATGTCCATTAATTCTTTTTATCCCAATATAAAAAAACGTTTCAAAACTGTAACTACTCTGTCTTCATATAATCCATATACTCAAAAATGCTCTTAAATGTCCTATAAAAAGAAAATTATAGTTCATTGTTTAATTATCTAAGATTCAAAAATATTACATGTCATTTGAATATATTTCAATTAAAAACCCAATTGTAATTCATTATACACATAGCTGATTATGTATTGATTGCTCATAATAACAAAACAGTGAACGTTATTCACAAGAAAAGTTAAATCAAATTGCTAAAACGTTTTGGTTTTTCACAACCCAAGTTCTATCAATATACATTTGAAGAAATTAAAGATGTGATGAACAATGCAAAAAGATATTGAAGTCCCTGTACTTGAAAAATACTTATGGAAAACTTATTAAATTCAAAACAGAAGAATGTTTCCCTGTTTGAAAGATTATTATGGAATCTTTTTAAATCCTTTAACAAACACAAAAAAATTGCTACAATTATTGATGCCCATCTTTGATGAAATTGATGATTTAATTGCTGTTGAACGCAACATGAACATTACAAAGATTTAGGATTAATTAATACTGTTCTAACTCATGCTAAATATTTTGAAAACGAAATTCAAAAAGTTCTATGGGTTCAAGCAAAACATTTGTCAGATAAAGAATTAGGGTTCGAATTGGAAAGATTATATAGAATCTTATGCTTTGCCATGTGTTTTCCATATTAGAAAAGGTGTAGATTGGAGAACACAAAGAAAAAGGAGATGGGCTGCTACATGATGCATTGTTTGTTCAAACTAGTTCAAACAAGAAAAAGGAAGAATTAAATGGATAAAAATTATTAATAATATGAGATATACTGATACTCATGTATATTTCTTTACAGATAGTCCCCTTTTTCAAATTTCTACAAAACAAAATTTTATTATAAGGGTTTATAACTTGCAATTTTTCAGACGGGCTCTTATGATTGAAAAGTTCCTTTTATTTGATACGAGTAAAGCTGTCCAATTGCTTATGAGACTCATCCATATAAAGTCAAAAAATGCTGAGCCGATGTTCAGAAATTACAATGAGACTAAAGTGGAATGAAGTTCGCTATGATAAAATGGTCAGTGCTCAGTGCAGTTCTCTCAAAAATGAAGATTTAAAGGAAATTTTAATTGAAACAGGAGACAGAATTTTTAGTAGAGGTCCCCTTATGACAAAAATTTGAGGGTGTGAAAGTAGATTGGTTAGATGATAAAAATTCTTGATGAAAAAGAATTATAAAGGATTGAACTTGCTTTGGGAAAGCACCCTATGCAAATTCGTAATGAGTCCCAAATAGATTTTTGAGGTTTGTTATATCGTCATATAATTCATGCTAAGACAGCTTTAAAACTGGATTTTCGATAAATGTATCGACTATTCGAAAAATTCGCTCTAAAAACAGCCCATGGCTGCTTATTTTAAATCATGAGGAAATGAAAATGCTATCAATCTATGGAGAATCTTTATAGTCCAACTAAATTTAATTGCTCGTGTGAGAGAAAACTATATGTAGAAAAAGCAAGCAATGGATTAACAAGCTGAACCAAATAATTTCTATTGCTCAGATTGTTGGAATCGAGAAATGGTAGATGATGATACACTAATGGAAGAATATTTCAAGCTCTTACACTCAAAATGAAATTATGCACAAAAAAGATTTGAAAATTGGAAGAATGAAACATACAATAGAAGAATTTAAAAGAGTTTCTTTTGATAGAAATTCTCTTTTGAATTTGACTTTTTAATCAAGATATTGTAAAATAAAATTTATAAAAAAATAAAATAGCAAGGAATAAAAATGAACGATAAGAATAATGAGACTAAAAGAGTTTTCAAGAGCAGGGGAGCTTTGAAAATGACTTTAGAAAAAAACGTAAAAAAACGTGCCGAAGAACTAATATTATATTGAACTTTAGCATTGGTATTATTGGAGTCATTGCAATTGAAGGTGTGAACCTTTTATCTATCTATAATAGTAGCAAAGCATGCAAAAAGCAATCAAAAACACCAATTTCCTCATTAGACCATATGTTGTATTTAGACAAAAAAAGATATGGATAATCTTTCTGAATAGAACTCAAGATTGAGTGTAATCTATGACAATAATAAAGGTGTATTTTCTGAGGGAATTAGTCAAAAAGATTTAGATGAATTAAAAAAAGAATTTGACAGAGCAACCCTCTTTAAAAAGAAAGAGAAGAAGAAAAAAATATAAATTAGTAAATAATATGTGGAGTATGAAATCTGATTATGATGGCTATGTGGAATAAGGACTACACTCATTATTGGATTCAACAACACCTAAAAACAGTGAGTGACTATGTAGATAAACATTGGAAATTAATGGATTCTTATTTGGAGAATGATGCTATCCAAAAAGAATGGACGATTAATACATATAATGAATTGACTTAAATTACGAGATGATGACGGCTAATGTCTCGAGCTTTATTTAATATGTTTAATGAGACTTATTCTGTATCAAGTAAAAAAATAGTAGTTAAAAAAAGATGTCGGTTCAGCAAGTATTTCTGAATGGAACAATACGAAATCAGACCTTAATTTTGATTGAACTATTGTATCTAAATATATGTCAGTTATTATTAATAACTCATCTAAAATTTTAGAGAAACATGACAAGGGCATCAATCTTTATTCAGAATATAGCCAAAGCAGTAGAAAATAAAAAAATGCTTTTGATTCATGGAGTGCAAAATATACAGAATATAATAATAGCATGATTGATTTACGAGACTTTATTGGAAAAAGATGTAGAAACAGTAAAAATCTTGGGACTAAAAGAAAATGGAATTACACTTATTATTAATAAAGTAGAAGATTCTGCTAAAAAAAGATACAGTAATTTCTCAATCACAACAACATATGAGTATTCTAAAATCTTAAAAGGTAGTTCTTTTACTATTAATGTTGCTCGTGAGTAATTAAACCATCTACGTTCTTCATCAAAAGATAAATCAGAATCAAAAGAAGAAAAAAACAGAATCTACAACTAGGAGAATAACTGATGAAGTATTTAAAAAAATTGCTAAAAATTATTTTAAAGTTTCTAAAATGGAGCTTATATTAGGATTCATTCTTGCTCTTATTGGTATTCTATTTGGAACAGTTTACAGTGCCGAGTTATTAAGAAAAACACCTAAGATTACTGAGGAAATGATTACAAAGAGCTCGGGTGGGAACTACAAATATGTATGATTCAGCTGGGCAAATAATCTATTCAGATACAGAGCATAGACGAGATTATATTAAATATGAGGACATTCCAACTAAATATATTGAATTATTGTTGCAACAGAAAATAAAAATTATTGGAATGAAAAAGGTTGGTCTTTCGGAGTCATCTCTGCCGTTAAGGTAAAAGGTACTCATGGGAGGGTCAACAATTGAACAACAATTAATTAAAAACCTTGTATTTTCAAGACTCAGTGAAAGATAGAACTGTAGAGAAAAAAATTAAAGAGATTTGGACTTGGTTTCTCAAAATGGATTTAAATTTTGATAAGAAACAAATTTTAGAATGGTATATTAATTTAATCAATATGGGAGGTCTTATGGAGCAAATACTATTGCTATCACTTATTATGGTCTAAGTCTCAAAAAGATATGAATGGGGACGATTCTGTTACAATAGCTCAACATTGCACAATTGCCGGTTTTAGGACAGACCATCTGCATATAATCTATATGACAATCCAGAATTAGTAGAGAGCGTAGAAATATTGTTTTTGTTAAGTGCTTATAACAATAAGAAAATTACAAAAGAACAATATAATGAGCTCAAGAAAGTTCCTATTCAAGAGGCTGCAAGAGATTTTTGGAGAAATGGAACAGTGTTCAAATGAGCTAAAGAACATAATGCTTATGTAACTTCTGCCTAAAAACAAATTAAAGAATTGTGGGTATGATTTAGACAAAACTCCTATGCAAATCTATACGCACTTAGACTCTAATGTTGATTCTCAAGTAAAGGGTCACTTTTTGATAATTTTGGTGGATTCAAAGATGATGAAGGCAAATGCAACTATAATTGACCCTCAAAACAGTTTTGTATTGAGCCAATATGCGGGAAGAAATACAGAAGCATTTGAACTTTAAAACAGGATCTACGCAACAAAACACGTAGTTCAGGTTCTTCTATCAAATTTGAAGATTACGGACGGCTAGTGAATATAACGTATCAGGAGTAATTATATGTTGGATTCTAGTCCTATCTATACCCGGGAACCATGTTGTAGTCCAAGAACTCGCGGTTATACATATGGAAATGTTACAATGGCTGACTATGAAATTGTCCCTAAACACCCTGCTATTCGTATTTTAAATAATGTTGTTGGTTCAAATAATGCTAAAAAGTTCCTTTCTGGAATCAATTTAGATACAGAGGAAACTTATGGGGATTCTACTGCATTGGGTTTGAATGTTTCTAGCTGGGCAAATGGCTCTCCCTGCAACCCTCGACTAAAGGTATGTACAAAGACTCAATATATTGGCGAATTAGTATTCAATGATAATTCAGAGAAAGAAATTAAATTTAATGCTCAAGGCAATGAAAGAAAGTATCGGCACTATATATTGTTGAAAAATGATGTCACGCCACCAAAAACCAGATGGAACAGCAACTGATGCAATCATTGATGGATATAAAAGTTCATTCTGTTAAAACTGGAACAGCTTGGATATGGACCAGTGAGTTCAGCGCAACAGCTAACGATGCTTCAGATGAACTGGATTATTGGAACAACTAAGAATGTATCTATTGGCTATTTGGGATGGATATGATACTCCCTAATGAATATGGTCGTGCTGTAGATGTTTATGCTCATTCTCAACAACAGTCATTCAAACAATTAATGATGGGCCCATGAATGAAGGTCAAAGATGTGACTGATTGGGAAAAAACCTGACACTAACCGTCCCGACCTCACAATATGAAACCAACTGATGTTGATGCGGTCCTTCTTATGTAGATAAAGTATCAAGGACCATACTTTACTCTTGCTGACACAAGTGTTAAAGATAATATTAATGTTTATTACAAAAAGATAAATTATTAAAAGTTGGAGATGAAGGGTGAGACAAATATAAAGTAGCTCAATTATAAAGACATTATTGAATGGCAAACAAAAGCAAATGAAGAAACATTAAGATTGTTCAGTGAACTATCCAGACGCAATCCTTTATGAACAGAACTTATAAATAACAGTGAACATTATCAAGAACAAAAAATAAAAAAAGGGTAACAATTATTGTTGGTACATAAGATTATCCTAATATAATTTCTTTTTAGTTAAGTCTATTGATTCTGAATCTATCATTCATTAAAAAATACATTTAGAACTTGGAGCTGATGCTCTGATGTGAAAATATATAATACTATTATCATATTCATAAAAATGATTTAATTTTCAGATATTCTATTTTTATATACACAAATATATTAAAAGATTCTAAATCTTTATTGTATTATAATCTTTCAAATGGCAAATTTCTAATGTCAACAAAATAATAATAATCTTGATTTGGAATTCTTGTTACAATCTTAAGTTCTAATCTTTTTAATTGTTTCTGTAATTCTATTTCTTTTAAATGAAGTTTAAGCATTTTTCTTTTTCTCTTTATAGATATCTTGATAGTATCAAAAGATTGTAAGATTTCTTTATAATTATTTATGAACCATCTTCTTTTTTTGAAAATTTTTATTAAATCATTAGTGTAATCATGGATAAATCTTTCTATATGTTTTTGATTTTAAAATAGAGCAGAACTATTGTATTTGACATTTAATATATTATCAATAGTTATGAACTCAGACATAATTTTTTTAAATTGGATATTTTTCTAATATGATTAGCAAGTTTAGATTTGTGTGAGATAATGAGCAATCTTTTTCATTTAATACATTTTCATATAAATCAGGAACTTCTTTCTGAACCATTCATCCGATTGAAAATGAGTGACATAATTTTCATGTTTCTTTATAATAGTATCAACAGAAATTATTTTTGTTTTAAATTTTTCTATTTTATTTTTTTAGTGGACATATTCTTTTTAAATCTTCATCATAACAATTAGAATAACCAAGTTTTTCAAATATTGTGTCTTTGAAATGGGTTCAAATAAGAACTTGAACTCGGAATAAGAAGAAAAAGAATATTATTAAAGACTGAGCATTATCAACAGAATCTTTATATATTTTAATGAGATTAGATTGATTTTTCTATATAGTATCTATTCATTCTATATTCTCCTAAAATTGATATAAAAAAATATCTAAAAAAACGAGGAACTTAATGAAAAAAAGAGAAAAAGCAGATAGAGACGGATTGACTTTACGCATTATGAACTGTTAGGTATAATTGGAACAATTTATTTCGGTTATGAACCCAAAAGAATTATTTCACTGCAAAACAAACAGAAGCAAAAATTGAAGAAGTTTGGCAAAAAAGGTGGTAAAGGATACACATGATTATCCAGATGTTAAAGAAATTAAAAAAACAGAGCATCAAGATGTTGTAGGTTGGATTAGAGTTCCTAATAGCATATTGATGGACCAATTCTACAATCAACAGATAATGATTATTATTTGACTCATTCTTTGAGCAGAGAAGAATTAGATATTGGTAGCATATTCTTAGATTCTAAAGCGACAATAATTATAAGGATAATTTGAATTTTGTATTTGGTCACAACACTTATTTAGATAACAAATTTACTAATTAAGAAAATTCTCTGACGAAGATTTTAATAAAGTCAAATAAAAACTTTTTATATTTTTGCGACAAAAAATGAAAAAAATCACTTATAGAATTATTGGACAAGGTTTGATTCAAGCATCTTTCCACTTTACACTGAAGAAAAAAGTACATTTTAATTTAGATAATCTTGAGATAAAAAAACATATTAAAGAATATACAGATATTTCACAAGAAGATATTGAGGATATTCATGTTGATTCAAAATTAGCAGTGTTGACTACTTGTTTATCATCTAATGATTCATCAGGTAGACAAATTGTGATAGGATTGGAAGTAGAGTGAACAATATTAAAAGGAGATTTCTAATGGATTATGAATCGACCCCATTAAATGAAATTATGAAAGACTGAAGAATATAAGTTATCAATAGAATTAATGAGCATTAGAAACAGAACTAAATATTCACAAAGGAATTTTTCTAAAAAGTTAAATATTTCTTTAGATGAATTGACTAAATTAGAATATGGTGGGCAGGAACATTCCTATTGAGAGATATAAACAAATTATAAAATTGAGTCACAACATAAAAAAATAAAAAAAGAAAAAAATCTTTTTATTTTTTTATTTTATGTTGACAAATAATAAATATTTTTTTATATAATAGGCATACAAAATAAAAAAATTAAAAAAATTTTTGTTGACATTTTAAAAATTTTTATTGTATTATATATTTATAAAAAGAAATGAGAAAGGGCAAATGAATAACAATATGGAAAAAAATGAATCAATTGATTAATGAACTGGAAGAAATGGGACATAAGTGGATTTGTTTTCAGATAATCTGTGACCTGGTTTCTAGTTCTTGATGGAAGAACTATTGTTGCAGAAGTGCATAGCAATGGTGACTATGTTATCTCTCAAGGGCGATGATGGATGGGATTTGAAGTTATTGGAAATGCGTTTAAAAAAAGTAGTTGATAAATAAAATATACAGAAAAGAAAGAGTGAATAAAATTATGAAAATTAATATTAAAAGCAGTAAAAAGAAACAATTAATAAATTTCCTTGAATGAATTGGGACGATGTATTGGGAATCCAAAGTTCTGGGCGTAAGTTATTGAAAATGGGCGAGATTTTGGCTAAAAAAATCTACATTGAAACAATTGTCTGCTGGAACCAATGAGTAATATTGATAATGAAGATACAATTGAAGTTAATGAAGATATGGTTAGGGACATTCCATATTAATTTCAAAAAAATCATAGCGAACTCTATCGCAGTCGTAATCTAACAGGTTATCAAGTTTCGAGACAGGAATACGAACTCTTGAAGGGAACTCTCTTATTAATGTGGAAGATATGAGACGTGTATCATGAAGTCATTAGGGAAAGATTTTATCAATTTGTGACGAACTGAACTGAGATAAAATTTTTAGAAAATCTAATTGAAAACGAACCGGCGGGCGGAAAATCTTATAGTGAACTACGAAGAATACAATAAATCTAAAAAAATTATTTGTCTGGAATCATGGATTCGACACAATCAAGGACGATACATTACAACAACAAATAATAAGAACTGGGTACATTACTCTAAAAATGTTTGAACTCAACAATGTAGAAGAATTCAAACAAAATTGTTTGATCAATTATGGGAGCGTACATACAAAATTGATATAATAAGGCATAGAAAGAGGTTATTATGAAGAAATATCAGTAAGAAGATAAGAAGATTGAACTTTCAAAATTGTTTCAGTTGATGCATTTTTTCTGTAACGAACTGGAAATCAGGGCAGTGAACTCTGATTTGATGAAGTGGAATATGGGCAGACCATTCAAAGGGCAGCATATCAAAGTAAAGGGATGAGGGGACTCTAATTTCTCAATTTGTCCTAAATGTTTCTAATAGGAACTGGAGCCTATTTTTTTGGAATTTCATAGTTCAATGAGACGACGGACTCAAATCAGAGGTGTGGGTTCGATTCGGCGGGGTCTTTTTAAATTTAAAAATAAAAAGAAAGTTGGTTGAAAATGGATTTTGAAAAACGGACGAAAAGCATTTGATAAAGTGATGAAAGGACCCAAAGAGTTTTATTGTTGATCATGGCTGAATATTATGAGTTTGAGATATGGAACAGGAGGTGCGTCTGCGAGACCTTATCATTTGCTGAAGATTGAACTCAAAGTTGAAAGAACTATTGGCGAATTAGATTTTTTTATGAAATTGAGGGTAAACATTCATGTCTTGAACTTTTGATGTTTATGGCAAACGTGGTCTTGAACTTTGATGAAAGCAATTGAGATTATTCAAAGGATTTTTCTGACACACGGTTCAATGATAATTTATGGGATTATTGAACGGAAAGGGACGATAAGCAGGGCAGAATATGATGGGATGACTATATGGGATGTATGAGTACTTTCAAGATGAAGCAAATAAGGGCCAGATCAGAGTTAGAAAATTACAAGAAGCAATTGTGGGCCAAATGAGGAAAATCAGGGCGTGGTGGTAACACAATAAAGATGTTCTAACATTGATTGAGCACATTGGCAAGCAATTGAAAAAAATAAGATTAACGAAAAAGGGACATCAAAACGAGACCTTTTATTTTGGAGAAAAATTATGAGACGAATTAATAACAGTAACTAATCTAATTATAGTTGTCGAAAAAAGCATAATTATCTATTTTTTTAATAGATAATATATTTTCAAAAAAATTATAGCAAAAGCACAATAATATGAGCATGAACTTTTCTAGCAAATGAACATAAGATTATAGTAGTGAACTATAGGAATATTTGTTTTTTTGTTCATAATGACTATCTTTGAAAAGAGTTTAAATTCTCTATTCACAAATAGTTGACTTATTGTAGCAGTTCTTGGATTCATTTTGCAAAAATACAATCAAAAATATTATAGCAGGGATGGTGATCTTTCTTGGCGAAACATTCAAGATTGGAGATAGAATTAGGGGTGGCGGTAAGACATTACAGGTGTTATTGAAGAAATGGATCCCTAAGACATACGAACTAAGACATTTACAAATGAAAGGACATCATTCCAAATTCAATTATGAACGGATCCTATTATTGTAAACAATGACATTAAAGAATCAATAACAAGTTATCCTATATCTATTCAAATTAAAATTGACAAAGATATAGGTTTGAGACAAACAATTATTAGAAGAAGCAATAGGGAGACATCAAAATCTATTAAACAAAGAAAAAATTCAAAAAGTGAACTATCTCATGCAGGCGAAGCAATAGTAGAATTGAGAGACCTTATATGGACAGGATATTGAAACAGAACTGAAGAGTTATCTAATTTGAAATTAGATGTTATAAAAAAATGAAGATAATAATTTATATGATTAAAAAAATGAACATAAGACAATAAGTTATTTTTTTAATCTAATATAAAAACAAGGTAATCGTTTTTCAGACCTGTGTTATAATAGTTTCTTCTTAGAGTAGCATATAATTAAGAATAATAAATATAAAGACGATATATAATAAATGATAAGGGTTTCAGAACTGAATGAGCACAAAAAGAAAACGAGGGTGCTTTTTAATGAAAAAAAGTTATTGATGAAACAGTTTATAGTAAAAGGAACTGGGAGGGACTAAAGGAAATGATTGGAAAGAATCGAGGCAGTATTGGCAGATTCGTCCAAGATAATTATAGAAACCTATGATGGGGATAAAAGTTTCCTAGAAGAAGCAACAGAACAGACACATATTAAACACATTATGGACCTAGAGGGGAATATGAAAAAGACAGATTCCCTATGGATACATTTGAGCTCTGTGCAGATATTCCAGCAGGTTATATTGATAAAGAAAAATGAGACTATCTACGGAATTCAAAATGATGAGTTGTTCAAATTGAACTAGCAAAAAGGTGGATTAAGAACAGACGAAACAGCATTGAAAGAGCATGGTTTTGAACGAACTTTGATTGTTCATGATTTCTATTCTAAGAATGTTGTTACAGTTAATGACGGTATCTTTAAAAGCATATACACAAGATATTAGAACGGGACCCGTCATTCTCAGTACAATTAGCGGGTTGGCTTTGATGCTATTCTCGTGGTCGTATTATTGGTGTTTGTGGCGATTGAACTATATGGAGCAGAATAACAAAAGAAGAAAAAGAATAGAGATTGGCAAGCAATTGAACTCGGGCGATGATGAATCAATCAGATTAAAAGAAGAAATCTTTAATCAGTATAAGGAACCTTGATGAAATTATTCGTTTGGGTGATTTGTATGGTGTTGATGTTCGTGGACTTTGACACAAAAAGAAGCAATCAATGGACAAATATTTGAACTCGCGAAGAACGTCGTGTAATCAATGGGACGACTCTATCGGACGTTTGGCGTGTTCTTGATGTATTTGGCGAACGTGATTTAGAACGTGGGATATACAGAAAAAGAAATCAAGAGTTTGTTGATGATTTTGTTATCAAATTAAGAACAGTAAAATTTTGGCAGACAAAAAGCATTTGATGAAATTTATTCAGGTGAACTAACATTTATTACAATCTCTATGGGTGGTATGGGTAATGATGAATCATGGAAATGAGCAAAATGGACAGGGCTCTTGCAGAACTAGATAATATTAGTGATAGGATGGAGTGAGGCATTCTTTGGACGATAAATTGGCCAGAACTGAGACATTGGCGTATGGAAATGAGTCTAGACGTCATCTATCAATATGAAGGTGTTGGCGCAGACAGGACGGACATGGTGAAATGAGTTGTATCTCATGTTGTGTATCTCAAATTTGAACTGAAAATGAAGAGTGGCGACATTCAATGAACTCGGACCCGTATTAACGTATTGAAAGCATTGGACAGCGGATTAAATGGTGGATATGATGATGTTCATAGAGATTATAAAGTCTTTGATGTTACAGGACGTTGAACTCTGAATATTTAGATTTTTGATGAAGTATTGAGACGAGACGACAAGGAACTAGAATGGACGATAATTATGTGGACGACAAATATTATCCATTACATGACAGATAAATATAATTATGGGAGAGGTAAATGGCATTATTATCTAAGATTGGTATTAACATGGGATTCAGTATTTGTGGATTTGACAATTTAGTAGATTCATTATGTGGCGTAAATATGGCAAAGTTAAAAACAATTCGTGATGAAAATGGTTATATTTATGGGAGCATGAAGTTGAAGGTGATTTCAGTCGTTATGGTGAAGATGAACTCGAGCCAAATGAAATGGCAGAATGGTTATTAGGGAACATTATAACAGACGAAAACATAAATTATATAAGGATGATCGGGTGACAGTATCTATTCTTACAATTGAACTCTAACGTTGCATATTCTAAACAAACAGGTAATTCTCCTGTTCATAAAGGTGTTTATCTAAATGAAGATGGTTCTGTGAGCTACTCAATTAGAATTCTTCTCTACGGGTGACGACATCTAACAAAGCGAAAGGTGGATGGTTACAAAGATTTGAATTCAGTTTGACGAACTGGATTTTGAGCATGGCGTGACGGAATTTCATTGACAACACAAGTTGTTAAAGGCATTAGGTAAGACATTTGATGAACAAGTATGGAGCTTGTCTCTATTTTTGGATGGATATTTTTGAAAATGGTGGACAACACGTTGAATTTCAAACGTAATGCAGACTGAAGATGTTTATGAAAAAAATTATGAGTGGGGAAGATGTTATTGTAAGAATCAGTGGGTATTGTGTAAACACAAAATGATCAACAAAAAGAACAAAAGGACGAATTGACACAACGTGTCTTCATGGACTTTTAAATGGTGTATAACGAAAAAAAGAGCATATTTTAAGTAGCTGCTTTTTTTGTAAAGAGAAAGTGTTGGAAGAGTTATTTTTAAGTAATTTTAATTTCAAAAGGAATTTATAAAATGATATTAAAGGCGATAAAAATCACAAAAGGAGAATTTTTTTGATTAATGAGAAACAAATCATTTTTATCATTTGTTACAGCAGGATTGTTGAGACTGAGTATTTCTCCAAATTTTGTATTAGCAGATAGTTATGTTGATACAAAAGGGGGTGAAAAGCACAAATAGTGGAACTAAATAGCAAATACAATCCTAATGATTGGAGCAACAAAATGTTGAACTTTTAGAAATATTCCTGGTAAACTAAGAAAAATATTGTTGATACAAAAGGTGGAACACATGAAAAGAACGAATCTAAAAAAATCTTAATGATGAACACAACATGAAATGAACATAATTATTTACTACATTGCTAAAGACAAAGTATTATTAAAGGATGGAATGATAACGGCATATTATGGATATGTAGATGATAATGGTTATTGGAATTATTATCAAGATTCATATGGATATTATATGTATCTTTATAATGGTGTTTATTATTGGCATTAATAAAAAGGAAGTAAATTTCTTGAACTCCTTTTTTTGTATTATTCTCAACATTTAGCAATCAGTCTAAGCAGACCCTAGGGGCATTTTGGCGTAAAGTCGATACATTTATCAAAATCCAGTTTAGAGCGTCTCAGCGATTGAGCGTGACGATATAACGCATATTAAAATCAGTTTCAGTATATAGAAAAAAAGAGTAAATTTTTTAATTTGAACTTTCTTTTTTTGTTATTAAAATAGATATTAAATTGTATTTTTTTATTGAAAAATAATTTGTTGACCTCGAACTTTTGTTAATCTATGTAATCCAAGATTTCTTTTTAGGCAGATTATCTTCAATTAGTCTATAAAGTTTAAGAACTCTTTTTGTGGCATGGAAAATTTGAACTTCTTCTTCAGTTATATTAGTAATTTCTGAATAATGTTTTCTAAAGACAGAAAAAAACAATCATTTTTAAGTGTTATTTCAAAAAAATCTCTTGGTCTAAAAAGTATTGATGAAATAGAATTAATTTATCTTTCTCAATAGTTAAATCTATATATTCCATAGTTAAATCTATATGGCATTTTTATTTTTTTTCTATTTGAACTCTTTTAAATCATTTTATTTTTTTATTCAATTCTATTTTTCCTTTTTGTTGAAATATGTTTCAGTTAAGGGCAAAACATTATCTAAGGCATTAAAATTAATTGGTTTAGTGAAATTAAGATGAATTCTTCAAAAGTGAGTACATAAAAAAATCTATTTTAGTTGGCGAATTAATTAAATTGTTAGTAATATTTCTTTCTACGTTCTCTTTAAAAATCTTTTGCATAAGAACAAGATGAACTTTTCATTCTTTCTCTTAGGTGAGTTCGAGGAAATAATTCTGAGTAAATTATAGTAATAGGAGTATGAGAACCACAATCTATAGGTAAAGTAGTAATAAATAGACCATCATTTTTTTAATGCAAAATAAGCGTCTTGATGAGCGTAAATCTTATTCTTTTATAATTCATTAAACGGCGGTCTGAATAAATAGAACAGGCAATTTCAAAAGGTTTTTCTTTTTTTATTGATAAAATCAATTAAATTATCTAAGTTATAGGATTTGAACTTTTTAGATTCAATAAAGTGAACTATCTTTTTCTTCCATTGTTTTAAAAAAATTTTAAACATATTTGAGTACTCTTTCTTATATCTTAGGTTTGATAAATGGTATTTAAAATCAGTAAAAAAATATAAAAATTTTTGTTTTCTTTTTTTATTTAAGTGATTTGATAAATTCTTTTTTTGGATTTTTCCTTGACAAACAGAACTTTTTCGATTGTAGAATCAATTCACTAGAATTCTTTGGAAGGGATGTAAGTTGAATTGAGTATGAACTATAATGAATTGTGTTGAAATTGTTTCTTGATTTTGAACTAAACATGGAAGTCAATAATTTAATTTCAAATGTTGGCAATCAGAGCTGAAACCTTCAGGCAGGGATTGAGAATAGAACAGACTCTTTGAATTTGATTTGTTCTGTTAGGAAAACAAGTTTGCTTTGACATTTTTTTGAATCTTTGATGAATGATGAAGTGAACTCTGACAAGAATTTGAAAGATTTAATCATTTCAACAATTTCTGTTTGATTTGTGATTGTTAGTTTAGAACTTTCAAAGATGAAAGCAATAACAATTTCTGTTGACTTTTTCTGAGTGTAATTCTTTTGCAGACTTTTGTTAATTTATCAATCAATTCAAGTTCTAATGCGGGAAGAATAGTTCAAGGACAGCATTCTTTCAAGTTCCTTAAAGAATACAGATGGTGTTTCAGATTTAGTAGTGAACTTTCTTTGTTTCTTCTAAAAATTCGTTCCATAGGAAGAGTAGTACAATCAAGAGTTTTAGCAATTTCAATTGTTTCAGGTGCAATTTCAAATCCAAAACGAGAAGTAAATTGAGACTGCACGGAAAGGCCGTAATGAATCTTCAGCAAATTTTTTTCAGTACAATGTCTAATAACACTGTTTCTAAATCTTTCATTCACCAAAAGAAGTCAAAGGATTTTATGTTTGTGTATCTTTCATTAGAGCGTTGATTGTAAAGTCACGGCGTTCGGCAGACTTTTGAACAAAGCATAAATGGGTCAACAACAATTTCAAAGTCAGTATGTTTTTCTCCAATTTGTTTTTCTGTACGAGAAGGGCAAAAATCAAAATCTGTGAAAAAGTCCATAAAGGAACTGTAAACTGAAATGATTTGCGCTGAAGTCAATTTTAATTCAAGTTCTTGAGCAACAGAAACAAATTCGAGACTCAGTAATGTGGTGAATTTCAATGTCAATATCTTTGTTTTTCTTTGAAACAATTCATCTCGAACACGAAAACTACATAGTAAGTTTTGAGACCCTTTAATTGATAATTCTTTAAGTAATGTTTCTAATTTAGTCATAAGTTTTTTTCCTCTTTCGTTTTCTATATTTATATGATACAACAAAAAAATTTCGAACTTTGTCAACAATAAAATAAAAAAATATTTACATTTTTAAAATTTTTTTGTTATAATGAATTTGTTCTCAAAAGGTGTTTAAAAAAATGCGAAGAAGATTTATTATCTATGAACTCATGTTTTTTTAGTGAAAAAAATCCGAGTTTGATAAAATATAAAAACAGAAATAAATAAGGAATTGAAAGGAATCAATGAGAAGAAAAGAAGAAAAGCAGGCGAAAAATACAATTCCAGGCATAATAGGGACTACAAAAATCAGAATATATCCTAATAAACATAATCAAGAAGTTTTTTTCAACGATGGCGCAGGGACATCAACGTTCAGTTTGGAACAGAGCAATAGATGAAAAGGAATGGTCAATATAAAATTTATAAAGAAATGAGGGGCGGATTATATGGTAAAAGAATTAAATAAAATTATTTTTCCACACGCTGATCAAGAAAGATGGAAAAAAAATTTGATTGGGAGACAATTTCTATTGTCTAATAAGAAATTCAATTTGATAATTTATGTCAGAACTGGAATAATTATTTCAATCCAGACATGCGAATCATAAGAACTTTAAATATAAAAAGAAAAAAAGATGTTGAAAAATCATAAGAACTTCTTTAAGAAAAAGTAAGAACAAAAAGGTAAATGGACCCTATTGCAAAATCTCACAAATCAAGAACAGATATAGATTTGGCAAAAATCAAAAATGGCAGAATCATTAAAGTTTAATGGACGAATAGCAGATGATTTTTGGCGTTTCTGTTGAAAATAATAAATGGTATGTTAATATAGGGCATTGAAACATTTGAAGAAAAAAATCTGCAATATCTAAACAATCAACAGGTATTGATGTAAATGTTGGACCTATTGATTATTTAAAGAAAGACGGACAAAATAAAGAATATGATAAATTTTATTTATTGAGAAAAATCTTTGTTCAAACAATATGATAAGATTAAATATTATTCAAAAGTAATTTCTAAGAAAAGAAATAAAAATCCATATTATATTCATAGTAAGGGGCATCATGGAAGCGATGAGCTGGGAACAAATAGTGAGAACATGGCGGGAACATAATATTCAAGAAGCAAATTTGAATAATATAGTTAAGTATTTCTTTGGCAATTATAATAGAATTGTTATTGAGGATTTAGATGTTAATTCTATGAAAATGAACAAAAGATTATGTAAATCATTACATAGAAAGTGAACTTTTGGACGATTCAAACAAAAAAATGATTAGCAAGGGGCAGAAGAGTACAATGTGGAGTTCATATTAGCAGATAGATGTTTCCCTAGCGTGGACTATTTCTGAATGTGGTCATCTTAAGGGCGGTGATGAAAAAAATTATTCCTATGGGGAGATAAATATGGCAATGAACTCAATGGTATATGTTTGTTACAATTGTGGCACAATTCAAGATAGAACAGAAAAGTGGCATTTTTGAATTTGAATCATTATGAAAAAAATAACGTTAATTAAAAAAATTAGTAATTTATATTACAATTGAGCGAAGCGTAGGTGGGCTGACCGTAAAAATAAGAATGGGTGAACAATCGAAATCTGTGATCGGACGTGAACTCTTTAGAGAATAATTCTTGTTGGAACGTTGGTGATAGAATACGCGCGAGGAAAGTGAATATAATAAAAGTTCCTTATATACAGAAATATTGATTAGTTTATCTAATTATATTTCAACAGAACTCAAACAGAATAAAAATAAAATGAATTGGAGGCACAAAAATGAAAACACAAGATGTTATCGGAAATAAATATAAGGAGCGGAAAAGGAACATAGAGCAAAATTTGAAAGTAATAAATATTTAATTATCAGATTAGATGGAAGGAACTTCCATTCATTCACAAAAAGGAATGAAAAAAAGATTTGATGAAAGATTATATGAAATTTTCAAAGGGAACTGAAATATTTATGTGAGAGCATTGATGGCGTAAAAAGTGGGACGTATCAATCAGACGAAATCTCATTAGTATTGTTTAATGATAGTCCAAAAAAATCAATAAACAATATTGGTTTGATAACAAAGTAGAAAAAAATCCTTGGCGTAGGGAACTCTATTTGTGAAAAGGCAAATTCAGATACTGAGATACAATAAATTTGGTCAATTTGGAGTCAAAAGAATTTGGTTTCTTTGGTGGCAGAGGATTTGTTGTTGATGGTATGATGAAGTACAAGAATATTTAGAGTGGAGAGTCAATGGATGATTAAAGGCCTGTTTATTTATGCGAACTTTGATAAAGTAAAAGAAAATGGTAATCCTACAAGGGAGACGATGAATAAATCAGTTAAAGAAAAAGATTGATTTGTTAAGAAATGAATATGGAGTGAGATTGGCACAGAACTGAATCAAAAATATAGAAAAGGAATTTTTCTGGGCAAGAATATGGCACATTCGTAGTCAAAAAAAGAACAATGCTGGAGACACAAAAGAAGATAAGATTGTTGGCAGAAGAAAATTTAAGTTACATGAGGACGATAAAGTTGCAGATATTGTTGATTTTAGAATGAAAGGTGAATGATTATGAGATCATCATATGAACACGAGTTATCATAAAATTGAACTTTTTAGGGTGATTACATGGAAATACAAATAGTGAACTATAAATTGATTGAGGGCACATTATGGAACATGGGAACGGGAACATTAATTCAAGTTGGGGATATGGGAAATAATGGGAGGGCATTGAAAAATATCAAATAGAACGAGGCAGAAATTAGAATCTTATAATATGGAACTGGTTTATAGATGGAAATCATGAGGAATTTTTAATTGGACATTAAACAAAGTTAAAAAAATCCACATGGACTGGTGACGTAGCTAAGATTAAATATATTCCTAGAGGGACGACATTAGGAAAGAAGAACTCTATTTTTTTGTGGCGGAGCATTCTCTATTGATAAATTTATGAGAATTATTTATAAGAGTTGGTGAACAAGGGAACTATCAAGAAGGGGCGAGGACGTCAATTATTACAATGAAAATTATAGTAATTATAAGATTGATTGAACTATTTCTCATGATGGTATATTTGAACATTATCAAGATAATTCTATCTTTATGAATCAGGGACGATTTTTTTATGAAGATTGGTACTCATAAGATGAATCTAAGTAAATTATATGGACAGGGAACTAAAAATTATTCATGGGCATTATCACGTTAATAATAAATTTAAAAAGATGGTATCGAAAAATATGAACTAAATTGTGATGGATGGGCATTCAATGAACAATATATAATTGTTGAAGTGTAATTTAGCATTGAACATTTTTGATTTTATGATACAATACAATGAAATAAAAATAAATTTATAAGGGTGAAGAAATGACAGTAGATAAAAAGGAACTAGAATGAAAATGAAGCAATCAAATTAAAGAAGAATACGAACAAGGACAGAAATTAAAAATTAGATGATACAGGGCAAGAGTGGTTTGATGGCATTGATGAAAATAGGGGAACTTTCTTTAAAAGCATTGTTGGAGTATAAATTCTTGAGTTATCTGAATGATAAACAAATGGCAATCTTTGGCGAGGTCTCGTATGGGTGAGCACAAAAAGAATAATCCTAATTACAGAACTCAAGCTTTGAGATTGATGATTATGAAAAAATGGTGAACAAATCTTATGTGGCATTTCAGGCAAATCAATTAAACAAATTATTAAAGTAAGAGACAGACCACAAACATGGGACGAGTTGGAAGCATATCGTTATATTATGGAACGTTTGGCTTTGCGAAACGACAAAGTAGTGTTGAACTGGACTGGAAGCGAACAAAACCCTCTTCGTGACATGAAAAGTAAATTTGATTTTTGGTCCTCGTACAGAAATCATTGAAGTTGGATATATTAAAGTTTGAGACTGATGGAAAGATTAAGAGTATTCTAAATTGTTCGGTGTGGACTAATTTGCTGAAACAAATGGTACAGGTGAGAGGATATTCATAACATTTCAGAAGATATTAAGGACGAGATTTGTTGATGATTTGGGGACCAAAAAGAAATCTATAATGATTTAAAAGATTCTATTTTGGCGACCATAGTGACCGATATGAAAAAGGTCAATTGGCATTCATTAAGAGGATTTAATAAATTATTAAAAGAAAATAGATTAGAAGTAATTGACACAGTAGAACATCTCTATTCTTTGCATCAAAAATGAAAAATAATGGCAACGAAGTTTTTTTGTTGGCGGTGGGAAATATGAAGAGGCACATGGGAACTGTGTAAGCGTATCTTTAAATGCGTTTATGAGATATTTCAATGGGACGAAATTCAAATTAAAAAGGATTAGTTATGAACAAGAGAAAAAGTTATTGCAGTATGGGCAGAAGATGAAAAAGGGTTGATTGGTAAAGATAATCATTTATGGAAAAGAACGAGGATTTAAAAACATTTTAAAGGGGCGTAACAAGGGCATTGTAATGGGAAGTAAAACATTTGAGGGTTTGGTAAAAAGGGACGACAATCGGACTGGTGTTTTAAGTCAAGATTTAGATTATCAAGCAGATAATGTAATCATTTGTCATTCCATTGAAGGTGAACTGAATATTAGCGTGATGATTTGTATATTGTTGGGGAGTGGGGCATTTGGGGAGCATTCCCTCATACAAATCTAATCAAAACAGAAATCAAAGGGACCTTATGAGGGAGATGAACTATATTGATGATGGCTGATTATTCAAAAATATGAATTAGAAGATAGTAAGGGACCTCCAAAGATGTGATTGGCCGTAAGCATAAGAGATTGGCATGAAAAATCATCAATAAAAGATATAACGAGTGCTAAAAAAAGGGTGTTGTTACAACAAGTCAATTGTCAAAATGTAATGGGACCTGGCGTATAAGGGCATTATTTAAAATGATTGTTAAAGAAGAATGCAAATTTGGCTAAAAATAAAGAACAATGATTTGGCGGGATCAATCCAAGAAATAAAAAAATCAATGAAGATTTGTTAGTAGTTAATTCTTTTTGGTAATTGAACATGGAAGAATTGGTAAACAGTAGCGTGAGACGACGTCAGAAACATTAAAAATTGGCGATAAATATAGTAATAAAACAATAGTTAACTTGGTACAATTGGATGTGGACGGGTGGGGGTGGGACGGGATTATATTTTTCAAAAAAACATAAAAAGATATAAACAGGCACTAATTTGTAAATTAGAATGAGGAATAAAGTTATGAAAGAGTTTAAATTAAAAAGTAAAGGAATCACGTTACAAAGGGGTTCAAAAGTAGGACAAGGAGTGCAATTTGAACGAACTCACAAAAGAAGATTTAGAAATCATCAGGTTGAACTCTTGAGACTAGGAAGTAGTGGACAGAATTCAAAGAGTTATTAAAAAGGAATTAGAAAAAGGGATGGAAGGAACAAACATATTATTTATAAGAGCAGAACTGACGATAAAAAATGATAAAAGAATTTTTAGAGTGGTGCAATAGTATTAAAAACAGGGACCAATTGATTATTATAAAACGATTAAATAAAACAAAGAAAAGAATTAAAAGAAGGAGTATAAATATGGGACGTAAAGAAAAGATTTCGAGGGCATGACAGAAAGGGAGCGACGACATGGGGAGAACCAATGGATGGAGTAAAAGGAACCAAAAAGAAAAGAATTGAAAAGAAAACAATCAGACAGGAACAGCATGTTACGTTCTCTTGGGAAGGCATTCACAATAAAGAAATTGACAAAAAAGATAAGTTGACAGAAGATGAAATTATTGGGTGGTCAAATCGTTAAAAAGTTCATTTTGCAGAAAAAGAAGCATTAGTAAGTGGCGGAAGAGATACAGAAAGGGACTGGGTGATTGATGTAATTATTGAATCATTGTTGACGGTAAATGTCTTATGATGAAGTTGTAGCAAAAGTAAAAGAAATCATTGTGGCGGTGAAGGATGAGACTATCGGGTTGCACAAAAGAACAAAAGGTAAAAGCAGACAGGGAACATTGGTAGAGTGTAAATGAGGAATTAAATAAATGAATTTGAGCATATTGAACTCTAACAAAAAAATAAAGACAAAAAAAGTTAGATTTTGAGAACTGTTTCTTGGTTTCGCAATCTTATTGAACATTACAAGATTATTCCTTTGGGGTGAACATAAAGTAGATGGGCATTCTATGGACTTTCAGACTAAAAGATGGTGATTATCTTATAGCAGTAAATTATTTTTTTCAGTTGAAGAGGGGGATATAGTGAGGCAGAGAACAACAAAATTATTGGCAAGAGTAATTGGATTGTAAAAGATAAGATTGAGTTAAGAATGATTTATATATTAATGGAAAAGAACAAGACGAATCTTATTTAAATGAATTTAAAAAGTTATTTGAAAAGGATGGACTCATGATGAATATTCTTACAATGAAACATTCAGGCTGAGCAGACCAAATGAGTCATTTTGGCGTTGATTATGAATGGAAAAAGTGAACTTTCAATTACATTAAAAGAAGATGAATATTATTTGTTGGGCGATAACAGACAGTCTCTCAAGATAGCAGACAAGTCAGGAACTTCAATCGTAAACAAATAATAGGAAAAGTTATTATCAAAAAAATATTAATCCATTTTAAGCAAATATTTTTATATTTTGAACTTTTTGGTTTTATAGTTGACAAGTTATAAGGGCGTTGTATAATGAATATAGAAATAAGAAATGAGGGATTTGAAAACAATGAAAAAAATCTGTCAGAAGCAAAAACGTCTAATCAAAAAAAGGGACAAAAAAATTAAAGTTATTAATCGTGGAAAACAGGCGAAAAAGATTGGCGAACGTAAAAGTAGTAAAAGTTCTTACAAATAGTTTTTGTAACAGCATTTAAAAGAAAAAATGAGGGCATTTTTGAAGTGAGTGTGATTGTGAGAGGACGAGATATATGAAATTTAACGGTAATAAGATTGAATTTCTTGCGTACAAAGTTCCTTGTGGTAATTTTGAATATATTTATCAGTCTGCATTTAAAGAGGGTGAGAACGAGACAATTGTTGTGGAAGAATAAAAAGAAAACGGTTGAAAAAGAGTTTTTCTTTTGATATAAATAATGTAAATAAAAAAATAAAAAGGGGACTTTGACAACAAATTTAGTAGAAATAGCAAGGAACTGGAGACAAACAATTGATTTGAAGAAGGGTGAACCAACATCTAAAAGAGTTAAAATTTATGGATGAAAATGAAGATAGAGATGGACAGAAGGAACATTTGAACTATTGGAGATAAAAAAATAGTTTATTTGAAGTAGAAGAATATTTTTTTCCATTAGAGGAAGATAAGAAATCTTTTGAGGAATTTCAATTTTTAGTTAATTCTTCAAGTATTGCATAAAAAGAAAAGGACGGGTATTAATTCAGACTTTTTTTACATTTACAAAAGCATTCTATTTTTTTGATAAAAATATATAAAAAAAGAAGAGGTGAAATATATGAATTTTTGAAGTGAACATTGGCTTTTCAATTATCTTCTTTCTCAGATTTCAGTGAACTCAGCATTAAGTCAATTAAAAATATGTATTAGCAAATAAGTCAAAAAGTTGGGAAATGTGGCGAACTAATTGGAATAGATACATTATTCTATTTGTGGTCATTAAGAACATTTATGAAAGGGCAGAACAGAACTGGGGTGTAATTATTCTAACAATAGGCAAGTTGTTGGGAATCACATTGAGCGAGAACTGTTGAAGATAAATTAATTAGAAAAAAATTTATCTCTATCAAATTTATTTATCTGATTATGATTTTGTGTTGGAATTAGAGAGGGCCATGAAAACAATATTTCAGTTGGGGACGTTAAAGGTTATTCTAATGGTATTGAAAGATATATTCTTTCTGTGCCATTTGAGCTCAAAACAGAACAAATGGATTTTTCACATATTTGAAAAAAATAATGGAATAAAAAGGACTTTTAACAGACGTTGGCTGAGATTATCAAAGAACTTTGGAAATATTAAAAAAATCGACTGATTTTTTTAATTTTTTTATTTCAAAAAGGGGTTGACACATTCTATAAGATGTATAATGAAATCATAAAAAGAAAAGAGGATAATTTATGTTTTACGTTTTGGCTTGGGCGTAGCGTCGATTTTTGTTATGTGTTCAAGGGGCGATGAAGAAAGTATTGTTGGAAAAATGGATGATTCCCATATCCAAAAGGAAATAGAATATGAAAGAATTAGAAAAAAAGGAACAATAAAGTAAAAGGGACATCATTTGAACCATTCGGACAAAAAGAAATCATTGAATTGATTTTTATTGAGTGGATATGTGAACTGGTGGCGGAAGCAATTTTGAACTAGATGAAGATTTGAAATTGTCAGAAGAAATTAAAATTATTTTGGGAACATTAAACAAAAGGAGAATTAACATGGTAGCAGAAATTCTTGTAGAAGTGATTAAAGAAGAATTAGAAGAAAAGGGGCAAATTGAAATTGTTAAAGATTCAAAAGAATATTTAATGAAAGATTTGTTATATGTTGGACCTCAGGGATGATTATCAATTAGTAGTAAGCATTCTCACAAAGAGAAAGTATGGACGAAAGATTATCAAAAAAATTGGGATTTTAAGGGCATTTTCAATTTAAAGAACATCATTCTTGATAAGTTTTTTTATTTTATTAATAAAGAAAAGAATGAAAGAGTTGTGAAAATAATGCTTTTTCTGTTGACAAATAGAAAAAAATATTGAATATAATGGATTTAGGAAAAATTATAAATATATAATAATTCAAGTAAAATCTAATTATTGTATATTTTAGTTATAAAAAAACAAAAGGGGGACGATAAAAATGAGGGCGTATTATCAGAGCCATTTTAGAGCATGAGATATGTAGTAATGAACAATAAAAAAATAAAAGAAAGCAATTGGACAGAAAGTTACAGGTATTGTAGGGAAAAAGTAATTCTATTAGAAAATGGAAGCAAATATAATGAAGAAGAATTAAAAGTAGGGACAGATGATGGTAAATTGTTCCATATTATTCTTTGGAAAGGCCATAAGGGAACATCAAGTTGGGAAAAAGAAAAATAAAATTAAAGAACAGACATAGAATCTTATTTAAATTTTTTTCAAAGATTTTTGAACTACGTTTCACATTTGATATGTTCAAGATTGAGTAGAGAAATCTAATTTAACGTGAAAATATGTCATTGGTCCCTATTGAGACATCACAAGTAGTCAGTGAAAAAAAGTGGACGGACCTACGAAGGAGAATTTTATGAATGGACGTACAAAATTGAGTATAAGATTTGATCAATGAATTAGTAGAAGATAGGGGTATCCTTATCCTCGTAAAGGAAATAATTTTAAAAAATTTATAGGGAACAAAAAAAGTTTATGTTTTGAATAGTATTATTGGCGAATGGAGGGACTCTTAGAGGAAGAATCATGAAAATATTTTTTTGGATGATTTAGGACATTCCAGATGATTTTGGAACTGGTATTTAGAAGTGGAAGAACGGCAGAATGAACAAAAGAAAATCCTAATCAACATTACAGACATCTCATTCGAACAGTTTGGGGAAAACGAACTGAGCGGGGCATGATGTAGTAAAAGCAATTGTCGATGGATCGGACATCGAACTTTGAACTTTGATAGATTTCAATTTCATTCGGGACATGTAGTTGGATTTAGAAATATGTGGCGTGTTTGGTCAGTATTAGATTTATGAACATTCCTGAGTGGAATTATTGACAAAAGAATTGAAGGACTATAAGTGTCTGAGCGATTTTTATGGGTTGTTATATCGTCATATAATTAGGGACAAAAACAGTTTTAGAGCGGATTTCGATAAATGTATCGAACTAAAGAAAAAGCGGATTAAAACAGATTTAAAATTACATCAGTAAATTTGGCAGATTATATATAAAAAGGAAAAACAGAATGAGGAGACAACAGAAGTTTTTGTCTAACATGAGATTACAAGAGGAAAAAGAAAGTGTAATCCAAAAATTCAATTAACAAATTAAATAAAAGATTTGAAAAAAATATTGGACTAGGCATTTAAAGATGAAGAAATTACAGAAAAAAATGGAGTAATAAGGATAAACGTATTCATGTCGAAGTTAGACAGGGTAATCGTACATGTGGTTTGATAGTAAAAAAATGGCGTGATAAGATTGAAATTTTTAGAAGTTTACGGCATGGAAAGCAAGAAAGTTTTTAAAAACAAGTTCAGATGGAATCTATTCTCAAATTTTAGAGACGACAAGTAAGTATTTACAAGATTATTTTAAAAATAGTACAAAAGAAACGGCAAAAAATGAACTCAATATAATGTTGGCGAATTTGAACAAGATGATTTGGGCGTCATAGAATATATTTTTGGTAAAGAATCAATCAAAAGAAATAATAATAAAATCATAATTAACGGTTATCAGTAGATTGTATTGATTTAGAATTTCTTGAAACATATTGAGTTTATCCTCAGGAAGAACTAACAAAAGAATATTTTTAGTGAAGATAACAGGGGACAAAAGCATTAGAAACATTTAAAGTTATTCAAAAAGCATAGTAAAATTAAGGGACGGTTTGTAAAAAAATTCTTAACGATATAACAACGGGACTATGTAGCAGAGTTGAAAAAAATATTTTGGCAAAGAGCAATCTAATGAAGTTAAAAAAACAATTTGATACAATATGCAATAAGCACAAAAATTGATAAATATTTTGACTTTCATATGTAGAATTCAAGAATAGTCAAATGAACAGGAATTAGATTTTTTTCAATTGTCATTTAATAAAGATGATGATTATGCGAATTTCCTATAATGATTATTCATTTCTTAAAAGAATTAAAGATGTTGCTAGAAGAAGTTAACAAAGGGGTGCAGGGCCATATGGAAAAATGAACTTTTGAATCAAATGGTTCGAATCTTTTGAATAGAAAAAGCAGATTTTATAAAGGATGGTAGTATCAAAATCTGTTTTAGGACTTTAGAGCTAATAAATCTTTCTTAGGGGCATTTCTTATAACAGGGAAAAATTTGAAACTCTTCAAAAAGGGAAAAGTGAACAAATACAGGCCATGGAAGTTTTGAATATTATCAAGATTTCAATAATGATGGATTGGCAGAATTTTTCAAAAATTAGACAATAAGATTTCAGACATAGAACATTATGCAGATTTTTGAAGAAGAAGTTGACCTAGGGAGACAATTTCTTGATTGAATTTTTTTAAATAGTTAAAGATAGCACAAAAATTGGGCATCTTTAATTTCTATATTGACAAATTGAAAATTATATAATATAATGGACTCAAATAATGAAAGGAATATAAAAAAATGGAACGTTTACAAAAAGTTATTTATCTTATTGAAGAAAAGTGCATTGTGAATGAGGTTTAATGATGTTGAAAAAAAGTTTTGAAATCAATTTTGGGACCACATAAAATTAAAAACAATTTTAACACAACAAGTAAAAAGACTTTAATTGCAGTCATGGTGGAAGAAATCAATCATATTGTTTAACGGTTTGAAACAGGACTACGAGATATGGTGGTAGGCGTGATTACATTGTAAAAGTAACAGGTTATAATTTACAGAACTCTGATTATTATCGAGTAGAAGGAACATTGTTAATGGGGCGAATTTAGTAAAAGTGAACAAAACAATCAATGAGGGACATCACATCATTTAATTTTTAAAAAATAGAAAGAGCAAAAAAATGAAAACAATGAAAGAACAGACAGTGGAGCCATTATCAGAATTTGGCACAAAATGCAAAAGAAATGAATAAAGAGATTTCTGAACAAAAAAATTTCTAAAAAAATAAGGAAAGGGTGACGTGAACAGTAAAAACGAACAATAAGCATTTGAAAAAAATATTGGACAGCTGTTTGATAAAAGATAAAGGAATAGCATTGTGGAATAAAGGGACTCAATCTATTTTGGAAAAGGAATGGGTGATTATTTCAAATTAGAAGAAACATATCAACAAAATTGTGAACATTAATTCTCATGACAATACACGGACTGATCCAGAAACAGTGGCAAATCTTACAATAAAATTCTTCATATGATTGTTGGCATCATATGTATAAGGACTCAGTAAAGGAACAATTTTTATCAGGTATTGAGACGAAAAGGGACAGATACAATATTAGAAGTTTTGATGGATTAGTAAATCAAATTCAAAAGATTGGCGGGGCTTGGCGACGAGAAATTGATAAGAACACATTTTGAAATCAAAGGACAAAAAGTTAAAAGTATTTCCAAAGTTTGAGGGGTTTGATTAGGGGCATTATCATGAATTACGACATTCAAATATTAAAGATTATCAGCATATGAAAATGAAAAATAATGAGGCATCTGAGGGTGACATTCAAAGATTAGTGAACTCATCAAGACAATTTAAATGGATCAGAAACAATTTCACAATTAGTTAAAATTTATTCAAATATTTGTGATGAACTTTATCTGATTCTGACATTCAAGAAATCAAAAAAACAATTTATTTCAGAACTGTAATAAATATGGATTGGATAAAGATAAATATTTTGTCTATGTAAACAGGCGCATAATTATAGAACGAACTTTTAAAGAGTGGTGAACGTGAGTATGGCATTATGGGACGTGAACAACATTTAAAAAGGTAATTCAGATTATGGCATTCTAGCAAGCAAGTACAAAGGTGCGAACTTTTGATTATCAAGAACAGAAGAACAAGTTAAAATTCAAGCATTTAACAGATTTACAAGAGGGACGATAAATTATAAAAAAATGTAAAAGATGAATTAGAAGATTAAAATTTAGAAATCCAAAAATCAGGCGTAAAATTTGGAAAAGAAGAATTTCAAATTCGTAGAACTAAAAAATATGAAAAAGTTTAATATTGGCCATAATAATTGTAAATTTTATTGTCTGTTTGGTAATAGTTACAATTTTGAAATTGAATCTTTTTAAAGAACATGAAGAACTTTCAAACAATCATTTGATGAAATCAAAAAAACGTTTAGGGGAACTGGAAAACAATTGAAAAAAATTCTTAAAAGGACAAATATGTAGTATAGAACTAATGAGAACTCTTTATGGTGTATTTTAAACGAAAAACATACAGTGAGCGTGGTAGAACTCAGTTAATCTTGGTAATGATACAGATACAACAGTTTGAAAAGTTACAGGACCTGAGACGGATTGTTACGGACTGAATCAATGCTGAAGAATGGATAAAGGGCCCTGCAGACGTAAAGTGTTAATTGATTCTTGTTTGTTTTTAAATAAAAAGAAAAAGATTTGGCAGGCGTGACATCTTTTTTTAAATGAATTCTATTAAATCTGAACTGTAAGCAAGTTCTATGAGCAGTGTTGTCCTAATGATAATTGTTTGAATTTCTTATCTTCCATTTTCTCTAGTTCTTTTTTTGTATTTTGTACTAATCTCTAGTTTCTTAATTTCTTTTTTTCATATTCATGACTATTTCTGAACATTCAGCAATAATTTCTTTCAGAACTCATCTGAAATTGTGAACGGAACTCATTGTCTAGCAATCCATAAAGCATAACATGAACTAGTCAATTCTCTTTCATCTTTAATGATGAAATGTTTTGGGACTCTATAACCCTGGGTAATTTATTCAAATTAGTTATAGGGGACTTTTATTCCTTGAATCGAACTAACAGGGGAATGAGTCTATTTTGTCTTTTTTTAAATAGAACTCTTTTATAATTCATTTACAAATTCTCTTTCTTATGTTATAATCAACGTACATAAAATATTATTCTAAAATAAGAGGTGTACACATGACGAAAAAAATATTATAGAACATTAAAAAGAAACAAAAGATAAAAAAAGATTTGAAAAAAATATTCATGCAGTACAATTAATGAAAGATGAAGTGAGTGATTTTTTTGTTTTAGGTGGGAACTCGATTCGAAAAGTTCATGAAAAAAATTATGGGAAGATTATGGGGAATCAATTCTGAACATTCAATTTAGTAAAGGAATACAATTATTCTATTTTTTTGAGGATTCATCAGATTTAGGGTATCTAAATTTCTTTTGAAATTGTATAATAGTCAAAAATAAAGGGGGCATTTCTTTTGTGTCATTTTATGAAACAATGAATTTAATTCAAAGCAATTGAACTGTTTGATGAAATTACATTAGATTACGATAAGATTATTGATTTATTTTGATAGTCTAATCAATGCTTTAAAAAAGAATTTGAAATCAACGTGATACAGAATTTGTTCTTGAAGAATTCAAAAAGAAGATTAAGAAAGGTTTTTAATTATGTTTATTTGAATCATTATTACAATTGTAATTGCAGTAGTATTTTTATTTGGGAATTAAATACAGAAAAAGGATTAGAAAAAAATCAAACGAACCAACAAAGAGATCTTTCAGAACTTTTCAACACAAAAAGGACATAGAAAAATAAATCTGAGTTGACAAATGCAGAGAAAAAGGACGTGAGAACTGGAAAAATTGGGACTACAAAAAAATAGAAATTATTAAATTATTGGGGGAAGAAGTTTATGAGGGCGTAAAATCGGATTTAATCAAGGAAATGGAAAAGGATTTGGTTGGCGGTGGTTCAATTCAATTAGAATATAATTTATGGACGACTCAAAATGACATTGAATTGAGGCAATTTCATGGGCGTAACAATGATAAGAGCAGGGACTCTATGAAAAAAGAAATTTCAGGTCGGACTTGAAAAAAATGTAGTTGAGATTTAATGAATGAGCAAAATACAATCTTTGACAATATGGATAGAACGTAGTCTTGAACTATCGCTGGGATGACTTTGGAAAAATAAAGAAGGACGAATTGGTACAAAAATGAACTAAAAACAATTCAAATCAAACAATGATAAATGAACAGGTTATTTGTTATGATTACAAAAAAAGTTGTGGCGAATAATCTTGGGCAGAACATGTAGAATTATATGAAATGGACGATAAGATTTGGGTAAACAACAAGCGAAATCCATTAGTTAGTTATTTATATGAAAATAGTAAAAGTAATTGAAAGTCAGTTTCAGAACTGAACATCACAATTCATGAATGAAACAAAATTAGAATGGAAGGACTCAAGACAAAAAGAACAATTGGTTGTGGCATCAAGGAAGAGCATTGAACTGGAAGGGGTGAAATTTATTGCTAATTGGCCAATATTTAAATGATTATTATTTAATCTTTAATGGAGTAGATACAGTTAAAAGGTGATTTTGATTCTATTGTTACAACAAGTTATGTTGAAACAGAGCATCGTATTAATTTTTGAAGATAAAGGATGAATTTTTAATGGCATGTATGAGAAATATTTTTGTACGGAAAGAAAGGGAACCAAAAGTTGAGATTGTATGGTTTTATGAACTTAAAACAGACGTAGAGTGAACTCTACGGACGGTTTTGGCATGTATATACGATTCTAGAACGGATAACAATTTCTTTCAGAATATGCTGTATTGATGCAATTAGAAATGGTACAGTTGTTATTTTGCAAGTTGGTATTTCTGCTTTAGCAGATTTTTGAAGAACCACAGATTCCTTAAAGTAAATATGGCTGAGCAAAATTATTGATGGCACTGAAGGGGCGGGTTTTTAATTTATGATTATAAGAGTAACAATTGTTACAATTTGGCGGGGAGCAGGTCAATTACGTCACAATCCTGAGTTGTATGAACAATATAGAGAAAGAGCATTTAATTATATGATTAAAGAACATGGGACGACAAAAAAATTAGAGATTTTTTTGAGATAGAAAGGTAGAAAAATGGAATTAAATACAAAAAAACAGATTTATTGAGAGAGATTGAAGAATTTAGCAGAGCTCTTTTTGAATATAGAAGCATAGAACAAGTGGCGATTCACAAGTTGATTACAGTCCGTGGCGTACAGGGAGATCTAAAACGTGGCGATTATAGTGGTGACATCCTTGACGAAAAGAACTTTTCTAATCTTTTTATTCTTTGTTTTTTTGATAAAAATCAGAACAGACAGTGCAGAAAAAAAGTTTCAGATAGTAAATGAACCAATGGCATTTATCATAAGTATAGAGTGGAACAGAGAAAAAATGAGTAAATTGGACATTCATGCAAGTAGTTAGGAACGTAAGGAAAAAGAGGGACTCTAATAAAGAGGGTTGGCATAAGGGACATAATGCAGTAGAGAATTCTTAACAAATGTGAACATCAATGAGGGCCGTAAAAAAATTGAAAGTAAATCTTCTTCTGATAAATCATTGTTAGAAATCATAAATAAAGAATCAGGGTAAGCATGGAGATGGAATCTCGAACTTTTGTAATTGATACAGGGTTTGTTATGATTGCTGCAATAATTGCATCAGTAACAGGTTGGGTTCAGGCGTTCAAATGACTATAATTTCTTCAGTTTTGAACTTTTAATGGTTTTATATTCTGTTTTTGTGTTGGTAAGCATGGACAAAGCAAATTAGAAAAAAAGAAGAATTAAAACAATTGACTTTAAAGGAACCAAAAAAATATTCTTGGTGAAAGAACTTTAGAACTCAATAAAGATTTCTTTTTCAATCCAAATGGCAGTTATATGGGATTTTTCAAAGGTAGCATTGTCTATCCTTATGTAAAAAGCAAAATATGCTAAAAAGAAAGTGGAAATGGTATAGTCAATGAATAAAAAGTGATTTAATCCATGAGATATTTTTATTTGACAAAGAAATAGCAGATTATGGAATTAAAAAGAGTTGAACTGAGCATGGGCTACATTTTAGATAGAGGCAGAACTATAGAAAAATATGGACTCAGAAGAAGTATCAGCACGGTCATTGAGCGATGAATCTAAAGAAAAAAAGAATTATTGAACTTTTATGAGTATTTTTCTCGGAACTGATTCAAATAATTCTTATAAAGTCGGAGATGATATGGCGAAAAAAAGTTTTAAATTTTTATAAAAAGAACAAAAATCTTATGATAAATTTGAGTTAGTGAGGACAACAAAAGAATAGTGAAGAATATAACAGTATAGATTCCCATTTTAAAAAATGACATAATAATAAATTTTTAGAGCAAAAATAGAACTATAAAGAAGTCTTAAACGCTAAAAATAGATTTGATTCATTACAGTATTTTTTTGGGCATTATATTTTTCGTTGGCATCATCACTCTATTGTTGGAATGACGTTTGTTTATTTACATTTTGCATACAAAGGACATCTTATAGTTATAGTTTTCTATATTTTACAATAATTTCATGTTCTGTTTGTGTTTCAAGTTATTTATTGGACGATATTTTTTTACAAAAAAATAAAAAGATGTTAGAGCACGTGCTGAAGAAATAGAATGCTGGGACTGGAACATTTAAAGATATAGATAAAAAGAATGAACTGAAGAAATAAACAAGTTCTATAAAGATGACTCTTTTATAAAGGGAACAAAAAAACAATATAATATAAGCTGAGACTCAATCAGGTAATCAAATCATAGGGAGACAAAAATACATGAACAGGACCTAAAAAAATGAACTATAAAAAAATAAGAAAGTCTTTATTAGGGTATTACAGGTTTTAAAGGAAGTTGGACGCATTGGCATACATAGATTAGGGACGAAGTTAAAGGTCTTGATTAGAACAGCAGAAAAAAATGGCTATTTTCTACAAAGGGGAAGTGGAAAAAAATTGGCAAAGTCTATATTCAAGATTTGCGAGAGGAATTTTTCAGATGAATTAATCTCGACATTCAAAAAAGCGGACATATTTTCCATTTGAGACTTTGTTTCAATCGTATCAGAAGGTTATCGTGAACTTATGGAACATTTAATACAAACGTTATGGGTGGCGTCAAAATGCTTTGAATTAGTCAAAAATGGCTCATGAAGTCTCTTTTTCTAAGCGTAGCAAGTGATGTTTGTGAACTCAGTTCCACATCCTCATATTGAAACAGATTCAATGGCAGGGTTTCGGATGACTCATTATCTAAAGTATTTGATAATGAGCAGTAGATATGTATAGTGCAAATGGACGGTGTTTCCAACAAAGTTAAATTTATCAATGCCCATTGACTCAAACGTGCTGGGGGCGGAGATAAAGGAATTAGTATTGTGAACTCAATTATGGATGCGTTGAAAAAGGAGAGTTCTTAAATTGAGAAATCCAGCATTTATTCGAATATCTTTATGTGATCGATTGTCTTTCACAATGAACGATTATTGGGGATCTTATGGAACACATAGTGAACTTATAACATTGGAACGGTTCTCATACAAGTGTTTCTGTACAAGAACATTGAGTCATTTATCAAACAAGAGCATCACGATTTGAAATGGGATAATGGCGGAGAACAATTTGGATTTGAGGGTAATACATTATTAGTAAACGCGATAGATTCCATAATGAGTTTCCTAAAGTAAATTCTGTATGTGATGGCGTGATGATGTTGTTAATCGTATTTTGTTAATCAATAATGAATCAGATAAAGAACTGAAACAAAAAAAGCAAACAGCTTATTGATGAAGCAATTTCTATCTATAATGAATTTTTAAGGTGAGTTAAATATGGAAAAAGATTTTAATTGAAATTTATGATTGTTATGGTAACAGTTGTGAAGTCCAAAACAAGAGAAAAAAAGACTGTGATTGATTCTATTAGCAGACAGAAGGGGACTAACAAATGTAGATTATGGGTGGACACGGAACAGGACCTTGTTATGAAGATTTTGCGATGGAAATGTTGAATCTGCGATTATTGAATAGCCGTGATGGGACGACACTGGTGACTATAGAGCAGTTCGATAGCCTTATGATAAAAAGATGAAAGAACGAGGAATTTTATAAAATTCAAAAGATGAATTAAATAGGCATTTGAGAGCAAGGAAGAAAGATAAAGTTTCTTCCTTTTGCTGAACTAATTGTGATATATAAATAAAATTTTTAAAATAAAAGAGGTTTTTAGAGCATGAGAAACTTTTGGGAGCTAAAGGGGAATGCATCAGCTATAATTATAATTTGAGTGATTGACTCTCTAGCTATTTATGCTAAGATGTTTATTGGTTTGATTATTACGTCCCTAGTATCTTATATGAACTCCATTCACATTGGGATTTGTTTGTAGCAATTGTACATAATCTAAAATTGGTGGCAATCATTTCATTGGTTGTTGAATTAGGATTAGTATTCTATATTGCAAAATCTATGAAGATACAGCTAAAAATATGACACGTGGTTTTTGACTTCTATTCATTCGTGAATGGTATTACATTGAGTGTTATCTTGGCATTTGCAATCAACTTACAGTGGGCGTTACGTTTTTAATTGACTCTGTTCTATTCGGTAGCTTGCTTTTTATTGGTAGAAACTACTAAGAAAGATTTATCTGTATTGGCAAATTTGCTGTGCTACTCTATTAGGATTAGTTATTGCTACTAGTTAATATTTTTCTTACAAAAATGACTATTTTAGATTATATTATTACTTATCTTGGTGTAATTGTTTTCTCTGCTGTAATTGCTTATGATAATCAAAAAAATTAAAAAGGATTTTTCACGAGTGAGCGATGATAATTATAACAATCTTACAACTTAGCGTGCTTGATTTATATTTAGATTTTATTGAACTTGTTCTTATACATTTTAAGAATGTTTGACAACAAATAGACTTCAGTCTAGGGCGTTTTAGCAATAGTTAGGGTTATTTATCAAATTTGAACTGAGAGCTGTTGCAAAACAGCTTTTCATCATCTAGCAATATTCTAGTAACGATATAGAAAATAAAAAAATTTCAAAGGGTATTTTAAATGAGTCAAATGCACATTGGAAATAGAGGGTGACTAGAAATGTGTACTAGCAGTAAATGTCCAAAGGGCCCTGGTATAGGTCAGAACTGAAAAAAAGTAGAACAGGACCAAGAATTTGGACGTTAAACGAATTGGAAGCAAATGGTTTTGACTATAAAGATGTTCCTAAAGAAGATATTAACGGTTTGATAATGCTCAACTTATTCTTATTCAAAAAGAATTAAATACTACAAATCTGAATATGAAGATTATAAGCAACGTATTAAATGGCGCAAGGAAGTTCGTTCTAAGGACTCAACGTGAAATGAAATCTATTATTGATGATAATAATAATCAAATTGCAGTAGTAGAAAGCAAATAATTTTGAACTCCTGGGGACCCGTAGAGCATGGAAAAATGCAGAGGGAAGAAAGAAAAACGGCTGATGTGATATAAAGAAGCATTAGCAAATAGTAGTGACATTATACAGAAGCAAACAGTGACAAAGGGCACATCAAGAAGAACTTTTCTAAATTGGTTGACAAAAAGAAAAAGCGGAAACAGAACTTTTGGGAATTTATGGAAGCAAGAGCAGTTCAATCAAGTGAAAAGAACTATGCATTAATGTGGATGGCGAGATTGACAAACGAGAAATGAATAAATAATGATTTAAAGGGGATGTTATTATCTTTTTTTATTTTTATAGGAATAATAAAAATATAACAAAAGGAGTAATGAAATGATTAGCAATTTTATTTATTCAGATTACATTTTTGGGAGAAAGGTGTTAAGCAAGAAGGAACATTTAATTGCAAAGCGTATCTGGACTTTAGAATTATTATTAAAAATTAATTTTGTTAGGGTTTTTTTATTTATCATATTCAAACTCTTTGCATCATATTAATTTTATATTTTATATTTTCTAAGAAAAAAATGGTTTGTTATTAACAATTCCTAAAGAATATAAAATACAAGAATCAAATATAAAAACATTTGATAACAACATAATTAAATTAAACGACCAAAGAAATTTTCAAATGTTATTGCGAAAAATTGATAGGGGGATTTTTATTTTAAAAGATTATTTTTAGCAGAAAAGAAATATATAGAAAAGATTTAAATTATATTTATTCTATTTCAGACTCTGGAGAGCAGTTCAGCAATTCTCTTATTATAGTAAATTGTAATAGAAATCATAGAATGGAAGAGAGATATTGGAGTTTGTAAATATAGAAGATTCTAGTTATATGCAATTCCTCTTAACAATAAAGATATTAAATATACATTAGAATTTTGCTAAAGAGACTTTTAATATTAAAATGTGGTAAATCTTTTGAGTTTCTGATTTAAGGAGATAAATTATGCACTATCATTTTTGTTTGTTATTATATGTGCAATTATTTGTTTCATGTTTTTCAACTTATTACATTGTAACATCTGGCCAGTCAGCAATTGTTGAGCTCTAGGAAAAATTTCATATAAACTTCATCGGTTTACATTTTTGTTTACCTTTAGTACTGACAGTTCGTTATTAAATTGCCACTCTGTATGCAACAAGAAGAAATGGCTGAGACTAAAACAAGAGATAATGTGTTTGTTATTGTCTATGCCACACAATATAGGGTTTCCTGAAACAAATGTAACGCTGCTATTATAAATTGCTTCGTCCAAAAGTCCAGATTCAATCATACATTGAAGATGCTTTGAGAAATGCTGTACCAAAAATTAACTCTTGATGAATTGTTTGAAAAGAAAGATGAAATTGCTCTTGAGTTCAAAAAAACAGTTGTTGAAGAAAATGTCAACATACGTTACATTATTGTTAAAACACTTATTACAAGAGTAGAACCTGATGCTGAAGTAAAACAATCAATGAATGAAATCAATGCAGCTCAACGAAGAAGAATGGCTGCACAAGAATTAGCAGAAGCTGATAAGATTAAGATTGTTACTGCAGCTGAAGCAGAGGCAGAAAAAGACAGATTACATGGTGAGTATTGCTAATCAACGTAAAGCTATTGTTGATGGATTAGCAGAGTCCGTAAAAGAATTGAAAGATTCTAATATGCAATTAACAGAAGAATCTATTATGAGTATTCTGCTAGTCAATCAATACTTAGATGCTTAAATAATTTTGCTAAAGGAAATAACATGCCAGTATTTTTACCATCTAGTCCCTACTGAATTGAAGATATTAGAACGTCAGATGTTAAGTGCCCAGCAACAGATAAAAATAAATACTTCAAAAAGCACAAGAAATCGTGCTTTTTCTTCGTTTTTAGTTCCGATACTGGAATAATATTTTATATAAAGACTTTTTTTATAGAAAAGAATTGATTATATGAATTATAATTTATTTAAAAATTTAACTGAAGAACAAAAATCTAAATATATAATTACTCAAAAATCAACTGATGAATATCCTCATTTATATACTCACATGCTACCCTCAAGACATTTTTTTCTGCTTGTATTGAACGCAATATGAATACTCATCAAAGAAAAGACATTTTGTAGATATGCAATATTTTTAACAAATGGAAGATGTGCTGTATTGGGAGACAGACTCATCAATCTGAAAACATGTAAAAATATAAGGATAAAGATTTAAACGGGACTATATTACCGCCCCAAAAATGTAATATTTTTGAACTTATGGAAATATTTTTATTGTCTTGTTCTAAATGTAACACTAAAAAAGTGATAGAAATACTTTGAAATTGGTTTAAAGAACAATTAGAAGAAAAATAATTTTTCCTAATGCTATATTTACTTACAAAGAATTTGAAAAACTTATTAAATACTGAATTTAAACAATACATTAAGGATTATCCTAGGGCAGTAAATCGTAAATACTAAATATTTTTCACCACAAAGACAATGAAAAAGAAAAAGAATTCGTCCCTAGAAAAATTCATGATGAAATGGAGTTCTATAGTCTTTCTCAAAATTCACTCATTAACAATTATCCATGTTCAAAAACATTATTTAGATGAAATTCAAATTTTATTAGATGCTCTACCTGAAGAAGATAAAGTTCAAAGATAGTTATATTGTTCTGACCAAACATTTAGAAATAATTTTGGGAAAATTGAATGTTTCTTAAAAAATGAAATAAAAATCATTATTAATTTATGAAGATTTTATATATGCTTTTCAATTGTTTGGATCACTTTCTAAAAAAGATACTTATTTAAAAAAATTAATCAATTATTAAATAAAATTGTAAAAATATTATTTCAAAAAAAGGATTATTGTTTTCCAGTTCCTAAAGAACGTATTATTTATTTGAAAGATATTACCAAAGAATATTCATATATGAATATTCTTTATTTTTTTATTTGACTATTTAAAAGAAAAATAATATAAAATAAACTAAACTAACTATCATATAGAATAATGAGGAGTTCAATGGACGAAAAAAATTTTTTTTATTAATGGAAATTATGTCACATTATTTGTTGCTAAATTACTAGAACAAAAAAATACTTAATCGTACAGAAATTGAAGATGCTTTTTGGTTCCTTGTTGATTATCAGAATGAATTATATGGAACAGATTATGAAATAATTTTAAAAAGAAAGTTCTGATTGCCCATTAAATTTAAATACATATTTAGATGCCATTAGAGAAACATAAATTAATTAATGAATTAATTTCTTTCACTACAGAAAAAGGAAGATGTTGATTTTCTTTATCAGATTAAGAAGAATTTTTGTTGAAGAACTTAGTTCATTAAAAAAAGTTCTGGAAAAACAAAAAAACGACCAAGACCTCTGATTTCAATTTATAGCTTATATCGTCATATAAATCAACGCTAAAATGCTCAAACTGTACTTTCGATAAATGTATCGACTTTACGCCAAAATGCCCCTAAAAATGCCCTAAAAACGCAAAAAGAAAAGAGATGTAAATGAATAAACAAATTGCTCACTTTTTGACATTGATGGAACTATTTATCGAGATTCCCTTGTTACAGAACTTTATAAGAAATTGTTAAAATATGAAATCATTCCTAAAGAAGAATATTTTAAAATGTTCAAAGGTCCCTAGATGTTCTGGGAAAAATCGTCAATTGATTCATGAAGAATATTTAGTTCACCCTTACTGAGAATTTCTCAACAACAATTGTTCCTACTAAAAAAATCAAATTGAATTTGTTACTAATCGTACCAATGAAATTAAATTCCTGATAGTTCTTACACTTATACCCGAGATAAAAATTAATGGTCACAAAAAACAAGGACATATTTATTTTCATTTCCGCCTGATTTTTATTGTGGAACGAATGCTCAAATATAATCACGTCACCAAACCAATTATGAATTTAAAAAAAGATTTGTTTACGAAAGATTAAACCTATGTGGACTTCTCGATTCAAAAAAATAAAATCAATGAACTTGTAGAAGAATTTAATATTGATTTAGAAAAAGTTCTTGCATATGGAGATACTAATGGAGATGCGTTGATGCTATCTAGTTCGGAAACCTATTGCAATCAATCCAAACAAAGAATTGTTGTTCAACATTATGAAATTAAAAGATAACGCAATTATAAAATTATTGTTGAACGTAAAGATTCTATTTATAATTTAACACCCTGACTCAAAAGAGTTCTAAAGATATTTAATAAAAAAACAATATTAGGGTCAAAAAAATTATGATAAAAATCTTTTGATTTTGATGTCATTAAACATTTTGTAATGAATATTTTTTTAATTATATTGCCAATGATTCTAAAATTATTTCATTACTTGTATCATTCATTTTCTTATTCATTCTATATATGCCATTAAAGAAATTTATTAAAAAAATTATCTTCTACGCTCAAATATTATTTCTATCTTTCATCTGGACTATCTTCTGTAAATATATTAACAACAATTTTATCTTATTTTACGCCTGTTTTACCATTTGGAATTAACAATTTAATTTTAAATCTAGGGTTCTGATTACTTTGTTAATTGGATTATGGAAAATGAAAAAAAGGGTCCTGAACAACTCACATTTAATATTGACTTATTCTATGAAGAAATACTTAATAAAGAATCGCTCAATTTTTATATTTATGTAGATAATGTAGTTCAGTTACTAACTTAACTAAATCAATGCCAACTCTTACTGCTCTTTTAAATTGGAACTATAACTGTATTCTTGATTTACAAAATGACTATCAATTGTTCATTTTAAAGATAAATGCTTTTTGAAATGTCCATAATGAAATCTTTGAAATTGTTAATTTTAATGAAATTGAAGAAAATAGAAATATTCTCAATAATTTAACTCAAGAAGATTATGAAAATTATTCTTGGATTGATGAAAATAACATTATCTTACGTCTCCTAAATGTGAAGATAATGAACTAGATTTTAAAGAATATGCTAAAGATAGACGAAAAAGGTCTCATCATGTCTATTTATACTTTTAATTACTATCTTTTAGCCACTTTCAATTATTTAGTTGTTTGTTTTTAACTTGTCCATCCCTCAATGATTATTTTTTTACCTGATTTATTTAATCATTGCTTACTTTGTCTATTTAAAAAAATAAAAAGGTCCAATTGACTTAAAAAAAGAAATTAAAAAAATAAATAAAAAGGGACTCCATTAAATATGAATTTCGATTTTGCAAAACCAAATCTTGATGATAGTTCACTTAAATATGTTTCTATGCGAATCTATTGCTAAAAATGCTGAAACATTATAACGAAGATACTATCATCAAAGAATTGAAAGATACTAAAGACTACAAAAAAACAATATTCTTACAGACTTGGACATTGAAAAAAATTGTAGAAATTTTAAGAGACAGAAAAGTAATTTAATTTTTTTAAAAATAAAAGAACTAAAATTTGTCCTTTTATTTTTTTGTTTATTTATCCAATCTTTTTGATATAAAACTTTAAATAGAACAATAAAAAAAGGATAGATAGATAATGAACAAAAAAATACCATATTTCAAAAGTTCTGAAAACCTGCAATATGCCATGCTCAATCTAGCAAATGCCCTATTGATAATGATGTTCACTTTAATTCGCTTGAAAAGTCCCTAGAATATGCAGATAACAAAAAAATCATTTAGAAATATTGAATGAAAAACCTTGATGAGCCCCAAACCAATCCATCCGACCCTAAATATGATACTTTTAAGGACAGATAGGTCACAATTAAATCTAAATATGAAAGTCCTCGTTCTATGTTGATACTGTCAATAATGTTTTGTCAACGCCGATCCCGATGGGTTCACTTATAATCCATATGTAAAAAACTTCCACAGTTTGCCCTCTTGTTATTCTCCTTATCCAGGCTCTCCAGAATTCAATTCGTTAATGATTTGACATTAAAACACTTATGAGGATTATTGTGAAAGAAACAAAGACTTACTGTCCAAAAGAAAAATCATTATGTCGGAACTTGGAATGACCCGCCAACATGCAAAATTTATCTTGATGTTTCTGTAAATACTATGGATGCTAAAGAATCCCAAGAACACAATGTGAAGATAATGACCAAATTGCTTATTTTGATTTACAAGACTTTTTCTTCTGTAACGCTCAATCAAAATGCAAATGTTCCGTCCGACAAAAAAAGATTAAAAAAATGATTTTTTTCTATTGACAGTCTCCTTTTTGTCGTATAATACAATTATAAAACAAAGAAGAAAAAGAGAATAAAGTACTATGAAACAAGAAATCCAAACACAATTACTAACTTTGTCAGAAGAAAAAACAAAAAGAATTGTATGAACTTGTTTTCGCTAAGGTCCACTGCCAAAAAGAATCCAAAAATCAAAAAAATTGGGTCCTACTTTATATGAATTTGAAGAATAAACGTAATGAATTCATTCGATTAATTTTCCTAATGTTGTTCCATTCGACCGCATGATTGGAACAATTTGGACTACACTTTATAATAATTTTATTAAAAGTTCCTTTAATAGAAAGTTCTTTAATTTTAGAACAAATATACTATATATGACTTTATTAGATGGAAAAGCCGTCTGAAAAATTAAAGAAGAACTAAAAAGAGAAAATCAAAATGGTCCGCAGTCCCATCCCTAACGCCACTCTGCCTGAATCGAAGAATCTATTCCACAAAATTTATGTTAGAAACAGTCTCAAAATGCTCAAAGAAATTGGAATTGATGTAAATGTTATAGAGATTCCAGAAACAATTCAAGAAGATGGCCTAATTGATTTTATCGGTCACTATAATGAAAGATTGTATCTACATGATCCTATTGTACAATTACCTCTACCAAAACATATTGACGGGCTACAGTCTTTGAATTTACGTCCCTCGTTTGACGTTGATGCCCTCATGTGGAAAACGCCCTGATACGTCAAACAAAGAAAGTTCATGAAACCATGTACTGCTTATGGAATTATGAGATTATTAGAGTTCTATAATATTGATGTAACTGGAAAGAAGTTCTGAAAAATCATTAACAGAGCTCCCCGATTGTTGGAAAGTCCCCTGCATCTCTAATGATGAATAATAATGCAATGCTCACAATCTTACATGCATTCTGAAAAATTTAAAAGAAGAATGCTTGACTGCAGACATATGTCATTAAAGCTAGGAATTCCAAATTTTATCCAAAAAAAGATTATGTTAAAAAAAGTCAATTGTTATTGATGTTGCTATAAATCGAGATTATGCTTGATTTAAATCTAAGATTTGTGAGATGTAGATTTTTAAAAATGTTCGACCTCAAACTTCTTTTCATCACCCGTCCCTGCTCAAACCCTATGACTGTTGCTATGCTTATGGAACAAACTTATAGTTCTATTTAAAAAAACAAATAAGAAATGCTTATTGAGTTCACTCTTTTTTTGTACAATTCTGAACTATCTTATTGCAAAAGTTCTTCCTAGAAAAAAATATTTTCAACATTTTTATTGACGCCACCACTATATATAATATAATAGAACTAAATAAAAAAAGAGAAGTTCAGGATTCCTATGGAAACTAAAGAAAAAGAAATTTTAGAATCAAATACAGCATCGCTCAATGGTTCACGTACCAAACAAATGGAAAAATACAAATGTTCAAGAACTTGATTACTCGTTAAAAACACTTAATGAACGTGACCGGTCCCGCTCGTCAATCATGAAAGAACTTGATGAAAAATAATTACTCATCATTGGATAACTTTACAAAGATGTTTATAACAATGTAAATACTAATGCTAATAATGTATTGTCAAAGTTCAAAGGAAAAGATGTTTCTAACCTAGTTCAGACTTGGATACATTGCTTGAAAAAGATTAATGCCATTTCACCTCAAGACATTAATGTTCTGACCCCGTGTCACTCCTTCCATGATATTTTTTTACCTTGTTTCGCCGACGTTTGTATCGCTTGAAAAAAATCATTATGTCCATTAGATGCCCACTGATTCTATTGCAGACAACTTGGAATTATCTGTTGCTGAACTACAAAATGACAACTGAACATACGAAATGCTTAAAAAAATGTTCAAAAGAAACATTTGAAGAACTAAATACTTACATTGCGTCCTTTGATGCAAAAGTTCTTGAATTAGGACACACAATTGAAGAAACAAACAGTTCACTTGAAACAGATGAAACTTCTAATAAATTGCCCTTGACAACACAATCAACTTCTCTTGTAAATTATCAAACACGACTTCGTAAAAAGACTCAAGATATGAAGAACCTACAATTCTATCTTGCATTTATTCAATACCCATCAATTGAACGTTTGCAATCAGATAATGAATTGCTACCGCCAACATCCGTGATACAATCCAGTTCTTCACCAATCTATAGTTCAATTTAACTACAATTTTTAAAGTCACCACGTACTGTAGTTCATTGAACAAACAAAAAGTTCGTTCGTGATACTCTAAACAAACAAATTACTCTTGCTGTTGACATAAAAAGACAATGCAAAAGAAATTTCAAAAATCTGCTATGGAAACAACTATTGATACTGTACCAATCATGGACGCTGCTCGTAAGATGCAAGAAACTCACGAAGAATCGTCTCACTGTAATGAGTTCAATCAGTTCACTTGATGAACAATCTAGTTCACTGAAGAAATGACTAATAAAAATTAACAACCATTTAAAAAAATTGTTGGAGTTTTCAAATAAAAAAATGGGAATGAATGATGTATTGACTTTAAATCTTGAAAAATAAGAGTTCACTATTGTTTTTTTATTGAATAACCATCTGTATCAGATGAAAGATTTGATTCAATCTTCAAATCCCCAATTAACAACTTCTATTTTTCTATGATTTGATTAACCAAGACAATGACGAGTTCGCTGTAATTGTAGAAGAAAAATACTATCAATTACTCAATTCTTGACATGAACTCATCTGTATTAGATTTGTTACCCTAATGGAAAAACAAGGATTGATGTATGGTTCGTTCAATGATGAACTAGAAGAATATGACAAACCTCTAATTTATACAAATCATTTGAAATGTTTTTAATTCTTTTTGATTTGATTAGTCTCGTTGTTGGTTCCAATGATAATTTCTTTAACTTTATGATTGATGAATACATTAACAATAATGGTTCACTCTTTTCCTATTGAGATTTATTTCAATATTGAAAAATAAAGAGTTCATCAATTAAGAATCCTTTTCCAAATTAACTCTTCAACTGCTGATACATTGCAATTGAAAGAAGATTTTGACTCAACTTCGTTATTGAAGAAAAATCACCCGCAAAGAAATAGAAGAATACCAAAAATATAGTTCAACACAAATGCCAAATAAAGTCATTATCCAATTAACTGAATTTATTCTAAAAAAAGAGAAAGAAAAATTCGCATTTGATTATGAAAAATCTATTCTATAAACAATTACCATCACGCATTGCTAAGAAATCGTGACTCATTAGAAACAAATAATATTGCTTATCAATCTGAAACAAAAAAATCTGCTTGGAATTTGCTAAAAAAATCTTTATGAAAAATATTTCAAGCAAACTTAATTATATTAAACTTATTCAAGAGATATTTATAAATGTTAGGATTTTTTTTCTCGTTCTTTATGCAAAAAGAATACAATTAAAGAAGAAGATGATCAACAATCAAATAAAAAAATTTACTCAAATGAAAAAAAGAAGTCTTATTAACTCTAAAAAGAATTAGAAGATAAAGAATTAGATTTTGTTTCACACGATTAGATATAGAAAAATTAGATAAAAATCTTGAAAGATAATGAGTTCCAGCTCGAACTTTCTTTTTGAAGATTACAAGAAGAGTTCATGCGAACTTTAGAACTTATCAAAGACAGTTCATCGAAAAAGAAGAACTATAATAAGACGCCAACAGATGATTATGTCATTCAAAAGGTCTATTCAAAACTTAAAAATAATTTACAAAAAAAGGCCTGATTTTTAAAAGTTCGCTCTTTTTTTGGAATAATATAACTATAAAGGATTGATATTTTTTTAAAAAAATCCATAAAAAAAGAGTTTCAAATAATATGTTTAAAAAAAGAATTTAATTTTTACTCACTGTTTTTGCTTTTTTTCATTGCTGTAACTACTGCTAAATATCTCAAAGAAAAAAATCAAACTCGTGCTCCAGTTCTGAAGATATTATTAAAGCATCGTATTTCGCCAGAAAAAAATCAACAGATAATTCTATCACTTATAAAGAGTTCGAATCTTATGATATTGAATCATTACCAAAAAGAGTCAGAAGAGTTCATTAAAAGTAGTTCATATTGTTGATTTTGAATTTATTACAGAATCGTTACCTTATGACAATGTTGATTCGCCATTGATTTATGAAGATGAAGATACTCCATCTCATTTGCATTTTTTTATCATGAAAATGATGGAGACGCCAATCGAGTTCATATTAGGTCACATCTTAAAAACAAGGTCACATTTCGTACTCTTATTTTAATCACTATTAAAGGAGAAAAATATGTCTATTACTGTATATGGGAAACAAAATTGCAAACAATGTGAATTTACTAAGAAATTTCTTGACTCAAAACATGCCTTTGTTTATGAAGACTTGACAGATAACATTGAAAAAAACAAATTGCATTAAAAAGAAAAAAATATAATGTTGAAAAAAATGTCTTTACCATTTGTTGTTACTGATACGTCAACCCTGTCTGTTTCTCAACCGTCCAACAGTCAGTCATTAAATAATAAAAAAATACAACTTGTTTTTTTAATGATCTGTATTTTTTTATTTGACTTTATTTTTTTGTCTTATTATATAATATATTTAAATGAAAAACTATTTTAGAAAGCTCATGAATAATATGACAAAAAGGAAAGATTATCAAATGGAATGCGATGAAATTGAGTCCGCCCGAATGGACACAAAAAGATAATTTGGAAACTTTTGTTGCTGAAACAGAACTAGTGTTCTTGGTTCCTATCGACCCAGTCCCACTGAATCTTATGATGATGAAATAGTTCGTACTTACTTTGAGTCCCCAACAAATAATGAATATAAAAATGCCCCGTATTGTTTTTGTTCTTTATATGAGAAAAAAATTTCAGATTTAACTGGATTGATTGTTGGAAAGTTCGAATGATTTCCAAAAACTAAAGAAAAAGATAAATAGTTTATTTTCTTTATGATTGTGAATGTGAATGTGGAAAAGTCGCCAAAACGAAATGCACGTTCAATTGCTCAATCTATTAAAAAAACAAACCCATGCTCTCGTCCAGATTGCAAAAAAATCAAAGACAATCAGACCTGCTTACTGAAAGACACCAAAAGAAAAAAATGATATACACTAATATAATACAATATAAGGAGATTTCTTATATGAAAAAAATCAAAAACTAATAAGAAACTTGAATGTTTAAGAGTTTTGAATTGTGAATATTATAATATAGACCCAACATTATTGCGACTTGGATATTTGTTGCTTGGATTATTTGAACCAACATGCCAAATTGTAATGTATATTAAAAGCCGTATTATTATGGACTAACATATAGAAAGAAGAGACTATGACTAAAAAAATTATGCTGACCATCTAGTTCCTACAATGAAAGAACTCTATAATATTGCTAAAAGTTCATTCATTCTTCAATTTTTTTCTGAAATTGATAGAAATCTTGCTTTGTCTAAGGGTACCGCTATGATGTATTAACAAAGAATGCCCCGAAAGTTCAATGTATGTAGAACCAATTAAGAACTATTTGATTGATTTTATCATTAGTCTCGTTCTATGATGAAATTACTGCTTATGATTTATATAGAAATGCTCTAACTTACAAACGCTCAACTTATGTTATAGCCCAATGAATTAAAAATGTTCTAAGGAAACTGTATGCAAAATGATTAAAGTACGAAAAATAATCGTAAGATTTTAGAACTAAAAAGCACTATCTACATAATATTATCGAAAAATGCTTATCAAAATGAACAAAAATAGTTCACTACAAGAAAAATACAATTCAAGAGGAAGAATCACAAATGACAGAAGAAACTATCAAAGAAAAACAAAGAAATGAAAACTTATGATGATTTTTCTGAATTTTATTGATTCACAAAAAAATCACTGCCTATCGTAAAGAAAGTTCCTTTAAATGAAACATTAACAGAAAAACAAAATTTGGATAAAAATCTTGTTCAAAGAAGAATTTATTACTATTGAAACTGCTAGTTCACCCTAATGAAAAAAATCTTTGCTAATGAATACACAGAAGAAGAAATTATTGATTTTGAACTTCAATATAACAAAACTACAAAGAACAATCCATTAAAAAGAAAAATATTAGTTCATTTGTAAAAAAACATAATCTATCTCTTGAAACTGCTCTTAAATTGTTGCAAATTTCAGAAGAAGATTATAAAAAAATGCTAGAAGTTCCGACAGTTCATCGCTCAAAACTGCAGATAAAAATCTATGTGTCTATTTCTGCTTTTTGATGAATTCTACCATTCAGAAAAAGTCTCAAAAAAACTATTAATACAACTAAAGATACATTTGCAATAGTTCTTGATATTGCTTCCAAAAAAGTCAAACATTATTTAATAAAGGATTGAACAAATTTGCTGACCTTTTAAATAAGTTTTCAGAAAAAAATTAAAAAAATTCAAATTCTGAAAAATAAGGAAGATTAATTAATGAAAAGAATAATCCCTATTGTTCTATTGACAATATTATTTCTATCTGGATGTTCTAAAAATTTATAAAATCGCTCCTGCTAAAGAACCTGAAACGCACTTTGCTCAAAGATTAGAATTTATTCATTTTTATATTGAATGTAAAAAAAGTGAAAAATTTTCAAAAAAATTTTCACTTTTTTTATTGACAAAGTCGATAGTTTCAATATATTATAATGAAAAAAATATTATTAGAATATTAAAATAAAAATTAAAAAGAAGAAAGGAAAAATCTAATATATGAAAAAAATAAAACTATTATGCTCGGGCACTGATTCTTGCAACGCAACTGAACGACTGCTTTTTGCTGATGAAACTCTGCTTCAAACTCTCAAATTGAAACGCTAGTCAAAACTACTGAAAAATAATAATCCTATTGCAAAAGTTCAGAAAAAGAAACTACTCAAATCCAAAAAGAATTATCTAATGCTGAAGATTCGCCAAAGAAACCTTTTTACAAAAGAAGAAGTCGCTCAAAACTGAATATGTTGAGTCCCCTAATGCTGTTCAAAAATACACAAAATGAAATTCAAAAGATTAATGAGGATTTGAATAATAAGAAAGACCATTTAGATAAAAAAATCTCACTTCTATTCCAAAAACTAGAAAAATGAATTAAAAAGATACTAAAGAAAATGTAGTCAAATTAGAAGAACAAATCACTAATACTAGGCTCGAATTAAATATTAATAAAGAAAAACAAAAGAAAGAAGAGTTCAAAATTCAACCTCAAGTCCCAGATAATTTAACCTCGTTCACTTCTAATAAAGAAAAATGCTCAATATGAGTCCCAGATACAATAAAAAGAGGATTTAAAGAATAATCAAGAAAAAAAGAAACTGTCTTAACTAAGGAAATTAATGATTTAACTTCTGCTAAAGAAGTCGCTCAATAAAAAAATCTAACAAATGCTAAAGAACTATTAAACAATGCTAAAAAAAGCAGACGAAACATTGTCAAAAAAACATTTCAACACAAGAAACAATTGTTGAAAAAGAGGAAAAAGAGAAGTCTGAAGCAATCCGTGTAGAAAACGAAAAAAATCTCGAAAAGATAATCTCAACAAAGAACTACAAAAGTTCAAGAAATCTTTTAGCAGATAATGTGGAAATTACGTCCCTCGTCTTATGTTTTTTTGCTTTACTGTTCTATCAAAGCAGACCAAAATAAAGAAAAACAATGATGCTTTTAGCCAAGAATTTCAAAAAGAGTTCTAGCTCCAGATAAAATAAAAAGAAACGACAAAATTACTAAAAAGAAAGTTCTGATACCAGAAAAGTTCGATGTATCTAACCCTAACAACAGAGTCAAATTAAAAAGAACTAAACATTCTGTAGGTTCAATTTATTGAAGATGTCCGTTCTGAATTTGCTACTTATGTTCCTACAATGGTCAAAGTAGTGAAGAATCTGTTAATATGTCAAAACTTACGTTGAAACATATAAAAAATGCTATTCGTAAATCGCAAATTCATCAACACCTACAATGTGACGCTTTCAAACTGTTCATTTAAACGTAATGTTACTGTTAACAAACATTGAAAAAGCGTCATAAATCATCAAAAAAATTGCACCAACTAGATTAGAAACACTGTCTCACACTTCTGAAACAGATTATCAAACAATGCTGATTTGAAGTCCCTTTGTTATATAAACAAATGATTGTCGTTATATGAAGATGAAGATGCCAAATTGGGGACATGCTCTTATTCAATCTGACTCAATAGTCCGATTATGAAACAGAATTACATACTTATGTTGTTAAAGATGGTGAATATGTAATGCTACCAACAGAAACAAACTTCAAAAACTCAAGATGTCCCTTAACAACTAAAGAATATGAAACCCCAGAAACCGATTATTATTCGCTCCCTTCTGAGTTCTGACAAGACTTGAAAAAGAAATTCAAAAAAATCAAACAGATTTAGAAAAGCTCCCTGAAAAATGTTCTAACAACAACTTCTAAACTTTCAACTTCTATTAACAGTTCTGAAGAATTAAAATTGACAAAACTTCTACTCCTAAAGTTCGAAGAAGATTATAACGCTGTTAATAAAGAATTCAATGAATTATCTAATCAACTATCAGAAAAAAATAAGAATTTAAAAATCTGTTCGAGATTTATTAAAAGAATTAGAGAAGCTCTCCCATTGCCAGAAAAATGACGTTCTATTGCTATTGTTAATTATGATAAAGTTCAAATTAGATTATGATAGTTCGCACTAATGTAGAGAAAGTTCAAAATTAGAGTCGCAACAATTGAGAAAAAAATAAAAAGAATTAGAAAAGAGTCTAGAAAAAGAACAAACAAAAAAATTGATAATATTCAAGAGTTCATTATTAAGACAAATAAAGAAATTACAGAAACGACAAAATTAATCAAGTTCCCTAGAAGAACAATTAAAAAGAAAAGAAAAACAAAACTAGAAGAGGAATTAAAAAAATCAAAAAGAAAAAGAATCTATTTATCTGTCTCGTCAAAAAATGTTGCAGATAAAGAAAGAGAAAAGATTAATAATTTGAAATCTAAATATGAGAAAGCTCAACTCATTTAAATAATCTAAAAATTGGAAAAAAATCCATTTCAGAGAAAAAAAGAAAAAAAGAACTTGAATTATATAATAAAATGATTGATGGAGAATTTAAAAAAACATGTTCGACCAAAAACAAAAACTCTAATCAAATTAAAAAAATTCTATTCCTAGAACTGGGATCCCGTAAGAAATCATTATTTACTGTAATCACTTCTGTAGCCTGTATCTGTCATTGTTCATCACTTTAATCTTATCCAAAAATAACAAAAAGGATCTCAATTAATGTCCTTTTTTTCTTTGAATATAGTCCCTGTTTTTAAGTCTGTTTTTTTCATAAAGTTCGATACATTTATCGAAAGTACAGCTCTGACTGTTTTTAGCGTTGCTTATATGACGATATAACGACATCAAAAACTGATTGTGCCTGTTCTATATAATTTATTTTTTTACATTTTGTAATTTGACAATGTTGTGTGAATATTATATAATGATTATAATACAATAAACAAAAGGTTTAAAAAAATATGAATCGAAAAGAATTACTTCAAATTTACTATAATGAGTTCTTTAGAATTGCTATTCAATCAAGAAAAATATAACAACTGAATGCTAACAAAAGTTCAAAAAGAAAATTTTAAATTAGAAGTTCTTAGATTAGGAGTCTGTTTTAATAAATCCAACCCTAAAAATCATTGAAGAAATTTCTGTTATTGATGCACTACTCATAAATCAAGATACTTTTTGGGACCCCTTTATAATGAATTGAGTTCATTATGAAGATGTTCATTGCTCAGAATATACCTACCGATAGAGTCTGTTATCAACAAAAATTATAGAACTTTCTAGTTCAATAGTTCTATACAATGAATTGCTATGATGAAGATTATTTATTAAATTCTGAAACTTATGAAAAATTAAGTATCCATTTCTTTAGAAATTTATATTATCAATTGTGCGTTATGAATCATGGAAACATAATAGAGAAATTCCTAAAGTTCGTTCTATTGAAGAATTAGATCAACTAAAAGATTATACTGTTCTTATTGCTGATGATTTAATCTCGATAAAAACATAAAAAAAGATGATTTTAAAATTGAAATTGTTACGGTTTCTAAACCAACTGATTATAATGAAGAATGGAAAGAAGAGAGAAGATTTATGAAACAAGTCAGAATATTTGACTAAAGAATTGTCAGAATTTGTCAAAAAAACGTAATTTACCGAGCCCCTATCATTGTAAAGTTATTCAGACATTGAAGTCCCATTTGATTGGGGAAGTTTCTTTATTATAGGGCTAATACTGGGGAGCAAGAATCCAATATAAGAACAAGATAAACAAATGGAGTTACTGGAATTATCAAAGTCCAAGATTTTTTTACTAAATCACTTGTTATGGAATATGCAGAATATAAAAGATTGCCTAATAGAGTAGTGAAAGAACTAACAGAAACAATGAATAATAATTTAGAAGAGTTCACTAATTGATTCTGCTTTTTAAAAAAATAAAAATATGCTTTCTTTTTGTGACCCATCCACTAATTTTAGAGTTTCATGAAATTAGTCCAAAAAGCTCTATCAACTTCAATCAAGATGAAAAAAGTTATTTTGACTGGATAAATACAATTTTGCTATGATTAAAATTGTAGATAATGAATATAAAATTTACTATAAGAACTTAGTTCTCACTTTTTATATTTCAATCCCAAAAGATTATAGACAAAGACCTTATATAGAAGAATTTGCTTATGACGAAAAATAAAAATGATTTATCCTATTGTTAAAGAATATATGAAACGACTAAATGCTAAATTAGATAAAAATAAAAAAAGAGAGTGAAATACACTCTTTTTTTAAGTTCTAATTGTTAAACGAATGCTATCACTTCTGTCATTAAATTTAGAGAATTCATCGTATCTACCGCATCTTTAAGGGTCTTTTGTATCAACAATATTTTTTTCGTATGTCTGCACATATGAAAGTGTTGCAGTCACCAACTTTAATTTCATCAACCCGCTCCTTTTCATATTTTTCCATGATTTCAGTACGCATTTGTTTCTCTAATTCTTTAGTTTGTTTTTAATGTATCTTCAAATTGTTTTTAATTGGCGAAGGGCTCCCTAGTCTCTTCATTAATTTGTGCATTACCATCTTCATCAACACTTAAATTAAGTTCAATTGACTCACCTGATGGCCAACCATGCGCTCCTCAAAACGAATGCCCTCGCATCTTTCTCAACATCTAATGAAGTGCTGCCTCTTACATTTACTTCTTTAGAGTATTGTTCGTAAAGACCACTTTCTTTTAATCTTTCTGTATCTACACCAAGAACAGGTTTTACCCTCAATAAATGAGATACTTCCAACTTCATCTTTGATAGATTTTACATTTAACTCTTTCATAGAGTTAAGAATTTGATTTCTGCGTTTTCTTTAATATTATCCAAACGCTTCATAACAATACGCAGTTATTAAGTTTAACAACTGCTAATTCTGTTTCTTTGTCAACTTGAATCCAATTACCACTTCTTGCAATACCAAATGATTGAGCACCCTTTGCAATTGTTCATTTAAATCATCGCCAATCGCCATACCTTCATCAATTGTATTGAGTCGTCAGAGATGCTCCATATGGACAAATTCTATGCCCCTACATCTCTTTGGGTCCCTGTCTTTCCCAATATGATACTTTAGTCATTATCCACCCTCATCTAAATCAATAACAATGTCATCTATTTCTAATCGTCTAAGATTATTTGCTTTCATAAAGAAAAAAATGTTCTTTCTCTTAATGCAATCATGCTTTCTGCTTCTTTTGTCTAATTTGTTCTGATTTTTTTCTCTAATTTTTTTCTAAATTAGAATTTATATCTGCTTTGTTCATTAAGATTTACTCCTTTTTCTTTTTTTATATCATAATTCTGCTGTTTTCAAAAAAAGAATAATATAAATAAAAAGATTTTTAAAAAAGAGTCCAAAATGAATAAAAACATATTATAAAAATTCAAGACTTTTAGCATTTTTTTAATAAAGAAAATATTAAAGAGTTCGATTTTTAGTTCGCCCCTATAAAAAAATAGAAACACCGTTTAATCGTGACGAGATAGAAAAATATTTATGCTCAAGGATACATTTGTCAACAAAGTTCTAATAACAAAGATATTTTATTAGAACCTGAATATAGAATAGCTGATTTAATATTTGTTGCTAGAAAAGATTTCTCAATCATCCCTAAAGATAAATTAGAATGGATGGTTACAAATTTCAATGTTAATGAAGATTATCTTATGACAATAAGATTATTAAATGATGAAATTTATACATTCCAAATAAACACTCACAAATTAAAAAGTCATTAAAACTTTACACTGTATTACTCTTACTGATACAAGTGGGGAAAAACGATTTGTAGCTGGAGCCCGTAAAGGGAATTATGACAAATCTAAAATGGAAATTAAGTTTGAATAAAAAGGGGTTGCAAGACTTCTTTTTTTGTTGTACAATATAACTATCACAAAAAGAAAAAGAGGATAACTCATGAAACGAGTATGGAAATCAAATATTCAAGAATGTCTATGGAGCCCAACTGGAACAATTGATGTTGGACAAAAAGTTAATGTAAATGTAGAGGAAATTAAGCATGTCGTTCTTACTGAAAATGACTTGCACTTTTCTCCAACTCAAGAACAATTGAAAAAAATATTGAATATGTCGCTCCAAAAAGAAGTTCTATGATAAGTTGTTTCACCCTTACTATCACCTACGAGAAATCACAAAAAGTGGAAAAGTGAAAGACACTAAGCTTATGCTCAAAATGTTTGGATTAGGAATAGAGTGAATGGAAAAATTACACAAGTTCAATACGGACACATATATTAAAAAGAATGAATCAAACAGCAAAAATCTAAATTTGCGTTTGTAGGGATCCATATTTATCAAAAAGGAATGAAAAATTCTTGATTTTTGGACCTCATTTCAACTGAATTTATTTCTGATGTGGATTCTACGGTGCAGAATATTATGCTTATGATATTTCTAAAACTGTTCAAACAGAACTTGCTAATATGCTGTAAATGTAGTTACGAAAGACGATTTGACTAATCAAGAGTTCAATTTGACATTATTTATTTATCTAGCTGTTTTCCATGAAATTATGTTCATCTTAATCGTCAAGAACGAACAGAAACAATTTCTATGATTATGGAAAGTTCTGAAATCTAATGGATATTTAATTGTCCGAGATTGGGTCAATCCTAATGATATTGAGAAAGTTATTCAATATTAAACCGCCATCCAATCAAGCAAAAGAAGAGATGGATGTTTGGATTGAAGAACTTTTGAAAAAAATTCAATTATTGATGCTATGAAGAATTAGAAGATGGTTCTATTCTAACTAATTATAAAAATGCTTATGAAATTTTTGTTTCATACTGTTTGGGAGTTTGAAATCACTAAAGTCGAGAATCAAAAAGAACAGTCACAATATTGAAAAATAGCTATCAATGATTGGGTTCTACCATCCATGGGCAAAACTCATAACACACTTTGAAATTGTATCAAGAAAAAGATGAAACATATTTACCTCATTTACAAAAAAATACTTTTGATTTAGACTCAGTTCCATTTAATACTAAATCAATTTATATTTTTCAAAAAAATAACAAAAAAATGATTGACAAGTCAAAAAAATTTTTTTGTTATCATAAATATTGTAAGAAATTATTGTTATCATAATCTTGCCTAGTTCAGAAAAAAAGACCCTAAAAAAATCCGTAAAACTCTGCTCCACTACGTATTTTATCTTTAATAGATAAAAGGCAATCAAAAGATTAATTCATAAATAGTGGATATGAATTTCCCAAAAAAATGGACGGATCGTTGGTTCGATTCCAACAAAAGACTTGTTGATAATTCTTATTATTTGATCTAAAGAATATTAACAAGGTGACAATGCAGTTTCCGAAAAAAAGGTGAAAAGGATTACAATACTGTTTCCATTTGATTTGAGGACCCTGTCCAATTCAGATCGGGTCATAACCATAATCTGTCCGTTCGACCCGACAGTCCATTCCTGCTCAGACATATGCCCGACTATGTTAATATGCGCCCTAGTCGACACCGTATTTGCTCTTGACCCCACAACTGCCAGGAGGATTTTCTGAATACGAATGTAGGTTCGATTCCTGCCTAGGAAATTTATAGAATATGTCCCGATGCTTCAGCAATGAGAGACCTTTGACTGTCCAAACCCTTTATGATGTGTTCTATTATATGTCCCAAGAGTCACGGGTCCGACTCCTTATGACCGAAAGTTCGATTCCCACTATTCTATTAAAAAAATTTTAAATTTTTAAATTTTTTTCTATTGACTTTGATAAAAAAATTATGATATAATAACTATGTCGATAAAATTTTTGGAATCTTAATGTTTCCTTTCTGATGCTGCGTCTCAATTGATAGAGTCACACGCCTTCTAAGCTGCAGTTCAGGTCCGAGTCCCCACACGTCATGTATAGACTCATACGCCCATATTAAAAAAACATTCAATAAATAAAGAAGATATGTCCCACCATAACAAATATTAAATTTACGAGTCCAGAACTTAGGAACGAATGCCAATTCTTTTTCTAAACAACTATTAATACTAAATATGATTTGAAAAAGATGTCCCTGCTCTGATTTATGTCCCTTATAGCTCAAATCGTCCAAAACTAATAATCCCTATAAACGGTCTCGTCCATTGCTCGTTTGAAAATTATCAAAATGACCTCCTAATAATTTTGTTAATTTTTCCTCACTTGATAATAATTCTCCTATTATCCAGCACTTTTAATACGAGTCAGCTTAATGCTATCACTGAGTTCATTACCCTAAATTAAAGTCTCGAACCTCGCCCGCAATTCCTATTGCACAACTTTTCCGATACTCAGTCCACTAACAACAATCAAAATGATTGAAATTTAGTCAGTCCGTGTTTTTATAAACGTGAAATGAGATTAATAAATGAAATATAGCTATTCCTATTATGCTGAAGAAGATTTTGATGCTTATGTGCGTTCCTGATAATTATTCTTTACTTCAAAGTAGAGAATGGAAGTTTCACTAAAGTCCGCATGGAAAAAAATAAAAAGTTTTATTCTATAAAGATAACAAAATAGCTAGGAACTGCACTAATTCTTATTAGAAAAATTGCTCTAAACAGAAATTTTATTTATATTCCTTTGTCCATTATTTGATTATTCAAATAAAGAATTATTTAATTTTGTTACAAAGTCCTGAAAGAAATTGCTAAAGAGAATAGTTCTACTCTTTGTTAGTTCGTTCCCACCTGTATTTGATGATGTTTCTATGCTATTGACTTCAAAAAAATGCCTGTGAAAGAGAACATTACCGAAAATTCTTTTTGATTCAATCCGTCCAAAACTAAATGCAATCGTCAAAGAATTAAATCTAACTAAAAAAATGGTTCAACAACTAAGAACTATTGAAAATAAAAATGTTACTGCTTCTTATTCTATTGATGAAGAGTTCAATTTTGATGATTTGTTAAATGACTTCTATAATTTAACTAAATTTACTGAACAAAGACAACACTAAATTAAGAAATAAAGAATATTTCAGAGAATTACTACAAAGATACCCAAATTCATTTATTACTGTTTCTTATATTGATAAAGATAAAACAAACTTTTAAAACTAAAAGAAGAATTTGATAGTTCATACAAATGTAAAATGCAGAAATGGAACTAAAACAATTGGAAAACATTGATAAAAAAATTTATTCCAATTTCTTGCCCTACTGTAATGTATGGACATTACCGCTGAATTGTCTCATACCTTTTAATGATAATTTCAAATCATATAATGCCCCTTTTTATTCTTGGACCAAATCAATTCAAAAGGTCACTTTGAAATTAATCCTAATCTTAAATATGTAAATCTAGAGCTTTCTGGAAAACGAATAATTTACTAAATTACAAAAAAGAAATTCCACCCAGAAATTAGAACTTTGTAATGGCCTGATTTGACAATCGTCCTTTATACTATTTATTCAAATTTGCTTTTAAAAACATAAGAAACTCATTCTTAAATTCATCAAAAAATAAAAATTACTTGATATATAAAGAGAGTTCAATTAAAAACTTTTCTTTATATATTGTTTGTTAACAAAATTTTAATCCTACGCTCTGCAAAAACAAAAATTATTTATGATACAATATTTGAAAAACATTTGGAAACTACCAAGTCTGCTCAAGAGGCCCGTTTCATACCGTTGTTCCCGAGTCTGCAAAGTCTGAATCCCATCCGTTCCGTAATTTATACTTTGAAAATTTTAACAAGAAGGGCCTTATTGTAGGGCCATTATCCTTGCAGTCGTCACCTCGTTTGTATCCGCTACTAGGTCTGACTTCTAAACAACTTATGCCAATCTATGATAAACCAATGATTTATTACCCTTATCAACTTTTGATGTTGCACCCATTAAAGACATTTTAATTATCTCTACACCAAAAGATTTGCTACGTTTTTAAAGAATTGCTGAATGATGTCCAGACTTTGGAATCAACATATCTTATAAAGAACAACCATCACGCCGTTCTGCTGTTCCCTTTATTATTGGAGAAGTTCTCGATGCTGACGATGTTGTTTTAATCTTGAGTGATAATATTTATCATGGGATCTGGATTATCAGAAATTTTACAAAGCAATTCAAAAAGATTCTGTTCTACTATCTTCGTATAATGTAAGAGACCCAAGACGATTTTGAAATTATTGAATTTGACGATAATATGAATGTAATCTCAATTGAAGAAAAAACCTGAAAAACCACGTTCTAATTATGCAATTACGTCCATATGTCTTTGATAATAGGTCAATCGAAATCTCAAAAAAATCTCAAACTGACCACTCAAAAGTAATTAGAAATTACTGATGTAATCGCTCATTTAGAAAAATGTTTACTCATTTGCATTCGATGAGTCCGAAAGTCTTGCTGTCTAGATACTGGAACTCATGAAGTTCTATTAGAGTTCCACGTTACATTGAAATGTCCAACGATTACAAAATATTCGTTCGCCCAATCTTGAAGAAATTGCTTATCGTATGAGTTTATATTACTCGTGAGAAGTTCTTAGAACTTGCTCAACCATTAAAGAAAAATGAATATGGAAATCACTTGTTTGGACTAATTGTGGGAGAAGATGATTAAATACAAGAAAAATTATAGTTCAGGTGGATCCTATCTCCAACTTTGTTCATTATGTTTATAATAACTTTCCTAATGTACATATTACAATTTTTAGACAAATTAACTTATGCTGGAAATCAAAAATAATGTTAAATCAATTTGTGTGATAGAGTTGAATTGCCTGTTGGTGACATTATGGATAAGGGCCCGTAGATAAATTGCTCCCCAGTTCTGCTATTGTTCATTATGCGTCCGAGAGTCATAATGATAATTCTCTTAATGACCTCACCTTTTATCTACACAAACTTTGAGTACATATACTTTATTAGAGATCTGCTCGTAAATATAATTTGCGCTTCCATCATGTTTCAACTGATGAGTTCTATGGAGATTTACCACTAAGAGAAGATTTACTCAGCGCTTTGAATTTAAAGGGGAAAAAATTTACTGAAGATACAAAGTTCATAATCCTGTCCTCCTTATTCATCTACTAGTTCTTCCAGATTTAATTGTTAGAGCATGGATTAAATCCTTTGGAATTAGTTCACAATTTCTAATTGCTCTAACAACTAGTCCTTACCAACATATTGAAAAAAATTCATTCCAAGACAAATTACAAATATTTTAAGTGGAATCAAACCTAAATTATATGGAAATGGAAAAAAATGTTAGAGATTGGATTCATACAAATGACCACTTCTGCAGTTTGGACTATTCTTAATAATGCAAAATTGGTGAAACTTATTTAATTGGTGACATGGGGAGAAAAAAATAACAAAGAAGTGTTGGGGACTATCTTAAAAGAAATGCACATGCCTAATGATTTCTATGAACCATGTCACTGATAGACCTGGACGACTTGCGTTATGCTAGTGATTCTACTAGATTGTACAAGGAATTGAATTGGGTCAAAAATATACTAATTTTGAAGAGGGGTTAAGACGACATTCAATGGTATAAAGACAATCAAGAATGGTGGGAATCAGAAAAAGATGAAGTTCGAAGCAAATTGTGCGACTCAAGAAATCATTTAAAAGGAGAGCAATGATTTATTTGACTTTCCTTTCTCTACATAGAAACGCAGTTCAAGACAGTTTATGAACAGTTTCGAAAAGCTACATATAATCTGACACAAACAACAATAAGGGCGAACTAGAAGCAAGGGGTGGCTGTCTAAGCATGATATAGAGAGGATTTTCGAATTATGAATGAGTAATTATACCAATGAACCCCAATCATGAAATTAAGGGAACTATAATCGGACTACTTTTATGAAAAAAATAGAAATGGAAATAAAATTCAACATTATGGTGGTGATTATACAGACTCAAGTGAAATTCAATCATTTAATAATGCAATAGCAGGAGAATTAGGAGAATTGAACTTTTAGAGAATATTTAAATTCTAATGAACTATAGCATACAGATGATGAAAGAGAATTGATTAATAAAGGACATAATCAATCTTCAGCTATCAAAAAGTCTGATATGGGTGATTTCTTTTGCAGTAGAACACAAGAGAGCATAGATTTAAAAACTAATCATAATGCAAATGGTAAGAATTTGCTTATAAAAAAATGGGTACATGAATGGAGACCTATTGATTTTTTTATGTTTATTTGTCTATTTAGCCCATTAACGAAAACAAATCAGATTTTGATTTGAATAAAGTTACTCATGTTGTAATTCATGGATATGTTTCAGCACAAGAATTTATGAAAAATGGGTCTCAAATTACAGAAAAAGGGACTGGACTATCAAAAATCAAAATTAAAAGCCTTTTTCTGAGTTGTTTTCAAGATTCTACAAGACAAATGGATTGCCAATTAGCAAAGAACAAAAAAACAATTGAGCTTAGATGAATATAAAAAAATAAAAGATAAAGAGAATGTTATTAATATATTCTTAACAGATAGCAATCTAAAAACTTACTGATTTAGATAAAAAAATATATTAAATGACCAACAAAAAAATGAGCTATCACAATACAAAAAAATAAAATTGTATAACAGACATAAAAAAATTGACTAGTAAAAAAATAGGAATGTTTATTGCACAATAGTGAATAAGGACAAAGACTGTTGATGTACAAATGCTTGTACGAGCATTAAGAAAAAAATTTCAGCTTTGACTAAATTATATAATTACAAATTTGCTATTCCTTATTATCAATTGGAAGAAATTTTTAGCTCCGTATGACTTGGATTTAATTGATTATTGACTAGAGGATTTCTCATATTTAAGGATTGATATGCTAACTAAAAAGAGGAAAGTTAATGGACTTATCATGTATCAACTAAAGGAAGTTTAACTGTATGTAAAGTCCCAACCGGCAAATGTCCATTAGGGGGTAAACATTTTTGAAAAAGAATCTGATGGAATGGAATATTTAGATAATCTAAATAACAAGGAGAGCTAATTGAAAAAGTTCAAAAAAATGCTCCGACACAGGTGCTAGAATTAGATTAAGAAAAGAAATTAGATTGCTAAATCAATCTTTAGGATTAGAAGAAGATGCGGTATACCAACAACTCGCCGTCGAAAGAAGAACTTGAAAGACAAAAGATTAATCAAGGAAAGAGAAATAGAAGCAGCAAGAAAGATAGGAAATTAGCTGAAAACTAAAAAGAATTTGAAAACAAAGAATTCTTGTCAATCCCGAAAGGGATAGAAAGATTAAGTAATTGACTTGTATAAAGAAAATTATTTCTCTCGTCAGAGCATATATAAATCTGCTTATAGAGGTGAGAAAAAGTAAAGATAATAGAGACCATATACAGGGTACGGGCTATGTATGGACAAGGAAGATACTCTACAACAAACAAAAAAATACGCTTCTAAGTTTGGAAAAGTTAGGACTGTTGATTATGAAGAAATGCAGCTAAACCTTTATCATTTAAAGATGTTCCAAGTTTTTGAAATGTTTGAACAAGGAGCAGCAAAAGAACATAATATAGATAAAAGACATATGTATAGAAATCAAGATTTATCAGTAATCATTAAAAAGATGGGGTATGATGGAATTACAATTGGGCAAAGCGAGATATGATTATAGTGTCATATGAGACAAAAAGAAAAGATTAGTTCTAATGGACATCTTTTTCATTCAAATAAAAGAATAATAAAAAAATAAAAAGAGTAAAAGGAGTAGACATTGAATAATACATATGATGTAATTATTGTTGGGGGGCAGCTCTGCTGGATTAAGTGCAGCATTATATGAACTCAAGAACAAATTTGAAAGTTCTTGTCATTGAAAAAAATGTAATTGCTTCTCAATTATACGAAACAGAACATATTGACAATTGACTGGGCAGTGTTTCCATCAATGCTTCTGAATTAGCAGACAAAATGAGAGAAGATGGTTGCAAGTTTGGGGCAGAATTAAACGAATTTGAAAATGTAATTAAAATTAGTAAAGAAAAATAATTTATATAAAAGTAGATACAACTGAAACTTATGATGAAAGCATTCAGAATGACTTATTATGCAAAAGGGGCATCTTATTAGCAACAGGTACAGAACACAATCATTTAATTCTCGAGCAACATGATGAATTAGTAGGAATGGGGATTAGTTATTGTGCAACTTGTGATGGAGCTTTTTATGCAGGTAAAAAAATACAGCAGTGGTTGGTGGGGGTGATAGTGCAATGGAATCAGCATTATTGGCATCTGAATTTGCTAATAAAGTTTAGCTTTTGATTAGAGATAAGATTAAAAGCAAAATCACATTTATTAAAAAAATGGTGGAAGAAACAGAAAATATTGAAATTATTTATAATGAAGTTGAAAAAAATTGATTAGTAAAGATGGTGTGTTAGGGTGGCGTCAAATTAAAAGATGATACAATTCTTGAAGTATCAGGTCTATTCCTGCAATTGGAGCAAGTCCTAATAGCTAATTATATTGATTCTTTATATTTGAATAATGTTGAAAAAAATTCAATGATTATTTATTGCATGTTACAACTCATAATTTATTAACTTATCACAATGGTAATGGATTATTTATTGCTGGGGATTTAAAGAATCCTAAATATAGACAAGTAGCAATTGCAGTAGGGGAGGGAGCTTGACGAGCTTTAGAAATTTATGATTATTTAAAGGGTGTATAAATCATGAATGGAATAGTAAAAAAATGAATATAAAGAAATTAATAAATATTTTCAAAATTATTATAAAGAACAATTAGAAATATATGAAAGATTAAAATATTATGATAATTATCTTTTTTTGAACTTTTAGTGATTCAGATTTCAAAGTTTTTGGTTGGTATCATTATTATTATTAATGATGGTTAATCTAATGGCAGAAATGATGGGGGTTATGGGGTTTGAGACAGAACTTTTTAATTATTTATTTTTTTGCAATAGCTAATAATTTTAATTATTTTAACAATTTTAATTTTTTTATCAAAAAGCATTTTTTTGTAATTTCAATTTAAAAAAATCCAAAAAAACACTTTTTGGAAAAATTTTTCTTATCAATCCAAAAAAATGTTAATAAAGTAATAAATGATTTAAAAAGTAAAAGAAAGACTGAATTGAACTTTTGATAAGGATAACATTATAATAGGACTTAAAATAAAAAGATGAAAAAAAGATTAAATCAAATAGAAAGAGAACTAAAAAATGGAAAAATAACTTTAGTAGGATCAAATTGGATAGAATAGAACACTATTTTGGAACTTTTAAAAAATAAATATGAAGAAGATTGCAAAAAAACAAAAAGATAACAAGAATTAGATTTATTTATCCTACACATATTTTAATTAGAAGTGTTCTGAACTTCCCTTGCTTTTTTTGGGAACAGACTGGATTATTTTATTTTTTTCAATAATCACTTCTTAGAAATCTTGAGCTGATTCTTATGGAAATGTAAAACGAAAAATACAAGCAGTGTGACTGGAAACTGCAGCATTCAAAGAACATGTTCTCTATTTGTGCTCCATTAATAGCTGCTTCTTGGTGTATTTGTTTTGTTTAAAGGATTTTTTTAAGTTATTTGACTAATCAATCTGAAGAAATAATTGAGTATAGCTAAAGAAGAGTATTATTCTAAAATAAAAATCAAAGATGATTGAAGATTTGAAATCTGGTTTAAGTGATTCAATTACAGAAAAATATGCGTATTTTTTGACTCAACAGGTTTAGTTATTGCTCCTAATTTAGAAACTCTGAAAACAAAAAAAGTTTTTTTGAACAAAATAGAAAAAGAAATTAAATTTGAAAAAAATGAATAAAATTATAGAATCAGACTCATCCAAATATAGATAATTATTTTAAAAAAATTTATTATCAGTACAAGAAGAATCATACAAAAAAAGAAAAAAATAGAATAAAAGAATATTTTTTTCAACAATTAAAAAAATACACAATAAAAAAATGAACTTTTATCTTTTTTTATATTTTATTTGCTCAAACAGTAATCGAGCCATTAATATTAGTGAATTTACAATAATCAATAATTACATCACAAGAACTATTCTATTAATTTCATTATTTTATTATGTTATTGTTTTCTTTTTTTCAATATTTTTTTCTCTTAACAATATATTTATTTTCTTTATCTTTCAATTTAGATTGTATATTATTTGACAAACAAATATTTTTTTAAAAGATAACAAAAAGAAAAAAATGTTTGCTAAAAATGAAAGAGGATTTTTAATTTTGAAATGTCAGATGATTTATTAGAGAAAAAAACATATTTGGTTTTTTTACCTGGTTTAAAAAAAGAAAAATAAATATATCTGTAAATGACTTGGAATCACACTTATCAAAATGAAAGTTATTTAGACACCCTAAATAACTTTTTTCAACACTTACTGCTGTTTTTAGGGGCATTTTTTTAAAAGGTCGATATATTTATCAAAAACATATTTTTTTGACTGCTTTTAGCATTAACTATATGACGATATAACATATATTAAAAACAAATTTGAGTAAAACAAAGAGAGGTTAAAAATGCCAATTCCTAAAAGAAATTCCAAATTACAGATTTGGACGAAATGAATCACAATGAAAATAATATTAGAGAAACAGACTTTTGGAAAAAAATTATATATGCGATTGATTGATTCTAAAAAGCAATGAGAGGTCTGCTAAAGATAAAGAAGAGTTCTATTGCCAAAATGATTGACAAACTTTATGAACAACCACCGTCAAAAACAAAAATAATATTATGGGTAGTGTTAAAGGTTTCCATGAATAGCTAATTTTATGTATGAAACACCACCAGAAGAATTAGAATTAATTGAAAAGTTCAAAAGAAAAAACGTAGACTAAGAGAAATTGAAGAGGGATTAAGAGATGAGTCAAGACAAATATATTATCTATGGAATCTCCTAATGATGTAAACCAAACTAATGGAATTCAACAGAAAACTTCCTAAAAAGATAGACATTACTTTGAATGCCCGTTTAACCATTACAAAAATCAATTAGACGACCCTAAATACAAAACAATTCAATCCAAATATTAAACTTATCAATGCGTATTGATTTTTGAAAAGAAAAACTTCTCAAATACTTAGAGAATGGATTGCTGACAAAACCAGACTGTATTTTTGATTGATGCCATCTCTTTACCAATTGAAGAAAAAAATGGATCCAGATTGACTTTTCAGAAGGTCAACTAGATTTAGAGTGATACAGACCATTTACTTATTATTGCAACACTTGTCATTATTGATTCCAAAAACTGGAAATCAAAGCCCTCTTATAAATTTAATGACGATTCAATCTTACGTTCGGGAAAAAGAATTTTCGCAATAGACCTAGAATCAATCAGACCCAAATACTTATGCTGAAATATTATGCCAATACTACAATTGCTAGATGTTGGGCTCTTGTTTGTATCTCTGCTGATGGAAATACATTTATTCAAAGAGACCGTAACTGTTGAAATTTCAAACTATAAATTGCAAATCAAGAAACACTTATTTACTCTTAGATAGTTCATATTCTCAAATTTCAGATAAAGGATATGTGAGACCTGAATTCGCCGTCAAAAAAAGGATTAACTAAACCTTATAATAAATATAAAGAGAAATTCAATGTGTACAATCTGTCAACTGTTAAAAATAAGAATGTCCAAATTGACTATTCTTTTTCTTGGCCTTTCTTAATGAAATCACATGCCAGCCATGGCACAGGAGTTATCCACATAGTCCCCTAGATTATGCCCCAATTCCATTCTTAAAACAATAATCTTCATCAATGACTTCCTAATTCAATAGCAAATCTTCAAATTCTCTGTCCCTCATTTCTACGAATATCTTCCAACCATACAAAAAAACTCTTTTTTTCCTTAATAGAATAAACTCTATCTCCGTTAATTTCTAACAAATTTGCTTTTTGTATCAGCGTAAAACCAATCAGAGTTCCATCGTCTTTTTGTTTCGCCTAGGACAACACCTCAATGCAACTCGCTGCACTTTTTTAATATTATTCTTGTTCATTATTTTTTTCTCATTATATTTTTTTCTTTGGATCATAAGGATTTGCCACTGCCAACCTCAAATTCTTTTCTATTTTGATAACAAATATTCCAAACCGCCCTTTAAAGTTGTTTTAATTTTAGTTCCCTTTACTTAATTCTGCCAACAACTAATTCCCGGTCCGCATTTTTGTCCGAATGAAAAGATTTTGTTTTTTTATTATAAAAATACACTATCATCTTCAATATAATAATCTTTATCATTTTCTGCTTTCACTTGATAATCGACAGAACTTTGTTAAAGTTCCTGATCATTAGGATTCTTTTTGTTATCCCAAATACGCTCCCTTATTAAAACCAAAAGATGAAATCACCTACGCCAAATGGAACTGATAACATACCCATCTAATATGATTGAAAGTCTCCCTTCCTTTGGTTCTGAGACAACAAAAATATATCTGTTCATGATTCCATTCATAATTTCTTCAACTGAATGTTCTCAAATTCCTTTATTGAGATTTTCTAATTTTTTTCATAATTCCAATGGTCTCAAAAATCATTATAACAGCCCTGAATGTTCTAGTTCTTAAAATTGTTTCAGTTCATCTTTAACAAATTTTTTTATAACTTTTATTTTCTTTTGTTGAAATAACTAATTCCAATATTTGCTATTTCTGCTCAAATCTTTTAATTGCTACTGTTTCATATTTTTCAACTAGATTAGACAACCAATCAGATTGTGTGAAACCAAAAATCCCAATAACCATAATCTCTACGTCTCATTCTGATGTTCGTTTTTAAAATTATCATTTTTTTTAATGATTTCTATATTCTATTGCTTTTCTTGTCTCTTCTTCTGATTTGTTCATCGTCCGCAAACTTTATATACTACTTCTTTTTTTCGATTTTATAATCCATATTTAAAAATCCTCTTTCATTTTTTTATAAATCTATTTTTACAAAAAAATTTCTATTTTGTCAATAAAAGTCCAAAAATGCCTCGATTTTGATATAAAAAACAAACAATACTATTTAAAGGGACTATTAGATGAATTTACTTTATTCAATCTATTCTTCTAATTTTTGCTTTTATTTCGTCCTGTACCATCTGCCCTAGCCCTAAAGATTGATGCTCCTATCAAATAAGAAAGAAAAGAAGAAATATAGTTCAAAAACAAATGTTCACTGAAGAATTAACTTATAAAACAAAAAAATTAAACGTGAAAAAGAAATTGCTTTAAAAAGAGTTCTCTCACAAAAAAATGTTATCAGACTCATTTATGTATTAACTATTCTTATTGAGTTCAATTGTTATATTAAAACACCCTTTAGTACAATTTTTATCATTTTTTTATACCTTATGTTTTTTTATTGGAATTATTCATAATATGATTGGGCAAGAATTGCCATCAAGAGACAAACTTATATCTCGTATTCTTGATTTCAGTCCAAAATGGGATTAATTGATAATAAATCTAATATAATGAATTACACAGAAGAATTTATTATTTTTAGAAAAATGACCCAGAAGATAACAAACCTTCAAAAATTTAGATTGTTTCTTCCACTGAATTTTGACCCATTATGTTCAAACACTTTCCTTTTCAGATTTTTTTCTACTCAATTCGCTCGAGTTCGTCCATTTGAGATTGATTATGAAGATAAAGAATACCCAGTTTGTCAGCCACTGACAAAGCGCCAACTATAACTTTGCATGTTCACCACTACCAACTGTTTGAAAATGCCAAACACTATTTAGAAGACCCACGTCCAATGGGCCTCATTCCATTAGTTCGTCCTCTGTCTCCCCTATCAAGAATCCGAAACATGCAAAATTGAACACGCCAGGATTTGACTTAGATGGAACACAAAAAGAAATATTGTGATAAAAATTATTCATATTGACCAGATATTGCTTCACCTATGACTCTTATTGCTACTTTCATGTTTTTTTCAAATCTGTTGCTCAATGGAACATTATGAATTCTTGTTTTGTCAAGACCTGATAAATGCTCTCTTCATAGACATGAAAAAGTACTTGGAATTAAAGTCAACTTAGACAATATGTTGCAGTTGCTACCGTTATGGAAGATGCTTGTGATATTTCATGTTTTGTTCAAAAGTTCAATGATGGATAGATACGAACTTATGGAAAGACTTCCATTAATAACTGGGAAGATATTCCAAAAGAATATGATGGACCGTCAAATCTTGTTACTTGTTGACTTTGTTCATGAATTGCTATCTGAAATAAAAAGCTAAAGATGAAATCTCTAGTTCAATCAAGAATACCAAGATAAAATTAGGTCTCGCTTTTGAGTTCATTGCCTCGTCTCAAAACGTGTCCGTGTATTCTGCTCCAGCTGCACAAAGACCATCATCGAGTTATTCTATGTTCAGACAAAATATGATCAATAAATTGTCTCGTGTCCATTACACAACTATTTCTCAAATGTTGTTTGAAAACAATGAGTTCAAAAGTTCAGCCAATCCATAGCTAGAATCTGATTGAGTCCACCCGATGTTATCCATGCTCAAGGATTTTATTCTCCAACTGATTGATTGATTTCATATTAAAGAAAAAGGATGTCCTAAGAAACTTTTTATGAAAACTCATCATTTATCAATGACTTGAATGAAATCAAGGAATCTAATGCTTCTAATGCTGAGTTCAAGAAATGTCAGAAGATGATTTTGATTTGCTGGAATCGCTCAATAAAAAGCAGTTCGCTAGCCATTATGTCAACCTTCATGCCCTGTCCAATTAATTTCATATTTAATTCCTCAATTTTTAAAGCAATGTTTTTCTAGTTCCTTTTCGTAATCATCATCATATTATTATATGTATTATCTTTATATAAGATTCTCACATCTCGTATCAGATTCAACTCTCGCTCTTAAACCTAGTTCTCGAGGATTTTTAGTGTAAATCTAAATTTAAATCTCGCCACGATTCAAGAACTTTGTCCTTAACGTAAAAATTAACTGCTACATATTTTCCATTTAAAAAACTTGTTGAAACTCCTGCCTTGTCAAATTTTTTTGTAATAATTATCAAATACACGTTGAATCTGTCCTATTTAAATTACTTTTTGCTTTCCAAAAATTTTTTTCAGAGTTCAATTTTTAATTGTTTTTTGAATTCATTAAATCAGTCCTTAATTGTTTTACGGCCATTCTCTGACCCCCAACCCCACTCAAACTGAATAATTACATTTATCTGAATCACTCAAAGAATCCTATACATTCAGAATCTTTAAAACTGATTTTATTAGGAACTAAATTCAAGAATTTTTTTCATCTTGCTTACCATCACCGTTCCAAATGAATCAGATAAATCTAAATTATATTTTTCAATTAAATATTTTTAGTTCATTTTCTTTTGAAACAATTTTGCCACAACATGTTCTATTATCTTGAATAGTTCTACTCCAATCTTTTTCCTCAAAAAGCTTCCCAACAACTTCAAAACTACAAATTCTTGATTTTCTTTTTATTCTGTCACAATAATATGGGTCTCATCTCATTCATAATAATTTTCAAATAAGGAAGAACTATTATGTAATAATGCTTTCTACATGCTCAAATTCATCTTGAAAAACTCTTTTTGATAATTTCTTTCCATTCATTATCAATTATGTCATTGCAAAAGAATGTCCCACCATTAGATAAAATCATATTTAAATTTCATATTGAGTCTCAATTCTTTTGTATTGCTCTAATGACCTAGGTTCAATGCATAATTGTAATCTTTTCATTAATGCCCCTTAATACGTTTAATGCTGTCTTTGTCATATATGACAATTCTTGATTATCCTTGTATTCTATTGTTTCTATATCTTCATTCTTAATAAATTTTTGAAAATATAGTTCGTTTTATCTAAATCTGTTACAAAAAGTTCATTGTAAAATTTCTATTAATTAATAGATTTTATTTGTTTTTGTATGATACTATTTTATCACAAATCCCTAATCTAGATCAATGCTAATAACATTACTATAAGAGATTTTTAGTCTGTTGGTCTGTTAATCGAAGGACTTTTCTATTCAAATGAATCTCTATCATATCTAGAATTATTAAATGAGAGTTCGCATTACATCCATACCTCTGTATTTAATAATAATCTCCTGCACACTCCGTAGAAAAATAGTTAATAATAAGGTCTAATTTTTAACTCTTTACCCTTTTTATATTTAACTTCGAATTCATCTGTTTTAATTTCTCTAAAGGACTCTTCGTCATAACTCGCTCCGCTCACTGTCTTTTTGTTTTATTATGTTCCAATTTGCTAAATCATAATATTTAAATTTTTGGTTCTCTCACGCTCGTCATTTGAGAAATAAAATTGTTATACCCTTTTAATTCCACACCTTTTACTCCGCCAATATTGTCTGGACTTATCCCCCTAACCATCTTTGAATAGGAGAATGCTATTATAGTACATGAACATCTTTTTGTCATTCCAATTGTTTTGGTTCACTTCTTCATAATTTTCTTTACTAATCATTTCATAATTATAAATGAATGATGTTCCCCAGCCCTGATGAATTACTTTGGACTTCTTTCATATAGGCTCCTTTTCATCATCAATTAGATGCTAAATCAAACCATGCTCAAATGTAAATATGATTGTATGATTTTTGCTACTCTCACGCCCCTTTAATTAAACCATCTGCCTCAGCCCCAGAATAATTGTTACTGTTTATATATATAATTGACTAATTGACTTTTTACCCAATGAAATCCATCATTTCGTTTATTACGATTATCTTTATAACATGCAGTTCTGTTCTTCAGTTCATTTGTTACGAGAAACTGCTCCATACTCTTTCAAAGATAAGAACTGACCCACTGCCTATTTTGTCATCAAAAGAAAAATCTTTTTATACATTCCATCATCTAAAAATTTTAAACTGATTATTTTTATATTCATAATCAATCCTCTTTAAAATCCGATTGTATAGCAGCCATCTAGTAAATTATATCCTTAAATCAATTAGAAACAAATTTTATCTATCATTTTTCTTACTCTCTTGTTTATATTATTCCAAAATCATAAACTCGCCCAATCCCTCGTTTTGTATCCGTTTTATCAGAAACGATACATTTATCGAAAATACATTTCTACTGTCTTGTCGTCGCTCATGACGATATAACGATATTTGGAAATCGCCCCAGAATAGACATTCTGCCATTTTGAGCATGTCACCCCTTTCTGTTATATTTATTTGGCCTACGATTGCCGCACAAGAACACGTAGGGAATGGAATAACAATGCTAATCCCAGTTCCCGCCACAATGAATGTGCACCCATCTCACCTGTTCCAAACACAACTCCACCTCAAAATATAGAATTGCACGTCAACAAATACGCCAAACATAACCACAGAATTTTTATTTTGCTAATGTCTTTAAATAGATTAAATCCAGCCCTGAACGGGTCATCTCAGCTCTACCACATGACACAACAAAGAATGAAATCATATAGGACACGTGTCACAATTTCTTTGCTTGTTTCTCCATTTGAAAGCCGTAATAAATTCATGGTATCATTAAATAAATTACCCATAATTGCAAGAACAACCAATGTAATATAAATAGAGTTCACTCACGTCAAATTCTTCATATAACCAAGGATACTGTCTTTTCTGTCCTGCCCTTGTCTCATATATCTCTTAAGATTCCCTCTCCAAACATATATTCGCAAATGTGTCCATAATTAAAATTAATCCACAATACAAACACAAATTGGGAATACTCTCAATTCCAAAGAAAATTGAAACACTAGACAATGCAATCAGTAGATATGTTTACTGGTTAATTGAATGTAATGAATTTTGAACTGATTTTGTCTATTGTTCGTCCATAAAGAATTGCACGGTCATTGAAGATAATGAATTATTAATCAATAATGCATGTGAGTCACGAGTTTTTCCAGTTCCATCCCCATTGCAAAACCTACATCGCAGATTTCCCAATGCTGAGCATCACACACCACCATCACCGTCTCATACCAACATAATCCAAATCTTAACAAGATTTACTAAACGTGACCATAGCTCAAAGCACGAGCAACAACTTTGAACTTAGGAAACAATTGCTTTCTCACTCTCATCATCCGTCATATTAGATAATCTCATCATGTGTAAGAATGATCAACTACTTGATAATTCCACTCTCATATTGTTTAATTAAACCTCCCGCTTCCTTAGCGTCAGCACAAAAGTCCTTTTCTGTCACCAATCATATACGACATGAACATGAGTCCTTATTTAATGTCTTAATAGCCATCTGGTACACTTCTGGACGAATATTATCACGAGAATACATACAATTGGAAATTGTGCTCACGTACTTTCTCTCTCTTCTTTGATGATTGTGTTCACGACCGGCCTCCTGTTCTAAAGATTGATTACATTTTCTAATTTTGATTTTGTATAATCAATTTCTTCAAACCTACATTTCATTTAAGAAATATGTACAATTACTCCACAGGATATTCAAATGCCTTTAATATATGGTTTAATACCATCTTTCGCTCCATGCCTTTTAACTAATTGTTTTTTCAACAACTTCATTTGAATTAGTTCCAATGTGCCCCCTTCTTGACTAAGAGCCCCACAATGCTTTATCCGTAGGATTAGACCCACCAGATGCCCATCTTTTATCTTCACTTTCTCGCTCATTACAGTAATCATTATTAATTCCAATACCTGAATTAATTTTCTTTTATTTACTATCTAATCCAGAATATCCACCACCATGACCTGGCCTTGTACAGGTCAGGAACATGTCATCACTCATCACGCCACGCCACCGCGCCTGTAAATCTTCCAGTCCGTTACTGTACCTGTTTCGGATCAAAAGTCTACCAAATCACATAGTAACCTGTTGTTTCTGTTGCTTCTAAAGTTCAAGGGACCATTAAAATGTTTTCTTTTAAATAATTTTCCAGGTCCATCGAGAGTTCATCAGCCCGCCATAACACTACGCCAAACCTTCATACGTCCATGATGGGATGATTGTTGAATACAAAATGTCCGAATATGGTGTTAAATAGAGTTCTAATTGAAGAATGGTTCCAAGAGGGTCCGGTTCTCAGCCTAATAATAATACTAATGCAATGTCCACCATATCCTCTAATTTACCAATATCTGCCAATACACTTAATTTTAAGGTTTTAGATGTTTCTTCCTTTGTATCTTCTTGTAATGAGAATTATTAATTATTCCAATCATTGTTGAATCCACCACTTTCTTCAATGATAACTGCCTCACTAGAAAACAACAGAAATCTCCTCTGAACACTTTTATATTCTTGAATGTGTACTATTATTACCAGCGGATTATCTTCTAATGTTACTGCATCATCACTTTCACTCATTCAGTTCTCGTTACTACCTTAATCACCTTCTGAAATACACATCTACTTGAATATTATTCCATCTGAACTAGAAACATAATCGCCTTTACAATTTCATCAATTATTAATTCTTTAGCCCTTCCATCACGGAATACTGTTCTTCGTAACCCTTGGTTCTAAATTCATAGTTCTAATAAATGCTTTTCACTATTCCATTCAGAACAGTTCTGCAACCGCCCTCGATAATACAATTGCGCCAAAGATTGAAATTCAAATTGAATCATGAGGATTCCCAAAATAGAGTCCATTACAAATTTAACAACTGTAATACACCTATAAGAATCAAAATCCATTTATCTTCTCAATGCTCTCAACAAAGATCTCAACATTGAAGCGATTCTTTTTAGACACACACTATTTGTCCCAAATTGTTCTTTCTTGAGAATTGAGCCCCTGAGGTCAATCCTTTAATCATATACCCCTATACACCTTCTTTCATATAGAGTAACAGAGAAAGAACCCATTAAAGAGTCCTTCTCATTTATCCGCCTTTAAGAGAACAATCTTTACCGCCATAGTAACACTCCTTGTTTAACCCCTCCACGCACAGTAGCAACATTATTTTCATCACGCACCATCTGTCGAGATTGCTGTAATCTGTTGACTACATCATCACCCAACCAACGCGTCACACCATTTAGTTGTCTACTCACCCACACGCACTCACCACCAAGTCCATAAATCCAAGTTCTGTCTCTTTCTTTGTGCTCTCAAAAATATTAACACATGCCACAATCTTGTGAATATGACTTGAACTCGCATTCAAATTAATGGATTGTTTCATCATCACCTTCACCAACTCCAGTACGATTATCACCACCAATGAAACTCCATTTGCTGTCTTATTATTAAAAGGAAAATAACATCTGCAGTTTGTCAAACGACCAGCTTTTCATTGAGCAATAGAACAAACAAACTAAATCAGTCTCGTTGACCAGCCTCTTCTTTGATAAGTCATTCCAACCAGCTCCAGCCCGGCACTCACATCAGTTGCCCTGGTAGCTGCTCAGTTCAAAATCTTTGACAAATCTAATAATGCAAATTATGTAATTGAATTAGGCTTAGCAAACCACTTTGTGTTTCGTGTATTATCTACTGAGCAAAATCACCATAGCCAGTATGACCTCTGTCATATACATAATACAGCCCAACTATTTTATCTGCACGGGTCCCTCACCACTGCTTTTAGAATGACCATCCACCTGATGAATTCCGAAAACCCGTCTCAGCTGCGTAACAGCCCGTATCTGCTCCATAATTCAGTCAGATTAAATCGTAAAGCCAATTTCAAAATCGATCATCTTTATCAATTAAACGTACATCAGTCTGAAATTCTGACCAAATGTTTGATTTTTACTTTTGCATCACAAAGATAGCCAAATAAAAGAATACACCCTAGCAATATCTTGACTAATCATCTAAATTGATTGAATAGTTTCACATCACACCAGCTCCAGCACGGATTTATCACCATCTAATGAAATTCCTTTTGTTCCTATCGGAGCCCAAATACACAACTTGTTCGCCAAAGCTCACCCTTCCCACTTCTATCTAACAAGAATGTCAAATCCAAACTTGCACTTGAATTATTTAACTTGACCCCCAATTCCGCCAAATATGATACTTTTTATCTTCACAAAATCAAGAATTCACCCTTGTCCAAATTTAATTTTTTTGATAGATTGATTATCAGCCTCAAACTTGTAAAATTTCATATTTAATAACCTCTTATATACTTTCTTCTTTACAATTGACGAGACAGTTCCTGAATAGAACCTGGCTCTTGAATATTCTCCTCGCGACAAAGAAATTCCAGCCATCTTCACGCACGGAATACTTCACCTGCAATAACACACACACAATAATAGTCGAGCGCGAGTCGATTATTTCCAACACCATCATTTGATAGATTGTAACTGGAACATTTCTCTATCATTATCACTTTCATCAACTAAAACGAATGTGGTCATTTTAACTTGACCAAAAATGCTGTCCACGACTGCGCTGAATAAATAACAAATGCCAATTGTAATCTTAGATACATTGTTAGGAATGCACCCAATTAAGGTGACTATTTTCATCATCCCCATCACCTCACCTGTTAGATTATCTCATCTAATTCAATACCTTTCATGAACATCTTTATTTCCAAAAATAAATTGTCTCACCGACTCGTCCATTTTATCTTGTAACAGCACATACATAAACTCCAGATCATAAGATGCACCTCACGCCATTTATATCCTAACCTGCACAAGTTTTCCCACTGCAATCGTGACAAAATATAATCGATTTATCAATTTAAGAACATCATGTAGATTTAATGCTCTTTTTGTAAGATTCAGTTCACGCAGCCAACATAGCATGTCAACTGTTTCAGTTTGTTATATGCCATAGTATTTCAGAATTGGATTTCGTTTCAAATAGATTATTTAAAAACTCATAATATTTTTATACCTTCTTATAGGTCTCAGCATCCAATAAACCACTTGTTTTCATATTCATTTTAGTTTCGTTCTAATTCCTTGGAACTTCTTCTCGTTTTTTTGTTTTTGAGATTCTTGGATTTGTTTTGTTTCGCCACTTCCATTAAGAATGCTTGATAATTATTTCTTAATGTTTCAATTGGAATAGGTACCACTGCCCACCTTTTGCAATATTTACTGATTGTTTTAGCGTTATTTTTGTGCATTACGAGACAACAATTCAGTCTCGTTATCATCTAATTGTTTGATTGATTTTGCTTGAATTTCTTGTCGTTTTAGTCACTGCTTGAATCAAACATTGTTTGAAAAATTGGTAATGTGATAATAAATGAACTATTAATCTTACGTTGTAAGTTAAAGTTTGACATTACCATAGTTTGAATCATTGGAGCCGTTTGCATAGCAACATTTTCTGCAATTTGTAAATCATAAAATGCGTTACCAACCATGTCATTAAGCATATCCAATTGTTGTACTTTATTTTGTTTATCTAGTTCTGATAAGTTATTGCTAGAAAAGAATACGATTTTTTTCTTGTTCAATTTCTTGCTTAGCAATTTCACCAGCAACAATATATTTTTCAAGCTCTTCATAAAAAGCTGTGTTTGCTTCGTACATTTTCTTTAAGTCGTTTTGAGATTTAAAGATTTGTTGTTCATATTGTTTAAGAATTGTATATACTTTATCAACTTCTTTTGCCCATATCATCATATTTAGCAAATAATTCATCTAAACGATTACGAGCATTATTAAACCAACGTTTCAATCTTTTGCTTCTTCTGGGTTTTCAAGCTCTTTGATGTCAAACTTATCCATGATTTTAGTTAATTGTGTCAACATTGCTGATGCTTCTTGAGCATTAACTCGTTTTGTTGTTGCCATTAATTCATCCGTTGTCTTTGATAAAGCTCATTACAAGGATTCTGTCCAAAAGTTAGAATTGTATGTATTAGTAATGTCAATTTCATTTGTTAGATTTCTTACTTCAGGCAAATTGTAAAGTTTTTTTCTTTATAAGCATTTACATCTTCCATTGTAGCTGAAACTTGAAAAATCATTTTTCAGTTGCAGGTGTACCTTGAAATTCATAAGTGCCATTAGATGTTTGTGTAGCATCTATAATGTTATTATTTTTCTTTTTGTTAAATTCCATTTATTCTCCTATCTATGAAAATAAGCGTTTTAAAAAAACTTTTTGATTTATTTATATTATTCCTAATATTGTTTGTAATATTTGATTTAGTCTCATCATAAATCATATTTTCTAATCTGATTTTTACAAATTTAGATGGACTAATATAAGAATCTAAATTAGATAATCCAGCTGGGGATAATACTAAAAATGTCAAAACCAATTCTATTTAAATAAGTTCAATAAAAATGTGTCCGATTTTTAAAATTGTTTCATTTTCTAACATATATATTAATTTAGGAATTTGGTTCTGAAAAATCAAAACCATCAATCAATCTTAACACATTACTTGATAAATTGAGAACTTGCATAGATAAATCTAATTTTTTTCTTCTTTTGTTAAAGGTTCTTTAAATAAGGTGCTATCTAATAATGTTTCATTTAATTTGTTTAGAATGAAGTCTTCCGTATTATCATTGTATGGGTCGTATTTATAAAAAAATCTAAAGCTCTTTACTTTGTCTAATATGTATTTACCTTGATTATCTAAACAGAATGTTAACTTAAATTTATTTTTTTATCCTCATAATCAGTTACTAATTCTATATTACTTGTTACAAATAAAGAATTCTCTAACAAGGGTTGAATTAAATTTAAATATTCTGCTTTTGTCTATATATTCACCCTCTAATTCCATAAAGAAATTAGGAACATACACAATTTTATCCTTAGAAGTCAAATCCATTTCGTACTTTTTGCAGGCTCATTCCAATTTTTGACTCAAATCAATAACATTCCCTTTGAATAGTAAAGGTTCAGTCGAGCCATCTCTAAATTGCCAGGTTTATATACTCCATTTGTATATAAAGTGGAATTAATTTCATTCTCAATGTCTAAAGTAGCAGAAAAATACTTCATTAATTACTTTTTCCATTTTTAATTCTTTTAGCAAAAGAAAAAAACTTCTGTTTTATTTTTGGTATTGATTAAGATTAATTATATTATCTGTATCTATAACATTAAAAAAATCAGAATAGCTTATAGGATTTATATAAATAACATCAAAGCTCCATTTTATAAAGCATTAATAAGAAATATAAATTATGTCTTGTTATTGCTCCATAATAAATACATTTATTTGAAATTTCATTAGAAAAAAATTCATTTTTAGTTATATAAGTATAAGTAAATAACAACATTTTTTTACCAAAAAGTTATCTCTCACACTATCATTCATAAATTTTTTTCTGTATTTATTGCTTTTAGTTACAATGTATTGAAAAGCAGCTATAAAACCATCATTCAATTTTTTTATCTGAAAACATAATTATATCTGTTGATTTTATATTTGACAAATCAATCTTTTTAACTCTTCTTTTATATTGTTTATGAAAGCAAAGTCAGCATTGATTGTTATGTCATTATCAAACAATAATGAATGCTCTTTATTGTTATTAATTTTATCATTAATAGTTGCTAAACAATCATCATACTCATCAGTTCTATCTACTCCAATATATGCTTCAAAAATTGTCTTGAACTCTGGGGCAATACCTTGCCTTTCATAGTTCTTCTTCCACAATATAAAAGGAAGTTTTCTTAATGAAGTCATAAATCTCCTTTCTATCCATTCTTAACAGTGATTGGAAGAGCATTAGCAAAACTTTCTAAATTCAATGTTTGAATATATACAGAACCAGTACCTCTAAATTCATTTACCAAGCCTTCACCTGTTCCAATAGAATTTAAAAAGCCATTTTCTAATTTAATATTATAATCAAGAGAACTATCCCAAGCTACAACATGATTATTATCTACTATAAATGTTTCATCTGTTAAATCTATTCGCTCAATTGACCCAAAAAGCACTTATAAGTAATTTCCCATAACCTGTTGTTTTCATTATGAAAAATCCACCAGTTCCACCGAATAATGCTTTACCAAATCCCTGGCTTTGAATTTCTGTATTTGCAGTGCTATCCATAGCTAAGAAAGCTCCATCATTTAAATAATATTGATTCTTTTCCTAACTCTAATTCCACAATCTGCCCTGGGGAATTAGATGCAATTGCAATTACACCTTCCCCATTAGCTCTTGCTTCTGTAATAAACATAGATTCATTTGATACTATCTTTCTTCCAATAGATGAAATTACTCCACCCAAACCTTTTGATTTGGGATTGCTTTTTGTATTTAAAGCAATAGTTGGAGTATGATAAATCATAGAACCCCTTTCTATATAAACATATTCCCCACTTTTGCAAAAAAATTTTTGTGGCTGAGTATTGTTGTGTTCTATCTATTACGTATTTTACCATTACAAAAATACTCCTAAAATTAAATTATAAATATTATAAATCAGAAATATCTTTAATAATTCCACATACATTATATTTCTTTAAATTATAATATTCAATAGGAATATCCTTATCCTTACAAAGTTGTAGAATATGCTTCAAATATTTCTTGTCAGCATTTTTATTTAATAATACCCTATCTGGAACTCTTCTAAGTAATACTCTTGTAGCTCCTCCTACTCTAGGTTTGATTTTATTGAAGTCATCAACTTTAAAAATCTTTTTCCAATTTGCTTGACTTCATCAATACCTTTTAAAGTCCCTCATTCAATTCTTCTTGACTTGGATTAAAATGATTTAAATTAATTTTATTGAAGAATTTTTTTCAACTGTATCTATAAATTCTTGTGATACATCCAGCTCCTTTCATTTTCTTTTATGATAAATTGCTCCATGTAATTCATTGTCAGTCATTGTTTTTTTAACTTAACTGTTCTACTTACCAATCCACTAACTGTTGCATTTAAACAAGCACTTGGAATTAGAAAAATCTTGTCTTGTTCCATACAAACTAGTTACAGAAGCAGGGTCCGACAAAACGGCCAATTCTGAATCAATTTTAGATACAACATCTTTATCTATGAATTCTTTTAAATTGATTAAAGATTCCTCAAGTCACTGTATTAATAGTCACCCTTTCCTACCCAGCCATCAAGAAATTGAATAGATTCTAGGGTTTCATGTTTGTTTAAAATGTATCTCATTGCTTCAACATCTAAGCCTTTTCCTCTAATAATAGAAATACTGTAATGAGGCACATTAATCTTGTAATTTTTTTCAATATAATGTTTTTACTAAAAATCCCTGATAGAGTGCCTGCTCGAGCAAGAGATACTAACGTAATTCCTTTATCACCTTTTTATTTAGAATTTTTTTCTGATAAAATAGCTACGGCTACTTTGCTTTATCTTCACTCAATTCATTTAAGGATTTATAATAAATTTCCATATATTCATTTGTTGCGCATATTCTAATGCTAACATTTCTGAATAATGGACACCAGATTGATTAGTTCTTTCTTCTTCTGTTGGTAGAACTTCTATTTTACCTTCTAAATCTTGTAATAGAATAGTGACATCTTCTTTTTTTATAACTTGTTTTTTTACTAAATTAGTATAATCCATCTTCACTCCTTTTAAATTTCTAATAAAATTATATTTTGTGATTTTTATTCCAGAAACTAACAAATTTTCCTTGAAATCATTAAATACTTCTTCACTTGAAAATGAATCCTTTAAAAATGACAATACATTTATCTAAATCAAATGAAATATTATACAGATAATTGCTCTATTTGTTTCATACATACTAGGAAATTTGATTCTAGCATTAATCGGGTATTCATTATCTAAAGAGGGGATGATAGGACTTCTTGTAGAAGCTCGAACATACCCATCTAGCTAAATAAGAAGCTAAAATTGAATCAAACATAAACTCCTCAGTTCCAATCATTGAATAATTTTTAACAGATGATGGAAGTTGTAACTCAATTGTTTTTTTCTAATTTATTAAATTTATCAAAGCAAATATGAAATGGGTTTCTTTGTACTCTAATATTATGTCTTTGAGAATAGATTGTTTATTTTCTTTCTTTTCTTTGTATTTTAATTCAGTCTCAAAAATTTGTAGAAATCTCAATTTTGGGGAATTCATCTTTCATTTTGCCACTAACTAATGAAATTGTGTCTACTTCCTTTGTTAAAAAAATCGTTTTTTTGTTTTTTTATTGTTTTGCTAATTTAAAATAGATGATACAACAAAAATCTATTTCTTTGTCAAATGCTTTCTCAAATAAATCTAAGCAATTTAAAATTGTTTGACCTGTTGTAATTTCATCTTCAATAAATAAAATAGCTATCAAAATTATTTAAACTTTTTGTCATAATATAATTTTTTTGAGAAGTTGCATGAGAATGCTCTTCCTCAAAAATAGAGACAATCTGTCCATTCAACATTCTCACGAGTTGTTTGTGCATAACTTACAATTTCGAAATCTTTGTTTTTTTGTCTTTGTTCCAATAATAAACAACAGATTCCCCTAATGCAGTCGCTGTCTCTGCAAAACCGATTACTAATACTTTCTTTCCTTTTAATAATTTACTATGCTTAATTTCTAAGTAAAAATTCTTCAAACGCTCTCATTACTTGAGTCCCTTTTGCTGGAATATGTTTCCCAAGAAAAATTATTAACAAAGAGAAAAATCTCTTTTTGTTATTTTCTCGCTTCGCCATAGATATTAATTCATTTACTTTGAAGCTGCTGTTGTTATTGATTTCTTCAACAAAATCCTCTACTTTATAAATCATTCTCTGCCTTTCTTTACTCCATAAATAGATGCTAACACACTAATCTTTCTAGTCCCAGTCAATATGAGCTTTTTACTTCATTCATCTTGTTGTTATTACAGTCCCTTTTTCAACACCAGATAATCTACTATTCATACCTAGAATGCTTAATGAATCTTGATAATCCTCTTCACTGATTGCATATGAAGAATTAATGAAGTCAATCTGTACTGGATGAATTGAAGTTTTTCCAATAAAACCATTAACTTTATCTAATTCCAATTCTCTATTCAATCCATCAATCCAAGTCGTTTGATTAGAATCTGTTGAAAAAAATATTCCCAAACTGGCCCAGCACAAACATATTTATCACCAAATACATTGATAATGTCTGCAAAACAATCACTAACTACTCTAATGTCATAAATTGTTTGATTTATTGTTCTACGAATAGCATACAAATTACAAAAATCAGTTGCTCCTACTCGAATATTTAATACATCATTCGATACTGTTGATAAAAATATTTTTTTCAAAGTTTCTAATTCGTTATAACGAGTATTTAAATCCATAATTAATTTGCTTTCTAAAAATTGGCATAATGTATAATGTGTTTTAACTGAGCTCTAATATGTTTAAAAATTCTTTACATATCTAGTCTGCATTATACCCATCAAATTTTTGCAAATTAAAACCTGTAATAATCTCTAGCCACTTTCGACCCTAAATATTCTGCTACTTCTAACATATGTTTAGGAGTTCTTACTGAATAAAAAAATTAAAGCCAAATCATCTAATGTAATTGTGTCATTATCCAATGCTTCTTTAATCATAATTAAATTATCTTTAATTGTTTTGACTGCTTTCTCCTACTGAATCATCCCCACAGTCATCTTCTAAATCTAAACAAATTGAACTTTTTATATTTCTGGGCTCAAAAATTTCTTCGCCAAAAGAACTTCTAATCCCCTGCATATACAAAACTGCTCCAACGCATATTGTAAAACTGTTTTTATTGTCAAATTTATTAAATGAATTACCTTTTAATTTGAATCTTGAATCTTGATTGTATTTCATTTTATCCTGCTTTTCTTATTTATAACTTTTTGTTTATTATATAATATTAAAACTTAAATGTCAAACAAAAAAAGACAATCTTTTTGATTGCCTGCCTTTCCATTATAAGCTGCGTTTTTTTGAACTTTCGATACATTTATCGAAATCTTGATTTTGTTAATTTTTTTATTTAAAAAAATATGACGATATAACAACCAACAAATCCATTTTTGAGCTACTTTCTGTTTCTGAATTTTTTTCGAAGTTCCCATTAAATCTTTATTGTCTACTTTTTTTCACCTGTATAAAGTTCATCAATTAACTCTTTATATTGTTCAATCGTCATTAATTCCCCTTGAACATTTTATTGTTTTTTTATAAATCTTTCCATTTCTTAGCTCAATCTAATATTTTCCTTTTTTTACAGATTTTGTAGTAGAGTCCTTTTTTTCTTGTTGTTTTTTTCTTTTTTTCTTCTTACCATACAAAAAAACTCCTTTATTTTTTTTCTCTTTTTATATCATTATTTACAAAAAAATTACATAAAAATTCTTGACTTTTTTTATTTTGTTGTGTTATTGTGATTGTGAAAAAAATTATGAAAAAAAGAGAAACATTATGAAAAAAATGAAGAATTTCATGAAATCTCCACTATTAAAGTCAGAAGATTTCTATAACAAAAAATCATAAATATAAAGATTATGAAATTTTTAAAGTTCATAATAATTTTGAGATAGACGCTTTATATATTCCTAAAAAAAGGATTTAACTAAAAAAAGAAATTAATTATCTAAAAGAGTCCCTTTAAAAAAATCACAAATATGATTTTGATTTCTTAAAAGAATTAATTATCATTAATGGATTTATCCCATTATCTTACCAAATTAAATATTTAAAAAAATGTCAAACTCAAATTCATCAAATATTTAATTAAAAAGTCCCATATAAAAAAATATAGTTCTTTATTTTTTTCTTTCAATTGTTCTTTTGTTTTTATATAATTCTTTACTTTCTGAAAGTCCCTCGTTTGCTAAAAAAATTGTTTTTAAATGTTGTTTCACTTAATACTTCTACTCCCATTTCTATACTTTTCTAAAAAGTACCATCAAAAGCATGTTCTTTGTCATAAGAAGTCAACAATAAGTTATAGTTCCTTCTTCCTTCTTTCTGATAAACATAACAAATATTATTAGAAAAATTTACAACCTTTCTTCAACAATATTTCGCCCTCATCTTTTATTTCCTTTATATGACCTAGGATTACGCCAAGATACTTGAATACATTCATGATTATTAAAGGGCGCTCCTTATATCCACTTCCTAAGAAAAATCATCTTATGACTATTTTTGTTTGTCAAAATATCTAAAAATATATTCTTCAAGAAAAATTCTATATTTTTTTATATTTGCTCTTTACTTCTCTTAAAAAAATGATTTTATATCTTCTTTTTTTACTATATAAATTCCACTTTCATAAATCATGTAAGATTTCTCTTCTGTGTTTTTTTATTATTATTCTATCATATGTTATAAAAAAAGTTCAACCATTTGATTGAACTTTTTGTTTGTTTTAATCTTTCTTACGTTTTGCAAATCCCTGCCATGCCTAAAATTGATGAGTCCGTCAATCCTAATCCAATTCCAATTAGCTAGATTCGCCCTGTTTTTTTGTAGAAAGTCCTTTTCTGAATTTTTTTAACTGTTTGATTATTTGTTGGAAGAATTTGTTGTCGTCTGTTCCAGCCTGTTTTGTTTTCTGTATCTGTTCTTTCCTCAACTGGTTCCATCTGCATTTTATCTTCCCTCAACATGTCTGTCTGTATCTTTTCTTTCTTCAACAGTCTGTCTCAGTATTCTTCTTCAACATGTCTGTCTCAGTATTTCTTTCTCACTGATTCCATCTAGTATTTCTTTCCTCAACATGTCTGTCTGTATTCTTTCTCAACTGTTCCATCTGCATTTTCACATCTTCTTCTCAATCATTCCATCTGTATCTTTCCTCAAATCAGTCTATCTCAGTATCTTTCTCTCAACATTCTGTCTGCATTTGTCTTTCCTCACTGGTTCCATCTGTACTGTTCTTCCCTCAACTGTCTGTCCATGTACGTCTTTCCTCAACATCTCTATCTGCATCTTTTCCTCAACATGTCTGTATCCAGATTTTTCTTCCTCAACTGTTCCATCTGTATTTTTCCCACTCTTCCATCATTCTTCCATATCTGTATCCTTCCTCAATATTCCATCTGTATTTTTCCTCACTGTTCTATCTGTATTCTTTCCTCAACTGGTTCTATCTGTATTTCTTCCTCAACAGTTCTGTCTGTATTTTCTTTTTCCTCAATGGTCTGTCTGTATTTTTCTTTCTTGATTTGAATCTGTTTCTTCTGCTGGGAGGCATCATGTGATTACATAATCATTAAAGAATACTTTTTCATGCGTATTTTTTGTTCTAATAGTTTGCTTAATTCTGCTCTGCTCACAATCTGAATCTGTTGCAACTTTTTAATCTTAAATCCTTTTTTAGAGTCCAAAGAAGAGTTCTAATTTTACTTTTGTCAAAATTTATCTTATAGAAAGTTCAAAGTTCTGTTTTAGAGTTCCTGTTTAACTCTGATAGAAGTCCTTATTTGCTTCAAATATTTTGTTTGCTTTCTTCAAGATGCTGACTTCTTTTCTTCTTCAATTATATTACCTTTTGATAAAAAAATTAATATAACTCTCTCTGATTGTGTTTCATTGTTTGCTCTAACTAAAGATTCTATATTGTTAGTCCCTTATACAACTTATGCACCTCATTTGCATGTTCTTTGCTTCTTCAAGGTCCTTTTTCATTATCTTTTTTTCTATTTTAGAAAAGTCTCAAATGACGAAAAGTTCACTGTTTCAAAACTCACTAATCCTGTAACGTTATCATTTTCTTTTATTGCCTCTTATAGAATTTAGGAAAGTCTCACCATAAGAACCTTTTAAAATTATTTAATTTGTCTTTAAATTCTATTAATTGGATTTCTGCTTTTTATTAAAAATCTTGAATCTCAACTATATGCCATGATTTTTTTGTCCTGCTTATATTGTTCAATACGTCTTTCGTCCTTTTTGTACAGTTCGTTTTTGTTCATAGATTTTTTTCATTTCTTAGACTCAAATCTTTTAAAGGTTCCTCAGCCCTCATCTACAGTCCTTTTGAATATTTCCACGTTCACTTCCTCTTTTAATAGTTCATAATAATCATTATGTATCACTTAATGCTTTTATCATAAATTTCATTTCTCTGATTTGAATAGGGTGCTCCTTCAATCTGTTCTTTAACAACTTTTTGTTCTTCTTTAATTTCGTTCAAAACCTTTTCAAGTTCTTTCTTGCCTGTTACTTTTCCTTTATTTATAATGCCCCTTTCTGAATGTCCCACTTATTATCTCTTGCTGAATCAGCAATGCCCCTTTAATTCTAAAAGTCCAACAGTGCTAAATATTTTTTTATCATATTCCACCCAGTGCTAATTCTTCACTTGCACATGAGGCACCCTCACCCAAATCTGCAACTGCTTTCAGTCCTTTGAGTGCGCTGTTTCTTCTGCTAAACCAGTTCCATTAGATACAAATAGGCTCCAGATAATGCAATAGCCCTGCAATTAATCCATAGTTCTACTTTTTTTCTAAAAATAACCATGTCCTTTTTGTTGATTTCATTATATAATATACTTCCTTTAAATTTAATTTAATTTTTGTTTCACCTTTAAAACAAAATTCTTTTTAAAAATTCAATATCATTAATGCTATTTTTTTCCAAAAATCTCATTACTTTTTTTGAATTTTAATTTTATTTTTAATATTCCACTTTTTAAATTAATAAAAAAAGAAATTTAATCAATTTGATTAAATTTCTTTTTGTGTTAATCCTCTTTTACGTTTTGCTAATCCAAATAATGACATTACAGATGCACTCATAAATCCACGTTCCAAGCAAGTCCGCCTGCTGTAGAAGGGTCTGATCTGACCCAAATCGAGTTTTGTAGCTATTTGGGTCCCAGCTGAATCTGAGGAGCTGTTGTCCCAAATGTCTCCATGTGTAACAACTTTGTTAGAAATCATTTCTTACCATTTACAACATTTGTAAATTCATTGTAGCACCACCTGATTTAATACGTTTAACTTCAACATAAAGTGTCCATATCAAAAGTCAGAGTTCATTTTCTACGCCCTGCAAGAGTCCATCTTTGCAGCAGCTCTTCCAAACACCATCTTTATATGTTACAGAAACATATTTGTCGTACTCTAGAATCTTACTCAATCTCAATTTGATAAGAATATTTAGTCCCGCTCGATTTTATTTCCGCCCTTTATAAACTTTTTCCGTTTTCGTCCTTAACATCATTTTCTAAAACTGTTTCTTTTGCCTGTTGTATTAGAAGCTCTGATGATAACTTTCCACTCACCTGTATATTCATCATGCTCTGTATCTAATTTGTCAACTAAATCATATTACCTACGTGTCATGTTTGCAGTGAATAGCCAACTCCATCTAAATAATAATCAATTACTTGATTTAAAAAGAACGTCCTATCATTTAAATCTTTGCACGCCCCTGTGCTGCATCTACAACTTTCTTAGATGCTTTTAGATTTGGGAGTCCCTACTTCTACTAAATTAGATGTATAGGATTTCCAAAATCAACTTGCTGGAGTTGCTGCTACTTTTAGTTCCATCTGTGCCAATTCTGCTAATCCAATATTAATATTATTATTTGCTTTCACATATTTAGAGTAGAATGATGCTGGGTCTTTTACAGCCCAAAGATAGAATTCACCTTTAGGATTTAATCCAGCTCTGTTTTAAGAATCTTGTTAATGCCACCAGTCACGAGCATTATCAGAAAGTCACATGATACATTTCCTGAATAATTCTTTCACATCATTCTTTTTAGAATCTGTCACTTAATTTCAGAATCTTTTACTTTGAATTTATTATCTTCAACATCATCAAGGATATAGAAACCTTTTGCAATGCCCCTTTAGAAGTTCACTGTTTTTTTGTATATGTTGAATAATCGTAGCTAAATTAAATTTAACATTTTTGTTAAATGTTGTGCACCATTAATGTCGCAACCTTTTTCATCTGTAATAGATTTAATAGGTTTCTGGTGGTTCTGGTGCCTAGTTCAGCATTAGAATAAGCTGTATAATCATTTACTAACACTTTATAAGTATTTTCATAGAATCCTTTATCATATGTTGGTCCCATACAATTTGAGGGTCCTTAATTTTTTCCCATTATAGTAGCAGTCAAATGTGTAGTGTATTTTGCTTTTATTATAATCTACTTTCCAACCAGATGCTTCAGATAAAGATTTTAGTTTTTGCTCATTAGAGTAGCTCCAGCAGTTAATGGGTCAACAAAGTAATAGTATCTCCATTTTTAATATTTGAATAAATATTATCATGAACTAGAGTGTAAACTTGTTCTCCATTTTTTTGCAACAGTTTGTTTATCTGTGTTTGTTTTGTCTGTATCAGCAACTGTTTTTTTGTTACTTTTGGAGCATATTTTAATGAATAATCATGATAAGCAACATTGATAGTTTTATTTCTTACTTGACCAGAAATATCTTTAATTGTTGCAGTTGAAGGACATTGTTATTTGTGAATTTAAGAGTCCAATTGTCCATGAGTATTAATAATCCACAAATCATCAATATTTAACAATGGTACAAGTGGAGTAGCTTCCCCTGGTTTTATTGTGTAAGATTTATTTACAGGAACATTCTTATTAATACCATTTGTAAAGTCATTATTTCCATCATGTGCTACACTATAAACTTCTTGTCCGTCATGATAAACATGATAACTAATATTTTGATTTACAGCAGTGTTTGGACGATTGTTAGTATAAACATAAGAATACAAGTCTAAACTAGAAATATTGACAGTAGTACTTCCATCTCCATTTGCTTTTGAAGTAAAGTTTACTTTACCTTTTAAAGTTCCGTAGCCCATGACTCCTAAAGTGTCATTAGCACTGTCATTCATATCATGAGTAAATGAGAATGAGCCATCTCTTTCTACACCACCATTCATAACAGTATTTCCATAAATTAATTGGTCAGCATCTTGAGTTGTTACTCTACCCTCAACACCAACATTAGGAGTACTTTTTAATTTCATTCATTTTTTTGAATTGTATGAATTAATAGCAGCCCTGGTTTTCATTGTAGATTTGTTTAGCTTTTTTTCTGTTGCAGCTTTAGAGTTGTTGCAGAACCATCTCCAGCTCCCTACATTTTCTGATACTACATTAACTCCAGATTTCTTAGCTCTTCAACTTGGCCTTTAACAGATTTGAATGCAGCTTCTGTTTCTTTAGTAGCTGCTTTATTTTCTTCTGCTTCTTTTAGTTGCTTTTTTTCAATCTTTTCAATTTGAGCTGATTGGTCTGCTTTTGATTTCAGCTTGTGCTTTGTCATATTCAGAACTTGTTGTAGCAACACCTTTGTCTTGAGTAGATTCTTTTGTTACAGTCAACACCAGCATTTTGAGCCTTTTGTTACAGCATTTGAAACAGCTGAATTATCAACTGTCACTTTTTGAGCTTCAGTGTTAGAGTTAGCTTGTTTTTATATGAATCTTTGTCGTTTGTTGTTTTAGGTTGAGTAGAAACTTTTGTATTAGTTGGTTTAACTTCTGTTGCTTCATCAGCAAATGTTGTTCCATTTGAAATGAACAATGCACTTGAAAGAGCAATACCAGCAACTAATCCATACGCTTTTGATTTACGGAAAAATCCATGTCCTTGATTTTGTTTTTGTTTGCATTTCAAAAATCTCCTTTTGAATTTTTCCTTTATTATATCAATAAAATAAAGATTGACCATTCTAGTCAATCTTCATTTGTATTTATATTATTCTGCTTTTTTCTTGAATGAGAAAGTTAATAATCCTAAGATTCCTACTCCTAACATGCTTAGTAAAGTAGAATTTGTTGAACCAGTTTTTGGCAATGGTCTTTTCAACTTTAGGTGTTTCAGGTGTAACAGAAACTTTATGAGCTGTTGTTTTAACATCTTCTACAACAGGTTTTTCAGCTGCAATAACAATTTTTTCAATTTCTACAGTCACTGGTCTTTGAGCTCTGGGCTTTTCCAAGTTCTTTGACTGGTTTCAAAGCAGATGTTCAAATTCATCAATTTTTTTCATCTTTAGTAGATGGCAAATCTTTAGATGAAGCTGTCACATTATCACCAGACAATTCTTCTTTACTGTTTACAACAAATGAACCTGTAACTTTACCAGCTTTATTATTAACTGATGTGAAATCATATTCAACAGCTATAATCACCTTTTTCAGCTTAAATCAATTTCTGCTTTAACAGAATTGTTTTCAATTTTAGGTCTTGTTTCTACCACTTGGAGAAACAAGTTCTAACAGAAGTTAATTTTGTATTTTCGTCGCTCGTAACAGCAACAATTCCTTTTGAGCTCAATTTTCTTTTTTTAGACTTAAATGTTTCAATTGCAGTATTTTTGAATTGTTCTAAAATTTCATTAGCTAACAACATCTTTAGATTTACCTGTTGAATCATAAATATTTGGATGTCCGTATTGTCTCATAGAATTAATAGAAAAATTCACCGTTGTTATCTTCTGTTGATACATCATTTCTATTAACTACTGACATGAAAGTTTTAGCATTCTCTTTTGCCCAAGTAGCAAAAGTACCATCCATAGCTTCATTATCTCCCCAACCATCTGTAAATTGAATTACTGATTTAGAAGCATTTCTTCCGCTTTGTGATTCGTAAACTTTTTTTCAAAAGGCACAATTTCTACTACCTTGCTACCAACTTTGTCAGAAGTTTTAAATCCTTTATCCCCCATTGCAGCTCACAACAGAGTTGAAGTCAATCGCTATAATTAGCAGCTCCATTAGCAGTATTTGGAGGATTAACACCTAACCAAGCATCAATAACCTTAAGTGCTTCTTCTTTAGTTAATAATACTGTTGAGAATCCAGTTCCCCAATCTTTTTCTGTTAATTGAGAGTAATCTAATTGAGCTCCATGAGCTGCATAAGATTCTGCTTTGTTATAAATATAACCTTGAGCATCAACTTTATCACCTGTATTTAGTTTTTTTCTCAATTAAAGTTTCTTTAATTGTTGTAATGCTTCTTTTCTCTTAGATTGGAATGATGAACTGAAGTCAACAATTGCAATTAAGTCCATATTTTTTTACGTTGAACTGTTTCTGAGTTCGTTTCATCTAATAAAGAAGGGTTCTTAAGAATTTGACGATAAATACCATTATTATTCTGCAGTAGATTTAGAGTTAATTTAGATTTAAGATTCTTATTTTCCTCTCCAATGCTTTTTATTTTGATTATTGTTTTTTTTCTCCCAGTTTCTAATTCTTTTTTTATGTTCATCTTGATTTGCTTTTTTTCTTGTGAGATGCCCTTTTTCAATCTTTTTTTCTACTTTTTTTGATTGCTTCATCAGAATCTTTTTAATGATACTGCTTTTTTTCACCTTTGACAGAAACTTTAACATTATTTTTTTCTGCTTTTAGAAATGCCCCTGTTAGTTCTTGATACTTCGTCCTGTTTAGAAACAGAATCTTTAAGATTTTTTTCTCGTCCCTGTTCAACGCCCTCTTAAATTCTTCTTCTTTTCCCTGTTAGTTCAATTTAATTTCTTTGTCTAATTTAACCCGCCCTTAGAAGATTCTTCAATGCCCCTTAGATAAACGTTCACGTCACTTTGAAACTAATTCTGTTAATGAATTAATTGTTTTAATTTGCTTTTCAATGTCTGCATTTGCTTCATTTGAGTCTTTATAATTGACATCTTTACCCAATTCAACAATGACATGATTTTCTTTTTGCTTTCTTAATTGCTTCTGCCAATCTAGTCACTTTGAATCATTTTTTTGCATCTGTTGCTTTCGGTTCACTTGCTTTTGTCCTTGTTTTGTGATTTGTCTGCCCTCACTTCTCTTAGCCGTTTTTCTTGTGCTGATACTACACCTGTTCCTAATAATAGAGATGTTCCCAAAACAATACAACTTGAAAGACCATATGCTTTTTGATTTACGGAAGAATCCGTGTCCTTTTTAATAATCAATTTTATATTCTCCTATTTATTAGTGTTATAATGAATATCGAATAATTTTTTTATTTTTCGTCCCTTAGAATGCCAAAGATATATATATTAAATATTAATCATAAATTTATGATTAATAAAAAAATAAATAGGGCTATGCTTATGCTAGAACAAACTTTTTTTATTATTAAACCAGACGCTTTTAGAACGTGGATTGCTCTGAAATCATTTCTCGAATTGAAAAAAAGGATTGAAAAATCACAAAATTAGAATTGATTAGATTAAATCCTAATAGTTCAAAAGTTCATTACAATCATATTGTTAATGAATCCTTTTACCCAGAGTTAGAAGAATACATGACAAAAGCTAATTCAATTATTGTATTATTGCTGATAGTTCATTTCAACTTGGAGAAAAAATGATGGGAACAACTAATCCAAGAGAGCTCGACTGAGTCCAATTAGAGGGCATTTTGGATTTGTTACCAATGATGGGATCCATGAAAAATCTTGTACATGTCCTGACGTGAAATCTGCTACTAATGAAATTAATATTTGCTTTTGAGCAACTCACAATAAACATAGGGCCCCTGATGTTCCTTTTTGAGTTTTATATGAACACAATACAAGAAGATATACTAAAAAAATTTAAAAAAATCTTTTAACCCAAGAAGATTTAGAAAAAGTAAAGTTCATAAAGATTCAAATTCTAACAAAAGTTCTTAAAGATAGGAATATTTTTTTAATTATAGTCAACTTTTTATTACAATTTTTAAGAACTATTTCTTCTTCCTTAATAGAAACCAATTTTTTTATATTTTAACTTTTTGGCCGACATTAATAATAGGAGTTCATTTTAATTATCATAACGCATGTTTAAAAAAATAACTTTTTAATCCAATCGAAATTCAAAAAAATTTAATAGATAAAGATTTTTGATGTTTATAATCTCATAGAAAATGAATCATTTGAATATATTCAAGATCTGAAATCTATTATTTGAAGATATAGATAATTTTTTTACATTCTGATAAGGAATTAATCATTATTTTAAGGAATATATTTTACCTTGACAATGAGTCAAAAAAATCTTGTCTAAAAAAATGGATTGACTAATAAACTTACTTTATAACTTCAGAAATGAAATTAAAATTAATAATGAATCTTTTTATCTTTATAAGAAATTATATGGGTATATTACAAAAAGAACAAAAAAATACTCATAGAAAGATTAAAAGATTTATTAGAAGAATTCAATTCCGAAGAATCACCAAATAAAAAGATTGTTAATAAAGAATGAAATACATTTCTTACAAAAAAAGGAATTAATCTTCCTATTGAGATTTTATTTGAAAAATATTTGATAACTAACTAGAAAAAAATAAGTTTTTACGATATTATTTTTTTACATTTATAAAAAAACTTTTTAGGAGAAAAAAATTTAAATGAATAAATTGAAAAAAATTAGTATGGCAGCTTTTGGTCTATGTCAACAATTGCTCCAACTACTGCTGTTCTTGCTGATGAAGCTGAAGCACCTCGTGGAAAATGACACGGCTGAAACTAAGCCTTCTGATAACGTTGGAAGAGTTAATTATGTTTACAAAGTCAAAAAAACTCAGATACACAATTGGGTGAAGGCCATAAAGAAGGTATCATTGAGAGGACTTCGTAATTAACCCAGAAGTAATTAAAGATTACAAATATGTTGAGTTGAGGGTGAACCTTCAGGTAAATTCAGTCAATGAAACACCTACTATCACTTTCTACTATGAATCTACAACAGGGGAAAACTGCTGAAAAACCAAAAAGAAGAAAAACCTGCTGAAGACAAAAAAAGAAGAAAAAAGATAAAGATAAGGACAAAGATAAAGATAAGAAGAAAGATGATGTAGAAGAAAAGAAACCTGAAACTTCTACAACTACTCCTTCTACAACAGAGAAGAAGAATGAAGTAACTACACCTTCTACTACTACTGAAGCTCCAAAAGAAGAGCCTGCACAGTAGTTAATCCTACTATTAATGCACCTGTAGAAACTGCTACTGGAGAAAAAGTTGTTGGAACAACTGATAATGGACAAGTAATCGTTGCTAACGAACAAGGACAAACATCTGTTGTTGCACCTGAAAAAGTTGTGCCCAAGTTAAATCTGATGGTTCAATTCAATTAAAAGATAAATCAGGTAAGCTTGTTAAAATTCCTACAACTGGAGCTGAAGCTGCATTAGTATCAATTATGCTTGCAGGTGGGTCAGTTGGTGCAACTGGAATTGCAACATTCTTACGTTCTAAACGTAAATAAAATTTAAAAGATAGCAAAATTTGCTATCTTTTTTTATTTTAAGAATACTTTAATTGACTTTTTTTAGTTTTTTTGTAGAATAATATTAATACGAAGTCTAATATAAGGACTTAATAAGAAAGAGGTTTATAATAATATGAATAAGAATAAAAAAACTTGTTTTAACTGGAATTACTCTATTTTCACTTATGACTGTTGCAGCTTGTTCTCAACAAAAAAATCAGAGACACTTGTTTCTATGAAAACAGGTGACATTACAAGTGCAACATTCTTTGAGGAAATCAAAAACAATCCTACTGTTCAAACATTGCTTTCAAATGAAGTTATCTCTAATGCTTTAGAAGATAAATATAAAGATAAAGTAACTTCAGAAGATGTTGAAAAAAGAATATAAAAAAATGAAAGAACAATATGGAGACCAATTCAAATCTGCTCTTACTTCTGCAGGTTTAACAGAAACGACTTATAAAGCTCAACTACGCTCTACGTTATTGCTTGATTATGCAGTTAAAACTTCTGCTGAAAAAAAGATTTAAAGGATTCTGATTATGAGAATGCTTTCAAATCTTATACTCCAACAATGACTGTTAAATTTGTTAAAACTAAAAACAAAAAGATGAGGCTAAAACTGTTGTAGAAGAACTCAATAAAGAAACTGCTGTTGATACTCTTGTTGCTAAATATGGAACTCTAGCAAAAGCTAATCAACAAACAGGGGAATTAACTTTTGATTCAACTACTAAAGATGTGGAACCAGAATTACTTTAGCCAAATCACTTCATTAGAAGTTAACAAAGTTTCAGAGCCATTTGCGATTACTGACCGAACTACCTATGAAACAGTGTATTATGTTGTTAAAGTAACGAAAAAAAGAAAACAAAAAAAGATTCTTGGAAAGATTACAAAGACATTCTAAAAAAATATATTATTGATGTCAAAGCTTCTAACAAAAAAATTACTCTAAAGAAGTTGTATCAAAAACTTTTAAAAAGAATATAATGTAGAGTAAAAAGATAAAAGCATTTAAAAAAATATTATTGAACAATATTTGAATTATAAGAACACCGAATCTTCTGAAACAAAAAGATACTACTGAAAAATAAATAAAAGAAAAAAAGAGTTATTTAAATAACTCTTTTTATTTTTGTCAGACGTAAAAATAAGCTGTTTTAAGCTGTTTTTTTCATAAAGTCGATACATTTATCGAAATTACATTTTAACTGCTTTTAGTGTTGCGTATATGACGATATAACGACCCTAATAATAAATACTAGAAAAAGAGTAAAAAAATATTTTTTTACTCTTTAATAGTTTTTGTTCATATTCATATAAAAAAAGTTGCAACAACAATTGAAAAATAAAATTGTGCTTGTCGAAGTTGTTATTAAATATTTCTTGCTCTCTTTTGCAAGTTCTGTTTCTTTGTGTTTTAAGTTCTCTGGTTCATTATTTGTTGAAAGTTTAATTCGTTCTAAATTGTCTCTTGTTCCACTCAGTTGAAGATTTGTATCTACAAGCATCCAAAATGAGAATACAGAAGAGAGCAATAAAACGATAGAAATAATAATTTTGATAATTGTTTTTTTCATTATATAAAAATTCCTATAATAGCTTGATAATTTCAATCCTGTTGAATATTTGTTTGGTTTTTAATCTTAATTTATGATTTTTTTATTTTTCTCCAATGAGTTAAGGTTAAATCAATATCTGGATTTTTCTAAATTTGTTTCATGAGTACTTTCCCGAGGCTCAAAAATCATTAATATTTATTTCTGGAAAAATATTCATTTCCATTATACAATGTTTCTTCTTTTATAAAAAAATAAATCTGTTACCCTAGTATAATATATTTCAAAACAATTCTAATCCACCAATAACAAATATTTCTTTTTTTAGAATCATTCTTAAGTGCTGGTAATGGATGGGAATAAATAATTATATTTTTTTATAGTTATTAGGATTAATTTCAGAGGATAATACATCTTTGCCAATAACTCTATATTCAATGTCTTTATATTTATGTGGCAAATTTAAAAAGTTTCCTTGTCTAAAATTACTATATTGTTTCTTAATAGTTTGTCAAATATAGAACTTACAATTTTATTATACTTTTCCAAATTTGTCAATACTATCTAAACAAAAAAATTTCATCAATGCGAGCTAGAAAATTAATTCTCTTTTTTTGTTTTTTTATAGATTTGTTAATTGCTCGATTAATAGCTTTATCAATTCGCTCTGGAATTTGTCTATTCTTACTTTCACCTGTTTGAGTTCGTTTGTAGAGACTATAAATAGATTTGAAAACAATTTCCTTGAAGTCAACATCATCTGAAGCTAGGATTTCTTCTATTTTTCCTTTTTGAGATAAAAATCTCCAAAAATATTCCATGCTTCTTTTTCTTCATATAAAATTCCTTCAGCATCATAAATAGGCTCAAATTTAAAAATTAATATTATTTTTTTCATAATCATTTTTCCTATTTTTATTTCTTATATTTTTATTATTCTTTTTAATAACTTTAAAAAGTCAAATAGTTAAAAACTACTTGACTTTATTTTTATTATGTCCTTTAACATATGAAAAATTGACTTGCAGAAGCAGCATCAAATACTCTGTATGAAACCACTCTAATCCTTGTACATTAGATTCAGAAATTAAGATAGAACCATCAGGTCTAACATCTTCTACAATTGCAACGTGACCATAATATCCATCAGCCCCGGCTTGACCTGGAGCAAATGATAAAGCATCCCCTACTTCAGGTTTGTTTGAAACAGTGTAATGTGAAGTTAATCTCCAATCACCCCCATTTCCCATATAAGGGCCAAAAGATACTCCTAATTGAGCTCCTCTATTATATACATACCATGTACATTGACCCCAAGGATATGAAGCAGAAGTATAACCAGATGTATCAACAGGTGTTTTCAGATTAAAACCAGAAGGTACTCCATTTACAGGTGTTCCACTTGAGACATTAAAGTTAGTATAATTAACAGAAACAGTCGTTGCATAATTAGAAGAATATTGAGCTGATTCTTTTTTTAGCTTCTTCTACTGCTTCATTATACTCTTTTTCAACTTTTTCAACTTCTTGTTTTTTTATCCTTTTCCTTAGCAATTGCTTCATCTAAACGAGCTTTTGCTTTCTCAACTTCTGTAGTTGCTTTCTCTAAACGAGCTTTTTGCTTTAGCAGCTTCTAATTTGTAGTTAATTACTGTTGAGTCTTCATTTCCTAAAAAGATTTCCAGTGTTTGTATTTTTCAAATAATTTTTCCGGTATCTTTATTGATTTGTTCTTCTGACAATCCAATAGCTTCTAATTTTTCTTTTCTAACTTTGTTTTGTCATGTGCATTTTTAACTGAATCTTTTTGTTTGTTCAGAATCAGTATCTAGTTTGTCATAGGGCTTCTTGAAGCGATTTAGATTCTTTAGTTAACTTATCTAAATCTGTCTTTGCTGAAGTCAATTGTTGTTTCAATTGATTTAAATGATTAGCTGTTACTTCAGAAACTTCAACTTCGCCAATTGTAGCTTCGTTAGCAAATGCTGGTGTTACTCCCATAAATGAGGCAGACATTGCCAACATTACTACGCCTTTGAAAAGTTTGTTTTTCTTCATTTTAGCTCCTTTTTAAAAATTTTTTTATAATATTCTATATCAATAAAAGTCAATATTTTTCATTATTTTTTTCTTTAATTATCAAACAAAAAGTAAAAAGATAGGAATTAAAGATAACCCCTATCTTCTTTAGTGTTAAAGATTTATCTTGTTAAGGCATACGTGTCACTGGGTAATTTGCTTTTGTAAAATAGATTTCCAGCATTCATATGATGCTTGAATTCTTTTTCATCAATCAAAAGTTCATTCCCAAAGTTCTAACTTCGTATTTTTGTTCTATTTTTCTGTTTTAGTAGTATTTCGTGTAAAAAAATCATAATTTCTATTTACCTTTCTTATTTTTAAGCATTTTTCGAGCTTGACGATAAGCTTTTGTCTTCTACACGTTCCAAATCTTTTTCAAGTTTGATTCCATGTTTCTTTGAATAGGAAACAATAGCTTTGTTTTTCTGAGGTGTAACCCTCACCGTCATTTGAATCTAAAAACATCTCCATTTTTATCTACAACAACAAAGCGTTTTTTTCACTATGTTGTTTGGTGATGTGTTCACTGATAATTGCTTTGAAATCTTTCATAAATTTCACCTTTCTATTTTTTTATATTATTTTATCAAATTTTTGATTTTCTTGTCAATTGTTTTTTTCTATTTCATTAATAATTAGTTTATTATTAGACAAACAATTTTCTGATAAAATTAAATTAAAAATCATTATACTCTAAATAACTTGTTTCACTAGGGTGACTGAAAGCTGCTTCATTTGGTAATACACCATCTCTATTTAATAGATTTTTCAATTTGTTTTTTTCTTTTTGAAATTTCTAATCTAATAGTAATCCCACCCAAATCAGCAACTCCCTTAATTTCATTAATGAATCTACCATCTGTTATGAGTGCTACTTTTTCTGCTTTTGTTGATTTTCAATATTTTATCAACGGTTTTTCTGAACCCAATAATTTTTCATTATTATTTCTTCTAACATCAGTGCCCCAATATTGAAGCATGAATCGAATAGTAGAGTTTTTATTTTTTTAACAGACAATTCATTTATATTATCAAATTGAACCATTGCTCTATATATTGGCAATACTTCATCTTTTTGTTACATTCATTTTTTTAGCTATGCTTTCTAAGCTGAATTATTTTTTTAATTAAATTGATAATACATTCTACTTCTTCCTTTAAAGCATCTGCAAATGAAATTTTTTTCTATATTGGAATATTTATTTTTGATTAAATTTCCAACATAATCCTTTCCAAAACCCATTTTTCCAGAGATTACGATTGCTGGAACATATTTTTGAATTAAGTTTATTTTTCCATATAAAGCTTGTACCCTTTGTGAGATTTTTATATGCTAAAATTGTATCTTGATGAGCTAAAACCAAACTTCTGATAAATCTAATATTCATTAAATATTCTGGGTCTATCACTTCAAATTCTTTCTCATTATCAAAAAAAGAATTTCAATTGCTTCTGCTTTTGTTACATAAATCATTACAATTAATTGTATGATTAAAAGTACCCTTGGACTATTTTTTTACTTTTTCAGTGTATTCTTTTAAAAACTCTTTTTGCTGTTTTATATTTCTCATTCAAGTTGTCAGCAATTTTATCTAATTGTTTAACTTGAGACATAATAAGTTCAATATATTCAGTAGTTTCCATTTTTCCCTTTCCTTTTTATTATTTCTTTTTTTAGGTTAGTAATTAATTTGTTATTAAATTCTTCCTTGATAATTATATTATTCTAAAATTAATTATTGTTTAAATATTTTTTTAAAAATTTATTTATTTTGTTGATTTTTAGCATTCTTATAAGTATTGCTATAGCAAAGAAAACTTGTATTTTGATATACGACTTTGATAAATATATAATAAAGGAGTTTAACATTGAGTAAAAATTCTTATTATCTCAAACAGCAAGCGCTAAAGTTGCTGTAGGTCTTGCTACAATTGGTGGTATTGGTGCTATAAGTTATGATGTTATTAATCAAATGACAGATGTTCCAATAGAATTAGAAGAAAAATATAAGCAGTCAAAATGTTGTAGAAACAAAACCTGTTTCAGAGTTTTATTACCAACAAAAATGTCAAGTGTTTTAGATAATCCAATCAAAACCTGAAAATGACAATGATTTCAATCCTAATAAAAAAATTGAATTGGAATCACTAACTTTAGAAAAATTCTACTAGAACAGAAAATGAAGTTATTCCTTTTGAAACCGAGATTAAATATAATAATGAAAAACCTTCAAATTATACTAATTTGATTCAAGAAGGTGTAAATGGTTCTCATACAGTTACTTTTTATTGATTCATTTGATGAAAATGGAAAAACTTATACAATCGGTAAAAAACTCTTGAAGAGCATGAAGACCCTATTAAACAAATTATAGAAATTGGCACAAATGAAAAATATAGAACAAACAGGAGAATCAAATTCTAATATAGTATTAGATTATAAAACTACTACTGAAAACTATCCCTAAAGATACAATTTATAGCATAGATGAAAAATTTAAGCAAAGATGAATCTTATACTGTAAAGGGTGAAGATGGAACAAAAAGAAGTAACAACAAATATTGTAACTGTAAATGGAGTAGAAGCTCATACTGAAAACTATCAAGGAAGAAGTAATTAATCCAGCAATTAATGATGTTACTTATATTTCAGAAGAAGAATATAATAAAAAAAGTAAATGCAGAAAAATCTAAAGGAAATTGAATTAAAGGATTCTAATGTAGATGAAAAAGATAATTAAAAAGAACGAAATTCAAGCCCTAAAAAAATATTGATTTTGAAACAATTGTCACTCAAGACGAAAGTATACCAGAAGGTCAAATTATTGTAGAACGATTAGGAGTAACTGGTAGTGAATATGATGTTTATCAAGATGTTTTTGTTAATGACAATCTTATTTCATCTACTATTTTGAGAACCGTAACTACACCCCCAATCAACCAAGTTGAAAGACATGGAACTAAAAAAAGAAGAAACAAAAGGTCCGGGTCCTAATGAAGAAATAAGAGAAACTTTACAAGAAGATAAAAAAAGGAATACCTGGTGCTGAGTCTGTTCAAAAAAATTGTCAAAGAGACAAAAATCAAAAAGATTTAAAAAAACTGAAGTAATATATGATGAAACAATACCCGAAGGTACTGAAGAAGTAGTAGAAGAAGGACAAGCTGAATCATATGAAATCACATATAAAATCACCTCTGTTAATGATGAAATTATATCTAAAGAAAAAAATCAATGAAGAAGTTATAAGACAAGCTGTCAATCGAGTTGTTAAAAGTAGGAACAGGTAAAAACTACTAAATCATATGATACTATAGTGACAGACGTCCCGTTTGAAACTAAAATTATAAATGATGATTCTTTATTCCCTGATGAAAGTTATATTAAGCAAAAAGGGAAAAATGGTTCTAAAATCACTAATTATGAAATAACATACATGAATGGTAATCTAGTATCAAAAGAAATCATCTCTACTAATAATACAAAAGAGCCTGTTAATGAAATTAAGATAGTTGGAACAAAAAGCACATGAAAATATTGCATCTAATGATTATCCAACAGGCACAGTTAAAAACAAATGGATTGATTGATTTAAGCAAAACTAGAGACATTACTTTAAAACAAGGTCTAAAAGAGGGTGATAAATTAACGAATGGAGTAAAAGTCAATCATTTTGCTATAACTGACGACACTCCTTTAAATAAAATTGTTACTTTATCAGAACAAGAAAGATACCAAAAAGACAGATAAAGATTATTATAATCTTATGGTATCGGACTATAAGGGGCAATATTTAACAAGTGGTATTCCATTATCTCAAGGAAGTGTAGACTATATTAATGAGCATCTTGATAGTAATCTTTTAGCTATGTATATGGAACAAAAAAATTAATGAATTGAGAACTTCATTAGGCAAAGCTCCTTTAAAAATATAAAAGCAGAATTGCAAAAAGGAACGCAAGAAAGAGCAAATGAACAAGCTAAGATAGGTTCATTAGAAGTAATGGAAAAAGCACACACTAGACCCGATGGAACAGAATTTAGAACAGCATTCAAATATTTAAATAACTCCAATTTCAAAAAAATCAAGAGAATAAATTAGGTGAAAAATATTGCTCAATTTTTCTGCTTTGAATCAATATTTATTAACTTCTGAAAAGAAAATAGCAGAAACACTATTTAATCAATGGGCAAAAATCTCCAGGCCATTATGCTAATATGATTTCAGATAATTACAAGTATTTTTGCTTTTTGCTGTTTCAGTAGGGAAGAACAACAGAAAATATGAGGGAATATTCTGAACTTTACCCATCAGTAATTGGTGTTCAAATCTTTCAGATAAACTAATAAAAAGTACTAGATAATTCTAGTACTTTTTACTCATCATCTTCTAAATATTCTTCTAGTGGAAGTTGATTCAACAAATCTTTCAAAAGCAATTAATTCTTGAGCAGAGAATGTCATTCCTTTACCAGCTTTCTCATAATCTTCACTCCAAGTACGAATGTCAAATTTGGGTGCATAAACTCCCCAACTTGTCAAAGTTAATTGCTTTTTAGAATAATCTTGGTCTTCACCTAGAAATCCGAATACTTGTTTTACTTCTTTTTACAATCTTAGCCATAATGAAGCTCCTTTTCTAATTTTATATATATTATATAATAAGTTGCAGAAAAAAACAAGAATAAATTTAGTTTTATTCTTGTTTTTTTGTTCTATTTCAATGAATCTTTTACTGAAGAGGAAGCTTTTGAATTTTTAAGCTATGTGATTCTGGAATATCAATTTCTTTACCAGTTTGTGGATTACGGCCTTTACGAGCAGGTCTAGTTGTTACTTCGAAATATCCAAGAGGCACTTTAACTTTATCACCTGTTTTTTTGATTTTTCAAGTACTAAATCAAAAAAACATCTTCAATAATTACTAAAAGCTTCTTTCTGAGTAATCTCACGTTTCTCAGCAAGAGATTTTTGCTAAATCTTTAACACTAATTGTCATAAAATATTTTCTCCATTTTTGGGTGTTTTTATTATTTTTTTGTATTTTAAAAATCTATATTTCCTAAGCCCCCTTGCTTTGTATTGGGAAATATAGATTTTTATTAGTTTTTATATCAGACTAAGTCTAAGTAAGTAACATTCTCTAATTTTTTTCATAATATGAATACAATTTATTATTAATAAGAATCAAATCAAGAATATCAGGCAAAAATACTATTTTCTACAAACGATTCAATTTGGAATTTGTTTTTTTAATACAACAGTTTCCAATTCTTCTTCAGTAAGGTTTACAGTTGCCAAACCTTTAAGGAATTTATCTTTATTAGTTAAAGAATGAATTAATTTAGCAATTTCTTCTTCATCAAGAACTTCACTAATATGTAATACTTCATCTTTAGGAATGATTGTTTCATAAGTGATTTTCAATTCCCCGTTTTTCATAATATGCCACATTCGAAATTAATGAATATTGTGGGTATTCCTTGATTCCTAGCAATAGAAACAATTTATGTAAGTCTGTAATTTTATCAAAATAAATTCCTAAATCACCTAACTGAAACTTCATCAAATTTTTGTTCATCTTTTATTTCTCCTTTATTCTAAAAAAATATTATACAAAATTATTTTTTTAAAATGTCAAATATTTTTTTCTTCTAATATTCTGATTTTTCTTTTTTTAATTTTTCAGTTAGATTATTTTCATCTATTTGTTTTAAATGTTACTAATATAGAAAGCATCAGTATATTCCCAAATATTTTCAGTTTCATCATTTGTTATTATATAAGGTCTAGGGTTATGGTCTGACATCCTTATTAAAAAAATTGTTTCCATTAGATTCCTTAATATCTGGTCTTATTTTATATTCATATCCATTTCTATCTAAATAATCTATTGTATCATTTAGAGATTCTTTATTGAATAAAAAAATAAGAACTAGCTGAAAGCCCTAGAAAAGGATTTATCTATAATATTACTTTGATTTTGAAGATAAAATTTAGAAGCTTGATTTCTATATTCAATAATGTTATTAAAATCATTATAAAGTTGTTTTCTGTTTCAGCTTCTCTGCAAGATAAAAAAGAATCATTCTCTTTAAACTTGAAATAAACTCTTCTCTTGTTGGACATTTTCGTTTATTTCTTTTCATTATTTTTCTAACTTCAAATACTGAGAATTAGCTTGTTCTAATATTTTTGTTCTTTCTGTTTAGTTTTCTCTAAACGAATTAACATATTTTGACTTTCAATAATTTCTTCTATTTTTACAATGTTTATATAGAGCAACTTCTGTTGTTATATTTCTAGCTATAAAATCATTTAGATTATCAGAGTATAATTGTGCTTTTCTCTACTGTATCAAAATGAGGTGAAATACTTTCATAAGGACAATTATCTTTCTTAGCTTTTACAAATACTTGGTTTTGCCATTTGGTCCGACATGATAAATCATTAATTATTCCTCTTGATGATTTTTAAGTATGTTTCAAAAGGTAAAAATATAATTTTTATATTCGTTTGGATAATGCTCTTTGATTTGTTCTAGCTCATAAACATACGGTGTATATTTCACAATTAATCTTTTGCTAAAGATAATTTGTTGCTAATGAAACATATCTTTTTCCAAAATCTTCATCAAGATTTGCTTTATGAATAGTATAAATTACACCTTCAAAACTGCATTATATTTTTTTATTCATTTCTTTTCTCCTTATTTATTTTTAAAAATATATCATTCTTTTGTTGATATAAAAATTAAAAAGAGGTTATTAAAGCAATGCTATATTTTTATATATTGGGAGCAATAGCTTTGCTTTTTAATATTAATTTCCTTGTTTAAATTCTTATGGAAATTAGAAATATTTTTGCAAGATTGAGCTTAGCATGGCAGATTATTTCTTGGATTTGTCTATCAGTAGCTTTTGTTATTGCTATTTGGTATATATATTTTAATTAAGTTGTAGCATGTGCTACAACTTTTTATTTTAGATATGCAATATAAAAAGGAGCTTTTTATAATGTATCATATTAACCATGAGGGGAAGTTAAGAAATGTAGAGCATTTATACGACCTGCCCTTATTCTAAAGACAAACATTTTAGAACTCAGTTTGAAGCAATGCAAGAAGCAACAGAATTAAGAACAGACTATGAATTTGAAATTAGGAAAGATTCAACAAGGACTCAAAATGCTGGACAAATATTATGCTGACTCTGAACGAGATTATAATGATTTATTAATTGTAAAAGAAAATATAAAGAATATTGTAGGAAGCAAAGCAAGTATGAACAGTCATTATAGAAAAGTAGTCAGTAATTTATTAGGTAATGAAATTGGAAATAATATAAGACTCTGACAAAGGACTGTAAAATATTTCAATGATAATAATAAATCATTTCTTTTTAACAATTTTGATAATGTTGAAGCAGAAGCAATCTCTGATGTTAGTGAGATTATGGATGGCTAGAGGAATTGCGAACTCTAATAAAAATATTCTGTATATTATAATGATTTACAAAGACGAATGAGAACAACAAAAGAAATTATTAAAAGCATGTCATGAATTGAGAATAAACATAGATAAATATAATTTTGAATATGTTATTGGGACGACCATCCATATAATTTCTTTGAATCTATTACAGTTGATGAAAATGGGGAAATCAACAACTTATATTATTTAGGATTAGAAGGGCAAAACTTTCATTCTGACCCATCAAAAAGTGACAAAAATTGAAAAATAATCTTTTTGTATACTGAAAGTCATCAGAAGGGCTTGCTTTTACCATTAACTTATCAAGAAAAAGATAGGGACTGTTAGAGATACAGCCCGAGACATATTCTTTAGAGACAAGTCTGTTAAAGGTGAACACATAGATTTTGCTAGAAATAAATTTTTGGAACACGACTCCTATTGAATGGGATTCTTCTTCTGACACTGACTCAGATTTAAAATGGGAATTGATAAAAAAATTATAATCATCATGATTCTAATCAATTAAAAAACTTTTTCTGATGTCATGAAAAGAAAAAGATATGCAAGGTAGAGGAGCTTTACTTTCACAAAACCTCTTGTTTTACCAAATATGACAAAAAGAAGAAGCTTTAGAAGATATTCACAAAAGACTGAAAGAAGCAAAAATCAAAATGCATTTTAAATGATATTTTCATACATGAAAAAAAGGATTTATTTACACTTTAATTCTTGGTTCTATGTTGACAATTACAAATTCAGCATATACAGAAACAATTGAAATTAAAGATTTACACAAACAAATAATAGCAACTCAAGAAGAAATTGATAATAAAAATCAATTATATAGAAAGTGAAATAGCAGTAAAAATTGTAACTAAAGAAGGAGCTACTAAAAAGAAATATGAAGAAGATTTAAAGAGTCAAAAACACAAATCAAAAAAATAATATAAATACCTTGATTTTTCTAAGTTCTAATGAAAAAAACTCATTTCATAGAACAAGTAGAAAAACAAAAACACTTTAGAAAATATTTTAGAAATTGAAAAATGACTCAAGAACAAAATACAGAAAATAGAGAAACAAAACAGAAGATAGCAATTCTGAAAAAAATTTGAAATAGTTACAACATATACAGACATATAATGTAGACAGAACTTTTGAAAAAAATAAGTAAAGGACGAAATTGTCAAATGAGGACATAGAGGACGAAATTTATATATTCAAAGAATCAGGTTGGAATACAGGCTGCAGGCAATAAGTTCAGGTGGGCTATGGATTAGGACAAGCATTGCGCGAACAAAGATGAGTCCTTACAGGGATGATTATTTAACAAATCCATACACACAATTTGGGCGGATGTATTCTTATATTATTGAAAGATATGGTTCAATTAATAGTGAGTTTCATTCTGGAATAATAATGGGACGTATTAAAATTAAAAGGCAGGCAGGATAGTTGAACTTTTATTATAAAACAATATTTCAAGTTCTATTGAACTAATTGGGGAACTGTCATACATTTCAGAATAATAAAAAATAAAAGGATAGATTAAGATGAAATTTTATTATCACAATTTTGAGGATTTAAGAGTAATCACATTAAATATTTTGACATGGAGATGATTTTTAAGGTGGAAGAAGTTTTTCAGGCATCTCTCATAAAAAATGTTTTAAGGGGTTTCAGAACTCAAAAGAAACAAGAAAAGGGCCATTAAAGTATTAAATGGTTCATTACATTTAATTACAGTTAATGAAGAAACAAAAGAGGTGAGCCATTATGACATGAATGTTGATTCTGAACAATCTTGATTCCATTGAATGAACTGGGTGGGTTATGTTATCAAAGAAGATAATACAATTAGTAATTATATTTGTTCTGGCAAATTCTCAAAGCAAAACAGATTTGAACGTTAGCTTTCAAAATCATTTTCAGAATGAATGGTTATGAACGATTCCTTATTTAGATGTTATCATTTCCGAAAAAGATGATTTGAGCAGAAATTAAGAACTATAAAAGAAAGGTTTTAGTCACTTTTCTTTTTAAATCAAGCATAAAAATGGTAAAAGAGACAGTATGGTAGAAATCAGATAGAAATGTACAGATTAAGAAATGAGACAAAGGGATTAAAAATGGGTTTTTGAACATTGGGCGTTTTACAATTGTTGTGGGTTGAGCAACAGGGCATTAAAGCGATTCGTAAAAACAGTGAACTTTTCGAGCTATCGAGCATCAAATGGTGGCAAAAACAAAATAAATGAACAATAAATGAACTGCGGGATACTTACGAGCATCATTTGGCGAAATAGTAAAATAGGTGAACTAAAGAGTATTTTTTTGTTTTAATAAATGTTCTAATTGAAATATAAGGGTTGTTATATCGTCCCTATACTGTGCAAAAACAGTAAAAATGCAATTTCGATAAATGTATTGAACTAAGAAAAAAACAGATAAAACAGACTATTTTACAGTCAAAAAACAAAAAAAGAAAAAGGGCATTTAATATGAGACCTTTTTTTATAGTTATCTTTTGAAAAATTCTTCAAAAATTCATAATTGGAATATTTAATGAAATTGAACTTTTTCATTTTGTTTGACATTTTAGTTTTGTCTTCAGTTAATAAAACAGTAGTATCTTTATTAATTGATTTAGTAAAAAAATCCGAGCTGTTTTTCAAGTTCTGAAATTAATTCATCTCTATTCTTAAAGTTTTGAGGAACTATGTATGGCAATAATATCCTTTAACAATAATATTATCAGATTTATTCATAACACACGATGGCATTTAATTTATTAAATGTTTCTTTTTACAATTTCAAAAATATTCTTCAAGAACTTTGACAAAAGCATTGCTGGAAACGTTAATTGATTTAATCTTTTCAATAGATTTATTTTTTTATCAAAGAACAATTCCTCAAGTGAATCAAATTTTTTTCAAAAGAGTTTTTCTTGGGCATGAACACTCCTAGTGTTGGAATGACAAAAAGATAATAATTTACGATAAGGTTGAGTATCATTTTTGAACTTTTTGAATATTGTCATAAATAAGTTTGAATACAGATTTTAGCGAGAAAACATGAATCAAATTTGAACTCTTCTAATTCTTTCAAATCTAAATTCATTAAAATCGAGGCGATTCCAATTTCAGTGAACTAGGAACAAACGATGGAGAAAATCAATGTCAAACATTTCTTAGCAACAATATTAGTCATCATATAATGCTTTCTTGGGATACAATTTGGATTTAAACAGAGATAAATCTTTTGAACTTTCTTGGGGACCGTCCATTATATTTATAGTCAAGTGCATTGTTACAATAAGGACAGAACTTGAGATTTCAAGCAGAACTCATTTGATTCTTTAGTTGTCATAACGATGGACGGAATAACATCATTAGCACGTTTTAACGGAACAAAGGCAGCTAGAAGTTTTTCTTTTCTTGTAATTTTGGAGTGTGAGTAATATTAGTAATTGTTAGAAAAATCAATTGTAATAGGAGAAATCTTGAGATACAAGAGTAATCTTTCCAGTATTTGGGTTGTGGATGAGAATATCTTCTGAAACTGGTTTGAACTTCTGTTCAAACGGATATTTAAAAAGCAATATATTCTTTTGGGATGGTGGAACATTTCTTTGAATTTTGATTTGATCATTTGGTTTAATTACAATGAAGGCATTGGAGCAGAGCATTCCATTCTACATTTGATCTTGAACATTCAATATTTTCAGACAATTCTTCAAATGTTGTAGCAATGTTTTGAGGGAATAAATCCTTAGCAGAAAAATACATTAATTGGAATTTCTGTAAATTCATCAGAACTGGTCAGGCGCAAAATATGTTGCAAAAGATAATTTAGCATTAAAAATCTAGAACAATTTTCCTTTGGAACAGAGCACAGCAACAGCAATCGTTCATTTGAATATTTATCATTGATTTTATTTTGATTATTGATAATCAAGTCAGATTTGAGCATATAATTAACTGTAATTCTTTAATATTTGCATTAGGTCGTTGTAATGAGTAAATTTTTCAATAGTAAGTTTGTCAGATTCAATCAGGTAAGTTACATTCTCAGAATTCTCCATTTCCACGAGTTGATAAGATAATTTCATTATCTGAAATGTAATGAACAGATGGAGACGGGCATCTAATTTTGGTTCAATTGTATAAGTTTTGAGACCCATAAGATTTAGTTTCATCATAAATTTATTTGAACTCTTGAATAGAATTGAACTTTTTCAAAGATTTCATTGGTTTAACATGATGGACTCATTATCAACATCAATTTCAATAAAAATCATTGATTTCCTGTATCTTGAATTGAGCATCCATTTTCTTCGAGACGGTGTGTTAATGAATCATATTCTTCATCAGTTAAAGTAATTCTTGATTATTGATAATAGAACTCTGGAGACTTTTTAATAAATTTAACAATTCTTCTTTTTTTCATATATATGAGCTTCTTTATCTAATTTCATTATAACAAAAATTATCTATAAAATCAAAAGATAACAACAATAGTTGTTAATTGTTATTATCTTCAAAATGTATAGTCTTTGAACTCTCAGGGACCTAAAGTTTTATCATTTGTTTCAATCTCTAAAAAGTATAATTGAGTATGTAAATCATGTACTTTTAACAGAATTTCTTGTGGATAAAGATTTCCTAAATCCAGCATAATCTATTACATCTGAACTTTTTACAGAAGAGAACTTTAACAGAACTATATAATTTATTATCATCGAATGTAAATATACATTATCAATTTCATTATTTTTCATCATAGGATTAATTTTTAAATCATAATCACTAACAGATGATAAATCTGTTGAATTAATTCTTTTTTTATAAATTTGGGTTCTCTTTGAATATATTTAGAAAAATTATTTCTAATAGACATCTCTCTATTTAATTTTGCAAAATTTCTTTTCTGAACTATTGGAATCTTTGATTTCTGTATTAATGAGTACCTTCTTAATTGTACAGTGGGTTTGAATACCTTTGTTTAAGATTTTTCAAATCGAGCATTTTGTTTGATTTGGCAAATATATATCAATTTCCTCATTTTGTTATAGTAGAGCAATTTGTATTTTTCTACATTTTTATCTGATCTCTTTATATATAGCAACGAGCTCTTTTTGAAGTTTTGAGCATATCTTGAAGTTAATGAACTTTATTATAGAATCTATCATGTAAAATTAGACCTATTTTTACATCTATTTGATTATTTTCATCAAGAAAATATTCATCACAAAAACAATTTGGCAATTTTGTTATTAGTAACATTTTCTATTAGACTAGGGACATTGTTTTTCAAGGTCTAAAAATCAAAGTTGACTCTCGCATGATTAATGGCATCTATATGAGCTATTTTTCTAATAATATTTCATTTCTGAACTATTATATAAATCTTGTAATTGTGCTTTTGATAAAGCATCTTTAATAGAATTTGATTCTTTTTCTATGTCAGTATGTTCCTTATTTAATTCATCTAAAACAATTTTTCTATATATTCGTAATTCTTTGTGATACAAATATTCATATGGGTTGGTATTCCATGAACGTATAAATCTGATTCAACGCATTTTAAAATCTGACATATATTGGAACGATTCAAAATCATCTAAATGTTCATCTGGAAACAAATGGACAATTTCAATTTTAGTAAAGCATGGCGGGAACATTTTTATTAATATGGTATTTAGTCATAGTTTAAACTCTATTTATTTTTAGTTTTTATATCGTGGCATAATATAAAAGTATATAATATAGTCATTAAAAACAGGCATCTCTTTATTGGGCATATTTCTGTGAAGTTGGGACACCACAAGTCGATGGGAACTGGCAACAGAGTTTCTAATAAGTTATTTATTCTGTTGTTTTTAAGTTGTTTATAGTTATTGAGACGAAAAAGCATTTTACAGATCGAACTAACAGTTGTTTGCCAACGGGATTTACTAACAATTGTAAAAACAGCGTAATGTTCAAAAACAGTATTTTAGCACTTTCTGATAGTATTTTTGGTCTGAAATTGAGTGTTTTGCTCGATTTTGAGTATTTTCAGTTATTTTATTAGTATTTTTGGTCTTTTTTTAGTGAAATAAAAAGTAACTAGATAAAATCAAGGGCATTTACACACCAAAGAAATGTATTTTTATGGTGGGTAATAAGCATGTGTATGGTATATAATAAACAAAAATTTTTTTAAAAAGTCAAGACTTTTTAATTAATAAAAAAACGAATAATAAAAATAATAAAAAAGGTGAGGAACATTGTAGTGGGACAGAACTTTTACAGAATGTATGAACAAATCAAATAATTTAGAAGAGGGTAGAACTAAATGACGTATTAGTAGGAATTAAATTTTTCAAATTTATTAAATTCTTATTTTACAAATGAAGGGGCATGAACATTGTGACTTTAATTTCATTCTTTAATGACATTGATGAAGAAGATTGTAAGAGGAAGAGATATATTGATTCAAAGTCTTTTTAGACAGGGAACTATTGTAAGGATATAAAAAGTGGCAAAGAAAATCAGATCAATGTAAATAATATGATAAATAAATTAAAAAAACAATCTTTACAGTGCGTAACAGGGGACAAAAGTTTAGTACTATTTGATGGGAACTGAAATAGTATGGAATGAGATTAAAGGAGGACATCTTAAAGTTAGAGTTAATGAAGGGGACTTAAAGAGAATATTTGGGAAACTCAAGATTCTCAATATATTAAAAGTAAGATTAAAGTAAAGATTTAAAATCAGTTGAACACAAGAGAGCATTTATTCTTTTTTTAGTCAATGGACAGATTATGGCGGTTCAGAAAAATTCTTTTTGTAAACAGTGGCAATTTTATTGAATCTGTTTATGGTGATAAAAAGGGACAGTGGATTTCGAAATTTCATAAAAAAATACAAGGCCATTATTTAGATAAAAATGATTCAGGAACTAGGATTGCAGAACCCTAATGTTGAGTTCAGATTAGATAATAAAGATAACATTTTATATAAGAATGTTATGAAGTTTTAAAGTCAGGGAACAGAGATAAAGAGTTCTTTGATAAATAGGCCTATATAAACGATTAGAGTTAATGAAGAATAGAGATTTAGAATCATTAGAAGGTTGAACATAATTTTTTTGAAGAAGGAACAAGGAGTTCAAATTCTACAATATGACGCATGAAGAAATTATTGGCGAATCTGCAGTTGAACTCCAGCAAACAAGTGAAGAATCATTTGGCGAAATTTCAGAAGAAGATTTCTATAATACAGAAGAAGTTGAATACGAAACAGAATCAGTTGAAGGGGCATTGAAGAATTAGAAGAATTTGGGAACAGAAAGAGACAATCAGAATCAAATGAAAACATTCTTAAATCAGAAGAGTTGAACAATAAATATGAAAATGATGAGGCATGTTATTGATACATTAAGAAAAGAATTAGTAGATAATCTTGGAACTAAAAAATCTGAATTGGACCCAATATGATTTTCAGATGAAAAATTTACAAATATTATAGACAATCTGGGACGGAAGGGAAATTGAGAGCACTAATAAAGAAAAATTATGAATTTTCAGGGCGGAATAATCTCGGGCAATCCTAAATTAGTAAATGATATGGACTCAGAAGAAGATGCAACAAAATTAAATAAGAAATATGGAGATGGTAGAAGTTTTGAACTTTGAGATGAAATTAGGGACATTGATGGTGAAAATAAATATTATAAATTATTTAGGGAACTTTTCAGAACATTGGATTATTAAAAGAAACAGTATTTAATGAAAAAGAATTAATTAAACAATATGAATAGCGGCAAGAATCTCATTCTAGTCTATTTGATGTATTAGCAGGGCCATTTTTGATTTAGTAGAAACATTAGAAAGTCATGATTTTTAATTTATTTGACGACTCTTTGAAATCTTTGGCATTAGAATTGGGTTTATGAATCAAATGAGGACTATTCAAGATTATCAATATTATTGAGAATATGGACGTGACTTTCAGCATTATATGAAGAATTTGAACGAAACAGAAATTATTGAAGAAACAAAGTGGACGATTCTAATGGACTTGGAAATGATTTTTTTCAATATGAAAAAAGAATCTGTTGGCGAATATACAAAAAAACAGAAGTTAAAAGTGAGGACTTTAATAGGAATGTTAAGTAAAGAGAAACAAGGGACATTTCAAATGAAGTTGGCGTAGAAATAGAAAAAGATTATAGTTTTTACATAAATCAAAATTGGGTGACGTGAAAATTTTGAATGAGAGCAAATTAAATTAAATAATTATAAAGATAATTATAAAGATTTAAGATATGGTTTTTGAAGATGGGGGCAGTGAAAGTAGTAAGGGTGAGACACCTCAATTAGAAAAATAGAAGTATTAATAATCTAAAAATATTTTTATTCAAAAATAAAGTTGTTGATAATTATAGTGAATGGTCTGAATACTAGCAGGGGAAGAACTTTAGAAGTTATCAAACGTTTTGAAGATGAAAATAATTTTTTTCAGTGGCAAAAATGTTTAATCAATTTATTTCTAATTCAGAAAGGACTGACATTAAAAAAATAGATTAGATAAAATGTGGACAGGGGCAGAAAAGAATTTACAAAGCGGAACATGATAGATTATTAAATAAAAAGAGCAGAAATTGACTAACAATTCTGAGACTCTATGATGAAATTTTGCGTGGCATTAACAATGAAGATTCTTATAGAATTATGTGTGAATGGGTGAACTATGGACATTTGAGCAAAAAGTTTCTAACAAAAAGAAATCCATCTTGTTATTCATTGAAGTGGCGGTAGGGAACGTCAAGAAAATATTGACAAATGTGGTCAGATCGAAGGTGTTTATAATGAAAATGTTATAAAAAAATCAAACAATAGACCATTTGAAAAAAATTAAAAATAATCATTGAACTTTTAAATGATATTATGATGAAAATCTTATCAAGAATAAAAAAATTAAAGGTTAAAAGGTGAGACATTATGTCTTTTATGGATAATCTTATTGAGACAAAACAGAACTTTGGGCGGCACAAATGGTGATTTAGCATATGGCAGCCTAAGTGGCATTTGGACTCTTCAGGAGTGCAGGACCCAATTCCATTAAACAAAAAATATTATTAAACAGATTTATGAACATTTGTGGGTGGATATTTTGAAGATTCAGGGCGAAAATTAAAGACGTACTGGCGTGATATTCGTGGTGGTTTGGGATTAGATGAAGGTTTCAGTAAAATCTTGAACTATCTTGGCGGAAAAAAATGTTGAAGATTTCAAACATTTAGTAGTTCTTGAGGCATGTATGGTCGTTATGATGATTTGGGGCATGATTTTGAACAGGATTTGCTGAGCAAGCACAATCATTTGTCGTGGAATTTATTTCTGGCGTATTTAAAGAAGATATGGACGGTGAAATCAGGTAATGTTACATTGAACAGTAAATGGTTAGTCTGCGGCATACAAAAGTTAAAAATAGTACGTAAATTGGAGACTACTGGGACTCTCGTCTGGGACTGTCTGAACGTGAGATAGTAAGGACCTATCACAATTACGGTGCCAAATCAACATTATTGGAGGGCAGATTGGACGTGATTATAGTTTTGATTGGTCCCTAAGATTCTGGTGGCATGATGAAATATACACAAGCATTCATTCGTAATGAGTGGAGACCGTTATAATGAGTTCAAAAAAATCAAATTGAACTCTAATCCATCAATTGTTGGCAGAAAGTTTGATGAACTATCCTTACGAAATTATTCGTAAGTTGCGTTCGGACCACAATGGCAGGGGACCTTTGGAGGGGCTATCCACAAGATAAGTTTGACAGTAACATTATCGTAGTTCGTGACGGTAGTGGAAGTATGCGTGAGTTGTTGTGACGGTAGAATTTGAAATTGAGTGGGATAATGGCAGTTTTATGAGCGAACGTCTGGGACGGTTCTTTCAAAGATAAATTTATCACATTTGGGTGACCGTCCTGGGTTAGTTGATTTATCAAAGGGGCAAAACATTGAAAGAAAAATATGGATACTCTATGGCGTCATAATGAAGTAATTTTGTCTAAACATGGATGGCATGAGTTAATCTATGATTCATCATTAGATTTGCGAGTGAAGAACAATTTTGATACAATCTTAATCATTTCAGATATGCAATTCGATTATGGAGTAAATGGTGACCTAAATCAGTAATGGATTCATGGAAGATAAGTTTATTGGAGGCGGATTTAAATGAACAGAAATTGTCTATTGGAATGTAAATCAATCAGATATTGACTTTCCCGAACTCTAAAGTATGACAATGTGAGAACATTTCAGGTTTCTCTAAATCTGTATTAGAAGATGTTATGACAAATGGGGGCAGCTCAGGACTGAGATACATGATGAAAGTATTGTCTCGTTACAATCCTTAATCATTAAAAAAATGAACAATAGGGTCTTTTTTTGAGTTTTTGGAATAATATAATTATGAAGAATTTTAATATTTTTTTGAAGTATTGAATATTTCTAATTTAGAGATTAAACATTCAGATGTATTGAACATTTATTTAATAATGAAGGGAACATAATTTAAAAAAATATTTTCTTAAAAGAATTTATTTATGAAGTTGAAACGAGACTCTAATATGGATTTTAATATAATTTTTAGATAAAAGTTATATTGTTAAAAGAGAATATTCTATTCCTAATGGATTTGTTGATTTAGTTCTTATTTCTCATAAGCAAAAGGGGCAGTATTGTTATAGAGAATAAAAATACAAGCAAAAGAAAGAAAAAAATCAATTAAATAAATATAAACATTATTTTTTTCAAGATAAGGACCCTAATTATAAATTAATATTAATTTATCTTGGCATGAATAATGAAAAAGGAACCAGATGAAGATTATATTTCTGTTAATTATACAGGGCGTAATCAAATCTTTAGATAGAATATTACGATATAAGGGCATTCAGAAAAAAATCAGATATTTCTTAGAAGATTATTTATCTATATTATTAAAAAAATTATAAATTGAAATCTTCTTCTGATTTAATTAATTTTTAGAAAAAGTAATAAATATAGAAAATAGAGGTAACAATGGACACAAAGAGAACATTCGAGACAAAACATATTGAAGCTATCTCCTCGTAATCAGTTTGATTAAGAGAATTAATTTCTTTCATTCTCACAAGAATTAGGGGATGAAAGTTAGTTCTCAAGTCAAAAAAATCCGTGAGCATTCGTGAATATTTAGATAATTCTGTTGGGGAATTAATCCGTAAATTTGGTGATATGAGAATCCATTTCTATAAAGATGGAGCAATCTCTGTTCAAGATAATGGTCGTGGACTCAGGACTAAAAAAAGTGACCACGGCGAAGAAGTTAGTGGATTTATCATTACATTAGGAACATTACAATCTGGTGAGCAATTAGGTAAATCAGATGATGATAGTAAAACGAACTCTGCTAACGGACTGGGGACTTTGAGACTCTACAATGTTAAAGTAAACGTGTTGACATTGGCGTCTATAAAAAAATAAAAAGAAATATAGTCTATCATTTTAAAGATGGGGATTTGGAGTTGGGACTCGAGGGGTGATGGTGTAGATGCAAAAATTTGGCGGATGCAAGGATGAACTATATTAAAGAAGAAAAAGACAATGGACGGCGAAGAAAAGAAATTGTTTGTCAAGGAACAACAGTAAAATCTTGGTTAAATAATGAAGTCTTTTCATCATATCCAGTTGATGTGGATGATTTAATTCATAGTATGAAAGGTGTGAATTCTTATTATGGTGTTGGCGTGAAATTGTAAATGAACATAGAGTTATGGAAGATGGTTCTTATCAACATGAAGTTTTCCATTTTGAAGATGGTATATCAATTAGTGGAATACAATCAAAAAGGGACTGATTGGCCCTATCTATAAATTTGAGAGCAAAGGGGCACATTGAAAAAGAACAGTAGCGACTAGGACTCAGGGCAAAAAAATGGTTTCAAAAGATGTAGAAAGGACGACATTGAATTAGCATTCGGTTATGATAATGGGAGCATGAATATTCTATTGATTCATATGTAAATACAATCAGGACCGTTTAGGTGGGGTTCATGTTGAAGCATTTGAAGAAACAATTGGCTGGGACTAACGAAGAACTTTCTTCTATGAAAGGTATATTGAGCAGGACTTTGGTAGCTACGATTGATGATTATAAAGAGGGATGAGCGTGACTTTCTCTATATATTTCTGGACTTTAATATGAACTCACAAATTAAAGAAGAATTAGGGTGGTCGTGTAGTAAAACGGTGAAAAATTAAACAGGACCTATATGAATCAATCAAAGATTTTTGTAGAAGATAAGAAAAAAATGTTGATGTAGTAAAAACGTATTGGTGAAAAAAAGTTATTGCAGGGGCAGGGGACCGTCAATCAAGAAAAGAACAATTAGAATTAAAACGTGAAAAAAACAAAGGGACTACAAGTAATGAACTCATTGCGAATTAAATTAGTAGATTGTGAGTATGTATATGAAAACAGATTCAGAATTGATTATTGTTGAGGGGATTCTGTATCTGGTGTTAAAAGAAGCACGTGGACCTCGATTCCAAGCAGTAGAACCAATTAGAGTAAGATTGTTAATGAACTCTAAAGAGAACATTAAGAAAGTTTTATGGGACAGAAGTACAAGATATTTGACAAAATGTTTGAACGACGGTATTGGTGATGATTTTTGATTTAGATGGTGACCGTTATCAAAGAGTTATTATGGGCACGGGATGGAACTGGACGGAGGACAAATTGAACAGAACTCTTGTGTTGACATTCTATAATTTGTTCAGGAACTGATTCGTCAAGGTAGATTATATAAGATGAGATGATCCCTTTATATATTTACAGAGGGCAAAGGTAAAAAAAGCAATTGAGTATGCGTTTAATGACAATGATGGCGAAATCGACGTGATTTGAAGAGTAGAAATAAATCATGCGAATTGATTCGTGTTAAAGGTTTGGGTGGGGGTTCTGGTGACCTTAGAGCAACAGGGATTTGGACTTTGAGGATCGTGTATTGAGTAGGTGGCGTGGAGATGAAGAATCATGGCGGCATTTGATGTTGCAATGGGAAAAGATGCTAGCATCGTAAAAAAATGGATTGAAGACAATCCTATTGATTATGTAGAAGATTAAAAATAGAAAAAGATGGCAAAGGGTGGCATCTTTTTTTGTGGACATAAATGATTTTTGATGGTTGTTATATCGTCACATGGTGGCAGACAGTAAAAATGTATTTTCGATAAATGTATCGAACTTTACAGTAAAACAGACCAGGGAGTTTGAACATATTGATTTCAAGATAAAAATAAGAAAAATGGAATAATATAATTGTAAAAAAATATTAGAAAGATATAAAATGAAGAGTAAACAACAAAAAGATTATACAACATATTATCTATTTGGCGATGTTGAAGGAGTGGGTTTAGAACGATGAAAAAAAGGAAATGAATTAAAAAAATGATTTGATTGAAATTTCTTATATATTATCAGATGAAAAATTTGTTCAAAAATGAAAAAAACACATATATTAATTCATTTAACAATTATGATTCAGATAATATGATTGAGAGAGTTAAAAAAATGCACACAAAGAATAATTTGATAGCAGATTCAAAAAAATCTAAATTATCAGTATGAAATAGATAATAATATATATAAAAGAAATAAAAATCTTTATTATGAAAAAAATGTCGTTTAATTTTAACAGGAAATGGCATACAATATGATTATGAAATTATCAGAAGATGTCTACTAAAGAACTTTTCATTATTACATTATAGAACATTTGATGTTTCAGCAGTAAGAGAATTAATTAAGATAGTTAATCCTAATTATGCAAAGCAAGAAACAAAAAAAGAAAAAAATTATAATCATGGAAGATGATATATTAGGAACTTTTAGAAATTAAGGGAACTATAGAAATATTGTTAAAAATGAGACAAGGAGAATAAATGTTTTATGTGATTTTAGAAAAAAACAATTTAAAAATATTTAAATTCATTAACAGATGATTCTTTTTGTTGAATTAAAAAAATAATATAATCACAAAAGATTATTGATTTTAGTTTATTCAAAAAAAGATTATCTTTCATTGTATGAGATTTTTAAAAAAAGAAATAAATGTAGGGAGCTTGAACTGCTTATCTTTCAAAATTAATTTTTTTGAAAACATTTGCTAAAAGAATTACAAAAAAATGAAAGTTGAAAAAAATTAAATCATTCCTTATTTGATTTGTTTATTGCAAATTATAGCATCAAGTAACTCTTTTGAAGATGAATATTATTTTTTTGAAATTCGATGGCAAATATACAAAAAAATCAAATTAAACATTAAAAGATTTAATGAATTGATGTCTTATGAGAATTTATTAATTAATAAAGATGATGTTGTGCTCATTAAAAAAATATTTTTGGCGATTGTGTAAAAAAATATTAAAGGGACGAAAACAAATGAGGGGCATAAAGATAAAAGATTCAGAAATATATAATAGAAATTTTTCATTGGTACAGTAATAGCAAATTTGTAATTAGTGAACTCATTTATTTACAAACGAAAAGATATAGAAAATTTCTTAATCAATGAAATAGGACTGGAAAAAGATTAAATGAGGGCGTACAAATTTAAATGATTTAAAAAAACACAAATCAAAAAAATACAGTTGATTTAAAATCTTATTTAGAAAAAAAGAAGGTATTATATTTAGGAAGAAGAGCGGACCCTGAGGCAGGAACCTTTGTCCTTTCCATAATGAGAAAAAACATCTTTTTACAGTAAGTGATACAAGTCAAGGGGCATCATTTGAACTGGTTGTGGTAAACATGGCGACATTTTTAGTTATATTCAAGAAACAGAATCAGTATCATGGAAAGAACGTAATTTAAACAGCGAGAGAGTATCATATTCAATATGAGATTAAACAAAGACGATTCAAAGAAATATTCTCAATGGCAGAGCATATGATTTGGCAGAAAGATTTGAGCGAGTATTATAAAAATGAAATTTAATGAGTTGGCAGATTCTCAGCTTTGAGACAAAAAAATGATTGGCGATAGAAATCTTGATTATAATTCTGGCGAATATGGGACGTAAACAGATCACAAAAGTTTTGAATTAGATTATATGGATCAAAAGGTTATGGTCATGAGGAATTAAAATCATTGGGGTTAATGTATGATAAGGACGTTACAACAAGTAAATCGTCTAATATTTATCATTCGAAATTATATGGGAAAAAGTCATTGGATTCGTGGGAGAGCATTGGGTAAAGACGGCGGGGCAGAAAAATACATAAATTCAGCGATTCTATTGTGTTTCACAAGAAAAAAATGTAGTTTATAACATTAACAGTGACGAAAACAGAACGTAAAGATAGAACTATTTATTTAGTAGAGGTTTGATTTGATGTGGACTGTGGGAGCCATGGATATACAAATACAGTTGCAATCTCTGGTACGAGACTTTGGCGATGAACAATTAAGAGATATTTTTGAAAGCAGTTGGTGAAAATGGTAATATAGTATTATTATTAGATGATGATAGGGAGCGGTCAGAGGGCGTAAAAAATATTTAGAGAACATGAGACCTATTCAAACAAGACTATCAAATTAATTTGATTGAAGGTCAAGACATGTGATTTTTACAGATCATGATGGAACTCCTAAAATGGAACTTTTGTAGAAAGCATATTTAAAAATTAGAAACAGTTTTAATTATTCATCTATTTCTGATAAAAACAGAATTTATTATGAACTACAAACAGAATTGATTAATACATTAAAGATTCTATTTTAAAGAGCAATATTTAAGAAGGACGTGTATGTAGGATTTGATTTCGATTTTGAAATTCAAGTTATAATTGACAATAAGGTGATAAAGATACAATTGGTAACAAATTCAAGGGGCAGATACTTCTAAAAAAATAATGATAGCAATGAACACATTTTATTAGCATTAAATATTCTATTTTTCTTATCCTGAGTATTTCAAAGACAGATTAAAAGGGGACATATCTAAAGATAAGTTTAATAGGACATGAGAATATTAGCAGGGATGTATTCAATTAAACAAAAAAAATTGGTGAAGAATTATGAAGATGATTTAAACAGGCAAAAAAATGGTAAAAAAAGCAATATTGAATAGGCATTTGACAATTTAGATGAAAGAGATATAAAAACACAATATTATTATTTGTTAGATAGGGGACAGTGGAATTAAGAACAAAGAAAAGAAGCAGAAAAAAAGAGAAGAATCTTGAAGGAACTGAGAGGGACCGGACTTTGAAGTTATAAAAATCGTTATTGAGCGGATTATCTAATAAATAAATGATATAATAATAAAAAAACAAAAGGAAAAAAAGAAAATGCAAGAAGAAATATATGACGCTTTTAAAAATCAAATAGTTTGTTATCTTTTTGTTCTTTTTGGGATGGCAGTTCCAGGGTTTGTGAACTCTCTTATTACATATTTTATCTTGTTTAGAAAGTTACGACAAAAGACTGATTGTAACATATACATTCCTTGTTGTTGTATCATTTTTTTATTTTTTTATTTGGAACATAATGAATGGCATTGAGCAGTATGGATTTTTCTAATCATACAGAACATGAAAGCATATGTTTTTTTATGTGGCGTAGTATGTGATTTTAACATTTTTTTAATTGTATTTCATCGTGCGAGCAATTAAAAATTTGCTGAGAATTAAAAAAAGTGATGAAGGGACGGGACTATAATTTTCAATATAAAAGGGCCCATATGAAAAGTATAAAAGAAAACAAAATATATTATCATTAAGGGGACAGTAATGAATAGCGAACATGAGATGGCATTAGGAATATTAGATGATAAAGTCTTTATTGAAAAGTAATGGTGGCGGTGATGTGAAATATTTTGAAAAAAAGAAAAGAAATTATGGAACATTATGAAAGATGTGGACATGGCGCAGCAACAGGACAGAGCGGGTGGGAGGCTATACTGGTGAACTCAATTAATGAGGAATGACATTGAAGCAGGTGAGCAGTGTTGACGTGGAACAAAAAGGGACGAATATCCATATTATTTAGCAAAGTGGGACAAGAACATAGTGAACAATTTTATCATTTCGGCGGAAGGGATATAATGAGCATATTGTGATAATCAAGCATCTTATGAACTCTTGGCTGGGTACAGGGCGAACTCTAAAGCAGATATGGTGGTAATTTAAGACAATGGGATGGGGACTCTGAAGTTTATAAGAAAAAGAACAAAGGATATTTTGGAATCTATTTTTTTTATCTGTTAGAGAATGTTAATAAAAGAAAAAAACAAAAACAATATATTGAGCGGCATGAAGGTGGATTAGCCCAATTTGTTTCAGAACTACAATTAAAAAAATTTGTGGCGAACTAATAGAACAATTTAAAATTGATGTTTCTAATAAAGAACATGGTGGAGAATATGTGTCTAGTGGTGATAAAAAGAAGATTAAAGGGTTTGAGCGAACTGGACATATGAGGAATTGAATAGTCCACAAGGTAAAAGGTTTGTTAGAGCAGATTAATGGACTGTTTCCAATTGTCGGACCTAATAATGTCAAGTTATGGAGATTGGTTAGCAAAGGAGGGCCCTTGTATTAATTTGTTTGAGGTTTGAGAACTCAGACAAAGCAGTTGTTTTATTCTCTTTTTGAACTTTAAGAAGAAAGTGATTTTGGCAAATATATGGGGTCGATTATCTTATCTGAGTTTGAGTAGGGAACTCTTGATATAAGAACACAAAAGGAAATAAAAGATTTAGTAGGTGTTTATCTTGATGAATTTCAAATTTTGGACTAGCAACAGTTACGGACTTATTAGAAAGGGACTGGACCTTCTAAAAATGTATATTCTATTATCTTTACAATCTATTGAACAAATTGTGAAGTCAAGGGTGAGACTCTAATGGTGAGGCGTTAGAGATAGTATTATTGATGGCATTCAAGAACTTTATCATTCATAAAGGGACTGGACAAAATACAGCAGAAGAATTGGACAAAATTATTGGACAAACAAAAATGAAGAAACATATAGAATCAGGTCAACGAAATTCTAGTTTTTTTACGTTTAAATTGGCACAATTCACATAGTGCAAGGTGAATACACAAGTAGAATCTGATTGGATTATCTAGCAAGTGAATTTCAAAGTCTTTCTTGGTGAGTGAAAAATAATTACAAATCGGAAGAACATTATATTACGAGGGAACGGAGAAAAAGAATTTTGGGGCTCTATGGAAAGGGACATGAGCAGAAAAGTACAAATTATTGTTGATGAAGAAAAATTATTGGATTTTGTGCTAAGATTTCATTAAAAAATTTAACAATTCATTTGATTCTGATAAAAACGAACAAGAATATTTAACAAAAAAATCAAAGACTAAATTTGAGAAAGATGATTTAGAGGATGATTTAGATTTTGTTCCAATATATGATTTTGAAGATGTAAAAGAAGAAGCATTTGGCGAGTCTAATGGCAATTCTTTAATGGAAGGGTTTGGAAGGACAAAATATTCAAACAAGGAACCATAAAGATTTAATTAAACAAAATAGAAGAGAATCATTAGGACTAAAAAAAGAAAAAAAGTTTCTTTTGACGATTTTTATTTAAAAGACAGTTTATCTGTCTTTTTTTGATATAATTATAAAAAAATAAAAAAATACGAGGGGGTGAACATCTGCTAAAGAAAAGTACGAATAAAAAGTGAACATTTGACAATTTAGATGAAGATTTTCAATCAGTGCTGAATTGAAACAGTAGCAAATGAAGGAAAAATCATATACTAGATCGTTGAGGTTCAAGAAAGTATGGAAGATGATACACATCTTTGGCGGCTATGAAGGACTATCTATGAGGGATGGCGTAGAAAAAAGAAAAAAAGAAAATTCATAGATAAAAAGAAAAAGAAAATAAGACACTGGTAATAAAGTATCAAAATATGACGAAAAAGATGTAGCAGTGAACAGAAAGTTCAAAGAGGATTAGTTTTGGGTGGACTATTAGTAATTATTGGATTAGGAGTGAAAAAAATGACTTTCTTCCCATCTCATGTCTTTGAGCTCTGATGATATAGCACAAATTGGCGGACTCAGTGGGTTTGGAGCAATTTTTCCTTTGGATAAAGGACAGAACTTTGCAGAACAATTTATCAGAACTATTATGTGAACTAGATGAAGAAGATGCAGTATCTCGAAATATGTTATCATATTTCTAGGCGTATAGTAACAGATCTAATGTGGACATCGTAATGCAACATCTGGTAACAGTTGAAGCAAGAGATAATAAACAACGTATTATCGGTGTGACTATGATTATGAAAAAAAACGTTCTTTGAGCGATTATTCAGCAAATTATAAGATTTCTGTTTTAGTGAGCGATGAAAATGGACAAGCGCAGGGACGAACAGATCAACAAGTCATTGGACAGATTTTTTTCTGTTAATGTTTATTATGATGTGAGGCGGGTGGCATGAGGCATTCATAAGGGTGAACAGTAGTAGTAACACATATCAATTACGAGCTCTGGGAGCAAAGATGAAGGCAAAAATTGGAACAGGAGATGAAGGTGACATATGAAAACAGACTGAAATCTACAATCCAAGGATATTGGAGGGACTTTGGCGACTCATCAATGAGCTCTCATGATGAAATTAATCAATATATTTCAGATAAAGGGAAGATAAGGGACATATTCAGGATTCAACAAGGGCATGGAACACAACAGACGAACTAGCAACAGACATTACATATAAAGTATATGAACCAACAAATGAAGATGAGTGGAAAGTTGATGTAGAGGCGTTAAATGGACGACAACATTCGTCTGATTCGAAGGGAGGGCATTTATACAGGTAGATATATTATGACAATCAAAAAGATTGGTAATGATAAATATGTAGTAACAGAGGGACCCATATCTATATGTTTAAATATATTAAATTGGTACTTTTTGATATTAAAATTTAAATAATATAAAGTTTTTATTATAATTTTGATATGAACTGAAAATGATAGAATTGGTCATTTCTAAGCATTGATTTGATGAGCATAAGATATTTATATATATTATCTTAGGGTGAAATACAATTCAATAATCTATATATATGGAGACGTAATTTGTTTAATTATCTCATTTTAGCAGGTCTTGACGGATTAAGAAGTACATTAGTACAACAATGGATTGGACTGCTTATTGTTGTGTGACAATGCAATTAAATTCTTGATTGACAGGGAAACTCCGTGAACTGCATCTTTCGTAGTTATTGGAACGTGTTTGCATTTTAATTTACGGTGGCGATACATTCTTCGGACAAAACGGAACATTGAAGAAAGCAGTGGAAGAAGGGACAAAACAAGTACAAGTGATTTCAGCAACGAACTTTTCAGAATAAGATACATGGCGAGTGGCGTAAATTAAGATAGAAAATATAAGTTATAAGAGCAAAAATTCTTATAGAAAAAAAGTAGGGGAGTGTAGGCAGGGTTCAGAACTGGATTTTTCAATATTTTGAAACCGAAAGTAATGGCATATCCTAGTATTACTTTTTTTGAAAAAAATATAACGAGGGTTAACGGTGTAGTGAATAAAAAGGGCAAAAAAGAAAAAAAGCAAAAAAAGCAGATAAAACAATAAAAAAATTCAAAACTATGAATAATAGGGTAATCATGGAAATATTATTGTATCAGAAAAGGAAGTATGGACATTATATATTGTAGAAAGAATATGATTTCCTATCTGATAATTCTAAAAATCGAGCAACATGGTGCTAATCTGCGTTAGCGAGTTTGAGTGGCTGGGTGACATGGACATCGATTGTCATATTCAAATTTCTAATGGTCCATTTGATCGAGATCTTGGGAAGAACAAGTGAGAATGGAATATGCAAAATGGACGGACTACAAATCTCAGAACTTTTGAGGAATTTCATAAGTGACCAAAGAGAAGAACTATTTAGGCAATTATATGAAAAGAGTTAGTTATTTTTGGGGTCAAATTGTTTAATAGGGGGTCTTTTGATGTCAACGAACTGAACATCTTAGAATATTCATTAAAAGATGAACTCAGGGACCTTAAAAAAATCTATTGATAATGTATTAAATTTTTTGACAGAGAAATTACAGAAGAAGAAGAAACAAGGAACAATTCTATGGAAGAAGATTTGTACAGAGTTCTTCATAATTCAAGTTTAATGGACGTCAGTTTCAAATAAAGAAGATATGTTAATTAATATTAAACGTAGATTTTATCCGAGACATAGCGACTCCTTATTTAGGGGGCGATTACGAAAAACAGAATCGGACAGACATTGTATTAGGGGCGGGTGGGACGTAGATGTGAAATCAAGATGGATCCCATATCACACAATTCAAAAATGGAAATGTTAGAGAGGGATATGGGAGACATGTGAACTTTTCTAAATTTCCAATGGGTATTCAATATCCATTCAATTTCCAGACTTTTATGTATAGAAAAGAAGTTCAGCTTTTTGGCATAGATGGCAGATTCAGTAATTCCAGCAGAAAGCATGAAGAAAAAGTGAATAAAAAGAAATTAGGGGGCGATGATGAAATTGAGGGACTGAGCTGGAAGTGGACAAAGGATAAGTGAACTCGGTTAAAAAAATAGCTCAAGATTTAGAAACAGATTGAGACAGAACTGAAAAATAGTAAGGAAAAAAAGTGGATTGAGGGACCTTATAGAATTGGCATAGGGGACTCAACAGAGAAATCTTAAAGGACGAGACTGGAAACTCAAACAATTATTTAACAGAAGATATAGTTTTGACTTGGACAACAGGTGAGGCTGCAAATGTTTAGAGAAGAATTCCCAGGGGGCATTTGGAAATTAATTCATTCCAACAGACGCAATCTTGCATTAGTAGGAGTAGACGGAATTAATTTTTGGAACAAAAGTTGGGACTGAGTAAGACAACAGACTCTTTATAGGAGATAATAAATATAATGGCAGATAAAAAGAAATCATCAAAAGGCGATGAAACTGGGTCTCTTCTTTTTGGGACCTAATTGTAATAACAGGCATCTTAGCAGTGTTTTTCTATTCAAGTGGAATAAATTTGGGAAATCTTTTTAATGGCGTAAGATATGCAAGCGATTTGGGTTTGAGGTTAGTAGAGTGTGTTAAAACAGGGACAGTTGTAAATTGTCAAATAATTATAATGTTACACTCTAAAAGGGTTTGGGGAGCCAATCTTCAAATTCTGTGAGCGAAAAATAATAGTAGTAATCAAAAACAATCCTAGGGCGAAACAAGACAGATGCGAGACAATAATCGAGCATCAAAAGATAACAATAATCAAAAATTCAAGTAAAAAAATAATGGAATAAATAATGTTAGTTCATGGTCAAATGAGCAAGAGGAGACCTGAACAAATTGAATTCTATTCCTATTGTAGATTCTTATAATAAAAGTAAAAATATAAACGTACAGAATGGAAGCATTGGATTAGTTATGAGAGCATGTTGGTCGAGGCCGGGAAGAAGTGTTGGATAGACAAGCAGAAAGTGGAAGTGTTGTTTATTTAGATAAAAAAATGATAAAAGAAACAAAGGATAAAAATGAAAAGCATGACCTATCAAATCAGGTGTTTGGCATGAACATATAGTAACAGAAACAATAAAGACTTTGAGCAAATTAGATATAGACTGGAACCTAGTTGGACTGGGGCAGTGGACAAAATTGGGACAAACAGAGCTAAAACAAGATTGGCATGGAACCGAGACATTTAGTAGTTGGCGCGCAAAACAAAAATAGAACAAAAAGGAGATAAAGGATCAGAATGGATGAGAATTATCAAAATGTGAATATTCTAAAGTTTATAGTCATATAGTTAAGAAATATAATTTAAATCTTGGTAAGCAGATAAAAACGAACTAGAAAATGTATGTAATTCATGTGCAGGACTAATGGACAGTGTAATTTATGAGAGGGCATAACAAGAGATGTAGATAATATTCTTTCAATTAAAGAAAAGGAAAAAAATTCTTGAAGAAATTCATCAAAAAGATTTGATTGAATATTCAAAAAGGGACTGGAACAGTACAAAAAAAGTTGAAAAGCAAAAAACAATCTTGGACAACAAATAAGCATTGGCATTGACAATGATGAAAAAAACATGATAGACCTAGAATTGAATGAAATTAGAAAAAAATTGCAAACAAGAACTCTTTGAACTCATTTATAAGAAGCAGGTCTTTAGCAACATTTGACATAGCAGAATGGTATCAACAGAACTGGAAGGATTAGAAGAATTAAATTTAGATAATTGGAATCCAAAAAGTGACGCAAAAATGAGAAAAAAATTCATTAAATTGGCAGATGATTTAGAGGATTCAGAAGATGATAATAGAGATGAAGATGAGAACTATTATCAGACTCAATTGAATGAATGTGAACAAAAATTAGCATCATTAAAGAAACAAAACAGAAAAAAAGAGGTTACAGAGTTTCTGGTACGTGTTACATATGAAGAGACAGTGGCATAAGATGGAGAGGCAGATTAAGTATTACAGTTCCAGATTATATGAGATATGTTATTTTTGGGTGTTGCATTTGGCGATTCGGACATAATCTATCATTAGGGGGACCGTAAAAGATTCTATGTATCTATTATTGATGTTTATAAAAAAATGGACGGGGTGAAATGAGAGGTTAATGAATGTCCTAATTGGGCAGATATAAACATGAACGAAGTTTTAAGAGACAAAAGTGAGTGATATGAGATGTTATTAAGAAGCAATGAGGGCATAATGATATATAATTTATTAAATATGGGCAAAAGAACATAGGACATAATGATTAAACATTTTAAAAGTTACATTATTGAACTCTTTTTGACAGTATATTCTTTGTTCTTTCATTTTTTTGAGTATGTTTAACGTATCTTTTGCAGGTTTTGAAGATGGAGTTGGATTCTCTATGGAAAAACAGTACTGTATCATTAGCACAAAAGATATGATTGATCTGATGTGGGGTCTGGGACTATACAATTGATGAATTATTTTTCAAGGTCAGCAAGTTTTGGCATAATATGGTACATTAGAAGAAGATAATGAACTGGATTATTGGGCATCAGAAAAACAAAAATAGTTGAAGAAAAGAATAGCAATCTATCAGATGATGTGACGAAAGGACCCAAAAAAACAAGGCGGAGGATTCTTTAGTGGAACGTGGGATTGTGGGGTATTCCATCATCTTTGGGCATTATGGGAGCAAATATTGCAACAAGTGTTGCATTTCTTTGTTGACATATAATTTCATGGTTAACAAAAAGTGATCTTTGAACATCTTGTAAAGGGACCTTGTAGGGACGATTGGTGGAACAGATAGCAAAAGCAGGTTTAATTTCAGACTAGGAAAAAAATATTTTTTTATCCTTTATCAACGAACTTTCTTGAGTTGAACATTATCTAATTTGGGAAGGTTTAATAAAAAGACGATTTAGAGCAAGTTTTGGTGCTTGGATGGTCATTATGAACTTTTGAACTGGGAGTGTTTGCGTGTTAATGGTCGAACATGTAGCAAAAGCAGAAATTAATGCAACAATTGGCGGTGTATTTTTATCTGCAGGGCGGAAAAATCATGTCTGAATGAAAATGGAACAAATCAAAAAGAAAACACAAATAGTATGTGTGATGCAGATGAACTCTCAGGGCATTTCAGGGGCGGGAGAGCTCTATTAGTGACGGTCGTTTCTCTTGTATAGTAAACAAAGCAATTGTTTATGATAGATGGTCAGAACAACAATTTGGTTATTCATTAGATGAATTATGGACAGTAAATCCTCCTGATGGTTACAAAGGGCTTGAACTACAAGATAAATTGTCTGGTTCATTTGAAGTGATTATTGTGTGAATTTCTATGAACTCTGATTCCCCAAATCAAATGTCTAGTTCTGCAGATTTGAGCGACTCTAAATGTAATATTGAACTGGCATTTATGAACTCAGGGACGGTGACCATTTTGGAGAATCAATAGGATTCCCTAGCATAACAGGTACAGGGCTGCAATGGATAGTCAAATGTGGAATGCTATTCTGGTAATGGTAGAACAACAGATCTATATTATTATTGATTGAACTCATTCATTATTGTAGCAACATTTGAGCAGTTGTAGTATATGGAACTGTATATAATTTGAGCTGCAACAATTCTAAGCGTTTTTTTGAGCAATCTTCTTATTGATTGGTATTCATCCTGGTAGAGGTAGAAAAAAATCTTCCTCAGGTGGTTGGAATCTATTATTTCAAACATCTTGAAATATATATGCAAGTTGAACTATGGTAATTGTTATGATTTTTCATTTATGGACGCATTCTCTAAAAATGAATCAAGCACAAGTTTTTGTTGGGCTCTGTTATTCTTGGTGTTGAACTTTTGTTTCTTATAGAAAAGAATTAGTTAATTTAATGGGTGAAAAAGTTAATATGGGCGGAGCAAGGTTGACATGTTGACGAACAAAAGATTAACAGGGGACAGAGAAAAAAAGCAAAAATATGGGCATGAACGGGACGGTGGTGCAGTTGGGGGACGTGGCGGAATTCAAGATGCGAGAGAATCTGGCAGACTATGTCTAAAGATGATAAGATTGGCAAATACAGCAAATCAAACGACGGATTAGTGGCGATAATTACAAAGATAGTATGATAATGCAAGAAAAGGGGCATGCAAGAAGGTTCGAAAAGGTGCATTACAAGGTGTACGTGGGAACTGGAATGGAATGAAACGTGGTCGTGGATTTGTTGCTGACGTGAGCAGACAAGCAGGTCAAGTTGGTAATGAATTAGCACAAGAACGTAAAGAGGCAGCACGTGAAATAAAAAGAAAATGAAAGCAAGACAACAAATGAATAATGAATTGAGAAGTGGTTATGAAAAAGATTGCTGGAAACTCAAAGAGAAGAAATTCAAGACAAAGATTAAATGATTCTAAAGAAAGTAGAACTCATCAGAACGAGATGTCAATAAATTAGCACAAGAATTGAATAGCGTTGGTCTTGCAGGAGCTCTGAACAAATGATGGACTAGAGAGACGTGCAAATAATGCAGAATCTAAGGAAGATGTCATTAGAATAGGGAGACGACATTAAGGAGCATAAAAGAAATCTCTAGTGAATTAATAAATAATATTAAGAATAATAATGGAGACATAATCTCTGGTACAGATAAATTTGGCGATTTGAAAGTTAAAAGGCATGAAGATAGGGAACTATCTGAAACACAAAGATTAATGGAAATTTCGAAAAAAACAAACCTATGAAGCAGAAGTTAATCAGGCTAGTTAATGAAAGATTAAATGAAATAACTCTAAAACAGAGAACTTTACAGAAGATATGAGAATGATTGCTAGAAAAATAAAAGGTGTAGATATTGAGAAAGTGAGGCTACAGTAAAAGGACTTAGATAATCAATTCACTAAAGATTATCAATCTATACAACAAAATTTGAATCTATTATCAATTCTCATAAGGAAAGCACCTAAACTAAAAGAGTAAACAATCCTAAAGAGGAAATTTCTAAAAGAAATCAACAAAAAGATGAATAAAAGGAGAGCAAAGACCTCTTTTTATTTTTTTATAAAATTTTTATTTTTGTTAGTTAAGTTTTTATTTTGGAATAATATGACTATAAAGAAATGCAAATTGCTGCAGTCAAAAAAATAACTACATAGAGAGGTAAAAGATATTATGCAAGCATTCGTAACTTTTGAGGCAGGTTTGGTTCGTAAAGGAGAACTACGCCAAGTAAATACAGCAAATGGCACAACAAGTGTTATCAATCTTACAGTAGCACGTAACTACCAAAAGAAAGATGGTAATGATTGGGTAGATGATGAGCACTATTACATTAATTGTACAGCATGGGGTAAAATTGCAGAATCAATTGCAATTCAGATATTCCTACTGGATTCCGTCTTATTATTTCAGGTGTTTTGACATCAAGCTTTAAAAAAGAATATACTGCACAAAGTGGTGAAGTTATTCCAGAACATTATGAGGAAGAAGTTAGAGTAGATTCAATTGGTGTTGTGTAGAACTCAACGAAAACAGTTGTTGGGGCTCACGTGGCAAATCAGACAATACAAGAGACTCTGAAGCTTCAACAGCAACAAAACAATCAAAAATCTGCAGACGTAATGCTGCAGCTCAGGGCGTCACTGGCGGTGAGCTCATCATTATTTGGAGATGAAGAGGCAAGTGATGATGATGATTTTGATGCGTTATTTGGTGATTTGTAAAAAATATAAAAAGGAACTTTTGATAGAGCTCTTTTTTTATTCATATTTCTAAATGATATATTATTTATCAATTGAAAAAAATAAGGAGATTATCGTATAATGAGTTTAGATAATAGATTATCAAAAGATGAAATCTAATTTATCTTCTTCTGAAGTTCCTGATGTTGGGAGACTGAAACTAAAAAATGTGATTGGGGCTGCAAAGGGGGCAAGAGCGAGTTAATGAAACGAAAGATAAAAATAAATAGATTTAATCAATTTTGCTTTAAAAATACAATTAATGCAATACGAAACGCGTACAATTTATTGTCAAGGGTGTCAGTTTAATATTTTTCCCCACGGATCAATTGCAATAGGTGTGAACTAGCAGTATGAACATTTTTATGAACTTTTCTGTGAGCTGGGTCTCAAACATTTGGATCAGATTGTTGTGCTTATCGTTATAGAGATGGGTTGGCGAAGTCAAAGAGGGTGCAGAGAGTGAGAAAAGAAGCATCAAAAATGTGAAAAGTTAGGAGATGGTTCTAAAAGCGGTCGTTTGTCTGGGGAAGGGACCAGGGAGGCGGCAGTGGAGATGGAAGTGGCGTACGGCGGAGGAAAAAAATTGAAGCATTAGAACAAGTTCTAGGTCAGAACTATTGATATGGATGGTGATATGGACTCAATGTTGGGATTTAGCAAATTGGTATGCACAAAAATTAGGTGCTCAGGTATTTCTGGTTGAGGGCTCAGGTGGGGACGGTTATATAGGACATGAGTGCCCATGGGATAGTTGGGGGTTTGATGTAATCAAGGGACTACACGTGATTTAAAGGCAGGGGATATTATATGTTGGTATCAGGCGGACAATTTTTGGGGAGTTCCTGGAACTAACATGGGGACACGTAGGGTGTTATTGGCGAAGTCAAAGAAGGCGGAGTTATTGATGACTATGAGCAAAAATGCAGAAAAAAAGGTCAAATTGTAGGTCGGGCACGCAGACAATATGTGAGCGGGTGGAATTAGTAGTGTAATTAGAAAGAAGGTTGATCAAAATGGACAAAAATATTAAGATTATTTTAGGTGTGATTATTGTTGTTTTTGAACTTTGAGTTGGAACAGGTATTTATTATCAAATAAAACAAGAAGAAGCAAAACAAGTTCTAAAAGGAACAAAAAAACAATTGGTGCTCAAAAGAAAGATAAGGGCATTGTAGAAGAAGATAATAAAGATAAAGATATTCAGTTTGTTAAAGATTTTTCTAAAGAACATTTAGAAAGAGAATTTGAAGTTAAATATATTAATGAACAAAAAAATCTGAATTGAACTCTATGATGACAGGGATGCTTGAAACAAGTCAAATTCTAAATGAACTAGATGAATATAAAGCAGAAGCAGGAACTGGGAAAAATTCAAAAAGTTATCAATACAATGACATCAGTAGAACGTTTAAATCGAGATGTGGATAAGATTACAATTAAAAAAAGATGGTAATAAATATTATATTACAGTCAGAACATCACACAACAAATCCAGTTTCAAGAGAACGATTTGGAGACGATATGAAAGTTGAAAAATCTTGTAAAAGGATTGATAATTGGCGTTGATGATGGTAAAGTATCAAGTGTAGTGGAGCAAGGTTAAGATGTCAGAAAAAAATTATTAAAAATGAGGACAGATGATGAATTGGTCGTGAGAATTCAAATGATAATTTGTTAGAAAAAGGACCTGGATTATGCAATTGTGGAGCAAAAAGATGAAAAACATTCTTGAACATTCTGTGACAGGGTATCTATAGCGTAGAAAAAAATGAAAAAAATATATTTCAGAGAGGGCAAAAACAGAATCACACAATTAAATATTAAAGATTCAAATGGAAATGAGGTAACATTCAATTTGAGCAGGATTTTTGAACTTTTAATCTAATGAGAGACCTATCTGAAGTAAATCAGGGGTTATCATGGATATAAATATGTTTTCAGACAAAGATATTGAAAAAAACATCATTGAAAAAAATAGAATCAAAAAAATAGTTTTAATTATATAAAGAAACGCCAATAAAAAAGTGTGATTGGATTGTTATTTCTTTTTATTGATAGTATTTGTATTGTTAATTGGAACAAAAAAATTTAAAAAAATAAATAAAAAAATATTGACAGAGCATAATTTCAGAACATTATAATTAATCTATAAATAAAAAAAGAAAGGGACTCACATAATGTGAGTAAGGTAATTTATCATGAAAACAAGTTCAGTAATTAAGAGTTTTGTCGAGCAGAAAAAAAGGTTTGGAAATTGAATTCCAATCTGAACACAAGTATCTTTATGAAGGTGTTCCAGCAAATGTAGTTCTTGGTTTGGAACGTGACGAATCAAAAGGGAGCACTCTCTGCGAAATTCGTGACAAATACAAAGCAACAAAAATTGCATAATTAATTCTATATAATATAATATAGAGTGGCTACAACAATAAACAGACTAGTTGGGACGTTTTTTTGTTTGATGAAAAGAAGAGGTGTTAATGAACTAGATAAAAAGCGTGAATATGAATTGGGACTTATAATTAAGGATTATAGAGAATCAACAGAAGATGAACAAAAGAAAAAAATTTTCCCCTAAGCGTATGGAACTTTTCTTGAATTATTTGAACATAATCAAAATTTTTAGAACTATAATTGGGACTCATAAATTTGTTAAACAGACAATTCTTTCCATTATAACATTGAAGATGCGTGTCAAGATGTATTAGCGTGAGCGGCTATTTGGAGATATGAACTTTCAAAAAGGGACCGTGTTACAGCCTTTTCTAATTTTTATATTTTTTTAGGAACGACACATGAGGGGACTTACAGCATGTTCAAATTAATGATGGAGTAGACGGGAAATGAACTGAAAATGAGAGAAGTTATTGAGGAATACAAAAAAATTGAAAATCAAAAAAAGTGAGTCAAAGAGAATATATTAAAAGAAAAAAAGGATTTAAAATTGATTTGATTATAGATTTGGAAAAATCTAGCATTAATAACTAGACTCTTTACAACATGAATTAGATGATGATGGGGGCAATAAAGTCAAATTACAAGATGTTGTTGGCGATGAAAAAAATATTCGGAACAGATTTGAACTCAGGTTTTGGCGTTGAAACAGAAGGTATGTTAGATTTGTTGCCTATGAAGAACGAACTATTTACGTTATCAGTTTGGAGACTGAAACATGAGCTGGGCATTTGAAGTGTTTTTAGAGGAAAAATGGATTAACGGCAGAAAATTTGGCGAACAAGTAAATCTTATTATTAAAAAAATTAAGAAAAATTAGTTAAGAAAGGAGTTTGTTTAAATGCGAACAAACAATTACATTTATTTTTTTGAAAATTTCTGATTTAAAAGATAGAGATATGTTCATAGATTACATGAAAAAAACAGTGATCTTTGGAAACAGAACAAATCGCAGAGGAAAAAGAGGAACTGTTATTTCTTATTAGAACCATATATTATGAACTCTAATGATGCGTTAAAATACATTTCAGAACTGATGAAATTTTTACTAAATTTTCTTATTTGTATCCTAGAATTGAAGTAGTAGGAGGGAAATGAAAAAAAGATAGGAAAAATATTACGGTCAGAATGGAGGGACCCGTCCTTTAAAATTTAGGGATTGAAGCAGTTATTCATGATGGACAATGGTGACAGCTGACAAATGGAAACGTGTAGCATTAGTAAAAGATGAAAAATGATTTGTTTGATTGGATTTATGAAAAACAAAAAAATATTCTAATCAAAAAGGATGAATCTTATAGAGTTTCTCATGATGAAGTTATTAGATGGTATGAAGAACAAGGGACTAACATGAAGGACTATTATTCCAAATAATTTTGCCCTAGATTGTGGGATGGGGAAACAGGGAGGGGACTATTTAAATTCTCCAAGAAGATTAATTTCGAGACTTTGTTAATAGAAGCAGAAGATAGATTAGAAAGCAAATGTATTAATATCTTAAATAAATGTGCAGAATTGTTTATCATAATGATAAATTATGTGCTTATGGGATTTCAATGCAAATTATTTTAGGGAATTATTAAAACGACAATTTCAGTGAACCAGATTACAATAGATTAAAATTACGTTTGAGAAGTAGTTTTTTTATCGTAGAGATTTATTAGATTTAACGGATGAACTTTTGTTTCAGAATCATTGTTGTTTTGGCATTCATTTGCAAAATTAATTCTAAAGACTTTATGACAAAAACAATTGACATTTATTTGCAGAACATGATGAAAAAAACAGGGACTCAGATTTATGAATGGGTGCTACAGACATGCAAAAATTTGATGAATCTCGAACTATTCCATTCTCGGTTATCTGTCTAATGTTCTTCGTCTATGAACATGACACAGATAATGAATTAGGAAAGGCATTATCTAAGTATCAGCGTATAAGAGCAAAGGGACGAGGAAGCATTAAGTGTTGATAAAGGGAGCGATGAAAAACAGAGTTGTTCCTGTAAATGAAATTCAACAATATTTAAGTGATGTTTTATACAGAAGATCAATTTAGATTGATGAAGAACAACATCAGCGTTGACTTTAATAAAAAAATACAGATTCATTAGTTTGGCAAGATACAAATGAAGATAAAGGGGACTGGAGTAAATGTATTCAAAGATTCAAAATTTGAAGATACAAAGGGGACTCACAATATTACAAAGGGGCATTCTAGGAACTCTATCAAAAGCAGGGTAACTCAAGTTGCAATTAATCTAATTGAGGATTTAGGAAGTCTAGATTTTTGATTTGGCAAAAAAATGAAAGATTTACTGTCTTATTTAAAAACAACATTAGTTGAGGGATTGATTTAATAATGAAGAAACAAAAGATGAATAAAGAAGATTTTTTTGAAAGATTTCAAAAAGGATAGGAGTAGAAACAAAGTTTAAAAGGCAAAACAAAGATTAATTTTTATTAATCCATTTTAGAAAAAAAGAAACAAAAAAACAAGTAAAAAAAGAAAAGAATTTGGGTAAGGATTCTAGGCTAATTTATCTCTATTAATTTTAATGAACTGTAAGTATTTTTTTCGATATTTGCGTCAATGGATTCAATATGATTGCAGACAAAGAATGAACTAGCAAAAAAATAGAAGAATTGCATAATTTATCAGAGAAATCTAATGGTATGGACAATTTTTGACTCTGATTATATGTTTATACAATTCTTTTCAAAAAGACTCAATACAATTATGTTGTTTTCATTGATAATCTTAATTGTGGCAATTCTATTGGTATTCATTTTTAAATATGACTATATTCAAAAAGAAGGATAAATAATGAACTTTAATTTCTATGACTGGTTTATACATTTTATTATTTTATTAGCGAGTATTGACGACTTCTATTCTTATTAAATCAAATTTAAAAAGGTAAGAAAGCAATCTTCTCTTACATGAACATTGGTTTGATTACATTATTATCATTAAGTTTGGGACGTCTTTAATTTCATGTTAAACAAGACAAATTCTAATAAAAGGTAATATTGATAATATTAAAGTTGAAAAAAAGTTCTACCTAATAGAACAGATGAAACAAAAGAAAAATTTCTCAAAAGAAGGTTGAACTAAAATCTGCAACAGAAAGTGCAAAAATCTTTCTCTTCGGACTTTCTAAACAAATTGTCTATTGATGATAGAATAAAAAAATATTGACAACAGCAAAAAAATAGATGGACATATTTCAGATACAGCAAAATCTTATTTGTATTTAAAAGATTTCATGAATAAAGATGAAGGTTATGCAGCATCTAGCATGGACATATTAGCAATAATTAAAAAAATTTGACGGATTTAGGGAATGAAAATCTTGAACTATTGAGCCAGACACTCAATACATTTATTTAGATGAAGATGGGCTAGATTGCTCAGATTCAGACTTGATTATTATAGCGGAGTTGGTGGTGCAGTTTCTTTGGAAATGGTATATGTAAATGGACAATGGAAATTATCTCCATATTCTCTATTACAATCTATTCAATTATGAAAGTGACAAAAGCAAATCAAGATACAGGCCAAAAATAAAAAAACAAGTTAAACAGAACATTTTTTTATTTATCTTATAATTATTTTGATATGTGATATATCGTCAAATATTCAACACTAAGACAGTAAAAATGTGTTTTCGATAAATGTATCGACTTTACGAAAAAAACAGCTTAAAAACAGCTTATAATTGGATTTAATAAAAAAATCAAAAAAAGAATAATATAAATAAGCTATACAAAAAAACAAGGAGCAATAGTCTTTTGATGGTAAGAAAGTTATTATTGAAAATATTAGGTCTCATAAATATTTAGAATTTGGACTCAATTGGAGTTGACGCAATATCCGGGTGAAAACAGAGCAGAGTAAATCAACGATTGTGGGATGACTTTCTCATGGTCATTATTCGGAACAAGATTACATGGGTTAAGAAATAAAAGGGCACATTAGAGAAGGTGTAGATGCAAAAGAAGAAACAGTACAAATGAACTCTTATATTAGAGTTGGTAATGAGACTTTATGATTAGACGAAAGATTGAACTCAAATGAGGGGTGAAACTGTGAGATGTAAAGTATTCTCTTATAATGAAGAACTGAAGATTGGGAATTTGAATCAGGACCCAGCAGTGAGCATGGCGAATCGTTTATTAGACCTGTTTTAAATATTGATGAAAAAGGGACTTTTTATCTTCTGTATTTATTCAACAAAAAAACAAGTGGATCAGAGTGTATCTGATCTCCAGGCGAGCGAGGACAAGTCATTGAAAAGAGCAGGTGGTGTTTCTGCAATTACAGAAAGCACAAAATTAGACTCGAGAAGAATCAAGGAACTTTGCAAGGAGCTGCAGATATTATTCGAACTAGGGTCTTTAGAAGATGAAAAAAAGCAAAAAGTAGAAGAATTTAAAGTAGCAGTTAAAGATGCAAAAGATAGAACTGAAGAAGTGAAAACGAACTCTAAGACTCTCGAACAAGAACATTTGTTTTAAGAGAAACAGAAAAAAAGCAGGGAGCGAGATTACAAAATCGACTTGGATAGTTTAAATACAAGTTTAGAAAATGTTAAAACAGATGATAATTGAACAAAAGATAATTTAAAGAATTATACAAAAATCCTAAAAGATAATTCTGAAATTTCTATTGATTACAAAATGAAAGAAATTATAGAAGAAGAGTTAAACGAATCATTAGAAAAAGAAAAAGTCTCTGGAGCAGGGAGCAATAATAGCATATTCAAATTGCAAGATTTACAGAATTATTTGAAGAAACTTTAAATTATGATGAAATAAAAAGGGAACTATTCTGAAGTGTCAGATTATTACAATGATATGTTAAGTAAAAAAATCTGAATTAGATGAGAACTAATGGGGTTGAAAGTAAAAAGTTAAATCTGTTAAAAAAACATTTAGAATTGAGTACAAAAGTGGACTGAATGTCCAGTATGTGGTCAACTGCAATTTTAAATCCTAAAGAAGAATTGAAAAAAACATGCGAAGAACAAGAACAAAAACAAAAAAAGAGTTCAAAAAAATCTAAAAGAAGAATTAGAAGATTTAGAAAAAGACATTGCAAAAAAATGGGTAAAGAAAAAGGACCTTTATGAGCACAATTACAAAAAAGCAACAGAACAGACTAATTCTGAAAAAGATTTCAAAAAGGTGAAAAGAAATAAAAAGGACAAAGAAGCAGAATTAAAATCTATTCAATTAGTAATTGGCAGAATAGAGAACAATTAGCAGAAATCAGGCAGCGAAAAACATAAAGATTTAATTGAGACAGCGAGAAAAGCAAGTTACATTAAGTGAACAAAGATTAAAGGGATAACAAAAAGAAAGAATTCGACTAGAAAAAGAAATCTCGAGATCTCAATGTTTTACTCAAATCGAACATAGAGTGAACTCTTAAAAGTTTAAAAGACAAGAAGAATTATTAATTAAAACGAATATTCAAAGGGAACTCTCTTGAGGGGAGTTAAGAACTATTGTAGAGAGCTAAAACAAGGGCGTCTCTGATTATAAGAGATGTAAAGAAGCAAGTGAAAGGCATGAGAGACTCATCAACAAATAACAATTATGAATCTTAGCTAATCAAAGTTTAATTAAATTCAAAAGAGCAACGTATTAAAAATTCAATGAGAATTAACAGATATTGAACCAGAAATCCTTGCAGATTTGGCGACAATAAATTTACTCGAGCGATTTTAACAGATAAATTTGAAACTTTTGTGACAACAGAAAATAATGTTAAAAGACAGTGTCTCAATTATCTGGCGGAGAATTATCAGCAGGGACTGGTGAACTAAGATTAGCAATGAACTATTCTTAAATAATGAACAACATTTGACTTATCCTAGATGAAGTTCTGAGCTGCAATGAGTAGTGAAGACCTCAATTGATTTTGGAAACGATGAACTCATTGAGCGTGGTAAATTATTTTAATAGCACATAATGATGGTATTAATTCGTTTGGCGATAAAGTAGTACATTTATAAAAAATTATGATATAAAAGGGTATTATTATATGAGAAGTTTATTTAAATCAGAAGGAACAACAAAAAGAAACATCATAATGTTAGAATTTCTTTTTAGTAGTGGGGACAAAAGCAAAATTATTAAATATTTTTTTAAAGAAGTGTCTGAATATTATCTTGGCTGGGACTCAAATGAACTATAAATGAACAAATTGAACAAGAAATTTTCCAAAAATTCAATGGGATGAACTTTTAATTTCTATCTATCTGAAATTACAACAAATTCAAAAACATCTGTACAAGATGATAAAGTTTTTTTGAAATTGTGCTAAAAAGGAGCGAAAAATAATAAAGTAAAAAAATAAAAATATAACAGAACTCATGTTAAGGAAGAATTTGATTATAATTCAAATTTAGCAAACAATATAAAAAAATGTTGGGAACTGAAGATTGTGAGGGACTCTGTAAAATATGCAACAATTGGTTATATTCAAATGTATATTAGAAGTAATAGTTAAAGGAGAAATAGTGAGTTAGAAATTAAACAAGTTAAAAAAGATAGGGACAAAAGAACGAAAATCATTAAAGAAATTTCAGAGTAACAGGACATACACAAGTGGAAGTAAAGGATATTTTAAGGAACTTTGTGACATTCATCAAAGAGACATCTTGAGCTGGAACTGGAATTTTCAGGGGATGGCATATGTTGAAAGGCATGTTAAAAAGAGTATGCAGAAAAAAATTGAGATTCAGGGGCGTTGTTGAATATCAGAAACAGCATTTAAAGGGGCAGATTCACTACAAATTAGGGAAAACTTCATAAAAAGTGAACTTTTAGAAATCAACAATCAATTAAATGGATGAGCTAAGAAGATTGGTACAAAAAAATAGAATTGTAGAAGATGAATAAATAGCAGACTAAGGGAGCACTTTTGTTTCGATATATTATATTATTACAACAGTTATAAAGGAGAGTATTTAAATGAAGAGCAAGACGAGACCATTTTAGCAAGTGTTTGAACTGCATTCTTTTTCTCTTTGTGACTTCTTGGGAGCAATTTCTCCTATAACACAAATCAGTTTTGCGGATACTGCAAAAAGACAAACAAAAGATAGTAGATGAAGCAAATGATTTTTGATGGGGAAATGAAGATGGCTTCTTTGAAAAGACATGGATTGAAAGGAAAGTTCATCAGAGAAGAAGCATGAGTAATTTATATAAGTATATGTTTATGAAAGGTAATTATATACAAGAAGTTACATATGGTGTATTAGGAAGCAAAGATGAAGGTGTAGATGATACAGTGGTTCAAGATAAAGGGGACACTAAGACAGTTTGTTATTTTTGACAAACGAACTTAAAAGTGAACTGAATCATAATTGTGACATTCCAACATTTGATCCCCAATTAGGGCAGGTTGGTCATTCTCTACAAAATTCCCAAAGGTGTATTAGGGGCAGAAATGAACTAGCTAAAAACAGAATTAGGGATTGGCGCATCTATCCCTGGGGGTTCAGTACTGTATTTCCAGGCTGAAAGAACTATAAATATGCTGGATTAGAATTATTTGGTTATGATTTACATTATAGCTACTATGTAGGGGAATGGGATAATATTGTACTCAAACACAAAGCAAGATTAATGTCGAACTTCGGTTTTTGGTCAAAGGGGCAAATTAGGGAGACATCTGTATTTAATGGAGTTAAAGGTGCTAGTAATGCAGGGCATGAGCTAAATTTGATTGGGAACCTATTAAATATGTTGGTAACATTATAGACGGTGGAACAGAGCCCAATTCTTTGGACGTGTTGACACTCTGATTTAAATATTGTTTGCAGACTCATGCTGGGACGAGACAGTTTTTAGTGCGACAGTATATAGTGACTATTATTTAAGTAGTAAGGAAGTCCACCAAAAAAGGGCAGGGCTGGACTTTTATCTAAATTTGAAGAAGAATTTGCAAAGATTGACTCTCCAAATTCAGAAGTGCAAAAGATGATCGAATTTCAAGTATTCGTTCATCAAAATTCCCTAAATTTCAATATAAAAAGAATGTAGAAACAGACGACAGTAAAGCAGACAGAAAGGGAGCTGCGAAAAAAAGCACGTCAGAAATTCCAGATAAGGTTTATGAATCAAGAACGTTTAATTTGAACAATGGAAATCAGATAATTGCTGAACTTTCTGAGCTGAAGCACAAGGTGTAGGGAATTGAATGTTCAGATAGAGAACTATGGGGGATTTTTGTGAACTTGTTATGACGAAGCATGGAACAAATAGCGGCGTAAAGTTGTACAAGATAATAAAGATGATGTAGATAAAGCATTTACAGACGTTACAGATAGCTACATGAAAAAGACTTTGCATTTTGAGCATCTCGTTCCATCTCTCATTATGTGTGTGACAAAGATGGGACCCCATTGGAAAAAAAGTATGGCAGAATGGAAATAGCACACGAAGAAAATTCACGAGCTGGAGAATCTTTGGGTGATTGTGGAGAATTAGGATCAGTCAAAGGGGACTCTATACGGAAACAGGGAAAGTGATTATTCTGACACAAGATACAAACATTTTATTACAAAAGGAAATGTTGCAAAAGAAAAATGGTTCAATTAGTATTGTGGGATCAGAACTTTCTAATTTCATTTGGCGTATCAGGGCAAAATTACAAATTCTATATTGAACTATCTTTCTCTAATATTTTGAAAAGAATTAGGAATTGGCGGAATAGTTGCAAAAAAACAGTAGAAATTTTTTTAGAGATAGTATTTTTTTATCCTTTATCTACAATTGGTATTGGCATAAGTGCGTTGTGGATTCTTATTTCATGTTTTTAGAATGGGATTCGGAAGACAGAACTTTTCATTATTGGCGTCATTGTAATTACATTCAGTGTTGGAGTTGTGATTGAACTATGAACTCAGAACAAACGACACAGAGCATAGAAGAAGTTCCTAGCAAAATAGACAATTTCTTAATGAATGTTATGAACCAGAAAGCAATGACAAACAGGATAATTTATTATGTGGTGGCTGGGTGGTGATACAGGCGGGGTACAGAAGCATGCAATGTCAAGTTTGGAAAAATGAGCATTTTTTTGAACATGGGTTTATGGACAATGGGGACTCCTACAAAAAAATTTAGATTCATCTAAATTCAAAAACAATGTTTAAAGTTTAGTTGGGGATGGCTCTGTTTATATGGGTGGTGGTAGCTGCAAAAGGGCGGACTGTATCAATTAGATGTGACAAAAATCAGGTGGCATCGACATACAAATCCTAACAGGAGCGACAATGGCATAGATAGAAATATTTATCGTATCGTAGATTTACAAGCGGGAGACAAGAATGGAGCAAAAATCTGATTCTAGTCATTTGAACTCATGGTCTGGTGCGGATTAAATAGAGATGGTTTTTCAAGTTAGAGGAGCAATTGTTTCTGTATGTATCGACTTTCTTAATGGGTGGATTAGCGATTGGCAAAATTGAATATGAACTTTATTGATTTGGCATTCAAGTATTCATCTTAAAACTATTCAATTAGCATTAAGTTTGTTCGCTGGTGGAAATGTAAGATTTAAGAGTGAACTGAAAAATCTATTAAGTTTATTCTTCAAGAGATTCTTGATAGTTATTGTTATGTCTTTGAACTATTAGTGGCAGGGCGTTGATTCAGGGACTGAATAAGGCTCACGTATTTTTTTGGAGTTGTTATTATAGCAGTAGACATTAAATTATATTGGAAAGAAATGGTAAATCTATTTGAACTCTACAGAGCATAATGCAGGGACCGTTCATGAATGGCGGTGATTAGACAACATTTAAGCATGAACAATAGCAAAATTCTTACAACGAAGATTGCTAAAAATATACAGGCGGAGCAAAGAGATTTTGTTGCGGTGGTGTTGGTGGTGCAATTGGCGGTGTTGGTGGCAAGTGCGGATGAATCAAAAAGGTATTTCTAAGGGTAATTTATTATCTTATATGGCAGAGGGAAGTAAGAAGGGACTGCATTTACGGATACAGAAGATTTAATATGATGAATGAGGGCTCGACAAAGAAAAAAATGGGTTATAGTGAACATGATACATTAGGGTCAGATTCGAGAATCGGTAGCAGAAAAAAACAGGCCATCATTCAAGAACGATTCTACAACAGTATCTAGCAATTGGAAAAAAATATGGGGCGTATTAAGAAATGAAATTGCAGAACATGAGCATAAGAAATCTAATGAAGATTATCATATTAAGGGCAAAAACAGCACAATTAGAAAGAACAAAAAGAGGGTTTATTTCAAACAATGATGAAAGCAAGGGATGGGCGATTAGAAGAAGAATTAGAACAACGCATAGAAACAAAGAAGATTTATTCTTTAGAGATGGCATATAGCAGGGGCACAAGCGGACTCTTGAAAGGACAAAAGCAAGTGATTATAAATTTGAAAATAATAAAGTAAATGGAAACTCTTGGGCATGCAGAACTGGTCAAGAGAAATCAGAATTGACGAAAAAGGTCATAAACATTCTGAAATGAACTACAGGGCGAGGGAAGCAGTAGAAAGATTCATTGATACAGACCAGTCAATATGGACAATTAAAGATGATGAAGAAAAAAAGTGAACCAAAAATCATTAATTAAAGGAGACAAGAAAAAAAGCAATTGGGAGCGTTGAAAGTGTCAAAGATAAATATACAACGAACTAGATAATTTCAAAAGATAAGGACGGACGAGACTCAATGATGAAATAATCTATGAAGAAGCATTTTGGACAAAGACTATAGCGAATCTAAAGATGGTAAAAGAACATGGTCAAAGTGGAGCGAGAAAAATAATTTCAGAGTTTGACGAGTCGAACAGATTAGCAACAGCATTAAGACAATTGGACGTATTAGCAAAACAATCATCAAATGGTTTAATAAAAGATAAGAAAAAAAGATAAAAAGTATTTATAAAAAAATCTAAACGACAAACAATAAAGGACAGATTCAAAAAGTCAAAAATCAGAAAAACAGAAACAAAATTAAAAGATTTAATGAAAGAATCATTAAATAAAAAAACAATAAAGAAGTAGATAAAGTTTCAGATTTTGATGATATGAGCAATAAAGAATTTGAAAATCCTTTTTGAAGAAGAGAAATAAAGAGTAGGGGGAGTGACTTAAATGCAAAAAAATAAAAAAATATTATATTAATAGCATTGAGCACTCTCTTGCTCTTTGACTCAACTCAAAAATGTTGTACAAGAGCCCTGAGGGCGATTTCAATCCAGTGTCTTGGATTATTTGTAGATTTGATTCTACAAAAAAATGTTGTATAGACAGCGGCTACAGATTGGGTCCCATATATGATTCGTTCAAAGAAACTTCATTAGCAAGCGTCGGACAGTGGAAGGATTCCAATAATATTATAATGAGTATGGCGGGGTATAAATTTGGTGGAAAACAAACGGATTCCCCTAACATATTTCAAAAAAAGTTGGATTATCTGGTATACAATACAGACTCATATTTAGGGAGAATGGAAATATTATGACATGGACATGTGAGGAAAAATTCTAAAAGCAAGGGAACTCTGATTATGGAGAATATTATAAAGATAGAAAAGGACTTTCAATCAACATATGGTGAAAGTAAGAACCAGGACTTTAAAGAACAAAACAATTTGGCAAAAAGTTCTTCAGTGGTGAACGGTGGGCAGACATTAAATTGTCAGTAAACAATTTCTTTTTAGGAATTTCTAAATTTATTTCAGCAGTGACAATTACATTATTAGGGTTGAGCACTTTTCAGATGTAAGTGATTTGTTGGGATTTAACACAAGATTTTCAAGAGGGATGTTTCAGAAATTATATTCTAATTTATTTAGCATCTTGTAGCACATGTTTGTTTTGGAGCATGTATATCTTATATTATGGAATCATCAAAAGAGTATAGAACTCATTAATTGGGGGGATTGTTGGGAGCAATTCTTGCATTTGCAACAGACATTATCATTTCAGTTAATATTGAACGGATTACAATACTAATAAAATTGGCTACATTAGGAACAAGTCTTATGAGACTCTGCATTAGTTAGTAATGTGAAATCTTCAACAAGTGATTTGTGTGACGACTCTGGCTGGGTGCAGATTTAGACATTACATCTAGCAAGTTTTTAGATGAAGCAAATGACAGAATAGAAAAAAATATAATGAACATAATATGTATGTTGAATTTGTTTTTCAGAGCATGGGACGAGAGGACAATTCGGTTGGGCGAATATGATGAATTGGGTGACATCAATTACAAAACATTAACAAAAGCTGGGTTGGCGAACCTAATGTGGAATTAGGTAATAAAAAAATAGCAAACTGGGCATTGTTCCAAGTAGATTTGCAGTCAGGTTATCATGCTCCAATAGATGAAATTGATTCACCTCTTGTTGGGGGAGTTGATAAAGATTGGTATAGAATTGTTGGTGAACTCTCAGGGCATGATGAAGTTGTGAAATCTTTCGGTTCTGGTTCTTCAAGTAGTGGCCCTATTGGTGGAGATGGTGCAGATAGTGATTTAGGGTGGAAGTTCTGAGGGAGTTACAACAAAAACAAATCGAGACCATTGGTCAACAGGGGACCCTTATTCTCATGATTTGTTTACAAAACGAGATGGTATAACAGCAGAACAACTAGATGGATTTTTGGCACAAAGTGGTATGAGTTTGATAAAAGTAGAGTTAATGGGAAAGAACACTTGGGACTGGCAAGGAACCAGGTGTGGATGTTGGGACCTTATAGCAATTTCTCTTTGGGAAAGTAGTCATGGTGAGCGGGTTGCAATAAGTGGTGAACTATGGAATTATGCAGCATTTGAGATGGGACTGAATCATCATTAGCATTTAATGATAGTGTGAGACGTGTAAAAATGGCAAATGGGAATGTATTGGTCACAAAAAATAGAGAACTCAAGAGACAAGACGATAAAGCATTGGACTGCAAAAAGCAGGTAGGGCAAATGTGAGGCGTTGACGGCGGGTTTGAACAGCGAGACTCTGGTGTGGAAGAAAAAGAGCAGAAACAATGGATGAAAGTGGGATGGTATATTGATGCACATGGAGGGACGCAGATAGGGAGCTACAAATACAGAACAATGTGGCGGTCAGGTTGGCGAGATCTGAACTATCTATCTTTAAGTGGTGGAAGTTCAAGTGGAAGTGGAAAGATTTATGAGCAAGTTAATTCAAATCCATTAGAAGAATGGAACGTGGACAGGAAATAAGAGCGGTGAACGTTTTAATCAGAACTCATTTCAATGTTCCTTACAATTGTAGGAAGTATCTTGAGAACTGTATTTGGGCATGTACAGTCTATGGATTAGGGAATTGGCATCCTCACAATAATTGAAAACTATATTCTTGGGAACTCTTGGATGTTGGGGAGGAAAAAGGACAACAAATGAACAAACAATATTTTGGTGTATTCTCAACAATGAGTACAAAAAGATTATCGACAGTTTCTTATTGGTAATAGTTGTGATTATTAATACAAATCTTATAGCAATGATTAATGAAGTTGGTTTGATACAAGCATTAGTATTTGGCATGGTTTGTATCATACATATGTTAAAAATAAATTTCAATAATTGAAAGATTTAGTCAAACAGACGGATTTGAAATAGATGAACTCTGGATTTAATAAGGGGTTAATGTCTTTAAATCGTGGTAAATTGAGACTGGATTAAGTGGTGCGAGCATTGGCGGTGGAATAGAATCAAAACGTATTGGTGGACAAGTATCAAGTGGTATGTCATCTGGTGTTGGCACTTTTCATTAAGAACCAGGGACACACGAACTGAATTTGGTCGTAGTGGGCTCTCAAGGTTGTGGCGGAATAGCAGAAAAAGCATACAAAAACAAATATGTGTGGTGTGGTAGAAATTAGTTTTGGTGACATTGGTTATAGAAATGAAGTTGGAAGTATTGAAGGCCTAGAGATGTGCGCGGTGAGGGGTTATGAGGGAACTCTCTGAAATTATTATAGAAGAAGAAAAATAATTCAGATATTTATCAAGAAGAAGTAACAATGGTTAGAACAGGGAGCTCAACAGATGGTCAAAAAAATGGATTTTTGTACATCAATTCCGACGGTGACATATAAAGACATGAGAAAAAGTAATGAAAGTTACAGAGCGTGATTGGGATAGGGAGCAACAGAACAAATGATTAAAGATTCTCTTTACGGGACACTAGGGACCAATTATTCAAGATACAAATTCTCCATCAGATTATATGTTGAGCAAAAAAAGGGTGAAAAAGTTTTAAAAACAAGTTATTTTTCAAAAGATATTCCAGTAACTGAGACTAGTGGAACTAGATTTTTGGGGTCTAGTGAACTCTCAAATGATAGCACAAGGGTCGTAATAGAGATTTCTATAATTTAGTAGAAAAGTGAACTGGAAAGATTGGTATGTAGGGGAGCATAATGGCAGATTAAAATCTAATAAAATCACAAAAGAAGAGTTTAACAATGTTTGATTATGATAACATTGATATATCTGGTGTTAAATATAATTTCAATCAAGGGGATGAACCAAAAGGAACGAGTTTAGATAAATAAAAAAAGAAAGCAAAGTTTGAGAACTCTTTTTTTGTTTTATATTTAAAATTTGGAATAATATGAGCATAAAATCATAATTAAATTTAGGGAAGGTAATAATAGTGAGGCAAAGGGTGACAAAGAAAAAAATTAGACACAAATAAAAGTTGTTGACGATTCGAGGGACGTGAACGACGAAACAATCCTAGAAAAGATGAACTTTTTAAAAGGGCGGCAGATGTTTCCTCAATGAAAAAAATGTTGGACAAATTGACCTTCTAACAGATATGAGAGAGGAAAAATGTTGGCAGAAACTCTTCTGGTAGTATTGTATTGGATGAGTATCTTGGGTGGAGGAATTCCAAAGGGACGTATCATTGAAATCTATGGTTTGAAGGTTCAGGTAAAGACTCAGGTGAACAGGAGAACTGGGAAACGTTCAAAAGAAGGCGGATATGGAGTATTCTTAGATGTGAAACGGAACTTTGAACTAATTATGCAAGGAACTGGGAGTTAAGATTGATGGACAGGATTCTCTCAGTGGCGAAGAAGTCCTAACAATGATTCTTAAATTGATTGGAGGCTGGGACAGTTGACATTATCGTATGGACCTGTTGCAGACATGAACTAAAGCAGAATTAGAAAGCAGATTTAGAGGAGCTCTATAGCGAATGCTGACCGAGTTATGAGTAAAACAATGAAACATGTTGTTAAGAGACATAGATTTAATTGTGGCGTAATCTTTATTAATCAAATTCGTGATAATGTTGGGGATATGTGGGGACTAAGGAACTCTAGGTGGTAAAAGGCATTTCAAAGTTTGGGAACTCTCAACGTATCGAAGTTAAAAAAAGTTCGTTTAGTAACAGAAGGTGACAATACAATTGGTACAGAAGTTAGATTAAAATGTATCAAGAATAAAGTGAGATCCCATATGGCGAAAAGGGTTTAACAGTGTTTGAACTTTTGCAAAAAGGTATTAATCGTGCAGGGACGAGATGTATGGTTGTTGGTGAAGATTTGGGAGTGATGCATTAAGAATGGGCGCATTTATACATTTGGGAACTATGATGAAATTGATGTTTCAGGTTATAATTCTACAGTGGAACAGAGCGGGACTTTGAAAAAGAATTCAACAATCATTAAAATTACAGGGACTCAAAGGGACGGTTTGTTAGAAGAGTTAGAACAAAACGAAAAGGGACTCTTGCGGGACATCAATAAACAAATTGAAGGGCAGTAAATCTAATATTATTAATGGAAAGAATGCGGAATAAAAAAATGAAAAAAACAAGGGCAATTAAAATTGCAGGGCTGCGGGACATAGCGTGTTTGAGACGTGGCATAACACAACAAAAAAATAATGAAAGTGATAAGACAGAACAAACAACAAAGAAAACAAAGGGATGAAATATGTTAAAGGGTGAACCGTTTTATCTAGGGAAAGATGGAAAGGGACATCTTAGAAAAAGATATTGATAAAAGTGGCGTGATTAATTGGTACATTGAGACATATTGTCAGGGACTGTGTAAAATTAGAGGAATTAACAAAAGAATCAATTAAGGATTATACAAACAATAAAAATGTAGTCTTTAAGTATCATACATTAAGTTTCTTGTCTGCAGGAGCGTGATGATTATTCAAATAGAGCAACAGGGACGGATTCTTGGAGTGGTTAATGAACGATTTGAGTTTGAACTGGAATATTTCTCAAATGTTATGACAGAAGATTTTTCGAAAAGAATGGAAGGACAAAAGAGATAGGGAACTTCAAAGATTTATTTATTAAATTAGGTGGAAAAAGAATCAGAATGGAAAGTTATTGAGTCAAATCAAAAAGATTTGATTGAAGAGGTGAGAAATCAAACACAGACAAAAGCATTCAATGATGGAACTAGAAAAAAATTATCATGGGCGGACATTTGTTTGGTACTTTCATTGTAGTAGGAGATTCAGATAGGAGACCTTAATTTTTGATGGGTGGCGTTGGTGAGACTAGAATATTTCAAAAAGAAATTGATTCTAAATTGAAATAAACAAAAGATAAACAAATTGAACATCTTTTTTTGTTGACAAATGATTTTGAGGGTTGTTATATCGTCATATAAAGCAGCGACAAAAGCAGTAAAAATGAATTTTTCGATAAATGTATCGAACTTTATAAAAGACGGATTTCAAAAACGAGACTATATTTAAAAATAAACAAAAAGAAAACAGAATAATAATATTAACAAAAAAATAAAAAGGGGGTTTATATAGTGAATAACAAATTTGAGGCATGAAGAAATACAAAAATTATTAATTTCTAGTTTATTCAATCAACAACATAAAAGGTGGGGGACGGGAACAATAGTGAACTTTAAATTCTTTAAAAATAGAAAATTATAGAGATATATATTTCTCTTCAAGATTTATATATGGAGAGTCAGGGGACGGAAGAAATCTCTGAAGTGGAATTATATTCTAATTTAATTGATAAAGGGTGTCAGACAATGCACAATTTGTTGTATCATTAAGTAGTGACGTGAACTCTCAGTGCCCCATTAGCATTGGACGGATTGGGACAGAAAAAAATATGTACAATCAGAAACAAAAAGGGTGGCGGGCAAACAGGGCGAAAGAATTAGATGAGGAACAGATGTTTTATCTGTAATCTCTGAAAGCAGAGAGAAATTGAGCGTTGAACCAGACATAATTCAAAAAAACAAAAAAATTGATTTTGGCGGGGCGTAAATGAAGTGATAGAAAAGGAACCATCAGAAAATGAGAGTTGATTTAGATGTTGTGAGCATTCAATGCTCAAATGAATAAAGTATTAAATGGTGGATGGCAAAAGGGGTTTGAATACAATTGGAACCCGTGGCGGGTTGGAAAAGGGCATGTTGGCATCAACACGAGACGGGAGAACATGCAGACGGAAAAGGGCATTTTATTTTTTTCTTTGGAAATGAGACCCGTGGCGGATGGGCGAACGTGCGAACTTCTTCAGTCGGTGTTGCATCCTGGAGCAGGCAGGTTCTCATAGAGCATCAGAAAATGAAAAAGAATTGGTAAGCAACAGAAACAATGGACGAGCTCTCTCTAGTTGTTGAAGATGATTCGGATATTACAATTGATTATATTGGGTCAAAAAGCAAAAAGCTGGGAGAACTCTCTAGAGGGTCTTGATTTAATTATTGTGAGATTGAACACAATTGATTGAGCTTTGGTACAAATAGAAGTCGTGACGATGAACAACAAGTGGGACGCAATGTCACGTGGTTTAAAGTTCTTGGCAAGATTTACAAGTTCCGATTATGATTTTAGTACAGTTAAATCGTGAATCAAAAGATGAAGATGAAAATAGATTTGGCATCTAAAGCGGATATTCGTGAATCTGGCGGTGTGCGGACGGATGAGACGTAGTATTGATTATTCATAGAAAATATAGAGATGAATCGAAAACGAACTTTCAGGGAACTGTTTATTATTGATAAGAACAGAGGTGGACAGGGACGATAGAAATTCAAGTGAGATGTGTGAACAGAAAAATCTATGTTTGTTGATGTTGGACAGAGGAAGATGAGTAGAAGTTACAAGAAATGATTTGAGCAATTTGGATGAAGAAGATGGCGACATTCTTGATAATTCATTTATAGACATTGGCGATAATGATGATGAATTTGATTCTTTATTTGAGGGAGTTATAAAATGGACAAAAATTGTTGATGGATCAAAATAGAAAAAAAGAAAAAAATCAAAAAAATTTATTGGACATTTAATGAAAAGTGGTTTAATAAATGATGTTGAAGAATATATAAAAGAAGTCTATACGGATTTTCGATCATTAAGAATCAGAGTGATCCTTTTGAATTTTTTTCAATCATAAAGTCAAAACATGCTATGAAAAATATGTAACATTGGTACAGGCATGATGAAGAAGAATTTGAACAAATCATTATATTGCAGTGAACGACTGAACAGATTTAACAGAAAAAAATCATTTTTTTAGAAATTTGGAACAAAGTAAACAAGGTGCGTATAATGGAACGGCAGAAGAGATGAAGAAGATTTTTGAAGATGAATTAGATTGGGGGGATTAAGTGAGAATATAATCATAATAGGAGAATTCTGGGATCTTATAAAGAATATTTAAAGAATAAACAATCATAAGTGATGATCAAAAAACAGAAGTCAAAAATTGGCGGGAATTAAAGAAAATATTGAGAACAGGAAGAGATTATGGCAGAGTTAAAAATATTGGGCAGATAAAGATTTTTGTTAAAAAGAAATACAAAGGGTGAACTATCCTGTGGGAGAACTGTTATATTCCAATCAAAAAGAAAATCTAGATTTGCGAACATGGCGTGGCCGTCTTGTGTTGACCTAGGATTGGGACATCATCTGTTTGCATTGGCGGGATACAGATGAATGTTATTCTACAATTAGAGGGTTTGGTGATTTGAAAGCAAAAGTCAAGAACAAAATTTTCAATGAAGAAACAAGACTTTCAATCATTGAACAAGTTAGTTTTAAATGGATGGGCGATGTTCAAGATAATGTTACATCATTTATGAATGAATTGAGACCTTCTCTTTTAACAAGGGATGAACAGGAATAATTTTTGTTGGGGGAAAGGGTGGGATGATAAATTTTGCAAGTAAAAAACAAATCTAATTGGGACCATTAGAGTGTGACATATTGAAATATACAAAGATAGCAAAAATAAAACAGAGCACACACAGAAAAAGTGGGAAGAGATTGAAATTAAAAGAAAAAAAGGAATAATATATTTTTGAAATGAACTTTTTAAAAAAATGAGAGTAGTATAATGAGATGGCGTGAGACAGATAATTCTTGGGGGGAAGGGCGATGGGCAAGTGAACAAACACACAAAATGGGGAAGCATGTGGAATTACATAGGGTGATTCTATTGCACATTATGGAAGAACAGCAAAAGATGGAATTGAAAAAAATTTTATATTTTGAGGCGGATATAAAATTGAAGAGATTTATAAATATTTTTAAGTAATATTAATATTTCAAACAATAAATTAATCTTTTTCAAATGAGTTGAGCGGGTTGGAAATGAGCAACAGGCATCTTTCTTAAAAGATATTGAGGGTTCAAATTTTTGGACGTGGATTGGATTCTGGGAGTAACGTTTGTGCGAATTAAAAATGAATTGAAAGAACTTTCTAATGATTTTATGGGGATGGAATTAGTAATGTTGACAGACTCGGTGAAAGATTATTAGAAAATGATAATGGCGTATTTCTTTATGGCGTTCCCAAAAAGAGCATCGGATTGAACACAATTGAAAACAATTCAAGTGACAGCATTTAAAGAAAAAAAGCAATGATACAAAAGAATTTGTTAATGGTGGATACATTTGTATGAGAACGATATTTTTCAATTATTTTTTTCTGAAAAATGATTTTGATTTTTTTCTCATGATGTGGTGAAAAGAAATCTTTGATTGGACACTTGGGACCATATTCATAATGGTTTTTGGAGGGACATTGATTCACAAAGAGATTTAGAAGAAGCAGAAGATTTGTTAAAGGAGAATTAAATAAGTGGAATTTACAGTAGATGGCATTCAGTTTGACATGTAGCAAAAGTCGTTATTAAAGGTCTTGACATGAAGATGGAGACGTCAGGACTTTGAACAAATTAGATGGAGACAAATTAATTCTCAATGTGAGACTCTCAAACGAACTTCTTTAAGGGGAGATTCAGTATCTCATGTCAATAAAGAAGATAATGGGGAGCTAGAATGGGACGTTGATGGCAAACAATTAACAACAATCTTGTCCCTATTTGCTGGGAACCCTATGGATTGTGGATTTACAATGTCCTCAAGTGAAAAATCAATTTAATATTGGCTGAAACAGTAAATTTAAATTTTGAGTTAATGAATATGATTGAGGCTAATATGGAAGATGTGTCTATCCTTTCAGAAATTGAGATCAGCAAATTTATTAAAGGACTCACAAGAGCAAAGCAAATTCCTTGATTCAGGATTATCGAGGCATCAACGAACTCATGTTTACATTTGATTTTTTTGATGATAAAATCAAAAATGGTTGGGACATGGATTTTTCAGAACAGTAGAAATTGCAGTAGAACATGATTTGAAATCATCTTCGGAAGGGAACTATTGTATTGTTACGTTCTAATCAATTAAATTTATTGAGTTTTGAGCACTGAACATGCGGCATTGATTGAATCTAATAATTTGTTTTGGTTATAAGGATAGCAATAATATTGTTGCTTGTAGCAAGAAAGCAGATATCGGGAGAACGAACATGGAGTTCTTAGGATCGTGTATCTGATGGACAAAAAGTGGACACTGAGTACAAATTCATTAAGATTTGGCGGCAATTCAATGTTTTGGAACGACTTTGAACTCAGATTTGATTCATTATGTCATTAATGAAGATACAATGGCAGTAAATGATAGTGAAGATGATGTAAAATTGAGGCGTAATTGATAGAGTCTGCGTGATGTAACGTGAACTCTCTAAAATCTCGGCGTGAGGTTTTTAATGTTTTGGGAGAAAACGTTCGGACGTTGGGCAGAAGATGGCGACAAGTGTAAAGTTTAATGTTCTGAAGAGATGGCGTGATGAAAATATTTTTGATTGGTGTGATGCTTTATGATGAGAGGAATAATGAATATTAACAATTTTATGGGAAGTGTGGGCGTTGAGACAGGGAACTTTTATAGCATTTTTAATAAATGTTTCGGGACGGTGAAAGTATTTATAAAGTTGTTCAGAAAAAGATATTATTAAACATATATTGAGTGATTTATTGGCATTTTGATTATTTCTTATTTAATCCTTAATTTTTCTTCTTTATTTTTTTGTGTAGAGGAAAAATTAAGTTATTTAGATTATTTTAAATGCAGGGGGTATCTATGAACTATATTCTGCATTAGAGATTCTGTTTGGCGACACGAGAAATATAAAAAGCAAACAGATGGACTCTTAGATACAATGAACTCTTCTATTCAGTACAATAATGTAGTGACAAAGGATTAATAATTCTATATATGAGGTTTATAATATTTGGAACTATCATTTAAAATAGAAGATATAGAGATGTCAGATTGGAGGGACATGTATATTGGTTGTTTATTATTTTCATTAGTAAACATTTATCATAGTGATTCTATCTTTGAGACAATATTATTTATGTTGGATGTAATAAGAAGAAAAATACAAAATAGAAGCAATAAGTGGTTTTTATATTATTGAAAATCAATATTTACAACGCGAACATATTATATAATTATTAATTTATTATAATAGAATAATAATTATATAGAAATTAATTTAATATTGAAAAAGAACAAAAAGTTGGGAGAAAAATGAGACCTATCATTAGAAGAACAAATGAGAATGGCGGACGGGAGCATTCTGAACAAGAAGGGTTGCAGAACAAAATCCAGTTGAAATCTCAGGGCGTGTCTCAGGCGCGTAACAACAGAATATGGCTGGAGAGTTTGGCGGGGTGAAAAGAACTTAGAGTAGAAATTAAAAACGAACTGAACAATTTAAATACAAAGAGATTATTATCAGAACTGAAGATTTATGAAAAAAATTCATTAAATTGTCTGATACACAGAAAAGTGTTATTTCACGATTTGTAAACGCAGATAATATTACAGATGTGCAGATTTGATTGAGAAAGTTATTAATGTGGATTCTCATAAAAGAAAGTCTTATTAATTTTGTTTCAGTATTAGAAAGGACGGAAGTTAAAGGAACTTTCTCTTGATGAGTTTTGAAACGAAAAATCAATTAGAGGATTTCAAATGGGTGGGAACTCTCAATTTATTTCAGATTATAAACAAATTCATATTCAGAAATTGAGAAAAATTAATTGGGCAGGAATTTGAATGATAATCTAAAGCAAATTGTGAAAAAAAGCATTGATTCATTTACAGATACAAAGAGTTTTAAATTATTAAAAAGGGATTAAAATGGACATATAATTGTAAAAAGCAGATTTAGAAAAAGATGTTTTATATTTAAAAAGTAAAAGAAATTTATCTAATGTCATATTAAGAGATTGAATCAGTAACAGGGGCAAAAACAGAAAGGGGTATTTCTACAGGTAACTAGTATATTTGGTGTTATGTTGTTATGGACAGGGTTTGGCGGGTGAAAATATGATTGGTTATATGGTTTTAGATCTGAAAAGGGAATATATTGAAGCATTGAACGTAATGTTGATGGTGAAATTATATTTAAAAGATAAAAAGTCATGTAGGAATAAGGGGCCAGGACCTTATTTCATACACAAAATTAATAGGTATAGTGGGTGGCGTCATCATGGCGAGGCATCTATTCTATTCCATTTTCTCGTATGTATGAAACGATTGGACATGGAACTCTTTTTCACATCCTTTCTTGCTTTAAAATTCAGAATGACAGAAGAATTAGAAAGCAAAAATTAACAGGACTTTAAGTGAAAGTTCTGGCGTGAAGAATTATTTAATATAGAATTATATGATTTGATTTCTATCAAAGATGGGTATCAAATTAGGAGAAGGTTTCAAGAAATTAAAAATGAACTAGTGACGTTGATATGGTATCAGGATTTGAGTTATTATATTGACAGAACAGAAATCTTTTGAATTCATATAGTGACCCTTTGGAAAAAGAGTTTTTATTTGTGGTAATATTGAGATCATTCTCAGACAATTTAAACAGAAATGCAAGTATGATGAACAATGATGGGCAAAGAAATATTGAAATTAATTTTTTTGGGGAGACAAGTTATTTAACGAAAATTTATCGGTGGGAGATAAAGTTTATGTATCGTGAGCAGAATTGGTGAGATAAATTTAATGGTTGGGATAGGGTGACAGAAGGAAGTTAAATCTCTATATCGTATGTTTATAGACAATCTCCTAGAGCAAAAAAATCACAGGGCAGAAAGTATTAACAGGGTGAGTCCAAGAATTGTTGAACTCGTTTTGATGGCACGAATATAGAGTCATTACATTAAACATAACAAGGAACGATTATGGACAGAACAAGGAACAGAACAAAAAAATGTTGGCGAATATGATGAAACATTGAATAATTTATCATATATTGAATTATTCTATATGCAATTGATTTTTTTGAACACAAAAAGAAATGAAGGAACTAGGGATTGCAAAAAAATGGCAACAATCCAAAAAAACAATGAAAAAGCAATTAAAAATCTTCCTTATGATTTAACAAAGGAGAGGGACCACAAGAGGGGCATTAAGAAGATTATTCAAAAAAATTGAAGGGAGAAAATCTCTTAATCGAGTGACGATACAGGTTCAGGTAAATCAGGCGTCGAACCAGCGGGACTGTCTATAGAACTTTTGATTGTGGTTATCAATCTTAGAACAATGGAACAACAGAAATTTTGAACAAAACAATTGTATGATGAACTTTTGTTAAAATGATTTCTCCATTAAAAGATAGACATATGTTGATCTGTCTGGTGCAACAAAAAGCAAAAAGAAGAAATCTTAAATGCAGTTAAGAACAGGTGGCGTTGATGTGTTGATTGGTGGCCATTCTATTTTAAATGTTGAATATAATAATTTAGGATTAGTAGTAATTGATGAACAACAAAAAAATTTGGTGCAAATCAAAGAGAAGCATTGTTAAACAGTAGAAAAGATGGTAGAAAAAGTTGATGGCGGCAGAGTCGGAAGAAAAGCCCTATTCCACGGACGAGCTTGCATTATATGGTGATGTAGAATTAATCGGCATCATTAGGGAATGCAGGGGAGAAAAGAAAAATATTGGCAAAATGGATTAAGAAAAGTTCAGATACATTCTTAAAAAGAGACATGAGGGTGAGATGGACCATATCTATAATGAAAATAGAAAAAGATCAAGTCTTTATAGTTGGTAGCAGTGCAAGAAAAAAAGCAAAATCTGCATCTGTCGAAAAGACAACAAAAAAATTCTGAGCTAGAAAATTCCCTAGTTTGAAGATAGAATATGTACACGGTGGATTTGACAAAAAATCAGCAAAAACAAAAAAATTGAAGAATTTAGAGATAAGAAAAGTGATGTTTTAATAGCAAGTTCAATTATTGAAGTAGGAATAGATATTCTAGGGCACAGTAGTGACTGTTCTTGATGCGAACAGATTCAGTGCAGACCGTTACGCTAGAATTAGAGGACGTGTTGGTCAGGGGCAAGGGATGGGGACGTGACATCTAATTTCAGATGGCGATTCAGAAAAGTGGCGGGACGATTACAATCATTAGTTGATAGCAATGATGGTTTTGACATTGCAATGGTTGATTTAGGGACCCGTAAAGAGGGCGATATTTTTGGAGTTAAACAATCAGGTGAATCTGAACTTTTAGATTTTTGTGATTTAACAGATATTGAAACATTATCATTAATTGGATTGAGACAAAAGGGATGAAACAAGTTTATGATTCTGAATTTAGAGATGGAGACCTTGGGGTGAGATATATATTCTTAAAAACAGAATGAGGGAGTAAAAATAGATTATTTTAGAAAATTTTTAATTTTTTTAAGACAACAAAAAAATACAGAACAAGAACTTTTCTCTAGCAATTATTGGAATGAGCTATTTCGTTTATTGCAATTGGGAGTGATGGGACGACATTTATCGTGGAATTATTTCATCAATGGCATTAGATGTATTTTTGAACAGTTATTGGATTAGCAATTTTTCTCTCTTGTTTATGTGTGAGCAGCAAAAATAAAGATTATAAAAGTATTAAAAAAGCAAGAGGACTCTATCTTTCAAACAAAGATTGGATTTAAGTTTGGTTATTTGGTTTATTATAATCATCTTAGATTTAATATTAGTAAGAGGGTAATCTTACATATACAATAAGTGGTAGTATTGTTTGTGCAATTTCATTAGGATTGATGAACTTTTATAGGACTATGATGAAACAAAAAAATTTGAGAATAATCTAACAGATGAAAGAGATGTAATTAGAATGGAAGATGAAAAGGAATGAACAGAAAAGTTATTCCTTTTTCTTTCAAAAAAAGGAATAATATGAGGCATAGCATAATCTTTGTGAAAGGGACATAATGAATAATCAAGAGAAATTAGATATTGAACTACTTTAAAAAGTGACTAAAGTGTAGAATTTAAGGATATAGAGATTATTAGTTATAGCAATTATTTTTGATAATTTTTTTGGGATTCATTAAAAAGTAGAACAATATAATGAGAACTAATAAGTACAGTCCTACAAATGAATGAAATTAATACACAAATCAATCAATACAGTCAAAAAGAAAGTAAAGGACGAGATTAGAATATAAACACAAATTACGTTATAACATTTTTGAGCATCAGGGGACTAGGGTGGCTGAAAAAAAGATTTTTGGCAGAATTGAACAGTGAGAAGTTAGGGGGACCGATTGGCATATCTTTCAGAAATGATTGAGAATTGACACAAAAAGGGACATCGAACAGATTAGAATTAGACACATTAAAAACAATCGGTTTTAATATTAGACAGGAAATGGGGCGTAATGAAAAAGAGTTATTATTTAGCATTGATTTCAATTCTGTTTTTTTGGTTTGTTTATTTATCTGTCTCAATTTAGATTAGTTCTTATTTCAGGTCAATCTATGGAACATTTACATAACAATGAACTAATAGTACTACGCAAAGACAAAGACATTAAGAAAGATAGCATTGTTTCTTTTTATTGGCTTGAGACTCTTGGGTGCAACAAGAAGATAAAAGTTTGATTAAACGCATTGTTGGCGGACAATGATAGATTAAAAAAATTGATTCTGAACTGTTTATGTGAATAATAAAAGAAAAAAAGTTAGAATAAAGGGTAAAAAGTAAATATTGAACAAGGACAAATATAACATTAAAAAGATGATGAATGAACTGTGATGGGGGATAATGTTGGACGAAAGCAATGGACCTTTATATGAATATTCATTAGGTAATAATGAGTTTTTAATAAAAAGGGGCCTATAATGTACAGTACAGAGGATTATCCATATGAAAAAAATAAATTAATTTTAATTATTGATAAAGGGGACCCAAGCGGGTGGTAAAAGGCAAGAGAAATCTTCCAAAAAATGGAAAAATCAATAAAGAAGATGTGGTAAAAATCTGCTATGGCGAAAAAGGATTAGTACAAAGTAAAAATCTATTTGAGTGGAACACAGGGGCATTTGAGATTTGATTTGTCTGGAGACCAGGGGCACATTGAATTTCAACAAATTGATTCCAGTTTAAAAAAATTGAGCGAAGAAAAAAACATTTGTTTAATGGTAAATGGTGGGGAAATGGAGTAATTATCAGAACTTCTTATATCCTGATAGGAGCATTAATGGCAAAAGAATCTTCGAGACGGATTGAGGCATTAAAAAAATCTTGTTGAATATTCAGATGGAGTTATTGAAGATAATTCTGGCAGAGAGTTGACACATTAAAGGGCGATGTGTCAGAATATGAGGCTGGTGGCATATTAAGGCTGAACAGAGAATATGTGGGAGAGGAACTGAAGACAGCGGTGGCAGAAAAAAAGCATTAAAGAAAATTCAAAAGATGAAATTCAAAAATTTACAATTCAAGACATGGGGCGTTTATCTATACAAAAAGTGGAGTTAGGGAGACCCTTAGGGATGTTACAGGTGAACTGGATGAGACATAATCTAGCTGGGAACTAGATTGTTATAATCAGATGGTAAATAACAAAGTATATGTTTGGATTAATAAGTTGGTTGAATAAACATTATCAATTGAACATGAAATAATTCTTTTTAGAATCAGGTGTTCTAAGAAGAGATATGAGGCAAAAAGCATTGCAAAAACAAAATGAACATTCAATTAATAACACAATAAGAGATTTGGAAAGCAATGGAACTTTCCAAAAATCTGAAACATTAGAATATATTCTAAGACAAACAGGCAGATTAGAACATATTATAAAGGGTGAACTAGATGTATTGACAAAGATAATCATTTTAGAAATGTTTTAACAAAAAAATTAATCAGAACTAAGATTTAGTGAAAAGTTTACAATGGCGGGAGGAATAATGACAAAAAGAATTTAAAATTGCACAAATTAGTGATTTGGCATTTGGGACATAGGGACTGGACAATTTAGAGATAATGAAACAGGCATTAATTTAAGAGAACAAGACAGGGTATGAACTAGATAAAAGCAATTGATGAAATTATTGAGAACGGAAACAGTGTTGTAATTTGTAGTGGAGATATGTTTCATTCTCCTAGAAAAATGTTTATACAATCATTCAATGTAAAAAATCCTACAAAAGGGCAGATTAAAAGCAGGTATTCCTTTCTACAACATGAGCAGGAATCATGACGAGGATTCTATTAGGGAAATTCAGACGTGGCGTAATTGACGGAGAACTTTAAAATCTGTATTCTTATACAGGACTATGTTGTAGTAGAAATTTCAAAGAGATTGTGTGTCATTTTGTATCTCATGGATTTGTTGGTAACAAGGAGCATGAAAACAGACAAAAATTATCAAAAGGTAAATTTAATATTTTAGTAACGCATGGGTCTGTATATGATGGCACTATGAATATGATGAACTCATTCAGAAAAGCGAGACGTGAAATTGTTATCGAAGAAGTTATGAATATGGATTGGGATTAGAACAATGGGGCATATTCATGAAAGGGGACGGGTATCCTCAACAGATGGTTTGACAGACGAATCAAACAGAAAAACAATTCTATGGTGGTAGTTTAATTCGGGGACTTTCTGATAAGGAATGTAAATTAGGACGCGGTTGGACATGTGGACAATTAAGGATAAAAAAGAAATGACAGAATTTCATGTTATTGAAGGAACTACAAAAAGATATTATTATTCTTTGTAAAGACAAGGGCGTACTTCAAATAGAACAAGAAATTGCAAAAGAATTTAAGAAAATTGATTTTGGCAAAAACATATTTTAAGAGTGTCAGAACATTAATATTTCAAAAACAAAACAAAACAGCATTGGATATGAGTATATTTAGAAGATATTCAAAAAGTGATCGAACTTTGGAATGAAATACAAAAATGAGCTGAAGAGATTGGGAACTCTGATTCCCTAACGTTCTTCATTCAGTTATGATTTACATGAGTGATATAGGAACTTCTGGGATATAGATAAGGAAAAATTATACAGAAGATGTACAAGGAACTATCAACAAAGAAAGTGTATCGTGGCAAACAAAGGGTGAAAAAAATTATTAAATAAGGTGATTAAATGTGGCATAATATTGTTGTAAATATAAAGATGATGAGTCAACAGAGGGAAGTGAACCGAATTATCATATGGTGAAATGTGTCAATATTTGTTAGATTGTTTTCAAAATGAAGATGGGAACGTTTTTGATTTAGGGAGAACGAAGAAGGACTACAACAAGGGCAACAAATTATTATTTAATTCAATTGTTAAAAACAAATGGATTATATTTGATGATTATAAATTAAAAAGTAAAGGAGTTTAAAAAAATAATAATGAAAATTAGAGGTTTTTGGACAGTAGAAAAAAATATAAAAATGAATTTGATTTGTTGACATGAGAAACAGGCCATGCAGGGCGGATATGATTTAAGGGACGAAAACAGTTACAATCAGTGGGTGAAATCAGAACATTCGAGGCGGATTAAAAAGCATATATGCAAGATGGCGAAGTTCTTTATCTATAGGAAGGGCCATCAGGTGGCTGAAATTAGGGAATTGTGGCCGTTGAGCCAGTGGGTGTTATTGACGGGGATTATTATAACGAACATTTGAGCAATGAAGGTCTTATGTACGGGCAATTCATCAACATTGGCGACAGATGTAACAATTAAAAAGGGACCCGTATGGTACAGGGCATTTTTGACCCATTTCTTGTAGCAGATGGAGATGTGAACGTGAAAGAGTTGGAGGATTTGGGATCAACAGGACATTAAGGAGCATAGAAATGAATTATTTTAAAAAAATCTTTTAAGCAAATCAACAAAAAACAATGGGTTATTTTTCTTATTGAACTCATTTTTTTCTTTTTGAGTGTGATTCTTGCATTGGCCCTATTCTCAGACCTCAATTCTTGGCATGTTAATCTGGTACTAATGTATTAGCATGGTTTTTGAGCAGGGACCAGTGAGAAAAATTCATCTTTAATTTATTTTTCTTTTTGTAGGGGTTGTTAGTGATTTCATCTATTGCAGCAGGCATGTTGGGACTCAATTATATGGGATGAGGCGGTGTATTTTTTTGATTCTGTATTTTTTTCTTGTATTTTGGAATGAACACGGTTATCAGAGTGGTAAAAGAATATAATCACAAAGCATTATTAAGTTTTGGCATTCAGCAATAGATGTATCAATTGTTTTCTTGTTGTTGGTACACACAAGTAAATTATCTATTTATATGAGTTTATTTATTGCAATTTTGAACTTTTGTTTGTGAACTCTCTTTTTATTCTATCTGGTTCAAGAATAGAAGAACAGAACAATCAGTGAATATGCGACTCTAACGGGACTGAGGCGCGGTGTGAGTCAGTTTTGGAAAAAAACAGTGAAGATTGAGATCCTTGGAGAACCAGGGCGGGGCGCAAGGCAAAAGCAATATTTTTTTATATTGGGAACTTTTCTAGTTTTAGAATAATAGAAATATAAGTATAGAATAAAAAAAGGAGTCAGAATGGAAAAAAATCAAAAATTTGTTCATCTTCATGTCCGTGAGATAACAGTTTGGCGAAAAGGATATGGAACAATAACAGAATATGTTGGCAGACACAAGAACGGAATGGAGACCTGAGACGACAGATGACGTAAGCATGGACGGTATTTATCAATTTGATTGGCGAGATGTAAGAAAAGAAAACGATGGGCATGGTGTCGGCGTAGAATTTAATATGGATGATTACAAATGAACGTTTTCCTATGCGTGAAATGAACATCAAGAAAATGTTAAACAAATTATTCCGAATAGAGTGCAAACGTCATTTGAGGCATTCTTGCAAAAAAATGATACAGGTTTACATAATCTTTTTTTATTATTGAACGAATCTTTTCAACAGGATTTTCTATATTGACAAATTGATTTAGATTTATTGATTCAATATAAAGAGGGGTTAATTGTATTGTCTGGTGAACTTTGATTCTGGACAATATTAGATTGGGCACAATCAAATAGATAAAGGAATGAGAATGGCGAACTCAAGAATGAAATCAATCTTTGGTGAGGATTTCTATATTGAGTTGATGGAATGAAAAAGTGTTTGGCGATTATTCTGGCAGGAGCGGCAAAGTGTAAAAGAATTAGATATTGAAACAGTCCTTGCGTGATGTTCATTGGTACAGACAAAGAGGATGGCGTTCAAGAACATTTTATGGCAGTTGGTGACATGTAAATTATCTGAAACAACAGACATAGAGGGTGGAATTGGACACATTAGGTGGAAACAGTGAAATTTTTGGCGATTATGATTTCGATCTTATAAAAACATTTGGCATGAACAGCAATCAATAATACAATTAAAATTGGCGATAAGATTGAAACAGTAAATCTTGAGTATGATGTGCATTTTAAGTTTTGAAAGATTTGAGCTTTGAGGGACAATTCTGATTTAGAATATTTTTGATTGGTCTAGTTGAAGAAGGTTTTAAGAATAAACGTGACCATCGAGCAAAAGAAATTCAAGAAGAATCAAAAGAGCAAAAATTTAGAACTTTGAAGAAGTTATTCTAAATAGTGAACTATTTCATGAGCTCTTGGTAGTACAAGAATATTTACAATGGTCTATCAATAATGGACATCAATTGGAACGGAAGAGGTTGACTTTTTAGCAAATCAAGTCACAGGGATTAAAAAAATAGAACTGGAACATAGAAGATGTAAAAGAGGGGCAAAAAGTTAGGACCATGACGGACCTTGAGAAAGTAGAAAGAACTGGAAATATGACATAAAAGAAAAAAATAATCGAGACCTCATTATCTAATGGAAAGAAAATCGAACTCAAGCGTTGAATCTTATATTTGAAAAGAATAAAGAGAGTTCAGCGGGGACCCAAGATTTAAAAGTGGGGATGTTCTTTTTGGGTGCAAAAGGGTTCAAGAGAATTGATTGGTCAATGTTTTGCGTTAATTGTCAAAAAGAAAATAACAATATTGATATTAAAGAGTACGTCATAGTATATACAAAGAACAGTATAAAAAAATAGGGGAATATTTGTGTAATGATTGCAAGAATAAAAAAATTATATTTAATTTAACAGTAAAAGAAGGTTTAAAGGGACGGACAAAAAAATCAAAGAACTAGAGTCTCGAAATAAAAAAATTCTGAAAGTCTTAAATTAGGGCGGAAGGGCCACAGGAAGAACGGATTGAAAAAAATTTAGGGAGTTGGATCAATAGTGAGGAAAGTAATGGTTATAGAGGGCAAAAGCAAGGGCAGACCTCAAAAAAATATTCTGAACTAAAACATTTAGAAATCTTAACGAGTTTAAAAAAATAAAAAAATATAAAAGTGGTTATTTTCATTTGCAACAAAATGATAAAAGAAATATATTGCATCTAGTTATGAATTAAGGACCTAAATATTTTTTTGGAGGCGATTCTGAGTAAAAGAGTTCGTTTTAAAGATGTTATCAAATGGAAGACAGAAAACAATATTGGCAGAAGTTGTTTATCAGTTTCCTTGTTAAATACAAAGACGGTAAAAAAATTATTGAAGTTAAAAGCATTGTGGGAGCAGGAACCAGAGTTCTATTGAAGAAAAAAAGCAGGACGAAAATTGTGAAGAGCACAATATGAACTATGAAATTTGGACAGGGGCGGACAAATCTAAAAAAATGATTTGGGAAACAATGAATATGTAATTGGCGGAATTAAAGTATTTGATTATGAGGAATATATGATTTAAAAAGTAGAGAATGTTCACAATTACACAGTCTCTGATGTGGGACATTCATAATTCTGTTGGAGGAAGCGAGGGTGACTATCTATTAAATATTTCAAATACGGACTATTCGATTTAATTTTGGAACTTTTTGAACGTTTTATCTCTGATGGTCGTGGAGCAATCTTTGAAATTGAGTACGAAGATGGCGAGAAAAGAGCAAATCATTGTATCTGAAAAAGAAAAAAAGTAAATGGTAAGAAAAAAATATATTTATCAATTAGAAGTTGGAGATGTAGTAGAAGATGAGTAGAAAAAAATTAAATCTATTAAAAATCATTGAACTGAGCACAAATCCAGACGTAGATAGTGATTTCCATACAGTTGAATGGAAAGGGCATCAGACACGTTATGGTTATATGGAACAGATAATGTTGCGGAATTATCAAAGCAGATTCAAAAGCAAAAAGTGAACTTTTAAGTCTATGGACGTATTTATGGATTTGGTGCATTAGCACAAAGCAATTAGTAATACGAGTGACATTGAAAAAAATGACAATTAAAAAGTGCGGTGAACTTCAAATTCTGAATATTACAGGGGACGGGTGACGTTTACGTATTCAATTAAACACAGAATTAGAAGAAATCGGGCCATTCTGCGGGCATCCTTGATGGTAGAATGAGAGGGCGGTGTCAGCTTGTGGAATGATATTTCATCTAGAGCAATTAAAGAGTTGTATGTTCAAATCAGACAAAGTGATGGTTTGTCAATGAGTAATGGAATTGGCATAGGCTGCGAGACCTAGGGACTATCAAAATGGACTTCTTGGATTAGTAACAGTTGATTTGATTGACAGGGGGCATTAAAAAAACGTTAAAAAGACAAGAGGAATTGGCGTGATGTTAATGAGTTGGTTCAAAGTGATTTAGATGATGAATTGATCTATGGGCATTAGAGCATGCAGGGAACTAGCATCTTCCAATTCTCAGAGCCTGGGGTTAAAGAAATGTTAAAGAAATTACAGTAACAGAGTTTATGGATTTAGCTGGTGGCGCATTGTATCGATTTCGGATTTTAATGGGATTGAACAGTCATTTACAATTTGGTAAAAGAAAAAAATAAACTGAGATGTTCGTGTTCCAGTTCATGGGAACTTTTACGGTGGCAAGTTGAAGGGACGTGAAAGATGAGTATGGACTGTTGTTTGCGAGGGACGTATGAGAATAGACAAGAATGTGTGGTTGGCTAAAGGGGTGATGATTTGCGTAAAGCGATTGGTAAAAAAGAAAAATGAACAATGAAATCTCTTGGTGGAAAAATTCATTAAAGGTATGATTGATAATGGGTATGATGAAGAAGCAGTAAATCTTCTTTGGGAAGGTATTGTTGAACTTCGGAGAATATGCGTTTAATAAATCTCATTACTGTATCATGGCGAACTGATGATACATTGGCGGATATTTAAAGGGACCATTGCTGATTGAGTTATGGCGGGACCCTAAGATTTCAATGACACGGATAAAATTCGAGAATATATTTGGCGAAGTGAAAAGAATGAGTTTAAGAATTCGAGCGGCGTAAATGAATCTGACATTCTTATTAAAACTCTAGTATGACAGGGATTTTAAATACAATTGTTTATGGATTATCAGGTATTAAGAGTTTCCTAAATCATTAGCAGGGGGCATCATTAAAGAACGTGATAAAAAAAGGTGGGTTTGAACTCTATCGGGAACTGTTTCTCGTATGATTAAATACAAAGGGTTAACAACGACAGCATTAAGGGACTAGAACGAGGGTGAACTCGATTTGATTAGGGTGTTGGCCGTAAATCTATAGTTGATAATGCAGACAAATTAATCAGGACTTTAGAGAAGCAAGAAAAAGGGCTAATAAGAAAAGAACATTTCTCAATTGGGGGAGTTGAGGGCAGCGATGAAATTAAATTAAATGAGTGAATTCTCATATGAAGTACAGAACAAGTATGAAGCAGATTTAACAGGGACATTCTTGTCTCGCATCCATTAGATAAAAATTGAACAAGGGGGCATTCATCTTGGTGGTAAAGAGTTAATGTTACAGACATATGTTACATTCCCTAAAGTAGAAATAAGGAAAAACGAAACAAAAGAATAAATATATGCAAGTGACAACAGATAATAAATTGTCTCGTGCAGTTCTTCGTATGGATAAGGATTTGGTGCGGAATTGAAAAAAATGAAGGCATTCAAAAAAATTTGGGGATAAAGCAGAAAAGTTAGGATTAGCAAATGAGCTTTGAGAAAAATGACACGTTACAATCAAATCAAGGGACATTCAACATATTGAAAATATTGTTTATCAAGTTGATATAGTGAACTTCAAATTCAAGCGTAACGGTGTTGAAGTATATGGAAATCCTAAAATTGTTTCTCTTAGAAGGTTGCATTATCTCATGAAGGTAAGTTAGTTCACAAAGTTAAGGTAAAAAAACAAAAAGTTTTAGAAATCAATATATAGAAAGATTGAGCGGGGCAAGGAAATGATACGATTAGATTAATTTATCCAGATAAGAACTATGACGATATAAGTAATGTAAAATTCATGCAATTTTAGAACTAAAAATGATTTAAAAAAATATAGAGAGGAAGTTGATGTGGCATAGCGTATGGGGCCCCGTCCTTAGATAATGATTTTTAATTCAGTAAATAACATTGACGATTTTGAAGAAATTCAGGAACACAGATGATGATTTTTATGAAAGAAGATTCAGATTTTGAACAAATAAAAACAAAATGAATCATTATCTTATGTTCAAGATGAAGTTGAAGAAATGTCTGGACTGAGGGTGATTGAAGAAGTAAAATCAAGAACAAAAAAAGAGAAAAAAAGGACGAATAAAGACAAAAAAGAAAAAGTTTGATTTTAAATTCGGACATAACAAATTAAACAAAAAAACATTATTTTATTATTGGAGTATTTGTAGCATTTTTAATTATATTTACGACATTTTTCAGAGACTTTAACAAGAACAAGGATAACACAAGTAGATCTTTCAAATACAAAAGTGGAACAAAAGGAAAAATAAGGGCGATGTGAAATACAAATTCAAAAAGGAAACCGGTGGTATCATATTTGATGTCTCGTCTGAAAAAAATCTAAAAGATTAATTTACAAAGATTATTCTATGATAACAAAGGAAATATTATTCTTTGTGAATCTGGTGATATTGAAATTATTAAAGGGTCTCAAGAAGTCTTTGCAGAATGAACAAATAATAAAGATAGCACAGATGTAAAAGATACAGAAAAAAATTTAATAAAAAGATAATTTCAGGCGAAAATTAAAGAATAAGGAGATTTAAATGTATAACACATTGATTCAGTAAATGATGGGGGCATAAACAAATTGAATGAAACATTATTAAATAATCATTTTTCCAAATGTAGAACATTTTATTAATATGTATAATGTAGGGTGATTGGATTTGATTTTGAAGTGGTTAAGGATATTTGGCTACTAATTAGTGATACATATAAAAATGTACGTTTGATTAATAGAAAATTTGTAGTCCGTTCAAGTTCTGAAGTTTCATTTGATAAGCATTTTATTATTGGAAAATTGGGAAACTATTTCCGTGAAGAGTATCAATTCAAATCCTTGAAGAGGGACTTTAATAACACAAAATTAATCTTCTTAGAAGAAAAGGGTATTTAATGTTAGAATGACTCAAGAAGATGGATCAATTGAATTAAAGGAATATTGGATTAAAGATAAATTGTTTGGCGGTAAAAGATTTAATTCGTAATTATTTCCTCAAAAATTCATTGGACTGATTATGAACATACAGAAAAATCCAAATGATAAATATATTAACATTGAAGCAGTGATTGATGTAGATGATTCATTTATTTCTGAAATTGAAGGGACAGTTTTTAAAGCAATGAACTGAAATAAGAATAATAGAACTACTTTTATAGTAGTGATCATTAATTTCTAGAGCATTTTTGGAACTGTTCTTTGTGATTTCGATACATTTATCGAAAAATACAATTTTTCAGTTTTGAAAACGGGACTGTTACGATATAACATATATGAAAATGAATAGGAGCAATACATATTGGACCAAAAAAATATTTTTTTAATTACATAAACAAGACTTTCTTTTAACATTCTTTTTTTGTTCTTGTTTCTACATTATTACAAATGGTAGGAACAAATTTCATCTCAAATTATTCAAATTTGATTCTTTTTTTAATATTTTTTTAGTATTTTTTTATTTCATATTTTATTGTTTTTTTATTTATCACAAAACAACAAAAAAATAGAAATAAATTATCAGAAAAATTTTTGGTCAAGTTAATGTCTTTAACATTATAATTGGTTTTATTTAGTGAACTTCTTATATTTTTTTATTACAACAATTTTTTTATTTTATATTTTCATATCAAATACAACAGTAGGAGATAATGTTCAAACATTACAAAATGGTGATATATATGGTGGCGGTGACGTTGTAATGAAAAACTATTGTAGAAGAATTATTTTTTTCGAGGATTCTTTTATGAGATAAGTGATGATGAGTAATCAGTATTTGTATTGTTTTAATTCTGCATTTTGGTTTGAACTGTTACATTTACAAAATTTAGATTAAACTATGTGTGCATATTTAATTTGTTGGACGTGTTTATCTCTGGTTTTATATTTGGATTAATTTGAAAAGACAGGTGGATTGGCATATAATTTGACCATACGAGCGATGGGATTGGCGTATTTCTAATGAACTTTTTCTTAATAAAAAAAGAATAATATGAGGCATATAAAAAGATTGAAACAGAATTAGGAGATAAAATGTTATTTAAAAAAATAAAAAGTAATTTAAAAGGTGTTTATATTTTAGACGACTCTATTCAAAAAGAAAAATTGATAAGATTAAATTGTCATGAAGTATGATTGGCAGGGCGAACAATTAGGAACGATTATATCCTAGACAAATTTATCAGAGAGTAGAAATTGGCGATGTTGTGCATCTAAAAACAGGAAATTGGTTTCATTCTGGCATGGAGTATTTTTTTCAGTGCATGAAAAAAAGAACGAAAGAAAAATCTTTTGAAAGTTTCAAAAGAGGTAACATTAACAGAAGATTATAGAGATTTTTGCAAAAGATAAAGAAAATCAAGAATGGTACAAAAAGTGAACTGAAATCATATATTGGAGCATGGTTGGAAGATGCACAAAAAGAAAAAAATTGCAACATTATATGTAATGGGGCAAAAACAGAGCAGGGATTAGAATTGTTTGTTAATGGGAACTAGGGCGAAAGCAAAACGTCAATGTTTAGGATTTATTGATAAAATTATTGAGGGTGAGAATGGATTAAAAGTACAAGATTGGAAGGGCGTAGAAAATTTCAAATTACAATCCAGATGTTAAGATTAACTCAGAGCATTTGATTGGCGGAGACAACAGACTTTTTGTGGCATGTTATTAGAACAATTAGGGAGCAACAGTAGAAGGGAAACTCTTTGTTATTTCCATGTGCAGGGAGCCCTACAATAGTTTATGTGGACATCATAATCCTAAAGTAAGAGAACAAGTAATAAAAGATGTAGAGCAAGTGGATAGAGAATTAGATGGGAGCATTAATAATGAATGACTCTTTCCTTTCAAAAAGGAACACAATTCTTGGACAGTTATCTTGCGGATTTGGTCGGGATCAAAAAGTCAAACATTAGAGAAGATAAATTTGCAATGTTAGCAGATTTGTCAGAAGTAGGAGGTAGGGGCTAATGTCATATGTTGAATTATACAAGAAATATGAACAAGGACGGACAGGGATTATAGGTCAGGACTGAGACGTAAAAACAAATTCGTGGGAGCATTAAAAAAATAAGAATTCGAAGCTATTCATTTTCTGGACAGGGTGGCGGAAAAAAACAAGTATTGCAAAGTTATTGACAAAAACATTGGAAAACTGTCAAATGTTAAAAAGAGGATTTAGAACCCTGTAATGAATGTGACATTTGTAGGGAGCATAGATTCTGATTCTTTAATTGGAGTACAATGACTCTCTATGGCGAATAATGGGGAAGTTGACAATGTAAGACGGATTGTACAAGATGCTCAAACAAAAGTAGCAATTAAAAAAAGAAAGTTATCATTATTGACGAGTATCACAATCTAAGTCCAAAAAGGATTTGGTGAGCAGATCATTCCTTTAGAAAAAGACAATATGAGATGAACTGTTTTATTTTCTGTGTGCTGAATTAGACAAAATTGGACTGCTGTATTATCTCGTGGTAAAACATTTCAAATTTAGAACCTATCAAACAAAAAGGATGAGCAGAATTTAATTGACATTGCTAAAAAGAAGACTTCAATTGACAAAAAGCAATTCTATATTGTGCTAAAAAGCAAAAGGGACCTGTTCGTGAACTCTATCTCACTATTTGAAAAAAATTCATCAATTTGGGTGAATTAGAAACAAGTAAGATTGACCAATGTATAGAACATATTATTTTTTTGGTGAAACAATTGAGTTATTGACTATTAACGAAATGGGACTAGAAGGTGAAAATTTCAATGATGCTATTGGTGCTCTTTATGAATATTTCGACTTTTTGCTCTACAAAAGTAAGTGTAGATGACGACTAACAATGAGATTGGCTAAGATTTCTAAAAAAATTGGAACAGGGTCTATGATTCTAAGGGACCTCACTATGTTAGGGGATGGCGTATTAACATTTAATCATAGACAAATTGACGCTAAATTACTATTTGAAATTCCCGCTTTGAAATTGTCATTAATAGCAAAACAACAAAAGATTAAGAGAGGTACAAATGGACAAGAATAAAGAAAAAAATTTGCATTAGATAAGTTTGCTGGTAAAGTTATTGTTCAACCAATCAAACCATTCTTATTTGAAAATTACCTACCTTATGCTCATTATGTTATCCAATCACGTGCCTTAGTTGGCAAAGACGGGTTGAAACCCGTTTTAAAACGTGGTATTTGGACATGTGGACATTAGGATTAAAAAAATAACAGAGCACTATGAGGGCTGCACAGTTTATAACCACGTAGTAGGACATTATCATCCACACGGGCCATCATCTGTTACAGAAGCAATGGTTAAACTTGCTCAAGATTTCCATTCTCGAGTACCTGTTGTTGAAGTACAAGGTGGATTTGGTTTGCAAACAGGGGATACTCCACCATCAGACCGTTATTACGAAGTCAAATTTGACTCTGCGGTGAACAATTAGTAGAAGATGTAGATTATCATGCAGTTGAAATGGTAACTGAACTGGCTGGACGAAAGAACTCAAAAATCTCTACCTGTAAAATGACATTCAGTATTATTAACGGTGGACAAAGGTATTGCTGTAGGTTATGCTGCCAACATGCTTCCACAGAACCCAGATGAAGTTATGAATGGCGTTATCAAGCGTATGCAAGGAAAACTGAATACAGTTGACCAATTGCTTCGAGTGATGCTGAGTCCAGATTTTTCCAACACACGGTCAAATTTTTGGTGTTGATGGTATTAAAGAATATTATGGGAAACTGGAAGAGGAGCTCTTAGTAAGAAGTAAATGTGAAATCAATGCGCCCCAAGAGGAAAGCATGAAATTGTATTTACAGAATTTCCTTACCAAATTTCAATTGAAAAAAATCAAAGAAGAAATTGCAAAAGTAAAAAGAAACAAAAGAATAAATTAACTGAAATTGTTGAAGCAAAAAAATCTTTCAGATAAAAAAACGTGGTAATGTTCTAAGTATTGATGTAAAGGGGCTGGGAACAATCCTTATCTTGTATTAGAAGATTTATTTAAGTTCGACTTCGTTAGAAACAAATTTCTCTGTTAATATGACTACATTAGATGAAGGTCGTCCAGTTGTTTCTACCATGTTTGATTTGATTGATACATTCATTGACCAACGTAAAGAAGCATTCATCAATAGAACTTGAATACAAATTAGAAAACAGACCTAGAAAGTTAGAACGGGCCAGGTGTTGCTTCAGTATTGAGTGACTTAGACAAAGACTATTAACATTATTAGAAAAATCAGAAAGTTCAGAAGAAGCAAGAGATAACATTATGAAGAATTTTGGTATCAATGGAGCTCGAGCGATTATGTATTGAAATTATCTCTTTCTGTTTTAACTAGGTCGATAAAGACAAAAATCTTGCTTGAAATTGGAGCCCTTCGCAAGGAAACAGAAGATTTAGAAAATCTTTTAAATGATGGAGCGCATCGATTCTGCAATCATTGAAGAATTGAGGGGCACTAAGAAGTTATTTCAGATGAACGTAGAACATTCATTGATAATGTTACTTTAGAAGATTTGAAACTTGCTGACAAAGAAAGCAAAAAACAAAATGAAACTTTTAGAAAAGAACGTAGATACTACTATTTACATTCTATCTAACGGAACTATTTTTACAATCATTAGAAGAAACATTTAATACTCATGTTCCTATTAAGTCTGAATTGAGTTCAACCACTCAAGAAGAAATCAACATTCTTAAAAAAATGATGGTACAGTTAAAAGTATCAATGCTAGTGCATTCCTTTAGATATTCCATCATCAACAGCTCCTGGCGTAGAGGAAGATAAATTTGTTACTATCTTGCCTAATAACTTAAAATGGAAATTATAAAGGGCGTATTGATTGTTACTGATACTGGAAATGTTAATATTGTAAAAAAACAACATTAAATCTCCACTTGTTAAATTAATTCTTAATGAAAAGATTATTTATGCAAAACCTTTAACTGAAGAAGATTATAATAAATTCTTATATGTTATTGCTGAAGATGGACAACTTGCAAAATTCCCAATCTCTACTATTAGAGAAAGTCAATCCAGGGGTCAGGTACCATTGCTGGATTTAAATATGATAAGAAATCAGCTGCTGGAATTGGTACCAATGATGCAATCTTATTCTCTAAGTCCAAATCATCTTATAAATTTACTCAAGGAGAGGAAATACCTTCTACTAACAGAGGGGTTAAAGGAGTCAGATTCCATGAATTAACAAAAGATGATGAAATTACAGATTTAGTCTGTTGCTGAATTTGTGAAAGTTCGTTGACCAAGATGCAGAGAGTATTTCAGAAGAATATTCAGGTCGTGCAAAAAAAGGAATTCCATACGAAGAAGATTTATTCTTTAGTTACTAAAAAAAGCCTATTGGTCTTTTTTTAGTGATATAAAAAAATAAAAAGGTTTAACATGAGAACAAAATTATTATTAAAATTAAGAGATGAAAAAAAGGATTTATGGGTTTAACTCATTCCCTATCTGCAATAGCATTCTTCTTATTAATTGTTGCTTTCTTTCCTAATTTTGTATTTAAAAACAATATTAAAAATCTGATAATATTATTGTTTTAATAGGAGCAACAATAGTTGTCGCAGGTGCAGCTTGTTACCTGATTTTGATAATGTGAAAAGTCACTGCAATATCCACATTAGGGACCTTTTGGAAAAATTGATTTCTAAATTAGCTGGGAGCAGTGCAGTTGGAATATATACATTAACAAAAAAACAAATAGAGACAATGACAAACCTGATGCTCATAGAGGATTTTTGGCATAGCTATTGTTGCAAGCATTGTTGTTGGAATTATAGTGTTTTTATTAAGTTCTGTTAAGATAGATTTAAAAAAATAACTTGTTAGGAAAAAGACTTTGTCACAATATACCCTTTTTGCTGTAATTTGGACGCTAATTTGTTATCAATTATGCAATTGCTTCATTATTTGCTAATTCATTTAAAAAAATTAAAAAAAGATTTATTTGGATATGTATTTATACTGAGGGTCAAACATTATATTTGTGATAATCATATTAACTTTCTCACCATCTGATATTGCTTATTCGTGGATGAGCATTCTAACTTCACTTGGATATTTATTTCACATATTAGGAGACACTCTACCGTTTCGGGAACCCGACCTATGACTATTGCTCATAAAGGAAAAAAAGGTGGTGGACTTATAGATTAGGTAGCATACATGCTGGAGTAATTTTGAATACAAAGTTGTTGTCCCAATATTTACAATGATTATAATTTTTGCTATTGTAAAAAAATTATATTAAATTATAATTAAAACGGAGGGTAAAAAAATGCAAAAAAAGGAGCAAATCATATTAAAGGATTTCTTTATTTTGTAGCTAACAGCTGCTATTATTTATGCAATTTGTTTGCAATTTAATATGGATATTATAGGTTTGACATGGTTGGGCATTAGAAAAAAACATGGAGTTTTATTGTTCAATTGAACTTTAAAAAATTAAAGATTTAGAAATATTCCAAAGGGACGTTTTCAATAATAAAAAGGTGATAAAATTATTGACTTTATCACCTTTTTGAAAGCAAAAAAGGAATAATATAAATATAAAACGATTTTTGAATAGAGCGTTTTTAAATGATATAAAAAAATTAAAAATTTAATCAAAGGAGTTAGTAATGAACTTTAGAATTAAAAAGATGGTTGGATTGGAACGATAATTGATACGTAAAGATACTCCAAGGGGCAATCCGTGAGGTGGCAGTCAATCTTGCGTTGGTGAAACAACAATTGAAGAATCTCCAAATGGAAAAGGTCATCAATGTTAAAGTAAAAACCTGAAAAATGCAAAAATATGGTTTAAGTGGACATGTTGGTAAATCTTATGATTTGGGCAAAAATTGCATGGAAGCAGTAGAAAAAGGTTGCAAATTACTTTTACCGTTTTGAGCAACGAAGAAAACCAAATATTGATGTCAATATTCCAATGGCAGAATTAAAACCAGATTTACAGGTGGTAAAGAAAAACACTATGAAAGTGTTAGCAGGTATTTATAATTTCAATACGAGAATGGGTATTGTCAAATGACATCACTGCACACCCGACAATGACACACCCTCAATTAAAGAGCTTTTATAGAATCATGTATTCCACAAGATACGGCCCTCATTCTTTGGAGATCCCAAAAGAAATCGTTACTGATGATAATTATAAAGCAAAACAACATCTACTTGAAATCTTCTCATTCTTACAAGGTAAAGAAAATGAATTGGGATTTGAATTATCACTCAAAGAACGTTTAATTGCTTTCTACACAATTGCTTTAAATTGATTTCAAAAGTTCAACTAATCAATACTCAACAAAATGAAGTTGCTTTATGTTCTAAAAACTTTTGAGGATGCGAAGAAAATTATCTTTAACTCATTAAGTGCCTCAGCATTAACTAAAGAAGATTTAACTACAAATCTTAAAGAAACTATGACAAAACAAATTGACTCTCTTTCTGAATTAATGAAACAATTTGGAAAAAAATTCTTAGAGGGAATAAATGATTAAAGAGCACCTTCTGCCCTTGATGCTTCCACTACTTCAACAGGTTGGGCAATTTATGATTTACAAAAATTATGAATTGCTCGAGATTTCGAGATCATCACCCCTAAAGGTGAGAATACAGAAAAAAATTTCTTAGCAAGATCATTTGCATGAAAGATGAAATTGCAAGTTCAAAAAGAAACATATAATATTACTATTGTTGCAATAGAAGATATTAACGTTGTGGTAAGTCAAAAAGTTGCAGAATTTTGCAATGACGACGGAATTATGTTAAGTAATTTTACTCATGATATGATAAACTTTGTCAATGTTTCTACTTGGAGAAAAATTTTACAAATTTGGCAAAAATGACAAAGTAAAGAATACAAAGAATTTTTCAATGCGTTTAGTATTAGAAAAAAATTCGGCAAAGATGTTGATGATAACGAATCAGACGCTGATACTTCTGGTAATTACTTTGTTAATACTTTTTGCAAAAAAACAATGATGAAGAAGAATGCTCATTTATTCTTCTTTTTTTGTTTGTAAACAGCAGTCTGGGACGTTTTTAAGTAATTCATGATAATTTATATTAACAACACCCAAAACTGCGCTACACGATCAGACACAAATAAAACGAAAAATAAAAGGAATGACTGCATGAAATACTATACTCTTTTGGATTTGAATGGGCACCTTGATAAATCTGAATTGAAATCAGATACATATTATTACGGGATCCATTCTAAACAAAAAAACATGAATTAAAAAAACTTTAAATAAAAATCTTTAATGATAAGATTGAAAAAAACTTCTGAATCAGAGTTTGAAACTGTTTCAAATTATGTTAAAACATTATCACAAATCAGATTGGACTTACTTAGAACAATTAGAGGGCATTATTAAAAAAACGGTGTAGAAACAGAAAATAGAACTGATACAGATACTATCTCTATCTTTGGAACACAAAAATAGATACGATTTAAGTCAATTCTTTTCCCATTGCTAACTACGAAAAAGACCGTTTTGAGAAATATTATCACTGAACTTATTTGGTTTATCCAGGTGATACTAATTTGAAATACTTGAAAGATGTGAATAATCCTATTTGGAATCAATGCCGTCCTTATAACTTGAATAGAGTTTTGCAAAAGTTAGAATTAGAAAAAGAAAATGAATATGTTAACTGTATTTATGAAAAAAAGGTGACTTAATAGAAGTTATCAATAAATATGCTGAACGTTTGTATACCAATGAATTAGATGTCAAATTATATAAATTTTTGGGATCAATTTAATGGCAAAAGCATATCTTGGAACTGGAGATTATTCAATTTCAAAAAGAATGGCAAGATTATGATACTTTTATTAAGGAGTTCAAAACTTTGCCACATTGCATTACAAAAACTGAAGATTGGGATAATTTTGTATTGTCTAATGCTTATTACCTAGTTCTGTATTTTCCAAAGATACAAGCGTTTGAAATCTAGAAAAGATGAAGAAGAATTATACCAAGAAAGTCAACATGATTATTAAAGTTTCTCATTACAACGGTGTGTGAATTGTACTTCAACAAAGAAGAACTTAATAAACATTTAGGATTGGATTTGGAAGAATTACTCAAAAAGGAATATGAGGAATTAAATCCAAGAGAAAAAAATATTTATGATGAATTTGAATTAAGTCAAAGTTAAAGAATATGAACCATCAGAGTCCCTTTGTTTATCGTAATAAACTTATTAAAGATGATGATATAGTTCAATTTATGGTTATAACTGGAGACAATTTGATTATGTTGACCAATTATCTAATGTTATTCAAGAAATCAAGACAAATCCAAACTCAAGACGCTTGATTATTTCTGCTTGGAATCCTAAAGAAATTGATAATATGCGTTACCTCCTTGCCATACAATGTTTCAATTTAAAGTTACAAATGGAAAATTAGATTGTCAATTGTATCAACGCTCAGCTGATTATCCTATTGGTGTTCCATTCAATATAGCAAGCTACGCTCTGTTGGTTTATATTATTGCTAAGGAATGTGATTTAACACTGGTGAGTTCATTCACACAACTGGAGATACTCATATCTATGTAAATCAATTAGACGCTGTTAAACAACAATTAACTAGATTGCCTTATCCAGCACCAACTCTTGAAATTAAAGATTGGAATGGTGTATTCAATTTCACTTCTGACCGAGTTGAATTAAATAACTATAAATCACATAAATTCTTAAAAATGCCTGTTGCTAAATAAGATTTCAATTGATATTTCAAAAATAAAAAAAGGAGTCAGATATGACTGAAAAACATAATTATCCAGTCAAAGTACTGGATATGACAAATTTATTCTCAAAAGAACTCCTTATTTATTCATTATTTGACATTAAATTCAAGAAACCGCTAAGATTAATTTTTTTGAGTATATCTGTTTATTACATTTGCTATTTGAGGGATTTCCAATTGGTTATTTATTTATTGTTAAATTCAGTTCTTAAATGTATGGACAGCTCTCTTAATTTTTTTGGCCCACCGTTGGATTGCACAATTATGAGTCAAAACTGATTTGAAAGTGGTAAATCATTTTATGATTGGACAAAAACACAAATACTTTATTTATCATCACCAAAATATTATTGTGACCACAGTCCCACCAAAAAAAGAACATACTTATAAGATAGACAATTCTATAGTTGTTTCTCGTCGGTCAGATATAGAATATTTAAGTAAATTAAGGTAAGGAATAATATTAAATGGTAAGTAAGGTAAATATTCAACAAGTTCACTATGATTGGGTTTCTATCGTAGGAACCCAACTCCCTATTTTGGGATTCTCATTATGCTATTTCACAAAGACTATGCACCGTGTCTTTCATTTCTGGGTCGCCAGGGTCAGGTAAAACTTTCCTTGGTCTCCTATTGAGTGGCCATGGAAATCTTATGAATAAAGCTCAAGTAATTCTTGACCCAAAAGGGGATTTTATTGCATTAAGGAAACTTTATGAACTAGGATATATTAATAAAGTAGACATTTGGAATGTAGCAGAAGCTAATGGGAAAATAAATGATGAAAATATTGGGATGTTGGACCCGACTTCATTCACAAAAAATTTAGCTGAAAAATACAGCTTTAACTATGGATATATAGCTTGCACTTGTAGGAAAGATTGATGATGAACTTCAAAGTACAATCATACCAATTATTAAAGATGTAGTAGAAGATGACAAACCTTCATTCATGTCAGTTGCCGCTGCTATGAACCGTTACAGAGGGGATGAGCGTGTAAGAAGTGTTGGTATGACATTACAAACTTATTTACAGGTTGGATTAGGAAAAACTTCTAGTAAAGACAAACGCTCACAAAAAAACAAGGCTCTGAAATTTCTAATGGAACTATTGTTGCAAATCTTATGGGATTAACTCTACCTACTCTGAAAAAAATCCTTTTAATGATTATAGCAATAGTGAGCGAATTTCAGTTGCTATTATGAGTCTGTTTACACAGAAAGTCATTAATTCAATGCGCTCAGACAAAAAGATTAGAAAGACACTTGTAATTGATGAAGCTTGGTCTGTTGCCAGCACTCCAAAAGGAAAAGCAATGATGAGTGAAGTAGCTTTGTTAGGACGGTCTCTTAATATGAGTGTTCTATTAATTTCTCAATCCCCTAAACACCTGAACTTTGGAGATAAAGCATCTTTGGACAATACCATTACTACTCGTTTTGCTTTCCGTAATAATGATGAACGAGATAATGAAATGACAGTAGTGCCATGCGTTTAGAAGACCCGGGCTGGGCTTCTATTCTACCAGATTTGCAACCAGGTACTTGCTTAATGAAAGATTGTCAAGGAAATGCTGGAATTGTACAAATTATGGCTCCAGACGGCTGGGCTGAAATATTTGATACAAATCCTAATGCAGTATTAGAGAGTCAAAAATAGAAAAGCAAAAGTCTTTCTATTTTTATTTTTTTATTTGTAGAATAATATTAATAAATACGATATTTTAATTGAAAAAAATAAAGATTTTTAAAGGAGAAAATTATGCAACATAAAATGCCCTTTGTAGGACCAGAAGTCGTTTATAGGCCCTTTTGTGGATATGGAACCAAATTGGGACTTTCAAATTCCACTGGAAAAATGTTGGAGCTTTAGAAAGGGAATTAGATAACGACAATGGGGATCATTTCAAAAGACACTTCTGTTGTAATTCTTTTTTTCTCGTCTTTTTCAATAATAACCCAGATTTATTTTTCAGAGATTGCTGCATTCTGCACCTTATTCTGTAATTAATATTTTAATACCTGCTCAAGACAGGGCTACTGAAGAAAAATAAAATTAGAACAGCAATTAAAAATAAACAATTTGAATTGACTAAAGATGATGATTCATACAATGCTAACACTCCATTTTATTTTTGTAGAGTATGGAGATTTAATCCTTGATGAATTGTATGAATCTATCTCAAAATATGTGGATTCACCACGAGTCCCAACTGATACAAAAGATGTAGTTAGAAAGCTTCTTGATACAGATAATGGCATGGGTGAAATTGAAGGCTTTGAAGAAGATACAGACGAAGAAGTCCTAAATTATGAATCAACAGGAAAAGGAACAGTTATTACTGTAACTTCATCTAAAGGTGGTTCTGGTAAGTCAACAGATAGTCACGGTATTGGAGCATTCCTAAGTGAAGCGGGTCAAAAGGCTTATGAACAAGGATTAGTTGACCATGCACCAAAAATTATCACTGTTGACCTTGATGTCAAAGACGGCCAGTTGGGTTATTTAAATAATGCAACAAGTCCTAATATTGTTAATGTATATATTGCTAGAAAAAGACAATTCAGAGAAACTGACAGAAGAACACATTAAAGAGGGTATTTATCATAATCCTAAATCCAATACAGACTTTTTGTTTGCTCCTAAAACTCCAAAAAAATGCTGAGCAATTGTCCGGCATTCTACTTAGAAATTTCAAAAGTCCTTAAAGACTATGTATGATTATGTAATCTTAGATACATCTGTTAACTATTTAGACCCTCTATTTTCAGAAGTGGCGTATCCAATGTCAGATAAGATTGTATTAGTAAGTGATATGGGTATTTCATCATTACAAGGTATGGGTCGCTGGATTAAAAGAATTCGTTTACTCACCATTAAGAGAAAAAAACAATTGAAGAAGATAAAGTTGGTATTATTATCAATAAATTCATCCCCAACACTGTATTGGATTAAAAAGAAATTGAAAGGACTCTCATGGAATTAAAATATTAGGTTTTATTCCTAATATGCCTCAATTCATTACCACCAGTTCAATCATCATTCATTAAATGAAATTATCTATAATGAAGGTATTAAAAATTCATTCAAGATGATTGTTTCTCAATTATTACCCTGAACAACCATTGGGTGACTTCTAAACGTCACCACTACGCGTAACAAACAGTCACTACATTTTAATACGATTTAGGATATGTTTATCATGAATTAACTACTGCTGAAAAAGCTGCAGTCAACAAGAAAAAAACAACCATAAGGAATTGTGGTTGTTTTTTTGTTGTCTATTTATTCTTTTTGCAGATCCCTACAAGTCTTTGTTGATTATATTTGTTGTAGTTTGACTGTATGATGAATACGATTATATTTATATGAAATCTTAGAGCAATCAGGCATAGCATTTAGCTAATACTTTACCTTTGTCTAATGTTCCGAATTTCTTATATGTTTCAGTTAATCCACCACCCGCTTGTGTTGAGAGTTGTAGTAAATACTCAAAGAGCATATTTACATGCCAGCTTTGCTCATTCCTAAACATGTAATTACATCATTATTATGTTGCCCATAATGATTAATTTGATTTTTGTTATTAGTTAAATAGAATGAATATAAACGAGTTCCCATAGCAAGATACGGGAAGATTAAATACTGTGCAAATTTTTTTCTAAACGAGGAAACAGGTTTACGGACTTTAACATTAAATCTTCTAAACATTTCATGAATTTAGTGAATGAAAAATCCGTATCTTTCTAGGATATGACTACAACGATAGAAATCATCTTTATTATAAGACATACCATCTTTAAATTCTGTTTCGACCCTTATAGAGCTTCATTGCTGGACCAATCATATCATCATCAATAGTCCAGTAATGTGTTTCACCCTAGAACTCTACTGAAATATAAAAGTGAATTGTACAGACCTGCGTTCCATGATAAGTGTTTGGAGATTTCTTAGAGTTAGCATATCTAATTTATCCACACTCTAAATGAAGTATCTCTAATAATAATATGTTTAGTATCATAGTGTTGAGAATAAGTTTCAAATTGAGTAGCATCAATAGCTAAAATAATAATTTTCAACATTAAAAATCTTCTAACATTTTTTTGACTGTATATGCAGTAGCACGACCATAAGAGGGAATGTAAATGTTAAAAATTCATTTTGTGTTTATCGACAAATCCCTCTTTACATGACGGACTCAAATGTAGGGGAAGATAATAAGCAGATTCTACTAGATTATCATAAGGGTCTCTAAAGAATACAGGGAATTTAACATGACCGAACCAAGAACTTTTTCTAAGAACTGTTGTTTTCGTCTGGGACTCTTTCTGATTTAATTCTGCAATTTGTTCATCAGTGAAACTCTTCAATACCGTCATTATATAAAAATCTTGTTTTGTGGAGTTAGGATTAAATCATCTGAAATCTTTTTATAACTTTTTCCATTTATTCACTCTCTTTAAATCTTTGTAAATGTCTTTTTATGTTATGTTTCAATTTGAAGTTTGGAATTGATTTAGTTTGATTTGGTAATTCAGTGATTTCTTTATCTCCGAATGTTACATCTTCTAATTTAAGTAATTCAATTAATTCTTCTAAAACGAACTCATTTTCTTTGTAATATAAATCTGCTACATCAAAATATTCATTATCAATACAGTGTAAGAGGACCTTGTAACATCTTCAATATGTGTCATATTGATTTTTTTGTTTTGACTGGAGAATTGAGAGCTGATTGGATTCTCTTTTCTTGTAAGTAAATTATGAAGTTTTGGTCTAGTATCATTCAATCCATAAGTATCTGAAATCCTCAAAAAAATGTTGAACTTTTCCAAGTTGAACATTTTTGGACATCTTCAGCGTAATATTTTGTTGGCGAATATGGATTGAGCGGAGCAAATTCTCCATAATTTTTTTATAAAGCGATGGACTCGATGCAGGCAAAAAGATGAGGTTGATTATCTGAACTTTTCAATCTGTTTATACAAAAGCAATCGTAGAAAGTAAGTTATCTTCTAATAATTGTACAATTGATTCAGTTGAATTATCACTTTGAAATTGGTTGGCAAAATGAATTACATAATCAAATTCTGAAAAAAATCTGAGTACTTTATTATTGGCATCTAAATACAAGTATTTTTTTCTTTATCATAATATGGCAAAATCCTTTACAACATATTTTAATTCTTCTTTCAATGAACCCCTTACGAAGTAATCCATAAATTTCTGAATTAGAATTTAAGTCTTTAATATATTTTTGACAAAAAAAGAAGCAATGTATTGATTCCAGTAATTAAATATTTTTTTGGTCATCAGAACTTTCTAATGAAACTTTCACATAGAACTCAATTCTTTCTCAGTGTCAAATGTATCCATGTTGGCAAGATTTCCTCTTTTAGTCTTGTTCAATATTTAATGAATTTACATAGTTAATGGACCTTCACGTTTATTAGCAGACTTTTGTCTTAGATTGAGTAATTTTTGTTTTTGCAATTCAATCCTTTTTCTTCAATGATTGCTTTTCTTTCTTCGTCATGGCGAACCAGTGATTTTGGAGCACTTTTGCGAGACAAGAGTGTTTCTGTGAACTCTTCATCAATATTATAAGTTTCTACAAAAATCATCTTCAGTTGGTTTGTAACATATCAAATAATGATTTGAATTTTGACGAGTACGCATTTTTGTTTCTTTTTCTTTTTCTCTTTGTTTCTTGATTGGGGATCTTGATTGAACTGAATTTCAGACCGTCTAAATTCAGCTTTAATCTGCAATAGTTGTATCTTAGGGTATATTTGTGTTGATTATTAAACACATCAATCTTGTGTTAAACATTGTGTTAGAAAATGAACTTTCAGGTAATAGTTTTTTTGCTAAAAGGGAAACAGTGGTTCTAAAATCGGACGAACAGGCGGAATTGAATCAACAAATGGAGAAACAGCATCATAATTCCAACGCGAATTCTGACGAACGATTTAAAATGAGTCTCAGCATATCGAACTAATTCCATTATCATCAATAATGATAACAGGGATCTTGAATATTGTTATTTGACGCTAAATCATAGCATATTATCAATAATATTTAAATTTGAATCTAGGATAATTGGAGCAATAAAACGTAGTTCAATTACAGCATTGTCCATTTTGTCAAAGTTGATTTGCGTAAACAATTTGAATTTTTTTCATCTTTCTTAATTGGCTGAAACAGGTAACATTCCATTATATAGAATATTTGAAAGTACTGCGTATTTTTTTATCTTGATGATTTGTGCAGCATTTCATCTTCTACAACAGTAAAGACTTCATTAAATTTTGGTAGCAATAGATACGATTTGTTTATATTGTTTTTAATAGGGATGACAATCAAATCATCTTTTAACACATCTACATTATTAGCATTAAGAGAACAGATACGATGAACTATTATCCTTATTTTTTTTGTAACGATTAATTTGCGGTTGAACTCTGGGTGTTTCTTTTGTAAATCTTTATAAATAGACATATTAAATCCTTTCCTTTTTTTCGGTGTATTCTTTTTATATTATTCTGCAGCTTTGATATTTAAAAAAATATTTTAGAATAATATAGATATATAGTTTTTCCTATAATGGTACAAAAGACTATGATTATCTTTAATTTAAGATGATTTTTTTAATGACAATGACAGGCGACACAATAAAAGGAGTTAAATGAAAAAGAAACAGGTTCAATGGAAAAGTTTTAATATACATGGCGAAGAATTAAAAATCTGTTTATGATTTTTTTACAAAAATGAATTGAACTATTCTTTCTAATGATGAAACAAGAATTATCTTAGATAATATTGATTTATCTAAGCATAGGGGCGATGTTTGGCGAGATTTAGAGATAATCTTAAATTTAGAACAAAAGATTGAATTACATAATAAGACTGGCATTCCTATATCTTGTTTGAAAAACATTAGACAGGGAATTGCAATCGAAGCAAGAAGCAATCATCATTTGGAACGAATTAGTTAAAAAAATGATTTTTAATATAAATGAAAGTGACATTTGATTCATTACATAAATTAAGACCTATCCAACAAGAAATAGAATCACAAATATTAAACGTGGTAATTCAGAAATTGAACTTTTAGTGACGTGTTTAATCTTGATTAGGCATTTCAGAAAAAGCAAATATTCAGAATGAAAGAAGGTAATATTTGTGAAATAAAAAGTTGGTAAAAAAAGATTGGATTGAATATGAGATAATTTTTTTCCAAGCAGTATAGATGAAAAGATTCAGTGGTAGAATTGCAAGGAGATTCATTAGAAGAAAAAAAGGATAATCAATATATTGGCATTTGTTCTTATGAATATGAAATAGGTGATTATAAATTAGAAGATAAAAATATTAGGTGTGGATATAGGTAAGATTAAATTATTTAGTTCTGTTATTATTGATAATAAGGGTGAACTCAGTAATGAATTTATCAATGTGAAAACGAAGTCAAGGAACAGAATATAGGGCTAATGGAACTATGAGAACAAACAAATCTTATATAACAAAAATTAAATCTTATGAAAAAAATTAAGATTAACAAATCTGCTTTGAAATATGAATTATGGAAAAAAATCTTTATTTAAATATTGGCAACAAAATGACAAGGACAGAGATTATCAAGCAGGGAGCCTTGTCAAATGAAATTGTAAAGTTAGCATTAGATAAAAAAATGCAAAACGATTCATATAGAAAAAATCTTTCTTGAACAAATACTCAAGGTGGAAAATGGAATCATTCTCAAATTCATTCTCAAATTGTTGAAAAAGGAAGGGCATGTATGGTATTGAGGTAAAAAAAGTATCAGCATTCAATACAAGTAAAGAAAGGACGATAACAAAAGAGATTGGAGTAATTAAAGATAGGGACATTGAATTTACAGGCGGAAAAAAATTGATAGGGATTTGTGAGGGGACATCAATGTGGCATTAGACCTAGCATAGTGGGGCCAAAAAAATCGTAAAAAAAGGCAAAGGCAAAAAGAATTAAATCAAAAATCAAATCGTAAAGAAATGAAAAAAATAAAAGTAAATCAAATCAAAGGAAATGGTCAAATTGTGTCATTTCTAACGAATGTAGTTTAATTCAACAATTCAAGTTGAGTTAGGAGTTCGTCCTCTATCTGAGTGTTAGCCACAATTCGAACTATTTATCACAATAAGTTACAGGTGTAAAGCAACAATATAAATGAGACAAATGAGGGCAAGAAAGGAGTAAGATTTTGAATAGATTTGGCGAAATGGACGGAGCAAAGAAACAGAACATTATGTAAAAAAATTAATAAAAAAACAGACGAACAAATCAAATCTATTGGCAAAGAATTAGAAAAATTTATCTATTGATGAATTATCAAAAAAATTTCAAAAAAATACAAAAAAACAGACGAAGAAGGAACATAACAATTTGAAAAAAATGTGTGGGCATTGTATATGTGAACTTTTTAAAAAAATTTACAAAATAAGTCTCCATGATGTCCAATTACATGGTGGGCAGAACTATATGAAGGTAATATTGCAGAAATGAGGACAGGGGAAGGTAGGAACTATACAGGTGGGGCAACACAATATTAAATGCAACAATAAAACAAAGTCATGTTGTTGGCGTTAATGAATATTTGGACAAAAGAGACAAAAGAAAGAAATTAGGGAAAAGACCTATGAAAGTTTGGGATTTAGTGTTGGTCTTAATTTAAATGAAATGGGAGTCACACAAAGAGGGGACTACAATTGTGACATTATGTATTCTGGCGCAAATGAATTAGGATTTGATTATCTAAAGGATAATATGGTGCTGGACTCGCATATAGGGTGGACAACATGGATTTAATTCTACATTGATAGATGAAGTTGATTTAGTATTAATTGATGAAACAAGGGACCCATTAATTATAGGACAAGATTCTAAAAGTCAGTTTGTTGATTATACAGAGCCACAATATTGTTGAACTCATTATCTCCTAAGACGGTTGATAATTGATTATAAGAATGAGACCTGTAAGTCTTGGCGTAGAGGTTGCGAAAAAAAGTAAACAAGGAACATAATATAAAAAAATATTTATGATGAAAATAATATAGGTTATATGAAAAGCATTAACGGGAGACCTCCTTGGCAATTTTATTTATCAAGAGAATGTTGATTGGCATCGTAAGGAAAGAAAAAAAGAGTCTGTATTATTGGACCCTTTACAGGGTCGTATGCGAAACAGCAGAAGATTCTCTAACGGTTTACATCAGAACTAGGGGGACAAACATTTAAGAAAGGGTGTAGCAATAAAAGAAGAAAACAAGGCGTGGCGTACATTTTGCAAGGGCGAACTAGATTATATAATAAAATTTCTGGTATGTCAGGGTACGGACATAGAAGAGCAAAACAGATTCCAAAAGAGTTTATGAACGAAAGTAATTCCTATCAGACAAAATAGAGCTAAACAGAAAAGATAAAGAGTGGTGAGAACTCACAACAGCAGAAGAAAAAAATGGAATTTTTGTTGTGAAAAGAATAGTTCATCATAACAAGAAACATGAACTATGAACATTTGGGACGTGTCAGTTGAGGATAGTGGTGAACTCTGAAAAAAATTGAATAGATAGAATTGAAACATAAAGTATTAAGTGACAAAACAAAAATGAAGCAGAAGCAAAAATCATTGGCAGGGGCGGACAAAAGTGACATTGGTGGCATGTGGACGGAAGAGGTACAGACATCAAAGTAGATGAAGATACAGAATTAGTAGTTATTTTGAGGCGAGATTAAATGAAAGTAGTAGGATTGATAATCAATTGAAAGGGCGAACATCAGAGACAAGGAGCAGACGGATATACAGAAACAATTATATCTCTTGAAGATTCTATTTTTTTAAAAGAGTTAACATTGATTTCATCAAAAGGATTTCAGAACAACAAATCCTTTGGAATTCTTTTATAAAGGGACTAGAGCAATACAAGAAGAATTAGAAAGTAATAGTTATTCGAGACCGTAGAAGTGAACTGAAATTTGATGATGTAGTAAGAGAACAAAGAAACATATTTTGTGGCAGAAATTCTATATTAAAATCTTTTAATGATGGAGATGGACATTATAGATTTAATGTATGGGAACTGCAAAACAATGAAGATGGCATCAATAATTTCAATATTCTGAGCGAAGATGATATTGGCAAGGGGAAGCAGGAAATATTATTATATTCTTTAGATAAGGGATTTGGGTTGAATATTGATAAATTAGGGGGACCTAAAATCGGGTATTGGTTGGAGAAGTCAAAATGGTAAAAAAATCCAATTATTACATATCAAAATGAAGCAAATATCTTATATGAAAAAAATTTAAGAGTCAAGTTTATCAACATTCTATTGAAGCAATCCTTGAGCCAAAAAGAATATACAGAGCAAAAACAAAAAAATGTTTATGCAGACAGGGCGAAAAATAATTTCCAAAAAGAGGTAAAATTAAATGAAATGGATAAAAGGTAAAACAAGTAAGGAACAGAGTTCTATTCATACTGTTGATGTTGTGTATATTTGAATTTGGAACATTTATTGCTATGGGATAAAAATTGATTACACAAACAATCAATCCAACAGCAAATTTAATGGACTCTTCTGGGGGGTTCTCTAAGTAGATTAGGATTATTGAACTGGGTGAACAGAGCATATGTTGAGAACTCTATATTGATTCAATTGTTTTTCCAAAGGGTTGGTAGTATTATAAAAAAATGTCAAGTAAGGTGTTGGCGGACAAATGGGGACGACCAACACACAAGATTATTTACATTCCTTTTTTTGGAATGAACTACGGGACATAGAATTCTTTATTAAACAACAATTAGTCATGGCATAGGGTTTCTATAACAGCAGATAACAGTGGCAAAATCAGCGAACTTTCCTTAGTGTTAGCAGTGGTGGATTATTTGTGTCTTATATAGGTAGTTTAATTGATGAAATGGGTATTGGCAGTGGTCAATCAAATATTATTGCATTTGGTATAATGAGAACCATTGATGGACAATTTTATAATATATATGAAATGAAAAAAATATTACATTAATAATTTTGGTCATATATACAATCTGTTGCATTGAGCGTGGTGAACTATCTTATTATTATCATAATCTCATATTATGCAAATAAAAAAAGAATATTTTTTTCAGGCGCAATCAAAAAGGCATAGTGTTAATATTAAAGCACATTGGCTAATCAGAACTCTTGGAGACCTGTGGTAACTATTATATTTGCATCTAGTTTGAGGCATAATCAGTTCTATTGGACAAATGAGCATCAGGTATGGACTGGGGCGCTAACATGGAATGGAATATTATTCTATTCAATTCTTATCTTTATATTCTCTTATCTTTATAATTTAGTACAAATTGATGGAGAAGGATAGCAGAATTTGAGAGGGGACCAATGTATATTAAGGGGTTGGCGTAGAAAATGTTGAGAAATACATTAATAATAAAATTATTGGAATTACAAACATCAGTTTGTAATATTGGGGCATTGGCGTGAACTCTCTATTATTAGAAATTATCGAAAACTATAAAATTAGGATTATCCTTAACAGGTATTAATATTCTTATCTTAGTTGGAGTAATCCAAGATATTTGACATCAAATTGCGGAACAACATCTAAAAAAATAATTATCGAACTATATTCAAAGGGTGAAATAATACTGGGACATCATGAACTGATTATTGCGAACTTTTCATTTCCTTGATCATCTTCTTACAAACGCAAAAACAAGAACTAGGAAGTGAACTCAATGGGGGACCCATGCAAAAAAATAGGGCGTAGATTAAGAATGAGCATTCTCTTTATTCTTTGTTGTTTCCGTTTTGGCGCGATTTCACGAGTCTATGAGGCGATTTTTAGGGGTGTGTTATATCGTCACAAAGAACAAAATAGAGATAAAAAAACAGAACTGTACAATTTATCAAGGGTTGTTTTTCGTTCTTAGATTAATTTCTTCTGTTAAAGCAAAACAAAAAAAGGCATAGAATTTCTGGCATTTTTTTATTAATTCTTTAGAGGTCAAGTTTGATGCTGAAAACATGAAACATAATGTTCCAAGAATAGCAATCATTGGATTATTTTTTTCACATGTTTTTTGTAGGGAGCTTTTTGTTTGTATCTTTCGGTTTTTCTTCTAGTAGGGAGTTTCTTTCGGTTTTTCCTCTAGCTAGGAGTCTCTTTCGGTTTTTCTTCTAGTAGGAGTTTCTTTCAGTTTTTCCTCTAGTCAGGAGTCTCTTTTGGTTTTTCCTCTAGTAGGAGTTTCTTTTGAACTTTCTTCTAGTAGGAGTCTCTTTTGAACTTTCCTCTAGTAGGGAGTTTCTTTTGGACTTTCTTCCATAGGGAGGGTTTCTTTTGGACTTTCTTCCATAGGAGTTTCTTTCAGTTTTTCTTCAATAGGAGTTTCTTTCGGTTTTTCCTCTAGTCAGGAGTCTCTTTTGGTTTTCCTCTAGTAGGAGTTTCTTTTGAGACTTTCTTCTAGTAGGAGTCTCTTTTTGGACTTTCCTCTAGTAGGGAGTTTCTTTTGGACTTTTCTTCCATAGGAGTTTCTTTTGGACTTTCTTCCAGCTAGGGGTTTCTTTCGGTTTTTCTTCCATAGGGAGTTTCTTTTGGACTTTCTTCTGTAGGGAGTTTCTTTCAGTTTTTCTTCACGTAGGGAGTTTCTTTTGGACTTTCTTCTGTAGGAGTTTCTTTTGGACTTTTCTTCTAGCTAGGGAGTTTCTTTCGGTTTTTCTGAGTCAGTTTCAGAAGGTGGAATTGGCGGGTCTGGTGTTGGTGTAGGAATATTATCAGATTAAACAGAACTTTCCTTTTCAACTAGCGTAAATTGTAGCTCGATAATTGTCAGTTTGGGTTATCAAATTGTTGAGACGTGGTGAGACAGCATTGGCGGGGTCGTTAGAACAGGCGATTCTTTTTAAACGTGTTTTGTAATTAATATAGCATTTTTTTGAAGTGTCTTGAGTTTTCAAATCAGGAAAGCATTCAAGACATGAAACGATTCTAAATATGTGGCGATTTGTCATGTCCAATTTCACATCTTCAACGGTGCGAATTTCTAGGGCATCTGGAACAAATTCTTGATTAGATGAACGGTCTTTTAAAATTGTATTTTTTTCTAATCGGGAACTTTGCAAGATTGAAACAAGCGTCAATTAAGTGTTTGAGCATCATTAGAATCTTGATGAACTTTCATTTAGAGGGACTCTCTGTGATGGGTCAGGACCGGGCTCTTTAGCAATTTTGGAACTCCTTGATTGTTCCATCAAAAATTAGGTCGAGTAATTTCAAAGCGATTTGAACTCTTCTGTCCATTTGGCATCAAAAAGTCATAGACATTTCTTTATTCAAAGGATTTTTTTAGAAAAAAATAATCATTAAAAACAGTTGTTGGCATTCCTTTTTTTCAACATTTTGTTTGAGCATGTCCAATAGTTTCATTTGACGGATTCTTTACATCAAAATCAAGAAGCGAAAATGAAATTTCTTTTAACATATTAAATACAATCTTGAAACTCATTAATAGTCATAGAATCTGAAAATTTCACATCTTTATATTCGAACTGAAATTATTATATTTCCCTTTAAATTTTCTTCAAAGTGCATCTCTGAACATGGATTTTTTTACGATAATATTATCGAAATTCTTTTTAAAGACTCTGTTTCTTTTTGTAGATGAAGCATTTGAATCTTCAGTGACATTAAGTATTGTCTGCAATCAATTCAGTATTGGGACGATGGGCGTATTATTCTCGAAAGGGCAGGGGGACAGTAAATAATGTGAACAACGCAGTGGATAAAAATAATTACATAGACAGCGAACTCGATTTAGTAAAGAGTTTTGAGTTTAATATTTTTGGTCATAATATATGAACTTCTTTTTTTAATAATGTAAATATATTTTATCAATTTTTTTATGTGCATTGTAAAGACAAAAAAATAAAAAAATATGATTTTTTTTAATTTTTTTGTGAACTGAATACATAATTATAGAAATAAAAGATTTAAAAAGTGACATATTTCAATAAAAAAATCTATCATAACAACAAATCGGAACAAGGCCTAAAAAAATCTATTTTTTTAAATTTTTTTCTAAAAAGGGGTTGACATTTTAAAAAAATATTATGTAATAATAAGATATGTAAAAATAAATAAAAAAAGAAAGTGAAGTTATATATGAACACAACAATTATCAAGAACTTTTATGATTGGTGACGTGAAAGAACTATGGAGTGACCGGAGGGACACAAATTATTCTAAAAAAACATTCAAAAATGTTACAGAAAATATATTCAACAAACAAGGGCGTAAACAAGGCGCAAGAACAAAAAAACACAGGACCCTAAAAAAAGAAGAAGTAAGAACATAGCGTAGTACATTTAATGGTGAACTCCTCAAATTGGAGAATTTGAACATTCATCTATCTATAATGAAGCATCATTACATTTGCTACAAAAATTATATTGATTTTGAGGATATATTGGCAGAGATTTCATGAATTAAATGTTAATGATGGACATACATCTTGGGTTGGTGGACATAAAAGAGTGTTATGGACCCTATGGCAGGGCTATGCAGAAGTAGGTAAGGAAATTGTTGTTTGGGACGAATATGAAAATCAGCGGATATCGTTTTGATGATGAAATGTTATCTTGGAGTTAGACCTGATTCTCGAATGATTGGAACATTGGATAATCAAATTCATCAAAGAGAAGGTATTATCGTACAATTCTGTAGCTTTGAAACAAATATGCGTCATTTCTGGGTTGATTTATCCAGTAGATTAAAAAAAGAAAAAAAGATGAGTATTATGGTCATCTTTTTTTATATCATAATCGGCATCTTTCATGAACAAGAACGTCCTAATAAATAATTTCCCTGAACAGTGAGAAAAAAAGTCATGATTAGAAGTTCCAGTTGAAAGTAAAATTTCATTACAATTGGATTGACATCTTCTGAGACAGCTGGGAATAAGGGGTCTTGTCCAAAAGATTCATCAGGAACTGTTTGCATTGTATCGTAAGAAGGTTTTTGAACACGTCAGTCCGAACACAATTACATATAGCATTTTCTGTATATTGACCTTCATTTTCATACAATTCAAACAATAAATCATAGAACAATCTCTCAGTTTTGTTTGTTCTTCTTCTAACGAGTCATTAAAGAACAATTGGAATTTATATCCAATATAAGTTCCATGGACGATCATCACGAATAATCAATTTGATGATTTCGGGGCACGTTAATTTTGTTGTTGACTAAATAATACAATGGAGTAAAGGAAACAGAATAGAATAAGAATGATTCTAGGAATGGCGCTGAACTTCTTTTCTAATGGCGGATCTTTCATAGAACCATTAATTATTTTGAACTTCTTTTTGTAAATATTCATTATTATTAGTCCATTCAAAAAAATATCTTCAATTTCTTTCTTTGTGTTTAATGTTGAAAAAAATAGAAGAATATGATTTAGCATGGACGATTCCATAAATTGAATATTATTTAATGAAAACTCTTCATGTTGAGTTCTACAATCCTTTCTAGTGAACCTGGTAGAACTACAGTTGCATTGTATCAAGGAGAGTTGAGCTTTAAAGGACTTGCAATCAAATCTTTTTTTCTGGCGGATTTAATTTTCTCCAATCATCCAAGTCGTTTGATAATGGAACACGAGTATCAGTTTAAAATTGTTCAGTTAATTTCTGCATGTTGATTTATCAATTTCATCTTCAATTGCGTTCCAGTCAGTTTGAACTGTAATATTATAATTTTTTTATCCATTGACTAGTCCCTTAAATAACACAAGATTCACGTACATTGGCGAACTCTGAATTGTCAGAAGTGTAAGTTCTTCATAATAAATTGATTTAATGAGCTTTTTTTTGAAAGCGTAATTACGCAAAATGATACAAATCTCTTGTAGTCATTTTATTAGTTTCTGTTTTTCCATTCATACATGAGCTCAGGCAATTCAGAACTCTCATGAATAATGTTAATGACAATCCTTGGTCAACATGTGACCTGTTGCGGGGCATAAACATCAATGAACTTTCTCATGTCAATGTCATGGCGAGATCATAATATGGAATTGTATCGAGCCAAATCTCTGAGACGGATAATAAATTTTATGTCTTTTTCTCTTGTCTTTCTTCAATTCTTTGAATAATTGGATGGATTGAAGCAGATACATCATTTATATGAGCATGAACTCCATTTTGGAGCGAGGCAAAAACGTGTTTCATTATACAGACATATTTCATGAGGCGATTCTTTTAAATATTCCCAATCTTCAATGAACGGAATATAAAGTAAAAGTCAAACATATCTTTCATTTTATCTGATTGTGGTACATATTTTCCAGTTAAATATTTATCAAAGTAAGTGGCATGCATATTTTGATTTTTCAAGAACAGAATGTTTCGTTACGTTCAATAGCAATGTTATTAGATTCTAGCATGTCCAGTAATTTAATAACATGAAATATAAATTAGTAAATTCAGAGCGATTCTGGAGAATATTTCATGTGATGAGTCGCAAAGAATGTATGTAATCACAGACCCTAATCCAATTGAGTGTTTTTTTCTCTATTGGCCGGCTGAGTTGGGAACATCAATGTCAAGTAGCTGTAATAAATGTTAGTGATATACATTGTTCTAACAGATTTGCTGAAAAAAAGTGGGGCATTAAATTCAATACATTAGTAGAACAAGTTACAGAGCATGTCAGGACATTGAACTCATATTCTTGATTATTTAAAAATCTTGGGTGAGACATGTGAACATAAAATCTCTGAACATAAATTGGCCATAATGATTTTATCAATAGCATTTGAACTATTGGACGTATCAATATGAGTTTTATATGGATGAAACAGATTCTTGTTGAAGTTTTGAGATTTCCATTTCTAAATCTCTGAGCTAATCTTGTATTTCTTAATGTTATCATTATTTGGCAGATTATCATATTCTTTAGTTACATCAATATGAACAAATGGAATATAAATACGTTCTACATCAAAAGGACGAATAAGTACATATCTTCATCATTTCTTGGCAATTCATAAGAACATCTGAAAAGATTAATCCTAATGACAAAGTCTTGAGTCTAATTTTTTTCATCAGCATTTTTCTTTCTTAGTTGAAAGGAAAGCAATAATGTCTGGATGGAACACATTTTAAATGGAAAAACTTGAGACCCTTGTCTTTGCAATTGATTAGCATAAGAGGGCATCTTCTAACATTTTCATAATTGGGACAGGGAGCACTCATATCCTTTAATGGGCATTGGGGCTCACGAATATTTGATAAATTAATTCCAGGTAAAAAAAGCAATTTTGGTCAATTGTAATGCAGAGTTAATGAACTCTTCCAATGGCATTCATGTCGTCAGTTACATCTAACAAGAAACATGAAATAAATTCGACGTCTGAGACCTTCCAGCATTTAAAAAAATGATGGTGTTGCAGGTTGATAACGTTGATTAATCAATTCATCGTGCAAATTCCAGGCAATTCTTCATCTCCATTAGCAAAAATATAAAGCATTAAATGCAGACCTATCTTCAAAGAACTTCTAAATGAACTGGTGTTATCATTTGTTTTCATTGCATATTGGGAGCATAAAAATTTATATGCAGAACAAATGATTTAAATCTAAAATCTTTGGCATATACAAATTTAAATAATTTAATAACAAATTCAAATGAATATTTATTTAAAAAAATCCTTTCTCTATATAGTTATTTTTCTAATAAATAGTCTAATTTATCTTGTAATGAATCAGAATAAATAATTTGGTTTAACATTCTCTTTAAAAAAAGTGAACTTTTAATGAACTCTTTATCTTTATTTAACATAATAGGATTAATCGGTCTGTTAATTTCATTATTTAAATTGTAATATGTTACATTCCCTAAATCTTTTAATGACGTCTTTTGGTACCCTTTTTTTAATATATAAAAAGGGAACTCTTTGAGACCTCTTGGCATAAAAAAATATTATTTTGAACTATATTTATATTATTCTTTTTTTGTTCTTTATATATCGCTGGAACCAATGAACGAACATAAAAATTAATTGTAAAAAAACATTTGATAAAAAAATCATTTTTTTGACATATTATATCGTCATATAAACAGTGGCACAACAGTTGAAATGTATTTTCGATAAATGTATCGAACTATGAAAAAAACAGATTTCAAAAACAGATTTCAAAAAGGAATGATAAAAATCATTCCTTTATTTGACTATATTCTTCAAAAAAACATGGTCAAAATAAATTTGGTCTGGTGAACTGTACTTGAACTTCCTCATATGTACATTTATCGGCAAAAACAGCTTTTGCAGTGTTGCTCATTGTCTTGCATTTGGGATCTTGAATATCTCGAACAGACTGAAAAATTATCATCGGGACATCAATCGTCTAATTTTATAATCAATAGTCAAGAACTCTCTTGGCTGCAAATCGTCCTTTTCATCTTTTTGTCATTGGCATTGTTGATTTACAATTCCTCGTAAAACATCTCTAATGTTGGCAGGGATTCTACGTTGTCTTGCACTAAATAATGAACGAATACGATTTAATGTAGTTACATTATTTGGCGTATGAATTGTACTCATTGACTGTGAACTATTTCGAGATGCTTTAAAGAAACTGAACTCCGTTTGATTACAGACTCTCCAATTAATATATAATCTGGATTTTTGACGCATTGCTCAGTCAAATCAAATTCAAAAATCCACACAATCCTCTGGGATTGCTGCTTTGTACAGCAGGGAACTTTCATCATCAGGGAAAATCGATTCAATTGGACTTCTCAATAGTAATAATTTTCTTTTCTTGTGTTAATTGAATTTCTCTCAAAATTGAGGCATTGTTGTGGCATGTGAGTAATTGTAAATGTGTTTCCCAATTAAATAAGTATGATTATCACTATCGAACTCAAAAACAAAAAAATAATCTTTATAATTATCCTTTATTTTTTTCTATTTTTATTAATTCTTGTTAATCGTTTTTTTCTTTGTCTTGTTTATTGGCAATTCATCATCTTCAAAAAATATGTATAATAAACTGGGCATTTGGCGTGAGCATAATTTCATCTGTATATTCTTTTAATTTAATAATTTCTAATTCAGAATTATCAGTCTTCCCCATATAATAATTCTTTTTCTTTCTTCTACAGTATAATTATACATTCTTACAGGAAATTGGAGCTAGGAATAAAATATTCATATTCAAATTTATCAAAGATTTCATCAGTAGTTATTGATGATAACAGACCTATTATTATGTGCTGCATTCATGAGGGACGAAGCTAAACAGAACAAAAATTATCTAGACCAATTTTTATATAATGTATCTTTTTCGAGGGAGCTGATGGATGTCTAAAGACTCTGTTAAATTTTTTTATCCTTGTCAAAAAAATCTTGTACCCCAATTTTGATTTCAGCACTCTTCATGCCCTGTGGTGTTGGTATCAATGTGTCTTTATGTATGTTTGACACATGTTGGACTTTTGTACTAAAAATAGCACGATGATTGATGGGAGCAATTTTTAATCTCTGAATCTATATTCAATTGGTCTGGTGTTGGAATTTCATCTGTAATAGTACGAAATACAATAGCAGAATTATGAACTTTTATATACAGGGGACCGAGAACCTTCTTCCTTTGTAGTCCTCTTTTAATCACATATGAAGCATCATAATCTAAATCTCGAATAAATGAGCCCTGAGCAGTGAACAATATATGAAAGCGAAATCATCCATTAATATATGGTCTGGTATAGGAAATTCATCTCTCTTGATAATTTTGCTTTAAAAATAGTAAATGCAGGCGGTTTGTCAGCATTTAAATGTATATCTGATGCTCCATCTTCAATAGCATAATTTAATATATCTAAATGAAACAGCTCAATCGAAACCATATTGGACAATCATTAATGGCATTTCACTTTGGGACTCATTCGCAGTCGGACTTGGTGGAAAAATCATTCTCTATAGCATTTGGTAACAATCTTTTATTGGCAGAATTATATATAGCATCTGAACTTTGGTAGTGCATCTTCTTCTCCTTTTATAGTGACATGGGTCATCTGTACTGAACTTTCTTGACATTCACATCTAAGAATGGTGGCATATCGTAATCTTCAAATCCAATAGATTCAGCAGAACTAATTATTTTTCTCTGGCGTAGTATTGAACATTGTATATAGACGACTTTGACTATAGTACTCTTATCTTGATTTTATATGCAATTAATTTCTTCCTATATTCAGCAACGTACTTGGTACGCATGCCGAACTCAACAGCAATATTCTGTGGCGACATCATTTGAACCTGGTCTACGTGGCGACAAAATGGTATTACATAGGCGTTGTCAAAGTGACTCTGGACATATAATAGATAAAGAAATTCTTGGCAGGGACGAGGTCAGGTGAGAACTTTCTTGATGTAATTCCCAGTACGACACAAAATCTCAAAAGCTGTCTAAGAACTGAGTATTCATTTGAACTTTCATATGATGAGCATGTTAAATTAAATGACTCTTATATAAAGCACTCTGAAGGAAGGGCCTGGTATTATGTCCTCAACTAGGCATTTTTGCCAGGAGACTCTCAGTAATATGGATAATCTTCTAAATTTAAAGCATTTGTATTGGCTATATAAACGGCTACATAATTGATTGTTAATAATTGAGACACTTAATCTTTGAGTCGACTCGGTGCCTATCATCATCTGTAATTATGGGACTGAACTAATTTAGTCAGAACTTAAATATATAAATTGAAGTCTAATGGAACTCTCAGGCAATCCCATGTTGTACATTTTATTCAATTGAACTAATGAGAACACGTCCTTTGTCTAAAAGCAATAGATAATATATTAATGGTAGGGACGTTTGAAATCTATATAAAAATTCTAAAAATCTGTATGTAAACAATGTAGTATAACGTTGTTTTAGTCCCTATAATCAATAGTCTTTGTTCCAAAAATAAACTCGAACTAATAATCGTGATCTATCCTTTTCATCTAATATGGCGTTGTATCCAATTTTGGGGCAGTGAGTGCCCGATCTGTCATGCTCATGAACTAGTGGTGAGCTCTCGTTTGGACCATCTTAGTATATCTATCCTTATTATGGAAAGCTTCCTTATGAACTTTGAGATTGTTTTGACTGGGCAGAACTTTCGTCTTTCGAACTGTTCTAAATGTTTGAGGACCCCTTAGCATATAATGGGTCATTCTTTCTAGTACTCTGGTGAGCATATTTTTCTTCCCTCGATTGGACCTCTCTTGGGCTAGACACTTATTCGCTCGTAAATAAGTCTTATTCAAAAAAATCAGTGAGGCCATTCCACGGCTATAATGGAACTCATCTGTCGCTCATTAGTGAACTGAACCAATTTTAATCTATCTATTCTCTTCTGTAATAGATTATTGAACTCTTCTATGTCTGTTTCAGCGAACTCTGAGTCATTCTCAATTATAGCATGAATTGATTTATTGGCATCACTTGTATTTATATAATCTGGGCCCAAATCCTCATAGAACTTTCAATCTTCATGAACTCCTAGCGTTTAGACCTAATTTCAGTCTCTTCAGAACAAACTTTAAATCTAAATCTAATGTAGAACAGGATCCCTTAGGTGAACTAAATCAAAAGACTAATAATTGTGCTTTAATCTCATTATTAGTGATCCCTCAATCTTTTTCTTCGGGAGCATCTTTTTGTAGAGCACTTTTGGAACAAACAGTTGACAATAAATCGAAACTCTTCTTCATCATCGTCCCATGGCACTTTGATTTGAACTGTCTGAGTATGAGTACTCCTTTGAAATTTTTTTGAAAACACTCTAGACTCGTATGTCATATTATATTTTGACAATTTGTTAATATTGTTATACCCGTTATCACGAAATATATGAAAATTTTGTCTTTTTAATTTAATAATATCATCTATTTTATTTCAGTATTTTTTTCGTTATATATATTATATGTATTATATCGTTTAATTCATTTCAGAACTTTTATGCAAAATCTTCTCAAAAAGAACGAGAAAAGTAAAGCGTATGTATTTCAGAAAAAGCCCTAAAGGGCATGCATGTGGGGCTGAACCTGAGGATCGTTTCGGTGGCTCATCGAACTAGTTATAAGTGAACATCTTGGCAAAAGTAAGTTATTATAGTTAAGGCATAATAACGCAGTGCGGGGCTGACGCATGGGCATAGAACTATTCAGTTTGAATAAGTTATAAGTGGGACAGTTAATGCGTTGGCGGTGGCGTGGCGGTGAGCGTGGAGTGAGCGGCGGGTATGTAGTGATGCGTTGGCGTAATTTAGTATTGAACATAATAGTCGGCGCAGGGACGTATTGAGCGAGTAAATCAGGCCTGGACCTCTCATAGACATGCAATGTCATTAAGTAACAATGAGATGTAACGTTAGCACTAATGATGGATTGGCAACAATGTATATGAGAGGGACGGTGCATGAGCTAAGATAGTATGAGGCAAGAAATGGGGCGTCACGGTGTGGCGGAAGCGATACGAGGCCGGTTGGTATCGACGACAGAAATAATGAGTAATGTGTTACAATGAAGAGTGTAATGTGTTAAAAAGAAATCTAATATAAAAATTGAGCATATATAAAATGGAAATGAATGACTAAGATTAGTTGTAGATTATAAATAGATTTGAGCATAAAAAAATAGTGCAGTCGATAATATGTGGTTGGGGCATATAAAAAAAGGTGACGTAAGATAGGGCAGGGTGAGAAGTGATAAAAATGTGATAGACGGAATAAGAGAATAAAATAAATGGACGTATTGAATATTGGCATGGATTGGCAGTATAGCAAGTAGTCGAGCAGTCAGGGAAAGCAGTAACAGTGGTGGCAGTGGAGTGGGAGGTGGGAGAGTGGTGGGCAGGGGGCAGGGACAGGTGGTGGTTCTTTTTTTCTTTTTTTGTTTGGGATATATAGTAGTTTTTCTTTTTTTTGTGGAGTTGAGCATGAACATAATTTTCTTTTTTTATTTTTTTGTGTGGACGAGCAAATATAAGGAGTAATATAATATTTAATCCATGTGTAGTAATGATTATGATTAGCAGACTTGAGCAGCAGTATTTATGGCATGAGTTATAGCATTTCAGAACTTTTAGGTTTAGCATTTTTAATTTCAGTATTGACATGTAGCATTTGTAATTAGTATTTCTTTAGAAGAATAAGCGGGAGACCTAGTAATAACATTTAAGTTTTATGTTAAGAAATGGCATAGAGCAAGTATGAAAAAGCAGATTTAATAGTAATGTTATCCTTTTTTTCAGTTAATTTTTTTGAATGAGTGGCAAAGGAATAAATATTAAGTAATAGTATTTTTTTAGTATTAATTTTTTTGATTGAGACTTTTGTCAAGTAATATAATTTTTGATTTGAGTATAAGTTATAGTAGTGTAAATAAAAAAATCATTTAGTATTAGTAGATGATTTTTCTTAGTTATATATTTATCTTATTTTAATTAATATTAGTTCAAAATCTTGTTCAGCATTGTTCCATTTTTTTGAATGGGTTTTCACATTCGTAAGGCATTAGTAGTTTTTTTCTTTTTTTAGTTAGTAGAAATATATAATTATACAGACTCAAATTAGATTAGATAGTTGAGTATTTATATAGAGATTCAGTTTTTAGAACATCGTAATAAGTATTAGGAACAAATTCAGTAGAATTGTAATTGTAATATGAATTATGAAGCTGATAAGGTGAGGTTTTATTTCAGCATCTTTGTTTAAGTACAAGTCATGTAATAACAATTGGATATAGACAATATAAATATATTTATAGTAATGTTTAAAGTACGATTTCAAGTTAAGTAAATCATTAAATGATTTAATTTTTGATAGATAGTCTTTCCATAGTTTTTCATAAAAAAATATTATGAACTCTAGGGGAAGTTTTTTTGTATATTTATCAAAGAGAATTGTGAGCATGTCAAGTCGTTTATCATTTGGGTTAAGGAAATGGTTTAAGAATAGTTCATCATCAAAGTGTGAGTCGAGTTGAAAATTTTTTTAATATTAGTATAATTTTTCATTTTTAGTAACAATGTCATAGATTGAAGTCATAGTAATTAGTCTTTCTTTTAAAATAGTGGTTGTTCAATTGGCTAACAATTGATAGAGTTTATTATCATAAGAGAATTGTTGGTTAGAAATAAAGCAAGTCAGGTCGTCTAAAATCTTCATCATAGACAATTTTAAGTTTTTTTCTTTGTGCATATTCATCTCGTTTTAAAATAACAATAGCATAATCATCATAGTTAGTGATTTTTTTATTTGATTAGGTGTAATATTGAATGAAGTATGGATTTTTTTGTAGAGTTTCTAGTATAATTTCTTTTGGAATATTCATAGTTAGAACCTTTTTGTTTTTGTTTTTATCTTCTAGTTCCCATCGAATTGTTCTCATTTCGTTCCAATCAGAACTGATGTAGCATACAATAAAAACATTAACATCGTTGAGCAGAGCATATAAATTTCGTACATTTGTTTTGTTATCAAATTCAGGTTTAGCATAAAGTGCAACATCAAATCCTTTTTCTAATCGCATAAGAATACAAGTCATTTGGGAATGGTTAAATTCAGGTTTAGCATAAATAGAAACATCGAAGTTTCTTTCTAGTCCTAAGCAGAATCGGCCGCATTTGTTGCGAATTAAAAATATGTCTTAGCATAAACAGAAACATCTAATGGGTGACAGAACTATGCGGATTTGTTCCATTTGTGTATAATCTAATTTGGGGTCAAGATATGAACTATAATTGATTTTTTTGAACTTTATGAACATATAAAGTTCTTTCATTTGTTTTTTTATCAAAAGATTTTAAATAGACATCAAAAGTTTCAGCATCTTTTAAGTTATCAAATTCCAAATTATTTGAACTATAAAAAGTTTTAATTGTCATGTTTATTTCCTCTTATTTAATTTATTATATTAAAAATAATTTTATAATTGAACAGTCATTAGTTTCATAAGTTGAAGTTTATCTTCATCTGAGCAATTAAGTGAATCATCAACATTCTTCAATTCTGACAAAAGCATTTTCATCTTTTTTTAGGTTTAGGCATGTAGAAAGTTTTTTTAATTTATAATCATTCAATGGTAAGTCAGATTTATTTAGAGCATCAATAGGGCACATCAATAAGTTCAGGTGTAATGTTGAACTGGGTCTTTTTCAATTCCAATAAAGTAAATATTTGGTTCATCATAGAAGTGTTTAAAGGAGCTCACAATAGTAGTCAAGTTCTTCTTTGTCATAATCTACAAAAAGCAAACACAATAGCATCAGATTTATGCAAGTTAGCTAAATAACATTATAAATCTTTCTATTGTTTAATGAGATAGGTGACAAAAATCAATTGAAAAAGTTTTTAGACATAGTAAGCAATTCCTTTCTGGTTTTATTTATTCTTTTTTTGCTAAAGATGAGTGGTAAAGGTATGAACTCTTTTTTTCGAAATCTGAACTTCATTAAGAATTTTTATTTAACATTTCCAAAAGTATTTTTTTACATTAAGGAAGTATGATAGAGCATAATCAATTGGGACAAAAAAGAAACTTCTTTAGTTGGTAAGATTTTATTTAGTTCGGTTTTTAGTTTAGCATATTGCTGCTTTAGTGATAATTCCTTTTTCAATTGGAGATTAGCATAATATAACAAATATGAATCTTTTTCGAGATAGTAAGGATTAAGTTTAAGTGAACTCTTCACAAATTCCTTTCAAATCTAGCAAATCATCTTCAGTTACGAAGTAATAAGAGTTATTATCAATTCCATTTTGAACATTATTAACAGACAAGCATGGATTTGATTGAACTTTTGAGCAGTCAACAACTGTTCAAAGATAGTATAGAGTTTTGAATAAATATTTTTGTAGTGGTTGAATTTTTTTCTTTAGTCATAGTTTCGGGAATGTTCCAATCTGTCAAAGCGAAGTCAAAATTCCAGCATTAGTTTTGAGCAATTCTTTTTCAGCATAGTATTCAAAGAGCTTGATTAGCATAGTAATAGTCAATAGCAGAGAAGTCATTGAACTTTTTTTGTTTTTATAGATGAATATCTGAAACTCATTTTAGTTCTCCATTTCTTAGTAATTTGTTATTTATTGTATTTTTTTCTTTTAGTTCTTCCATATGAACTTTAGCAATTCTTGAGTAGGTTTATAGAAATAAACATTCAAAGAAGTTCACAATTTCGGACCTTTTTCAATCAATCCATATTCAATTAGAGTATTTAGCAATTCAGGGGCATCGAGCTGGAATAGCAACAAGTTCTGAATCAATTTCATTTTCAAATGACTCATCTTCATCAGGTAACATGCTATACAGTGAGCTGGTTCACAGTAATCTTCAAACAACTTCTTGAATCATGATAGCGATTGCATTAGTATCTTCATAGCGGTTAAGTAGCAAGTTGAATTTTTGAATCTTCGTAAGTAATGTTTTTCTAATTGCATTGTTTTTTTATTCTCTTGATTTCGTTTTGTTTTATTATAGTTATATAATACAATAAAATATACGAATTATCAACGGTTTTTGTGTAAAAAGTTTTAAAAATTTAAAAAGGAGCATGTTATATAGACCTTTATTTTTCTTCAATCAATTTTTTTAGCATTTTCGAGTGAACTCTTCATCAACAGTAATTCCTTTGTTGAAGTTTACGAAAGCATTTACAAAGTGTTTTTCATGTCTGGGCGTTCATAAAGCATTATCGCATATTTTTTTGTGTAAGAACAAGTCCGACAATATTACGGTGTAGGATTTTGCGTTTGTCATAGTTTAGCAATTCTTCAAAAAAAGCAATCCATTTACAGTAATTTTATTAGCAAGAAATTCGTAAACAGTTTGAAGTCGTTGTTTTTCCATCTAGCACTCATAAATGTGTTTTGGCTACAAATAAAATGATATATTTCATTTCTTCCATAGGCATCATATTCCCCAGTAAAGTCATGGAGTTTGATTAGTTCCAAAAAAATAAATCATAATCTTTCTTAGTATCAAAAAAACATAGTAGCATATTTATATTTTTTTTAGTCATTTTATTTTTCTCTTTTGTGATTCTTATTAATCAATTCTCAGGGCATTTTTAGGGCGTTCTGCTGTAAGAGCGATACATTTATCGAAAGTACAGTTTGAGGCGTTTTTAGCGTTGCTTTATACGACGATATAACAATATTCAAAAATCAGTCTAAGTAATAGCAATAAGAGTAGTTTTTACAGTTTATTCAAGTGGAAATTTAATATGGAATTTCTATTAAATATAAATAATAATTCCTTTAAATTCTGATACAGTTGATAACTCTTTTTAACAATGAAAATGCACCATTTTCTAGCGAAGAACTTCGTGATAATATGCCCATATGGAGGTCAAGATAATCTTCTTGAGTTTCTTGGTGTTCTTCATGTTTCAAGTAATATTTAAAGACTTCTTCTTTCAAGAATTGAATAATCTTTTTGAGTGTCGAGACCCATTTTTGAACTTTGTAATGGAATAAAAAGTGAACGATAAGAACGTGCAGCCTTTTAAGATTTCGTCTTTGAAACAGTTGATTAAGGTGTTATTCATTTCTGCAGGGTGAACTTTCTTTTTGGTTTGGGTCTCATCTTTAAAGGGACCATATTTGTTTCCTCTTTTTCATATTTTTATTTGTTAATCAGATTTAAGAAAGTTCAATAAATTCATGGAGCTTTTTCAGGGGCAATATTTTTTTAATTGATTTAATAATGTCATTTATTGCATTAAAGACTACTATAAGTTCTGCACGTCGAACTCATCTTTGACGAGAATTTCCTTTTGTCGGTTTCTCTTCCTCATTTACAATTTTTTTCATAAACATAATAAGTTTCAGAAATTTTAGTCAAAGAAATTAAAGACCCCTTTTTAGGGTGGCTCATTATACAGTCAGAACTTCTCTTATTGTCGAACATTTAAAGCATACTTTTGCATTTTCAAGTGTTTTTTTGGTCGTTAATATTTAGGACCTTTATAGGAATGAGGGACCCTCTTAAATTTTGCGACAATCCATCGCACTAGTTTGAACTATTAAAAAAATTTTTCTATATCAACATTATTCATTTTGTTAATCCTTTCAGTCAATTGAATAAACAGAATTACATTAAGAATTCTTTTTCTTTAATTTATTTAGTTATATTATATAATAAAGTTTTTGTTTTTTTGCAAAAAATATGAGATGTAAAAACATCTCTTATTTTTTTATTTTGTGTTTTTGATTTTTCTTTTTTTGAATTTTTTTCAAAATATAGTTTATATTTTTAACTAAAAAAAGAAAAAAAGAGCAAAAAAAGTTGACCTTTTATTTTGCGGTTGTACAAATTCTGTTTCTGGTGTTGCTGAATCTTCTTCAACAATTTTAGCTAGTAATCTTCTTTAGGGAGTAAAACTAAGGTATCAATATTAGTAAATTCAGAACTTTTATCATTAAAGATAATAATGATTTTTTTCTCCATCCCAAAAAAATAAGCACGCAACAGAATAAAGCAAATAAATCTTTTAGTGGTAAGAACTTTTGATGGGATTTTAGTGTGTGAACTTTTGCAATCTTTCCAATTGGTGAAAATGATTTGTTCAACTCTAGAACTTTATCAAAAGCAAGAAGTTTATTATATAATTTATTGTTATAATATTTTACAGATTGTAGGAATTTTGGTAAATCTTCTTCTTGATAAGACTTAATTAGTCAGCCCATCATAGCAAGTGGTTTTAAAAATTCAGTAAATCTTCTACAAATTTGCATCATCAAACGCATATTCTTTAATATATTTGAACTGTTAAGAAATATTCAGGGGTGAGACTTTAGTTAAAGGATTAACATAATTGCTAAGATGAGATAGTCCCAGTATAGATTAAACATTTAAATTTTTCACCATCATTTGGATATTTACAAAGGTATTTATCCTCTAAATCGGATATTGTTTTCGGAATTGCATTTTAATCTTTCCATATGAACGGGCTCGTGGAGTATACCCTCATTCTTTCTGAACATAAACACGGGAAAATCAGGTCCCCTACGCATCACTTGGAATATGCGGGACTTTTTAATTGTTTCTTCTGTTTCAGCATTTCGTACATAATAAAGATTGACGAAGTCTTTGTCATTCTTTGATGTAAATAATCCTTGTCCGTTTCGATAGACTCCATGAGATAAGTTTTTGGATATTCCATTATTTCATCCTTCTTTCTTTTTATCTTTAGTTATATATTACAATATAAATTTTTAACTTGTCAACAATAAAATAAAAAGAAAAGAGCAAAAAAATATGCTCTTTTGGCAGTTTAAGTTTAAAGCAGTTCTAGGGGCATTTTTTTAGTATCCTTGATGGTTTTATCGAAAAAAACAGTTTCAGACTGTTTTTAGCGTTGATTATATGACGATATAACACATATTAAATCAAATGAGAGAAATTTAACTTATTTTCATTTTTCTTTTTACCAAAATATAGAAAAATATTTTTCAAGCAATTTTTCAAAAATCCTTAATAGTTAGTTTTGAATTAATTTTTAGAAAAAAAGTTTCAGATAACAGAAATGTGTCGGACGGGCTTGTTTCAAAACAACTTTTCATAAGGAAAAAAACTTATCTAATTTGTTTTCCTTATTAGATTTTGAAACCTCAATCATGAAACCCCTTCTCTTTGCTCATAAGATGGAAATGTAAAGACCGCTTTATAAACTTCAACTATTTGCTCTGAATTATTAAATAAATATTGTTTGTTTTTCTTTAACAATATAATTTAGTAAAGTTTTTGAGAGGAATATTTTTTTATTTTCATATGTTTCCATAAAGTGATTGAACTTTTTAATGAATTTTTGGAGTAAATTCAAAGGATTTAGAACTTCAATAAAAATCTTTTAATATTTTTTTTCTGCCATAATAAAATCTCTACTTTCTTTTTGTACCTTTATATTTATATGTTTTTTTGAGATTTAGTCCTTCTTTTCGTCTTATTCCAACTTCAGTAATGAAGTTTTTTTGTATTCACGAAGCACGTTTTGACGAATTAAATTTTTATCCGGCAAAATAGACTTTAACAAGATTTAAAAATTTCTGTAACAGTAAATTCATATCCAAGCATTTGGAAAAAGTTTGGACTTCCATGAATCATGACCTTGCATACGAGAAATGAACCCTTGAATCAAATCATAATGGTCAAAAAGCAAAAATCATCTTTAGTTAGTAATTTGTTACCATCGTAAAATTCATTATCTTTTTACATTTAGCTGTAATAAGTTTAACTCAAGTGCATCATCTTGTGCTTGCATTTCTAAAAACTTGTTCATATGGAAGATAAACAATATAACCAATTGTGATAATCCAAGTTCGTGGGTCACGTGAGCGTTGAAACAGTTTTTTTAATTGTTCAATCTGTTCTAAGTTAATAGTAATATTTGTTTCTTCTTTTTGACTCACGTAGTACAGCTTGTGCGCTCTCATGAGACCCAACGAGCCACCCGGTAAAGCATATTTCAAACGATATGGATGTGCTTTTCGTTGAATCATAAGTAATTTAAGTTCATTATCAATGAATGTAAATGCAGTCATGTCTGTAGTAACAGAGGGACGTTCATATGTTGGCAAATCTTGCATCTTATACCAATCTAAAAAAATTCTGAACTCAGAAGAAATTTGTTCGTAATAAGTTTTTTTCTTCTTCTCTTGAGTTAAATTTAATTTTTCTTCATTTTTTTCTAACTCCTTTCGTTTTTTTATTATAAACTTATCTCAATAATAAGTCAATCTTTATTTAGTACTTTTGAACCCAATTGTGCGACGACAATGGCTATTCAATAGGTAAACCCAGTACATTCCTTGAATATGAATGTTGGTTCCCCACCATAGATAGATTGAAAACACGTTAGTCAAGACCCATAATAGCCAAGACAAGTTAGCAAAACGTTGAGTTTGTCCGATTTGTCCAGCAACATGGACCATTTGTAAGAGCATCTCTAAATGGACGAGCAGAACGATGCCTTGGAAGAAGAATGCATACCTAACAAGCAACAAAGATGAGAGCAAAGTATTTAACGTAATCCATGAATGACTCTTTACGAGCAACAAATTCACTTGTTTCAGTGTTTTTTTAATACGAGCAGTTAGTCAACATAAATAGATTGGTTGCATAATCACATAAAGACTGCAATCATGAACTTCTCCATAGAATAAGTTAGACAATGATAAGTAGAAGTAAATAATATTAGAAATTAACTCAAATAGGAAAGTGACTTGCACGACTTCTGCTACAAGAATAACACATAAGATGACGATTAGAACTGATGTTGAAACTAAGTAATCATGTTCATTTCGACTTGTAAATTCTAAGATGATTGGAACTGAAGCAAGTAGTAAGTATAAACCAGAGCCCGAGACTTCGATTGCAAAGAAATCATCAAAGATTCCTTTTAAAAACTTTCTTAAATCCAAGTTCTTTTGCTTTTAGCATGTAATAAGATTAATATTTTTGAGGGATAGACTGCAATGTTTGATTGTAAATTTTTTTCATAGTTAGTACCCTTATAAATTGTTTCAATTTCTTTAATGAACTTTGTTATAGTTACTGAGATAATCTTCATCAAGGAAGATTAATTTAGTATTAGAATGATTTTCTTTAGTAATTTGCAAAAGATAATCAGTAAATGCTTGTCTGATTTGTTCATCTGCCATTGTCATGTCACGGGACATCATCAACATATTCACAGTTGGTTGTACAAATAAGATTAAATCCCATTTTTTTCTTTAGTGAGCAGTGATTTATAAAGATGTTCAACGAGCTCAATGTCTAAATCAGTATCAGATGAATCACCAAGTAGTAATCGTAATATGAACTTTTGTTACAGTTGAATTTGTATCAGCAATAACAAGACCTTTTATTTTCTTTTTGAGTCAATGAACTTTAGAAGTTTGAGCATATTGCGCATCAAGTAAGTAGAAATAATCTTTAGCAGTAAGTTCATCATCTCTAACATTATTAGTTGTTTGATGACTCTCTAGCATATTCTAGAACTTGTTGGTGCAGAGTAGAATAATCCTAAATCCTTAACAAGAGTAGTTTTTCCATTAGAAGCAGGACAAGAATTAGAACTTTCTTAGTAAAATGTCTTTTAAATGGTTGAGCAATATATTTCCAATATTTAAAAGATTCTCTCGAATTAAAGCATGCCAATTCCAAAGTTTCTTTCTTCTGATTGAGTTTTGAGAACGTTTTTTTGAAGTTCTTCAACATATTCATCTTCATTAACAAAGAATAATAAGTTATCATCTTTATTAGTATTAGAAACTTTGAAAAAGTTCATCTGGTTTTTAAACGTCCCGGGCATCAGGCATTGATGGCATATTTGACTCATCTAATTTAGGGGAAACTCAACAAGTGAATCGTCATTAAAAACTCTCTAATATAGCGGAAGCGTTTTTGAAGTGATAATCCAATTTGAGTCTACGATTAACTCAGACAAACAACGAACTGAACTTTGTTGCAGATACGTTTGAGCTAATGATTAGGTCAATATGAACTTTGGTGCATAGGAGCAAATGTTCCAAAACACAATTCCTGACTTTTTTTCATATGGTTTACCTACAAGTATCAAATTTGATACTTCCCTTTTTTTAAAAAAATTAAATAAAGTTTTATATAAATATCATTTTTTTATATTTTCCTTAATTATATTATTCCATAAATGAACTCTAAAGTCAATTATTTTTACAAAAACTTTTTTTAAAAAAATAAAAAAATCAGCAATTAGAGCGATTAGTTATATGGACATAAATTTTTTTACTCTATTAGTAAAATCTGAGCCAACAGCATTTTTTTAAAGAATGTTTCAAAACGGTCTTCTTTTTGGAGTAAAGAGATTCATGAATAACAAATCTGTCAGTATAGTTTAGTAAATTCTTTAATTCTTCAGTTCTATCTTTATCATTTTTTTGATTTATCCAAATGTGAACAGCAGTAATTACGTACGAACAATTCTTTATAGCAATCTTCTAATGATTCTTTGAGGCATGATTTTTTTCATAATTAAAAAGTTCTGTTGTTTTTTTGGCGGAATATAATATAATCCCGAGCGAGCAAATTTAGTTGCATTTCTCTGTAATGTGAAATAAATTGTTGTTTACATGTAACTTATTGTAATAATCAATAAGTGAGTTGCAAAGTAATACTCATGTAGAGGACAGACCCTAATTCAACTGAATTGTTGAATTAAGTACATTCGTTAGAAATGACACAATTTGACATTTCCTTTAATGGCATTTGACTTTTTCTTTTTATTTCTTTTTGTGGATTTTTGGTTTGGATACTCTTAGTCTTTAGCTTTTTAGGTAAAGATTTTTTTAAGTTTAATATTAGTAGAACGAATGGCAATATTGATAGCAGTATAAATCTCTATCAATCTTTCAAGTTGTAAATTCAACAATTCTATCTTGAATTAGCAATTTCTTTTTGTGATTGGATTTTCTTTGGTACGTGTTAAATGCAGAAACTTTTTCCACTCAATTCCATACATAGTGAACTTTTTCTATAATTTTAGAATGAATTTGAGAATGATTCCATTTGGCCTGTGAATTTAAATCGAGATAAATCTTCAATATGAATAGTTTTAGGGGCTCTGTTCTAATGGCAATTTCACAATTTTCATTGAAAGAAGTTTTGTTTGATAATCTTTAGTATTAGTAATTTTATTTGTAATATTAGAATAAAGACTTTTCCAAATTTCATATTTAGGTAGAAGTTAATCTTAAATCTTCATAAGATTTAATTTTTGTTGTATAGGATTTGTTTATTTTCATAAAGTCTTTTGATTTTATATTCTGTTTCTTGAACAGACTTTGTATTGATAGACCATTGTGGAGATAAGCATTTTTTTATCCATAACAACAGGACTAAAATAATTTGATTTTTTTCCAATGTCTATACTAAAAATCTTATCTTCTAATTCATAATCCCTGAACTCATATACATAAGAACAAATGCAATATATTTTCATCTCTTTTTCGTTTAATAAATCTGGAACCATAATTTTCAAAGCCATGAATCGTGAATCTATGCGACTGGAAAAAAATTATCTCATAGTCTATCCAATCTTTTTTTACTGAACTTTTATTTCACAAACATTAGCATTTTTCATTCTGAAAAAAATTGTTTTTCTGAAATTGTATAATCAAGGACGAATGTGAGAACTGTGGTAATTCAGGTATTTTATTGACACGTTTAATATTAGCAATTCTATTTCTTGTTGGATAAAGATTTAATTTATGCAATGAATCGAATAACTCTTCATTTATGTTAAAAATCGTTTTTTTAAGCAATTCATTCCAAATGATGATTGGGAACTCTTTTTGGACCTAATTCTCGTCTAATATTTTCAAAAAAAGAATATACAGGGTGGCAGAACTATTATGTAATTTCAATCTTTTATTCGGAATTTAGGACATCTCTCAAATCTCATCAAATATCATCTAAGTTTTTGAAAGGTCTATATCATCTAATATAGTCGTGTTTCATTATTAGAAAGAATAAAATTCAATTCATCTTGTAAGAAATCATAAATAGGTATAAGTTCTGATGGCATATTTATATTAAAGAACTTTTCAATGAACTTTTTCTTTTTCATTTTGAGTCCCTTTTATGTTATTTATTGTTGGCGTATAACAAATTTTTTTAATTTATTATCAAATAAAGATAATCAAAAAGTTATAATAATTTACAAGAAATATCTATAAAAAAGTTTCTTGAGCTCTATTATATAAGGAATAATTTCCTCAGGAGTTCCATAAATAAATTCATGGTCAGTGAAGTCCATAATAGTTACAAGGCATAACAAAGAACTGTCTGAGCAGGGGCTGGACTGAGTAATAAAGCATTTATGAATTCTTCATAAATATTAACAACAAAGGGCGCATAAAGGGACTTCTAATTCTCGTTCAATTAAAATTTTTTTGAACCCATTTATTTTTTTCTCAAAAGATTTATTATAGTAATCTTTTTAATTCTGACAAATCTTTAAATGGACATTTTTCAGAATCAGAACTTTTATAAAATCATTCCATTTATATTTATGAGTCATACATGATCCCTATTTGAACTGTGATATTTTTGTGAACTCCTGAGTTGTGTTCTGCTTTACAACATTTTATAAGAATCATTTGTATCAGAAAGCATTTAACATAAGATTATCTTTGATAAGCTAAAAATGTTTGGCAAATCTTTGATTAATTTTGCATTTTCAATTTTATTTAAATAATGTACTAAGCGATAAGAAAAAAATTAGATTTTTTTCTTTTTCAAGCGTGATTGAGAACATTTTGTTGAACTCCTTAAAAGAATTAATCAATTCATATTCTGGTAAATCATCTTTGCATAAGCGAAAATCCATCTATTAATAATGTGTATTTTTTTCATTTATTTTGAGCTATAAATAATCGAACTTTTCACATTTTTCATCAATAGAAATCATGTAATCTGTTTCTGTTAAAGAGATAAGTGGCAAACAATTATCTTCAAGAAAAAAATGCGTTTGGTAATTCCACAATAGATTCAGCATTTTTGAATACGATTTTTTTAATGATTCTGAACTCATCTGAGTAAAGTTTTTTTAGAATATTTTTTTACAGGCGTTACAATATTGTCTTCAGTTGGTTCAATCTCGATTCCATTCGAACTTTTAAAAAAATTCCATTGTTATTTCCTCGTTTCATTTCCTTTATGTATATATGATACAACAAAAAAAGATTGATTTGTCAACAATCTTTTTATTTATTTAAACTTTTTTTAAATGATTTAATTTTGCAACAGATTTTTTTCATTAAATGTTATTTCCAAAGTCTTAGGATTTAAAAATCACATCATTAAGGTCTAAGTTAAATCCATATAAGATGATTTTTAAATCATTAATATTCTTTTTAAAAAAATCTTTTTTTGCTTTATAACTGGAATCTTAAAAATCTTTTAAAAGGTCTAAGTAATCAATTGGCTAAAACAGTGGGAAAGACAAGACAAAATTAATAAAAATAATGAGAAACCAAAGGGGATGATTTTAACATGAATCACATAGAAAATAGCTTTAAAGCAAAAAAAGAACTGCGCCCATAAAAACATACGGGGTTTTTCCTAAATATAAGTATTTCCCTTGAGTGTCATAATTCTCTTGAAGTCCTTTGTGAACACTTTAAGATAATTTTTTTCATCATTTCAGTTCTTTATTACGAGCAATAAAATTCATATTAGTGAGCTCAATAAAGTTTGTTAGCAGATTTAGAAATAAACACTTTTACAACAAACAATACAATCAGGCAAAAGATAAATGAACTATCTTGTTCGAGCATATATAAAATAAATGTAACAAGAGCAATCGTGCATCAAGCAATGAGTGAGCAATAGTGTGAACTGAGGCATTTTCATGAGATTGAATCCAGTAAATCTTAAAAACTATATCCAATGGAAATCGACAGAGCATGTTGATACAATAAATGTTAGCATATTTTTTTCCCTCCTTTTTAGTTCCAAGTAAGCAAAGTCCAGTTTTGAGTGAACTAGCAATTTCTTGAGCACGTTCTTCAGCATGAAATACATCATTGAGCTGGGGGCGTAAGTTGTTTCTGTTCCGATTGCAGTTTTAAAAGTTCCAATAATTTTTCATTTGTTTTTCCTCATTTCATTTTCTTTATATATATATGATACAACAAAAAAATTTTTCTCTTGTCAACACTTTTTTTTAAAAAAAGTTTTTTTAAGCAGTTAGTTCTTCGATTTGATACTTTCATGAGTAGGACACCTTTGTAACGTACGTGTTTATAACTTTTGACATTGCAGCATGATAATAAGATTTGCCAGAAGATAAAAATAAATTCCTCATTATTATCACCTTTGTAAATTTTATAAGGTACATAATTTCTTAGTGTGCGTTTAGAGAATTTTTTTATGTTGGTGTTGTTCAGATGGACATGTTTAATTCATAAAGTTTCATTTCAAAAATCATAGGGCCCATCATTAAAATCTTTTTCCTTGGACTGATAAGGCATAATGAACAAGTTCATGTTTTAACGTGTCATAAACATCTTCTAAATCATTCACAATAAAAAGCAGACAGAAGGTGTTTCTTGGATAATTCAATTTTTACAGGCATAATATTGTCAAAAAAATGTACGTTTTGCCATATAACGATTTGAGTGTGCGTCAAACGACATTTATCTCAATAGGAATTTCAAGTTTCATATTAAAAATTTTTCCATTAGGAATTCATTAGCAAAGAGCTTTGATCGTTTTTAGAAATTTTGGAAATTCTTTTGATTTTTTTCATTTGTTAATTTTTTTCATATTCTGTAATTGTTAATTTCTTTGGCTGTTTTTGTCATAATTTTATCCCCTTATTTAACTTGATTAAATCGAGCAACCATTTCCTTAGTAACAATAGTGGAGTAGAGTTAAGGATTGCTTCCTTGATAGGTTTAAATTCCATAACAATTGGTTCATTCAAAAAAATGATTCAATGTAATAACGGAGAGCTTCATTTGTTTAGAAGTAATTTTCTTATAATCTGTAATAAGAGTAATTGTATTTCACACTTTTTGTTTCCAACTTAAACATAATTGAATCCTCGTTTTCATTTCTTTATAGTTATATGATACAACAAAGAATATCTTTTGTCAACCATTAAATACAAAAAGAACTATTTAAAAATAGTTCTTTAGTTTTGTGATAAGTGAACATGTAATAAAATTGAATGAGTTAAGAATGGATTTTTTTATTTAAGAATGGATTATTTGAGATTTCATCAATCGAACTATGTAGTTCAATCGTAAGAGAATTTTTTTTAGTTTTGAACAATAGTTTCAAATTTTGCATGAGCATCATTTCGAGAATCTTTTTGAAGTCTCTTTATATAAGTCATAACTTAAAAATTTCTTGTTCCTTTAGAACTTTCTAAAATTTCTTTAAATCTCTTAATCATATTAGGAGTAGAATAGCGAACTAGAAATCTTTTCGAATAGAATATTAAATAATTCTGATTCATTGTTAGTGTTTGAACTCATAAATAGAATTATTGGACTGAATTATTGTGATTTACAGTTGAGAGTGAGATTAAATATTTCATAATTGAGACTTTCTAAAAGGGGCATTTTTAGGGGCATTTTTCGTGACGTCGATACATTTATCGAGAGCTACAATTTTGCGTCTTAGTGTTGTTTATGTGACGATATAACAACATTCAAAAATCAGTATGAAGTTATTTTTTTAATTTTTCTTTTTTTGATTTGCAAAAAGATTTCTGATTAGTAATGTAATTGCTGAGGGAAAAAAATTTTCCCAAAAGATAGTTTAGGTAGAAATGTAAAAACATGAGAAAAATTATAACCAAAAATCCAAGCATATAAGGTAGTCCTATTAGGGAAAAATAATTAGTAATGTTGATGGAATAATTTTTACAATTTTAATTAATGAAAATTTCTTTTTTTATTCATCTTTTTAATCTCTTTCTTTTTAAAAATTTCATTTTTGAACTCTAATTCTATTGAGAACCCCGTGTTTTCAGAACGAACAGGAGCGATGGGCATTTTTATAAATATCCCAATAAGATGGATCTGTAAGTTCTATTTCTACATTAGTGAATTTCTTGGCTGAACTATTAGAGCGTCTGCAATTTAAGGCAGCTTTGTTTCAGATGGCGATTTAATCATAACAAACAATTTAATATGCAGAACTATAATTCCAAGCGTAGTACAGAACTTTCAGGGCAATTCAAATTTGTATTTTTCTGGAATAAGAGTGTTGTTATATTTCTCTACAATTTTTTTGGATTTCTTTATTCATTTTTCAATGTGTCCTTTTATTTTAAGAAACATCATCTTGAACAGAACTGCAAGAGTCTCAGCATTTTTCAATACAATTATTTTGAAAAATGATAAAATCCGAACACATAATCTGAGAACAAGAACTAATAGTTCGAGTTTGAACACATTGTTTTCAATTTTTCTCACACAATAAAAAAATCTACAAAAGTATCCTCAATTGATTTAACAAAGACAGTTCAATATTTCCCATATATATTGCCCAATGATGAACTTTTGCGTTCTAATTTAAATTTGTATTTTTGTGCATGGTGTTATTGTTGTAATTCTTTACAAATTCATTAATTTTATTCATATTATTGATTTTTAGTTACAATAGGAGTAACATAATGTTCAATCAAGGACCTAACAAATTGGCTTTTTTCTTATCAATCATCATATACATCATTTTCAAATCCTCTTTTCATTTGATAAATCCATTATAAGACTTTTTGTTAAATTGTCAACAAAAATAAGAAATAAGCTGATAAATATTGAGCATTTCATTTTCTTAATTAAATTATCTAGTTGTTTCAATTCTCTAAGTGTTAATTTTTTTCAAAATCGACCCAGTAGTAATATTTCGTTTCAATCTTCGAGTAATTTGATTTCGTTCTGACAATTCAGAACTCTTTTTCTTCTTTTTTTCAATTTTAGCAAGTTCTTTATCAATCTTGTCAATAATTGGTTTTTAATGCAGTGAGGGAACTCTCAATTTGAAGTCGATTAAGTTCTGAAACAAAAATTCAAATAATATTTATGTGCATAAAGTTGTGTTCGATAATTCCAGAACAAACTATTAAACAATTGTAAAAATAGCGGACATAAACGTTGTTTCTGTTATGAGCATAAGGACGAGGCGTTAATTTGAACTCTCCTAAATCTGGCGTTCGATTTTGACAAATTGCATAAGTCAAGTCAGGGGAACTTCTGAACTTTCCATCAATAAAGGGCAGTCTATTGTTAGTTAATTTAACAATATATTCTTTTAATAATTCTTTTCTCAAATTCAAATTGGGTTTGGGGCTCTTTTTCATTTGAACTAAATCCTTATCTTTTATTCTTTCTTAATTTATTGTACAATAAAATTTTCGAAATGTCAATAAAAGACAGACTTTACAGACATCTTTTTTTATAAAACATTTTTAATCTAGTAAGAGTTTTATTTATATGTTTATAGAACTCTTTTTATTTCATTTGCATCTTCAGGGCAAAAGTAATGATTCATGATTTTGTGAGATGAATTTTTGGACTAATAAATCCTTTAGATTTGTTATAGTTACATTCAATAAAATGTCATAATTATCCTGTTCTGGGGCATGAATCTGTTAAAATTGTCTGATGGACAATTTAAAAAGTATAAGGAGCATTTATAATAGTAATGGCGAATTTAAGTTCAGATTTGCATCTATCAACAAGTTTATCTATATCTTTGAACAGTGTAATAAGAATAGTTTTGAATAAGCAATTGATAAAAAGTATTCTTTGACGAGACGAAATATATAGAGCCTCAAGATTTTTTTCAATGTATTCAACAAAATCTTGAATAGAATTTGAACTGTTATTAAGAAGCATGTTATAAAAAGAAATTAGCAAATTCTGGACCAAGAGAATCTTTTTTTGAACAAAAATAAAATACAGTATTTAATCCAATTTTTCAAGAAAGGTGAAATGAACAACTTGTAGCATTTTCCAATAATTCATGAGCATTGATTTTTGGATCTGAACAACTTTCTTAATTCTTCCACATTTGAGCAACAATTCTTTTTGAATTTGTTCTTTTTAGGAATTCAGCAGTTACAATTTCAAATTTTGTGAACTCAATGTTGAATACTTTCTTGAATAGATTTATCTATTCATTGCATGGAGTAATAAGCAAGAACTTTAATATTCTTGAATCAGTAGCTTTTCAGTTAATTTATCAAGAATAGTTAGGATTTCTTCATATTCTGGAACTTGGAATAAATTAGATTTCTTTTAGCAATATTTGTTGTGTACTTTTCAATCAAATTAAGAACAATAGACGTAATGATTCTTTTTAAATCTTTTGGACCATTAATAGTAATATAATATTCATCTTTTTGAAATTTGTCCTTTTTGGATTAGAGTGAATCCATTAAAAGTTTCTGAATATTTAATTTCAAAGAGGGATGAAACATTTATAATTAAGGGCATTTTTTTATTGTTTGAAATTCTGTAATATGTAAATTTGTAGGAAAAAAATTTCCTTATTGAGTTGATTGATTTCATTTTTCTAATTCATTTATAGTTATATACGGGACCCATTTAATAAAATCCTTTTTTTATTTTTTTATTTTATCAAAGTTATCTAACAAAGTCAAACAAAAAGAAATCATTAGGAACGATTTCTTTTTATTTAAATATATTTAATATCTTGGATAATTTTATCTTTGTTTGTTTGAATAACAACAGTAAAATCTGACGGGACTATATTTAAATTCATATCAATAAGAATCATTTTGGCGTATAAAGAGTTTCAGCATTAGTAAAGTTCAAATTCAAATCAATAGGTAATTTATCATCAATATTAACAGAACCAATGAACCATCGGCAATTCAATTTGTTCTTTGTTCATTTTCTATCCTTTTGGCTGTAAATATGACTCACATAAGAACTTTATGAAACGTGAGAGTAACATCAGTACAATTTTTCTAATTCATCAATCTTTGGTGATTTGTAAAGTTCGCATTTTTCTTTTTTTAGAAAGTGGCGGGCTCTTTTTTTGAGTTAAACAATTCTAAACGGAAATTTCTTTGATTGTCAAAAGTAATTTTAAAAATAAATTTCATTTTTGGTACTACAAAATGTTATCTTCAAAAATAGACGATCAATTCATCAGAATTATTAAATGGACGATTGATAGGTGTAGCAGATTTAGGATAGACAGAATCTTTCAATTCATTTAAATCTTTCATAATTTCATTCCATTTTGATGGCAGATTTGATGTTTCAAATTCATAATAGAATCCATTTTTAGTGAACTCGTTAAAAAAAGCAAAATTGTTACATAATTTCCGTCATTGTAGTTTCAATTGGCTGCAATATTTTTCATTTTTATTATCCTTTCAGTACGTAAATAGAACTCTGTTGTACGTTTGATGTGGTCATTTTTCATAGCAACATATTCGAGCACGGTATCAGTATATTTTTTTCTAAGTTGTTCCAATCTGGCGTTTGGATAAATTCCCATTCATTTTCATTTAGATATTTAAGTAATTCTTCTTTGGTATTAAAAGTTTCTAATGCAATAGCATCCATTTATCGTCATTGCTAAAATATATTTCATTTTAATTCTCCTTTTATTTATAAATTCTATATTCTTGATTTCCTACAAATGCAGTTTGAATTAGGAAGAAAAACAAAAATAAGCAAGTTCTCCCAAAAAGATTGATAATGAACAATCTTCAATGATAAAAATGTGTTAAGTATGGAAATATTGGCAGAATCCGATTAAAATCATTAATAAAAAGATTTTTTTAATAATTTTCATTTTGTTTATTTATCCTTATTTCTTATTTACATTCTCATTATACAATATGACTTTGTTTTATGTCAACAATTTTATTTCAAAAAGGACAGGAGCCTTTTTTTAAAAAAATCATTCAGTGCAGACGACAGGAGCTCATATTCTATTTTTTTATTTCTGGAGCTCTTTAAAATATTCACATTCCTCTTGAGTGGGGACGCATATGATTTATGTCGCTTTCATTCATCTTTTTCATCTGAATAAAGAAGATTATTTGAACTATTTGGGACTCTCTTCTTTGAAATCGTGTAGGTATACAATCAAAACAGACTAACAACGACTAGCTAGGATTGATTGTGTAGCATCTTGAGTTGAACGATTAGTTTAGAACATTGCTACAATTTCTATCTTTCTTAATTGCAACAATTTTTAAAATTGAACATTGGATTTGTTAAAAATAAAATGATTTTCCTCATAAATTGTTACATGTCTATAGGCATTTTTTTGTTTGATGATTAAGTAATTTCAGCATAATTTTTGGTATAATTTCACAAAGAATTGTAGTGACGAAATTCTTTCACAGCATCTTCAAGCGTTTCATCAAAATTACGATACAGTCAATCAGTTCGGACAGCAATTGGCATAGAATCGTCGTAATTGTTTATTAAAATTTTCTTCTGAAACATATGTTCCAGGCAATAATTCATTTTTTTGTTCTTTTAATCTAGTTCAATTTTATTTTCTTGTAAATATTCAATAGATTCAGGTGACAATAAATTCAAAAATAGACAAATCCTCACAAAGATTATACGCATATTCAAAATGAATTTCATTAGAATTTGAAAAGACTGAATTCTCAAAGCTTATATCCATCATATAATTTGAGAGTTAAAAAGCATTTAAGGGGTTTTTAAGTTCTGAAATTGGAATATATTTAGAATCTTCTATAAAGAACATTGCGGTTCAGCATATATATCTCAAGACTTTCATTCCTTGAACATTTTTAATCATTAATGGCAAATATAACAGAACTTCAAATTTTTGCAATGTCCATAAAAACAAATCCTTTTCTATTTAAATTTTTTTAAAGTCATTTTATTCTCTGTAGCAAAGTGAAATTCTCTAATTTTTCAATTCTGTTTTTGGCACGTTTTCTGGGTAAATATAAAAATGTGAACTTTCGCACAATCTTCTACATTAAACGTTGAACTCTTCATATTGAGAGTAGTGTTATAAGAATATTTATAATTCCTTTTTTTAAATCATTATAAAATTCTTGAATATCCTTGTTTGTTGAGTTTTTAAAGCATGTTTAATTTTTTTCATTAGATTTTGAAACTAATTTGAAACTAGAACTTCTTCTAATTCTCGAATAGACCGATTATAATTAAGAGCAGTCATTTCAATTCTATCTTTAATCAAAAGTAGAGGGCTCTTTAGAGATTTCAATCAATGTTCCTGTTTCATAGAGCTGCAGTTGCAATAGCGGGAACTCATATAATCAGAACGTGAACTTTAATGTTGGATACAAATAAATAAATAAACAGTCAATAATTTTATAAGCACGATTTTTTTATCATCTTCTGTTTCAGAACTTCTTGAAAGTAAAAGTAATCTCCATATTCATTCATTACAGATTCAATTCATGAACTTCAGAAGATATATCTCAGTCTTTTGCAATATTCTTCAGTGAACTCTTTCATAAAAAATTTCTTTCATTATTTTTTTCTCCTTTATTCTTTGTAATTACATTGTACAATATGAACTTCAATTTGTCAATAATTTTATCAAATAAAAAAAGAGCAAGGACCTTATTTTTTTAATTACATCATTTCCTTATTTAAAATTTTTGTTAATATAATGTTCCATAGTTGGTTTTTAAATTGAACTAGAACTTTATTTAAGTAATCTTCATTTAAGAAAGATTTGTATTTTTTTCTGAATCTGTAATATATTCATCAGCAATATTGTAAAAATCATTATAGGGGACTTTAGTTAGGGACTCTTCTTTATTCTTTGATTTTGGATTCAGAATTTTTTTGTATTCATCTTTATATGTTGAGCGTATGAGTAATATTTTTGAACATGAGCCCCTTTTCGTTTCAATTCATAATATTTGAACTTTTGAAATAGATTCATTTATGAACTCATATAGGGGAAATTTCTTCATATCGATTGGAACGTTGACTTTGTGCTTTAATTTTTCTTTTTTTGGGGGCACAAAAATAATTTGAACTTCTGATGGGTTTTATAATCAATAATATTAAAAAGTTTCTTTGATAGCATATGTAGGTTCATATAAAAGCAAATCATCAAGTTTCATTTCATTTAATTTCATTTAATTAGTCCTCGTTAATAATATAAGTGGCTGCAAAAAAATTTTCCAATTTTGCGACTACTTTTATTAGCATTAAAAATCATTTGAAAATGCAATAATAAAATCACGAAAAAAATTAAGCGATTAGTATTATCTTCATCAGTGAACGGCAGTAGAACAGGGTCAATTTCATCTTCAGTTCCATTTTCATAGTAGTCAAGAATTGTATCTAAGAATTTCTTAGTGAACTCATTTCTTTTTTTCAGAATCCTTATTTAACGTTTCCATTGACAAGTTAATCATATTTTCCATGAATCATTTCCTCTTAAATTCTTATTTCTATATCCATTATAGAATAAAAAAATTTCACATTGTCAACAATTTTATTAAACAAAAAAAGAGAATGATATAATAAAAATAAAAAAAGGAAAAATGAACATGAATAATTTAAAAAGAGAAACTATAGAAACGAACTCGTCATTCATTTTTTTATGAACAGGGGTTCATTTGAACTTTCTTCGTAATCTTGATGGCAATTGGTTTATAGAACTAAAAGAACTCTAATGGTTAAAGGTTATTGGTGATGGGTTCTGTTGGATTGATTTCAAGTTCATTTGGTACAGACAAAGTAGTAAGAGATAATCAAGAAGATGAAGAAAGATACAATCAAATGTTTAGGACATCGATGCGAAAGTGAAAAAAATAAAGGGACATTTAATATGAACTCTTTTTATTTTAATAAATTTTTCAAATTCAAGTTCAAGGGACTCTCTTTGATTGTAATTCTGCTCAAATTTGAGGAATAATTTAATCAATTCTTTTGGTTTCATATATTTATGAATGCATATCTATCCAAAAAAAGGAAATTCTCTGAAACCTCTGTATAGAGCAAAAAAAGTATAGTGGGGCTCTGTACAAAGTGAAATTTTAATGGCATCATTATATAAAAATTTTTGTCTTTATAAGCAATGTCTTTTAATTTTGACATCGTTCAGAACTCTTTCCAATAGCCATTAGAAAGTGTGGACTCCATTTTCGGTCTAAAAAAATTCTAGTTTTTCTTCGTGAGTCATTTTACAGTGCCTTCTTATAAATTATATAGTTCTTTCTTGGACTTTAGTATAATTCTCCCATTTTTGAGCAGTACATCTTCATTTTTCTTTAAAGTATTCATATTGTAGTGATTCATCTAAGTAATCATAATCAAAGAAAACCACTTGTTTTGAACTCATAGTAATGAACCCCAATTATCGACTCAGGGGAGCTCTAGGTGAGCTAATTTTTTTCTTCAGATGTTAATGGACCCAATCTTTTTCATCTTCTTCTGCTCTTTCAATAGCATAACTATATCCACTCAATTATCTACACCAGCGTATTACAAGTTTCGGTAAATTTCTGCATCAGTCAGACTTCAATATAATCTGATTTAATGATACTCATATATTCATAGCAATCTTTAATCTTATATTTATCTAACAATTCTAGTGTTTTCATAAAGTCTGCTTCATGAGTAGGATAAGAAGAGAAATAAACGAAAATCTCTCAGGGTCGTTCTGGACGTTTGGCAGTTTTATAAAAAAATAATGTTTTTTTAGGGTTAAATTCTTTAAAAAGTAACCTAGTTTCATCAAATTCATGTGCTTTTAATCTTATAAGATTTAACTGTCTTTGCATCAATAATAATGCTTACTGTTACTCTTTATCTTCAATGTAGGACAAAGCTCTAGTAACAATAGATTCCAAATAATTTTGTACTTCTTTCAAAGGAAGCTTGTAAGTCGTTTTTTTGAAGTTCGATTACTGAATTTTTACTCAGCATTTTTAATTTTATCAATATTGTTATTGAGATAGAAGATTAGACCAGTCCAACTTGAATAACCATAACGTTCAGCTCAAATCATTAGCAAATTTTTTTCGATTTCTTTTTTTCTTCAGTTGCTCGTTTTGCTTTTTCTTCTGATTTTTTTGCCCTCTTCCAAAGTTTTTGAAAAATCTTTCCAGTAATTTCATCTTTATAAGCAGTGATTTCTTTAACCATTTGTTATTCCTTTCTTAGTTCTTTTTAAGTCCAAGAGCCCGTCCAAAACACAGTGTTTTCATTGACAGTGTTTTTCATCAACAATAATAACTAACATTTCATCAGTTGGGTCAATAGTGATTTTGTTGTAATATTTATTATTGTTATTAAATGTAACTTCAATTACTTCTCCAGTCCAATATGCAGAACATTCATTATCTTCAAATATGAGGGTCATCAATTTTAACAAAACCTTTGCAAGTGTTTTTACTTTTTGCTTTTTTTCATTTTTGTTTGCAATCGTTATAAAACCATCAGATCCCTTTAACTTTGTCATATTTCAATAGTTCTTTATAAATAGCTTTTACTACGAAGTTTTAAATTTTTTTCAAGAAATTAGGCAATTTCTTTTTCTTGCCATTCTTTGAGTTCTTTTTCCAAAAACAATCTGTTGGTTTATGAGTTAAAAGTGCAGTTACAAATTCTTCATCAAAGAACAATTCTTTTCTTAATGAACTCAAATTTATTAACAGTCATCAATTTCTTTCATTTTTATCTTGGATTACTTGATTATCTTCTAAGTAAGGAAGTGTAGTATAAACAAGTTCATTAAAAATAAGTTCCATCTGTAAGTTGGATTTTTTTCTGTATTTATCCTCTAATTCTGGATATTGCTCTTTGTAATTTTTTTCTAATCTTTCCATAACTTTTTTTGCTTTTGACTATATCCGTTAATTCGTTGTGTATAGATACCAGGAACTCCCCAAAGAATAATTTAGGAATAAAACCTAATTTTTTTAATTTCATTTTCAGTTTCTTCATCTTTAACAAAAGTCATTTCAATATAATCTTTTGTAGAGGCTGCAGCTAACTCCAGTTAATCATTTTTTTGGATAAGTCATTTATAAAACTTCCTTTCGTGTTATACTTTTTTTCTTTCTTACTTAATCATTGTATAATAAATTTCTACACTTGTCAACAAAAAAACAAATGAATTTGCTTTTTATTAGAGCTCAGCTAATATTCAGTTTCCAGCTCACTATATGGTCTATTTTAGAAAAATTTTTGACGCTCAAAAAAAGAAAAAAAGATATAATTTAATAGAAAGACAAAAAAATAAAGGTGAAATAATGAAAATTTATACTACAAAAACGCCATATTAAACAAATGAATAATAAGGAAAAAGAGTTTTTAAATAACACAATTAGAAATACTATTAAGACAAATTGTGAAAATAAAAAGCTGAATTATTCTTTACATTCATCAAATAGGGTTCAAAGAAAAATTCACAATAGAATTAACTGAAGATGATTTGATAGATACTCTGTTAACAGGTAATTTTATCGAATATAAAAAGATTTACAAAAACAATATTTTACAAGATGAACGTGTAGTACTTAGAAAGAATATGAAGAAAGATTCTGAATATGATTTGGTACTTGTTTATTCTTTAAAGGATAACAAAATCATTACTGTCTGGAGTAATAAAAACACTGACAATCATTACAGCTTTGAATTTAGATAAATACTCGTAAACCAATTTGTTAATTAGACTAGAAAAAGGTCCTATTTAACATAGTCCTTTTTTTCTGTCTTTATAAAATTATCCTAATTTGGAATCACTTCTAAGTTAGATATGTTCATTTTTACTAGATTGATAAAATCTTTTTATATCTTTGTAGGGTCATTCCATTATATGCTCTATAATAACGTAAATTAAGATTTCCCTTTCATTTTCCTCTAATCTTAATAAAAAAATTTATCTGATTGAAAAGTAACAGAATTCTCTTTTTACTCTTTAACTGTATAACACCAATTATCTTTATCTATCTTCAACTTGCTAAAATTAGAGTTGTTAATTTTTAGCAAGTTATAAAATAATTCTTTAAATTCATATTTAATGACCCTGGCAATAAGGTATTGCTCTACTTTTTTTGAAAAAAACACAATCAAGTAAATCTTCCTTTGTTAATGAGTCTAAAAAACTTAATTCCTAACTCTTCAATTCCACCTTTTAAGGTAACTAACAATGATGGTATTCCACTGTTATATTCAATTATTTCTATGATGCCATAATAAGGGAAAAATATTTATCATTCCACATTCAAAAGGTGAACTCAATTGTGACATCTGATTGATTAAAAGATTCTGGCAAATTAAATCTAGTTAAATCATAGCTGTTTTTATTTTATTCATTCATCTAGCTCCTATTTTATTTTAAAAATATCCTTTAGTTATATTATTATAAAATAAGTTTTTTTATGATGAAACAGATTTATAGAAATTAAAAAAATAAGCAATTCTGAGCTGCTCTACTGAAGAGTCGATACATTTATCGAAAATCAGTTTCGGGACTGTTTTAGCGTTGTTTATATTTCGATATAACACACCTTGAAATCAGTCTTAACAACAACTGAAAAATTAAAATTAACTATAACAAGCAATGAAATTTATTGCTTTGTTTTTATGATCCACTCATGAAATCGAATAATATAAAAAAATAAAAGAGCTTTTTCTGAGAGCCACTATTTTTTTACTGAAAAATAAACAATTCCAAGACTTTATTTTGGAAATTGAATCATCAGCAAAAGAAAAACGATATAAAAAAACTAAAAAAATAAAAAAAGGAGAGCAAAATATGAGTAACTTATCGAAATTTGAAGAGTTCAACTTGAAAAAAATGAGTTCCCTAGTAATTACTTTGAACCAATTAGTAAAGAAGAAGTTACTGCAAATTTTTTTATTTTTAGACAAAAATACAAGATTTAGATGATGTTGCTTGTATTTCGTCTAAAAACCCAGAAAAAAATGTTAGAGTCTAAAATCAACTCAATCTGTTCCTTTCTATGTTTCAGATAGAGATTTAAGAAATAAAGATATTTGGAAAAATTTCTGATCGCTTCCTGTCTCGATGATTATGCTCTAGACTTAACTAGATTAAATATTAACAATGTTAGAGTTTATTTCGCACCAGGTACCCGTGCAAAAAGTAAAAAAATTAGATTACTTACATAGTCATTGCTTTTAGATGTGGACCCTACTACTGTTGAAACAATCCAAAAACTTAGAATACTATATGGAACACTTCTATAATATATTGCCATTTAATATGATTGTAAATTCTGAGAATGGACTCCATATTTATTTTTAACTTTGATAAACCTGTTAAATTAACTCAATCATCATTATTCTATTTAAAAAAATATTAAAGATGTGATGAGTTTCATTTTTTTCTTATATGCTAGGATTAACTACTCATACTTTACAAGAGTATCAAGGTATCAAGAGTACATTAAAAGCTCCAAATAGAAAAGGGAAAAACCAAAAAAATTGCTAATACTACACAAAGTATTATGCAAAAAAATGAGTGTACTAGGGTCCAAAACTAAACTTTATACAACTCAAAAATCAAGCAGTTGTACAAGCATTTAGAATAAAAAGACAAAATTACTTATCAAGATTTTTTTAATCTCAATTAGTAATTTTGTCAATTTGTTCCATGACGATTTGCCAGATGAATTGTACAATAAAAATTAAACCTGTAATCGAAGACACCCACGTTTTTCGATGAGTTGATTGCTACTCAAAAATCAATTATCTCACACAGATTTAATTTTTAGAAGATTTCGATAAGTTGTATCGTTTATCCTTAACTCCTCATAAACTTTTATCAAGCAGTAAAGAATCTATTCTGAAAAAAATGCTTCAGAGTTAAAAAGATTGTTACAACAACAAGATGAAAGGAAAAAAATGAGATTGTTAGAGGTTATAGAGTCAGGGCTCTTAAAGGTAGAGGTAAAATGCTTACTATTTTAGGATTTACTCGTAATCTTGCAAGTAATCTTAAAAACATTTAATAGACAATTAAATGAACCTTTAGAGAATAAAGAGTAAAAAAATATTATTTCTGAAATTCGTAAATTAAAAGGTAATGTTGCATATAACCATCGTACATTTAAGAGAGACCATGGATTCTATTATATTAAACGTAATAAATATATCAATAGTGCTCATAAAGCTGCTGAAGAGCTTATTACGTTGAATGTGGATTGAATTATGGTCATGGGCACTGGGAACTTATGTTAATCCAACTAATTCTGTTGCAGCCCGTTTATTGGGAAAATCCAAATTATTATAGGGACAATCATGATGAATTAGCAAAAGAGCTCGTTTGAGAGGTATTGTTGGAGAAAAACAATATGCTGAAGCTAGAAATAAAGTAACTAAATTCTTTTCCCTTCAAGCTCATAATAACTATATGAATAATTTTAGACACTTGAGAGCCCGTAACGATTTAATGCAAAGACCTTTAAATTTCGTTAATCAATTTATCTCTGAAGTCAACTTTAGATGAAAAATAAACCTAAACACAAAAAAACTTACTCATACAGAAAGGGCTATTAAACAAATACAAAGATTAGAACAAGCAGTTAATATTATTGCTCCTTTTAGAGAATGCTACTCATTGGAACGTTGCTAAAGAAAAAAACAACTCCAAAAAGTATCTAAATTCTTCCAAGGGTTTAGAGCTATTAACAATTCAGTTAAAACTGCTTTCTTAGCTAATGAATTAGAAGTCTCTTTAGAAAAAAGTAATCCAAGAAGCATTTGCTCTGTATGATAGATATAATGTTGTTTTAATCCAAAGAAAAGCACTCTGAGAAAAATGGTAACTATTCAGGTACTGAAGAATTTGCAAAAGAGCATCTTAACTAATTTCAATGATTACAGAAAAGAAAAAGAGAAATGAGCATTTTATCAAAAACAGCTATCTAAATTAGCTACTAATAAAGTATTTACAAAGAACAAATACAATAATTATTCAATTACTCTTTTACTATATAAATTTAAAAAGAAATTATAGAATTTTCCTAAATAGCTAATGATGTAGTCAACACTTACTTAGCTATTCATGATTTAGAAGATACGACTACTAATCAAATTATTGCTAAAAGTCAATCTGAGCTTATGAATTAAACTCTATCATTAAAGAATTAAGATTTAATATTAGAGATGGCTACTATACTACAATTCAAAGATTAGATAAAACTACAGCACAATTAACAAATGAAACATATAGTAAAACTACTATTGCGACTGCAAGAGAGTAGAATCTTTTATCAGAACTATTCTAAATCCAATATTAGAAGAACTTACTGATAATCTTATTTTTTTGAAATGGATTATATTGATTTCAATACTGCTCTTCCTCGTAATAGTGTTTATACTCAGAAAAAACTTAATAAAATTATTGAAATGAATCTTGACTCTTCAAGTCAAAAATCAAACTTTATTAAGACTAGCTCATAATAGAAAAAAAGCTTTGCTATTCTATTCATAGCAACAACTTGCTTTTTGTTAAAAGTCAGGATACTTTTTCAGTGTCTTTTTTTAGCACTTAAAATAAAAATTTGTAACAGACTAGAGTAGAAATGTTCTATTATGAGATAATATTATCTAAAAATAAAGGGTAAGGTCTACTATAAGAACAAGTTTAATAGTAATTGCTACCGCTACAAAAATAACCAGGGCTTAAAAATATTATTCATCAATTTAAACAAAAAAAGAATTACTTATATTAGTAGTAATCATTTTTCTTGATTAGTTATTTTTTTAAATGAGTGATGATAGAGTTGTTGACTTGTAAATTCATGATTTCAGATTAGGGGAATGTTTATTTGAAAAAAATAAAAAGATTCGAACAAAAGACTCAAGTATTGCTTTGGGCGACTGTAGCTCGTCCATAGCCCGATTTTTTTATGGTGAGCCGATAAATCATTCATGATTTTTAGCAAAGTTGAAGCTGGGCTGCAAGAAAAGATTGACTCATTTCTAAGCAATCTTATTGTTTGTTTTTATTCAAAAGTAATATTTGAGAGGAAGTTATCTTCATCAGTCTCAGCAGTAATAGATTGATTTGAACTCTAGGAATGGAAGTTTATCAAGAGTATTTTTTTATGAACTGGATTTTGTAAATCTTATCATTGATTTTCAAGTAATAAACAGTGGTCATCAACGAACTTGTGTTTTGATTGAGTAACAGTTCAGGAAACTTTTTCCTTTTGTTTTTGACTCCTCAGCGTAACGAACTCGTCAATGTTATTGATTTCTTCTAGTAACGCTGTAATCAATTCGTTAATATTAGTATTGACAATGAACTTTTTGGAAATCTTCTGCATTAACAAGAGCATAGAGACTGATTAGAACTCCTTTATCTTTAAGAGAGACGTAATAGAACTGTCCATTTAATTTTGTAAGAATAGGAGCGGTAGCATCATATCCTTTTTCTTGTACGCACCCTCAGCAGATTTCATAGCAGAAGTTTCAGTAACAGATGGTAAGCGGTAGAAGTTTGTTTCACGAGTTCTCATATTAACGAGAACAGAACAAAGTTAGGACTGTCTGCATTAACAGAAGTTAATCCAGTATAAAGATAAATGTCTGAACGATTGTAATATAGTTATATTCATCAGTAGTTTGACGAACACTCTTTAGAGAAAAATTGAATTCCAAAAACCTTTTTTTATAAGTATAATGTTGATTTACACGACGGATTACATTTTCAGCAGAATAAACACGGTCGAGCATTTAGGAATGTTATCCAATGAATATTCTTTAGTTTCACCAGTGACAGCATTAAGTAAAATTGCTCCATTTGGTTCTTTTTGAACTCAAAAAAATAAATTTACGAGGTAAGTAGTAGCAATATAATATGGATTACCTTCATCATCGAACTTCAAAAGATGGGTCTCCAAATAGAGTAGTTGGATAAGACAAACGAAGTTTTACACTATCATCAGTAAAAATAAGATGAAGAAGTGTATTTCATAGCTTCTTAAGTTTGACAAGTTCACCTTTACCTGTTGTTTGATTGATTTTAATGTAGTATTGAATTCCATCATTTCAGTTATTTAACCAACGAATGAGACTCGCATGCCCAGTTTGATGGTGACGTCGATAAGGTTCATCTTTAATAGTAATTTGACGATAGTACAGAGATTTCAAATTGTGATTCCTTATCAATTGTTCCCATTAAAGAATTTCCAATCTTAACAGCAGAATCCTTATCAAAGCAAAAGCAAGTTTATTTATATCTGTATTTTGAAAAGTGAGTTAAATTCTTTATTTTGTGAACTGAATTAGATTTGAATAATTCTTTGCTTGAAATAATGGCGTAACAAAGAATGAAAAGGACATAAACCCAAAACTTCAAATTGAAACAATTGAAATTGTAACAATATTAGGGATAGTTTTTGACGAACTAGAATCTTCTGTAAGAAATACAAGGACAACATAGTAAATAAGTAAAAAAAGGATTAGGCAACAAGAAAGTTAAAAATCTGTGAGATTGATTGCGTAACATAAGATAGCAATAAATTACAGAGATAAAAAAATAGCAGGGCAGAGCAATAGTTTTGGAAATTGTTTTTGTTCATATTTTTAAATCCTTTCTTGAGCCAATGATTTTTAATGAAAGTGTTGAGCAATTGAACTTTTATAGTGACCTTTAACAAACAATTTTGAATCCCTCAATTAAAGAGATATTCACTCCTTGATTTTCCCAATATTCAACTGCATCTTTCATACCTGTAATAAGGAATTCTTTCTCTGTTAATTTTATTTCGAGCTGCATATTCTCAAGATGGATACATCCATGTTCGATAAGTAGTTCTGAGGGCTGCTTTTTTTGAATTTTTTTCATCTAATAATACGTCATTGAACTTATTTCCCTAATTGTATTACTTCATTAATTCGTTCTTCTTTTTGAGTCTTTCTTTTTCTTCTTGTCTTTCTAAATATAATTCTTCAATTGTTTTTCATGATAAACTCGACTTTCTTTATTTTGTAGTTCTATTGTATTATACAAAAATGAAAAATGTCAATAAAAAGATTGATAAATTACATGAAATTTGATAAAATATATTTATTGAAAGAAACTGAGGTTATAAAAATGGATTTAGAGAACCGCCCGGGCATGAAAAAGAGTGTTATTCAGAGGGGCATTGATAAAGGATTACCAATAGAGGTCATTTTAGAACTAAATTTTCTATTTGGACAATTGAGTATTTAATAACACTTTTTATCTAATGGATATAATTTAGATGATTTTTCCATTTGATGAATACACTGACTCACAAATACAAGTTCTGCTCTACTGTATCTATCGAGGGAAAGAATGGAAGAGTTGGGACTGAACCAAACATGAATTTTTAGAGTCATGGACTTATTTTATTACTCAAAAAAACACTCAAGAATTGCTTTATTTCTATAAACGAGGATTCAAACTAATAGGGAACTCACCAAATAGATAAATTTATCAATGATGGTTTTGACCCGAAAGTTATCGACAACTGGAACTATGATTTTTAGGCAAATGAGAGAAATTAGAAAAGCACTGAAGTGGAGTTTCTATTGGCAGGGCAGCAATCCTAAGTTGAACTGGAAAGAAATAAGGGCTAGACGAATTAAAGGGTCTATGGAATCAAAAAAGGAATTGAGTTCTATATAACTCATTACAATGGATCTTAAAAAAAGAGCAATTTAATATTGCTTTTTATTTTTTTAGTGAAACTTCCATCAGCATAATTGATTTCATAACCTGAGCATTGTTGAAAACTTTTACTTTTTCATTGATAACATCATCAGATTTAGCATTAACAATAACATAGCGAGGGAACAATTCATTACCATTATATACAGGGCGAACTTCATAATAAACATTGTTTTTTTGGTTTGTTCTACATAATCTTTAACTTTCTTTTCAATGTATTGCATACGCCACCGCCATTGTTGCCAACGTTTTGTTGACGGTGACCGTCAATCACATTATATTTATAAGAACGACTCCAAGAGAGTCAGCAATCAAGTGAGAACGATTGTAAAAATGTCCATTATAGATTTTTTTCCATTAGGGTAGAGATTTTTTTACTTTTTTTGTTATTGCTTACTTTTTTTATTTCCTTTCATAATAATTTGCCCATTAGAATCTAATTTCCACGAACCATGGGTTCTGAATTTGTTTCAAAATCGGCTGCCAACCTTTAGATTCCATAATTGCATTATAATTAATCAACCCATAAGCAGTAGTTGTTCGGTCAAAGTTCATCATATGAATATGAGTATTTAGTAGAAAAATTTTGCTTTTTGTCAATTTCAGCACTGCCCAAAATTTGATACATATCTGGACTACATTTTTCATCTAAATTACTTTCTACAACATTATCAGTTTCTGTTTCAATATAAGTTTTTTTCAATTTCTTGAAGTTTTTTTCTTTTCCTTTTTTTGAAGAATGTTTTTTTGACTTTTTTTTCTTTTACAACAGGTCCGTATTTTTCAATTGTTTCTTTTCCTTTTCTAGAACTGTATCTGTTTGTTTTTTTAACTCATTTTTTTAACCTTAGGAAGATTTTGATAACCTGTTGGGTGGATTTGACCACAACCTGTTAAAGTAATAAATCCTACTAATGTAATGATTGTTTTTTTGTTAATTTGTTCATTGTTTTTTTACCTCTTTCAATATTTATATGCTCATTGTACAATATCTTTTATTATTTGTCAACTATTTTTTTGATATAAAAAAATAAAAAAAGGAGTAAAGTGCATGAAAAAAATTTGATTTTATATTCCTTGTTCATTAGCATGATGATTTTTTTGTTAGTATATTCTTTTTGTTTCCTTTATTCTTGAACTTTAACTTTCATATTCTTAAAAGTTTTTTTGTTTGGTTGATTTTATTTATCTTCATTTTAGGATTAATAACTTTATTTAAAAATTTTTACAAAAGAAAAAAATAAAAACGGACTATTAGTTCGTTTTTGTTTTTTTATATGATATGGAATAATAAAAAAATAAGACCACAAAATAAGAGGGATAAATAAATGAAAAAAATATTTTATTTGGTACTCTTTTCCTGAACTAAGTAGTTTCTCTTTAACAAAAGCAGAAACATTAGAGGAAATAAATAATGATTTAGCAGTGGCAAAATTAAAATAACACAGATTAATAAAGATTTAGAAAATAATAAAAAAATAGATTATCAGGACAAAATAGGACTAAAAGATAGCATTAATCAGGGCATATCTAATAACACAACAGAGTTATCAAACGATAAAATTGAAGAACAAAAGAAAAGAGAACTCTGAATTATCTGTTCGAAAAAGAGCAAGATGTGAACAAACATATAGCAAAAGACAAGGATTTGTCAGATTTAGAGAATCCTTTTTCTGATTTTACACAAATTAACAATATTAAGATTAACAAGATTATTAAAGAACTAAAACATTTAGATAATGAAGAATTAAAAAAATGTTCTAGTAAGTAATGGAGCAGATGCACAACAAGTTATTTCTAAAAAAATATAAAAAGAAACAGAAGATAAAATTGCTCAATTAGAATATGAATTAAAAGGGAATCAAGAATATTATAATAATAGAATTTCAGACAAAGGAAACAAAAGAGCAAAATTTGTATGAAGATGTCTTATTAATTTGAACAGTGATTTTTGATAATCCGAACGTGAAACATTATACAATAAAGTTGCGAGCAACAGTCAAGCAGAAGATGATACAGGCATCAACACAACAAGAATGAAGAAATTTCTAGCAGACAAATTTGGAGTAACAAGTTTTAGTACATATAGAGCAGGGGATGATGATGGAACAGGACATGGACATTACATCAGGTCTGAACATTGATTTTATGGTAAGCAAAAAAATCAAGGTGATGAATTAACGGGGCTATCTGAGCAAGAATTTTTAATGAGTTAAATGTTTATTATATTATTTGGGAGCAGAAATATTATATGAACATGAGGACTATGTTACGGACATATACATGGGACTTAATGCATGATAGGGGGTGGAATAACAGCGAATCATTATGACATGTTCATGTTTCGTTTAGAGTTGAGGGGTTGAAAATGAAAGATAAAAATAGATTTGATTTATATAAGAACGAGTGGCAATACAGATAGTTTCGTTAAGCGGTTAAGAGATTATTTATTGTTAAATGCTAAGTTTAAAGAAGTTAATTTATTGAATGTAAAAGGACTTAATTAAAGATGGTATTCCATTCAATGAAGTGTCTAATTCTTTTATGAACTTTCTGCAACATATTTAGAGGGTGGAAATGGTATTGATAATGGAGATAAAGAAATTTTTAACAGTCCCATTAAGAGAATATATTAGATATAAAGATGAGTATAAGAAAGTGACAGGGGATTGTTGGTTCAGGTAATAAGAACTAACAATCAATATTGTCTGACAGCAAAGCAATATTCCCAAGAATTTGAACTTCCAGTGTTATATAATTATGAATTGAGAGGGGACTGGATATAGATATTCAAAAAGTCGAGACCTATTATTGAAAAATCTTGAATTGATTAAATAAAATAATAAAGAAAAAAAGAAAAGGACAGCTAATATGGGACGTTCTTTTCTTGTCTTATATGTTTCTTTTTTTGTTTTTTTGAGTAATTCAGAACTCTCACGAGGACAGGGCTCTTTAAGGCGAAAGTTTGGATAGAGTTAGCATTAATATAAGTAAGCATATTCTGGATAATTGATTTATGAGCTAAGTTTTAAAAGGCATCATAAATATTATTTCATCAAAAATTGTCTAATCACGGCAATATGAAAATAAAAATTGAGAGTTTTATTTGAATAGCGGCAATTTATATTTTTATTCTGGTTCATAAAATTACAAAAATAAATATAAAAATCATATAAATTAAGTAAGGTTATGAAATTTCAGAACTTATTTACATATGGTATATGTAAAGTAAAGACTGGACGCTTTAGTATTTATTCAAGTATTAAACAAGAATAAAAAATTCAGACAGTTTTTGTAAGTTTAATTTTAAAAAAATGTAAATGGAGGGTGACTACACATTTCGAGACGAAAAGTTAGATTTTTAAAAATCATTGGCGAGGTTAAAATCGCTTTTATCGTCCATTTTATATTGTTTTATTTTTCCTTACTTTTGTATATTTTTTTATATCAATAGTGGTGGCATTAAAAATTCTAATTTTATCATTTCATTTTTCTCCCCTTCTCACGGGACTTGAAAATGAAATCTAGTCATCTCAAGAAATGAATTATTTCATTTCTATATTTTAATATTACAACAACTCTTTTTAAAAAAAGTCAAATAAATTGTTTATATTTTATAAAATAGTTTTCAAATCTTTAAGTGCTTTGATTCAAAGCAGAATCAAAAATCTTTATAGGACATTTTGTAATGTATTTATCTGGGTTTCCAAAGATGGGCAATGACTCATTTGGCATAGGAGCATTAGTAGATTTTTGTTTCATAATCATAAGCAGAAATCCAGTAATTATATTTATCTTCATCTTTCAATTGTTGCAAAAGGACTGAACTTTCAATTGTCTCTTCATTTGCTTTTTACGATTCGATAATGAAGAACTCGTAATTTAATAAAGGCATCGTTTGTAAGTTTTTCTTTAATTTTAGTTGGTGTCATGATTTTTTTGCCTTTCTTAATAGTAGTAAGTGTCAATGATTGACTCTGAATCAATAGAAGAAATTACAGTGTCAGGAATGACCATAGAGTCAAGAACTCGAGGTAGTTAGTTTCAACAGTGTCAGTTTCATGTTGAATACGAACAACTCAAATTTTTACAGTCAGGGCAGTATCTTCTTTTAATTTCATTAAATCATCAAAAAGAACAACGAGTGAACGTCAAGTCATAGAACGAACTGGAACAGACGAATATCATTGATAAGAGTAGCAGTACCGAGAGAAACTTTCACGTTATCTTGATGAAGAAGTGAGGCGAAGAAAGCTTCTATACGAGCAATTCGGCGAGCTTCTTTGCGTTCTGCTTCTTTAATTTTTAGTTCTGCTTCTTTTTGAGCAATTTTTTTCAAGTTCATCTTTAACAAAGATAACAGTTGGACCTTTTTGCAATACGTTTAGCAATTTCAAATGTTGAGCGAGTGAACTTTCATCATTTCACGACAGAACTTCATCTTCAGTTGTTGTTGTAGCTTTCAAGTATGAATTGAACTCTTCAATAGTTCCAGTAATAATTTTTACGAGTTCCATATTTTTGACTTCACGAATTGATAGCATTGTTTTTTTACTCTTTTGTTTGTCTTTATAGTTATATGATACAACAATACTTTTATTTTGTCAACACAAAAAAACACAAAAAAAGAAAAAAATTTTAAAATTTTTTTCCTTTTTTTGTTAGTTTTTGTTAGTTAGTCTTAAATTTAATCAAATTAATTAAAAATCTTCAATATTAAAAACTTAATTCTTCAAGACTCTGTTTCAGTAGGAGTTCGTTGAGTAAAAAAATATAGACCTGTTATCCTAATGGCAATAAATAGGTAGTCATGTAAAACAGTTTCTTTAATATTTTTCTGTTGGTCGAAACTCCTTTTTTTCTGTAATCGTTGAATTGCTGGAGCTCAAATGGATGGTTCTTATGAAGTGGATTAGACATTCTAAATGAGTGTTAGCATGTTTACAAAAATTCTTTCCAAATCATCAATGTTTGAAAAAAATGATTTTTCTTATTCATGAGCATAGTCATAATTGAATCCTCATTTCATATTACAATTAAATCTCTTATTCTATAATGTTTCCATAAAAAAATAAATTCAATGATTTTAGATAAGTTTTTCTGGCTACAAAGTCAAAAATCGTAGATAGATTCATTTTTATTAAATATGAATGTTGAAAAGCTTCATGTAGATTGTGGAACATGGGCAGTAAAACTTTGGGCATCTACATCTTCATTTTTGATATGAATAGCTACATTTTTCTCTAATGTTGTATCTGAACTTTCAAGTGACTCGTATGATTCTTCCTCAGACTCTAACTAAAAATGTGTAACTCAAATTATTAAAAGTGTATTTTTTTCTTTTCATCAATTACAGAACTAATAAGTCTTTTTAATCTTAGCCATTTGAAGTAAAGTTGTCCAAATACTTATCAAAGTCAAGAAAGAACTAGAACTCTTGAACTCATATTCTTGTTTTTTTATTGTAATCATTAATGATTGCATAATTGTAAACTCGTCTTCTTTAGTTAATTATATTATATGATAATTTCATTGACTTAGTCAATATAGAGAAATAAAATTTGGACGTAAAATAAGCAATTCTAGGGCGTTTTTTTCATTTATCGAAAAATACAGTTTGGGACATTTTTACACGTCTTATGTGACGATATAACAACATTAAAAAAATCAGTTTTAATGAACTTTAAATTATTCTTGGCATATTGTTTGTTAATTAGAAAGATGATTCGTTCTGATTTTTTTCAGACATTCGATTCAGAGCGTATTTGGTGGCAGGGTCAAATAATATAGTAACAGATGGAGTGAGTATTTCTTTGTTAGAACGAAAACAAAATCATTTAAGTATTGAGCATAATCATGAATGAATTGCATCTTTTTTTGTAGTAGAATTTCCTTTTTCATCTTCTTTTTTTCACAAGCAGGCGACTTCATGAGTTAGTTTTGAAAAATTTTTTTTATTATGATTAAGGATTTGAACATGTTCTAATTTATTTTCAATTTCTTTCATCATTTTATTCTCCTTTATATAATTCTTTAATTCTTGTCAATGTTTCTTCATCAATATAATTAAATGGAGTATTGGCATTCTCATACATAAGAGAATTCTCATTAGAAGTATGGTCTAGACAAGTGTGTGTCCTAATTCATGTAAAAGCAACATCTGCTAAATGAACTTTCATCATATTTTAATACTCCAAATTCATTTAATATAGTATTGTCTATAAATTCGAACTTTAGATTTTGGCATAAAGTTTAATGAATCAGTATGATTTGTTGCAAGTCCAATAGTTCTAAAAGCTTCTAGCTATGTTGAATCATAAGTCTCTCCATTATCTTTGATTGTTAATACAACATCTGCAGATTCTTCATCTGAAACAAAGAAGAAGTTTGGCAATCTGTATTATTCCATATTTTTTTATTGAAAAAGTTAAGTAAGAACTGATAAGTTGGATTCTCTGTTTTCATATAGACGGAAATATTAGTAGATTTCCATTTTGAAATTTTATTAACTTTCTTTTGATCTACTTTTTGAGGTTGCTACAATTTCTGATTTTTTTCTGTTTTGTTAATTTTATCAAATGAATTTAGATTATCTTTTGGCATATAGAAAGCAGTAATACAAACAAATATTAGAATTACATTTATAAAGACCTTTTTTTCGCATTTATAGCATCTCAAATATTTAATATTGATAATATCTTAAATATAAGAGTATTGAAATTTATTCAGGACCCATGTAAAAAAATCATTGTAGAGTCCGAATCATATTTAATCCGATTTGTTTCAAAAGAATATTGAGTAATTTCATCGTATCACATAGAATATATTCAGTATTGTTAATGAACTTTTAAAATGAACATTTCATCTGTTTCAAAAATATTCTGATGGTGACTAAAATATTTTTTTGAACTTTTAAATTGTTAATTAAATTCATTTTAGTGATTCCTCTTTTTTTATCATATTTCTTTTTGTAGAGTTCCAAGGGATCTTTATTTTTCTTGAGTTGTTTTTCTAGGTGGAATGATTAAGTTTAGAGTATCTTCAATGAAATTTTCAGTTTCTTTTCTATCTATTCCCAGGGACATAAATAGTTGGCGACTCGGCATTATTGGAACGAATATTCAGGTCAGCAATTTTTCTTTTCAAAGTCAAATTTGGCATCATGATGCTTTATATTTTGATGTAAAAGAGCATAATGGACAATTCATGTTCCACAATTGGACGGATAATTCCAAAGTCATTGAATTTAAGCATAGCATGTAAGAAAGGGACTGGGCTATTAAAATCTGATTACATTTCTATCATCAAATAGAATTTTTTTGGGTAGGTGTTAGATTGATAAAAGGAGCACATAATTATTATATTCTGGCGTAGAAATTTGGCATCGAGTCAACAGGGAAGTTCTTGTTTAAAGGACCTATAGCAAATGAATTAGAGACAATTTTTATTTCTTCCCATTTTTCTTTTTGTTAGTAAATTTTCATCTGAACTGTGAAGTAATCTTTTCAGAACTAAATCTTAGAACATGGCAATGAAGATTCATCAATTAACATTGGTCTTGACAATTTATAATTCCTAGAATCATTGGTACAAAAATAAAGTTAAAGGAGTAGATACAAATAAGAAGAAAGAAAGATAGCAACTCTCAATTATATTTTGTGTATTGTTGGCGACTATCAAATATAAAGCGGTTATGTTTAAAAAAATATTATTATAGAACTTTTCATTTTATATGTAAGTAATCCTTTCTGTGACATTCTTTTTTTGAACAAATAAAGAACTTTTAGGACTTTTGAAATAGAAATATTCCTTTAAAAAAAGTAAAGGTTAAATATTCTAAAAGGTTTCTTTTCTTATGTTGTAATTCATAGTATTTTTGTTACGAATTTTTGGATTGAGAATGAACTTTTTCAAAGTCACATTTATTCAAGGGAAAATAAGAGTAATAGTCGGTGATTCAGAAATGGAATTGGATAAGTGAGTATTTTTTTCATCTTATAATTAGAATGTTTTCTGATTGACATTTCTATCATTGGCATAGACTGGATACATTACAAATAAATTAGTAATAAAAGGACGCATCCCAAAAAGGAACACAATTTCTGATTTTGGGTTTGCGTAGGACGGTTAATGATGAAAGAATAAAAATAAATTAACAATTGAAAGTTTGTGTAATTTTCATTAGGTGAGAGTCTATTCTATTCCAAATAATGAGGCGTATTAAAATGTTTAATAATAAAAAAACATTAGTAATCCTTTCTATTCATTTTAAAGTGGCGTACAATATAAAGCATCCTTTTTTTAATTGTTGACAAATTCTTCAGAACTTTTCATCAATCCATAAAGTTTTTAAATCGTTGTTCTAAAAATCATTTGCATAGAAATTTGGAGTTTTTCTTAATAGAATATTTTGAGTCCCCTTCTAATTTTTTTGTTTGGAGACTTTGTTTTCTTCATAGAACGAATCAAATCATTAATAAATTCTTCTAATTGTTTTTCATTTCCATCAAAGTCATAAAAAAATATTTCTTTTCTAAAAGCATGTTCAGATTGAGACTTAATCATAGCAATTCGTGAATCAAGACCCTAAGTTCAAATTTTGGTTGTCTAAAAGGTAGTGCATAATGGCAGTTGGACTGAATTATGGTTGGGCTGTTAATAGAAACATACATGGGACAAATTCATTCTTCTTTTCCTTGTTTGAACTGGAACCAAAAAAATAGGAATTAATTCTTCATCTGTCATTGTGTTTACAAATGAAGTTTTTCGTTTGAAAAATCCTTCAGGTCAATGTTATCTTTATTGCGTGAGACAAAAAGAAATAATCTTAAATCTGTTTGTTCTTTTTTTCTGTTTTTGTAATTTTATTTAAAGTGGTCCATTGTTAATCATCCTTTTTCATTTCTTTGTAATTATATAATACAATAAAAAAATTTCGCATTGTCAACGATAAAACAAAAAAAGAAAGAAAAAATTTTCTCTTTCTCAATAAAATTAGAGCGAATCCTAGACCAATTTAAAATAACGGACTCGAATCAAACATATTTTTAACGAACTGGAACCAAATGTCAATAATTTTTTTTGATATGAAAAATAAAAAAAGGAGTAAAGCAATGGACAACAAATATCATATAATTGAAATGGTGAAGTTAAACAATGTAATGGCAAGTTCATTGTCGGGCATGGTGATTACAATCCACATTTTGAATCAAAGAGACGAGCCCAGAACTCGCAGATAATCATTTTGATAGATTGAAATTTGATTCAACAATTCGAGACGACAGATACAAGTGGATTTGAGTTAAGAATGAAAAAAATCCAAATAGAACTAAGTAGAGTACGAGATATAACAGGTGTTAAACAAAGAGGATTTGATTATGAATGTTATATGAGTGACGCATTCTGAATCATTGGGATCAAGAAATGTTTTGGTTCAAGATAAAAAAATGGGTCATGGCATCAATCAAAAAAGGTGGGCATATCAGATGTTGATGAAGATAAGATGAAAGGATTAATTAAAAAGTGACAAAAGCAAGTTTAGAAAGTGCATATAGCATTGCGGATGAAAACAATTCAGAAAAAAATTCTGTCGTGCATTTATTATAGTGACGATTCTGATTCAATGTTTATCAGGCGGTGGCAGAGTTGCTTTGATGGAGCAGTAGTAGAGAATGGAGAAACAGGGCTATTAGAAATAAAGAAAGACCCATTCAACAGGTTGTCAAACAATAGAAAGAACTAGGAATTGAACGATGGTGAACTTTTGAATTAGGGGACGAGGATTATGAGACATTAGAAATCCCGAAATCTTGAGCTGAAGTAGAAAAAAATTCAGAAATGATAACGCAATCAGTATAATTTAAAAGTTTCTAATTTTGTTGGCTGGAACAGTTTGTAAGAGATTATCAAAGAAATGGAAGTTCTGAATTTGTTTGTGCAGACAAAAGGGGTGAAACAATCTCAATAGATATGGACTAGGACTCTAAAGGGCTGTGGCATGGACAGTGAGCAATGAACTGTGAGCTCATTAAAAATTAGGGAACAATCTAAATGGTGAAAATTAGATGGCGTGGCAGATACAGATTAAAAGAAAATAAAGATAAAAATCTATACAGGTGATTATGTACGAACTCAGGCTGGAGAGGGAGCATTCCATTTGAGAAACTGATAAATCTAAAAATGACAAAGTAAGAAACAAAGTCAGAATTGGTGAATATATGTTGCAGTCAAATGGGAAGATAAAGATAGTTATACAGGACTATTTCATTAGAAAAGATGGAATGACTCTCACAGTTATGGGTGGAGACATTAAGAAAGTTCGTGATACAGATTATTAAAAAAAGAAAAAAAGATGAGACGTAATTGAGCATCTTTTTTTATAGTTCAAGTTCATAAGGGGACTTCATCATTGTTTGGCTGTTTTTGTACAGTAGAACATTTATAAAGAGCAATTCAATTTTATTTTTTTAATTGAACGACTCAATTTCAAAGTTTGATTTTCCTTTAGTAAATATTCAATGATAGAAGTGGTAATTCATTTTACGATGATCTGGTTTTATATATAAGTATCTTAAAAATTTGAGAGTTGTATGGCGTTAAGGAATAAGAAAGATAATAGTGTTGACTTTCATCAAGAATGAAATAAGAGGAATCATCTAGTATCAAATCTTCAGCATAATTCATAAACAAATCATTATGGTAGAACTGCAATTCATTATAGAAGTCCCCTAATAAATCATCAAGTAAAAAAATATTATCTCGGGATCGAGTAAATCTTTCTAATGTTCATAAATATTCAAATATAGTAGGGAGTTCGTAATCACTATCATGTAGAACACTTGATTCATAGCGGAAGTTGCAATAAGTAAGCAAATCCTCGATACGTTTTTTTAACAGACTCTTTTAGTAGTTGTTTTGTGGAGCAAAAGTTAATTCTTTTTAATTCATCTTTTGAAAATGAATAATTCAAATCACTTGCCATTTTATCGAACTTGCATATCGTAAAGGGACTTTTTCCCAATTATCTGTAATATGTAATCGAATCATAGCAGGTTGGAAGTTTTTCATTAGTTAAAGTGGAAGCTCCTTAAACAAGTTTTTAATTTCTTCAATTGTTTCAAGTTGATCTTTTTGGGTTTTATTTTTTTAAGATTACATCAAATTCATTTTGTAAATGATAAATAAAGCGGACTCATCATCTGACTCCATGAGCTGAGCAAGGGGCCAATTTCATCATCTGAGTCATTAAAATAGAACTTTTGAGTAAAGACGGTATTTATCTTTGATAAGTTCTGAACTTTCTTTAAGATTGACTTTTTCTTTTTGATAGAACTCAATAACAGAAGCAATCGTTCGTAAAGTCAAGAACTCCATGTACTCATAATCATTGAAGTTCAAGATTGTTTCTAAGTGTTGAGTTTTTTTCAGTATTTTTCATTTCTGTAATCTTTTTTTAGTTAAATCTGTAATCATTTTAAATCCTCTTTTTCATATTGCCTTTGTGGTTATATCATACAATAAAAGGTGTGATTTGTCAACAACAAAATTAAAAAAAGAAAAGTAACTTTTTGTTGAACTTTCTTAATTTTTAATATATAGAGGTTGTGGCAGCTGCAATTTTCAAATGTAAATTTTTCAAGAGCACGATTTTTTTAGTCCACAAGTTACAAACAGTATAAGAACTTATCTCTTGTATCAATTTCTAAGTAGTAATCCTCATTTGGATAACGAATAAGGTTATTTTTTTAATCATTAACAAGTTATTGGGACTTGAATAATTCCATTTATCCCATTCTGAACTTTAAAATAAATTTGTTGAATATCCTAGTTTTTTTCTAAAACATCAATCATTTTCTCTAAAAACAGTATAGTATTTAAATTTAACAAAGAAACTTTTTATTGTTTTTCAGAGCTCAAGGTTTTTCAATTTTTTTGAACTAAATTTTGTGCAGTGTAATTTTTCTTTAGTCATGTTGGTCACTCGAAAATTTTTTTGGGAGTGACAAAAAAATAAGGGACAATTGATCAAATTCTTCATCATTCATAACGAACAGAACTATCAATAATCATTGACTGGATAGTAATGTTGTCAGTTTCAAAATGAGCTGGACATTCAGTAGCAACGTAACGGACGAGCTCTGCAAAAATCCATGGGTCAATATGATTAAGTGAACTGTTGAAAAAAGCTGACCTGGGGACCCATTTTTCTTCAATGTAATCACGCAATTCTGGCAGTTTAATTTGTTTCTTTGATTTTTGTATCAGGTTTCATTTTATTTCTCCTTGATTTCTTTGATTTCTTTTTCTTCCAATTGAGAAATTAATTTGAAGTATTCATCAGACAAATATTTATCAGTCCCAACAGACGATTTTTGAGTTCCATCAGTGAAAGTACAAGTAAAAGTTTTGATTTCGTTGTTTAATACAGCGTTGTTCATTGTTAGTAATTCCTTTTGTATTTCTTTATAATTATATCATACAATAAAGATTCTACTTTGTCAACATATTTTATAAAATATTTTTTTAATATCGGAGCCGTCTTAGGAAAGTTTCGACACCATAACCTGTCTTATTTACAGCATGATAATCATAGTATTCGAACTACAATAAACAGACTAAATAACCATCAGAATCTACATATTCTCTAGGGTTCGGAAGTTGGCATATAAATATTGCTACAATAATTAAAAGTGTCATTTCAAAGAAATTCGGTCTGATTTATGACATGTTTTTTTCAGGTTGGAAATATTTGGCATGAAGTCTCATTTTTAAATCCTTTCTTAAATTAAATCAAAGCGTAACTCACATCAGCTGGACAGCATTGTTGTTCTTCTAAAGAGCTTTTTCATAATTTGAAATAAGAACTTTTAATAGTCTTAGGAGCAAGATTAATTTTTTTCGGTTGTGAGCATATCCCACTTCAAAGGTATAACGAGGTTGACTCAATTAATTCTTCAAGTGTTCCTTGTAATGTGTAAGTACAGTACGAGCATATAAATTGTTTTTGTAATTTCATAAATTTTTTTGTTTAGCATTTGAAATTCCTCTTTTTCATTTTATAGTCTCATTGTACAATAGTGTTTTTATTTTTGTCAATAACAAAATCAAAAAAATAAAAAAATATTTTTTTAATGTTAATTTTTTTATTTTTTTACATAGCTGGACGACTTTGAATGTTGTTATATCGTCAGGGACGTAGGCTAGGGCGAAAAGACTGCAATTTCGATAAATGTATCGACTTTGCAGTAAAGAGCTAGAATTGCTTATTTTTAATTAAGCACAATTTTTCAGAGCAAATTGACACATGAACAAGTTTTGAGTTTCAATTCGTTCAGCAATAGTGAACAAACATGGAAATAAGAACTGGTGAAAGCTAAGTAAAGTTGAAATATTAGATTCTTCAATATGAGTGCAGAAGTTGATTCCATTCATCAATAGAACTTCATAAACAAAGCGTTTGTTGTGGTAAGGAGAAATAACTGAATTTTCATTTTAGTAGAGCTTTCTAGTTCTTTTCGATTGCAATAGTTGTCTCTGACAATTGATTGGATTCAATAAGAGAGTTCAAAAATAATTTTTCTGTTTGAATCTGTTTATAGATTTCTTTAATGATTTCAGATTTCTTAGAAAGTGAACTTTCATCAAAGTAATCATAGTTAGGAACATTTTCAATTTATTAAAAGATTAAATGGTTTAAAATTAAATTCAAAAATTTGAATGGACGATTTTTTTCTTCATTTTGGATTAAATATTCTTCAGACGAGAATAATCCCATGTTCCATAATGAGCAGATTGAATTATGAGCGTAAATTTATTCATTTTTCATCTTTCTATATAGAATTATCCATAAATGATTGTAGTTGTATAATGATAGTATTCTTGGCGAATAGTATCAACAGAAATAGAAATAATTTTAAAAACTTCTTTTTGTAACAGTTTCAATAAAAGCATTGAACTTTTGTATCTAATTCATATGGAGTATCACATAGACAATTTTTCTGTTTTGGAACAGCAATTTCATTAGGAATAATAGCTGGGTTCATAATAGACATCCTCTTTTTCTTTATTTTTTTCTATAATCATTATACAAAAAGAGGAGGTGTTTGTCAACCCCAAAAATATTATTTTATAAAATTTTTTTGAGTGATAGATAAAAAAACAGACTAATAGGGCATTTTTTTCTTTTTAGAGCAATTTAAAAATATGCAGGGTGTTGGACCATATAGTAAGTTTCTATAATAAATATATTTTGCTAAATCCTTTTTTTGTATAATCATTTTCAGCAAATTTATTAGCATAGAAATTGTAAGAAGTTAAAGAACTTTTTGTATTTATTTTTTTTACATAACAAAATCTTAAATTTATATTAGTTCTTAACTGAGTATCAATTTTTGCAAATATAATTTCGTTTTGTTGGTTATCCTTAATTGGGGAAAAATGTAATGATCGAACGAGGTAAATATTTTATTAGATTGTCTTTGTAATCCTCATATAACAAGAATCCAAAAAAAGTAACAAAAAAACGTGCATATTCAATATGAAATAACAATTCAGAAATATAACAATGATTTATCTGCAAATACAGGGATTTAAAAATATTGGCGGGATTTTAATTAATAAGGCATTTTCAAGCATCCTAAAATTTATAGACTACAACAGAAAAAAATTAGGATAAATGAAATAAATATATAGGATATGAACAATAGACGAACAATTCTCCTTTTTTTAATTAAGTAATATAATTTAAATCTTTATGTATATGAACTTTTTAGTTCTGTTAAAAAAATGTTTGTGGTACAGATAATAAAATAGATGAAGATTCAATTTTATAATTCTCTTTGACATAAGGACTTTTAAAAATATGAAATAATTTAATAGGTTCTATTTTTGAGTAATGGAATTCGTCTTGTTCTTTGAGGAAATTTAATAAATTGACGAGTGGAGTGTAGAAAATACATTTTCAGTAGTAATCCCAATTTCATTTATTTCTTCTTCTTTATATGTGATTCCATTTTTAGAAATAGAATAAAGTATTTTTATTTAGTAGAACAGAACTGAAGTTAATATTGTATCCACGGTTTTTTTTATAAAGAACTATCTTCCGTTCTTATGAATTCCCTTTGAAATTGGGCCAATTCCAAACATGCGTTAGTGTGAGTAAAAAAATAGTAATAATTAGATTATCGAAACGTAGAGCAAGGAAATAAAGAATAATGGGTAGAAAGGTGTTTTGAAAGTTGGTGAAGCAGACATTAATGGAATGGGACTAACAACAATAAATAACAGAAGAAGGAACCAATAGCATTATTTGTTCCAATAAGATTGTTTGTGCTTTAGATTGTATTTTCTCTTTTTTTCTTTAAAGTGATCAATTAAAAATTCTAGTAATCATTCTCGAAACTAGACTTTCCTAACAGGCCATATATTTCTCATAAATCGAACTCATCAATAATTCGGGCATGAGAGTCAATCTTAGCAAAATCTTCAATCAGAACAGGGCGTATCTTCATCTAATTTGTCGGATTTTGGTGAACGGGCATCGAGCATCATGTGACTTTCATATGTTGATAAATTGAACCAACAATTTTTCAAGGTTGAATGAGCTAAATCATCTTTGAATTTAACAAAGAGCGTACATGACCCAACATATTGGTGGTTCGCAAACGGCATGTGAACAGACCAACAAAGTAATCATGGGCGTACCCTTTCGGGACGGGAAGGTTTCTTAGTAATTCCTTTGCAAATCATGCAATTCTGGCGAGTAACAATTTCATCTTTTGTATAATGAGTTGATTCGAGCTGAGATTTAGCATCAATAGTCATTTGAATATGAGTATCAACATCTTCTGCATGATATGGAGAGTCATGTTTCATAGCTAATCATAGCAATTTCATCTTCAAAGTCTTTGTAATCACGTGAACTAGAATCTTGTCACAATCTACACGATATGTGGTGAACACGGAACTTCATACATTCTACGAATAACACTTCGGAGCACTTTGCAAATCCCACACGTTGAGAATTTTGTTAATAATAGTAGAAAGAGGTTTGAACATGCTTTTGAACTCAATTTCTGCAAATTTCTTGAATTGGCGATAAAATCCTTTACGAAGTTTGGGAATGAAGTTAGTAGCGTCATAAAAAGATTGTATCATGAACTCTTAGACAAAAGGAACTCTTTCATTCGTTCATGAAGTGTTTGAAAAAACAATTGGTGTAGCAGCTGGTTTATGCTTGAACTCTGGGAGCAAAACAGGGTCAATTCGTAAATCATCAGAAGATAATACAAGTGATTTTTTTCTGTTTTGTTTTGCTTAATATAAGTTGATCCCGACTAGCAACATCAAAGTGAACTAATTACAGTCATAATTTTTCCTTTCGTTAGTTAAATATAAATTTAGGGAACAGAAGGTTTGCTCATCAAGAACAAATCCTCTAAGGATAAAGGCAAAAGACAAAAAGACCAGGGCATATATCCTTTTTCTTCAATTCCATTGTTAATAATAAAGTCAACAATATGAGCAGTATCGTGAGTCTCTTTCAGAACTCGTTATTGATAAATAATTATCTTTGATATAGAAGTTGACTTTATTATCAAGTTTAATTTCAGATTCTTGATTGAACAATTTTACAAAAATCTTTGAACTTTCATTTTTATTGTCTTTTTTTATATACGCATTGTATAATAAAGATTTAGAACTGTCAATAGAAAAGTCAAAAAGATTAAATAAAAGAATAATATGAGCTATGGACCTAAAAGGACGGGCAAAATGAATAACAAAGAATTATTAAACGACATATTGACTGAAAAATTCAAATTTTTGAAGAAGCACTTTGATGGTGCAGAATATGACTCACAAACAGAGACCTTATCCAAATGTTAATGGGGAATAATGTTTTTCCTTAGTGAACTGTGGGACAAATCTTTCGTTATTAGAAAGTGAGCGAGACTCGTAGAATCATTTAATCCACGGGTAGAATTTATAAAGGGCAGTGGCGGATTGAGTGCAATTAATATTGGTGGTCAGGGCATTCAATCTTTCTCGGTATGGGAATTTATAAACATGACTATGAAGACATATGAAAATGAGGGGTTACAGATTCAGGTTTATATAGAGGAAGTTTATTTAAAAATTAAAAGTAGTCAAATTCTAATTATTGATGAAGTTTCTGTGCAGGGTGCAGAGATTTACATTTTTTTAGTAGATAGAATTAAAGACATTAAGAAAAAAATATTAAATATTTACAAATTATAGTATCGTGATTTTACACGAACTCAACCGTTGTACTAAAAAAGACATTGAAATATATGGGGAAGATTTGGCAGAGTTTTGTTATGGAACAAATGTTTAGCAAGAATTGAATTTTTCTCTTTGGCATTTAGATAAAAATCCAAAGAACAAGCGACAAGGGACCTAAAAGAATTGCTTTGATAATATTTCATTAGGAAATGAACATCGAAAGAAAGTAGCTGGAGCATCAAAGGCATTCCAGTTTCTGGCTACATACAGACGGGTGTAGCATTATTAGTTTCAACAAACGACTGGGTGGATAAAATTAATGAAGATAATCATAAAAGCAAATAAAGGAATATTATTTACAAATAAAACGTGGTGCAATCCAAGAACACCTGAAGATAGCGAAAAAAATGAGCTTCAAGGATTTGAAGTCAGAAATCCTTAAAAGTAAAAACATGGTGATAGCTATTATGATTGACTGCTAATGAATCTGCATCTATGCCTTACTCTATTCCACACATAAAGTATATGTTAGACAATAAAGGCACTTAATTAGAACAAGCGAGGGTCAAATACTTAAAAAAATGGTATGATAGGGAACTTTTGAATTAATTGATAATGAACCTTTCTTTAATTATTACGATGCTGATTTAAAGAAAACTTTCTATTACAAATTAGACGAAATAAGTTATACAAAAGAGGAAATAACTCCAGAGCAATTAAAGGAAAGAGAAGATTTAAAGAAAAAAACATTAAAGAAGAAGTTTTAGCACATCTAACAGATGATGAAGTGAAAAGCATATAAAGAAAAAAACAGATAAATGGTTAGTTAATCAAGTTGACACAGAAATAGAAGAAGAATTAGCAATAGAGACTAAAAAAAGAAAAATTGTCTGTTATTTTAGCAGAATGTACTAATACCCAATCAAACTTGCTTTATGCAATTTCTATTCATAAATCCTAGGGTTTCAAAATTTTTGATAATATTACTGTTGATTTAGCTAATTGTTGGACGCCCAGTCTTGGTTATGTTGCATTATCACGAGAAACTTCGCTTAAAGGAATTTCACTATTAAGAGTTCTACTAATGGAAAGGGTGCTTAATAAAAATGCTATATTAGTAACAGATAAATCTATTGAAATTAAAAAAAGACATCATGAATAAAAGCAAAAGGATCTAGAAAAAGCAAATTTAGATTTTTTTATAATAAACTTTTTAATGATGAAATTGATTTCATTAAATTGTTAAAAAGAAACACGACCTAGAATATTCGTTAGAAAAGATAATACTTAATTTTTAAGTTCTATATTAACAATTTTTTTACAATAAAAAAACACTTAGAAAAAAATCTAAGTGTTTTTTTATTTTTTTCTGTCTCTTTAAAAATAAAGTTTCAAAGCAATCTTTTTTTCTAATATAGTTTCATGAATAGTTTCTTGGACCCTTGTTTTCATATTCTCCATCAAAGGGTACATAAATAATTTCTTTTGAATCATCTTCATAAATGATTTCAAAAGTTCACAACATCTGAATGTCTAATTAATCTTTCATAAGCATTATATTCATTTTTCTGAAAAAGAGGTTGGTCTTGATTTGAGTTTATCAATATCCAATGTTAAGACAACTTCTTTTTGCAAAGGAACTGCTCTTCTTATGAGTTTCTTCAAGATTTTTTTATAGATTTCAATAATTTGATTTGACTCTACAAAGACAGCATCAATTAAATCTTCTTTTTCTAAATCAATATTCTCACAATTTTTCTAAAAACAATGCAATGACCTTTTTACTTTTTGTTCCATTTTAATTATCCTCGTCATATTTAAAAAGTTAGGTTGGGTAATTCCATATCTTCTGGAATTGTTTCAAGAAATTCTTTTAATTCTTTAACAGCTTTTATATTTAGTAAAATTAATATCTTTATCTAGGGTTGTAAATGTTGTAACCCCTTCACTACTATGTTCACCATCTCCAAATTGAACATACCATTTTAAAAATAGTCCCCTGAAAATCAGTTTCAACGAACTTCTAAATTTGTAATACAATATAATATTCTCCATATCTATAGTAAGGGTAAGCAAGATGATTAAGAAGTTCAAACAATTCTTTTTTTGTAAGACTTTGAGCAATAGGAACAATTGATTCTAATGTTAATCCATGATATGGTGAGTATCATAAGCAAGTGTTGTTGAAATTCCTTTGAGTAATGTTGAGCATAAATCTTCAGTAGGAGCATTCAATTGCTCTAGAGTAATTTCACCTATCAAATCATCAGAGTAATTGAATACTCATGTGGAAATTCAATTACATCATCATGATAATAATAGGGAGCATCTTTAAAAAAATTTTTTTGACTAATTTATCAATTGTTAAATATTTTAATTGTGGATTGTGAAAGTTTTTAGCATGATAGTATTCATTTTTTTCCACGCTCACATTTGAAAGTCAATTCAATTTTTGTTTCCTTAATTGCATATTTTTATTCTCTTTCTCTATGTTTTATAAATTCAGGTTAGGTAATTCCCAGTCGTCTGGTAAATCATTGAGTAAAACCCTTAAATCTTTTACAGTTCTTACATCAGATAAAGGGGATTGTGTTTTTCTGTTTTAGTTTTAAATCTTGTTATTCCCTCAAGTTTGAATGCTCATTAGTAGTTGAGATTTGCATTTTAAATAATTCCCTAAAGGGGACTCAACAATTTCTAATTTATCAAATGAATACCAATCTGTTTCTTGAAAAATAAGGATAAAGCAATATGTTCTGCTGAGTCAATCAATTCATCTATAGTAAGCAATTCCGAAATATAACTCAATCCATAAGCAGTTAAACCATTTTCATAATCTATATCTAATGTTAAAGAGTTGAGATTCCTTTTAGTATAAGTGGAATTAAATCTTCATTTTTTTATTTTTTTAACTTTTCTGGTGATAGGGCGCATCTGAAATCTTTTGCATAATTAAAGTCAAAAAATGCGAAATCTGATTGTTTTTAGTAATTTCTTCATAGGTATTCAATTTATAAAAGACATCAATTAATTTATCAATTGTTAAATATTTTTAATTGTGGGTTGTGAAAGTTTTTTTCCATAAAAAAATATTTATTTCCTTTTTCGTCATTAAAATAAATTTTTATATTAGTTCTTTTCATATTGTAATAACTCCTTAGTAATATTTTTTTTAATTTTTCGTTCTAATAAGTTTTCTCCGAAAAGAAATATTAAACTAACAAAAAAACAAAACAGAGATAAATTTAAAAAAATAAAAATTATTAAAAACAAAAAAAGACTGAAAAAGAAAAACAACATCTAAAAACAGAGAAAGTAAAAGCACAACAAAGAAGATAGTAATAAATTTCTCTAACTGATTTTTTTGACTATTTGTTTGTTTTTATATTCTATAACAATTGAATTATCTATAATTCCATTCATTTAAAAACTCTCCAAATATGAATATAAAGATAATATAGTTGAAACTGTAATTATTAAAACAAATAAGTCATATAAATTAAAAATTCATATTTATTATTTTGTATATATTATTATTAGCTGCAAGAAGAGTTACAATCATTAATAAATAATATTTTTCTTTTTCTTCTTTTTTTCTTTTTTTAAGTTTGGAATCTAATATTGCTATTTCATTCTTCATAATTCATCTTTCGTAAAATGTAGTCCAAGATTGTCTCACCCTCTGGAACATTGTCAAAATTCCAATTAAGAAAGTCAAGTAATCTCAAATTGTGCACACATAAAGTCAGGTTCCATTCGTGATTGAATATGCTCATTATTCCAATTCGTTTCAAGATACTCTGCATCATCACTATCAATCTCTTTTTCTAAATAAATTGAATTACCATTAAGTTTCATAAATTCAGTTAAGAATGGACCGTCATTGTCATTTTTCTCTAAGGATTCTTTGCTAGGAGATTTTTTTCGAGACCTTGTAGAGTTGTTTCTTGTAAGACATAGATTGGTAAATGAGTTTCAATTAGTGAAACCATCTTTTGTTTTTGAACTTTCTCAAGTTCCTCTCCATATAAGCGTTCAGTATTACAGAACTCAAAAAACAATTTTCCATTTTTTGTTTGAATAATATTAAGCAATGGCCCTTCCATGCCTGCAATCCCACCTAATAAATAAAGAGTTGTTCTATTGGTTTATTTCACTAAATTTCATTTATAAAACTCAATCCTTTGTTTTCATTGAACTAATAATTAAATAAAGATGTGTAAACAATGATAAGCGTCATGTTGAAGAACTCATTTGGAGCACAGTCGTAATATTCTCTCTAATCCAATTTGCAATTTCATCACAATCATTCATAAGTTTAGATTGATCCCTCTTTAGAAATTTTAAAATCATAATTTCTATTTAAATTAGCAAAAAAACACTATAAAGGACCTGATTCAGAAAAATCCTAATTCAATAAGTTTATCCAGGCGATCTACAGCAACTTTAAAGACTCTTTATAGTAATTAAATTTAAATTCATCAACAAAATTATAATTTTCTTTAGTTAAATATGACAATTTATTAAAATTTTTCTCAAATTCTGTAATGGTCATAATCTTGGGTCCCTGCTACAATTGAGCGGAGTAACATCTTGTGAGTATCCATTTTTTTATTCAACCTTTCGAACTTTGTTTATTTTTATTATATGACATTTTTTTAATTTTTGGTCAAATTTTTCGTTGCAAAAAAATAATGAAAAATTTTGTACAATAGTTATAAAAAAAGAAAAAGGGTATGAAAATGAAAGACATTATTGATAAATTTGTAAAGGGGCTCATAAGGATTTTTAGAACTATATTAGTTATGGTTCAATGAAAGATATTGGGACATGGTCAGAAAGCCTAAATTATTATAAAGATTATATGATTTCTTCATTTGATACAGCTATTGAGTATATGAAAGCACAGATTTTTATAGGGATTTATATAAGGATTGCTGTACAGAATCTTTTGTTTTGGGTAAAAATGAATATATTTACAATCCTAATAAAACTTTTTAAAGATAATGAATTCATATTACTATTTAATATTGAATCAGGCGATTTTAAAAATCTTTGGTAATCCTAATAGAGCAAAAAATTATTAAAGCATTAACTCGTTTAGATAATATTATTAGGGACCTAAATATATTGATGAATATAAATCTAAAGGTGCTGAATATTTAGATAACACTTTCTCTTGGACTGAACTTCTCAAAACAAGGGTTCAAAACAAAGAAGAACTGCACTTTGATAGTTATAATTATATTGATGGGTTCTGCATTTTCTATCCAAATGGAGTTTGGGAGATTGATTCTTCTATTGATAGGAATTTTGAACGGGCATGAAGCGTTTGCATAAAAATATAAATAAGGAAAAAAAGAAAATGATTGATTTTGAAAAACATTACTCATGTTGTGAATATTTTTTTTATTTGAGTGCAATAGCCCGTATGGAAGTCTCTGCTAAAACATTCTGAAAACAAAAGATGAAAAAAATATTATTTTGAGCATTTTTATAGAAGGACCACTTGCAAATGCTTATCTTGTAAAAAAATAAAAGAACCCTAAAAATAGAGATTCCTATTGAAAGCAATTGACCCCTTTACATACGGTAAAAGAAACTTCATTAGAAGAAATAAAAAAACATATTTAATCATAAAAAAATTTAACAAAGAATAAATGTATTGTTATCAGATTTTTTTCATTCCACAAAATGAAACTATATATATGAAATTGAATGAAGATACTTATATTACTGATTACGATAATCAAGTAAAAATATTTCACAGAAAAACAAGTTTAAAAAGACCACTTATGAAAAATAAATACATTAAAAAGAAGATTTGAACAAGTAGTCAACTACTAACTTCGATATTTTAGGTATGTTTAGCGGAGCTTTTGGGGGTTTGAAATCTGATTCAAATGATTATATATTGAACTATATTCTTGAAAAATTTGAAATAAGGAAATCATTAAATAAAGCTGTGCAATATCCATCTTTTTATTTTTTTATTAAAAAAACTTTTAAATTTTTTTATCTAAATGTGTTGACGAACTGAAAAAGATTATTGTATTATATAAATATAGAAAAAACGAAAGAAGAGACTAACAATGAAAAATTAAAATCAAAAACAAAACAACACTATAATTCAAAAAAATGACAAATGAAGAACTTCAATCACATTTGAAAGAAATGCGTAGAGGGGCTCTGTAACTAAAAATGGAAAAAGGATTCCAACGCCACCAAAAAAACATAAAAAAACGTGATTTTTTTAAGGGAGTTGATTATAAATGACTAATAAAAAACAGACCATTGAAATCTATTTTGTTTGTTAGTCGGAATAAAGATAATAAACATATCCCTAATTTTTAAAGAACGGCGATATGTACGACTAACTACTAAAACAGCAGAAGAACTTGAAAAAGATTTTTGAACATTGGGATCAAAAGGGTCAGAAGGTGAATTTTGCTGATTCTATATGAAAAATCAATAAAAGGGATGCAGACAAAAACAAAGAAGAAACTCTTGAGGAACTTATCTATAATGATGATTTTGATTTGGTAGCTGCTGAAGCGAAAATTGCGTATTGACATAAAAAAAGAATGTGCAGCTGAACGAAAAATGGTTATTTGATTTTGATGATACAGAAGACAGCTCAGAAGAATTCATCAATGACATTAAGAAATATGATAAAGCTTCTGTTCCACTAGAAATAGAAGTTCACAAAACTCCAAATGGGTACGCAGTTATCATCAGTCGTGGATTCGATACAAGAGAACTTATGAAAAAAATGGGGACTCTACTGTAGGCTAAAAAAAGATGAAATGCTATGCGTGGACTGGACTGGAAAGGAAAAAAATAAATGAAACGCAAACAGTATGAATTGCTTAAAGGTATCTTTGAAGTAGAAAAAGATTGGAATGAATATTCACAAGAAGAACAACAAGATATTGTAGCTAAAAAAGCGAAAATTTTGCTTCAATTGATTGACACAGATTCTCGCTTGGAAACAGCTTTGGTTGGAAACTTGAAACAAGAATATATTGCTTTTACTTGAAAAGAAAACAAAAGAATATATTATCGAGGGTTTCCTACTCTATCAAAAAATAAATAACAAAACTCAAAAAGAAAAAAATAAACTGCTTGTTAAAGCAGTTTTTCTTTTTTGTCAAAAACATAAAGTTAGCCATTTTAGCTATTGCTGTATTAATTTTGGATATTGTTATATCGTCATACATCAGCATTAAAAAAATCAGTATTTTTTTAACTTTCGATAAATCTATCGAAAAATATAAAAAAACGAAGCGAAAACAGCTCTATTTTTTTGTGATATAAACTGATATAAGAATTGTTATAATAGAATTGACTAGGAGAAAAAAATGAAAAAAACAACAAATTTAAACTAAGAAAAATCAAAGAGTCATTAAAAAAATCTATGTGCTGTTATGATGCTCCATTTAGTTTGAGTTTTTGCTTCTGTAAATGCTAACGCTAATGAGATAGGTCTCAGACAATATTACTTTTGTAGATGTACAACAAGAATATGCTGGGAATTTCGTCTTAATAGAAAGTAATGGAAAAATACGGACTGATGCGGGTGCTGTACATGGTGATAAAAATGGTTATATAAAAGATTTACAACGTATAGTAAAAATATTTAAAAAGATAGGGGAGTTAAAAGATTAGAATTTGTAGCTGTATCCCATTGGGACTCCAGACCATTATTTCACACTCTCTGACCATGTGTATTCAGAAACTGAACTCAATGAGACAATCCTTGATTATTTTGAAGTTAAAAAAGTAATTGCTAAAGAATTGAATATTCAGAAATGACTGATGAAGGTTATACTGTTCCCAGTATCAAAAGATAAAAAAATTTTTATGGGCAGCTCAAAGAAATTATAATAGATTGAGAGAAGTATTAAAATCTAAAAAAATATTCCATTTACTACTTTTTAAAGAAAAAAAGACGAATGGAAATTAGGGGATTTTACTATTAAAATTACTAACAAAGAAATACCTGAATATTATAAAACTAAATGGAAAAAAATAACTTTATTATGAATGCTGATTCTGTTGGTTATTTAGTACAAAAGACCTCTAATGATGGTAAAGTTTATAATATGTTTCTTGCTAATGACATTGAAGGGATAGCATTGTGGGAGCATAAAAGAATTAAAAGGGTATTGGTATTACAACTTTAGATTCTTGGCAACATAATCATCATAGTGTGTCTTATTGGCAAGAGAATTCTGATTCAATAGTTAAAGAATATGGTAATGATGTTATTACTGTATTACTTTATGGATTAGACCATCTAAAAATCTTATACAAATGAAAAATAATATGAGAAAGTTTAATAAATTATATAATCAATATAATAATCCTTATTGGACTTTTGATGGACATATTTTATTTGATTTTACAGATAAAGATGGTTTATATGTTGCTCAACAAGGAAATAATAAAAATAACAAAAATCTATTCGTAAATCAGATACCCCAAAATATTTCATCATATAGTTCTAATGAAAAAGTAAGTAAAGATAATCCTTTTTTTATGTTGATGTGCGGGTGATAAGGTTGATAAAGCAACAATTAAAACTCAAGAAGATTTAGATAATCTAATTAAAAAAAGTAGGAACAGATTTGAGTTCTGTCAACATTACTTTTGAAAATGTTGATGAATTAGTTTTCCCAGCAGGAGTCTATAAATTTACTAAACAAACCAATTGGAATTTAGATGAAGCATCAAAAGGAAATATTGATTTTTTTCTAAAAAGTGTTTTTTTCTTACAGATGGAGCTGGAGAATTAAGATTGAATTATAGAGGTGACCACTCAACAATGGTGAAAAATCAAATAATCAGTGGTTTAACTATTTATGCTACTCCAACTGGTAAAAATTAATTCTGATGGTGTTTATACAGACTGATAAATTTAATGGAATAAGAAACTATTAATCCATGCTCAAAAATATAACGTTTAAAGATTGGACTGTTAAAAGCAAGTATGTATAATGGAGTTCATGAACTTTTGACATAATGGGTTCTGAAAAATATTATTGTGGATAATTTCAAGTCCCAAGGAAAGGGTATAAAGAATTATTCTAAAGAAGAACTAGAATTAATTAATAAAAAAATCCTAGGGGCTGTTCATGAATTGTATTCTGAAGCAGTGCAAATTGATTATGCTAGTGCTCAAGTGCAGGTATGTTAAATTGGAATAATACAATTTGGAAAAAAATGACAAACAAGATAATTTGCCATCAAGTAATATTACTATCAAAAAAATAGTGTATTTGAAGGCTACAAAGGAAAAAAACAGGAAAGCATTAATTAATAGAATTGAAGATAATATTGATTTGCCTTTTGGGGCTACTGTCGGTTCTCATAGTATTAAAGGAAATCCTTATAAGAATATTACTATTGAAAATAATATATTCCGTAACACCATTAATTTAGGGAAAAATCCTATAACAAGTGCTTATTGACCCTATTCATATGTATTTAGATAACAATACAACTAGTCAATCAGATTTGAAATCTTGGAATATAATTAACAATCAAATATTAGATTATCAAGGTGAAAATACTGCAATGCGAAAAGAAAAGAATCTAATAAATACATAACTGGACTAAATCATATTTAAAACCTTCTGATTACTTAAAAAGAAAAATACTGAAATAACAAATACTAATGTTATAGATAATTCTATTACTGTAGAAGATGGAAATATAGGAAGTCAAAGATATAGATTAGTTTCTTGACCAAAAATGGTGAATATAAACTTCAAACGGGCTACTAATAAAATGAAAGATGGAAAAGCCATGCAGTTCTGAAGTATTAAGAGAGACGCACATGACTACAATGCACCAATTCTAACTAGCGGTTTTTGGTCTTTTGATAGATTAGACAATACGGGTCATGACATCAAACTTGGAAGAACAGGCTATTTAGCATCTGATGGCAATAATAATATAATTGCTAAAGAATATAACTCTAATGAATCAATTGTTGACTTGATGAGTTTGAGGGTCCCTAATGGTTGGAATGTGGGGACTTTGGGACGTGTAAAAGATGGTAAATTAGATGAAAAGTTTGGAAAAGATAATATTTGGAGAGATGATAGAAATCGAAAATCTGGCAGAACTATATTCATTGAATTGAATGATGGTACACAAAGTATCTTAAGTATTGATGGCCATTCATCAAAAGATACAGGTGTTAATCATACAGAAATAGTAGAAATACTTAAAAAAATATAGGGTCAGAGAAAATTAAATTGCTTTTGTTCTTGATGGTGGAGGAGCACTCGTTCATATGTTAAGACAGATGATGGTCAAGATTCTGTATTTGGACTCATTTGTTGATAATAGAGAATTAGGAGAATTCTTATATTTAACTAAAGATAAAAATGCTAAACCAAATGTTAAATTGGAACAAAATAAAGATAAATTGAGCATAACACTTCTAAATCAATAAATTATAATCTTTTTATTGATGCTCGTAATAAAGGATTAGAAAAAGTGCTCATACAAATTATGATACAGGTATTAGATATGAAACAATTACTGAAAAATATTGAAATTCCATATAATACTATTTATAAAGCAAATTCAAATAAAGATTATAACTCTACAAGAGAAATAATTACCAAAGGTGAAAATGGAACTAATATTATAAATAAAAAAATATAAATATATTGATGATGTTAAACAAGAAACACCTGAAATTACTACAGCACTAAAAATCCTAAATCAGAAATTGTTGAGTTGGAACTAAACCAATAACTAAAGTTGTTGAAACACCTATAACAACAGAGTTTATATATAATGATAAATTACCAGAAGGCCCTCAAAAAGTTATTCAAGAGGGTGTGGAAGGGTCTGAAACCATTAATGTGAATTATGAATTGAATTCTACTGGGTGAAGTTCAAGAAATTATTACAAAAATCTAATTCCCCAATGACTCCAGAAATTATTGAAATTGGTACAGGAAAAAAATATTACTTCTTCATTGATTGTCGAGTATATTGCTGACGCTTCTATGGAGCGTCAAAGAGAAAGTCGTTCAAGAAGGTGTGGAAGAAGTGAGAAATGTTCTCAATGAAATTATAACAGAAGTCGTCCAAAGATTATTAAAGTGGGGGTTTCAAAGAAAAAAAGTAACAAGAGAGAATATTCCATTTAAAAAAATCACTGAAACAAGTAATGAATTACTTAAAGGGAAACAAAGAATAAAAAAACAAAGGGTGTTGATGGAGAAAAAAATAACTACTGTAAAATTTGAATTAGATTCAAAAAAACAGGTGAGATTATAGAATCAGAACCAAATATAGAAATATTTGAACCTGTTGATGAAATAACAATTGTAGGGTGAAAAAGAAGAAATTTCACAGTTCAATAGAGTTCCTACTGTTCAAGAAAACGAAAAAGAAATTATTAATTCTAAAGAAGAACAAAGAGATACAATTGAGAGACATGAACTTACAGATTCTACTGGACCAAAAAAATGAATCAATTAATACACAAAAATAATGAAGTTGTGTCAGAAAAAAAGATTCAAGTGTTCATAAAGAGGAAATAAAAAGATGTTTCAACTAATGAAAGTAAAGAAATAATTCAATCTAATTCATCTTCTACTAATGAGTGAACACAGAACTACCTGCTAAAACAAATAAGTAATCTTACAAATGATAAAAAAAGAAGATTCTCACAAACAACAAAAAGACATTACCTAAAAACAAACTTGAATTACATTGTTAATCTATGTGTTATTGGGGTTCTAGGATTCATTTCCTTAGTATTAATCAAAAAAATCAAAAAAATAAAAATTACTCTTAATTGAGTAATTTTTTTGTTGACAATATTCTCATTTTGTGTTATAATACTATTAAATAAAAAGGAGAATAAATGTTAAATTTAGAACGCAAAGCTCAAAACAATTTGCTTATGAGTCCATAAAGGAATGAAGCGAAAAGGAAAGGATATTCCTTTTACTTATCATTTGGAACTTGTTAATCAAATTTTTAAGAACTTTGACTAATGATGAAGAAATTTTTGCTCCAGTTGACTTCATGATGTTATTGAAGATACTCAATCACATTAGATGAACTTAAAAAGAATTTAATTCTAAGATTTGTTATTATGTAGACTTAGAAACAGAAGATAAGTCTTTGCCTTGGAAAGATAGAAAATTAAAACAAATCGAAGAATTAAGACGAAATAATTTTGAAGTTTGCTCTTATTGCTTATGCAGATAAAATGCTAACTATGACTGAAAATGTTTGATGATTACAAAAATTATCAAAGATGAACTATGGAGCCTTTCAATCGTGGAAAAAGAAAAAAACAATATTGGTATTACTTTAGAATTTTATAAGATTTTTTTTGCTACAATGAATTGATTGATAAAGAACATTTAAAAAGAATATGAAATGCTATTAAATGATTTATTCAGTAAAAGATATAACCCCGGTTCATAATATTACGAAATAAATATAAAATTATATAAATTAAGTAAAAATTATGAGATTTCGCACTTATTTACATATATAGAATATGTAAAGTAAAGCCTGGACTACCCAGTATCAGTTCTTATATAAAAACAAGAAATGATTTCGCAGACCGTTTTTGTAAGTTTAATTTAATAAAATAAACGTTAATGGAGTGCTCACACATTTCGAGACTGAAAAGTTAGATTTTAAAATTATTACTAATGTTAAAATCGCTTTTATCATCCATTTTGTATTTAGTTTAAAAAAAACTAAAACAAGTAGGTTTTCATAATATTTCTTAACTCTTTATAAGGTGTGTCAATATTTATTTCTTTGATGAATTTTCTTTTCTTAGTATTTATAGAAGCATTAAAAATCTGCATCTATATTTAAGTTACAATTCGAGCATTTAAATTCTTTTTCCTTTCCTATCTCCTAAGTTGTTGCATTTGCAACAGAACTTGTGAAATATAAGGGTCGGATTGACTATTGTTTCTTTTTATTCCTTTTTCTGCTAATTTAACAGATAGTCTTTCAAAGCAAAAATAGCTTTTGACCATGTGGAAAAATCTATTCTGTTGTTTTTTTACTTACATTCTTCTTTTTACTTACCCAATTCAAATCCTCTCACTATTTCTTCTATATCTTCTTCTTTTTACCATTTTATTCAGTTCACAATTTATGTGACTAACTATTCTTGATTTGTATTTAGCTAATTTTAGAAATTCTCTTTTTAGAACTAAATTATTATTTTCCAAATTTTTTTAATTTTTTTGTTCTATTATGAACTTTTTCAGATTCTTCTTGTTCTGTCAAAATTCTTTCTTCTAGTTGCGTTTATAAGAAAACAATCGTGACCTGTTTTTTTATTAACCAAATTATCAGATAGAGTATAAAACAATTCGGCAGAATTAGCTCCATATATAGAACCATTACTTAATGTTATTAAATCAGTTATTCCTACATCTAAACCGAGAATCTCTGATTGTTCTGTCATTTCCTTTTTAATGATAATTCTGTCTAATGGCACATGAAGATAGTATTGATTTGATTTTTTTGATTTTTTTACGAGCCCTAGAGTTCCTTTTTAATTTTTGGTATATTAGATTAAAGTGATGGTTGACTTTTTGAATTTTTTTCTTTTTGCCTGTAAAAAGAAAAATATGTTATTGTTTAAATCAAATTTATAAAGATTTGAAGTTAGTATAACATTTGAACTTTATTTGTATAGGATTTAGTTTTGTATCTCCGAATATATCTTCTTAATAGATTATTCAATCTATGAACATCAACTTTTAAATCTTTTAAACAATCAGTAGCATAATCAACTTTTTTTATAATTTAAAAATGTTATATAAAGTTGGAGTATGTTTTTAGGCATAAATATAAATAATGTTTATCATCTTTAGTTAGATTCTCATTTTGTGCTATTGCTTTTTTTTGAACTTTCTTTTTTTGTTGTTGTCCAATTGGACTTAATTGTTGCGGCAGATTGTTCTACTGCTACTCTGAAAGAGTTTTAGTGATTTTTCTTTGATAGTAAATCCTTTTTGGATTAGTTCATCTCTAATAGTCCAAAGCACTTTGTTTAAGCAAAGCCGATACCATTATATCTCGACCAGACATAATTTTTAATGTTTCTTTGTACTGTACCTATCAACAATATTTCTTCTTCGTTATTCAAGCAGTTTGTTTTTATTTTTTTACTGTTCGTTTCATTTAAGTTTTGTTAATTGTTTTTTTGTAAGTTCTTAATCGCTCTTGCACTGAATTCAGTTGGCATATTCAACAGGTCTTCAGCAAGTTCTTGTTCTGGTGAAGTTGACGGGACGATTTAAAACAATGATTTCAGCATGCTTTTCACAAAAAGTATGGAAACCACTAGTTCAAATCTTACAAATCTATCTTTATATGTTACATATATTTCAGAAATTTCTCCGACTCAATGACTCTAATATTTTGTTGAGACTCTTTCGATTGTAATTTATTCCAGCGCAATGTCGGTTAAAACTCATCTAAAATAACACTTTTGCATTAGTATAACTCTTAAAAAATTCTTCTTGATTTTGTAAAGCTATTTTTTTGATTATGTGTTGATATTCGACAATAAACCAATTTTTCAATCCTTGTTTTCCTGACTTGATTAGAATTTGAAAAAAATTAAGAACTTGATTCAGTTGTTCTTCAGTATAAAATCTTTGATTAGTAGGGGTTCTATAGAACTTGAAAGTTCCTTGTTTATCCCAATTTTTGCAAAGTCTTGGGACGTTACATTTAGGAGTTTTGCAAATTCTCCAACTTTATATCGTTTCATTATTCTTCTATACCTTTATATGTTTTTACATAAATATCAATACTATAAAAAAATCTAAAAGGAGTAAATCCAAAAATGGGTAAGTATCATATAAATTATAAAGGTGAAGTTTGACATTTGTAGAGACAATGGGACATTGCTTTAGGTGGAGCACATTTTGACCATCAAGCAGAAGCAATAAAATATGCGACAAAATGAATGAAGCAGTCATAAATAGTAATCTACCTGAAGATTTAGCAAGAATGGAATATATTGAATTAGATATATACAGACATAAAGTATAATCATGATGAAGATTATACAATGCAAAAGAGACCTGAAAAAGAGGTGAGTATGTTGAAAGACAGAGTAGAATAAGCAAGAAATGTTGAAAAAAATTAGATACAAAGAACGTATTATGATGAAGAGATTGAAGATTATAGTAGAAAGAAAAGCACTCATAACAAATTGCTTAAAGAAAGTGTTAGAAAAAAATATAAAGATGTACTTGTGGAGACAAAGTTTTTTTATGTCAGGTGGAATTTCAGGTGCAGGGCAAAACAGACTATTCTGTCTAAAATGGGAATAGATTTGCAAAATTGTGCTACGTTTCATCAGATGATTTCAAAGGACTTTTGAGCAGAAGGTTGACATTCAAAAGTTGGTGAATTGACCCTATGGAACTCAAGTCTTGTTCATGAAGAATCTTCTCATTTTAGCAGACAGACTATTACTTAACTGAGCAATCAAAGAAAGAATTTAATTTATGATTTTAGCTATGAAATCTGAATCTACTACAATGACTAGAATTGGAACATTAAATAAATTTGGTTATAAGAATGAGGATATAAGAATAGTATTTGTAGATGTTCCATTATCTGTTTCAAAAGGAAGGACTAAAACAAGATATATGGTTGGATTAAATAATTTTTGATTTGGAGTGGAAGATGGGTGCATCATATGTTGCAGATAAACAAAGAGCATGCTAACAGATTTAATGAAGCAATGCAGAGACATTAGTTTCTATGGGGATAAATTAAAAACAAAAAGGGACCCTACTCCTATTGTTTATGACAATACAGATATTGACAAAAAAATTGAATTTGATGAATTTAAGAAAGGATATAGAGAATGAACTTTAATTGAAATTGGTGAAAAAAATTTAAAAATAACTTTTATAAAGATGATAAAGGGAACTAAAACAAGACAGATAAAATTGAAATTTTTTTAGTTCAATTGAATCAAAAGAAGTGATTGAAGATTCTATCTCATTTGATGGTAGTGGCAACGACTCCTTGAAGTAGAAGAATTTATTTTCAAAGAAGATTCTAAAAATTATCATAAATTTGTTAAAAAAAGTAAAAGAATTGAAATAAAAATGAAATAAAAAGGACATATTAATTATGACCTTTTCTCATTACAACAGTGACAGCAGTGTTTAGCATATTACACATATTCTATCAAGAGTATGTGGAGCGTCTTAGGGAGACGAGTTACGGACTCTCATAATGTTTTTAGAATAGGACCATAGGCTATGTTTTGCTAAAAGGTAAATATTTGAAAAAAATGTCAGTTTTTTTTGATAAAAATAGTGATATAAAATAAATATTTTTTTGAAAAGGAGAAATTTTTATTTGAGAAAAATATAAAAAAGATAATTATTGGTTTATTGAACGGGTGACTTTTTGTTTAGTACAATCTCATATAGTGATGAAATTCAGACTGTCGGGCAGTGATGCCTGAATTTTTGTTGGCTAACACAAAGTTGACGCAAAGAAGATGTGACAAAGGGGCAAAAAAATAGCAGTAATGAACTTAATCTTTTTAAGGAATATAAAGAATCGACAAAAGATTCTATTAAAATTAAAAGTGACAGAAGATGAAGTTTATAATATAGTCAAAAACAGACAAAGAGAATCAGAAAAAAATCAAAGGGGACAGAAAATGATAGGGAACTCTGAATTAGTAGATAAATATAGTGCAACAAAACAGAAGATAATTACAAAATTGGCAAAAGATTATATAGTTGGCATTTTTTTGATTCTAGCGAGCAAAAGGCCTTTTTAGAAGAACTAGAAAAAAATCATACAAAGAAGAACAAAAAGAGAATTGAAGAAGATAAAAAGAAACAAGAAGAAGCAGAAGTTCAGAACAAACGAAATAATATTCAATTTGACTCAAATGGATTATTAGTTGAAGAATACAGTCCTAATGGCGAACGTGTTATTAGTTTATTGGCACAATTCAGATTTTCAAGAATGGTTCATGACATACACAAATTGAACTGATTATTGACAATTATCTGCAGACGAAGCAGTTCATGTAATTCATAAAAATTGAAGGGGACTGGATTTGGACAGACAGCAGATGGGTTAGCAGTATTGATTCTCCAGTCACACATAGAGCATTTGTTGAAAGACAAGTTAATGGACGAAAAAGAATTTCATGGACCTATCCATCAATTTGAGTTTCAAATTGTGAGGGAACATTTGAGCTATGGTGGTTGGCAAAAATATAGAAAAAGGAAAAATAAAATATGAATTTAAATAAAAATAAAAAAACAAAATTATTGCAGGGTGGTATGTTGAACCTTATGATTGGGACTCAATTATTTCAACAATTGACTTCTAATCATAATCATGAACTCGAGACTACAAAACAAACAGAGACAAAGAAAACAGACAAAAACAGAAAAGTTTGATTTAGATGTAGTTAAAAAGAACAAGAAAAATGGCAAAAACAGAAATTGAAAATGCAGTTAAAAAGATTCAAGAATTAAGTTTGGGACGAAGAAGAAAAGAATGATTTCATTAGCAAATTAAAAGGGAGCAAAAACACTCAGAAGTTCGTAAAATTTTTCAATGGGGCGTATTGAAATCAGATGGAGCACAGAAAGTCGAAGAAGAAAAAGAAAAAAATTAGACAGGGCAGCAAAAGAAGAAGAAAAGAAAAAAAGGACGACAGAAAGTTCAAAGAAAATTAAAAAAATATTCAGGAACATGAGATAAAGTAGAAAAAAAGATAAAACAGTTGAGAACTAATAAAAGCAGTCACAGAAATTACGGACTCTGATTTGGGACGGACCAGAAAAGGAATCATTATACAATCGTTTACGAAATTTAGAATCACAAATCGTGGAGCAGAAACAATTACAGAAACAGAACACTCAAACAGACTGAAAGCGTGAGCTCAAGAACAATCTAGTGTTGTTTTTGGCAAATGGCAATAAAACAGTGATGTAGGAACATATGCTGCAAAAAGAATGAGCAGGGGGACTGGGAGTTCCACAATCTACATGGGAATACATTGCTGGCAGAAAGTGGGGGAATCAAGTGAACATAATCCAAGTGGTGCATCTGGTCTATTCAAACAATGGCTTTCTGGGGTGACAGCTCATCAGTTGAAGCACAAATTCAAACAGCATTAAGGGAACTACAATGCAGACCATTCGGGTCTATGGAAATGGACTCGACCGGGACATGTAATTTTAAAAAAATATGAAAAAAATAGGAGCATTGTGCCCTTTTTTTATTTTATTTTATCATTGACAAATAAGAAGAATTATTGTACAATAAGGACATAAAAATTGAAACGAGGATAAAGCAAAATGAAAGATAAAAAGATAATTACGTTTAAGGAAAAATTATCGTGGTGAGTCTTATGTTGATTTTGCAGAAAAATAAGACAGAATTATATGTGTTTAAAAAAATTTTTTTGAATTGGGTTTCTTGGCATTCTCATTCGTTCTCTGAGCATTTTTTTATGTTTTTAAATAAAGATAATCTGAGCTAAGATTGTAAACGATTTTTGAGATTTGTCTTTCTTCAAGTGGTAAATCTAAATGGTTTGAATATGGTTCTGATAAAGACAGAGCCAAAAGTGAAGAACATGTGTTTAGAAGATAAGGACTTTTGACAGTGATTTTGCATAGAGGGAGTAGGAGTAATTCAATTAGCGTAGAGTTAGAAAGTGAGCATTCAGAACCCTAAGATGGCAATATTCTACATGAAGATTTAGCACATATACATTGACCTATGATTATTACAGAACTAGATGATGTACGTTATTTAGAAGATTATTAAAGGGTGAGGCGGTGGTCCCTTTTTGTTGAACTTTATAAAGAACATGATAAAATAAAAAGAAAAAAAGAATTTATGGAGTATTGAATGAAATATTTTGATTGGCGGTTAAGACGAATTGACAAGGAAGAATATGCACGAGCTGTAAAGAAAAAGAATTATATGAAAAGGGTTTGGGGAAAGTTTTTGTTTTGGTTTGATGTTGATGGAGTGTTGAATATTAATCAGACAGTGATGAATTTGAACTATGTTGTATCATCAACAATTTGGAAAATTAGAGACAAAGTTTTAGATTGAGTTTTCAAAGAAACAAGTTATTATATAAATGTTCAATTTATTTGGGACATCAATTTCAGCAAAATAGGGTGTAATGAAATCAATAAAAAGATAGGGATTACTAGAACTTTCCAATTTCAAATGAATATATTGAAACTCTAAAGAAATGGACCATTGAGCATCAAAAAGAAACGAACAATAAGTTGAGAGTTTATATCCATTGAACAAAATCATTTCTATTGATGATGATTTAGAAAAGGACGAGTTAGTTCTGATTTTCATTTGCGAAACAGATTCTACAGTTGGTTTGAGGGCGATGGCGAATTAGAAATTATAGTAAAAAAATTAAAAAAATATTTAATGAAATGAAAGGATGTTTTTATGAATAAAAAAATTACAAACAAAAAAATTAAAAATTGGATTTTTAATTTCCTTATTAGTATTTATATTAGGATTTATAAGTTCAGTAATCTTTTTAGCATTATTTAAATAAAGAAAGGAATGATAGAATGAATAAAGATGTACGAAAGTTAGTAAGTTTTAAGGCATTGAGAAGATTAGAGCAATCAAAGATGCAGATTCTATTGAATTGGTTTGTTTTGGTGGTTAGCAAGTTGTAGTCAAGAAAAAAATGAATTTAAAGTAGGGGATAAAGTTATTTGAACCGAAATTGATTCTTTTCTGAGAAGGTGTAGAACAATTCTCTTTCTTGACAGATAAAAAAATCAAAAAGAAGTTCTTGAACTTTAAAGGAAAAAAATGGTTAAAGGACATAATCTAAGGACATTCGTCTTCGTGGAGAATTGTCACAAGGTTTTAGTATTCAGGAAGATTTTGGCAAGAGTTAAATTCTCAAAAAGATTTGGAAGAATTTTTTTCTATGAAGAATTGGGTGTGTTTAAATATGAAGACACTGAGTAGATGATAAAGTAATTGGACATTATCCAGAATTTACAATCAAAACAGATTCAGAACAGTACAAAGACTCTGACGAAAATCCTTAAAGATTTAAAAGAACAAAAGCGAACGGATAGCAACAGAAAAAAAGTTGATGAGAACTCATCTGGGACTGGTGGAAAGATGAAAATAATAGAACTCATGTAGCAGGTCGTAATTATGAATTAGAATTAACAGAAGATTCAGACCATTACAACATCATGAAAAAAATACGAACTGGATGAAATTTTAAGAACTCAATGAAACAATTAAAGGTGAGATTGTTGGGGAAGGTATTCAAAAAAATAGGCTCAAAATTCAAGGAAAGAACTGATGGTATTTGATTGGGAAAGTCCTAGTAGAGATTATGAAGAATTAGAAAAAAATTAAAGTGAAAACATATGATTTACATTCCCAGGGGCGTTGAAGGGGCATGTCAGGGACTATGGTTTGAAATCCCTAGTCAATCCTAATGTAGGGGGCAGGGGAATTGTTTGGTGGAATGTGGAGCATAAAAGCATTTGAAGAATTAGATTTTTCAGAACTAATTTCAAGGGGCATCAATAACAAATATTTGTTAAAAATAAAAGAGTTTTTCAAAAAGGCCTTTTTTTTTACATTTTATTGACAAAATAAAATTTTTTTGTTGTAATATATAAATATAGAAATGAAAAAAACGAATAGAGGAATAAACAATGACAACATTGAGCTGAATTGAATGAATTAAAACAAGAAATAAAAAGAATTAGAACAACGAGTGAAAGAAAGCAGTGAAAAGAACCAAAGAAACTTTATTCTAGTGTTGAGTGGCGATGATGAAATTCAACATTATGTGAATTCTATGGTGGACATATTTCACAAATGGAATGTTTCAAGAACTAGTTGAACTTTGAAATCTTTGGCTGCAAGAAATAAAATTCGGACCCAAAGACTTTAGCAGTTGGAACAAAAAGTGGAAGATGCTGGACATTTAAAAATTGAAATAACTTATCTTCGTACAGATTGAACTTTTTAAAAAAACAAAAGAGCGTAAGAGGTTATGGATTGACATCAAAAGAACAAGAAGTAGTTGGTATCTAGCATGATTATAAATACATTGATTAAAAAGGAGAATTAATAATGGGATATATTGGTGAAAATTACGATAGTATTGATTTGGCGGGACTACGAGAGAAGAATTAGTAGGTCATAGAATTCTGAGCATAAGCTGAAGAAGTTATTAGAGCAGATAATGGTGTTGTGTAATATTCAACTTAATGAAGGTTGTGGTGGTTGTGCTTCTGGTTGGTCAGAACTTGATGTTTTAAATTTTGATAGAAGTATAGCGGAGGGCGTTATGAATGTGGTTTATGAGGGGACGGCGACAAAGAAAAGAATAAGAATTATGGACAAGATGAATTTAAAATCTTTATTTGACTAGTAAATAAAAAGTAATCGAAAATTGATGGTGACGAAGGTGTAGGTAATGGAGAATATGGATCGGACTTTTGGGTCTCTGTAACACGATAAAAGAACATTGATAAGTTCTTTTTAATTAGACTGGTTTGGAACTCTAATTTAGAACATTATAATAAGCTATAAAAAGGACGTAAAGAATTTTTGATTGATATAGAAAAAAATAAAAAGGAGTATTCGTAGTGCAAAATTTCACATTGGAAAAAAAGAGGTAATACGGACGTTTGTACAGCAAAAGAAAGTGTCCTCTTGGTGGTGACGAATCACATGGTCAAACAAGAGAAGAAGTCAGACAGTATTGACAGTTTTTATGAAACAGGGAGCAGCACTAACAGGCATCAAGAATTGCTTTGAATCAACAAAGTGAACTTTTGAAACAGACGGAAGATTAAAAGCATATAAAGAAAGACAAGAATATCTAGCACAAAAAAATCAATGGCATTGAAGAACGAAATAGAAGTATTTTTTTGGTACTTCTTATGGAACAGACGAAGAGATTGAATCTGGCATGCAAGTGATGCGAAAAGAATAGCAAATGAACAAGCATATTTAACAAATAGAAATGGTTCTGAGCTGAAAGGGTGAACACAAAGAAAAGACTAGCAGAAATTCAAAGCAAATAATCCTTTTGGTGAAAGATTAGCATCTCTAAAAGCAGGTAAGTTATTTGTTAAAGACATTCAAAAAGATGAATGAGACTATAATAACATCAAAGACAGACTAAAAGAGATTAAAGAAGAAGAACAAAAAAATATTGATGTGATTATTCTTAGCGTTAAAAGATGGACATTCACAAATAATGAAATCAAAGAAATGCAAGAAGATTTAGAGGGAACAAAAAAACGAAACTGAGACGCATTGACGTGCAAAGATGAGAAAAAAATACAAAAGATGAACTCACAAATTGAAAAGTATGAAAAAGACTATAAAGAACAATTATTTGAAGAACGTGGCGGACATAAGTTGTCTGAATTAGAACTATCAATAAAGAGGGACTCAACAAAAGTTAAATTAGATAATAATGGTAATTACATTAATGTTTATGCAAAGCATAATGGAGAGACATATAAAAGTAATAAATTCACATCATGGGAAATAATTCTTATTTAGAAGTACAAACATTTAATGGAGATAAGAAACGATTAAGTTTAGTTGGCGAGTGGAATTGGAGAATGACTCAGAGAGGGACTATAATTCTCTTCCTAATGTATTTGGCGTTGAAGATGATAAAGGTTCTTTATCTAAAGAACAATCAAATTCCCTAAAAATTGTTTTTTTGACAGACCGGACAAAAAAAGAAACGAGGTGTAACATATGCATTTGGCAAAAAAAGCAAAACAACAATTAAAACAATTGTCATTGAACTCTGCTAACAAAAATCGACTCTGACATTAGCTTCGTAAAAAGAAAGGTAAGATTAGAGATGTTAAGAAAAGCATTAGTTAATGGAGAAACTAGCAAAGAGAAAGTTCTCGTAAAGTAGTTGGTGAAACATATCCAGTTTTGAGCGAACTACATACGAAAGAAAAAAATTTTTTTCTTGGGTTATGTTGATGAACTGGAACAAAAAAATATTTAGAAGAAATCTACGGTAAGGGCATTTAGAAGGCGAACGTTATAATTATAAGGAACATCATTATAAATCATGGCGGAATGGAGATAATTATGTTCTTGAATACAAAGATGGAGCATCAAGTTTATCAAGTAGTATATGCTTATGGCATTTGTAATTATAAGAACTATTGGCTACAATAGATTTAGATTTTGACACGGCAATTCTTGATGAAGATAACATTGAGAAATATTCTAAATATTTCTTAACGTCATTTCAAAATAAAAAGAACAAAAATCAAAAGATGGATTGAAAATGAAGTGGCTGAATTACAAGAAATTGTGTCTAAAGAATATGATTTATATGGGGGCATGATTAAGGAGACAGAGGGACCATGTTCGAGATGGACAAAAGAGATTGTAAAAGAGACAATTCTGATTCATCTGAAAAAGAACGACGAAAAAAAGGCCTCTAGTCAAAATCAAAAGGACATGATTATCGAAAAATTTAATTATTATTGGTAAAAAAATAAAAAGGGTGAACAGTAAAATAGCAATTCTTTTTTGCATGAAAATAAAGCAGACCTAGGGCGATTTGGCGTAAAGGCGATACATTTATCGAAAGTACAGTTCAGGCGTTCTAGCGTTTCGGGCAGTGACGATATAACGACGTTCAAAATCAGTTTCAGACATGAGTAAAAAAAGTAATTTTTTTGAGTACTTAAATTTTTGTGACTTGGAAATATAAAATTTTTTTATTTTTTTGTTGTTATAATCTATATTCTCAAAAAAATCAATTCGTAGGGCAAGAAAAGGAACATGCGAACAGAGCCTTTTTTTCTTATTATCATTAAAGCAATTGGCGTAAATTTATCTAAATTATCATAAAAACAGTTGTTTAAAATCTTGAACATCTTGACGAGTTATAGAACGAAGTCTTTTTAAATACGACGATGTTGGCAATTCTCCATTTTCATTTTCTTTTAAAGACTAAAAAGAATTTTGGATGCTAAATTTGAGCGAAAAATTCATTTAATGATGTTTCGCAATAAGTATTTTCACTGGTCGTATTTTGCGAACAATTTAGTTTTTTTCTTTTGACTAATGAAATCAATTTAAAGTATAAATCCTCAAATTCATATTTCAAAGACCCTATTAGCGACTCTTTGTCTGCAAAAAAATGAAATTATAAACATTTTCCTCATTTAATTTATCTAATGAACTCATCGGGACAGGTGTGAAATGACTTGATTTGTAATTAGTATTTTCTCAAGTTTTGAGATTTTATCAAAATCTACAACGAACTCAGGGCTCTTTGTAATATGGAAAAATAATTCACATAGTCTGAAACTCAAATGGAATTTCTATTGCACATCTGGGTGATTAAATGTTTCTGGTGAGCCCAATATTTTTTTGTAATGAGATAATATCAAGATATGTTCTCCTTTAATTAAAAATTTATTGAAAACAATTTGTAAATGTTTTCATGGGAGCATATATCAGACTAAAAAAATAGAAAAGAACTATTTAATATAAGATTTTTTTATTTCTATAAAGACTCTTCTAACTTTTGGTACTTATTGTAAGTTTGATTTTATGTGAATAAACTGTATAATAAAAATCACAAAAAAACACATTCTGATATTTATAATGAGGCAATTAAGAATAATATGAGCATAGAGTATTTATTTAATGGTTTTTAGCGATAAAGATTTATAAAAAAATAGTTATTCTCTTGGCGAGTTGGCAAATTCTTATCAATGCATCCTAAAAACATTACAAAAGAAAGATAGAGAGTGTTATACAATTTGAAAGAACTCAGACAATAGAAGATTCTTAACAAGAGAAAGAACTACAAAATTGCTAGAAGAAAATAATTTGTTTTTGATGATTCTAGAGCAATGAAACATGACATAATTTGTGCGTCAGTATCTAGTCCTAAACAAAAACAATCTGGTGAATTAGAGCAACAAGTAGAAGTTATCTTGAAACAAAATCACAATTTACAAAATCCTATCATTTTAAAGGAAGTTGGACCTGGATTGAATGAGCAAGACTCAAAAATTACAACAATTGCTTAAAATGGTATTAAATAATGAAGTCAATAAAATCTACATAACTCATAAAAGATATATTGACAGATTTGGATTTGACTATTTAAAAATATATTTGAAGAAATTGGAGTTGAAATAGCAGACCTTTATGAGTACAATTACGAAAAATCTAACAGAAAAAAAGAAAAACAGAAATCAATGAGAAAAAAAGAAAGATGAAATTGAAAAAGCAAATTCAGACTACAATAAGAACTCACAAAAATTAGAATATATCCAAATAAGCATAATCAAAGTTTTTTTCAAAAATATTATGACTATCAACGGTCAGTATGGAACAGAGCAATAGATGAAAAGAAACGCTCAATATAAAATCTATAAAGAAATGAAGGGGCACTGGATTATTTACTCAAAAAGAACTAAATAAGAATTATTTTTCCCATAACAAGAATTTGAGAAAAATGGAAAAAAATTTGATTGGGAAGATAATTTCTATTGTAGAAAGTAAGGGAGATTCAATTTGATAATTTATGTCTGAACTGGAATAGATATTTCAACCCAAATATGCTCAACCACAAAAACCAAAAATATAAAAAAAGAAAAAAAGATGTTGACTCTCATAAAACACTTTCTTTAAGAAACGTGAGAATAAAAGGTAAATGACTTTATTACCAAAAATCCTATAAATCAAAAACCTGAATATAGATTTACTAAAAATCAAAATGCTCCAAGAATTAAGATTTAATGGAAGAATAACAGATGATTTTAGCGTTTCTGTTGAAAAATAATAAATGGTATGTTCATAACTGTTGGAGCACCTCTTGAAGAAAAAACTTGCAATATCTAAACAGTCCACAGGTATTGATGTAAATGTTGGTTCTATTGATTATTTGAAAAGTGACGACTCAAAATAAAGAATATAGTAAATTTTATTTATTGCAAAATCTTTTACTCAATCAATATGATAAGATTAAATATTATTCAAGAGTAATTTCTAAGAAAAGAAATAAAAATCCAAATTATATTCATAGTAAAGGGGCTATTATGAAAGCGATAACTGAGCTGAATAATGCTTATACTAGAGCTTATAATATTCAAGAAGAAAAATTTAAACAATATAGTTAAATACTTTTTACAAATTATAATAGGATTGTTATTGAAGATTTAGATGTTAATTCTATGAGAATGAACAAAAGATTATGTAAATCATTACATAGAAATGCTTTCGGTCGTTTTAAACGAAAGATGATTGCCAGAGCTGAAGAGTACAATGTAGAGTTCATATTGGCAGATAGATACTCCCAAGTACTCAAACTTGTTCTGAATGTGGTCATGTTAAGACTGGTGATGAAAAAAATTGTTCTTATGGGGGATAAGTATGGTAATGACCATGATACTTATGTTTGTTATAATTGTGGGAACTATTCAAGATAGAACAGAAAAATGCTATTTTTGAATTTAAACCATTATGGAAAAATAACGTTAATTAAAAAAATTTTTTTAGTAATTTTATATTACTATTGAGCGAAGTGTGGGTGACACTTGCTCGTTAAATAAGAATGGGTGAACAATCGACCTCTGTGACTGGAGTTATTGCTTTCTTTAGAGAGAATAATTCTTGTTGGAAAGTTGGTGTTAGAATACGCACCCTGAGGAAAGTGAATATAATAACAGTTTCTTATATATAGAGGTATTGATTAGGTTATCTAATTATACTCAACACATTTTTCCACACCTAGAACAAAGAATATGTTAGAATTTATGAATTTTATCAGAGAAAATATGAAGTAGAGAATGCAGTATTTCCTTGCACAGAAGATGCTGTAAAAAAGAAGCTTCGTACGGTTCAACAAAATTTGAAAATATAAACAGCAAAGACAATAGCTTTCAATTTCCAAGTATTTTTCACTTGATAGAAACAAGGAAATTTACTCAGCATGAATTTGAAGAATGCTGCAAGAAAAATATTTGGCGTCTAAATGATGTAGAGAAAACAGTATTTATTAGAGGTGCTTTAGCAGTAAATTACAATATCCCGACTATATATAGAGATATATATGTGATTGCTCAAATGCTGAAATACCCGGAATTAGTAACAAAATTAACTCGTAACAATATTGGTGACCCCAGTTGCATCTCAAGACTGCTTATGATTGGATATAAAATAAATGGAAAAAGATTACAAAGGTAAATATATTCCCATTTTTAAATGCTAGAAAAAAATTATGAAAAATGATAATTATAAATATATAGAAATTGTTAATTAAATAAAAAGCTATCAAAGAAAATTTGATAGCTTTTTATCTTAATTCATCTGGGTGAATGTAAATAATTTTTTTCTTTTTTTGATAGGCCATATTTTACTGCATTAGCAGTTCCACCAGTCTTATCGCCATTATAAACAGCAATTAAAACTTCACAAGGTTCAATCATACCCCAGTTTCGAGCATTAAGAATATAACCAATGCTTTTCCCTGGGTTTTTATCTTCGTAAGTTACTACTTCATCAGCATATTTCATAAGCTTTTAGCCAAATCTTTTTGCTATTACTATTTGGTGGCATTTTTGTATTGTTCCATATTAGGTACATCAGCAATGAATTTAATTCTATTTGGGAATTGCTTTTTGTTATCAATAATAACTTTTAGCCCAAATAGTATCAGCACCTAATGCCATACCAGAATGTAATTCAAGATAATCATATCTAGTAAGAGCTTGTTTGACTATATTATCCAATTTTCTATAAAAGTCTTTTTATAAAATATATTGTTGTAATCATACCCTGCCAATTTAGGTGGCCTATGACCTGTAAGTGCTATTGAAAGTTTTTCCATTTGTTACAATCTCCTTGATTAAGAATTCTTAAATGACTTCATTTTCTATGATAGATAGAAGTTCAGCATATTCATCTGTAATCTTTATATTCATTTGAAATTGTTTTACTCCATAGTTCTAGCAATTTTTTAAATCATTAACAAAATCTTTATAAATTGGATTATCAACTGGTGGATTAAATTTAGGAGCATTGTATTGAAATACTGTAATTACAACAGCTTTAGAATTGTGAGTTTTAACTTCGTTAGTTAATTCTCTAATATGTTTCTGTAATCTTTCAATTGATGGCTCTTGTTCTTTCATCAATTTTTCTTAAATGCTCAGAAGCTTTTAGCACAATATTCTGCCACCATTGTTTTTACTTCTATATAGCCCTCACTTGATTTAAAGTCAATTCTGCTTTTTACCTAATCTTTTTTTCTCGTAATTGGGCCTTTAATATTCAAAAATATTTTTGTACAGCTTCATCTTGTAAGAAATGATTAACAAAATTATTAGATTTTACTTGATTGATACCAGCCATAAGTTAATCCATTATCCAAGCTTATTGCTTCAACAGTATATCTAGTTCGTCTATTCGGATTTTCTCCATTATCGCTCATCAAACATGGAATATTTTTAAATTCTTTTTCTAGGTATTCCAGCTATAGTGCCACCCTGATGGGCAATGTGCTTCTACTTTTGTTCCATTCAAATTTACTATAAAAATAAATCTATTTATTCGTGATTCTATTGTTGCTCTTATAAGAGGTCTTGTCAAAAATAAAATCTTATATTTTCCATTTGCTTACCTCAATGAAATCTCACAAATTGGAACTCTTCACCATCTTCAAAATTATATTCTTCTTGATTAGGCAAAAATAGATAGGAATCTGTACTTTCATCATAATAATATTGAGAATGGATATTGAACAAATTAGTTAAAAGTTCAATAATCTTTTTGTTTTTCCATCATTCCCTCAGCCTCATTTCTGATTGATTTGTGATTCCAATATTATCAAAAGAATAATTATAAATAACAAAATTAGAATGATTTTTACTAATTCTTTTTAAGCTATTCAAAATCATCATAAGCAAAATCCTCAATTTCTGATAAAGGGAAATTTAAAACCAAATCTAATGTTTCTTTTTAATTTTCATTGTGCCAATCCTCTTTAAAAATTATTTTTTTCCATCACTAAATCTTACAGATTCAAAATGTCCTTGAACGAGCTTTTCTAACATAGAAGTCATATTTATCAATAGGGAAAAGCATCAATAGGTCTGAACTACGAGCCCTCAATATCTTCAGTCAAATTGCAGTGAGCTCTTTTTGACTACTTCATCAAATGTTCCCACCTTTGATAATTCTCTTACAATTGGAATTCCCAGACCTTTTGCTCTTTTCTTAGTTGTTTCCCAATCTAAGATTAAATCATCTTCTTTAATTCCAAATAGCATGTAATCTGATGGTAAGTTATCATAGGGCACTGATTTTCTCCAATGAAGAAATTCACCCAAGTACAACTTCATTATCTTTTTAATTTATCTTTGATTGGATAATACCAATTGTTAATGGGGTAAGTCCATTCTTTGTTATATATCATTACGGTCCTTGTAAAACCGGGTATCTTTTTCCTAAAGAAATATTAGAACCGTCCATTTTTTTCAGTAGCTAATCCGATTATACTATAATGATTTTTAAAAACATCATCATCAGTCCCTTTTGACCCTTTCATATGTGAGGGTTCTAGGAAATTTAAAGGTCATATTTATTCTCCTTTAACAAATGAAATCTAAAAAGTTCTTCTAGTCTGTTGAATTTGTTGTTCCCTCACGCTCGAACGTCTTCTTCATAGTCAATAATTTTCAATTACAGAAAGTTCATCTTTATTGCTCTAATTTTTAAGAAGTTCATTGTTTCTTTGTCGAATCTTTGTAGCCAAAATCAATTCATTTTCATCGCTCATTAAACTTGCATATCCATAGGTCTTTTTCTATTGGTTTTTAACTCTTTATTTTATCGTTCATTTTTGTCTTTCCTTGCTTTTTATTTCAATTTAGTTCTAGAATATATTGTAACAAAAATTTTTCAAGATTCAAATTCAAATGATTTTCTACCATGGAACAACAACAAACATAAAAGTTCAAATAAAGTTCTATTACCCTCAAAATGAAACTGGGTGCTAGAGAAGATTTTCAGAAAAATTTACAAGATAGGTCTTTGTTACTATTTCTAAGTCCTCTGCTATTAAATATGCCAAAAGCTGCTCAACAATTTGGTGCGAAGGATTGTCATGAGCTAAACCAGATTATTATTCTTTAATTAAAAAGGTCACTGAATATATTTGTAATAAAGTCCCTTTATAAAAAGTTTCCTTGAAAAATTTTTAATCTCTATTATTGACATTTTTGAGTTTCATTGTATAATAAAAACCATAAAAGAAATGAGAATAAAGGGCAATTAAAATGACTAAAATAATTAGTTCGTTAAAACATTAATGTACCATGAATTAGGAAAAGAATATGCTAAAACTAATTTTATTTATCTGACAATATTGTTTTTGATTTTGAAAGACATTTACGGAAGAGTTCTGATTTTTCTATTATCTCATCCATATATCTATGAGTAGAAACAAAAGTTGAAGATGTATGGAATATTGAACAAGGACAAACATGAGCAGAGGATTGACCCAAACTACAAAGCGCGTTGCACTCGAGGTTTCCATATTTAGAATTAGTAGAGTGTAGTTAATCTAACTAGTAAAAGAACAATTTAAAAATCTCATAACTAATTAACTCAGATAGAATTTAATTCTGTATGAAAGTCCATTGACAAAAAGAAAAGTTTTGAAGTTCATTACGCACAATCAACGTTTTTCAATAGTAGATTGCTTCTTTTTGCTCAAGATCAAATATGAATTGACAAAACCAGAAAAAGAAAAATTATCAGAAACAACATTAATGCTTCATGCTAAATATGGAAAATCGTTTGATTATGAATTACCAATGTTCTAAAGTTAAAATGAATATTAACAGAAGAAGAAATCATTGAAAGATCTACGAGACTGAACTTTTGATGTTCCAAATATCCTTGAAGAATTAATTCTATCAGAAAATTATAATTTTTGATTTTGTTTTGAGATTATTGAAAGAATCTAATTATTTGATTTTTTCAATAAATTAACAACGTGTCCATGGATATAATACAGGTTCTGACTGGGTTTGTTGAATTGACTCGATAAAATTGGAGCCGAATCTTACTGCTAAATCCTAGTTTGAGCATCTCAATGAATATTCTCAACACCAAGACTCAATCTTTAAAGGGGTTCTATTACTTAATAATTATATTATTAATGAGTCCGATTATTCAGAATTGAGCAATCTTAAAAACTAAAACAAAAATTAGGAGCTGAATTTGAGCTCTATAAGAAAAAGCAAGCTGAAAGATTGCTTTTTCTTTTTCTTATTATATAATAGAATAGATGAAAAATGAGTTCAAAAAGGAATTTTGACTAATGTTTATTGATTGTTATTTATTTTTCAGAAATTACCCAACAAATAGAAAGCACTACTATTATGTCCTTTAAATCATTACCATAGAATTTTATATTTTTGAACTTTAAAAGACTATTCACAAGACAGAATACAATTCAGACATGTTTATTTACAGTTCTAGTTTCAGACCCAAATGATGTTTACAATCTTTTCAAAAATCACCAAGGTATCGTTAAATATCAATTAACAGAAGAGTCCCATTCACGATTTTATAAGAGACGCATCTATCTAAAAAACTAAATCAGAATTAACTTCTATTCTTACTACCATGTTAGAAGATAAAATCTCAAAAGATTTATAAAGATTCATGAGAGGGCTATTTTCAATCTCACCAAATTACAAATCTTGAGATTGCATGCCGTTCTTTTCTCAAACAGTCATGACTTTACTCAACTCGTTAGGGTCCTGCTCAAACAATTCGATTCCTTTTCTTTATTTGAATATTATAATAAAAACATGAGATTGTTTCAAATCTAAGTCCCTTATGCGATGTTTGAAATATGGTTCATGAAAGTTCCAAGAAGATTTTGAATATTGAAAATGAAGATGTCGGTTCACTGACAAAGGATGTCTGTCTTTAGACGGCTCTAGATGTAGAAAATTAACACAAATTACAATTTGAAGAAGTTCTGTCGTTCATTTCTAAATTGAATTATCGAGATACAGTATCTGCCACATTATGCTCTTTTATGCAAACTATACTGCCCAAGAATATTATAATTTGTTCATGCCTTATATTGTTCTTATCGACCATGTCTCATATAGAGGTCTCAAGAAAAATCATATTTTTACAAACACATTCACAATAACATTCTCGTTTACACTTGTTATAAAACTAAATAATTGAAATGTCTATGGAAGTCCTAAAGTCCGGTTCATGAAGTTCAAAGAAATTTTAGTTACACGATAATTATAAATACATAGACTTAGAAACCTTTTCAAAACAAAGATTAACTAGAAAAGAGAAAAATATGATTATCAAATGCTATCTATATTCAAAATAGAACAAGACAAATAAATCATAAATACTATCTCATTATCAGATGATGTTCTTAAGATTATTTCATGATTTAAAAACAAGATACGCCATTTTGAAAGTCCCTGAAGAAAAACTTTGTTTATGGTTCTGAATTCGGTTCTCACATGAATATTACCGTGAATATGTCTATTTAAAGTCTCACCTTTAAAAATAAAGAAACGTACTGATTTCAAAGAATTCGCCTCGAAAATATGCAATGTCAACCCAAACAAAAATATAATTAAAGAAATCTTAGATGGAAAGATTATCAAGATAAATTGTTTCACTTATATGAAAGTTCATATGTCAAAAACTCCCGCCAAATTATCCCATTCCCCGTCAAACGAAATTTTTGTCTATTTTTAAATCAGACGAAATATAAATCACTGCCCCTGTTCTCTTTATTATGCTCACATTAGGTCCTAGAATTTTATAGAATCCATACAATCTTAGACGACTTGTATAGAGTTTTCATAGATTTTGCTGTGAGTTCCGTATGGTTCAAAATGTTCAGGAAAAAATTATAAGACTAAAAATATTCAAGAATTAAAAGAGAATGACATGTTCTGATTGATACAAAACAAGAAAAATTAACCTCAGACTCAATTTGAAGAGTTCTTCAATATATGCAAGAGACCAACGTAGATACTCATTTAAAAAGAATTGGTTCAAAGTTCTGGATACACACACCTTATAAATATAGAGAATTGTTTTTATCCTTATGCTCCATCAAACCGAACCGCCACTTGACTTTGATTTCTAATAACAATTATTCCTTTGCCGCAAAAAGGTCTCATTCTTTAATAATGCTCATAAAAACGAGGGTCTGAAATACACAAAGAATGAACATACATGCCGCAGTGGCTCAGAAAAATCTTTTTGCAAAGGAGAATATAGTTCATTGAAGAAGAAACTTGTAAAATGAAAGTTCTAATTTATGATGTCTATTAAATGCTAATTTTATTCATAGCCAAAACAATTAAATCACACTTATTACACATTAGGACAAAATAAATTGTCAAAATTTTATTATAATTTGATTGATTTTTAATGATAAAAATGAAGAAGATTTTCGATTTAGACCGTTTGTTTATGAGTTCAGAACTAGACCCAGAAGATATATTCAATGTTTCTTTTCTACTATTTAAAATGCAACAAAATTCAGTGTCATGTCTGTTAATTTTAATGAAATTGTAAAGTTCTCAGAACTTTCATCTAGGACTCGAAATGAAATCAATTTTATTCTGCTTGAACTGCAGATCGCCAAAGAGTTCTGATTCAACAATATAGAAAAATCATTTACAAAAAAGAATATTCTGACTTACCAGTTCTGAACTATAAATTTTTTATCTATTAAAGTCTCAGAATAATTATGAATTACCTCTTATCACTATTTCTCGCCATAGACACCTTTTATTATGTGCGATTGTTGGAATTTTATAATCGTCCTTATGACACTTATTTTGTTGCCTTAATCTATCCTTAGAACGTTATAACAGAGTACTACTTTATGGTTCAATAGATTTGAAAAATCTGACTGATGTTACTATGAATGAAATCTCCAAAGATTCCAATCTTAAATTACTTTTTGCAAACAAGGAAATTGCCTAAAGAAAGATTTCAGTTACCATTGTACTATATGTTGAAAGAAAAGGGTTCACTTTATCATGTGGATGTACGTGTGGGTTCAAAGCATGAAATTTCTACCAAAATATAAAAAGTTCTACTTTATCCCTATACTATTTATTCTAACATTACCTGCCACTAGACTTAATTGAAAAAGATTTGTGTTCAGCCTCATATGCTGTCTATTACTTTTGGAAAGATTTATAAAATTAGAAATTTAGATTATAATTATAGAGAATTTGATTCTATTAAAAGTTCAGAGAAATCTTTTCAAAAAAATGAATATAAATATATTTAAAAAGAAAGCTTGAAAAAATTGTTCGTAAAGTTCTTATTTATCTCGCTGTTCATGCTCAGACAAATCAATCATACTTACTTTTCATTAGAAAACAACAAACATTTATTTTTCTACCACAATTTAATTGATTTTCATGATAACGTAAATAGGGTCCTAATAAGACCTTTTGTTTATGATGGAAATTAAACTGATGTCCTTCACTTGAAATGCCTCATCGTTCTGAGTTCTACAGAATTTAAGTTCTGTTAGAGAGTCCCAGAATTTATATCCTGTAAATGCTTATAATTTATCAACGAGAACAACAAATGAAATCTATTCTATTTTAAATGGAAATGTCTCGGTCTCACAAAAAGCCTCTGATTTATATAAAAAGATTTTTCAAGTTCCAATGCTCCTTTTATCGCTGCAGAACAATTTAAATTTTTGTCATTCTAAATCAAAATTGTTATGAATTGCCCACTATAACTATTTCTATATTCTGAAATTACCTATGTTGTTCTTTAAAAATTTTTAATAAACCTTATACTACAACATTTGCCTTTTATTCAAAATGAATTAAATAAATTTAAACTGGAAGAATTTTATGAGTTCAAAGTATCTGATGGAATAGATTTTACCCATGAAAGAATTGATGTGCCATCCCAACTTAAAAGAATACATACAAACAAGAAAAACTTTCACAAAACAATTTGAAGAATATTGTGGCCATGTACAATGAAGAAAGAACAATGTTTTTACGCCCTATGCATGCCCTGCTGGATATAAAATCTCACCAAAAATACAAAAACACTTCATCCATACTTAATCTATTCGTGCCCAGAACCGCCACGAATTATTCAACAAAGAAAAACTTACCGCTCAGAATTTGAATATTTCTATGAAAGAATTATAAATTAGCCAATCTTTAATTATTCTAATGATAAAGTTCAAACAAACCAGTTCTACTCTTTGTAAAAAGAAGATAAATATAAATATATTTAGTTCAACCTTTGAAAGTTCGTTTTTCTTTCTACTCGTTATATAATATAATAGACTCAAGGATTTTTATACATGATTGCTCCCATCTATTTTCAACATAACAAGACAAATAAATCATATTTATTATGTCCGTGCCTGACATTTCTACTGTAAACCATCTAAATTCTTTTTACAATTTGAAAAGACTATGAGTTCATTTTAGTGCTCAATGAATCTTTCATTTATGAGCCCAGAATATACCTCTCGAAACTATTTTTATCTGTTCAAATGAATATTTGAAAGTTCAGAAAATATAAAATTGTTAGAAGAATGTTCAGTTGAATATTTAGTTCTAATTGTTTTACAAATCAATGTGACAAAAGATCTCAATGCAATCTCTAATTGTACTAATTTTCGTCTCTCAAAAGATTTTACGATTTATTCAATCAGAATCTGGGCCCTTTATCTCCATATGAAAAACTTAAACGTCCAAATACTAAATCGGACACAAGAGAAATTCACGTTCATAATTAAAAAGGTCTATCAAATCTAATATATAAACTTTTTAGAAACTTTATGAGAATCCTCTATGATTACTTCTAAATGTATCTATTCTTTAGCAATTAAGAAAGAGAAAATCTATGGAGTTCAATAAATTGAAATTATTAACAATCAAACTGAGGTTCTTATTCGTAATGCTGTTACTACACATTACACCCCTTTGATTATAGGGAAAGAAAATTAACCCAACAACAATTTGAGTTCCTTAGTGATCTCAATTATTGACCTAGAAATATGTTCGAAGATTTATCTTATGCAATTATTTCACTCATGAAATCGTGTCCCAGACATGAGAAACGTCTTATCCTTTTTATCGTGCATCACAAACCCCTGAAAAACTTAGGAGGATTGAGAAAAATTAGAATGCGATTAGAAAATCGATTGCCCTAGAAAAATAACTCATATGATAGAGTTTCTGATACTGGAACGTCCACGCCAAAAGATTATAGAGTTCAAGAAAATCTTTTCTAAAGACTCCAAAATCAGCAGATAGGGGATCAAATATGCCAGATCAAATGTATTTATTTCTAGATATAACAAGACAACAAAGCATACTGATGAGCTCCTGTATGGAAAATTCAAGAGTTCATCTAAATTTTTTCTCATAATTTAAAGGATTACAAATGAGAACTTTCTACCTCTTGACCTTTATTTATGATCTAGAGATTTATCCCGAATCAATTCGTTAAAGCGTTTTGAGGAATATATAGAGTTCAGAAAAATATAAAAATTGTAAGAGTGTTCAAAAATTTATTGAATATCTGAAAGGAAACAGATTTATCGACGAAATTGCTGAAGAATTTAATGCTATTTTTGAAATTTTCAATGACTTGATTTGTCATTGATGCCAGAATTTCAGAAATTATTAGATAGAAGAAAATTCTTAACCTTACTATATAGAGAAAGATTTAAATTCTGCCAATATTAAATCAAACTAAGATTGTAGCCCCCTCATTTCTTACTTGAAGAAGATTATCAAATCCCATTACATAAGAATATTAGAATTTATAAAGTTCGCTTATGATTGTTCTAAAATTAAAATTATCATAAGCTACCAAGATTGAGGTCACAGTCCTTCCGACGCCAGAGTATCTTGAAATTATCAACAACCAATCAATGTCACCCTTTAAAGATTTGTTTTCAAACCATTATTGTTTCAAATCTAATTCTGCCAGGCCAAACCCAAGACCAATTTGATCCATTTGTAGAAGATGTACTAACTGGCTCATATGCCAAAAACTCAAAGATTCTGCTCCTGCTCATGAATACCTACTAAATATTTAGAACTATTTTTCTCCTAATATTTTTCACAAAGGTCCAGAATTTGTTATATCTTTTATGAAATATAGTCAACATAGACACAACTCTTTGCTCTACAAAACTCTTTTGAAAAATAATTATATGCTATGATCCTGATTATGCCTTTCTCCTCAAAAAGATTCTCAGTTCAAGAAAATCTTTTCTTAAAGAAGATTTTTAAAATGATAAAAAGAAGATGAATATAAAAATCAGTTCAATCCATAGTTCGTGTTTATTATATATAATATAACAGAACAAGAGATTGAAGTTAATATGCTTATAGATTGTTATTTATTTTCTACTATCACGAAAAGTTCATGCGCCATGTACTACCAAACCATGTCTCCATAATGTCTATTCTATTATAATCTAGCTCGATTTTTATTGGGAAAAAACATTTTGAGCTCAAACACATTTATTTATAGTTCGAGTCCAGATTCAAATGATGTTTTCTGCTCCTTAACACAACAAAATTAGTTCTCAATGAAATATAAGATTGCAAGAGGTCCCATTTGTGGAATTCTTAAAGAGATTGTCTCCTAAAATAAAAACTAGAACAGAATTAAATTCTATTATAAATGGAATCCTTTACAAGAAGATAAATTTTTGAATCTTACACAATTTGATTAATGCTCATTCAGAGTCTCAACTCAAATACAAAGTTCCAAAATTCATGCAATTGAAATCACAGAATGCTTCATGTATTACCTACTCTTGAAATTAATTGAGATCTGATGCTATATTCGTTTCTATTTTTGAATTTTATAACAGACTATAATTATTCTACATAGAATGTCCCAACAAAATCAAAACAGATTAAAATTGAAATTTTTATGTCTCAGGAGTTCTGAAACTATTGATGACCTATACAGACGATTCAAATTTAGATACGCACACAGGTACTCTTCACTTTTTATTATATACAAAAATTAACTCAAAAACAATTTGAAATGTATTGTGAAAAATATGGAAAAATTTGCAGATTGCCACTTTTTCAAATCGCTGTTTTGTAGTCTATGAAATTTCATTTGAAATTCATCAAAAATATTTCTATCCTCATATAATTTTTAAAAATCCACACACATCTATCACTTGTACCAACACAAACGTGTTCACCTCAAGAGACTGCAACCAGTTCCAACATAAAAGCATAAAATAAAGGATTATAATTATAATTTTATTGTTGAAGATCAAAGCAGTCTCAAAAAGATTTTCAAAATGAGGATTATAAATATCTAGAAATTAAATCTTTATCGTACTAGTTCAAATGGAAATAAAATATTATTCATTAAGACTTAAATCGACTTCTGCTCGCATTATGAACATCGGATTTGGAAGATTTTTGTTTCTTCTATTATTTCATCCTATAAAATTCAACCACAACATGAGAAATTATTCTATCCTTTTATAATCTATCATAATCCCTGAAAAATTGAGAATTGGATAAAAATAAAATTAGAATAGTCGACGAGAAAGTCTGATTGCCCTAGAAAAATAAATCTATATGATAGATGTTAGACATTGGAATAACGCCACCGTGCTCATAGTTCAAGAGAATCTTTTTAAAGACAGACTCAAAATCATAGAAAGGAGCTCTATTCTATAATTACATGCTACGCATTTTCAGATAGAACTTGATGTTCAGGACATACTTATTATCTCAATAGGAATGGGGCACAGAATTTTATTTTTGAATTAGAATTATATGAAGATTTTTGCTACGGATGTCCATTTGTTTATGAGTTCAAAATTGATACAGATAAAATATTATATTGTGATAAGTACATTTCTGTTCTATTGAATACAAAAATAGCCCAGAGAAATAAGATTTGAAGAATATATTACAAAATCTCAAGAATCTTTCTAAAAATGAATTGAGAGAATTGCTAAATATTCTTAATGGAAATATTATGAGTTGTTAACGATGTCGATTTATACTTCAATCATCAATAAAGACATTTATAAAATTACTAGACTAGGTCAAATTGAAATATGCGATACTAAATCAAGAGAATTATAAACTACCAAAAGTTCTGAATTTAAGACACGATTCCAAATAGATTATTATATAAGACTTTTTAACTTTTTACAATAAACCTTATAATGTTGCTTTTTAACAGATCTCTACTAAAATAACAGATTTTAGGAGAGTATCTATTAAACAAAAAAATTATGTTCCTCTGTATTTGGTTCACCCTCAGACCAAACACCAGAAAAATTTGCTTATAATTATTTTTAGATGATTATATATTAAAACAGACAGATTACTCAAGAACAATTTGAAAGATTATGCCCTATACAAACGAGATATATTAACTTTTAATTTTGTACCAAAAATGTCCGCAATTTTGCTTCATAAGATTCTGCCAGAATATAGGGAACTTTTTATCCTTTTGTGCTTTATCATGGGACTCAGAATATTGTTTATATTTGATTGAGAAAGGTCACAAAGAATAATGACCTTTTATATGTTTTGTTTTATTAGTTCCGCAAATTCAAGAATTTTTGATTACGCTCAACATACCATGGAAGAAAGAGTTCAACTGATGCTAAAAACTCATCTTCCAAAACGGATTCAAATATATAGAATCATCCGAACTGTTTTTACTGCAATTGATAAATGTATCGCACGCGCCCTTTTTCTGTCTTTTAGATCGTTGCTTTTTATATGACGATATAACACCACGCAGAATCGCCCCATCAAATATAAAATTTTCAAAAATAACAATAAAATATTTGACAAATCAAGTTCTCATATAACATAACAGAATCATCAAAAAGAAGTTCTGAGGACTCGAAATGTGAATAATGAAGAACTTTTGAGAAATTCCTATTCTTTTGCTCAGAACGACCATCAGAAGGTCTCTGATATAGACCAATCTGATTACATTTTAAAACAATCAGAAGTTCAAAAGATAAATTAGGAGAAAAATGAAATCGGGTCCTACTACTTGATACAACAAAATGGAGGTCCTTTGTTAATGCTAAATATGGCTTAATCTGTTTTGAATGTCTCGAATTAGAGAAACAGACAAATTGCTCAATATTTGAAGAAACTGACAACAATATTGTCAAAGAATCTTGATTCTCATAAACACCCTTCCCCACCTGACTTTAGAACAACAACATGAGTTCCACGTTCAATTGTAGAAATTGAGATGCCACTATGCAACAAGCATATACATACAAAAGGATGCACTAAATAATGTTAAAATCAAAGAATCGAAAATATGACAGAGCACTGTAATTTTGTAGTCCTGTTTCACTTTTATCTAAAATCGAATGCCCAGAATATCTAATTGATGGAGACATTGCAGAACCCAAAATGTCTCTGACAAAATTTGTTAATCTGGTCAATAGAAGTAGTTCTGCAGATTAAGCTAAAATGGGCTGCTTTGATGTTCTAGAATTCTTAACCGACACTTCGATTATTACGAAATGGCTGCCTCAAGAAGTACACGCCACGTCCTTGCTCGTTTGATATTACCGCTACTCGTAAAATTGCTCAAGATGTATTTTACAATCCTAACTATGGAAAATGGCTGAGGAGCGATCTTCGTCACGTTGAACGACTATTGCTCAAAATCTATGTTGCGCCCCAACATGATAACAATGACTCATTTATGAGTTCCCATCGCATATTGCTGATGGTTCACTTCCCAAAATTTTGAAGCTTATGAACGAAGACCTGACCTCAAATCTCATGCAGAACAATCAGGAATCGTCAACCACAAAATGTAACTGCAAAACGCTATGTTCTCATAGCATTATTTAATCTAATTAACTCTGATTGAGCGAAGCCCTGGACACTTTCACATCTATATGTTCCACTGCTCCTGTAACCATGACTGCTAGAAATTGTCGATTGCACCAAAATTTGACAATTAAATAAAAATATAAAATTTCAGAGTTCCTGTTCTTTAATCTGAAAAGAGTCCATTTGTTGTACCACAAAGTGAAAAGAATTTTCGAATGTCTCTGATTTGAATGAGTCATCCTCTGCTTAAATCCCTACTAATGCAAAACTGAAATGAGCAAAGCCACCTGTGCAATTGCTTTCTTTATACACAAAACAATTGACACTGCCCAACAACTGTTGTTATAATTAAAATATAAATACTGAAAGGAGTCCACAACACGCTTATGAAAATGCACGGACCATTGTATTCCAAAATAACCGCTTCCTCTTAATGGCCCTCGACTGCTGATGCATATCCTCCACTGCTGATTGTACTCATCAATGCAGAACTTGCTGTTCAAGGAACTGCACTTTGTAATTACAGAGAAATCTGAGTCAGTGCTGAAGAAGATTTGCTAACCTCGTCTTGTGCCCACATTTTAACACAGAGAAATCTTAAACGTTGAAAGTCCCACGGTTTGAAACGAAACAAATGGAAAATGTCCCATGAAATCCCTGCACCCACTCTTGAAGAAAGTTCGAATACTTGCTTGACCGTGGCTAACAGAACTCAAAAACAGAAATGACAGAAGAAGAAGCTCCGAGTTCGTTTCGTGTTGCTCTTGTCGAACGTGATGACGAATCCTATCGTGCCCTCGCTCATGCAGAGCCTGAACAAAGTTCGCTGAATCCCTGACTTCACATATCACCAACTTGTTGCTCTTAAAAGAAGTTCCTAAGCTTTCTATGTACCAGATGAATGATCAGCACTTATGTGTGATGTAATATTACGCCTCGACAATTTGTATTTATTTAGTTACATATAATATAATACGAAAGCAAACGCAATGCACGTTTTAGAAATTGATTACAAAAGTTCATTATATTTCAACAGTCGAATCATATTTGATACAAATTTATTTGGTCCCTATGTAGATATTATGAGAAAAATTTTAATATAAATCTTTCGCCAAATTAGACAATCACCTCAGATGTCTGCATTTATGCTGACGAAGACAAACATCTGCAACCTGGCCCAAGACAAAATCATTCAAACGTCACCATGTGTCTATTCATTGATGCGTTCAAACATGTGTATGGATTATCCTTTTAAAGCTGATTTGTATTTTATCTCTATGAATAATTTTCACCCTATGTCATATCAGGCGTTGCACCGCCAGAAAGATTTGGAACTTCTATGCTTAACCACCCTTTGTTACTGTTCATGAAGAATCCAGACATTTATTAAATGATGATAAATTAGACTTGAAATGAGCCGTACTGGACGAATGATGAGAATGCATCGTCAGAAGAATTTAACAAATGGAAACCAAACCAATTGTTCGGTCACGAATAGTAAATAAATCACGTGCCCGGAAATGTTGACTTATCTTTTGAATTTAAATTAAGAAGAAAAGTCCCCAATTTATATTGAATTTTTGTTTCAATTACAACTGAACAAGAGAATGTAAATACTTATGAAGATTTTATTACCTTCCAAAAGACTACTCTGTCTAAATAGAAAGAGTCGAAATAGGAATTCGCTCAATCTTTACCCATCTACAAAATTTAAAAGGATTCTACCGAGGACTGATTAAGACGCCAATTGTCGAAAAGACGGACTTATGCAGGTCGCAAAATCTGTTCCGAACTTGGTTAGCAAAGCTCAAATGATTATGGAATGCCTCAAATTATAGAGAAAGTTCAGTTCAAAGGAAACAAAATTTGAGAAAATTCCGTCTATTGCAATTAAAATGCCAATGAAATTACAAAAGACACATTACTCACAAAATGGACAAGACCAAATGTAATTTCTTTATCTCAAATCGAAAACTTGGAGGGTCACCAGTACTCATTTACACTTTAACTTATGAAGAAAAAGTAATGAATTGAAACAGAAAAGAAACGAAAACTCGAAGATATTGAAACCTATTTGGAATGATGATGTCTCTTACACCCAAAACAAAAGAATGTCCCACAACACTGTTCACCAGCTGACCCTATTCACACTGCCTTATAATCAATATGGAATGTATTTAGAAACTCACTCACACACGTCATATGTCATTTTCTGCTGTCAAACGCACTGACTATGCAAACTGCAAATGATGCTGTCAACGCATGCAAATTCAAATCCTCAAATTGAAAATGTATAACTGATCAGCCACCAAAACTTCAAGGCGTCCCGTCCTGAAAGGATTTAGAAAAGTCTGCGAATTTCCACCTACACTGTTAATGTAGCATGAGAAGAAATTGAACTTCGATTTTGGTTCTGCTTGAGCCTCGTTGATGACAAACAATCCTTTGAAGAATGCCACAAATGTTCAATCAAAACCAAAACCCATGCCAGTATCATACACTCCATACCTGCTCCGAAGCTAATGGCAAATCAACTCATTTGGAAAGAATCTCCACCGTGGCTCGAATTTGGACCCTAAACATAACTACTATTTCAACATACAAATCAACCTCCCATGGCATTGAAGATGCTGAATCCGCAATTTTCATTACTTTGATTATGTTATTTGCAAGAATTGCGGCTTTAAAATTGAAACATGCTGCAGACATTTATGTTTCCGCACAGGAACGTCCTTATGCGTTCGGTAACACTGAACAAGAAATTGTAGATGAGACTGTAGGTCCTGTTTCAGTCTGGCATAACAATCCCATGATGACTTTGCAAAAGTTCGTTCATTTTATGGATAACTCTTGATTTTCATGAATACATATTATATAATAGACTACTAAAAGAGGCCTCGAAAAATGAATAACGTCAGAAACAGATCTGAAAGTCCAAAGAATCTGAATGCCCACCTCAGGACTGACGTGTCTCGTTTTAGAACACATTTTCAAGCCTCAAATGAGTTCCTTACATGTGCCCCCAAATTCATTGCCATCTCAGATGAATATAAAGAAATTGTAGACTGTTATTGAAACAAATGAAACATCATCTTTCGTTGATCAGCTAAATCTTTAAATCAAGATGCAACTGTTTCGACGTCTCAACAAAGAATTTCTTCTTGAAATGTTTCCTAACGACGAGCTTTGTCTGCATGTTCAATTTTATACGTGTGTAGGGCTCCAATCCAAATTTCACGCTCAAGATCAGAAAACAGAACCTATCACGTGTCACGCACTCAAAACAAATTTTTATGCGCAAATTTGTTCTTATGTTCCTGAAATCTAATCATACAAGTAACTGCTAATGCACAGAAATTTAAATTTTAATGTACTATCAATGGATTTCTCCAAAACATTTATTTAAATTAGAGTCACTGAATTTCTATCTGCTGATCTTTAACTCATTAGATAATTCTGTCGAAATAGAAGATCCAATTATTGTTATGGACTCGATGATTTTGAAAAGTTCCTTGCTTTCAAAACTTATAATCGGCCATCAACTAAGAATAATTATCTTTAAGTTATTGAAGAAAAATTTGACTGGAATTCATTGTTAAAAACATTTTAGAGAAGATAAATTTAATCGTTTACCTAAAATCACACTTCATAATGATGTAATTTGTCGTTATCTTGGAATATTGGCTCCAGTTCCTGCGCCAAATGAATATACTATTTAAGAACTTACTAAAAACAATTTTCACTAAATATGATGAAATGAACATTATGAACTATTTGACAAAATAGTAATTGTTCCAGTTCGAATTTTATCTAACTCAGACAAAGATTACTCAAAGGGATATACATGTATTTAAAAACTTTTCTGGCACATTAAATGACAATTGCTGAGAATACAATCAACAAAACAATGTACCTTCGAGAACTTCTGTCTCGAAATTGATTTTGAATCAGAACGATTTAGTTCCTAGATGTCACTTAATTGGAATCTGAAAGGAAATGATCTCAACGTTTCAGCGTTGAATAAAGATAAACATGGAAAATCAGAATCGCCAAAATTATTAAACCAAATTTCTACTATTTTAAAGCTGCCCAAGAAGAACGATTTATTAATTTGCTCAACAAATTGAAATCAACTATTAATCCAGCAAATATTGCTAATGAGTTCAGAATCGTTGTCTGATGTCATTGATTAGTGTCTTCATGGAGAATTACCACAATTAATCAAAAATTCAAATTGAGAAAAATGTCTCAAGAAATTAAAGGATTGACTCATTCTTCTTTGAGACAATCCTACCTTCTTGCTACTGGAGAAAAATGTTCTGTTGAACGTCCTTTTGTCAAAAATGTTCTAGCGAAACCAAATTGCAGTTCCTAGTTTAGAATTCTATTGTACCCCACCAAGAATATAAATTACCTTATGATGCGAATCACCTTGTTGAAACTCCTTTTTACAGTTCTACGGACCAATGGAGCCATATCTCTTTGACGAACTTGATGCTTCAGATGCTACTGTTGTCTTAAAACGGAATCTCGTTCCTTGCAAATTTATCACATGGAATTTCTACTGCTCGCTCAGAGAAAACACAAGATGGGCATATTAATCGCCAAACTGCGCCCAATATAATTATAACGGAGACACGGGATTACACATCGCTCGTGAAGAATTAGACGCTTCTACTATTGGACCTCTGTTTTGTTGTTGTTCCTTTTGATTAAGGATGAAGATTTAGAAACGTCAAATTCGCTGTGCCACGAAAGTTCAAATCTATGAATTTGTCACTCGCAATGAGGAGCTCACCGCAGATCATCGTCCTACAGATCTATGCGAATCTCGGCAGGTCCAACAAATATATATGGGAAAGATCGACACTGAGCACCTTGTTAAATATGTTGTGCACATGACCCAAAGTATCACAGCCTGTTTCAAATTGTAAATGCTCATTTAATAATCCATTATTTATTGCTCTTAAAAATATTGTTTAAGGAAGAGATTTCAAAATCTCTTCCTTCCGCTCCAGCTCTCCCTAAGACCATTTCTACTAAGAACATAGATAAACTATCAATCGCTCTATTAAAACCGTTATGTCTGCCATTCATAGACGCTAAACTATATTTAAAAATTATAATTACTTAGTTCACTTTTTAGATGAAAAATAACTTTTTCTTTTTATAGACTCCATTCCAACAAACGAAACCTGAAACGTCCTGTTCACTATTCTATTGTATCGCATGTATACGTCGCTCATTTATGCCCCATGTTCAGGAAAAAGTTCACCCGTGCTTTGCGAATCGCTCATACCAATGACGACAACAACCGCAAACGCCCAATGTTCAAAAACTCGCTTATTTACCCTTTTGGCTCGCAACTATTTTAATATATATATACCATTTTACCCTCGTTTTTAACACATTTTTAAAGCTCTTTTACCATTTACTCTTTTGGTACCCATTATTTAGGATTAACTAATTTAATATTTGACTTGTTAAATAATTTGTAATATAATGCACGAACAGAACTGAAATGAAGCTCTCGAAAGATGAAAGATTTTATTGAAACAATCAATACAAAATATAGATTCAAAAGAAGAATTCTGAGAGCTCAATACGCATCAAGATCTGCTGCAGAAGAAACAATCATTCACAACTTATTTCTGGACGTTCCTGGAACTGAATTCTCTAAAAGTGTTCTCAAGAAGATTTACGAATCACTTGACTTAGAACATCAAGATTTTATATTTTGTTAATCAAATTCATTTCTTACATTACACAATACAGGATCTCAAAAACAAAGAAGAGCTACAGGATTTTCACCCTAATGTATCGTCAAACTTTAATGCTGTTCCAAATAATATGTTCAATCGACGAGGGTCACAATTGCCACAATGAGTAGAAATTGCCACCATATCTCACCTGCTCCTGCTGAAATTCTCTATGAGTGCAAATTATTACATCTCGCAACGCAATTCTCCAGTCTTAATTGATAAAATTAGAGAATGAAAATATTGTTCTACTTTATATTTCTTATTTAATATGCTCGATTCAGAGTTCAGTTCTCAAACATAGAACGACTTTTTATTCTCCAACGACCTGTTCAACAGTCTGTTCTATATGACATTGGACGTTTTCTTTAATATAACCATTGTTCCTAGAAAATTGCTAGATATAAAGATAAAGCCAAAACTTATTACAGAAAACCCTCATCCTCACTGAAGAAGTTAGAAGATTTTATCAATACGCCATTCTTATATAAATTAAAAGATTCATCTGACCCATTAAATATAATTGCGTTTATATTGTTAATCCACTCATTTTATACGCAGACATTATTGAAGATAGAATCTTGACCATTCTTTACCGATGTTACATATGATAATTCATACCGTTTCTTCTAAAGTTCTGTCTGCCACCGAACAAGGTTGTTCATCAAGATATAAAAATGTGTCACTCTCTTTTCTGTTTGAATGCCACTCACTGACCCTAATTTCCACGCTTTCACCATATTGGAAGGTTCTATGCTCGTTTGAACAAAGAATTTCCAGACATTTTCGTTAAGAGAGAAAAGAAAACGCTAAAACTGTTTCTCATCCGTTTTACTGGAAGTCTCGAAACATTTATCGAAATCCGTCCAAACTGATTCTAATATATATTTCATAGTATGACGATATAACACCCTATGGAGTCGAATATTAGATTAGAATAAAAAGGAGAATACGTCAAGATATTATGTAACAATTGAGAATCGCTTTATTAAAGAATTTGAGTCAATAATCAAAAGAATTAATTATCACTCCAACACACACCCGCTCCAGAGTCTTCACTTTTGTCTCGTCATAGTACATAAAAGATACTTATGATTACAAACAAACTTGCAGAGCTCAAAAGAAGATTATTTTATTTTCTTAGGCCAAGAAAATTGCTCAAACGCCATACCACTCTTAAACAATTTTCTTTAATGATTGATATAAGCAGATCCCTCGAGGAGAAAATATTGAAACTAAAAACTATTGCTTATTTAAATTTCTATTAGAGTGATCTCCTGATCTCTACTTATTCTTGATTTAGAACGTATAAGAAAGCTATCATGGATTGTTTACCGGTCCTTTTCCCACCAATCACACTTCATATTTGTATTTTATTGACGCCCAACTTAATTCCTGCCCGAAAGAAATCACGTGATTAATAAAAGTTGTCTCTACTAGAATATTCTCTTATTACACATCATTCACATTAGAGGAATTGGATTTATGGAACGAGTCCCTTAAGAATACTCTTTATGACTAAACCAACAACACGTCTACTAAACTCATTCTAAAAGTTCTACTAGATAACTTATAGATATTCTTTACATAAAGATTTGCCTACGATTTACTGGAAGAATCCTCTTGAACAGTTCGCCAGGTGAACATTCATGTTCGCATTCCACCAGCAGAAGAATTGTCTGTTATTCTTTATGTGCGATAAACTTGATTATTTGTAAAGCAACATATGCCATCAAATGCTTTTTATAAATTATTGATAAATTATTTAGACTTTAATGCCAAAATATAATCTTTTAATCTTGATTTAAAGATAACAAAGATGAAATAGCCACACAGGTGAACGAACAGCTGAAACCAAATGCTGGGAAATTTTAAATATAATGCTATTAGAGATATGCATGACTCATTACTTTTACGCTGTAATTAGATCGGCTATCTCAAGGATTATCAAAAGAATAGAACTATCCTCCACAATACACCAGTTCGCTGAAATTGCTAGTTCATCTCTATTAAATTAGAATTAAATCATACGAAGAAATTCCTCAATGCCTTGATGACATCGACGAGGAGGTCGCCCTCAGAAGAAATTTATTTATTTATTTATGCATTATTGTTCAAAATGCTCAGATGCTTCAACTCAAGAGTTCATAAGATGCCAAAATGACTCTATTAAAGTTAACTTGGAAAATCAACATATACTAAAATCACAAACATTAAAACTTTACTCAATACCAACTTTCTAATCGATTTTCATACGAAACAACAAAAATTTAGATAATAAGAAGATTACCAAACTTTGAAATGAAGATAGATTTTCTGAAATGCCTAATTACGCGCATTTAGAGATGTTCCTGTCCCTCTCAGAAATGCCTGTTATTCAAGATAATTAAGCGCCCACAATGAATGATGAATCTTGACTGATGATACTAATGTCGTCAGTACATTATACTATGCTACTACCAAAATTTAAAGTATCTAAAACAAGATGAATATGAAAAATATGTGGAGAAAGGACCAGTGCCCTTTTCTTTGCCGATGACACTTTGAGTTTCAAATGATAGAATGAAATCACTAAAAGAAAAGAGCGACATATGGCTACACAATACAACCACAAATGCCCTTAGAAACAGAAAACGAAAACACAATCCTGTTCTCGCTCAACTCGCCGAAATACTGACCGCAGAGTTTTTCTTATGTGCAGGCAGTTCAATGACACAAATATATTCGTAATAAAACTCAGAAACTCCGCCATATTCTTTTCATGATGTCTGAAGATACATCAATGCTAGAATTTCATTAGAACTGATGATGTTCATTAATCATTTGTCTTTCAACACATGATAAAGAGAAAACAACTTTACTCTGATTATATTGATCATGTGCACAACGTTGATGCGGCGAGTTGTTAGCCCATCGACTTCCAACTGACAACTTAGACCAAGCCACATCATCTGTCATTGTCTCTGCGACCGTGGTCACTTTGATCGTTTACGAAAACGCCTGCACTGAAAACTATGCACCGCCTGCTCGTGACTATCCAGAAAACCCTTTAAAGAAATTAAGGAAAATGTTCACTGATTAGATACAGTCAGTTCGGACCAGTCAATAAGTGAATACAACAAACATTGAGTGCAGCGCGTACCTGCATGGAGATCTACACTATTCCATCAGAAACTCTAGAAGAGCTGAAACACTTGAACCTGTTCCCATTATTTTATAACAATGAAAGAGTCACCAAAACTTGAGTTTCTGTGACCAGGACTATGACTAGTGTTCTGAAAATACTGCCCTTATATAAGATGATTCTTTTCAACTCATGCCGACATTCCAAATGATATGTTCACACCCTGGATTTGTTCATAACAATTAGAGATAAAGTTCAAATGACCAAACCAAAATATTTTTAATGATGAACGGCATTCTCCCGTTCAAAACATATTCAAGAAATGCACGTGGCCACTTCAGAAGATATTCTTGCTATTGTTTCTGAAATCTACTATCTATACAGTTCATTGAAACAATAACAAACATTGCTCACAACTATATTATTGTGGATACATTGATGCTTAAGTTCGCTATTTATAAATATACCCAAAGGAAAATGCCCATTCTTACCTTTTGCTTCCATCTCTATAACCCCTTCCTTGCTTTGGGTGTTTCATCCGCTGCAAGAAGATGAATTCAGCTTAATCTATACAACGTTTTGTCTGCCAACAAATTTAAGAATTATTATGAGGCCAATTTTCATGTTGTCTCTTTGATTATAAATCTGTTGACAGAGGCTCTATCTCTCCTGCACTGGCTCGACCGTCAAAGTTCAAACTTTTCAAACCAGCATAACGTTAGCCCGACCATTACTTGTGAGGATACATACTGAGTCTAACGTCGCCAGATGTAACTGATCAGATTGCAAACTTTGATGCAGATGGAGATCGAATTGAATGTAGATAGATATTGCTCAAGAACGTGCTGGAAACACTATTTTGTGGGTCTCAAACATGGTTGTAACATTTGCTCAAAACTCCTAAATGAGTGCACCTGGGTAAAATTTAAAAACTCGTCACTACAGTTCACCTTTACATGCTAGCCAAAGAAAATACTACACTTTGGCTGTTTTCAGAGCCTTAAGAGAACTAAATGAAAATTATTATTTATCAAAAGGAAATGCACATAACAAATTCATAAGTCCTAAAAACCCAGATAATCGAATTTAATTCAAAGATTCTTTAGGGAATAAAAGTTCTATCATTGAAATATGTCTTTCATTTGAGCAAAAGAAAAATGTTTAGGAACACTTCAAAGTTCTTTCCCAAAGTTCAAATTAACACTTTGAATACACTGATAGATATGATAAAGAACAACCAGCCGATGCCCACACTGTTCTACCGTCTCATTATATATAGTTTCAGTGTCCCAGATGCTTTTATGATAAAATTTAATCATTTAACAATTTAATGCAAAAGATTTATAACTACTGAATATAAAGTCCTTTTAAGGTCCCATGCTTTATTTTTGATATTAAATGACATGTTTTTAAAATAAAATTTCTTTTCTATAAAAAGCGCTTGAGATTACTGCCATGTAAAACACAAAATTATATCTCCATTGATGAAGATATGCCAATTTTATATATACGTCATAAAACGCGTTATTTGTATAATACGTCACGCCGCTAAAAAGAATCTGTATTTGGAAAATACAAGGAAGAAAGTTCAAATATAAAGATTTCGACTCATTAGATGATAAAGAAAAGAAAACATTTTTGCGCCAACATATCCTCAAAATGATGTCTGTAATCACATGCTAGAACATAGAAAATGCCAACATAATTATGTTCTAGCGTTTTCCTGCTTATGCTACTAGGGTCCGTTAGAAATGCACTAACCCAAAAATGCCAAATCATAAATGCCAAAATTTAAAAAGAAAAAGAACCAAAAATGTTTCCTTTTGATATAAAAATCAATGATAACAATGAATTAAAAGTCATCCCTAAACCAAATAAATCTAAAATTGTCTGATGTGGGTCGAAAAATCCAATAAAATTTAGCCAAAATTAAATTAGAGAAAAATTAAGATTTCGCTTGAATTAACAGGCAACACTGCCTCAGACAGAAAATGCCACCCAGGTAAGTCTGACAATCACCAGACGAAGAATCTGAAAGAAAATATATTCAAAATTTAACCGTGATAGAACAACAATCGAATGGAATAGATGCCAATGTCTGAGTTCATTATAACGAATTAGACTATGCTGATTGAAAACAACCTCGAAGAACTAATGAAACAATATGATTGATAAAATATTATGCCAGTACGCCAAAGAAACGATTGAAAATGAAAATTGGTTCTGCCCTCAAGACTTATGCAAAAATGAGAACCAAATTACCAAAGTTCATGCAAGGTCTTCATAATTTACAAGAAGAAAATCTAAACAAATCTATTCGCCACCTAAATAACAATTATTCATCGCCAATGATTGAGGATTTAGATGTCAATGCCGAAGATGAATAGACGTATCATCTAGTATAGGTCTGTTCACAAGAGAGATTCAAACGAAGATTGATTCATCCAATCAAACAAATATAGAATTTATCGTTCGATAGATTTTAACGCCCAACAACACAAAGATGTTCAAATTTAAAGCTAAAACATGAAGATAAATTAGTTCTACTCGTTGACAAACACAACAAACATAATGAATATAAATGTTTCCACAGTAGCCGAATTTCGTCAGTATGATAATGCTGTTGAAAATTTAATACAATACATACTACGCTAAATTATGGGTCTGAGATTATAAAACTCTGAGATTCCTGCGAATAGAAAAATAAATATTACATGTTTCAACTGGATTTTTAGAGACTCAATGTTCCGGAATCTATTCTTAAACGAATGCTCTTGCATAGCACGGAACCTGTCCATCTGAAAGGAATCTAACAAAAACCAATTTAAATATTTGTTTACCAATAAACTGCTATGTATCTATTTTTATAGGAATTACTACTTATATACATACAAAATCTCATTTGTATATATAAACTCAATTCAGCCAAACTCGACTTCTAATAACTCTATGTATGATATAATTATTTTTGTTGTTGATATTAAACAAACACTTTTAGAAAAAGATGAAAAATTTCAAAAACCTATTGACAAACGACTAAAGAAAAAGTATTCACAACAAATATATATAAAATGATTTGATTCATCTTTGGGCAGAGAATTGTTCCATGCCACCCTAACTTGTGAGAAATTCTGAATGTATTGATGATGAAATCTAATATATAAATATAATGCCTGCCCGATTGAAACTCCTCAATTTCAAACCTGTTCTGTCTATTCTTAATCTCAACGTCGTCTCCCAGACTTATGATAGTTTCATTGATTTAACCTGTGTCCATAAACAATCTTTAGATGGAATATACTTAATTTATATTTATGATGATTTTTATCCAAACTCGTGCCTTTGAGAGTTCACTTCTGCAAAAGATGAATCACTTCATATCTTTTTCAAAACCCTATTGACAAAGAATTTATTTGTGATATAATGATTTATGTGAACTTTGAAAAATTTAAACATGCTCAAACGAAATTTGGGAAACAAACACGTCTCATCGAACCTCTGACTACATCCCAAAGTCCAAACGGCCACGCCCAGGTGATAGAGATCAGTTATATACCATCCTCCCAATGAACTGTCAGCCCATCGTCCCTGACTGTTAATCTGCTACAAAGTCCGTCCCACCAGTCTAAATTAATTAATCGACAACACTGTATCTTATCTAAAGAAAAGATAAAATGTCCATCTCCTTTTCATACACGTTTAAAATATATTGTATAAAAATAATTTGTTTCAACATTAAAGACGTTATTTAATACATTGTAATATTTTTCATTCTAGTCTGTTGCCCATTAATCATTGTCTCAGTGTCCCGTCCCGTGCCTGACTTTAACTCAGAAACTATCCGAACTCGTCAAGTCATTCTAATATAAATATAAATACAAATACAAATATATAGATGACGAGCACAGACGCTATAAATCGTTTTACGCGTGAGATGGATACCTGCCCTTAACGACATACGCCAATTTTATATAATAAAGAAAACAGACTTCAAATCTATTTATCAAATTATAAAGTTCTAGCCCTTAAAATGAAATAATGCTGATATACGTAAATTTTATGAAGGAAGGACTTTAATCTGAAACCCACCAATCACCCGCAGAATTTCCGTTCTGTACCCCATCTGAGTTCCAAGATTCGTAAACCAATTCCATGTCCCACATTATTTTATATTAAATCGCCTGTCCTCAAGATATGTCCAAATCCCATACTGCGATGTCTATTTTTAATGTGTTCAGTTATATAGACATTAAATGAATAAAGATCGCACCATTATTCATATATTAATTTAACATATCCAACTGCGAATTGAATCACTGTTTGATGAAGGTCCTTCAGTCTGATACATACCAAATCTTGACAATGAAATTATATGAGTCTCGTTCAAGATTTTATATTGTCCCTTAACAGCTCAATTGCCTGATTGTAAATCCGCCTCATTTCATTCCAGTCCAAACTCCATTTCAATTAATATACCATTTATCGTCTGACGCCTGTCTGCCGTCTCAAAGTCCAAACTTGCTGTACCCTGAATTTATTTGAAATAAATAGCTTTCATATAAAATTATCAGAGAACATCATTCGTTTTGTCGATTAGAATTTTTGGTCATATAAAGGTCATGTTGAATCCTATGTTTATAAGGAATCACATTATAATGTACTGTTACTAGTCAGATTTATTAGAAGAATTAAAAATAGAGGAATAGATACATCTAAATTAAATACTCAAGAAGAAACTGATGATTCTCTTTAAATTGAAATATTTGGGCCTCACCCGTAGTTCCTGAAAACCGTTGCCTGGATGTTCCTCGTGTGCAAAGTCTGAATCCCACCTGCCCGTTTCCTTAATTTTGCTACCGCCCCGCAGTATCACCCGATTTGTAATCAGACTGGTCTCAAACCTGTCCTCGCCGCTCTCTATAGATGCAATGTTCAGGTCACCTGAAAAATCACGTGTTCTTTGTTTTACCATATTATTGCAAAGTCAAACTTATCAGAGTTCAATTCATGTAAAAGTTCATTTTGATTAGAATTGACTTAATCTTTATCCAAGAAATAACATCATAACTATTAGTTCATGTTTTTCCATGATAGGTAACAATACTGCCTGAAATTGAAAATTAGATCGCCAAATCTTAATCGTACTCTGATTAAAGTTCTTTTTCAGACACCGCACGCCAAGAAACCCGAAATAAAATGCCAATTGAAAGTTCGAAATATATGGATTACACTCTCAAAATTACTTAAAAATTTTTCAAAAATTAATTTTGATATTGACTTCAACTAAAATTTTGATATAATAAATATACAACTTTATAGTTCCGTCTACTGTTCAAAAATAATAGTCCCAAAACCATAGAATCGCCAATCTGATAGAATCTGCTAAAATAAAATTATTAAAAAGAAAAAGGAAATTTTACTTAATCATGACAACAATTACACGTGCTCAAGATTTTCATATTGTTTGACGTCCGATTCTAGACAGTCATTTTCGTCACCATACAATTTTACAATCTACGCCACGATTCTAACTGCCACGTCTGCCCTGTAACTAAACTACCAGATTGTAAGAAATTCCTACAATCTTTTTCGTTCATATGAAAGCGCTGCCCTAATCTGCAGAAAATACCTGCCTGTGCTCTTCAGGGTCTGATTCTCCATGCTCCATTTCCCTAAAAAGGGCCTGTAATATATGAAAAAATTTAATTTTAGATGATTTTAGAAAGATACTAACTCTGTTTATGGAAAAATGGAACGCCCGCCCTCGATGGACTTATATGCAGAGTCCGACCTAGCAATCCTTATCCAATGAAAAATAAATCAGAAGAGGAACGAATTAGTACTACCTTACCCTATAAAAATATTTGTCAAAGAAAGTCTATTGAAGATGAACAACTCAGAAATCTGCAAAAGAATTGCCCATAAAAATCTTTTGTTTGCTTTCAGCCACTCCACCATACTTGGAATTGATGCTGATATTGCCGTTCATGTTTTAAGTTCACTGCTCATCTCAAAATAATGTTCATGCCTATAACGCCATGATGTTTCCAACCCATGTGTTATCTGACTCGCTTCGCCCATATACCTTTAGCCTACCCAACGTTGTTCATAACCCAAAACTGTCCGAATCCCTGCAATTATAACCCTTGTCTTGAAAATGTTCAATTTTCAATTTAGATTAAAGGATCTCATTAACTAACTACATCTGAAAGTTTCATAAGAATGGATTTTGAACAAAGAAATTTTATTTCAATGCCCCATCCAAAGATTTACCATCATTCAGAAAAATCTTAATTTGATAGAATTTGAAAGATATAACTAATCAAGAGATCATCTATTATAACTTCCCTAAATCGTGCAAACCGTTACTGCCAATAAACATTGTAATTGTTGCAAATTATAAATTACAATATATAGATTGGAAATTTGCTGTACCAATTTATCCAATTATCTTTACCTTATAGATAGGATAGATGATAATCGTAAACGTTCCGTAAGGGCAGAAATATACTGCTGTTCTACAACAAACAGGTCCTTGATAATCTAAATCAAGTCAATCTTATAAATTATTGACTGTGCCTCATGCCCAGCTTTGGTAATGTATCCGGCGCACGAGACCCTGTCACCTCAGATTAAGTGCAACAAACAATTGACTCATATGAAAGGATTTATTATGTCAAATACTCTAAATATATTTTTGCCCTTTAATTATTGCATTTATATTATAATTCCTATTGCGTATTATTACATTTATCTTTAATACGGGCCCGTATTCTTGTTTATTCTGTCAAATTGTTTATCTCTATTGTTTTAACTTTTGTTATTAAGGAATTTGACCAGCACAAAGATTGATGTCCGATGCTTTGAAAACTATCACATCCGCTGATAACGCCGCTCATGTCCAAATTTGTTCGTCAATACAATATAACTGCTCCTGCCCATCGGATATGACGCCGGACTACGAACCATGACAGTCCAATCTTTAGGGCTCACACAGTTAGAGACAAAGCAAGTTCACTGATTTTGAATCCAGTTCAGGTCCGAACCTGCCACCCCGCCCAAATTTCCAAACCAGCCCACCCTTCGGCTCACCTGTCACGCCGACGCGTAAACTGTATCACCTGTCTCGTTTGCTCTAATAATTACAGCCTTCCACCCGTCAAGCTCGTCACGATAAAATACGCTAAGAAAAGAAATTTCTTTGAATAGACTTCAAACCAGGTCCTGTGAATTCCAACCCTTCTAATATTAAAATCAATAACCTGCCTAGCCACACATGCGCCATACTATGAAAGGGTTCTGACAAACTTTCGCCCGTCTATGATGCTCAATCTGTCAACACATTTTCACGTTGAAAAGACACGCTATATGTTCGCCAATCGCTGAGAAACCTTGAGATAATTTTGCTTTCGGAATTGCTAACTCTTTGAGCGTTCAATGAGTATCTAGATGTGCGAAAGTATAATGAAAATGTGAGGATTAAGTTCCAGGTCCGCCCGTCAATGCCCAATCCATGATAATATTCATATCGCCAAAATCATGTGTCTCATTATTGAATCTCAAAAATCTTGCTCTCAGAGAGCCCACAAATGAGGGTCACCCTTAGAATCAAAAATTTTATGGAAACCTGATGTCTGTCAATCGTCGCTACCGTCCATTTTGCATCGCTACATTTAGGCTTACAGTCAACAAAGTCCGATTCCATATTACTGATCGAGCCCAGTCTGTGCCAGACTTAGAGAGTCACCAAATCCATACAGATTTATTTCGAATATGGAAACAATAGATCTGTACCATCAACTATTGTTTTTGTGAATCCAATGATTTCCGCAAACTTGGTCCGTACAACTTAGTCAATCACGTCACCATCACAACATCTTTAATTTCAAAGTTCATCGCCGCTCCAGAACTGCTGAAAGATGAATGCTTTACACTGTACTAGGAATAACCGTGGATAAACAACTCAAACAATAGCTCGTTAAAGACTCTTATTTAACGCTATAATCCTTTGTTCGTTAACTTCCTTTTAGTAGAGAAGAGAACTTATTTTTATGCTCTGTTGTCCGAAAGTATCACCGTCTTACAAACTAGATGTCACAAACCAACTCAATACAGGTCATTTATCTACATAAAACGAATATTGTTTATTGTGCCCGCTTATATTAGAAATCAACAAAGCCTGTGTTGGAATCTCAGACAGTTCAGACTTAGAATCCATGTCTGAGGACGTGGCCCCGGGTCCTCACCACTCTTATCTTGTCTTTGCATGTTAACGTCGCCATCTCACTGTGACTGAGTAACACGTACCGGTCCCTGTATTGATTAATATTTTGTTGGGAATATAAAGAGTATTTTTGCTCTTTTCTGCTCTGAAAGGACTTATAAAAATGAATAAAACAAAATTGAAAATCTTATTACTTATACTTCTAAAGAAATTAAAAGATCCAATGTTTAAAGGTCCTGTTGAAAATGACTATATATAAAAGGAAAGATGACGTCTTTTCCTTTTTTATTGCTTTATTTTCAAACTTTTTATATAATAAAGATAATTTCTTATGAAAAGGATTATAAATGGAAAAATCAATATTAGAAGATATTTATGTTAAAGAGTTCATAAACAAATCTATCCCAATGATAAAGATATTAAAATAATTTTATTAACTTTGTAAATGACTGAATTGGATTTGTGACGCCTCAAACTAGAAGATTAACTTTAGAATCTATTAAAAATATAGGGTCAAATGTTGCATGAGCACAAGAGATTCTTCAGCTATTAATTTACGTTTGAAAAAGGGTCTCACAATCTCGCAATATAGTAGAAAAAGATTTACTTATCAAATAACAAGATGGACTTATTCAATATACAGATAAACCAATTAAAGATTATGCCAGTATTAAAAAGATAGATAAAATATATTTTGATATACTAGAAAAATTTTGACTTATTTCTTTTGATGAACATTTTATCGCCAAACAAGAACAGAAATATTATCCAAAAACAAAAAATCTATTGATCGAAAATCAATCTTTGAATTGTTTGAATAGAAAAATATAAAAAGAAAGATGTCAATTGTTCAATCTTTCTTTTTGTTGACAACCAGCCTGTGTATTGTATAATGAATGTAGAAATTAAGAAGATCCGATAAAATATGAAACTGACAATAAAAAGAAACAAAGAAAGTTCACCAAAAATAAACATGTTCAATTAAATTTACTCTTTTGGAAACACGAAAAACGGAAACTTTCTTCTAACAAAATACTACAAACGCTATGTAAAAGTTCTTCCTACAAAAGATTAAATCTTTCTATCCGCATTAACTTCTTCAACAATTGTTCGAATTAGAATCGCTCAGAGATTTTGCCAAATGTATCATGCTTTGATAAAGAGCTCGTCTTATCTGTGTCGAAGAAAGGTCTCGTTAAATATGCACCCTTTTGTTGTAAAAACAATAAAATTGAACTTCACGTATTGAAAAAGTTCTGATACTACTTTCCTTGTGGACCAAGAATTAGGAATGGATCTGATTCTGATGTTGCTGTATCTGACCCATTTACAAATCATTTTGCAATTTTATCTAATGACCCAAATAGATTGTTCCATGTTACTGATAGAGAATTACCTTTGTTGTTAAATCTTTCTATTAAACTCGTAGCCACATTTAATATTGCTATTGATGAGTTCGTTTTTGCTGGAACAAAATCTAAACTTGTTAACCTTGACAAACATATCGCTCGTAAAGAATATGGTTCCAGAATTAGAAAATTTAAGAAATAAAATCTTTAGAATTAATCACTATTGCACCTATCTTTAACTGAATTAATTCCAAAATTGTTCAAAGTTCAATCAAGAACCAAAAAGAATGTCTGTTCAAAATTATTAGTTCCATTTAATGAATTGTTTCAACAATTTCTATAAATCTATTTCTAAGAAATTATTCATATTCAGATAATTATTCTATTGAATTGCTCCTATCAAGTCAAACCCGCAAGCATGTAGAATACCAACATTATCGAGAATATGATGATTATGTGCTGATTATCATCGTCAAACAAATATATTGAAAACATTACTCTAAAGAAATCACGCCGAATTCAATCTGAAATTGAAAAATTAAACAAGAAAATGACTGAAAAATCACCCGATTCAATTTGAAATTTCTTATGGAATTTCTGTGTGATAAAACTGCAAATGTTTATGCTCTCGTCACATTAAAAACAATTGCTACAAGAGCCCAGACGCTAAATACTTTTACAAAATGGAAAAGCTATTGAATTAAATTCAAAAGAAGTTCTACATTGACTCTTCTTCTTTTGTTGATTTTTAACGATTTTATTGTATAATATAACTCAACAATTTGAAAGCCCTCTAACAATGAATACTATTGTGAAAACAAAGTTCAAATTGGACGAATCGCCACATAGCTACAAAATCATTTATCCTAACGCTATTGATGATTTGGACTTTTGGTTCATTATAAAGGGAAAAACATCAACTTCCGGGATCCAACTATTTTAAGACCCTATACAGTTCTGAATTGTAAATGCTTTTAATCTTTTTATGAAAAGAGATTTAAATATAAAGGATTTTTATTTCTAATCCCTTTATTATTTTTGTAAACACATCTGCTCGAGAATATGCCCATAGCTTTTGACAGCATGTTCCAGAGAATTTAACTTAGAATGGATTCATATTGTTTCAGATAATAATGAATGCCCAAAATTACACTGACTTTTATGAAAAAGATTAATCTATGTTCTGTACAATCCTAAAAAGATAGATTGCCTTTCTATATTGATGATGAATCCAAACCACTAGTTCTAAACCACAAGAAACGAAAAAGAATAAGAAAATCTTGAAAGAAAATTAGAAGAAGATTTACAATCACTATTTAATTAAAAACTACGCCACCAACTCGTTTAATAAAAATGAATGATAAATGTTATTAAAAATGATATGAACTGTCTTAGAATTGCTCAGACTGCGTTTATGCCATTATTTAAAATGAAGGCTTCAATAAAAACTAAGTGAATCATATTGTATAAAAAGAAAAGAAAGATATTTTAACATCTCATATTGAAGATGTCATGTTCTATTTATCCAAATAAGAATGTGAAAATTGATCCGATTAGATACTAGAAAAGTACGCCCTCCGCTCCTAGTTCCTGTCCATATTAAAATGCCCCAACTTGTAAGAATTTGAATTTATATGATGTTCTATTAATTATAGAAATGATTTGTTTTTAACACCTTGTGTATTTGATAATGTTTCGAGTTTGAATTAATTATCGCCAGAGATAGTCTCGAAATGACTTTTAAACTAGACACTGATGTATATTTATTCTGGTGAGAGTTATTTGAAAGTCCAGAAACAAAGTTCTTGTGAAAAGATTAAATATATTTTAATCAGTCGAAATAATGATAAACTACGAATTGTAGTAGATGAAGAATTTAAAAACAAGAGATGCTAAAAAAACATGAAAAGTTCCAAAACGAAAAATAAAAAAACTCCAAAGAGAATTAAATTTATAATCAAGTTTAAATAAATGCTTTCTAATCTGCTTTTACTGTAAAGTTCGATACATTTATCGAAAGTACAGTCTGACCGTTTTTTTGCATTTACTATATGACGATATAACAATCCCAAAAATGAAAGTTCTACTAATTATAAAAAAATGAATGAAATTGTTTCAACAAAAGAAGATAATAATTTAGATGGATATAAATTGCCTCACTCCTAATAAAAAAAGGTCTGAAAGTTCGCATTGTATAATCGCAATAATGAGAATTTATTCACTGAAATCCCTCTGAAAGTTCTTACTTGAGATTTTTTTGAGATCCGTTTAATTCAACTGCTATTTTTTTATTGAAAAAAATATGACTATGATTCTATATTAAAAAAATCTTTCAAATTATAGAATTTTTGAATTGCTTTTTTCATCTCTAAATAATGAATTACTAAAAGAAAAAAATACATTGTAAGGAATATTAGTTCATTAAATGAGAGTTCATCAAACGCCAAATGTAGATTACCCAAAGAAAAATTAAAGAGATTTATTTTAACACTGAAGATGATACTGTTGCTATTGTTCTTGATTCAAAAATTATGTTCCAGCACGAAAAAGACAAACGCAAAAATTAAAAAAATCCAAGAAACTTTTTCTAACAATGTTAAGGATTTGCTTAATTAGAAAGTTCTGAAAATGAATGAAATGCCCTCAATGAAAAACAAAAAAATTTTTTTAGATGGATATGTTCTATTTATCCTACTAACAACAGCGTTTGAAAGTTCAATATTTTAGATGATAATGGGGACAGACGTCACATTTTTGGAATAAATAATCTTAATTTATCTATTTTTTTGAAAAACTTTCTATTTTAACAAATTATTTATGCCAAATACGTCCAATTAACTTTGGAAAAATAATATAACTCATTCTAACTCATTTCCCTTACGCTATTTACTCAACAATAAATCCCGTGAAAAATACTTGACATAAAAATCTTTTAAAAATAACAGATTCTCATGGAAATATGATTGAATTTACTCATATTACTCAATTAAAGAAATTTATTTTAATTCGTTCACCAATGCTATTGTTATTATCATTGATGAAAAAAATTTTGTTCAGATAAAGAAAAGAAATATTTCAGAGTACGCAAAGTTCAAAAAAATGATGAAATGCAAAAAGAAAACAAAAAGAAAAGTTCACCATTAAAAAGTTCGTTGAAGATTTACTTAATTAGAAAGCTCTGAAAATGAATGAAATTGTTTCAAAAGGGAAGGTCCCTCTATTAGAAGGTACTCAGAAGAAGATGATTATAAATTAATTTATCCAAATGATTTAAATTTAATTATGACTATGGAAAAGGATAAGGATAATATTATTTATCTATTACCAAAACAACAGAACTCAGATTTTTTTGAATTACTCAGAAATAAAAAAATGTTCATTTCTATCTTGGAAAAACAACTAATATTCTTTCTGCTTGTCGGCCTCATTAGAATTAAAAAAATCAGAGAATTCATGTCCCTGATCAAAAAGTTCAAGATACATAAAATGCTAATGTATGATGAAAAAGTTTGAAAAAAATACAGAACAAAACAAAATCCAAACGAATAAAAAGAAATTTATATGAATTCGTCCAAAACTCTATTGTAATTATTATTGATGAAAATTTTTCTTTCCAAGGAGGAAAGAACTTGAGTCTCGAAAAAAATTAAATATAATAAGAGAAAGAATTTAGAAAAATAAGATAAATTCATTACTTAAATAAGAAAAAAATATAATAAAAAGTCCCAGAAGAAAAAAGAAAAATTCAGCAAAGAAATTAGAAACTTTGTTTAAAATGATAAAGCTATAAAAAAATGAAATTAGATAACAATCTATATGATAACAATCGATCATTCAATAAGAACGAAGAGTTCAATATTTAGCAACTTTAAGGAACTTAAAGCATTTTGTCGAGAGTTCATCATTTAGAATTAACTGACAATGAAGATATGGAGTTCTATGAAGATTTTTGGATGAGAATTTAAGATTCAATGTGTATGCCCATTGATGAAGAATTCTTTAAAGAACTAGAAGATTGGGCAAAAAAATGTAAAACAAACTTCAAAAATTTTTTTATGATGAAATTTTTCAGTCCAATATACAATTAAAGAAATGCTACAATTGATTAAATCAAGAGAGTTCTAACATTTAAAGAACAATATGAAAATGAAGTTTTATTATTGATAATGATGAAACTTTTATTGATGAAATTCAGATCCAAACTTATCATAAATACAAAGGTCTCGTATTGAAATTTCATTTCCTCCAAATATTAATTTAGATTTTGAGGAATTTATGTTCACTATCGAGTTATTTGCTATTCAAGAAAATGATGATTGTTATATTTTTGAACAAATTAGTGGTCCGATGAGACTTTCTATGGAATTTACAATATTACAAACTAGAATTCCAACAAATGTTTGAGAGGACTATTGAATACAGTAAAAAAATTAAATATTTTGAATAAAACATATGAGGAAACAATCAATGAAATCAAATTAAAAGTTCATATTTTTGAACACGACATTCTTTATTATGTTGATAACAAGGGCTGATGTTCTAGTACTTTTAGAGTCAACAGAAGATTTACTTTAAACCTCAATCAGAAAATGCCTACTTCATTCTTTGATAATTATGTTTTTCAAACCCTATGCTTGCCAACTGTCTATGATGATTTTGGAGGGTCGTGGTTATGTTCAAAGGACTATGGACATGGTATGCATGAACCCTACAATGTTGAATAGCCAGTAAAGTTCGTTGATGTTTTTATTACTAAAGAAGAAGCAATTGAATTTGCCAAGATCCGTAAGAAACAGAATGAAGAAAATGAATTCTTTAATTTATACTCAAAGATTCAAATTAATGCGTGTCTTCAAATAGATTGACTTAACCATTAGAATTTACAAAAATATTCATTAATAGGACTGAATTAAACTTGATATTTATAGGGCAGAAAAATGACACCTATTAAAATTTCTGTTGTTGATTATGGTGGAAATGAATTTGAACTTATTCTGAAATAGAAAAAGAAATAGAAAGGTTTTATTAAAATGAATTATTTAAATATTTGTCAAAAGATAGAACAATTGAATCAAGAAATAAAAGATTATACTCAATAGTAAAAAGAAAGAGGGCAGATTAAAAAGCGACAGAAGAGTATAAAAATTCCTTGAAGAAGGTTTAGGGTATAGCATATGTAGAAGCAAAAAGAAAAATTAAATTAGTAGAACCCTATATTCATATTGACTAATAGTGAATTGTGACTCGAAGAGTTGAAAAGAATTTTTAGTAAAGAATTATAAATTATTATCTGACAGAACCCATTACTCGATACAAAACAATTGGAATTTTTGAAATTGAACAAGAATTTTCATTGGTGGTAGAGAAAAAAAGTAAAGTAAGATTATTTTTCTGAAAAATCTATCAGAAGATTATTATTCAGGACGCTTTTTGGGAAATAAATAAATTAGATGATTTTAGTATTGAAAAGATTAAAGTCGAAACACCTAAAAAAACAAGAACATGACTTTTTACAGATATAAAATCAAATAGAGACTTTGATTATACTGGGTTAAAAAGGATTTCAAAAATTCAAAGTGGAAAAATTTGAAAAAAATATTGCAATTATTGAATTTTCCAAAAATAATTACTGCTAAACACGGTATAAGATATGTTTTAAATGAAGATGCTAAAGAATATGAAGCAGAATTTTCAGAATGAGTGAATTAGGAGGTTTTAAAGTGAAAACAATAGAACTTTGATAGTCAATGTAAAAGTAAATTTTCTGTTAAAGAATAATGAAAAAAATGATTTATTCTAGACCTTGGATTAATGAAAATTTTGAATATCTTACTGGGAAACGACTAATAATGGAGATAAAGATTTTATCTTAATTGTTAAGAAAAGGATTAGGAAAAATTAGAATATATTGTTAATAAATTAAATTATGAATATGAAGGTTTAGGTAAGACGTAAAAGTTAAAAGAGCAATCTTAAATAGCTAATGTTCATAACAAAAATAGAATTAAAGGTGATTTTTTTGAAAGAGTTTATCTATCCAAGAAAAAGATTTATAATTATCTAAAAAGAAAAAACGGGCCCGATGTTTTAAAAACCATACAAAGACAAAAAGAAGAAGTAAAAAAACAATAATCAGAAAGAACTTGAAAACATTATTGAAAGCAATGGCTAAAGAGAAGAAAGATTAGTTAAAAATCTTTCTTCTTTATTTGACAATTAATTTTCTTTATAATATAATAGAAATATAAAGAAAAGAGTAAAAATAAATGAATGAAATTAATTTGAGTGCGTGAGATTTTTTTGATTTAAAAAGAAGATGATTACTCACAACAAATAGTTTTAGGGAACTGTAAGTTTTAGTATTAGCTAAAGAAAGTGAAATTGTTCTTCCTAATATGGATAAATTAAAAATTAGAGAAAGTAAATGGTCGATATAGTTCAATTGATTTTTGATTGGTATTTATCACCTGAAGAAATTACTAATAAAAATATTATGGGAACCAAAAATTTGGTGGGCTTGGATTGATAACAAATTCATTGAAAAATAAAGAATACAAATGAACTATTGACTGAATTTTGCGGGACCTAGTTGATGAACTATAAAGAAAGAGAAGTGGAATATGAAATATAGTAATATAGAAGAATTGAAAGAAATTCTTGGTAAAAACAAATTGATTAAAGAACTGATGAAGCGAACTTTTAATTTTTGATGAAAAAAATTTGATGAAGTGACAATCCAAATCAGTAATAATGATAAAGTTGTTTATGATAAATCTTGTCATATTGGCGGTGTAAGTGACTTATTAAAAACATTGAAGATGAAGACTATCCTATTCTTATTAAAAAAATTAAAGGGACATGACTCAACATTACCATTAGAAAACATTGGTAAAATCAAATTAGAAGAAGAGTTCATTTTTACTGAACCCTTGTTATACACCAAATGAAGTCAAAAGATAATAAAGTAAAAGATTAAACCAGTAATTGGAATGTTTCTTATGCACAACTGGTATTTTCTCTGTCGTCGGAATATTTAATCTTATCTCATGAATCATTTAATGAGACTCAAAACGATTAACAAAATTACGGTTTACAATTGGGTTGATTCTGGGCAAACTTGGAATTAGCTATGTTTCAGAATATGAGGGATATTTATGCGAAAACGCAGAAAGATGGTATGACTGATCATGTGAAAAAGAACTTATAGACACATTGAAAAGGGAACTGTCGCGTTATAAAAATTAACAGAAAAAAATACAGTTACAGATACGTTATTCTCACGACTTTATTTCTTTGCAAGATAAAAATGTACTGTCTTAATTGATAGCTACGTAAGCAGGAAAATGGAATTAGAATTGAGAGACTTCTATCCAAATATTCCATACGACACTCATTTGTTTAATAATAACAACAATTATCTCGATTTATCCTTTTGAACCTTATGTAACACATAATGCTGTTTGGTCTAGCACCGCATATGGAGATGGTGTTTCCTATCCAAAAGTAGCAAGAAATAAAGATAAAGAAATTATTTATATTAAAAATAGATATGAAATAAATAGGAGATTATAGAATATGACAAAATTTACAAATGACCTGACAGGTCATCATTCATTAGAAGAAAAACTAGAACACCTTAACTGCCAAACGTCCTGAAATTATTGGCCTAATTAAAGATTGCTCTGTTCTTACGGGATCTTTCAGAAAATGTTTGAATACGGTTCTTCAAAGACGAAAGTCATTACCCCTTGATACAGAAATTACTGAATTAGAAGAAAGTTCATGATGTCGCACAAATCATTAATATTACAGATGTTCAAGAAAAATATTGTTATATGATCGCAGGTTACTGTTGGAATCTGATACAAACGTGTTCAAATTTATGAAATTGGGAAAGCTTTGCTCATGCTGATGCTTTTTCAAATGAAAATTACTCAAGAATCACCCTATTGAAAGCCCCTGTCGTTCATACAATTGGAGAAATCGTTCATGTAAATACTCCAATTCCACAAGAAGTTCATGATTTAACAATTCTTGATGTTACATTCGTTTCATAAGACTGATTTTAACGTGTGTTATATCGTCACATGATCAACGCTAAGATGCTTGAAATATGTTTTCGATATATTTATCGAATCATGAAAAAGTTCCGATTCGCATTTTTAGCTCTTACAGGATAGATGAAGAGTTTTTAATGAGCTGTCAGTTTTTACTCAAAATTTAACAGATTTCCTTTTGAATGGGATTGACATTACTCAGTCCAGAAAGAAATAAAATATTAAAAGATTTAAACAACAATATTGAATGTTTTAATATTAATCTTCACAGTATCTGACGTCATAAGAAATAAATATTCTGTTAATATTTTTTTAATTATTTGAGATGAATCAAATTATTCTAATTTAGAAAATGCTAAGGAAATGCCAGATAAATTAAATAATGAACCATTGTTTCTAAAATGAAAATAAATCATCAGAAGATTGTATTACTACAATTGTAGATAAACAAGATGAAATTATGAATGTTTATATGATTGATGAATATGGAATTTGCTGTAATTTGTTTGAAAATGAAACAGATAGAATTTATCATATTTACAATAAAGAAAAATAAGATAATTTCAACAGTACAAATGAACAAAAATTAATTCTACAATTACTTATTTTTACAAATCTGGTTTTATATCTTAATTTTGAAGATTATTTAACTAATATTTTAGAAGATACTTTAACTGAATCTGACATAGTATTTTTTTGACTGTCCAATATTCCTAATCAAACATTATTGAAAGTTCTAATTCGCTACTACAATTGGGATCATTACACTCTAATTATCATGCTTTAACAAATAAGTTATTAGAATCAGATTTAGATAAAAAAATTACCAACTAATCAACAATTATTTAATTTAGATTTTTGATTTTATAGCAGTTCCTACTTATGAACAAAAAGAATATTTAGAAAAGAATATAAAAAAAGATTTTATAGCTATTCCGCAAAAAACAGATTATTCAGACAGATTCAAGAGCAAATATGAATATTCAGAATTTGACGAAAAATAATTTTGTGACTATTTCATCTTTGATACGAGGAAGAATTTAAAAGAATTAATTAATTTTTATTAGTTATTATAATAATAGTTATGCTCAATTAACAATTTGAAACCATTACATTTAGATATATTTGGGGATCTCAACAAGAGGAATTAAAACAATTGATTGAATTAAATAATCTTAATGGATATGTGATTTTAATGGGAATATTGCCTTATGAAAATATAGATTTTCTTAAAAAAATTATGAAAGCATATTTATCTACTTCTCTTTCTGAATCTTATGGCATCACATTGTTAGAAGCTTTAAATGCAGGTTTACCAATTATTGGATTAGATGTTCCTAATGCAAATAAATCTATTATTGTAATAATGAAAGAGGACATGGTGCAGTTGATAAAAGTTATCATTTTGATTATGCAGATTATTTGAGAGCTATTCATTATACTAAAGATAATTATACTAAAAATTCAAGAGAATATAAAAAAATATTTTTTTAGAAGATAGTATTTATTCTAAGGAATCAACCAAAGAATGCTATAACAATTTATTGCTTTCTACTATTTTGAAAAAAATGAGGACAAATAATGAATAATGATGTATTAAGAGAATATTTTGATGAAATATTAGAGCAAATTGAGGATTATTTAGATTATGATGGACAAGTTACACCTTTATATTTAAATAATTTGGAATTACCTAAAGGCTTTACTATTATTGCTCCTAATATAGATGATGTGAGAATTTTTGATAATCATGGCAGAACAATTGGAAACATTATCTTATATAATAATTTAGAATTAGATGTAGAACATGATACTTCTTTGTATATTAAATATGTTTACTATTATGGCTTAGACAATCAAATTTTTCTTTGACTTTTATGATTTAAGTGGGGAAAAGAAAGTATCTTACAAAATGGATTCCCAAGTTATCGAAGTTTATACTAATTCGATACCAAAATATATTTCATTTTAAGAAAGCTTTATGCTTTCTTTTTCATTTTTGCTTAAAAATTATTATATATTCTGATTATTTTGATAGTTCAAAAATAAGTAACGATATTGTGGACGGTTGTGAGACAACTCAGGCTATATTATTCATCAAAAAGGAGATTCATAATGAAGTTAAAAAAATACTTTTTTTATTTTCATCTGCTCTAATTTCTACTCTTCCAATGGGAACAGCAGTACTGCTAATGAGGCTTCAGAGACACAAGAAAGTGACTATCTCATTTGTTTTAAAGTCCAGCTTAACTAAAAGCAGAACGACAAAAAGATTAGAAAAAGTGAATGAAAAATGAAACAGTAAAAGCTAATACTACATATAAAATGGTTTACAAAAAAATAAGTAAATCAAAGAATGCTTCTAAAAGAAGCTACAATTAATACTTCATCTAAAGAGAAAGTTAATAAGAAAGCACCTAAATTAGATGTGGCTAAGCCAACTGCATCTAAAGAAACTTCTATTGTCTCAAACAAAGAAGTAATTCAAAAAGAAAGAATTTCAAATAATTCTGAATTACCGAATGTTGAAACAACACCAATTAATAATAATGAAGAGTTATCAACAAGAGTTATGCCACAAAAAGTTGCTAATGTTGTGAATCAAGTATCTCCATCTAAAAGCAATAAAGTTGTTGGTTATGGAACTCTTATTGGTGTAGGATTGTTATCGGGGGCAAGCTTTTATATTGTCAAAAATAAGAAAGGTAAGACAGTTTTAATTGCTTTATTAGTTTCTGGTGGTATTGTTTATGCAACAATGCCTGCCAATGCTGATTCAGGCAAAGTAATTGCTCCTACTAGACTTGTTGTTGCTGGAACAGAGCTTAAACCAGAGGATATTAATGGATATGAATACCTTGGAGTAATTGAATATAACAATGCTACTAATGTAGCTAGAGTAAATAATAGAGATAATCAAGAAGCTCCAAAAACAGAAGTAACTACTGTTACTGAAGCACAACCAACCAATTCTGAAAAGCCTGTAGAAGAAGTTAAAAAGGGGTCAGTAATAGTTCGTCATGTTTGGTCAGATGGAACAGAAACCCTATCCAACTGAAACTATTGTAGATAATATGCCTGTCGGAACTTCATATAACACTTCCCCTCATTTGGAAGATGTTGGTTTATGGACAAAAAGATGGAACAAGATATGAATCTATAAAAGATGTTTTCCCAAATCAAACGCCAGATGAAAATGGATTTTATTCTGTACATGGATTACATGGTAAATTTGGATATGAGGGGACAGCAAATTTTGTTAAATTCCATAACGTTCATGAAGGTTACAATACAACATGGCAATGCTATTATGATGAAGAAGAAAAATCAATTGATTTATGATAAATTATCTTTATCTAAACAATTAGACAGAATGAAAAAAATGTAACTGTTACTTCTGAATCGGCAACAGAATCTCAACTTCCTAATGTATTAAAGAACAAATTGAAAGATATAAACTCATATGGTGGAGTAAATCAAAATGCTCAATTATACTATGTTGGTTTTAGACCCTATTCAAGAGTTTAAATACGTTGGAACAAGTTCTAATTCTTCAGCAACAAGTGGAAATGTGAAAGAGGGAACTCAAGAAATTACTTATGTATATGATAGAGATTCATACAAAAGTAAAAACAAGGCTATTTAGTAGTTTGTCCAACTGACCATATAGTATTAAAGGAGCATTTCAAAATGCCCTTTTTGCAAATTATTTGATGAATGATATTAAACTTAGAATAATAAATAATATAAAATAAATTAAAAAGGAATTAGAAAAATGAAACTTAAAAAAATATGTTTTTATTTTCTTCAGCTTTGATGCATTGCTCCTATGAGTATTGCTCTTGCTGAAGAAGCTAATACAAATGATAAGGTTGATTCTACTAATAAAAAACAGAAACAACTTCTGATAATAAAACAGAATCAAAAACCCCGAAAGAATTTGAAGGTTTGAAAATTGCTAAAGATAAGGGTCCCTAATATTGCTTATGTAAGCAATGAGAACTTATCAAAAGAAGAAACAGACAAAATTAGAGACATCAAAAAAGATGAAACAATCAAAGCTTGTTCTGTTTACAAGATGGTTTATAAAAAAACAGAAGAACCACCTACTCCGCCAACGCCTCCAACTACCCCACCAGAAACACCTCCAACTACTCCTCCAACAACACCAAAAGAGAATCCACCAAAACCTAATGAAGGGAAAAAGATTGAAACTCCTAAAAAGGTAGAAAAAGTGATTAAAAAAGTTATGCCTAATACAGGTGCAGCTATTGTTAAATCAGGTATGTTAATTGCAAGTGCTGGTGCTCTAGCTGGAGCTTCGTTCTATCTTATCAAAAATAAGAAAAACAAAACAATGTTAGTAGCATTGCTTGTGTCAGGTGGAGTTCTTTACGGATTCATTAATAATGCAGAAGCATTTACTGGAACAGAAATTGCTCCAACAGAATTAATTGTTGAAGGTACAGAATTAAAAGACAAAGAAATTAAAGGTTATGAATATATTGGAGTAATGGAGTTTGAAGAGGATTGTACTCCTCCAGTTACTCCTCCAGAAGAACCACCTACTCCTCCAGTTACCCCTCCAGAAACTCCTCCAACTCCGCCTGAAACTCCTCCTACTCCTCCAGAAGAACCACCAAAAGAGGACCCAGTCAATCAGAGGGTCAGTGGTTGTTCATCATATTTGGACAGATGGTACTAGAGCTTACCCATCTGAATGGGTAATGAAAGACCAGCCAATTGGAACCGAATATACAACAGACTGGCATCATGAAGATATTGGAGTTTGGACAAAAGACGGACAAAGATTTAAATCAATTAAAGATATTTTCCCAGATGAAGATGCTTATGACCCAAATGATGGTTATTATTATGCAGAAAAAGCAGTAAAAGATAAGAATCTCAGCTTCTTTGAAAATGGAATTTCAAATTTCATTCAATTCCATAATCTTCCTGAAGCTTATAGAAATAATTTCACTTGTGCCGGGGATGACTTACCAGCTTATCCATCAACAGACCAAATCTTAGATTTGATGTCTGAGCAAAAATTACTTCACAAAATATTACTGAATCTAAATTGCCAGATGTTATGAAGAACAAGCTTAAGAATGTTGTAACAACAGGTGGAGTTACATCAGAAGTCAGCTTTATTATTCAGGATTAGACCCAATCAATGAGTTTAAATATGTTAAAGTTGCAGATTATTCAGACCCAGTAACAGGTACCGTTAAAGAAAAAAACTTCAAGAGATTACTTACGTATATGATAGAACTTCATATAGTCAAAAGGTCCCTATGCTGTTTGTGCAACAGACCATATTTAAGAATAAAAAAAGAGTAATTTAAAAAAATTACTCTTTTTCTTTTTTTGTTTGATTTTATGAAATGATTATGATAAAATAAAAAAATATGAAATTTTGTAAAAACTCAAAAAAATAATGCACTTTCTAAAAGGAGATTTGAATATTGGATAAAAAAACGAGCAAATAAAAATGCAAAAAAACATAAATATCTAAAAATATTTTATTGTGACCCTATTTGTGATTTTTACTGGTGGTGGAGCTTATTCTTATTATTTGATAAAAAAACAGCTGAAACTAAATTAACAAAAAACTTATAAACCATTACAGAATCATCATAAAGAAAAAAAGATGAAATCATTGAAGCTACCAAACCAATGACTATTCTTCTTATGGGAGTTGATACTGGAAATAATGAGAAAAAGAAACTTAGGGTAGGAAATAGTGATAGTATGTTAGTAATGACTATCAATCCTAAAACAAAAAAACAACAATTACAAGCTTGGAAAGAGATATACTTACAGAAATTAAACATAATGGAGAAACTGCAACAAAATTGAATTCTGCATATCAAACAGGTGGAGTTGAATTAGCTATTACTACTATTGAAGATTTGTTAAATATTGAATTTGACCATTATTTATTGATTAATATGAATGGGTTAGCACAATTAGTTGATTCGGTTGGTGGTATTGATGTTGAAAACAAATTAGGATTTCCAATTACAATTTCAGATACAGAACCAGATAGTAAAGCTGTAATTGAACCAGGTAGACAACATATTAATGGGGAGCAAGCATTGGTTTATTCACGAATGAGTATCATGACCCAGAGGGGATTATGGAAGACAAAAGCGTCAACGTGAAGTTATTAAGTTCATTATTTCCAAAAATGCTTTCATTAGATGGATTAGCAAACTACACTCAAATCATTGAAGCAATTAGTAATAATATTCAAACAGATATACCACTTAATTCTACTAATATGATGAATTTATTAGGGTACAAAGATAGTTTGAATAATATTGAACAATTTCAATTAGAAGGTGATGATGCGACAATTGCAGGTGTGAGTCTATCAAATTGCTAAAGTTCGACAATCTTTTAGAAATTCAGAATAGAATTAGAAGTTCTGTTCAGAAAAAAAGAATTAGCAAAATACTTTAGAAACTAATGCAGTAATAAATGTTTTGTAACGAGCAAAGAAAAAAATCAGAAGAAATTAAGAATGAAGAAGATGCTGATTCATATTACACTTACAAGAAAGAGGATTAAAATGATTCTAACTTATCAAATAAGAGAAAGTGGAATTACAGGGAAATTTTTTTAGAATTTACTTTTTCAAATATTTATTCAGCCCTTTTGAATATCTTTTTCAAAGAAAAATTTGTTAGACGATTTTTTTGTTTTGAATCATCTGATTATCTTCTTTACACAAGAGTCGATTTTAATAGCTATTGTTTACCAAACAACATTAAAAAGATGAAGAAGGTGACTATATAAATTTAAAAAGGATTAACCTTTAAAAATTATTACTAAAATTGTTGATGATAAAGAGTATATTGATAAAAATTTGTTCACCAGATGAAATAGAGTCACTTATAGATGAATTAAGATGTTCTTATCCAAATAATAACTACAAAAATTCATACTTACAATAAATTACCGTGTGCTATCAATAAATTAAAAAAAGAATGGATATACCATTCTTTTTTTGTTGCTTTTTTTTGCTTTTTATTATATAATATAACTTCAAGAAAAAAATGAAGGAGTTTATTTTGAAAAAAATATATTATTCTAAGTGCTTTATTGTTTTGTCACCGCCCATACAACTGTTTATGCTGATTCGCCTACAATTCAAAAATTCTGCAAAAGGAGAATTGTTGTCAGATACTTCTGTTTCTACAATTACAGAATACAAAGACAAGATTTCTAAATTAACAGAATTAAACAATCAAGAAAAAGAAAGTTTCTATCTTAAATTATACAAGTTCTTCAAAAAAAGATTTTTGATAAAATCTTAAAGGAGTTCAATGCTAAAAAAATAATCATTATTTGAACAAAAAAAGAAAGAACAAGAAGAAGCAGAACGAATTGCTAAGGAGAAAGAAAAAGAAGAAAACGACAAGAGTCCATTAAAAGTGTTTGAAGTTCATGCTCGTCTATGAATCTAACAATCGAAACCCTGAGCAATTTTAGAGTTCTTAATGATGCTGGAATGAATTATGGAACATATTCATTAACTCAAAAAAATATACAATGAATCCTTATTTAGAATTCTTAAATAAACATTATCCAGAACTTCGTAATCAATTAACAGGGGAAGTTAATAGTGATGAATTCAATAATTCATGGAGCAAATTAGGACAAACAGAAACAGAAAAAAATTCCAGTTCTCAAAGTTCAATACTTATTTGAATCAAATATTATTCCAGCATTAGAAAAGTCTCTAAAAAAGAGACTAGGGTAGATTTTTTTGATGGTACCATTCAATTGTCCTGTTGGAATGATTTTCAGATCGATTCATAATGCAGGATATGCTGTCATCCAATTATTCGAGAGCCTCATTGCTATTAAAAAATGAATCTGAACAATTTAATGACAAAGAATTTGTTGAACGTATTGAGTCAGCAAGAGACAATTACTCTAGCATACGCTCAATCAATTCGTAACAGATACACTAAACAAACACCTCAAGAAAAAAAGAACGTACAGGTCTATTTATTTACACTAAGAAAACCAATTAATAAAGGAGATAATTATGCTCAAACGAAAATGGAATAACAAATTTTATATTGGAAAAAGAAGAGTCAAAATTATTTGCAATTTATCTACCTGATTTATTATTAGATAAACCCCAAGATTACTATTTTTTTACTTCAACCCAAAGAACAAAAAGTTTGAAATGAACAAAGATAAAACTTATGCTTACTTGCCATCTCAGTTCATTTTATGATGCCATTTTCATTATTCTAGTTCAATCTAAAAAAATCAGATAAAAATTGGCTCAATTCAAGATAAGACTTTCTTATTTACCATTTCTCTGATTCTTTAGATGAAGAAGACCGTCAAATTTTTTTAGAAAATGGTCAAGAAGAAATTAATAAAAATTAATTCTTCTTTTTAAAAAAATATGAAAAAAATATTTTTAAATCTTATGCTAAGGATTCTTCCAATTCAACACCAGAACAAATCATTACTAAATATTTAAAAAGATAAATATGATGAAGATTTAATTTTTACTGTTAGACCTAATGGATATGCTATCTTTTAGAAATCCATAATTATCAAAGAACTTTGCTCCCCTTTATTTAGATTCAACTTCAATAAAAAAATTGAGAGAAAAGAGAATTATTCGAGAATTAAATAACTTAGAAGATAATCAAAAAAATACCGTAATGCAATCAATCTATCAATAGAAAGTTCTAACTAAAAATGAATTGGAAATTGCTATAGATAGTTCAAAAGAGATTTTGAGTCCATTTTGATTGTAAAGTTCAATCAATTTTTGTTTATAATAAGATTTATAATGAAATTGTTATTACTTCAAGAATTAAATTAAATGAAGAAACTTTAATTGAAATTGAATTCACTAAAGATTTAAATTTGAAATTAATTACTAAATATATTAACACTAAGAAACAAGAAAATGTAATTAATGGAATATCCTATTTGAAACCGAGTCCATTTTAACGAATCATTTGCTAAAATTAATTCAAAAGTTCAATTTTAGCAGAAACAGATAAATGGATTCCTATTTTAGATAATTTATAAAAAAATTTTTTTCTGTTGACATTTTGCTGTTTATTGTACAATATGACTATAAATCACAAAGGAATGAAAAACTATGAATTTGCTAGAACAATATAAAAAAATTACAAAGGGAAAAACTTGTCAAAAAAATGATATGCGCCCAGCTATCGCTTATAAAAAAAGAAAATGGATTAACTACTGTAAAATACCTTCATGCTACTCGATTTTGCCAATTTCTTTGTATAGAAACGCTCAAAAGTTCAACTTTAGACCTAAAAGGAAATGTTATTCTACGAGTTTTTTGAAAAAAATTCTTTAACTGGTTCACTAACTGAATATGAAAAATTATTCAAAAAGAATTCAAGAAAGAATATTCAGAGTTCAGAATACAAACCAAATTACAAATACAATTTCTATGAAAAAAATTAGATGTCCATTAATTCTTTTTATCCCAATATAAAAAAACGTTTCGAGACTGCAACTACTTCGTCTTCATATAATCCATATACTCAAAAATGCTCTTAAATCCTATAAAAAAAGAAAAATTATAGTTCATTGCTTAATTATCTAAGATTCAAAAAAATATTACATGTCACTTGAATATATTTCAATTAAAAACCCAATTGTAATTCATTATACACATACTGATTATGTATTGATTGCTCATAATAACAAAAACAGTTTGAACGTTATTCACAAGAAAAGTTTCAAATCAAATTGCTAAACGTTTTTGCTTTTTCACAACCCAGTTCTATCAATATACATTTGAAGAAATTAAAGATGTGATGAACAATGCAAAAGATATTGAGTCTCTGTACTTGAAAAAATACTTATGGAAAAACTTATTAAATTCAAAACAGAAGAATGCTCTCGTTTGAAAGATTATTATGGAATCTTTTTTTGATCCTTTAACAAACACAAAAAAATTGCTACAATTATTGATGCTCATCTTGCTGATGAAATTGATGATTTAATTGCTGTTGAACGCAACATGAACATTACAAAGATTTAGGATTAATTAATACTGTTCTAACTCATGCTAAATATTTTTGAAAAACGAAATTCAAAAAGCTCTATGGTTCACAAAACATTTGTCAGATAAAGAATTAGGGTTCGAATTGGAAAGATTATATAGAATCTTATGCTTTGCCATGTGTTTTCCATATTAGAAAAGCTGTAGATTGGAGAACACAAAGAAAAAGGAGATGGGTCCGTTACATGCCATTGTTTGTTCAAACTAGTTCAAACAAGAAAAAGGAAGAATTAAATGGATAAAAATTATTAATAATATGAGATATACTGATACTCATGTATATTTCTTTTACAGATAGTCCCTTTTTCAAATTTCTACAAAACAAAATTTTATTATAAGTTATAACTTGCAATTTTCAGTACGGCTCTTATGATTGAAAAAGTTCCTTTTATTTGATAAGCTAAAAGCTCGTCCAATTGCTTATGAGACTCATCCATATAGTTCAAAAAAATGCTAGTCCGACAGTTCAGAAATTACAATGAGACTAAACTGGAATGAAGTTCGCTATGATAAAATGGTCTGCTTCAGTGCAGTTCTCTCAAAATGAAGATTTAAAGGAAATTTTAATTGAAACAGGAGACAGAATTTTTAGTAGTCCCCTTATGACAAAAATTTAAGTTTGTAGTTCAGATTGTTTAGATGATAAAAATTCTTGATGAAAAGAATTATAAAGGATTGAACTTGCTTGGGAAAGTTCACCCTATGCAAATTCGTAATGGGCTCCAAATAGATTTTTGAGTTCGTTATATCGTCATATAATTCATGCTAAGACGCCTAAAACTGGATTTTCGATAAATGTATCGACTATTCGAAAATTCGCTCTAAAAATGCCCATGCCCTGCTTATTTTAAATCATGAGGAAATGAAAATGCTATCAATCTATGGAGAATCTTTATATCCAACTAAATTTAATTGCTCGTAGAGAAAAACTATATGTAGAAAAAGTCTCAATGGATTAACAAGCCCGAACCAAATAATTTCTATTGCCCAGATTGTTGGAATCGAGAAATGCAGATGATGATACACTAATGGAAGAATATTTCAAAGCTCCCTTTACACTCAAAAATGAAATTATGCTCAAAAAAAGATTTGAAAATTGGAAGAATGAAACATACAATAGAAGAATTTAAAAAGAGGCCCTTTTGATAGAAATTCTCTTTTGAATTTGACTTTTTAATCAAGATATTGTAAAATAAAATTTATAAAAAAATAAAAATGCCAAGGAATAAAAAAATGAACGATAAGAATAATGAAACTAAAGAGCCTTTCAAGCACGCAGCTCTGAAAATGACTTTAGAAAAAAACGTAAAAAAACGTGCCCGAAGAACTAATATTATATGCTCCCTTGCTTACGCATTATTAAGTCATTGCAATTGAAGTTTTGAACCTTTATCTATCTATATGCAGCTCAAAAGCAATCAAAAACACCAATTTCTCATTAGGTCCATATATGTTGTATTTAGACAAAAAAAGATATGGATAATCTTTCTGAATACACTTCAAGATTACCGTAATCTATGACAATAATAGCTTTTATTTTCTGAGGAATTACTCAAAAAGATTTAGATGAATTAAAAAAAGAATTTGACAGCTCGTCACCCTCTTTTAAAAAAAGAAAGAGAAGAAGAAAAAAATATAAATTGCTAAATAATATGTACTATGAAATCTGATTATGATGCTATGTGGAATAAGGACCACACTTCATTATTGGATTCAACAACACCTAAAAATGCTGTTCTGACTATGTAGATAAACATTGAAATTAATGGATTCTTATTTGGAGAATGATGCTATCCAAAAAAGAATCTGATTAATACATATAATGAATTACTTAAATTACGAGATGATACTGCTAATGTCTCGCTCTTATTTAATATGTTTAATGAGACTTATTCTGTATCAAAGTCAAAAAAATAGTAGCTAAAAAAAGATGTCCGTCAGTCATTTCTGAATGGAACAATACGAAATCGCTCCCTAATTTTGATTGTCCCTATTGTATCTAAATATATGTCGCTATTATTAATAACTCATCTAAAAATTTTAGAGAAACATGACAAGTTCATCAATCTTTATTCAGAATATGTCCCACATTTCAGAAAAATAAAAAAATGCTTTTGATTCATGGACTCAAAAATATACAGAATATAATAATGCACGATTGATTTACCAGACTTTATTGGAAAAAGATGTAGAAACAGCCAAAATCTTGAGATCAAAGAAAATGGAATTACACTTATTATTAATAAAGTTCAGAAGATTCTGCTAAAAAGATACGCTAATTTCTCAATCACCAACAACATATGAGCTATTCTAAAATCTTAAAAGTAGTTCCTTTTACTATTAATGTTGCTCGTGAGTTCAATTAAACCATCTACTGTCCCTTCATCAAAAAGATAAATCAGAATCAAAAGAAGAAAAAAACAGAATCTACAACTAAGGAGAATAACTGATGAAAGTTCATTTAAAAAAATTGCTAAAATTATTTTAGTTTCTAAAATGGGATCCTTTATATTAGGATTCATTCTTGCTCTTACGCATTCTATTTGGAACGCCCTACTGCCAGTTATTAAGAAAACACCTAAGATTACTGAGGAAATGATTACAAAAGTTCTGGGTTGAACTACAAATATGTATGATTCAATGCTCAAATAATCTATTCAGATACAGTAGCATAGACGAGATTATATTAAATATGAGGACATTCCAACTAAATATATTGAATTATTGTTGCAACAGAAAAATAAAAAAATTATTGGAATGAAAAAAAGTTGTCTTTCGAGTATCATTCGCTGCCGTTAGAGTAAAGCCACCAAAGTTCAACAATTGAACAACAATTAATTAAAAAAACCTTGTATTTTCAAGCTCAGTGAAAGATAGAACTGTAGAGAGAAAAATTAAAGAGATTTGAACTTTGCTTTCTCAAAATGGATTTAAATTTTGATAAGAAACAAATTTTAGAATGTATATTAATTTAATCAATATGCGAGTTCTTATGGAGCAAAATACTATTGCTATCACTTATTGTCTAAGTCTCAAAAAGATATGAATGGGGACGATTCTGTTACAATGCTCAAATCGCTCACAATTGCTGGTTTTAGGACAGCACCATCTGCATATAATCTATATGACAATCCAGAATTAGTAGAGAGCGCAGAAATATTGTTTTGTTAAAGTGCTTATAACAATAAGAAAATTACAAAAAGAACAATATAATGAGCTCAAGAAAGTTCCTATTCAAGAAGTCTGCAAGAGAGATTTTGGAGAAATGGAACAGTGTTCAAACTAAAGAACATAATGCTTATGTAACTCTGCTCTAAAAACAAATTAAAGAATTGGGGTATGATTTAGACAAAACTCCTATGCAAATCTATACGCCCTTAGACCCTAATGTTGATTCTCAGTCAAAAGTCTACTTTTTGATAATTTTGGTGGATTCAAAGATGATGAAGAGCAAATGGCCGCAACTATAATTGACCCTAAAACAGGTTTTGTATTTGCTCAATATGGGGAAGAAATACAGAAGCATTTGACTTTAAAACAGAGTCTACGCAACAAACACGTAGTCCAGGTTCTTCTATCGTTCATTTGAAGATTACGTCCCGCTATTGAATATAACGCTTAGGAGGTAATTATATGTTGGATTCTAGTCCTTATCTATACCCAGGAACTAATGTTGTAGCTCAAAACTTCGGCGGTTATACATATGGAAATGTTACAATGGCATTTGCTATGAAATTGTCCCTAAACACTCCTGCTATTCGTATTTTAAATAATGTTGTTGGTTCAAATAATGCTAAAAAGTTCCTTTCTGGAATCAATTTAGATACAGAGGAAACTTATGGGGATTCTACTGCATTAGGTTTGAATGTTTCTACTGAGCAAATGGGCAGCTTCTGCAACCCTCGCTAATAAAGGTATGTACAAAAAGCCTCAATATATTACTAAATTAGTATTCAATGATAATTCAGAGAAAGAAATTAAATTTAATGCTACAAGAGCAATGAAAGAAAGTACAGCTTATATATTGTTGAAAATGATGTCATTCGTACCAAAACCAGATGGAACAGCAACTGATGCAATCATTGATGGATATAAAAGTTATTCTGTTAAAACTGGAACAGTTGGATATGGACCTGAAGTAAGTTGGGCAACAGGTAACGATGCTTCAGATACTTGGATTATTGGAACAACTAAGAATGTATCTATTGCTATTTGGGATGGATATGATACTCCTAATGAATATGGTCATGCTGTAGATGTTTATGCTCATTCTCAACAACAAGTTCATTCAAACAATTAATGATGCTCATGAATGAAGGTCAAAGATGTAGTGATTGGGAAAAAAACCTGACACTAACCAGTCCCGACCCTCACAATATGAAACCAACTGATGTTGATGCAGTTCCTTCTTATGTAGATAAGTATCAAGAACTATACTTTACTCTTGCTGACACAAGTGTTAAAGATAATATTAATGTTTATTACAAAAAAAGATAAATTATTAAAAGTTGGAGATGAAGGACTAGACAAATATAAAGTACCAAGTCAATTATAAAGACATTATTGAATGGCAAACAAAAGCAAATGAAGAAACATTAAGATTGTTCAATGCTTATCCAACTAATCCTTTATACCCTGCACTTATAAATAACAATGCTTATTATCAAGAACCATAAAATAAAAAAAGGTAACAATTATTGTTACCTTTTTATAGTTCATCTCCTAATATAATTTCTTTTTTTAGTTAAGTCTATTGATTCCCCAACTCTATCATTCATTAAAAAAATACACATTTAGAACTTGGAGCATTCCCTCTGATGTGAAAAATATAATACTTATTATCATATTCATAAAAATGATTTAATTTCACTTATTCTATTTTTTTATACTACAAATATATTAAAAGATTCTAAATCTTTATTGTATTGTAATCTTTCAAATGTCAAATTTCTAATGTCAACAAAATAATAATAATCTTGATTTGGAATTCTTGTTACAATCTTAAGTTCTAATCTTTTTTTAATTGTTTCTGTAATTCTATTTCTTTTTAAAATGAAGTTTAACTATTTTCTTTTTCTCTTTATAGATACCTCTTGATACCTTATCAAAAGATTGTAAGATTTCTTTATAATTATTTATGCCTCCATCTTCTTTTTTTGAAAAATTTTATTAAATCATAGCTGTAATCATGGATAAATCTTTCTATATGTTTTGATTTTAAATAGCTCCCACCCTTTATTGTATTTACCATTTAATATATTATCACTGCTTATACTTCCAGTCTGTAATTTTTAAATTGGATATTTTTTTCTAATATGATTACGTCTAGATTTGTGTGAGATAATGAGCAATCTTTTTTTCATTTAATACATTTTTCATATAAACTGGTTCCTTTCTGCTCAACCATTCCTCCGATTGAAAAATGTCCATTGACATAATTTTCATGTTTCTTTATACTGCCATCAACAGAAATTATTTTTTTGTTTTTAAATTTTCTATTTTATTTTTTTACTAGACTATATTCTTTTAAATCTTCATCATAACAATTAGAATAACCAGTTCTTTTCAAATATTGTGTCTTTGAAATGCTCAAATAAAACTTGCTCCCGGAATAAGAAGAAAAAAAGAATATTATTAAAGACTAAACTATTATCAACAGAATCTTTATATATTTTAATGAGATTAGATTGATTTTCTATATGCCATCTATTCATTCTATATTCTCCTAAAAATTGATATAAAAAAATATCTAAAAAAACGAGGAACTTTAATGAAAAAAAAGAGAAAAGTTCAGATAGCCCGGATTGACCCTTTTACGCATTATGCCCCTGTTAGTATAATTGGAACAATTTATTTCGTTATGAACCTGCAAAGAATTATTTCACTGCCAAAACAAACAGAAGCCCCAAAAAAATTGAAGAGTTGCTAAAAAGTGCTAAAGGATACACATGATTATCCAGATGTTAAAGAAATTAAAAAAACAACTAATCAAGATGTTGTGGGTTTCGGATTAGGTTCCTAATACTAATATTGATGAACCAATTCTACAATCAACAGATAATGATTATTATTTAACTCATTCTTTAACTAGAGAAGAATTAGATATTGCGCATATTCTTAGATTCTAAAGTTCGACAATAATTATAAGGATAATTTGAATTTTGTATTTTGATCACAACACTTATTTAGATAACAAATTTACTCAATTAAGAAAAATTCTCTGACGAAGATTTTAATAATTCAAATAAAACTTTTTTTATATTTTTTTACTGACAAAAATGAAAAAAATCACTTATAGAATTATTGGACAGGGTCTGATTCCACCCATCTTTCCACTTTTACACTGAAGAAAAAGTTCACATTTTAATTTAGATAATCTTACCGAATACCAAAAACATATTAAAGAATATACAGATATTTCACAAGAAGATATTGAGGATATTCATGTTGATTCAAAATTAGCGTTAACTACTTGTTTATCATCTAATGATTCATCAGTAGACAAATTGTGATAGGATTGGTTCAGTCCGTGAACAATATTAAAAAGGAGATTTCTAATGGATTATGAATCGCCCCCATTAAATGAAATTATGAAAACTGAAGAATATAGTTCATCAATAGAATTAATGATCATTAGAAACAAAACTTAAATATTCACCAAAGGAATTTTCTAAAAGTTCAAATATTTCTTTTAGATGAATTACTTAAATTAGAATATGTAGGAACATTCCTATTGAGAGATATAAACAAATTATAAAATTGTTCACAACATAAAAAAATAAAAAAAGAAAAAAATCTTTTTATTATTTTTGTGTTGACAAATAATAAATATTTTTTTATAATGCTCATACAAAATAAAAAAATTAAAAAAATTTTTTTGTTGACATTTTAAAAATTTTTTTATTGTATTATATATTTATAAAAAAAGAAATGAGGAAAAACTAAATGAATAACAATATGGAAAAAAATGAATCAATTGATTAATACTTTGGAAGAAATGCTCATGAGTCCCTGATTTGTTTTTCAGATAATCTATGCTCTGATTTCTGTCCTTGATGGAAAAACCTATTGTTGCAGAGTTCTACGCCACCACTTATGTTATCTCTCCAAAAGCTCGATGATGAATTGCTTGGTTCATTGGAAATGCGTTTAAAAAAAGTGCCTGATAAATAAAAATATACAGAAAAGAAAGTACTGAATAAAATTATGAAAAATTAATATTAGTCTTCAAAAGAAACAATTAATAACCATTCCTTGAATGAATTGTCTGATGTATTGGGAATCCACCGTTCTACTGTAAAGTTATTATCGAAATGCTCGAGATTTTACTAAAAAAATCTCACATTGAAACAATTGTCTACCCTAACTTCAATGGCCAATATTGATAATGAAGATACAATTGAGTTCAATGAAGATAGTCAATCTATTCCATATTAATTTTCAAAAAAATCATGCCAACTTCTATCGCGCCCCAATCTAACAGTTTCATCGTTCTGCTCAGGAATACAAACTTTGAAGAGTTCTCTTATTAATGTGGAAGATATGACTTTGCCAATGTATCATGAAAGTCACTAGTTCGCTGAATTTTATCAATTTATGCTTACTTTAGACCAAGATAAAAATTTTTAGAAAAATCTAATTCGCCTGCCCGCCAACTGGAAAAATCTTATGTGACCCTGCCAGAAGAATACAATAAATCTAAAAAAATTATTTGTCTGGAATCATGACTCGACACAATCAAGGACGATACATTACAACAACAAATAATAAAACTTTGAATTGTCTCTAAAAATGTTTCAAAACTTTCAACAATGTAGAAGAATTCAAACAAGAATTGTTTGCTTAATTATTGACTATTACATACAAAAATTGATATAATAAAACTATAGAAAGAGTTTATTATGAAGAAATATCCAATGCCAGAAGATAAGAAGATTGACCCTACCATTGTTTCGTTTGCTTGCATTTTCTGTAACGACTGCTTTGAAATCGAGTTCAATGCTTTTGATTTGATGAGTTCTGAATATGCTCGAACTCATTCAAAAAGTTCATCCCATATCAGTTCAAAGATGCTCAAAGCAACTCTAATTTCTCGAATTTGTCCTAAATAGTTTCTAATAGGTCCCCTCGCTCTATTTTTGTCTCCATGTCCAATCACCAAGACGCTGGACTGCAAACCAGATCAAAGTCTGATTCCCACTAAGTCTTTTTAAATTTAAAAATAAAAAAAGAAGTTCTCTGAAAATGGATTTTGAAAAACCTGAACTGAAAGTTCACTTTGATGTTCTGATGAAAGACTCAAAGTATCTTTATTGTTGCTCATACTGAATATTATGGTCCAAGATATGGAACAGGATGCGTCTGCAGTCCTTATCATTCCCTGAAGATTACTTCAGTTCGAAAAACCTATTACTGAATTAGATTTTTTTATGAAATTGAGCAAACATTCATGTCTTACTTTTGATGTTTATACTAAACGTCCTACTTTTTTGATGGTTCACTGAATTATTCAAAGGATTTTCTGACACATCCAATGATAATTTATGCTCATTACTTGGAAAAAGTCTGGTTCACGCCCTACTGAATATGATGAATGCTCTGTATGCTGCTCTTAACTCTTTCCAAGATGAGCCCAAATAAAACTCCAACTTCAGAGTTCAGAAAATTACAAGAGCCCACATTGCTCGACTCAAAGAGGAAAAATCTAACTGATGATGCTCAACACAATAAAGATGTTCTAACATTGATTGACCACATTACTAAATCAATTGAAAAAAATAAGATTAACGAAAAAAGGTCTATAAAATGTCCCCTTTATTTTTGGAGAAAAATTATGACTGAATTAATAACAATACCTAATCTAATTATGCCTCGTCACCACTATAATTATCTATTTTTTTAATAGATAATATATTTCAAAAAAATTATGCGCACAATAATATAACTAATACTTTTCTCAAAATACTTGTAAGATTATGCCACTTATAGGAATATTTGTTTTTTTTGTCTCGCAATACCCTATCTTTTGAAAAAGGTCTAAATTCTCTATTCACAATGCTCTTATTGTTCTTCCTGGATTCATTTTGCAAAAATACAATCAAAAAAATATTATGCCGTTCTAATGCTTCTTTTCTGCTGAAACATTCAAGATTGAGATAGAATTAGAATGCCTGCTCAAGACATTACATGTTATTGAAGAAATGACTCTAAGACATACAACTTTAAAAACTTGTTACAAAATGAAAGGTCTATCATTCCAAATTCAATTATGAATGACTCTATTATTGTAAACAATGACATTAAAGAATCAATAATGTTCATCCTATATCTATTCAAATTAAAAATTGACAAAGATATAAACTGTTCAAACAATTATTAGAAGAGTTCTATAGAGTTCAATCAAAAATCTATTAAACAAAGAAAAATTCAAAAGTTCTGACTCATATCTCATGCAACTGGTTCTACGCCAGAATTGAGTTCCTTATATGGACTAAGGATATTGAAACAGCCCCTTGAAGCATTATCTAATTTGAAATTAGATGTTATAAAAAAATACCAAGATAATAATTTATATGATTAAAAAAATAACTTATAAGACAATAATTATTTTTTTAATCTATTATAAAAACAGCAATCGTTTTCAAACCTTGTGTTATAATGCCCCTTCTTAGGCCGCTATAATTAAGAATAATAAATATAAAGACGATATATAATAAATGATAAGTTCTCACTTTAGATAACCCAAAAGAAAACGATGCTTTTTAATGAAAAAGTTCATTGATGAAATGCCCTATGCCAGTTCCGAGGGTCTTTAAAGGAAATGATTGGAAAGAATCAACTGCCATTGCTAGATTCGTCCAAGATAATTATAAACCTTATGATGCGATAAAAGTTCCTAGAAGATCCCAACAGAACGAACTTTACATATTAAACACATTATGGACTCTACTAGGTCCCGAATATGAAAAAAACTAGATTCCCTATGGATACACGCCCAACTTCTATTGCAGATATTCCGCTGCTCATATTGATAAAGAAAAATGGCTCTATCTACGGAATTCAAAATGATGAGTCTGTTCAAATTGAACTTTATGCCGTGCTTGATTAAGAACGTCTGAAATGCACTGAAAGCATGCTCTGAGTCCCTGACCCAGTCTGTTCATGATTTCTATTCTAAGAATGTTGTTACTTTCAATGATTTTACCCTTTAGTTCGCATACACAAGATATTAGACGGTCTCGTCATTCTCACTTAATTGCGTCGCCCTGATGCTTATTCTCAAAACGTATTACTGTTTATGCTAGATGTCTCCCATATGGGACCAGAATACCTAAAAAGAAGAAAAAGAATAGAGATTGTCACAATTACTTCAACTGATGATGAATCAATCAGATTAAAAGAAGAAATCTTTAATCGTCATAGTTCCTTGATGAAATTATTCGTTTGAGCTGATTTGTATGCGTTGATGTTCGTAGACCGCCCTTTGACACAAAAAAAGAGTCCCAAATCCAATGGACAAATATTGCTTTCATCTGCTTGTCGTGTAATCAATGAAACTGCTACTTCTATCGACGTTTGCCAATTGTTCTTGATGTATTTGCTGAACGTGATTTAGAACGTGGAACTTATACAGAAAAAAAGAAATCCATAGTCTGTTGATGATTTTGTTATCAAATTAAGAACGCCAAAATTTGCTAGACAAAAAGTCACTTTGATGAAATTTATCTGTTTAATCCCAACATTTATTACAATCTCTATGCTTTACAAGCAATGATCCCGTCATAGAGTCAAACTCAAAATGGACTACCGCTTCTACACACTTTAGATAATACTGCAATGCACCAGAACCAAACTTAACTGTTCTTTGACTGATAAATTACCTTACAACTTTAGACATTACTGTATGGAAATGAGTCACAAACACTCATCTATCCAATATGAATGTTACTACTATGCTCAAAGACTAAGCTGAAATGAGTCTGTATCTCATGTTGTGTATCTCCACTTGACCCAGAAAATGAAGAATGCCATGCTAACATTCAATACTTCGGAGCTCGTATTAACGTATTGAAAGCATTGCTTACTGGATTAAATGTTTGATATGATGATGTTCATAGAGATTATAGTCTTTGATGTTACAGAACCAATTACTTCTGAATATTTAGATTTTGATGAGTTCATTAGACAACTTTTGACAAAGTTCCCTTTAGAATGGACTACTAATAATTATGTGGACGCTTTAAATATTATCCATTACATGACAGATAAATATAATTATGAGTCTGCTCAAATGTCACTATTACCATCTAAGACGCATTAACATGGGATCTCTATTTGTGGATTTGCTAATTTGCTAGATTCATTATGTGCTATTAAATATGCTAGTTCAAAACAATTCGTGATGAAAATTATATTTATGACTATGAGTCTGAATGATTTCCCTCGTTGCTTTGAAGATGACCCTCGCTCAAATGAAATGCAGAATTTATTAGAAACTTATTATAACAAACTTGCTAAACATAAATTATATAAGAATGCTCGTGCTACGCCATCTATTCTTACAATTACTCTAACGTTGCATATTCTAAACAAACATAATTCTCCTGTTCATAGCTGTTTATCTAAATGAAGATGTCCCTACTAACTACTCTCAATTAGAATTCTTCTCACATTGCTCAACCCATCTAACAGTTCCAGCTTTGATCATAAAACTTGAATTCACTTATGCTCTGATTTTTGCTCATGCTAATGACTTTTGAATTTCATTGACAACATAGTTCGCTCCAGCCATTGAGCAAGACATTTGATGAAATGTTCTCAAACCTTGTCTCTATTTTGATGGATATTTTGAAAATGCTGACAACACGTTAACTTAAACGTAATGCAACTTGAAGATGTTTATGAAAAAAATTATGACTTTTGCAAGATGTTATTGTAAGAATCGCCATTGTGTAAACACAAAAATACTTAACAAAAAGAACAAAGACTGAATTGACACAACGTGTCTTCCATGAACTTTTAAATGTTTATAACGAAAAAAAGAGTCATATTTTGTTCATGCTCTTTTTGTAAAGAGAAGTTCTGGAAAGTTCATTTTTTGATCAATTTTTAATTTCAAAAGGAATTTATAAAATGATATTAGTTTGATAAAATCACAAAAGGAGAATTTTTTTGATTAATGAGAAACAAATCATTTTTTTATCATTTGTTACGCCAGTGATTGTTCCTACTATTTCTCCAAATTTTGTATGCCGATGCCCATGTTGATACAAAAGTTTTCTAGTACAAATACTCAGTCCCTAAATGTCAAATACAATCCTAATGATTGGGTCCAATAAAATGTTACTTTTTAGAAATATTCCTACTCCACCTAAGAAAAAAATATTGTTGATACAAAAAGCTGAACACATGAAAAGAACACTTCTAAAAAAATCTTAATGATGCCCTCACAACATGAAATAACTTATAATTATTTACCCTACATTACCACAAAGACAAAGTTCATTATTAAAGGATGGAATGATAACATCCCATATTATGGATATGTAGATGATAATTATTGGAATTATTATCAAGATTCATATGGATATTATATGTATCTTTATAATGTTTATTATTACTATTAATAAAAAAAGGAGTTCAAATTTCTACTTCCTTTTTTTGTATTGTTCTCAACATTTTGTCAATCGTCCAAAGTCTCCCAAGCTCGTTTTTACTGTAAAGTTCGATACATTTATCAAAAATCCGCCTAAACTGTCTCACTGATTAACTAATGACGATATAACGCATATTAAAAATCGCTCCCCGCATATAGAAAAAGAGTACAAATTTTTTTAATTTACTTTTCTTTTTTTGTTATTAAAAATAGATATTAAATTGTATTTTTTTATTGAAAAATAATTTGTTGCTCTCAACTTTTGTTAATCTATGTAATCCAAGATTTCTTTTTACACTAGATTATCTTCACTGTCCATAGTTCTAAAAACTTCTTTTATGCTATGGAAAAATTTCCTTTCTTCTCTCATATGCCAATTTCTGAATAATGTTTTCTAAAGACAGAAAAACAATCATTTTTAAATGTTATTTCAAAAAAATCTCAAATCTAAAAAGTTCATTGATGAAATAGAATTAATTTATCTTTCTCACGCTCAAATCTATATATTCCATGCCTCAAATCTATATATGCTATTTTATTTTTTTCTATTGCTTCTTTTTAAATCATTTATTTTTTTATTCAATTCTATTTTCCTTTTTGTTGAAATACCTGTTTCAGCTCAAAACTAAAAACATTATCTAAAAACTATTAAAAATTAATTACTTACTGAAATTAAGATGAATTCTTCCAGTTCAACTCACATAAAAAAATCTATTTTTACTCACTGAATTAATTAAATTGTTGCCAATATTTCTTTCTACGTTCTCTTTAAAAATCTTTGCTATAAGAACAAGATAACTTTTTCATTCTTTCTCTTAGGTCAATCTCGAGGAAATAATTCTACCAAATTATGCCAATAGGGATCATATGCTTTCACAATCTATATAGTTCGCCAACAATGTCCATCATTTTTTTAATGCTAAATAACGTCTTGATAACTATTAAATCTTATTCTTTTATAATTCATTAAACACTGTCCGAATAAATAGAACAACTAATTTCAGTGTCTTTTCTTTTTTTATTGATAAAAATCAATTAAATTATCTGTTCATAGGATTTGTCCCTTTTAGATTCAATAAATGCTTTATCTTTTTCTTCCATTGTTTTAAAAAAATTTTAAACATATTTAACTCTCTTTCTTATATCTTGTTCTGATAAATTATTTAAAATCGCCAAAAATATAAAAATTTTGTTTTCTTTTTTTATTTAAATGATTTGATAAATTCTTTTTGGATTTTCCTTGACATGTTCCTTTTTCGATTGTAGAATCAATTCACCAAATTCTTTTGAGCTCTAAAACCGATCGAATTAACTCTTGACCTGTAATGAATTGTGTTGAAATTGTTTCTTGATTTGCTTTTAAACATGGAGTTCAATAATTTAATTTCAAATGTGCCAAATCCAGTTCTAACCCCTTCAACTAGAATTGAGAATAGGTCAAACTCTTTGAATTTGATTTGTTCTGTTAGGAAAAAAATGTTCCCCAACTGTTTTTTTGAATCTTTGATGAATGATGAGTTCGCCCCTGACAAGAATTTGAAAGATTTAATCATTTCAACAATTTCTGTTTGATTTGTGATTAGTGCTCTAGAACTTTCAAAGATGAAAGTTCAACAACAATTTCTGTTACTTTTTTTCTGACGTCACTCTTTTGAGTCCCCTTTGTTAATTTATCAATCAATCTGTTCCCAATGCTGGGAAGAATGTCCAGGACACCCATTCTTTCGTTCCTTAAAGAATACAGATGCTTTCAGATCTGCCAATTGCTTTTTTGTTTCTTCTAAAAATTCGTTCCATAGGAAGTACGCCACAACTGCATACTCCGCCACTCTAATTGTTTGCTTTTCACCTCAAATCCAAAACGAGAGTTCAAATTGGTCTGCACTGCAAACCTGTAATGAATCTTCGCAAATTTTTTTCCCACAATGTCTAATAACACCTGTTTCTAAATCTTTCATTCCACCAAAGAAAGTTCAAGGATTTTACCTGTTTGTGTATCTTTCATTAGGCCTGATTGTAGTTCACGTCTTTCCCTTGCTTCACCAATAAATGCCCTCAACAACAATTTCAGTTCCATGTTTTTTTTCTCCAATTTGTTTTTTTCTGTACGAGGAAAAACTAAAATCAAAAATCTGTACCGTCCATAAAGTTCCCTTGTAAACACTCAAATGATTTACCAACGGTTCAATTTTAATTCCGTTCCCTACAACAGAAACAAATTCGTCCCCGCACAAAAGTTGAATTTCAATGTCAATGTCTTTGTTTTCTTTGCTGCTCAACTCATCTCGAACACAACCACCCTACATGCTGTTCCCAGTCCCTTTTAATTGATAATTCTTTGTTCAATGTTTCTAATTTTGTCCATGTTCTTTCCTCTTTCGTTTTCTATATTTATATGATACAACAAAAAAATTTCACTTTGTCAACAATAAAATAAAAAAATATTTACATTTTTTTAAAAATTTTTTTGTTATAATGAATTTGTTCTCGTGCTTAAAAAATACTGAAGAAGATTTATTATCTATACTTCATGTTTTTTTATTTGAAAAAAATCCGGCCTGATAAAATATAAAACAGAAATAAATAAGGAATTGAAAGGAATCAATGAGAAGAAAGAAGAAAGTTCAACTGAAAAATACAATTCCAACTATAATAAGAACTCACAAAAATCAGAATATATCCTAATAAACATAATCAAGAGTTCTTTCAACGATACTATGACTATCAACGTTCGCTCTGGGAACAGTATCAATAGATGAAAGGAATGCTCAATATAAAAATTTATAAGGAAATGAAAGTTCACTGGATTATATATACTCAAAAAAAGAATTAAATAAGAATTATTTTCCACACACTAACAACTTAAGAAAGATGGAAAAAAATTTGATTGAGTTCAATTTCTATTGTCTAATAAGAGAAATTAATTTGATAATTTATGTCAGCTCTGAATAATTATTTCAATCCAGACATGCCGAATCATAAGAAACCCAAATATAAAAAAAGAAAAAAAGATGTTGAAAATCATAAGAAACTTTCTTTAAGAAAAGTTCAAGAACAAAAGCCAAATTCCTATTACCAAAAATCTCACAAATCAAAACCTGAATATAGATTTACTAAAAATCAAAATGCAGAATCATTAGTTCTAATGGACGAATGCCGATGATTTTACTGTTTCTGTTGAAAAATAATAAATTTCATGTTAATATAACTGTTGAAACACCATTTGAAGAAAAAAATCTGCAATATCTAAACAATCAACATATTGATGTAAATGCAAAATTCTATTGATTATTTAAAGAAAGACGGACAAAATAAAGAATATGATAAATTTTATTTATTGCCGAAATCTTTGCTTAAACAATATGATAAGATTAAATATTATTCAAAAGTTCAATTTCTAAGAAAAAGAAATAAAAATCCATATTATATTCATGCCAAAGTTCATCATGAAGACGATAACTGTTCAAATAATGCTTATACTAGTTCTATAATATTCAAGAGTCCCAAAATTTGAATAATATGCCTGACTATTTCTTTTACTAATTATAATAGAATTGTTATTGAGGATTTAGATGTTAATTCTATGAAAATGAACAAAAGATTATGTAAATCATTACATAGAAATGCTTTTTGGACGATTCAAACAAAAAAATGATGCGTTCGAAGGTCACAATGTGAGTCCATATGCAAGATAGATATTTCCCTGCCACTCAGACCTGTTCTGAATAAAAGTTCATCTTAAAACCGATGATGAAAAATTATTCCTATGGGAGATAAATACAATGACCACAATACTTATGTTTGTTACAATTAAAGCACAATTCAAGATAGAACAGAAAAATGCTATTTTGAATTTGAATCATTATGAAAAAAATAACGTTAATTAAAAAAATTGCCAATTTATATTACAATTGGCCTGTTCTGTTTTCTTGCTCGTAAAAATAAGAATGCTTGAACAATCAACCTCTGTGACTTGAACTATTGCTTTTTTTAGAGAGAATAATTTTGTTGGAACGTTGTGATAGAATACGCACCCTGAGGAAAGTTCGAATATAATAAAGTTCCTTATATACAGAAATATTGATTGCTCTATCTAATTATATTTCAACACACTTTCCACACCTGAATAAAATAAAATGAATTGGAGATCACAAAATGAAAAACACAAGATGTTATCGGAAATAAATATAGTTCCTGGAAAAAGTTCTATAGATCAAAAATTTGAAAGTTCAATAAATATTTAATTATCAGATTAGATGGAAAAGCTCTCCATTCATTCACAAAAAGGAATGAAAAGTTCATTTGATGAAAAGATTATATGAAATTTTCAAAGAAACTTTGAAATATTTATGTGAAACTGTTGATGCCCTAAAAATTGCTCATTATCAATCAGACGAAATCTCACTGCCATTGTTTAATGATGTCCAAAAAAATCAATAAACAATATGTTCTGATAACAAAGTTCAGAAAAAAATCCTTACTATTGCTACTTCTATTTGTACTGCTAAATTCAACTCTGAATACAATAAATTTCAAAACACTCTAAATCAAAGAATTTGCTCTTTGATGCTAGAGGATTTGTTGTTGATACTCTTGATGAGTTCACAAGAATATTTAGATTGAGAGTCCAATGACTCAATTAAAAAAACTCTGTTTATTTATATGCTTTTGATAGTTCAAAAAGAAAATGCAATCCCTACAAAAGCTCTTGATGAATAAATCGCTCAAAGAAAAGATTGATTTGTTAAGAAATGAATATGGGACTAGATTACTATAACTTTGAATCAAAAATATAGAAAAGGAATTTTCTACGCTAAAGAATATACTACATTCAGTCCCCAAAAAAAGAACAATACCCAGAACACTTAAAAAGAAGATAAGATTGTTACTAGAAGAAAATTTAAAGTTCACATGAAAGTCTCCCTTGATAAAGTTCGCAGATATTGTTGACCATTTTAGAATGAAAAGCTGAATGATTATGACTCATCATATACTTACGACTATCATAAAATTGCTTTTTTTGTTTGACTTACATGGAAATACAAATAATGCTTATAAATTGATTGACTACATTATGGAATATGAGAACCCCTGACTTGTTAATTCAAAGCTGAGCATATGGGACAATGCGAGAACTATTTGAAAAAAATACCCTAAATAAAGTTCAACTAAGAAATTAGAATCTTATAATATAGGCTCCCTAGTTTATAGATGGAAATCATGAGAATTTTAATTGACTATTAAACAGTTCAAAAAATCCACATGGCTCTAATGCTATTACTCCCTAAGATTAAATATATTCCTAGAGGAACTATGCTAACATTAGAAAGAAAAACTTCTATTTTTGTAAAAAGCATCACCTCTATTGATAAATTTATGAGAATTATTTATAAGATTCGTTCACAAGAAACTTTTTATCCAAAGAAGAAACTGAAGAACTAATCAATTATTACAATGAAAAATTATGCCAATTATAAGATTGATTACTTTATTTCTCATGATACTCCCTTATTTGAACATTATCAAGATAATTCTATCTTTATGAATCAAACCTGATTTTTTTATGAAGATTACTCTCATAAGATGAATCTGACCAAATTATATGAACTCAACCAGTCCCCTAAAAATTATTCATGCCACTATCACGTTAATAATAAATTTAAAAAAAGATGTATCGAAAAATATAACTTTAAATTGTGATGCTCGCCATTCAATGAACAATATATAATTGTTGAGTTCTAACTTGTCACTGACTTTTTGCTTGATTTTATGATACAATACAATGAAATAAAAATAAATTTATAAGTTTGAAGAAATGACGCCAGATAAAAAGTTCTTAGAATACCGAAATGAGTCCCAATCAAATTAAGAGAAGAATACGAACAAAGGTCTCAGAGAATTAAAAAAATTAGATGATACAACTAAAGTTACTCTTCCGATGCACTGATGAAAATAGAAGTTCCTTTTCTTTAGTTCACTGTTACTAGTACTATAAATTCTTGACTATCTGAATGATAAACAAATGCAATCTTTACTGGTCTCGTATGCTAAACCCAAAAAGAATAATCCTAATTACAACTTCCACCCAGAGATTGATGATTATAACCGGTTCAATTGCTTAAATCTTATGTGTGCTATTTTCGTCAAATCAATTAAAACAAATTATTAGTTCAAGAGACAAACTCACAAACATGACTGACCTGGTTCGCTATCGTTATATTATGGAACGTTTACCTTTTGCGAAACGACAAGTCCAATTATTGCTTTTAGACTTGGTTCCTCCCCTCTCTTCGTGACATGAAAAGTTCAAATTTGATTTTTAAACCCTCGTACAGAAATCATTGAGTTCGGATATATTAAGTTCGTCTGATGGAAAGATTAAGTTCATTCTAAATTGTTCTGTAGACCCTAATTTGCTCGAAACAAATGTACAGTAGAGGATATTCATAACATTTCCCCAGAAGATATTAAAGACTTGCTGAGATTTGTTGATGATTTAGAGTTCAAAAAGAAATCTATAATGATTTAAAAAGATTCTATTTTTGCTGTCTCATAATGCTCGATATGAAAAAAAGGTCAATTATCCCATTCATTAAGAGGATTTAATAAATTATTAAAAGAAAAATAGATTAGAGTTCAATTGACACAATGCACTTATCTCTATTCTTTATGCCTCAAAATGAAAAATAATACTAACGGTTCCTTGTTACTAACACTGTGGGAAATATGAAGATGCACATAGGTCCCTTTTGCTGATGCACTAATATCTTTAAATGCGTTTATGAGATATTTCAATAAACCAGAAATTCAAATTAAAAAAAGGATTGCTCATGAACAAGAGAAAAGTTCATTGCACAAAGCAGAAGATGAAAAAAAGGGTTCGATTGTCAAAGATAATCATTTACCATGGAAAAACCCGAGGATTTAAAAACATTTTAAAGAAACTACTATTAACAAAACTATTGTAATGGGAGTCAAAACATTTGAGCCCGTAAAAAGTGCCCTTTGCCTAATCGAACTACAATTGTTTTTAAGTCAAGATTTAGATTATCAACAGATAATGTAATCATTTGTCATTCCATTGAAGATGCTTTGAATATTACTAATGATGATTTGTATATTGTTGGGCTAAAGTTCATTTACCGAGCCCCTTGCTCCTCACCTTACAAATCTAATCAAAACAGAAATCAGTTCTTATGAGGGTAGATACTTATATTGATGATACCTTTGATTATTCAAAAATATGAATTAGAAGATGCCAAAAGAACTCTCCAAAGATGTGATTGCTAAATACTATAAGAGATTACTATGAAAAATCATCAATAAAGATATAACAACTCTTAAAAAAAGGACGTTGTTACGCAAATCAATTGTCAAAAATGTAATGCTCCAAAAAGTTCATTTATTTAAAATCGATTGTTAAAAGAAGAATACCACAAATTTGTTAAAAAAATAAAAAGTTCCAATGATTTACTTGTTCTTAATCCAAGAAATAAAAAAATCAATGAAGATTTGTTAGCGTCAATTCTTTTTACTCAATTAACTTATGGAAGAATTGGCAAACATACTAATGAAGACTTGCTAATCAGAAACATTAAAAAAATTACTGATAAATATGCCAATAAAACAATGCTTATCCCTTACTTAATTGGATGTGCAGCTTTGTGCTGACTGGGATTATATTTTCAAAAAAACATAAAAGATATAAACAACCTTTTAATTTGTAAATTAGAATGAGGAATAGTTCATGAAAGAGTTCTAAATTAAAAGTTCAAAGGAATCACGTTACAAAGGGTCCAGTTCAGGACAAGTACTGCAATTTGTTTACTTCACAAAAAGAAGATTTAGAAATCATCAGTCTGCTTTCTTAACTTTAGGAAATACTGAACTAAATTCCAAAGCAATTATTAAAAAGAAACCAGAATTAGAAAAAGTCTTGAAGAACTTAAACATATTATTTATAAAAAAACTAACTTTGTGCCAAATGATAAAAAAATGATAAAGAATTTTTTTAGGTTTTTCAATGCCATTGTTAAAACAGTTCAATTGATTATTATAAAACACTATTAAATAAAAACAAAGAAAGAATTAAAAGAAGGGACTATAAATATGACTACTATTAAAGAAAAAGATTTCGTCTCATGACGAAAGTAGTTCCTGCTTGCTAATAAAGTTCTGCTTCAATGGATGGGACCAAAAGGAACTTCAAAAAGAAAAAAAGAATTGAAAGAGTCCCAATCAAACCAAAAACTTACTACATTACGTTCTCTTGAGTTCGCTATTCACAATAAAGAAATTGACAAAAAAAGATAAGTTCGACAGAAGATGAAATTATTAATACTTAAATCTGCTCAAAAAGTCCATTTTGTAGAAAAAGAGATTCACGCAAATGCTGGAAGAGATACAGAAAAACTAGATGCTCAATTGCCAATTATTGAATCATTGTTGCCTGCTCAAATGTCTTATGATGAGTTCAGCAAAAGCTCAAAAGAAATCATTGCTAATGCTGAGTTCGAAAGACCGTAAACTTATCGGACTCGTACAAAAAGAACTTAGCCAAAGTTCAGACTGCAAACTTATTACTCAAATTGTAAATGAGGAATTAAATAAATGAATTTTGTCTATATGCCCTCTAACAAAAAAATAAAGACAAAAAAAGTTCAGATTTTAGCACTTTTGTTTTCTTGCCCTGCAATCTTATTGCTTATTACAAGATTATTCCTTTGTGTACTTATAGTTCAGATGTCACCCCTATGGACCCTACTTTAAAAAGATGATTATCTTATGCCTCAAATTATTTTTTTCGCCTGAAAGGGCGTATATGCCAAACTGCTAGAGAGAACAACAAAATTATTACTAAAAAGTACCAATTGATTACCAAAAGATAAGATTGAATTTAAGAATGACCATTTATATATTAATGGAAAAAGAACAAGACGAATCTTATTTAAATGAATTTAAAAAGTTCATTTGAAAAGGATAGACTTCATGATGAATATTCTTACAATGAAACATTCCAAACTCGAGCTCTCAAATGAGTCATTTTACTGTTGATTATGAATGGAAAAGTTCGACTTTTCAATTACATTAAAGAAGATGAATATTATTTGTTAAAATGATAACAGACCGTCCTCAAGATGCAGACGTTCGGAACTTTCAATCGTAAACAAATAATAGGAAAAGTTCATTATCAAAAATATTAATCCATTTTTGATCAAAATATTTTTTTATATTTGCTTTTTACCTTTTATAGCTCGATAGTTCATAAAAAACTGTTGTATAATGAATATAGAAATAAGAAATGAGGACCAAACAATGAAAAAAATCTGTCAGAGCCCCAAAACGTCTAATCAAAAAAAGGGACAAAAAAATTAGTTCATTAATCACTGGAAAATGTTTTGAAAAGATTACTGAACGTAAAGTAGTCAAAGTTCCTACAAATGCCCTTGTAACGCACTTTAAAGAAAAATGAAAACTATTTTGATTCTGAATTGTGATTGCAGAAAGTCTGAATATATGAAATTTAACTCAATAAGATTGAATTTCTTGCTCACAGTTCCCTTAGTAATTTTGAATATATTTATCCGTCTGCATTTAAAGAGTTTGAAACTCACCAACAATTATTGTGGAAGAATAAAAGAAAAACGTTTGAAAAACCGTTTTTTTCTTTTTTTGATATGTTCAATGTAAATAAAAAAATAAAAAAAGGAGACTTTTGCTATGACAAATTTAGCAGAAATGCAAGATTCTGAGAGACAAGTTCACTAACCAAAGAAGAATTGCTTCAACATCTAAAAAAAGACTAAAATTTATAGACCAAATACTGATAGAGATGTCTCAGAAGAACTTATTTACTTTATTGGAGATAAAAAAATGCCCTATTTGATTCAGAAGAATATTTTTTTCCATTAGAGGAAGATAAGAAATCTTTTGAGGAATTTCAATTTTTAGTCAATTCTTCAGTCCATTGCATAAAAAAAGAAAAGTCCAAAGCATTAATCTCGTCTCTTTTACATTTGCAGTTCACTCTATTTTTTTGATAAAATATAAAAAAAGAAAGAGTGAAATATATGAATTTTGAAATGCTTATTACCTTTTCAATTATCTTCTTTCTCAACTTAATTACTTCACTTAAATCAATTAAAAATATGTATGTCAACAAAGTCAAAAAGTTGGGAAATGTATGCTTTTAATTGGAATAGATACATTATTCTATTTGTGTCATTAAAACTTGTTATGAAAGACACTTCACTTTAAGTGTAATTATTCTAACAATAGTGTTCGTTGGGAATCACATGTTCAATCTTTGTTGAAGATAAATTAATTAGAAAAAAATTTATCTCTATCAAATTTATTTATCTGATTATGATTTTGTGTTGGAATTAGAGAAAGTCTGCTCATGAAAAAAACAATATTTTCGCTCATGACTGTTAAAGTTTATTCTACTCATTGAAAGATATATTCTTTCTGCTCATTTAACTTCAAAAACAGTTCAAATGGATTTTCACATATTTGAAAAAAATAATGGAATAAAAAGACCCAATGCTCGATGCCTTTGAATTATCAAAAACTTTTTGGAAATATTAAAAATCGCCTTGATTTTTTTAATTTTTATTTCAAAAAAAGGGTTCGACACATTCTATAAAAACCATGTATAATGAAATCATAAAAAAAGAAAAAGAGGATAATTTATGTTTTACGTTTTACTATTTGCACTATTGCCAATCGCTTTTGTTATGTGTTCAAAAGCTCGATGAAGAGTTCATTGTTGGAAAAATGGGACCAACTCCATATCCAAAAAGGGAAATAGAATATGAAAGAATTAGAAAAAGCTCTAATAGTTCAAAAGACCCATCATTGCTTCATTCAGCTCAAAAAAAGAAATCATTGAATTGATTTTATTGAGTTCTTCCCAATGACCCCCTGCAAATGCTGGTTCTACATGTTCCCTTTAGATGAAGATTTGAAATTGTCAGAAGAAATTAAAATTATTTTTGGAACTTATTAAACAAAAAGGAGAATTAACATGCCAGAAATTTTTGTAGAGTCGATTAAAGAAGAATTAGAAGAAAAAGGGTCAAATTGAAATTGTTAAAGATTCAAAAGAATATTTAATGAAAGATTTGTTATATGTTGCTCTCGGCCGATTATCACTCGTCAATGCACCCATTCTCACAAGAGAAAGTTCATGCTCGAAAGATTATCAAAAAAATTGGGATTTTAAAACTGTTTTCAATTTAAAAAAACTTATCATTCTTGATGTTCTTTATTTTTGTTAATAAAGAAAAAGAATGAAAGATTGTGAAAATAACTCTTTTTCTATTTGACAAATAGAAAAAAATATTGAATATAATGGATTTAGGAAAAATTATAAATATATAATAATTCAGTTCAAAAATCTAATTATTGTATATTTTAGTCTATAAAAACAAAAAGAGAGTTCGATAAAAATGACTACTGTATTATCCAAGTTCCATTTTCGCTAATGAATATAGCCAATACTTAATAAAAAAATAAAGAGTTCACCAAACTCTAGAGAAGTTCATATATTGTAGGAAAAGTTCAATTCTATTAGAAAATGGATTCAAATATAATGAAGAAGAATTAAAGACAGGACAGATGATACTCAAATTGTTCCATATTATTCTTTAACTGCTCATAAAGTTCTGTCAAATGGGAAAAAAAGAAAATAAAATTAAAAAAACTTAGACATAGAATCTTATTTAAATTTTTTTCAAAGATTTTGCTTTACGTTTCACATTTGATACCTGTTCAAGATTAACTCAAGAGAAATCTAATTTAACACCAATGAAATATGTCATTACTCCCTATTGGGTCTCATCACTGTCCCTCCAAAAAGTGCTCCGAACTCTACGAAGGAGAATTTTATGACCGTGAACCCGTACAAAAATTACCATAAAGATTTGCTTAATGAATTGCCAGAAGATAGGAATGCCTCCTTATCCTCACTAAAAGAGGGAAATAATTTTAAAGAATTTATAGGTCTCAAAAAAAGAGTTCTATGTTTTGAATGCCATTATTGCTAGAATGGAAGTCCCCTTAGAGGAAGAATCATGAAAAATATTTTTTTGATGATTTAAGACCTGTTCCAGATGATTTTGACTTTCATTTAGAGTCCCCTGAAAAGTCCCTTGCTAGAATACTTAAAAAGAAAAATCCTAATCAACATTACGAACTAATCTCATTCGACCATGATTTGAAAGCGAAAACACTTTAACTCACTATGATGCTAAAAGTTCAATTGTCGATGACTCGACATCAACTTTACTTTTTGATAGATTTCAATTTCATACCAATGCCTGGATTTAGAAATATGTACTATTATTTGTTCAATGCTCAAATTTATAACTTATTCCCTGCTGGAATTATTGACAAAGAATTGAAGAACTACATAAAGTGTCTAACTGATTTTATGCTCGTTATATCGTCATATAATTAGCTCAAAATGCCTAAACTGGATTTCGATAAATGTATCGACTTTTAAAGAAAAGTGCTCCCTAAAAATGCCCCTTAAAAATTACATCGCCAAATTTACTAAATTATATAAAAAAAGGAAAAACAGAATGACTACTTTAACAGAGTCTTGTCTAACATGAGATTACAAGAGGAAAAAGAAGTTCTAATCCAAAAATTCAATTAACAAATTAAATAAAAGATTTGAAAAAAATATTGACTCCACTATTTAAAGATGAAGAAATTACAGAAAAAAATGGGACCAATAAGGATAAACGTATTCATGTCGAGTTCAGACAGCAATCACTCATGTGCCTGATGCCAAAAAAATACTACTATTGATAAGATTGAAATTTTAGGTTCTACGGGAAAGTTCTAAAGAGTTCTTTAAAACATGTTCAGATGGAATCTATTCTCAAATTTTAGAAGACTTGATAGTTCGTTCATTTACAAGATTATTTTAAAAAAATACTCTAAAAAGAAACACTGCCACCAAAAATACTTTTCAATATAATGTTACTAATTTGAACAAGATGATTGCTGTCATAGAATATATTTTTGTAAAGAATCAATCAAAAGAAATAATAATAAAATCATAATTAATTATCCAGCTAGATTGTATTGATTTAGAATTTCTTGAAACATATTATGCTTATCCTCAAACTGCTTTTAACAAAAAGAATATTTTTAGTGAAGATAACAGTTCAGTTCATTAGAAACATTTAGTTCATTCAAAAGCATCGCCAAAATTAAAACTAATTTACCAAAAAAATTCTTAACGATATAACAATGCCCCTATGTACAGAGTTCGAAAAAAATATTTTTACTAAAGAGCAATCTAATGAAGTTCAAAAAAACAATTTGATACAATATGCAATAGCACAAAAATTGATAAATATTTTGCCCCATATACTAAATTCAAGAATGCCCTCAAATAACTTGGGAATTAGATTTTTTTCCAATTGTCATTTAATAAAGATGATGATTATACTGAATTTCCTATAATGATTATTCATTTCTTAAAAAGAATTAAAGATGTTACCAAAGAAGAAGTTCAACAAAAGCTCCCAGTCTCATATGGAAAAATGACTTTTTGAATCAAATGTCCCGAATCTTTTGAATAGAAAAGTTCAGATTTTATAAAAACTTGCCACTCGCAAATCTGTTTTTAAGACTTTTAAACCTTAATAAATCTTTTCTTAGAAACTATTTCTTATAACTGTGAAAAAATTTAACCCTCTTCAAAAAAAGGGAAAATGCTTCACTCTAACTCATGGAGTTCTTGAATATTATCAAGATTTCAATAATGATGGATTACTAGAATTTTCAAAAATTAGACAATAAGATTTCAGACATAACTTGTTATGCAGATTTTGAAGAAGTAGTTCACTTTAGATTCAATTTCTTGATTGAATTTTTTTAATGTCAAAGATGCCAAAAATTGTGCTATCTTTTAATTTTTTTATATTGACAAATTGAAAAATTATATAATATAATAGACTCAAATAATGAAAGGAATATAAAAATGGAACGTTTACAAAAGTTCATTTATCTTATTGAAGAAAAATCCCATTGTGAATGGCTCTAATGATGTTGAAAAAGTTCTTGAAATCAATTTTGTTCACATAAAATTAAAACAATTTTAACACAACATGTTCAAAAAAAGACTTTTAATTGCGTCCAGTGGAAGAAATCAATCATATTGTTTAATTCAAGAGTAGCAAGACTTACGAGATGCCAATTGTTCCCACTGTTGATTACATTGTAAAAGTTCAACAGTTTATAATTTACAAACTTCTGACCGTTATTATCGACCAGAAGAACTTATTGTTAATGAAACTAATTTTGCAAAATGCTTAAAACAATCAATGAAAGTTCAATCACATCATTTAATTTTAAAAAATAGAAAGCACAAAAAAATGAAAAACAATGAAAGAACAGACGCCAAACTCATTATCAGAATTGCTACAAAATGCAAAAAGAAATGAATAAAGAGATTTCTGAACAAAAAAATTTCTAAAAAAATAAGGAAAGTTCTATTGACCGAACGCCAAAACGACTTAATACACTATTTGAAAAAAATATTGGACACCTTTTGTTTGATAAAGATAAGGAATACCCATTGTGGAATAAAGGACTTTCAATCTATTTTGGAAAAAGGAATGCCGATTATTTCAAATTAGAAGAAACACCTATCAACAAAATTGTACTTGTTAATTCTCATGACAATACACGAACTACTTATCCAGAAGCTCACCATAAATCTATAATAAAAATTCTTCATATGATTGTTACTAATCATATGTATAAAGACTTCGCCAAAGAACTTAATTTTTTTATCATATTGACTGAACGAAAAGTTCAGATACAATATTAGAGTTCTTGATGGATTGCCAAATCAAATTCAAAGAATTACTCACCCTTCCCGACGAGAAATTGATAAGAACACATTTGAAATCAGCTCAAAAAGTTCAGTTCATTTCCAGTTCTGAAATTTGCTCAAAAACTATTATCATGAATTACGACATTCAAATATTAAAGATTATCCAGCCATATGAAAATGAAAAATAATGATCATCTGAGTTCTATTCCAAAGATTAATGCTTCATCAAGACAATTTAAATGAACTCAAAGAAACAATTTCACACTGCTCAAAAATTTATTCAAATATTTGTGATGGTCCCCTTTATCTGATTCTGACATTCAAGAAATCAAAAAAACAATTTATTTCACTTTGTAATAAATATGGATTGGATAAAGATAAATATTTTGTCTATGTAAACAACTGCACTAATTATAAACTTACTTTTTAGTTCTACTGAACGTACTCCTGCTACTATGAGACTATTGAACAACATTTAAAAGCTAATTCAGATTATACTGTTCTGTCAAAATGCACAAAGCTTTTCAAACTTTTTGATTATCAAAACTTAGAAGAATGTTCAAAAATTCAAATCACTTTAACAAACTTACAAGAGAGTCTCGTTGATAAATTATATAAAAATGTAAAAGATGAATTAGAGAAGATTAAGAATTTAGAAATCCAAAAATCAAACTGTAAAATTTGGAAAAAGAAGAATTTCAAATTCATGCTTCTAAAAAAATATGAAAAGTTCTAATATTACTCATAATAATTGTAAATTTTATTGTCTGTTTTGCATACGCTCACAATTTTGAAATTGAATCTTTTAAAACTTATGAAGAACTTTTTCAAACAATCATTTGATGAAATCAAAAAAACGTTTAGAGTCCCCTGCTGATTCGCAATTGAAAAATTCTTAAAAAGTTCAAATATGTAGTATACACTTTAGCCAACTTCTTTTGCTTATTTTAAACACTGCCACATACGCGCTGTACTCACTTCAGCTAATCTTGCAATGATACAGATACAACGTTGCCGTTACTGCTCCAGCTGGACTTATTTACTCACGAATCAATACCACAAGAATGGATAAAAAAACTCTGCTCAATAAAGTGTTAATTGATTCTTGTTTGTTTTAATAAAGAAAAAGATTTTGCACCAACTATGCTAAATCTTTTTTTGATCTGAATTCTATTAAATCTACTTTGTATCGTTCTATAACTAATTGTTGTCCTAATGATAATTGTTTGAATTTCTTATCTTCCATTTTCTGTCCTTTTTGTATTTTTGCTCTAATCTCTGCTCCCTTAATTTCTTTTTTTCATATTCTGCTCTATTTCTAACTTGTTCGTCAATAATTTCTTTCACTTCATCTGAAATTGTAACTTTAACTTCATTGTCTCGTCAAATCCATAAATGCACAACATAATCTTGCTCAATTCTCTTTCATCTTTAATGATGAAATGTTTGCTTTCTATATCCCTTTAAAGCAATTTATTCAAATTAGCCTATAGGGAAACTTTTTTTATTCCTTGAATCAACCCAACTTTTTGAATGAGTCCATTTTTGTCTTTTTAAATAACTTTCTTTATAATTCATTTACAAATTCTCTTTCTTATGTTATAATCAACGTACATAAAAATATTATTCTAAAATAAGAGTGTACACATGACGAAAAAAATATTATAGAGTCCCGCATTAAAAAGAAACAAAAAGATAAAAAGATTTGAAAAAAATATTCATGCGCCACAATTAATGAAAGATGAGTTCTCATTGATTTTTGTTTTTAGTTTGCTTCGATTCGAAAAGTTCATGAAAAAAATTATGCGAAGATTATGCTAAACTTAATTCTGACTTATTCAATTTAGCCAAAGGAATACAATTATTCTATTTTTTTGAGGATTCATCAGATTTAGTTATCTAGAATTTCTTTTTGAAATTGTATACGCCCTCAAAAATAAAGAGTTCGTTTCTTTTTGTGTCATTTTTATGAAACAATGAATTTAATTCAAATCAATTGCTTTTGTTTGATGAAATTACATTAGATTACGATAAGATTATTGCTTATTTTGATGTCCAATCAATACCCAAAAAAAGAATTTGAAATCAACACTAATGATACAGAATTTGTTCTTGAAGAATTCAAAAAGAAGATTAAGAAAGCTCTTTTAATTATGTTTATTTTCAAAATTTATTATTACAATTGTAATTGCTGCCATTTTTATTTGGGAATTAAATACAGAAAAGGATTAGAAAAAAATCAAACACTTCCAACAAAGAATCTTTCGGTTCTTTTTCAACACAAAAAAAGGTCCCACTCAAGAAAAATAAATCTGACTCGACAAATGCAGAGAAAAAGACTGCTATTGAAACTTTGGAAAAAAATTAGTTCACAAAAAAATAGAAATTATTAAATTATTGAAAGTATGTTCTATGACTATTAAAAATCTCTAATCCAAGGAAATGGAAAGGATTTGTTCGTCCAATTCAATTAGAATATAATTTATGAAAACTCGACTCCCAAAAATGACATTGAATTAACTAATTTCAGTGCTCGTACCTAATGATAAAAAAACTAACTTCTATACTGAAAAAGAAATTTTGTCTGGACTTTGAAAAAAATGTGCCTGAATTTAATAATGTCTCACCAAATACAATCTTTGACAATATGGATAGTTCACGTCCTAACTTATCCTTTTCGCTGACTCTTTGGAAAAATAAAGAAGAGACTGCTAATTGCTACAAAAAAATACTTTTTAAAACAATTCAAATCAAACAATGATAAATGCCCAATTATTTGTTATGATTACAAAAAAAGAGTTGTACTGAATAATCTTAACACTTTATGTAGAATTATATGAAATGCTGATAAGATTTGAAAGCAAACAAATGTTCGAAAATCCACGTCGCTCATTTATATGAAAAATGCCAGTTCAAATTGAAAGTCGTCCCCACTTTACTTGTCCACAATTCATGAATGAAACAAAAATTAGAATGGAAAGACCCTCAAGACAAAAAAACTTAATTGATGTACTATCAAGGAAGGTCACCAAACTTGAAGGGCTTTGGAATTTATTACCACAATTATCCCAATATTTAAATGATTATTATTTAATCTTTAATGGACTAGATACTCAGTTTGATTTTTGATTCTATTGTTACAACAAGTTCATGTTGGATCAACTCAATCGTATTAATTTTGAAGATAAAGACCGAATGAATTTTTAATGCTATGTATGAGAAATATTTTGTACGAAAGAGAAAGAAACTTCAAAAGTTCGAATTGTATGCCTTTTTATGACCCCAAAATGCCCAATGAAATTACTTCTATGCTCCTATATGTATTATACGATTCTAAATCCGAAACAATTTCTTTCCAGAATATGCTCTTATTGATGCAATTAGAAATTACGCCTGTTATTTTTACCAGTTCTATTTCTACCCACGATTTTGAAGGTCCCTGCAGATTCCTTTGTACCAAATATACTACAACTAAAAATTATTGATGCACACCAGAAGAAACTGAGTTCTTTAATTTATGATTATATACTAACAATTACTTACAATTGCTAAAGAGTTCAACTCAATTACGTCACAATCCTGAGTCTGTATGAACAATATAGAGAAAGGTCACTTTAATTATATGATTAAAGAACATGAAAACTGACAAAAAAATTAGAGATTTTTTTGAGATAGAAAGCTAGAAAATGGAATTAAATACAAAAAAACAGATTTATTGAGAGAGATTGAAGAATTTGCCGTTCCTTTTGAATATAGAGTCACAGAAATGTTCTGATTCCACTGTTCGATTACGTCCGTACTACTCTGAGTCTCATCTAAAAACGTGCTGATTATGCTTTTGACATCCTTGACGAAAAAGTTCTTTCTAATCTTTTTATTCTTTGTTTTTTTGATAAAATCAAACTTGAGTCCCGATGCAGAAAAAGTTCTCAGATGCCAAATACTTCAATACTATTTATCATGTTCATAGACGTTCATGAGAAAAAAATGGCCAAATTAGACCCATTCATGCGTCTCAGGGTCTCAATAAGGAAAAAAGAAGACGCTTCTAATAAAGAGTCTATAAAGCATCTCATAATGCGCTAGAGGAATTCTTAACAAATGTACTTGTCAATGAAACTCGTAAAAAAATTGAAGTTCAAATCTTCTTCTGATAAATCATTGTTAGAAATCATAAATAAAGAATCGCTGTCATGGAGATGGAATCTCACTTGTTGTAATTGATACGCTCCAGCGTCAATTGCTGCAATAATTGCATCGCCAATAGTTCAGTCCTCCCTGTTCAAATACTTATAATTTCTTCCGCCCTTACTTTTTAATCTATATTCTGTTTTGTGTTACTCACTATAGACTGTTCAAAATTAGAAAAAGAAGAATTAAAAACAATTGCCCAAAAAAACTTCAAAAAAATATTCTTGTGAAAAAACCCCACTTCAATAAAGATTTCTTTTTCCAATCCAAATACTGCTCATATGGAACCATTTTTTTTCAGCGCATTGTCTCATCCTTATGTAAAAGTTCAAAATATACTAAAAAAAGAAAGTTCTGAAATTTATGTCCCAATGAATAAAAGTTCGATTTAATCCATGAGATATTTTTTTATTTGACAAAGAAATGCAGATTATGGAATTAAAAAGAGAGTCTGCTTTTAACTAATAACTACATTTTAGATAGAGCACACTTTTATAGAAAAATATGTTCAGAAGTAGTTCATCACTCACTGACTGATGAATCTAAAGAAAAAGAATTATTGCCTTTTTATGGTTCATTTTTTTCTCGGCCCCTGATTCAAATAATTTTATAGTTCGAATACTTATGCTGAAAAAGTTCTTAAATTTTATAAAAAAAGAACAAAAATCTTATGATAAATTTGATCGCCGAGAGACCAACAAAAGAATGCTGAAGAATATAACGCTATAGATTCCCATTTTAAAAAAATGACTATAATAATAAATTTTTTAGATCAAAATAAACTTTTATAAAGAAGTCTTAAACACTAAAAAAATAGATTTGATTCATTACGCTATTTTTTTGCGCTATTATATTTTTTTCGTTACTATCATCACCTCTATTGTTGGAATGACTGTTTGTTTATTTACATTTGCATACAGTCCATCTTATGCCTGAGTTCTCTATATTTTTACAATAATTTCATGTTCTGTTTGTGTTTCGTTCATTTATTACCGACCAATATTTTTTTACAAAAAAATAAAAAGATGTTAGAACGTGCTGAAGAAATAGAATACCAAACTGGAACATTTAAAGATATAGATAAAAAAAGAATGCTTTGAAGAAATAAAATGTTCTATAAAGATGACTTCTTTTTATAAAGGTCCTAAAAAAACAATATAATATAACTAAGACCCAATCATAATCAAATCATAGGAGACTAAAAATACATGAACAGAACTCTAAAAAAATACTTATAAAAAAATAAGAGTCTTTATTACCTATTAGTCTTTAAAGGAGTTCCCACCCGCATTACTATTACATAGATTAGGGTCTGAGTTCAGTCCACTTTAGAACAACCAGAAAAAAATACTATTTTCTACAAAGTGTTCTGAAAAAAATTGCTAGTTCATATTCAAGATTTGCGAGAGGAATTTTCAGATGAATTAATCTCTGACATTCAAAAAGCTGACTATATTTTCCATTTGTCTGCACAACCAATCGTATCAGAAGTTTATCGTGACCCTTATGGAACATTTAATACAAACGTTATGCTACCGTCAAAATGCTTGAATTAGTCCAAAAATGCTACTCATGAGTCCCTTTTCTAGCCCAAATGACCGTGTTTATGCTTCAGTTCCCACATCCTCATATTGAAACAGATTCAATGCTGCTCCTGAACCGTACTCATTATCTAGTTCATTTGATAATATGCGCAGATATGTATGTCCAAATGGACTTTTTGTTTCCAACAAAGTTCAAATTTATCAATGCTCGTGCTTCAAACGTGCTTTAAAAGCTGAGATAAAGGAATTAACCGTATTGTAACTTCAATTATGGATGCTGTTGAAAAAGGAGAAGTTCTTAAATTGAGAAATCCAGCATTTATTCGACCATATCTTTATGTACTTGATTGTCTTTCACAATACTTGATTATTGCTTCTTATGGAACACATAATGCTTATAACATTGGGTCCCTCATACAGCTGTTTCTGTACAAGAACTTGTTGATCATTTATCAAACAAAGTTCATCACGATTTGAAATGCCAATACTGGAGAACAATTTGGATTTGAGCAATACATTACTGCCAAACACTGATAGATTCCATAATGGCCTCCCTAGTTCAAATTCTGTATGTGATACTATTGATGATGTTGTTAATCGTATTTTTGTTAATCAATAATGAATCAGATAAAGAACTTGCCAAACAAAAAAGCAAACACCCTTATTGATGGTTCACTTTCTATCTATAATGAATTTTGGCTTACTCAAATATGGAAAAAGATTTTAATTGAAATTTATGATTGTTATCACGCCTGTGAAAGTCCAAAAACAAGAGAAAAAAACTTTGTGATTGATTCTATGCTCGAACTAGAAGAGTCTCAACAAATGTAGATTATGCTCTGCAGAACTTGGAGACTCTTGTTATGAAGATTTTGCTAATGGAAATGTTGAATCTGCGATTATTGAATACTCCTGACTGGGACGACCCAATTGCTTATAAACCAGTCTCGATACTCTTATGATAAAAAGATGAAAGAACTTGAGGAATTTTATAAAAATTCAAAAAAAGATGAATTAAATAAACTATTTGAAAAACTAAAGGAAGAAAGATAGTTCCTTCCTTTTGCTTTTTAATTGTGATATATAAATAAAATTTTTTTAAAAATAAAAAGATTCTTTAAACTATGAAAAACTTTTTGAAACTAAAGGGAATGCTATCACTAATAATTATAATTTCACTGATTACTTCTCTACTATTTATACTAAGATGTTTATGCTCTGATTATTACGTCCCCGCCATCTTATATGCTTCCATTCACATTATCATGTTCTGTTTTAGCCAAAATTGTACATAACTACAAATTGTTTTCAATCATTTCATTACTGTTGAATTAGGATTGCTATTCTATATTGCAAAAATCTATGAAAGATACAACTAAAAAAATATGACACCTTTGTCTTTACTTCTATTCATTCGTGAATTATTACATTACGTTATCTCGTTACTATAATCAACTTACGCCGCCCGTTATGTTTTTTTAATTACTTCTGTTCTATTCACTCTTGCTTTTTACGCAAACTACTAAGAAAGATTTATCTTACGCCAAAATTTGATATTGCTACTCTATTAGGATTGCTTATTGCTACTAGCTCAATATTTTCTTACAAAAATACTATTTTAGATTATATTATTACTTATCTTGTAATTGTTTTCTCTGCTTTAATTGCTTATGATAATCAAAAAAATTAAAAAAAGGATTTTCACGACCAACTGATGATAATTATAACAATCTTACAACTTGCATGCTCTTGATTTATATTTAGATTTTATTAACTTGTTCTTATACATTTTAAGAATGTTTGACAACAACAACTGTCTCAGTCTGTTTTTGCACGCCTAAGTTTTCATTTATCAAATTTAACCCAAAACTGTTGCTAAAATGCCCCTTTCATTCATCTGCCAATATTCTGCCAACGATATAGAAAAATAAAAAAATTTCAAAGATATTTTAAATGAGTCCAAATGCACATTGAAATAGAGGGATGCCTATGAAATGTAGCACAACCATAAATGTCCAAAAGTTCCCATGTTCACTTTGAAAAGTCCCAGAATGTTCCAAGAATTTGCTGACCGATTAAACGAATTGGTTCTACCCTACTTTATAAAGATGTTCCTAAAGAAGATATTAATGTTCTGATAATGCTCAACTTATTCTTATTCAAAAAAGAATTAAATACTCACAAATCTGAATATGAAGATTATATCAACGTATTATGCCCAAGGAGTCCGTTCTAGTTCCAACGTGAAATGAAATCTATTATTGATGATAATAATAATCAAATTGCTGTACGCCAGAGCCCCAAATAACTTAACTTCACTGTCCCGTACGCTGGAAAAATGCAGAGTCAAGAAAGAAAAATGCCCTATGCTCAATATAAAGAAAGTCACGCCACGCCAATGCTATTTATACAGAGCCCAATGCTACAAAAGTTCAATCAAGAAAAACTTTTTCTAAATTGCCTGACAAAAAAAGAAAAGTCTGAAACAGAACTTTTGGAATTTATGGTTCTAGCATCCAATCAGTTCTGAAAAAGAACTATGCTATTAATGTGGATGCTGAGATTGACAAACGAGAAATGAATAAATAATGATTTAAAGTTATTTATTACCTCTTTTTATTTTTTTATAGGAATAATAAAAAAATATAACAAAAGGGCTCAATGAAATGATTACTAATTTTATTTATTCAGATTACATTTTTAGCAGAGCAAATGTTCAAGAAGGTCCTTATTTAATTACACTATTATCTGGACTTTAGAATTATTATTAAAATTAATTTTGTTAGTTCTTTTATTTATCATATTCACCTCTTTGCTATCATATTAATTTTATATTTTATATTTTCTAAGAAAAATGTTTGTTATTAACAATTCCTAAAGAATATAAAAATACAAGAATCAAATATAAAAAAACACTTGATAACAACATAATTAAATTAAAACCACCAAAGAAATTTTCAAATGTTATTGCGAAAAATTGATAAGGGATTTTATTTTTAAAAAGATTATTTTTGCCAGAAAAGAAATATATAGAAAAAGATTTAAATTATATTTATTCTATTTCAACTCTGAAACTGCTCTAACTAATTCTCTTATTATGCCAAATTGTAATAGAAATCATAGAATGGAAGAGAGATATTGGTTCTGTAAATATAGAAGATTCTAGTCATATGCCAATTCCTCTTAACAATAAAGATATTAAATATACATTAGAATTTGCTAAAGAGACTTTTAATATTAAAAATGTGCAAATCTTTGTTCTGATTTAAGGAGATAAATTATGCCTATTTTTTTCATTTTGTTTGTTATTATATGTGCAATTATTTGCTTTCATGTTTTCAACTTATTACATTGTACCCTGGCACGACCAATTGTTGGCCCTAGGAAAATTTTCATAAAACTTCATCGTCCTACATTTTTTTGTTTACCTTTGTATACTGACAAAGTTCGTTATTAAATTGCCACTCGTATGCAACAAGAAGAAAATCTGTTGAGACTAAAACAAGAGATAATGTGTTTGTTATTGTCTCATGCTCACACAATATAGGTCTCCTGAAACAAATGTAACGTGCTTATTATAAATTGCTTCGTCCAAAGTTCCAGATTCAATCATACATTGAAGATGCTTTTGAGAAATGCTGTACCAAAATTAACTCTTGATGAATTGTTTGAAAAAGAAAGATGAAATTGCTCTTGAGTTCAAAAAAACAGTTGTTGAAGAAATGTCAACATAGTCACATTATTGTTAAAAACACTTATTACAAGCATAGAACCTGATGCTGAGTTCAAAACAATCAATGAATGAAATCAATGCGCCCCAACGAAGAAGAATGCACAAGAATTGCCAGAGCTCGATAAGATTAAGATTGTTACTGCGCCCGAGTTCAGAGCAGAAAAAAAGACAGATTACATGGTAGTATTGCTAATCAACGTAGTCATTGTTGATGGATTGCAGATCCGTAAAAAGAATTGAAAGATTCTAATATGCAATTAACAGAAGAATCTATTATGGCCATTCTGTTGCTCAATCAATACTTAGATGCTCTAAATAATTTTGCTAAAGGAAATAACGTACGCTATTTTTTTACCATCTGTCCTACTGGAATTGAAGATATTAGAACGCAGATGTTAAGTGCCCTGCAACAGATAAAAATAAATAATTTCAAAAAGCACAAGAAATCGTGCTTTTTCTTCGTTTTTGAATCTGATAAGTTTCGAATAATATTTTATATAAAGACTTTTTTTATAGAAAGAATTGATTATATGAATTATAATTTATTTAAAAAAATTTAACTGAAGAACAAAAAAATCTAAATATATAATTACTTCAAAAATCAACTGATGAATATCCTCATTTATATACTCCGCTACTCTCCCTCAAGACATTTTTTTCTGCTTGTATTGAACGCAATATGAATACTCATCAAAGAAAAGACATTTGTAGATATGCAATATTTTTTTAACAAATGGAAGATGTGCTTATTGTGGAGACAAACTCATCAATCTGAAAAACAGTAAAAAAATATAAGCACTAAAGATTTAAACTCAGACCATATATTACCGCTCCCAAAATGTAATATTTTTAACTTATGGAAATATTTTATTGTCTTGTTCTAAATGTAACACTAAAAAAAGTTCGATAGAAATACTTTAAAGTTGGTTTTAAAGAACAATTAGAAGAAAAATAATTTTCCTAATGCTATATTTACTTACAAAGAATTTGAAAACTTATTAAATACTGAATTTAAACAATACATTAAGGATTATCCTTGGGCAAAAATAGCTAAATACTAAATATTTTTCACCACAAAGACAATGAAAAAGAAAAAAAGAATTCGTCCCTAGAAAAAAATTCATGATGAAATGGAGTTCTATAGTCTTTTCTCAAAAATTCACTCATTAACAATTATCCATGTTCAAAACATTATTTAGATGAAATTCAAATTTTATTAGATGCTCTACCTGAAGAAGATAAAGTTCAAAAGATGCTTATATTGGTTCTGACCAAACATTTAGAAATAATTTTGGGAAAAATTGAATGTTTCTTAAAAAAATGAAATAAAAATCATTATTAATTTATGAAGATTTTATATATGCTTTTCAATTGTTTGGATGCACTTTCTAAAAAAAGATACTTATTTAAAAAAATTAATCAATTATTAAATAAAAATTGTAAAAATATTATTTCAAAAAGGATTATTGTTTTCCAGTTCTTAAAGAACGTATTATTTATTTGAAAGATATTAGTAAAGAATATTCATATATGAATATTCTTTATTTTTTTATTTGACTATTTAAAGAAAAATAATATAAAAATAAACTAAACTAACTATCATATAGAATAATGAGGAGTTCAATGGACGAAAAAAATTTTTTTTATTAATGGAAATTATGCACATTATTTGTTGCTAAATTAGTAGAACAAAAAAATACTTAATCGTACAGAAATTGAAGATGCTTTTGGTTCCTTGTTGATTATCAGAATGAATTATATGGAACAGATTATGAAATAATTTTAAAAAGAAAGTTCGATTGCCCATTAAATTTAAATACATATTTAGATGCTATTAGAGAAACAGTAAATTAATTAATGAATTAATTTCTTTCACTACAGAAAAGGAAGATGTTGATTTTCTTTATCAGATTAAGAAGAATTTTTGTTGAAGAACTTAAGTTCATTAAAAAAAGTTTGGAAAAACAAAAACGAGCAAGACCTCTAAGTTAATTTAAAGGGTGTTATATCGTCATATAAGCAACGCTAAAAACAGTTAAACTGTACTTTCGATAAATGTATCGACTTTACGCCAAAAACGCCCTCAAAAACAGCTCTAAAAACGCAAAAAGAAAAAGAGATGTAAATGAATAAACAAATTGCAGCATTTTTTTGACATTGATGGGAACTATTTATCGAGATTCCCTTGTTACAGAACTTTATAAGAAATTGTTAAAATATGAAATCATTCCTAAAGAAGAATATTTTAAACAAGTTAAAGAACCTAGATTGCTCTGGGAAAATCGTCAATTAAGTTATGAAGAATATTTAGAGCACCCTACTGAGAATTTCTCAACAACAATTAGTGCCTACTAAAAATCAAATTGAATTTGTTACTAATCAAGTAATGAAATTAAGTTCTGATAAAGTTCTACACTTATACCCTGAGATAAAATTAATGAGCATAAAAAAACAAGGACATATGGTTTATTTTTCATTTCCGACTGCCTGATTTTTATTGTGGAACGAATGGGGGATAAATATGGACCAAATTTGTCAAATTGGTTCAAGTTATGAATTTAAAAAAAGATTTGTTTACGGGAAAGATTAAACCTATGTGGACTTCTCGAGATCAAAAAAATAAAAAAATCAATGAACTTGTAGAAGAATTTAATATTGATTTAGAAAAAAGTTTTGCATATGGAGATAGCTAATGGAGATGCGTTGATGCTATCTAAAGTTGGAAATCCTATTGCAATCAATCCAAACAAAGAATTGTTGCAACATTATGAAATTAAAAGATAACAGCAATTATAAAATTATTGTTGAACGTAAAGATTCTATTTATAATTTAACACCCGGGCAGTTAAAAAGAAAGCAAAGATATTTAATAAAAAAACAATATTAGGGAGTAAAAATTATGATAAAAATCTTTTTGATTTTGACAGCATTAAACATTTTGTAATGAATATTTTTTTAATTATATTGCCAATGATTCTAAAAATTATTTCATTGACTTGTATCATTCATTTTCTTATTCATTCTATATATAGCTATTAAAGAAATTTATTAAAAAAATTATCTTCTACAGTTAAATATTATTTCTATCTTTCATCTGGACTATCTTCTGTAAATATATTAACAACAATTTTATCTTATTTTACAGTTGTTTTACCATTTGGAATTAACAATTTAATTTTAAATCTAGGAGTTCTGATTACTTTGTTAATTGGATTATGGAAAAATGAAAAAGGAGCTTGAACAACTGGCATTTAATATTGACTTATTCTATGAAGAAATACTTAATAAAGAATCAGTTAATTTTTATATTTATGTAGATAATGTAAAGTCAGGTATTAACTTAACTAAATCAATGCCAACTCTACTGCTCTTTTAAATTGGAACTATAACTGTATTCTTGATTTACAAAAATGACTATCAATTAGGGTCATTTTAAAGATAAAGTGTTTTTGAAATAGTTCATAATGAAATCTTTGAAATTGTTAATTTTTAATGAAATTGAAGAAAAATAGAAATATTCTCAATAATTTAACTCAAGAAGATTATGAAAATGGTTATTCTTGGATTGATGAAAATAACATTATCTTATTAGCAAGTTCTAAATGTGAAGATAATGAACTAGATTTTTAAAGAATATGCTAAAGATAGACGAAAAGGTCTCAGTATGGCTATTTATACTTTAATTACTATCTTTGTAGCAATTTCAATTATTTATGGTGTTTGTTTTTTTAACTTTAGTCCATCCCTCAATGATTATTTTTTTGAACTGATTTATTTAATCATTGCTTACTTTGTCTATTTAAAAAAATAAAAAGGTCCAATTGACTTAAAAAAAGAAATTAAAAAAATAAATAAAAGGGAGTTTACTAAATATGAATTTCGATTTTGCAAAAACCAAATCTTGATGATAAAGTTCACTTAAATATGTTTCTATGCAGAATCTATTGCTAAAATGCGTAAACATTATAACGAAGATACTATCATCAAAGAATTGAAAGATACTAAAGACTACAAAAAACAATATTCTTACAGACTTGGACATTGAAAAAAATTGTAGAAATTTTTAAGAGACAGAAAAAGTAATTTAATTTTTTTAAAAATAAAAGAACTAAAATTTAGTTCTTTTATTTTTTTGTTTATTTATCCAATCTTTTTGATATAAAACTTTAAATAGAACAATAAAAAGGATAGGATAGATAATGAACAAAAAAATACCATATTTCAAAAAGTGGAAAACCTGCAATATGCCATGCTCAATCTAGTAAATGCCCTATTGGAGTAATGATGTTCACTTTAATTCGCTTGAAAAAGTCCCTAGAATATGCAGATAACAAAAAAATCATTTAGAAATATTGAATGAAAAACCTTGATGAGCAACCAATCCATCCGACCCTAAATATGATACTTTAAGGACAGATAGAGCACAATTAAATCTAAATATGAAAGGTTCTCAAGTTTATGTTGATACTGTCAATAATGTTTTAAGCACAACAGCAGAGCCTGATGGTGGAGTCACTTATAATCCATATGTAAAAACTTCTCCACAAGTTGCTCTTTGTTATTCTCCTTATCCAGAGCGCTCAGTAGAATTCAATTCGGTTAATGATTTGACATTAAAGCACTTATGAGGATTATTGTGAAAGAAACAAAGACTTACTGACTAAAGAAAATCATTATGTCGGGAACTTGGAATGACCCAGTAACAGGCAAAATTTATCTTGATGTTTCTGTAAATACTATGGATGCTAAAGAAGCAAGAACACAATGTGAAGATAATGACCAAATTGCTTATTTTGATTTACAAGACTTTTCTTCTGTAACAGTTAATCAAAATGCAACAAGTGGTCAGTCTGACAAAAAAAGATTAAAAAAATGATTTTTTTCTATTGACAAAGCTTCTTTTTTTGTCGTATAATACAATTATAAAAACAAAGAAGAAAAGAGAATAAAGAGTATGAAACAAGAAATCCAAACACAATTACTAACTTTGTCAGAAGAAAAAAACAAAAAGAATTGTATGAACTTATGGTTTTAGTAAGGATCCCAATTAGCAAAAAGAATCCAAAAAAATCAAAAAAATTGAGTCTTACTTATATGAATTTGAAGAATAAACGTAATGAATTCATTCGGATTAATTTTTCCTAATGTTAGTCGAGTTGACCGCAGTGTGATTGGAACAATTTGGACTACACTTTATAATAAATTTTTATTAAAAAGCTCTTTTAATAGAGAGCTTTTTAATTTTTAAAGTAAATAAGGAGTATATATGACTTTATTAGATGGAAAAGCAGTAGCGAAAAAAATTAAAGAAGAACTAAAAGAGAAAATCAAAAATGAGTCCGCGTAGTCCCATCCTAACAGTAATTCTAGTTGAATCGGAAGAATCTATTCCGAGCAAAATTTATGTTAGAAACAAGCTCAAAACAGCTAAAGAAATTGGAATTGATGTAAATGTTATAGAGATTCCAGAAACAATTCAAGAAGATGAGTTAATTGATTTTATCGGAGCATATAATGAAAGATTGTATCTTACAGATGGTCTTATTGTACAATTACTCTACCAAAACATATTGACGAGCATAAAGTTTTGAATTCTATTAGTCCTCGTTTGGACGTTGATGGTTTTCATGTGGAAAAACGCTGGTTTGACATTAGCAAACAAAGAAAGTATGAAACCATGTACTGCTTATGGAATTATGAGATTATTAGAGGTCTATAATATTGATGTAACTGGAAAGAAAGTGAAAATCATTAACAGAAGCATGATTGTTGGAAAGCCTCTTGCATCTCTAATGATGAATAATAATGCAACAGTTACAATCTTACATAGCAAAAGTGAAAATTTAAAAAGAAGAATGCTTTGACTGCAGACATATTGGTTGACGGGGTAGGAATTCCAAATTTTATCCAAAAAGATTATGTTAAAAAAAGGTGCAATTGTTATTGATGTTGCTATAAATCGAGATTATAGTGGATTTAAATCTAAGATTTGTGGAGATGTAGATTTTTAAAAATGTTCGACCTCAAACTTCTTTTCATCACTCCGTCCCCGGTGAGTTAGTCCCTATGACTGTTGCTATGCTTATGGAACAAACTTATAGGGGCTATTTAAAAACAAATAAGAAATGCTTATTGAAAGCATTTCTTTTTTTAAACAATTCTGAACTATCTTATTGCAAAAAGCAGTTTTTAGAAAAAAATATTTTTCAACATTTTTTTATTGACGGTACTAATTATATATAATATAATAGAACTAAAATAAAAAGAGAAAGTAGGATTCCTATGGAAACTAAAGAAAAAGAAATTTTAGAATCAAATACAGAGTTAGCGTCAATGTATTGGACCAAAACAAATGGAAAAATACAAATGTTCAAGAACTTGATTACTCGTTAAAAAACACTTAATGAACGTGACCGAGCTAAAAGCAGTGTCAATCATGAAAGAACTTGATGAAAATAATTACTCATCATTGGATAACTTTGGTAAAGATGTTTATAACAATGTAAATACTAATGCTAATAATGTATTGTCAAAAGTCAAAGGAAAAGATGTTTCTAACCTAGGGTTTCAGACTTGGATACATTGCTTGAAAAAGATTAACAGTATTTCACCTCAAGACATTAATAAAGCAGACCCCGGTAAAGCATTCTTCCATGATATTTTTGGTTTTGCTCGCCGACGTTTGTATCGCTTGAAAAATCATTATAGTTCATTAGATAGTCAAGTTGATTCTATTGCAGACAACTTGGAATTATCTGTTGCTGAACTACAAAATGACAACTGAACATACGAAATGCTTAAAAAAACAAGTCAAAAGAAACATTTGAAGAACTAAATACTTACATTGCAGTCCCCGTGATGCAAAAGTTCTTGAATTAGGACACACAATTGAAGAAACAAACAAAGCACTTGAAACAGATGAAACTTCTAATAAATTAGCTTTGACAACACAATCAACTTCTCTTGTAAATTATCAAACACGACTTCGTAAAAAGACTCAAGATATGAAGAACCTACAATTCTATCTTGCATTTATTCAATACCCATCAATTGAACGTTTGCAATCAGATAATGAATTGGTAATTCGTAACATCCGTGATACAATCCAAAGCGGATTACCAATCTATAAAGCTAATTTAACTACAATTCTTGAGGGCACCATGTACTGTAGTTCATTGAACAAAACAAAAGGGCTGTTCGTGATACTCTAAACAAACAAATTACTCTTGCTGTTGACATGGTAAAGACAATGCAAAAAGAAATTTCAAAAATCTGCTATGGAAACAACTATTGATACTCAGTAATCATGGACGCTGCTCGTAAGATGCAAGAAACTCACGAAGAATTGGCAGCTACTCGTAATGAAGCAATCAAAGCATTTGATGAACAATCTAAAGCATTGGAAGAAATGACTAATAAAAATTAACAACCATTTAAAAAAATTGTTGGAGCTAAATAAAAAAATGGGAATGAATGATGTATTGACTTTAAATCTTGAAAAATAAGAGTCACTATTGTTTTTTTATTGGAATAACCATCTGTATCAGATGAAAGATTTGAAGTCAATCTTCGATCCCCAATTAACAACTTCTATTTTCTATGATTTGATTAACCAAGACAATGACGAGTGCTGTAATTGTAGAAGAAAAATACTATCAATTACTCAATTCTTGACATGAACTCATCTGTATTAGATTTGTTACCTAATGGAAAACAAGGATTGATGTATGAGTATCGATCAATGATGAACTAGAAGAATATGACAAACCTCTAATTTATACAAATCATTTGAAATGTTTTAATTCTTTTTGATTTGATTAAGGCTGTTGTTGAAGTTAATGATAATTTCTTTAACTTTATGATTGATGAATACATTAACAATAATGAGCATTCTTTCCTATTGAGATTTATTTCAATATTGAAAATAAAGAGTATCAATTAAGAATCCTTTTCCAAATTAACTCTTCAACTGCTGATACATTGCAATTGAAAGAAGATTTGGACTAACTTCGTTATTGAAGAAAATCACCTGTAAAGAAATAGAAGAATACCAAAAATATAAAAGCAACACAAATGCCAAATAAAGGCATTATCCAATTAACTGAATTTATTCTAAAAAAAGAGAAAGAAAATTCAGTATTTGATTATGAAAATCTATTCTATAAACAATTACCATCATTGGCATTGCTAAGAAGTCGTGACTCATTAGAAACAAATAATATTGCTTATCAATCTGAAACAAAAAAATCTGCTTGGAATTTGCTAAAAAAATCTTTATGAAAATATTTCAAGGGAACTTAATTATATTAAACTTATTCAAGAGAGTATTTATAAATGTTAGGATTTTTTTCTCAGCGTTCTTTATGCAAAAAGAATACAATTAAAGAAGAAGATAAGCAACAATCAAATAAAAAAATTTACTCAAATGAAAAAAAGAAAGTCTTATTAACTCTAAAAAGAATTAGAAGATAAAGAATTAGATTTTGTTTCAAGAGCACGATTAGATATAGAAAAAAATTAGATAAAAATCTTGAAAGATAATGGGAGCTCAGTTGAACTTTCTTTTGGAAGATTACAAGAAGAAGTTCATGCGAACTTTTAGAACTTATCAAAGACAAGTTCATCGAAAAGAAGAACTATAATAAGACAGCTAACAGATGATTATGTCATTCAAAGGGATCATTCAAAAACTTAAAAATAATTTACAAAAAGAGCGGATTTTTTTAAAAGTTCGCTCTTTTTTTGGAATAATATAACTATAAAGGATTGATATTTTTTTAAAAAAATCCATAAAAAGAGTTTTAAATAATATGTTTAAAAAAAGAATTTAATTTTGACTACTGTTTTGGGTGTTATTGCTGTAACTACTGCAAAATATCTCAAAGAAAAAAATCAAATCAAAAGTGCGACAGTTCGAAGATATTATTAGGGTATCGTATTTCAGTAGAAAAAAATCAACAGATAATTCTATCACTTATAAAGAGTTGAATCTTATGATATTGAATCATTACCAAAAAGAAGTAGAAGGGTTCATTAAAGAAGGGCTCATATTGCTGATTTTGAATTTATTACAGAATCAGGTACTTATGACAATGTTGATTCAGTATTGATTTATGAAGATGAAGATACTCCATCTCATTTGCATTTTTATCATGAAAATGATGGAGATTTAGTAATCGAGGGCTCATATTAGAGCATAATCTTAAAACAAGAGTACATTTCGTACTCTTATTTTAATCACTATTAAAGGAGAAAAAAATATGTCTATTAGCTGTATATGGGAAACAAAATTGCAAACAATGTGAATTTACTAAGAAATTTCTTGACTCAAAACATGCGCTTTTGTTTATGAAGACTTGACAGATAACATTGAAAAAAACAAATTGCATTAAAAGAAAAAAATATAATGTTGAAAAAAATGTCTTTACCATTTGTTGTTACTGATACGCAAACCTGGTCAGGTTTTCAACCGCTCAAATTAGCATGAGCTATCAAATAATAAAAAAATACAACTTGTTTTTAATGAGTTGTATTTTTTTATTTGACTTTATTTTTGTCTTATTATATAATATATTTAAATGAAAACTATTTTAGAAAGGTTATGAATAATATGACAAAAGGAAAGATTATCAAATGGAATGGTGATGAAATTGAGTTCAGCGAATGGACACAAAAAGATAATTTGGAAACTTTTGTTGCTGAAACAGAACTAGGTGTTCTTGAAGTTCCTATCGACCCTAAGTCACTGAATCTTATGATGATGAAACAGGTCGTGACTTACTTTGAAGCAACAAATAATGAATATAAAACAGTCGTATTGTTTTGGGTTTTTTTATATGAGAAAAAAATTTCAGATTTAGCTGGATTGATTGTTGGAAAGTTGAAGGTGATTTCCAAAACTAAAGAAAAAGATAAATATGGTTATTTTTCTTTATGATTGTGAATGTGAATGTGGAAAAAGTAGTAAAACGAAATGCACGTTCAATTGCTCAATCTATTAAAAAAACAAACCCATGCTGGGCGTCCAGATTGCAAAAAAATCAAAGACAATCAGACCTGCTTACTGAAAGACACCAAAAAGAAAAAAATGATATACACTAATATAATACAATATAAGGAGATTTCTTAGGGTATGAAAAAAATCAAAAGACTAATAAGAAACTGAAGGTGTGTTAGGGCGGAATTGGTGAATATTATAATATAGACTCAACATTATTGCGACTTGGATATTTGTTGCTTGGATTATTTGAACCAACATTAGCAATTGTAATGTATATTGGGGCATGTATTATTATGGACTAACATATAGAAAGAAGAGACTATGACTAAAAAAATTATGCTGACCATCTAAGTGGTCTTACAATGAAAGAACTCTATAATATTGCTAAAAAGTATTCATTCTTCAATTTTTTTCTGAAATTGATAGAAATCTTGACTTTGTCTAAGGGAAGAGCATATGATGTATTAACAAAGAATAGCCCAGGGGTCAATGTATGTAGAACCAATTAAGAACTATTTGATTGATTTTATCATTGCACAAGCTGATGATGAAATTACTGCTTATGATTTATATAGAAATGCTCTAACTTTACAAACAGTTAACTTATGCGGATATAAGTAATGAATTAAAAATGTTCTAAGGGAGACTGTAAGCAAAAATGATTAAAGGGGACGAAAAATAATCGTAAGATTTTTAGAACTAAAAGAGTATCTACATAATATTATCGAAAAATGCTTATCAAAAATGAACAAAATAAAGCATTACAAGAAAAATACAATTCAAGAGGAAGAAGCACAAATGACAGAAGGGAAACTATCAAAGAAAAACAAAGAAATGAGAAACTTATGATGATTTTCTGAATTTTATTGATTCACAAAAAATCACTGCCTATCGTAAAGGAAAGCTAAATGAAACATTAACAGAAAAAAACAAAATTTGGATAAAAATCTTGAGCAAAGAAGAATTTATTGCTATTGAAACTGCTAGCAACTAATGAAAAAAATCTTTGCTAATGAATACACAGAAGAAGAAATTATTGATTTTGAACTCAATATAACAAAGACTACAAAGAACAATCCATTAAAAGAAAATATTAAAGCATTTGTAAAAAAACATAATCTATCTCTTGGGAAAAACTGCTCTTAAATTGTTGCAAATTTCAGAAGAAGATTATAAAAAAATGACTAGAAGGGACGACAAAGTATCGAGCAAGACTGCAGATAAAATCTATGCAGGGCATTTCTAGCTTTTTGATGAATTCTACCATTCAGAAAAAGGTCCAAAGAAAGCTATTAATACAGCTAAAGATACATTTGCAACAGGTTTGTGCTGCATCAGCAAAAGTCCAAACATTATTTAATAAAGGATTGAACAAATTTGTGACCTTTTAAATAAGGGTGCAGAAAAAAATTAAAAATTCAAATTCTGAAAAATAAGGAAGATTAATTAATGAAAAGAATAATCCCTATTGTTCTATTGACAATATTATTTCTATCTGGATGTTCTAAAATTTATAAAATCGCTCCTGCTAAAGAACCTGAAACGCACTTTGAGCAAAGATTAGAATTTATTCATTTTTATATTGAAATGTAAAAAGTGAAAATTTTCAAAAAAATTTCACTTTTTTTATTGACAATGATGAGGTTAATATATTATAATGAAAAATATTATTAGAATATTAAAATAAAATTAAAAGAAGAAAGGAAAAATCTAATATATGAAAAATAAAAGCGTATGAGCCCGGGACAGTGATTCTTGCAAGCAACTGAACGACTGCTTTTTGCTGATGAAACTTGCTTCAAACTCTCAAATTGAAACGCAGTCAAAACTGAGCTGAAAATAATAATCCTATTGCAAAAGCAGAAAAGAAACGACTCAAATCCAAAAAAAGAATTATCTAATGCTGAAGATTCAGACAGGGAAACCTTTTTACAAAAGAAGAGTGCAGACTGAATATGTTGGAATCCCTAATGCTGTTCAAAATACACAAAATGAAATTCAAAAAGATTAATGAGGATTTGAATAATAAGAAAGACCATTTAGATAAAAAAATCTCGAACTCTATTCCAAAGACTAGAAAATGAATTAAAAGATACTAAAGAAAATGTAAGTAAATTAGAAGAACAAATCACTAATGCTAGGGACGAATTAAATATTAATAAAGAAAAACAAAAGAAAGAAGGAGTCAAAATTCAACCTCAAGTCAGATAATTTAACTGGGTGCGACTTCTAATAAAGAAAATGCTCAATATGAGTAGATACAATAAAAAGAGGATTTAAAGAATAATCAAGAAAAAGAAACTGTCTTAACTAAGGAAATTAATGATTTAACTTCGCAAAAGAGTGCACATAAAAAAATCTAACAAATGCTAAAGAACTATTAAACAATGCTAAAAAAGCAGACGAAACATTGTCAAAAAAACATTTCAACACAAGAAACAATTGTTGAAAAAAAGAGGAAAAAGAGAGACTGACAATCCGTGTAGAAAACGAAAAATCTCGAAAAGATAATCTCAACAAAGAACTACAAAGGGTCAAGAAATCTTTAGCAGATAATGTGGAAATTACAGTTCCCTCGTCTTATGTTTTTTTGCTTTTGCAGTTCATCAAACAGACCAAAAATAAAGAAAACAATGATGATCTGGTAAGAATTTCAAAAAGAGTTTTGAACTCAGATAAAATAAAAGAAACGACAAAATTAGCTAAAAAGAAGTGATACCAGAAAGTTGATGTATCTAACCTAACAACAGAGCAATTAAAAGAACTAAACATTCGTATGGCTCAATTTATTGAAGATGTCCGTTCTGAATTTGCTACTTATGTTCCTACAATGGTCAAAGTAAGTGAAGAATCTGTTAATATGTCAAAACTTATTGGTGAAACATATAAAAATGCTATTCGTAAATCAGCAAATTCATCAACACCTACAATGTGGGACGCTTTCAAACTTGGCCATTTAAACGGTAATGTTACTGTTGGAGCAAACATTGAAAAAGCGGGTTACAAATCATCAAAAAAATTGCACCAACTAGATTAGAAACACTAGCTTACACTTCTGAAACAGATTATCAAACAATGGGTGATTTGAAAGCTTTGTTATATAAACAAATGATTGGTTGGTTATATGAAGATGAAGATAGCAATTGGGGACATGCTCTTATTCAATCTGGCTTAACATGGTCTGATTATGAAACAGAATTACATACTTATGTTGTTAAAGATGGTGAATATGTAATGGTGGGAGTAACAGAAACAAACTTCAAAACTCAAGATAGTTCCTTAACAGACTAAAGAATATGAAACCCCAGAGACCGATTATTATTCGGCCTCTTCTGAGTGACAAGACTTGAAAAAGAAATTCAAAAAAATCAAACAGATTTAGAAAAAGCTCTGAAAAATGTTCTAACAACAACTTCTAAACTTTCGAACTTCTATTAACAGTTCTGAAGAATTAAAAATTGACAAAACTCTTACTCCTAAGGGTCGAAGAAGATTATAACGCTGTTAATAAAGAATTCAATGAATTATCTAATCAGCTATCAGAAAAAAATAAGAATTTAAAATCTGTTCGAGATTTATTAAAAGAATTAGAGAGACTCCCATGTAGCAGAAAAATGAGTTTGAGCATTGCTATTGTTAATTATGATAGGGGCAAATTAGATTATGATAAAGTTAGCATTAATGTAGAGAAAGCAAAATTAGAAGTAGCAACAATTGAGAAAAAAATAAAAAGAATTAGAAAAGAGTTTAGAAAAAGAACAAACAAAAAAATTGATAATATTCAAGGGGCATTATTAAGACAAATAAAGAAATTACAGAAACGACAAAAATTAATCAAGAACTTAGAAGAACAATTAAAAGAAAAGAAAACAAAACTAGAAGAGGAATTAAAAAAATCAAAAAGAAAAAAAGAATCTATTTATCTGGGTCGTCAAAAAAATGTTGCAGATAAAGAAAGAGAAAAGATTAATAATTTGAAATCTAAATATGAGAAGCGCAACTCATTTAAATAATCTAAAAATTGGAAAAAAATCCATTTCAGAGAAAAAAAGAAAAAAAGAACTGAATTATATAATAAAATGATTGATGGAGAATTTAAAAAAACAGGCGACAAAAAAACAAAGACTCTAATCAAATTAAAAAAATTCTATTCCTAGAACTGGGCCCGTAAGAAATCATTATTTAGCGTAATCACTTCTGTAGTTGTATCTGTCATTGCGGTCATCGACTAATCTTATCCAAAAATAACAAAAAGGGACATTAATTGATCCTTTTTCTTTGAATATAGGGGCATTTTTAGGGGCATTTTTCATAAAGTCGATACATTTATCGAAAGTACAGTTTGAGCGTTTTAGTGTTGCTTATATGACGATATAACGACATCAAAGAGCTGATTGTAGTTGTTCTATATAATTTATTTTTTTACATTTTGTAATTTGACAATGTTGTGTGAATATTATATAATGATTATAATACAATAAACAAAAGGTTTAAAAATATGAATCGAAAAGAATTGAACTCAAATTTAGCTATAATGAGGGACTTTAGAATTGCTATTCAATCAAGAAAAATATAACAGGGACTGAATGACAACAAAAGTAAAAAGAAAATTTTTAAATTAGGGAAAGCTTAGATTAGGGAGTTTGTTTTAATAAATCCAACCCTAAAATCATTGAAGAAATTTCTGTTATTGATAGCATTGACTCATAAATCAAGATGAACTTTTGGAACTTTTATAATGAATTGAGTCATTATGAAGATGTTCATTGCTCAGAATATACGGGTGGCGATAGAGTTGTTATCAACAAAAATTATAGAGACTTTCTAAGGGACATAAAGTTTATACAATGAATTGGCATGATGAAGATTATTTATTAAATTCTGAGAACTTATGAAAAAAATTAAGTACATTTCTTTAGAAATTTATATTATCAATTGTGGCGTTATGAATCATGGAAACATAATAGAGAAATTCCTAAAGTTAGTTCTATTGAAGAATTAAAAGCAGACTAAAAAGATTATGACTGTTCTTATTGGCGATGATTTAATCTCGATAAAAACATAAAAAAAGATGATTTTAAAATTGAAATTGTTACGGTTTCTAAACGGACGATTATAATGAAGAATGGAAAGAAGAGAGAAGATTTATGAAACAAGTAGAATATTTGACTAAAGAATTGTCAGAATTTGTCAAAAAAACGTAATTTAGGGGACCCTATCATTGTAAGTTATTCAGACATTGAAGTCCCATTTGATTGGGGAAGTTTTTATTATAGGGACATACGGGGAAGCAAGAATCCAATATAAGAACAAGATAAACAAATGGAGTTGGCTGGAATTATCAAAGTCCAAGATTTTTTTAGCTAAATCACTTGTTATGGAATATGCAGAATATAAAAGATTGCACTAATAGAGTAGTGAAAGAACAACAGAAACAATGAATAATAATTTAGAAGAGTTGGCAATTGATTCTGACTTTTAAAAAATAAAAATATGAACTTTCTTTTTGTGACCCATCCACTAATTTTTAGAGTTTCATGAAATTAGTCAAAGGACTATCGAACTCAATCAAGATGAAAAAAAGTTATTTGAGACTGGATAAATACAATTTTGCATGATTAAAATTGTAGATAATGAATATAAAAATTTAGCTATAAGAACTTTAAGTTTTCGACTTTTTATATTTCAATCCCAAAAGATTATAGACAAAGACCTATATAGAAGAATTTAGTTATGACGAAAAATAAAATGATTTATCCTATTGTTAAAGAATATATGAAACGACTAAAGTGCTAAATTAGATAAAAATAAAAAGAGAGTGAAATAGACTCTCTTTTTTTAAGTTCTAATTGTTAAACGAGATGCTATCAGCTCTGTCATTAAATTTAGAGAATTCATCGTATCTAGCATCTTTAAGGACTTTTGTATCAACAATATTTTTTTCGTATGCTCAGCACATATGAAAGTGTTGCAGTAGCAACTTTAATTTCATCAGACCGAGCTCTTTCATATTTTTCCATGATTTCAGTACGCATTTGTTTCTCTAATTCTTTAGTTTGTTTTAATGTATCTTCAAATTGTTTTAATTGGCGAAGGAACCCTAGTCTCTTCATTAATTTGTGCATTACCATCTTCATCAACACTTAAATTAAAGTTAATTGACTCACACTGATGGCATGACCATGCGCCCTCAAAACGAATAGACCTAGCATCTTTCTCAACATCTAATGAAGTGTGCTCTCTTACATTTGACTCTTTAGAGTATTGTTCGTAAAGACCACTTTCTTTTAATCTTTCTGTATCTACACAAGAACAGGTTTACCCTCAATAAATGAGATACTTCCAACTTCATCTTTGATAGATTTTACATTTAACTCTTTCATAGAGTTAAGAATTTGATTTCTAGCGTTTTTCTTTAATATTATCCAAACGCTTCATAACAATACGTAAGTTATTAAGTTTAACAATGCTAATTCTGTTTCTTTGTCGAACTTGAATCAGTGAGCACTCTTGCAATGCTGAAAATGATTGAGCAGAACTTGCAATTGTTCATTTAAATCATCAGCAATCGCCATACCTTCATCAATTGTATTGAAGTGGTCAGAGATAGCTCCATATGGACAAATTCTAGTAGCTCTACATCTCTTTGGAGTCCCGTCTTTCCCAATATGATGCGTACATGTATCCACTCATCTAAATCAATAACAATGTCATCTATTTCTAATCGTCTAAGATTATTTGACTTTCATAAAAGAAAAACAAGTTTTTCTCTTAATGCAATCATGCTTTCTGACTTCTTTGTCTAATTTGAACTGATTTTTCTCTAATTTTTCTAAATTAGAATTTATATCTGCTTTGTTCATTAAGATTTAGTCCTTTTTCTTTTTTTATATCATAATTCTGCTGTTTTCAAAAAAAGAATAATATAAATAAAAAAAGATTTTTTTAAAAGAAGACAAAATGAATAAAACATATTATAAAAATTCAAGACTTTAGTATTTTTTTAATAAAGAAAAATATTAAAGAAGTGATTTTTTTGAAGTAGACGGTATAAAAAAATAGAAACACCGTTTAATCGTGACGAGATAGAAAAATATTTATGCTCAAGGATACATTTTGTCAACAAGATCTAATAACAAAGATATTTTATTAGAACATGAATATAGAATAGTTGATTTAATATTTGTTGCTAGAAAAGATTTCTCAATCATCCCTAAAGATAAATTAGAATGGATGGTTACAAATTTCAATGTTAATGAAGATTATCTTATGACAATAAGATTATTAAATGATGAAATTTATACATTCCAAATAAACACTTTACAAATTAAAAAGTATTAAAACTTTACACTGTATTACTCTTTGACTGATACAAGTGGGGAAAACGATTTGTGAGCGGGGAGCCGTAAAGGGAATTATGACAAATCTAAAATGGAAATTAAGTTTGAATAAAAAAAGGGGTTTCGCAAGACTTCTTTTTGTTGTACAATATAACTATCACAAAAAGAAAAAGAGGATAACTCATGAAACGAGTATGGAAATCAAATATTCAAGAATGTCTATGGGATCCCGACTGGAACAATTGATGTTGGACAAAAAGTTAATGTAAATGTAGAGGAAATTAAGCATGTCGTTCTTGACTGAAAAATGACTAGCACTTTTCTCCAACTCAAGAACAATTGAAAAATATTGAATATGTCGCCCAAAAAGAGTTTATGATAAGTTGTTTCAACCCTTACTATCACCCTACGAGAAATCACAAAAAGTGGAAAAAGTGAAAGACACTGAGGGTCTATGCTCAAAATGTTTGGATTAGGAATAGAGTGAATGGAAAAATTACACAGTAATACGGACACATATATTAAAAAGAATGAATCAAACAGCAAAATCTAAATTTGCGGTTGTAGGGCCATATTTATCAAAAAGGAATGAAAAATTCTTGATTTTTGGATCCTATTTCAACTGAATTTATTTCTGATGTGGATTCTACGGTGCAGAATATTATGCTTATGATATTTCTAAAGACTGTTCAAACAGAACTTGCTAATATGGGTGTAAATGTAGTTACGAAAGACGATTTGACTAATCAAGAGTTCAATTTGACATTATTTATTTATCTAGTGTTTTCCATGAAATTACTAGTTATCTTAATCGTCAAGAACGAACAGAAACAATTTCTATGATTATGGAAAGTCTGAAATCTAATGGATATTTAATTGTCCGAGATTGGGACAATCCTAATGATATTGAGAAGTTATTCAATATTAAACCGTATCCAATCAAAGCAAAAGAAGAGATGGATGTTTGGATTGAAGAACTTTTGAAAAAAATTCAATTATTGATAGTTATGAAGAATTAGAAGATGGTTCTATTCTGAACTAATTATAAAAAAATGCTTATGAAATTTTGTTTCATACTGTTTGGGGTTTGAAATCACTAAAGTCGAGAATCAAAAAGAACAGCTACAATATTGAAAAATAGCTATCAATGATTGGGCTTACCATCCATGGGCAAAACTCATAACACACTTGAAATTGTATCAAGAAAAAAAGATGAAACATATTTACCTCATTTACAAAAAAATACTTTGATTTAGACTCAGTTCCCATTTAATACTAAATCAATTTATATTTTTTTTCAAAAAAATAACAAAAAAATGATTGACAAGTAAAAAAATTTTTTTGTTATCATAAATATTGTAAGAAATTATTGTTATCATAATCTTGCCTGGGTCAGAAAAAGACCCTAAAAAAATCCGTAAAACTCTGTCCACTACGTATTTTTATCTTTAATAGATAAAAGGCAATCAAAAGATTAATTCATAAATAGTGGATATGAATTTCCCAAAAAAATGGACAGGTTCGTTGGTTCGATTCCAACAAAAGACTTGTTGATAATTCTTATTATTTGACTTAAAGAATATTAACAAGGTGACAATGGTTTGACCGAAAAAGGTGAAAGGATTACAATACTGTTTCCATTTGATTTGAGGACCCTAGTCCAATTGGTCAGAGCATCGACCATAACGCGTTGTCGTTCGACTCGACAAGTCCATTCCCTAGTTAGACATATAGTCCCGACTATGTTAATATGGTGCCCTTTAGTGACACCGTATTTTGTCTTTGACCCCACAACTGCCAGGAGGATTTTCTGAATACGAATGAGGTTCGATTCCCGCCTAGGAAATTTATAGAATATGCCCAAGTGGTTAAGGCAATGAGAGACCTGACCGGGTTCAAACCCTTTATGATAGTGTTCCTATTATATGTCCAAGAGGTCAAGGCGCCGACTCTTATGACCGTGGGTTCGATTCCCACTATTCTATTAAAAAAATTTTTAAATTTTTAAATTTTTTTCTATTGACTTTGATAAAAAAATTATGATATAATAACTATGTCGATAAAATTTTTTTGGAATCTTAATGTTTCCTTTCTGATGCACGTTGCTCAATTGATAGAGCACACGCCTCTAAGCGTGCGGTTGTAGAGTTCGAGTCCCCACACGGGTCATGTATAGACTCATACAGCCCATATTAAAAAAACATTCAATAAATAAAGAAGATATAGTCACCATAACAAATATTAAATTTACGAGTCTAGAACTTAGGAACGAACAGCAATTCTTTTTCTAAACAACTATTAATACTAAATATGATTTGAAAAAGACAGTTCCCTAGTTTGATTTAAGGGGTTCCTTATGTAGTTAAATTAGTTCAAAACTAATAATCCCTATAAACGGGTCTGTCCATTGCTCGTTTGAAAATTATCAAAATGACCTCCTAATAATTTTGTTAATTTTTTTCCTCACTTGGATAATAATTCCTCCTATTATCCAAGCATTTTAATACGGGTTAGTGAAATGGTATCACTTTAGGGTCCATTACCCTAAATTGAAAGTTCGAATCCCTCGCCCGCAATTCCTATTGGCACTCCGACACTCAGCTCACTAACAACAATCAAAATGATTGAAATTTAGTGAGCTCAGTGTTTTTATAAACGTGAAATGAGATTAATAAATGAAATATAGTTATTCCTATTATGCTGAAGAAGATTTTGATGCTTATGTGAAGCAGTTTCTGATAATTATTCTTTACTCAAAGTCAGAGAATGGGAGTGCAGTTAAAGTCCAGTATGGAAAAAAATAAAAAGTTTTTATTCTATAAAGATAACAAAATGCTAGGAACTGCACTAATTCTTATTAGAAAAAAATTGCTCTAAACAGAAATTTTATTTATATTCCTTGTCCATTATTTGATTATTCAAATAAAGAATTATTTAATTTTGTTACAAAAGTTCTGAAAGAAATTGCTAAAGAGAATAAAGTTCACTTTTTGTTAAAAGTCGTTCCCACCTGTATTTGATGATGTTTCTATGCTATTGACTTCAAAAAAATGCGCTTGAAAGAGAACATTACTGAAAAATTCTTTTGATTCAATCCAGTCCAAAACTAAATGCAATCGTCAAAGAATTAAATCTAACTAAAAAAATGAAGCAACAACTAAGAACTATTGAAAAATAAAAATGTTACTGCTTCTTATTCTATTGATGAAGAGTTCAATTTTGATGATTTGTTAAATGACTTCTATAATTTAACTAAATTTACTGAACAAAGACAAGCATTAAATTAAGAAATAAAGAATATTTCAGAGAATTACTACAAAGATACCCAAATTCATTTATTACTGTTTCTTATATTGATAAAGATAAAGCAAACTTTTTAAAACTAAAAAGAAGAATTTGACAAGTTCATACAATGGTAAAAGCGAAATGGAACTAAAACAATTGGAAAAACATTGATAAAAAAATTTATTCCAATTTCTGGTCTTACTGTAATGTATGGAGATACTGCTGAATTGTTTCATCTACACTTTTAATGATAATTTCAAATCATATAATGCCCCTTTTTATTCTTGGACCAAATCAATTCAAAGAGCATTTGAAATTAATCCTAATCTTAAATATGTAAATCTAGGGTTTACTGGAAAAACGAAGTCAATTTACTAAATTACAAAAAGAAATTCCACCCAGAAATTAGAACTCTTGTAATGAGTCTGATTTGCCAATTAGTCCTTTATACTATTTATTCAAATTTGCTTTTAAAAACATAAGAAACTCATTCTTAAATTCATCAAAAAAATAAAAATTACTTGATATATAAAGAGAGTTCAATTAAAACTTTTTCTTTATATATTGTTTGTTAATAAAAATTTTAATCCTAATCGCCTGCAAAAACAAAAATTATTTATGATACAATATTTGAAAAAAACATTTGGAACTACCAAAGTCTGTTCAAGAGCGCTTCCATAGCCCGCTAGTTCGTGCGTCGAAAGTTCTGAATCCCATCCGTTCCGTAATTTATACTTTGAAAATTTTAACAAGAAGGGTCTTTATTGTGAAAGGGCTATTATCCTTGCAGGGGGTTCTGGCACTCGTTTGTATCCGCTTACTAGAGCTACTTCTAAACAACTTATGCCAATCTATGATAAACCAATGATTTATTACCCTTATCAACTTTGATGTTGACCTCATTAAAGACATTTTAATTATCTCTACACCAAAAGATTTGCCACGTTTTAAAGAATTGCTGAATGATGGTTCAGACTTTGGAATCAACATATCTTACAAAGAACAACCATCACCAGATGGGCTTCCACAAGCTTTTATTATTGGAGAAGAGTCTATGGTGACGATGTGTTGCTTTTAATCTTAGTTTGATAATATTTATCATGGGATCCGGATTATCAGAAATTTTACAAAGAGCAATTCAAAAAGATTCTGGTTCTACTATCTTCGGATATAATGTAAGAGACCCAAGACGATTTGGAGTTATTGAATTTGACGATAATATGAATGTAATCTCAATTGAAGAAAAACCTGAAAAACCACGTTCTAATTATGCAATTACGTCCATATGTCTTTGATAATAGAGTCAATCGAAATCTCAAAAAAATCTCAAACCGGCCACTCGAAAGGGAATTAGAAATTACTGATGTAATCAGCTCATTTAGAAAAATGGGGAGTTATCAGTATTGATGAGTCCAGAAACTTTGCTGCTTTAGATACTGGAACTCATGAAAGTTCTATTAGAGTTCCACGTTACATTGAAACAGTCCAACGATTACAAAAATATTCAAGTGCTCAATCTTGAAGAAATTGCTTATCGTATGGGTTTATATTACTCGTGAGAAAGTTCTTAGAACTTGCTCAACCATTAAAGAAAAATGAATATGGAAAGTTCACTTTGTTTGACTAATTGAGGGAGAAAGATGATTAAATACAAGAAAAATTATAGCTCAGGTTGATCGGGTCCTATTCCAACTTTGTTCATTATGTTTATAATAACTTTCCTAATGTACATATTACAATTTTAGACAAATTAACTTATGCTGGAAATCAAAAATAATGTTAAATCAATTTAGTTGATAGAGTCTGAATTGCCCTGTTGGTGACATTATGGATAAGGGGCTCGCAGATAAATTCGCTCCCTAAAGTCAGATGCTATTGTTCATTATGCCCGAAAGTTCATAATGATAATTCTCTTAATGACCCAGCACCTTTTATCTACACAAACTTTGTGGGTACATATACTTTATTAGAAGCTGCTCGTAAATATAATTTGCGCTTCCATCATGTTTCAACTGATGAAGTTTATGGAGATTTACCACTAAGAGAAGATTTACCTGGGCATGGTGAATTTAAAGGGGAAAAATTTACTGAAGATACAAAGTATAATCCTAGTTCTCCTTATTCATCTACTAAAGCTGCTTCAGATTTAATTGTTAGAGCATGGATTAAATCCTTTGGAATTAAAGCTACAATTTCTAATTGCTCTAACAACTACGGCCCTTACCAACATATTGAAAAATTCATTCCAAGACAAATTACAAATATTTTAAGTGGAATCAAACCTAAATTATATGGAAATGGAAAAAAATGTTAGAGATTGGATTCATACAAATGACCACTCTTCTGCAGTCTGACTATTCTTAATAATGCAAAAATTGTGAAACTTATTTAATTGCTAATGGGAGAAAAAAATAACAAAGAAGTGTTAGGTCTATCTTAAAAAAGAAATGCACATGCCTAATGATTTCTATGACCATGTCACTGATAGACCCGGACATGACTTGCGTTATGCTATTGATTCTACTAAATTGTACAAGGAATTGAATTGGATGCCAAAATATACTAATTTTGAAGAGGGGTTAAGGCAGACCATTCAATGGTATAAAGACAATCAAGAATGGTGGGAATCAGAAAAAGATGAAGTTGAAGCAAATTATGCTAAAACTCAAGAAATCATTTAAAAGGAGAGCAATGATTTATTTGCTTTCCTTTCTCTACATAGAAACGCAGTTCAAGACAGTTTATGAACAGTTTCGAAAACTACATATAATCTGACACAAACAACAATAAAGCTGCTTAGAAGCAAAGTGCTGCTGTCTAAGCATGATATAGAGAGGATTTTCGAATTATGAATGAAGTAATTATACCAATAACCCCAATCATGAAATTAAAAGTTCTATAATCAGGTCTACTTTTTATGAAAAAAATAGAAATGGAAATAAAATTCAACATTGCTTTGTGATTATACAAACTCAAAGTGAAATTCAATCATTTAATAATGCAATGCAGGAGAATTAGGAGAATTGCTCTTTAGAGAATATTTAAATTCTAATAACTTATACTATACAGATGATGAAAGAGAATTGATTAATAAAGGACATAATCAATCTTCGCTCATCAAAAAAAGTCTGATATGCGCGATTTCTTTTTGCAGCTAGAACACAAGAGTACGCTAGATTTAAAAAAACTAATCATAATGCAAATGCAAGAATTTGCTTATAAAAAAATGCTACATGAATGGAGACCTATTGATTTTTTTATGTTTATTTGTCTATTTACCCATTAACCGAAAAACAAATCAGATTTTGATTTGAATAGTTCACTCATGTTGTAATTCATGGATATGTTTCAGCAAGAATTTATGAAAAATGGGTCTCAAATTACAGAAAAAAAGTGCTCACTCATCCAAAATCAAAATTAGTCCCTTTTTCTCACTGTTTTCAAGATTCTACAAGACAAATGAATTGCCAATTACCAAAGAACAAAAAAACAATTGTTCTAGATGAATATAAAAAAATAAAAGATAAAGAGAATGTTATTAATATATTCTTAACAGATAGCAATCTAAAACTTACTGATTTAGATAAAAAAATATATTAAATGACCAACAAAAAAATGGTCTATCACAATACAAAAAAATAAAATTGTATAACAGACATAAAAAAATTACTATTAAAAAAATAGGAATGTTTATTGCACACAGTGAATAAGGACAAAACTGTTGATGTACAAATGCTTTGTACGAGTCACTAAGAAAAAAATTTCTGCCCCTACCAAATTATATAATTACAAATTTGCTATTCCTTATTATCAATTGGAAGAAATTTTTGTCCGTATGACTTGGATTTAATTGATTATTACTTAGAGGATTTCTCATATTTAAGGATTGATATGCTCAACTAAAAAGAGGAAAGTTCACGCTATCATGTATCAACTAAAGGAGTTCTAACTGTATGTAAAGTCCCAACCCGCAAAATGTCCATTAGAGCTAAACATTTTGAAAAAAAGAATCTGATGGAATGGAATATTTAGATAATCTAAATAACAAGGAAAGTTCTAATTGAAAAGTTCAAAAATGCTCCGACACTGTGCTAGAATTAGATTAAGAAAAGAAATTAGATTGCTAAATCAATCTTTAGGATTAGAAGAAGATGCTGCATACCAACAACTCGTCCGTCGAAAGAAGAACTTGAAAGACAAAGATTAATCAAGGAAAGAGAAATAGGTTCTCCAAGAAAGATAGGAAATTGTCTGAAAAACTTAAAAAGAATTTGAAAACAAAGAATTCTTGTCAATCCCTGAAAGCTAGAAAGATTAAGAGTTCAACATTTGTATAAAGAAAAATTATTTCTCTCGTCAGCTCATATATAAATCTGCTTTATAGAGTGAGAAAAGTCAAAGATAATAGAGACCATAATACAGTACCGCTATGTATGGACAAGGAAGATACTCTACAACAAACAAAAAAATACGCTTCTAAGTTCTGGAAAAGTTCAGAACTGTTGATTATGAAGAAATGCCGCAAACCTTTATCATTTAAAGATGTTCCAGTTCTTGAAATGTTTGAACAAGGTCTGCCAAAAGAACATAATATAGATAAAAAGACATATGTATAGAAATCAAGATTTATCGCCAATCATTAAAAAAAGATGGGAAGTATGATGGAATTACACTCAGTTCAAGTCCAGATATGATTATAGCGTCATATGAAACTAAAAGAAAAGATTGTCCCTAATGAACTAATCTTTTTCATTCAAATAAAAAGAATAATAAAAAAATAAAAAGAGTAAAAAGGGACTAGACATTGAATAATACATATGATGTAATTATTGTTGGGTCCCTGCTGGATTGAAATGCCCATTATATACTTACACAAATTTGAGTTCTTGTCATTGAAAAAAATGTAATTGCTTTCTCAATTATACGAAACAGAACATATTGACAATTACTTGCAGTGTTTCCATCAATGCTTCTGAATTAGCTCCAAAATGAGAGAAGATGCTAAATTTAAGCTGAATTAAACGAATTTGAAAAATGTAATTAAAAATTGCTAAAGAAAAATAATTTATATAGTTCAGATACAACTGAAACTTATGATGAAAGTTCATCTCAGAATACTTATTATGCAAAGTTCATCTTATGCCAACATACAGAACACAATCATTTAATTCTCGACAACATGATGAATTAGCAGGAATGGGGATTGCCTATTGTGCAACTTCTAGATGGGTCCTTTATGCATAAAAAAATACGCTTTTCAAAGTGATGCTCAATGGAATCGCACTATTACTATCTGAATTTGCTAATAGTTCTACCTTTTGATTAGAGATAAGATTAGTTCAAAAATCACATTTATTAAAAAAATGCTGAAGAAACAGAAAAATATTGAAATTATTTATAATGAGTTCGAAAAAAATTGATTGCCAAAGATGCATGTTAAATGCTGTCAAATTAAAAAGATGATACAATTCTTGGTTCACTGTCTCATTCCCTGCAATTAGCAAAGTCCCTAATACTAATTATATTGATTCTTTATATTTGAATAATGTTGAAAAAAATTCAATGATTATTTATTGCCTGTTACAACTCATAATTTATTAACTTATCACTACCAATGGATTATTTATTGCTAGCATTTAAAGAATCCTAAATATAGACAAGTCCACCAGCTTGCAGTGTTTTAGTCCTTACGCTGCTTTTAGAAATTTATGATTATTTAAAGTTTATAAATCATGAATGGAATGCCAAAAAAATGAATATAAAGAAATTAATAAATATTTTCAAAAATTATTATAAAGAACAATTAGAAATATATGAAAGATTAAAAATATTATGATAATTATCTTTTTACTTTTTACGATTCAATCCGTTCCTGTTCTCATCATTATTATTATTAATGATTTTCAATCTAATTTTTCAGAAATGATGCTCATGAGTTCTGAGACAGAACTTTTTAATTATTTATTTTTTTGCAATACTAATAATTTTAATTATTTTAACAATTTTAATTTTTTTATCAAAAGTTCACTTTTTGTAATTTCGAATTTAAAAAAATCCAAAAAAACACTTTTTTTGGAAAAATTTTCTTATCAATCCAAAAATGTTAATAGTTCAATAAATGATTTAAAAGTTCAAAAGAAAACTGAATTGACTTTTTGATAAGGATAACATTATAATAGGACTTAAAAATAAAAAGATGAAAAAAAGATTAAATCAAATAGAAAGAGAACTTAAAAATGGAAAAATAACTTGCTAGGTCTCTAAATTGATAGAATAGAACACTATTTTGGTTCCTTTAAAAATAAATATGAAGAAGATTACCAAAAACAAAAAAAGATAACAAGAATTAGATTTATTTATCCTACACATATTTTTAATTAGAGTGTTCTGACTTCCCTTTGCTTTTTTTGGGGAACGTCTGGATTATTTTATTTTTTTTCAATAATCACTTCTTAGAAATCTTAACTGATTCTTATGGAAATGTAAAACCTGAAAAATACATGCTTCTGACTGAAACTGCTACTGCATTCAAAAAAACTTGTTCTCTATTTATGCTCCATTAATGCCCTTGTTTTTCATTTGTTTTGTTTAAAGGATTTTTTTGAAATTATTTACTTAATCAATCTGAAGAAATAATTACCATACTAAAGAAGTACCATTATTCTAAAAATAAAAATCAAAGATGATTGAAGATTTGAAATCTGCTAAACTGATTCAATTACAGAAAAATATGCTTATTTTTTTGACTCAATATTCAAATTATTGCTCCTAATTTAGAAACTTCTGAAAACAAAAAGTTCTTTTGTTCAAATAGAAAAGAAATTAAATTTGAAAAATGAATAAAAATTATAGAATCAACTCATCCAAATATAGATAATTATTTTTAAAAAATTTATTATCGCCACAAGAAGAATCATACAAAAAAAGAAAAAAATAGAATAAAAGAATATTTTTTTCACCAATTAAAAAAATACACAATAAAAAAATACTTTTTTATCTTTTTTTATATTTTATTTGCTCAAACGCCAATCAACCTTATTAATATGCTGAATTTACAATAATCAATAATTACATCACAAAACTTATTCTATTAATTTCATTATTTTATTATGTTATTGTTTTCTTTTTTTCAATATTTTTTTCTCTTAACAATATATTTATTTTTCTTTATCTTTCAATTTAGATTGTATATTATTTGACAAACAAATATTTTTTTAAAAAGATAACAAAAAGAAAAAAATGTTTGCTAAAAATGAAAGAGGATTTTTAATTTTGAAATGTCAGATGATTTATTAGAGAAAAAACATATTTGGTCTTTACTCTGCTTTAAAAAAAGAAAATAAATATATCTGTAAATACTTGAATCACACTTATCAAAATGAAAGTTCATTTAGACACCCTAAATAACTTTTTTTCAACACACTTACTGCTGTTTTAAGTCTGTTTTTTTAAAAAGGTCGATATATTTATCAAAAAAACATATTTTTTTACTGCTTTTGCACTAACTATATGACGATATAACATATATTAAAAACAAATTTGACTAAAACAAAGAGAGGTTTCAAAAAATGCCAATTCCTAAAAGAAATTCCAAATTACCAGATTTGGACGAAATGAATCACAATGAAAAATAATATTAGAGAAACAGACCGTTGGAAAAAAATTATATATGCGATTGATTGATTCTAAAAAAAGCAATGAGAGGTCTGCTAAAGATAAAGAAGAGTTCTATTGCCAAATGATTGACAAACTTTATGAACAACCACCGCTAAAACAAAAATAATATTATGGGTAGTGTTAAAGGGTTTCCCATGAATAGCTAATTTTATGTATGAAACACCACCAGAAGAATTAGAATTAATTGAAAAAGTTCAAAGAAAAAAACGTGAGACTAAGAGAAATTGAAGAGGGATTAAGAGATGACTAAGACAAATATATTATCTATGGAATCTCCTAATGATGTAAACAGCAAACTAATGGAAGTAACAGAAAACTTCCTAAAAAAAGATAGACATTACTTTGGAATAGCAGCTGCTTCATTACAAAATCAATTAGACGACCCTAAATACAAACAATTCAATCCAAATATTAAACTTATCAATGCTGTATTGACGTTTTGAAAAAGAAAACTTCTCAAATACTTAGAGAATGGATTGCTGACAAAACCAGACTGTATTTTGATTGATGCCATCTCTTTACCAATTGAAGAAAAAAATGGGATCCAGAGTTGACTGTGAAGAAGTCAACTAGATTTAGGTGATACAGACCATTTACTTATTATTGGCTCAACACTTGTCATTATTGATTCCAAAAACTGGAAATCAAAAGCTTCTTATAAATTTAATGACGATGGCTCAATCTTACGTTCGGGAAAAGAATTCCTTGGCAATAGACCTAGAATCAATCAAGCTCAAATACTTATGGGAGAAATATTATGCTAATACTACAATTGCAGATGTTGGAGCTTTTGTTTGTATCTCTGCTGATGGAAATACATTTATTCAAAGAGACCGTAACTGGTGGAAATTTGACTATAAATTAGTAAATCAAGAAACACTTATTTACTTCTTAGATAAGTTATATTCTCAAATTTCAGATAAAGGATATGTGAGACCTGAATTAGTAGCAAAAGCTCTAAAAAGGATTAACTAAACCTTATAATAAATATAAAGAGAAATTCGTAATGTGTACAACTTGTCAACTGCTAAAAAAATAAGAATAGTCAAATTGACTATTCTTTTTCTTGAGCTTTTCTTAATGAAATCAATAGCATGGCACAGGATTGCCATAGGTGAGCCACATAAAGCCCCTAGATTATAGTCAATTCCATTCTTAAAACAATAATCTTCATCAATGACTTCCCTTAATTCAATAAGCAAATCTTCAAATTCTCTAGTTTTCATTTCTGAGGAATATCTTCTCGCACTATACAAAAAAACTCTTTTTCCTTAATAGAATAAACTCTATCTCCGTTAATTTCTAACAAATTTGCTTTTGTATCGGGGTAAAAACCAATCAGAAGTTTATCGTCTTTTGTTTCGCCTAGGACAACACCCTCAACAGCAACTCGCTGCACTTTTTTAATATTATTCTTGGCCATTATTTTTTTCTCATTATATTTTTTTCTTGGAGTATAAGGATTTAGCATTAGTCAACCTCAAATTCTTTTCTATTTTGATAACAAATATTCCAAACCGCCCTTAAGTTGTTTTTAATTTAGCTCTTTTACTTAATTCTAGTAACAACTAATTCCCGGGCTGCATTTTTGTCCGAATGAAAAGATTTTGTTTTTATTATAAAATACACTATCATCTTCAATATAATAATCTTTATCATTTTCTGCTTTCACTTGATAATCAGATAGAACTTTGTTAAGTTCTGAGCATTAGGATTCTTTTTTTGTTATCCCAAATACTGTCTCCCTTATTAAAACCAAAAGATGAAATCACCTACAGCAATGGAACTGATAACATACCCATCTAATATGATTGTAGCTCCTTCCTTTTGGTCCGAGACAACAAAAATATATCTAGCTCACGATTCCATTCATAATTTCTTCAACTGAACATGTTCTCAAATTCCTTTATTGAGATTTTTCTAATTTTTTTCATAATTCCAATGAGTCTGTAAAAATCATTATAACAGAGCTGAATAAGTGAAAGTTCTTAAAATTGTTTCCAAGTCATCTTTAACAAATTTTTTTATAACTTTTATTTTCTTTGTTGAAATAACTAATTCCAATATTTGCTATTTTCAGCTCAAATCTTTAATTGGCATTGCTTTCATATTTTTTTCAACTAGATTAGACAACCAATCAGATTGTGTGAAACCAAAAATCCCAATAACCATAATCTCTATGTCGTCATTCTGATAAGTGTTTTAAAAATTATCATTTTTTTGAGTGATTTCTATATTCTATTGCTTTCTTGCTTCTTCTTCTGATTTGAGTCATCGTCCAGCAACTTTATATACTACTTCTTTTTCGATTTTATAATCCATATTTAAAAATCCTCTTTCATTTTTTTATAAATCTATTTTACAAAAAAATTTCTATTTTGTCAATAAAAAGTTCAAAAAACAGCCTGATTTTGATATAAAAACAAACAATACTATTTAAAGGGAGTTATTAGATGAATTTACTTATTCAATCTATTCTTCTAATTTTGCTTTATTTCAGTTCTGTACCATTCAGTCTTTTTGGTTTAAAAGATTGGATGCTCTATCAAATAAGAAAGAAAAAGAAGAAATATAAAGCAAAACAAACATGTTCACTGAAGAATTAACTTATAAACAAAAAAATTAAACGTGAAAAGAAATTCGCTTTTAAAAAGAAGTCAAGCAATAAAAATGTTATCAGACTCATTTATGTATTAACTATTCTTATTAGTTCAATTGTTGGTATTAAAACACCCTTTGAGGGAGCAATTTTATCATTTTTTTATACCTTATGTTTTTTTATTGGAATTATTCATAATATGATTGGGGAAGAATTAGCATCAAGAGACAAACTTATATCTCGTATTCTTGATTTCAAGCGTCTAAAATGGGATTAATTGATAATAAATCTAATATAATGAATTACACAGAAGAATTTATTATTTTTAGAAAATGACCCAGAAGATAACAAACCTTCAAAAATTTAGATTGTTTCTTCCAGTGAATTTTTGACCCATTACAAAGCAAACACTTTCCTTTTCAGATTTTTTTCTACTCAATTTGCCGAGTCGTCCATTTGAGATTGATTATGAAGATAAAGAATACCCAGGTTGGGACACTGACAAAGGGGTAGCAACTATAACTTTACAAGCACCACTACCAACTATGGCGAAATGGGATAAACACTATTTAGAAGACCCAATAGTTCAATGGAGTTTCATTCCATTAGGGTTGTCCTCTAGGGGTGGTCTCCCTATCAAGAATCCGGAAACAGGGGAAATTGAACACGTAGTAGGATTTGACTTAGATGGAACACAAAAGAAATATTGTGATAAAAATGGTATTCATATTGGAGCAGATATTATTGCTTCACCTATGACTCTTATTGCTGGAGTTACAGGTGGTGGTAAATCTGTTGCTCAATGGAACATTATGAATTCTTGTTTAGCAAGACCTGATAAATGCCTTCTCTTCGGTATAGACATGAAAAGAGTGGAATTAAGTCAACTTAGACAATATGGTGTTGCTGTTGGTACCGTTATGGAAGATGCTTGTGATATTTCATGTTTTGTTCAAAAAGTAATGATGGATAGATACGAACTTATGGAAAGACTTGGTATTAATAACTGGGAAGATATTCCAAAAGAATATGATGGACCAGTCAATCTTGTTACTTGTTGACGAAGTTCAGGGGAATTGCTATCTGAAATAAAAGGTAAAGATGAAATCTCTAAAGCTAATCAAGAATACCAAGATAAAATTAGAGCTGCTTTTGAAAGTATTGCTCGTCTTGGTCGTGCAGCTCGTGTATTCTTAGTTTATGCCGCACAAAGACCATCATCAGATGTTATTCCTATGCAAGTTAGACAAAATATGAGTAATAAATTAGCTGCGGTTCATTACCAGCAACTATTTCTCAAATGTTGTTTGAAAACAATGAAGTCAAAAGTTAAAGGTCAATCCAAAAGGTAGAATTGGATTGAAAGTTCACTCTAGTGATGTTATCCATGCTCAAGGATTTTATTCTCCAACTGATTGGATTGACTGCTATATTAAAGAAAAAAAGGATGGCCTAAGAAACTTTTATGAAAACTCATCATTTATCAATGACTTGAATGAAATCAAGGAATCTAATGCTTCTAATGCTGAAGTTCAGAAATGTCAGAAGATGATTTTGATTTGCTGGAATCAGTTAAATAAAAAAAGAAAGTTGCTATAGTATTATAGCAACTTTTTATGCATGCCCTCAAGTTCAATTAATTTCATATTTAATTCCTCAATTTTTTTAGGCAATGTTTTTTTTCTTAAAAGCTTTTTCGTAATCATCATAATTATTATATGTATTATCTTTATATAAGATTCTCACATCTGGTACAGATTCAACTTCAGTCTTTAAAACTTAAAGTTTCCTGAGGATTTTTGAGTGTAAATCTAAATTTAAATTCAGCACACGATTCAAGAACTTTGTCCTTAACGTAAAAAAATTAACTGCTACATATTTTCCATTTAAAAAAACTTGTTGAAACTCCTGCCTTGTCAAATTTTTTTGTAATAATTATCAAATACACGTTGAATCTTAGTTCTATTTAAATTACTTTTTGCTTTCCAAAAATTTTTTTCAGAGTTAATTTTTTTAATTGTTTTTTTGAATTCATTAAATAAGTCCTTTAATTGTTTTGAGCATATTCTCTGACCCTCGCAACCCCAATGGCCAAACTGAATAATTACATTTATCTGAATCACTCAAAGAATCCCATAATTCAGAATCTTTAAAACTGATTTTATTAGGAACTAAATTCAAGAATTTTTTTCATCTTGCTTACCATCACCAGCTCCAAATGAATCAGATAAATCTAAATTATATTTTTTTCAATTAAATATTTTAAAGCATTTTCTTTTTGAAACAATTTTTTTGCACAACATAAAGTTCTATTATCTTGAATAAAGTTCAATTCCAATCTTTTTCCTAAAAAAAGGTTTCCCCAACAACTTCAAAACTACAAATTCTTGATTTTCTTTTATTCTAGCACAATAATATGAGTCATCTCTGAGTTCATAATAATTTTCAAATAAGGAAGAACTATTATGTAATAATGTTTCTACATTGCTAAATTCATCTTGAAAAACTCTTTTTTTGATAATTTCTTTCCATTCATTATCAATTATGTCATTGCAAAAGAATAGTCCCACCATTAGATAAAAATAGTATATTTAAATTTCATATTGAAGTTCAATTCTTTTGTATTGCTCTAATGACCCTAGAAGTTCAATGCGTATAATTGTAATCTTTTTCATTAATGCCCCTTAAGAGTGTTTAATGCTGTCTTTGTCATATATGACAATTCTTGATTATCCTTGTATTCTATTGTTTCTATATCTTCATTCTTAATAAATTTTTTTGAAAAATATAAGTGTTTTATCTAAATCTGTTACAAAAAAAGTTCATTGTACTCCCTATTAATTAATAGATTTTATTTGTTTTTGTATGATACTATTTTATCACAAATCCTAATCTAAGTCAATGCTAATAACATTACTATAAGAGATTTTTAAGCTGTTGAGTTCTGTTAAGTCAAGGACTTTTCTATTCAAATGAATCGTTTTTCTATCATATTCAGAATTATTAAATTTATAGTCTGCATTAAGATCCATACCTCTGTATTTAATAATAATCTCCTGCAACTTCCGTAGAAAAAAATATTTTTTTAATAATAAGGCTAATTCTTTTAACTCTTTTGACTCTTTATATTTAACTTCGAATTCATCTGTTTTAATTTCCTCTAAAGGAATTTCGTCATAATCAGTCAGTCAATGTCTTTTTGTTTTATTATAGTTCCAATTTGCCAATCATAATATTTAAATTTTTTTGGTTCTTCATCGTCATTTGAGAAATAAAATTGTTATACCCTTTAATTCCCACACCTTTTACTCCGCAATATTGTCTGACTTATCCCCTCTAACCATCTTGAATAGGAGAATGCTATTATAAGTACATGAACATCTTTTGTCATTCCAATTGTTTTGAGTTCATTCTTCATAATTTTCTTTACTAATCATTTCATAATTATAAATGAATGGATGTGTCCTAAGTGTGATGAATTACTTTTGGACTTCTTCTATATAGATCACTTTCATCATCAATTAGAGTGCTAAATCAAAAATCATTAGCTCAAAATGTAAATATGATTGTATTTTTTTACTCTTTTTGCTACTCTAACGCCCCTTTAATTAAATCATCTGCCTCAGCTCGAATTTTTTTAATTGTTGATTTGTTTATATTTTTTTAATAATTGACTAATTGACTCTTTTTGCCAATTTAGTTCATCATTTCGTTTATTACGATTATCTTTATATCCATTAGGAAAGTGTTCTTCAAAGTTCATTTGTTACGAGAAATTGTCTGCTATCTTCAAAGATAAGAACTTGACCCAAATTAGTTATTTTGTCAACAAAAGAAAAAAATCTTTTTATACATTCCATCATCTAAAAATTTTAAACTGATTATTTTTATATTCATAATCAATCCCTCTTTAAATCCGATTGTATAATAGCTATCTGTAAATTATAGTTCTAAATCAATTAGAAATAAATTCTTTTTATCTATCATTTTTCTTTACCTCTTGTTTATATTATTCCAAAATTTACAAATCGCTCAGCTGTTTTTAAGCTGTTTTACTCAGAAAGTCGATACATTTATCGAAAAATACATTTCTACTGTCTTAGCGTTGCTGTATGACGATATAACGATATTTGAAATCGCCTCAGAAATAAAAAGAAGTGCTATTTTTATATAGCACTCTTTCTGTTATATTTATTTAGCTTTTTAAGATTGCTTTTCGTACAAAAATCAATAGGAATGATTAACAATGCTAATCCTAAAGTCCCGCAAGCTAATGAATAGCATCGAGTGCTACTGTTCCAAACACAACTCCACCAAAATATAGAATTGCAGCCTGAGCAATAACAATGCAAACATAATCAATAAGAATTTTTTTATTTTTGCTAATGTCTTTAAATAGATTAAATCCAGTCTGAACGAGCTATTCAAAGTTCACTAAACAGAATAGCATAAACAAAGAATGTCATATAGAATGTAGCAATTTCTTTGCTTGTTTCTCCATTTGTAGCCAATAAATTCATGAATATTAAATAAATTACCCATAATTGCAAGAACAACCAATGTAATATAAATAGAGTTCACTCCACGTCACTCTTCATATAACCAGCTAAGGATACTGTCTTTTTCTGTCCGCTTTTTTTTGTTTCATATATTCTTTAAGATGGTTCCTCTCCAAACATAAGAGTCTGCAAATGTGTCCATAATTAAATTAATCCACAATACAAACACAACTGGGAATACTTCAGTAATTCCAAAGAAAATTGAAGCAATAGACAATGCAATTGTAGATACGTTTACTGTTAATTGAATGTAATGAATTTTTTTGAACTGATTTTGTCATTGTTCGTCCATAAAGAATTGCACGAGTCAATTGAAGATAATGAATTATTAACAATAACAATGTCAGAGCTCCCCACGAGCTTTCAGTTCCATCCCCCATTGCAAAACCTACATCAGCAGATTTCAATGCTGGAGCATCATTAACACCATCACCAGTCATACCAACAACATAATCCAAATCTTGAGCAAGATTTACTAAACGTTTTTTTGTCCATAGGTAAAGCACGAGCAACAACTTTTAACTTAGGAATAATTGCTTTCACTTCATCATCCGTCATATTAGATAATTCATCATGTGTAAGAATGACTGAATCACTTGATAATTCCCCATTCTCATATTTAATTAAACCGCTCCCTGCATGCAACAGCCTTCCTTTTTCTGTCACCGTAATCATAATAAGATGAACATGGTCCCTTTATTTAATGTCTTAATGCCATCTGTACTTCTGGACGAATATTATCACGAATACATACAATTGAAATTAAAGTTCACGTACTTTTTTTCTTCTTTGATGATTGCAAAGCAAACGCATTGACCGAGCTCTGTTCTAAAGATACATTTTCTAATTCTGATTTTGTATAATCAGTCAATTTCTTCTAGTCTCCATTTTCATTTAAGAAATATGTACAAGTTCATCTAATAGATATTCAGAGCACCTTTAATATATTTAACACCATCTTTCAAAGTTACAGATCAAAATTTAGTAGCAGAATTAAATTGTTCTTTTTCAACAACTTCATTTGAATTAAAGTCTCAATGTATTCTCTTTAATTAAGAGTTTAATAATGCTTTTATCCGTAGGATTAGACCCGTTGCATAGCCCGACCTTTATCTTCACTTTCAGTTACTACAGAATCATTATTAATTCCAATACCTTTAATTAATTCTTCTTTTACTTTTACTATCTAATTCAGAATATTCATCACCATGACCTGAGTTTGTTGTATTGTAAACATGTCATTACCTAATACGCATCAACAACTTCAAGTGTTCCAGTCTGTTACTGTACCTGTTTTATCAAAAGCGAGCAAATTCATATAACCTGCTGTTTCTGTTGCTTCTAAAGTTACGAATTAAAAATGTTTTCTTTAAATAATTTTCCAGAGTTCATTGAAGCAACCATTGCTAACATCATTGGCAAACCTTCTGGTACAGCCATGATGATGATTGTTACAGAATACAAAATAGTCTGAATAAGGAAAATAAATAAGAAGTTTAAATTGAAGAATGAAGCAAGAGAGCTGAAAGCAGTAGTTAATAATAATACTAATGCGTAAATAGCGCTCCACTATATCCTAATTTACCAATATTATCTGCTAATACACTTAATTTTGCTTTAGATGGGGATTCTTTTTGTATCTTCTTGTAATGAAGTCATTAATTGTTCCAATCATTGTTGAATCACCAATTTCTTCAGCAATGATAACTGCCTCACCAGAAACAACAGAACTTCCTCTGAACACTTTATATTCTGAATATGTATCATTATTACTTGTGTGGATTATCTTCTAATGCTACTTTCTTTGCATCATCACTTTCACCATTCAAAGTTCGCTTGATTTACCTTTAACTCACCTTCTGAAATAATACCATCTACTGGAATATTATCTCCAGTTTGAACTAGAACATAATCGCCTTTTTACAATTTCATCAATTACTAATTCTTTTTAGTCTTTCCATCACGGAATACTTTGGTTGTAACTTTTGAAGCAAATTCATAAAGTTTAATAAATGCTTTTTTTCACTATTCCATTCAGAATAAGTTGCAAAATCCAGTTGATAATACAATTGCAGTAAAGATTGAAATTGGGTCAATCCATGAGGATTCCCCAAAAAATAGGGAAAGCTCATTGCTAACAAATTTTTTTAACAACTTGTGCAATAAGAGCACTTACAAGAATCAAAAATCCATTTATCTTTCAATGCTTCAACAAAGATTTCTAACATTGAAGTTGGTTCTTTTTTAGACAACTCATTTGTCCCAAATTGTTCTTTGATAATTGAGCTTCTTGAGTAGTTAATCCTTTAATTTTTTTTCATATGTAATTCTATACACCTTTCTTTATTTATATAACAGAGAAAGAACTCATTAAAGAGTTCTTCTCATTTATCCATTTTAAGAGAACAATTGAGCAATAGTAATAATACTTCCTTGTTTACCCTCTCCAATTGCATGGAAATACCAATGATTATTTTCATCACGTACTAATTCAGCAAAGATAATTGCTGTATCTGTTGAATAATCATCACGCAAACTAAATTTGCAAGTTCTTCATTTGTTGTTTTATTTACCAAACGAACTTTAGCATCATCAATAAGTCCAAAGGTTTGCCCTTTTTCTTGTGCTTCAAAAATATTAACACATGCTACAATCTTGTGAATATGACTTGGAACTGCATTCAAATTAATTGAGATTGTTTCATCATCACCTTCACCAACTCCAGTACGATTATCACCACTCAATGAAACTCCATTTGCTGTCTTATTATTAAAGAAAATAACATCTGAGTTACTTGTCAAACGACCGTTTTCATTAAGCAATAGAACAAACAAATCTAAATCAGCTGTTGGACCATTTTGATTAGCATTCCAACTAGCTCCAAGCATAACATCAGTTAGACTTGGTGCAGCTTTTGTCAGGTTCAAAAAATCACCTTTTGACAAATCTAATGAAATTGGTGTAATTGAATTAGGAGTAGGGGAAACCACTTCTTGTGTTTGTGTATTATCTAATGAAGTAAAAATTAATAGCCATATTTAAACCTTCTTTCTATTTACATATATTTTACAGCTCAAATCATTTAAATCTGCAATTGAGTCCCTTCACCAATTGCTTTTAAATGACCATCCACCTGATGAATTCCGAAAAGTTCAGCTGCAGTAACAGCTCGTATCTGCTCCATAATTCTCAGTTAGATTAAATCGTACAATTTCAAAATCGTAATCATCTTTATCAATTAAACGTACATAAGCTTCTGAAATTTGACCAAATGTTTGATTTTTTTACTTTTGCATCAAAGATAGCTAATAAAGAATACAATTCTATGAATATCTTGACTAATTTCATCTAAATTGATTGAAATAGTCTCATCATCACCCTCACCAGCTCCAGTACGATTATCACCATCTAATGAAATTCCTTTTTGACTCATTTGTCGGAAATACACAACTTGTTCAGCAGGGTTAGTAATTCTTCCATTTCTATCTAACAAGAATGCGGACAAATCCAAATCTGCACTTGGACCATTTTGAGCTTGATTCCATCCCCCACCTAGTGCAACATGGTGATACTCTTTATCTTGTTTTGTTAAATCAAGAATTCCACCCTTTGTCCAAATTTAATGGTGCTTTTTTTGATAGATTGATTATCAGTTAAACTTGTAAAAATTCATATTTAATAACCTCTTATATACTTTTTCCTTTTTACAATTGACGAGACAAGTCCTGAATAGAACCTGCTCTTGAATATTCTCCCCGAGCAAAGAAATTCCAGCCATCTTCACCACGGAATACTTCACCTGCAATAACAGAGCGATTATTTCCACCATCATTTGATAGATTGTAACGGAACATTTCTCATCATTATCACTTTCATCAACTAAACGAATGTAGTCACTTTTTAACTTGACCAAAATGCTGTCCACGACTGCAGCTGAATAAATAACAACAGCAATTGTAATCTTAGATACATTGTTAGAATAGCATCTAAGTTAAGGAAAATATTTTCATCATCCCCATCACCTTCACCTGTTAGATTATCTTCATCTAATTCAATACCTTTCTTACGAACATTTCCTTTATTTCCAAAAATAAATTGTCTCAATAATTCGTCCATTTTTATCTTGTAAATAAGCACATAAATCCAAGTCATAAGATGCACCTCTACCAGCATTTACATCCCAACCTGCACAAGCACGTAATCGTGACAAAAATATAATCAGATTTACTTAAATTAAGAACATCATTTTTTTGTAGATTTAATGGTTTCTTTTTGTAAGATTCAGTTCACGTAAGTCAACAGTACATGCCAACTGTTTCTAAAGTTCTGTTACATGTGCATTGTCAGAATTGGATTTGTTTCAAATAGATTATTTAAAAAAACTCATAATATTTTATACCTTTCTTATAGATCCAGTAGTCAATAAACCACTTGTTTTCATATTCATTTTTAAGTTGTTCTAATTCCTTAGAATCTTCTTCTCGTTTTTTTGTTTTTGAGATTCTTGGATTTGTTTTGTTTCGCCAATTCCATTAAGAATGCTCTGATAATTATTTCTTAATGTTTCAATTGGAATAGAGTTCACCACTGCTCAATTTTGCAATATTTACTGATTGTTTTAGCCTCATTTTGTGCATTACGAGACAACAATTCAGTCTGTCTTATCATCTAATTGTTTGATTGATTTTGCTTGAATTTCTTGTCGTTTTAAAGTTCAATTGCTTGAATCAAACATTGTTTGAAAAATTGCAATGTGATAATAAATGAACTATTAATCTTACGTTGTGTTACAGTTCTGACATTACCATGCCCTGAATCATTGGGTCTGTTTGCATGCCAAACATTTTCTGCAATTTGTAAATCATAAATGCGTTCAACCATGTCATTAAAATGCATATCCAATTGTTGTACTTTTATTTTGTTTATCTAGTTCTGATAAGTTATTGCTAGAAAGAATACGATTTTTTTCTTGTTCAATTTCTTGCTTTGCAATTTCACCGCCAACAATATTTTTTTTCAGTTCCTTCATAAAAAAAGTTCGTGTTTGCTTCTGTACATTTTCTTTAAGTCGTTTTGAGATTTAAAGATTTGTTGTTCATATTGTTTAAGAATTGTATATACTTTATCAACTTCTTTGCCCATATCATCATATTTAGCAAATAATTCATCTAAACGATTACGGTCACTATTAAACCAACGTTTCAATCCTTTTTGCTTCTTCTAGTTCTCGTTCCTTTGATGTCAAACTTATCCATGATTTTTAGTCAATTGTGTCAACATTGCTGATGCTTCTGAGCATTAACTCGTTTTTGTTGTTGCCATTAATTCATCCGTTGTCTTTGATAAGTTCATTACAAGGATTCTGTCCAAAAGTTCAGAATTGTATGCTACTGCCAATGTCAATTTCATTTGTTAGATTTCTTACTCTGTCAAATTGTAGTTCTTTTCTTTATAGTCACTTACATCTTCCATTGTGCCCTGAAACTTGAAAAATCATTTTCGCCCCGTAGGTTTACCTTGAAATTCATGTTCTCATTAGATGTTTGTAAAGCATCTATAATGTTATTATTTTCTTTTTGTTAAATTCCATTTATTCTCCTATCTATGAAAAATAAAGTGTTTTAAAAAAACTTTTTTTGATTTATTTATATTATTCCTAATATTGTTTGTAATATTTGATTTTGCCTCATCATAAATCATATTTTCTAATCTGATTTTTTTACAAATTTAGATGGACTAATATAAGAATCTAAATTAGATAATCCGCCCTTTTCATAATACTAAAAATGTCAAAACCAATTCTATTTAAATAGTTCAATAAAAATGTGTCCGATTTTTTTAAAATTGTTTCATTTTTCTAACATATATATTAATTTAGGAATTCGTTTGAAAAATCAAAACCATCAATCAATCTTAACACATTACTTGATAAATTGAGAACTTGCATAGATAAATCTAATTTTTTTCTTCTTTTGTTAAAGTCCTTAAATAGTGCTATCTAATAATGTTTCATTTAATTTGTTTAGAATGAAGTCCTCCGTATTATCATTGTATGTTCGTATTTATAAAAAAATCTAGTTCCTTTACTTTGTCTAATATGTATTTACCTTTGATTATCTAAACAGAATGTTAACTTAAATTTATTTTTTTATCCTCATAATCTCATTAATTCTATATTACTTGTTACAAATAAAGAATTCTCTAACAAGTTCGAATTAAATTTAAATATTCTGCTTTTGTCTATATATTCACCCTCTAATTCCATAAAGAAATTAGGAACATACACAATTTTATCCTTAGAGTTCAAATCCATTTCGTACTTTTTTGTTCATTCCAATTTTTTTGACTCAAATCAATAACATTCCCTTTGAATGCCAGTCCGTCCCATCCATCTCTAAATTGCTGGCTCTATATACTCCATTTGTATATAGTTCTGAATTAATTTCATTCTCAATGTCTAAAGTAGCAGAAAAATACTTCATTAATTACTTTTTCCATTTTTTTAATTCTTTTTGCCAAAAGAAAAAAACTTCTGTTTTATTTTTACATTGATTAAGATTAATTATATTATCTGTATCTATAACATTAAAAAAATCAGAATGCCCTATAGGATTTATATAAATAACATCAGTTCCATTTTATAGTTCATTAATAAGAAATATAAATTATGTCTTGTTATTGCTCCATAATAAATACATTTATTTGAAATTTCATTAGAAAAATTCATTTTAGCTCATATAGTTCAGTACAACAACAACATTTTTTACCAAAAGTTCATCTCTCACACTATCATTCATAAATTTTTTTCTGTATTTATTGCTTTTGCTCATAATGTATTGAAAAGTTCCTCATAAAACCATCATTCAATTTTTTTATCTGAAAACATAATTATATCTGTTGATTTTATATTTGACAAATCAATCTTTTTAACTCTTCTTTTATATTGTTTATGAAAGTTCAAAGTCGCACTGATTGTTATGTCATTATCAAACAATAATGAATGCTCTTTATTGTTATTAATTTTATCATTAATGCTGCATAAACAATCATCATACTCATCAGTTCCATCTCACTCCAATATATGCTTCAAAAAAATTGTCTTGAACTCTAAAGGGCAACACCTTGCCTTTCATGTCCTTCTTCCACAATATAAAAAGGAGTTCTCTTAATGAGTTCATAAATCTCCTTTTTCTATCCATTCTTACAGTGATTGAAGATCACTAGTCAAAACTTTCTAAATTCAATGTTTGAATATATACAGAACCAGCCACCTCTAAATTCATTTACTGTTCCCTCACCTGTTCCAATAGAATTTAAAAAGTCCATTTTCTAATTTAATATTATAATCAAGAGAACTATCCTGTTCACAACATGATTATTATTATCTACTATAAATGTTTCATCTGTTAAATCTATTCGCTCAATTGACCCAAAAGTTCACTTATAAGTACTTCCCATAACCTGTTGTTTTCATTATGAAAAATCCACCGTCCCACTGAATAATGCTTTACCAAACTCACCTTGAATTTCTGTATTTGCGCTATCCATGCCCAAGAGTTCCATCATTTAAATAATATTGATTCTTTCCTAACTCTAATTCCACTAATCTGCCCTCAGAATTAGATGCAATTGCAATTACACCTTCCCCACGTTCCTTGCTTCTGTAATAAACATAGATTCATTTGATACTATCTTTCTTCCAATAGATGAAATTACTCCACCCAAACCTTTTTGATTTGGGATTGCTTTTTGTATTTAGTTCTACGCTCACTCATGATAAATCATAGAACCCCTTTCTATATAAACATATTCCCCACTTTGCAAAAAATTTTTGTTCAGCTATTGTTGTAGTTTCTATCTATTACGTATTTTTACCATTACAAAATACTCCTAAAATTAAATTATAAATATTATAAATCAGAAATATCTTTAATAATTCCACATACATTATATTTCTTTAAATTATAATATTCAATAGGAATATCCTTATCCTCACAGTTCGTAGAATATGCTCAAATATTTCTTGTCAGCATTTTTTTATTTAATAATACCCTATCTGGAACTCTTCTAAGTCAATACTTTTGAAAGCTCCTCCCTACCTAGTTTGATTTTATTGAAGTTCATCAACTTTAAAAATCTTTTTCCAATTTGCTTTGACTTCATCAATACCTTTTAAAGTCCCTCATTCAATTCTTCTTGACTTGGATTAAAATGATTTAAATTAATTTTATTGAAGAATTTTTTTCAACTGTATCTATAAATTCTTGTGATACATCCAGTCCTTCATTTTCTTTTATGATAAATTGCTCCATGTAATTCATTGTCGTCATTGTTTTTAACTTAACTGTTCTACTTTACTAATCCACTAACTGTTGCATTTAAACAAGTCACTCTGAATTAGAAAATCTTGTCTTGTTCCATACAAACCAGCTCACAGAAGTCAGAGTCCGACAAACGTCAATTCTGAATCAATTTTAGATACAACATCTTTATCTATGAATTCTTTTAAATTGATTAAAGATTCCTCAAGCACTGTATTATCGTCACCCTTTCCTACCCAGTCCATCAAGAAATTGAATAGATTCTAGTTTATGTTTGTTTAAAATGTATCTCATTGCTTCAACATCTAGTCCCTTTTCCTCTAATAATAGAAATACTGTAATGAGTTACATTAATCTTGTAATTCTTTTCAATATAATGTTTTACTAAAATCCCTGATAGGAGTGCCTGCTCGAGCAAGAGATACTAACGCAATTCCTTTATCACCTTTTTATTTAGAATTTTTCTGATAAAATAGCTCCGGCACCTGAGTCATCTTCACTCAATTCATTTAAGGATTTATAATAAATTTCCATATATTCATTTGTTGCGCATATTCTAATCCAACATTTCTGAACAATGGACACCAGATTGATTGTTCTTTCTTCTTCTGTTGCAGAACTCTATTTTTACCTTCTAAATCTTGTAATAGAATGTGACATCTTCTTTTTATAACTTGTTTTTACTAAATTAGCATAATCCATCTTCACTCCTTTAAATTTCTAATAAAAATTATATTTTTGTGATTTTATTCCAGAAACTAACAAATTTTTCCTTGAAATCATTAAATACTTCTTCACTTGAAAAATGAATCCTTAAAAATGACAATACATTTATCTAAATCAAATGAAATATTATACAGATAACTGTTCCTATTTGTTTCATACATACTAGGAAATTTGATTCTGCCATTAATCGCTATTCATTATCTAAAGAGGGTACTGATAGGACTTCTTGTAGAGTCCCTGAACATACCCATCTAGCCAAATAAGAGTTCAAAATTGAATCAAACATAAACCCTCGTTCCCAATCATTGAATAATTTTTTTACAGATGATGGAGTTCGTAACTCAATTGTTTTTTTCTAATTTATTAAATTTATCAACAAATATGAAATGCTCTTTGTACTCTAATATTATGCTCTTGAGAATAGATTGTTTATTTTCTTTCTTTTCTTTGTATTTTAATTCGTCTCCAAAATTTGTAGAAATCTCAATTTTGAGGGAATTCATCTTTCATTTTGCCACTAACTAATGAAATTGTGTCTACTTCCTTTGTTAAAAAAATCGTTTTTTTTGTTTTTTTATTGTTTTTGCTAATTTAAAAATAGATGATACAACAAAATCTATTTCTTTTGTCAAATGCTTTCTCAAATAAATCTAAATCAATTTAAAATTGTTTGACCTGTTGTAATTTCATCTTCAATAAATAAAATGCCATCAAAATTATTTAAACTTTTGTCATAATATAATTTTTTTGAGAGTTGCATGAGAATGCTCTTCCTCAAAATAGAGACAATCTGTTCATTCAACATTCTCACGAGTCTGTTTGTGCATAACTTACAATTTCGAAATCTTTGTTTTTTTGTCTTTGTTCCAATAATAAACAACAGATTCCCCTAATGCGCCCGCTGTCTCTGCAAAACCGATTACTAATACTTTCTTTCCTTTTTAATAATTTACTATGCTTAATTTCTAGTCAAAAATTCTTCAAACGCCTCCATTACTTCTGAGTCCCTTTTGTTGAATATGTTTCCCAAGAAAATTATTAACAAAGAGAAAAATCTCTTTTTTTGTTATTTTCTCGCTTCGCCATAGATATTAATTCATTTACTTTGAAGCTGCTGTTGTTATTGATTTCTTCAACAAAAATCCTCTACTTTATAAATCATTCTCTGCCTTTTCTTTACTCCATAAATAGATGCTAACACACTAATCTTTCTGTCCCGCTCAATATGAGCCTTTTACTTCATTCATCTTGTTGTTATTACGTCCCTTTTTCAACACCAGATAATCTACTATTCATACCTAGAATGCTTAATGAATCTTGATAATCCTCTTCACTGATTGCATATGAAGAATTAATGATTCAATCTGTACTGGATGAATTGGTTCTTCCAATAAAAACCATTAACTTTATCTAATTCCAATTCTCTATTCAATCCATCAATCCAAAATCGTTTGATTAGAATCTGTTGAAAAAAATATTCCCAAACTCCCCGCACAAACATATTTATCACCAAATACATTGATAATGTCTGCAAAACAATCACTAACTACTCTAATGTCATAAATTGTTTGATTTATTGTTCTACGAATGCCGCCACAAATTACAAAAAAATCGCCCTGTTCCTACTGAATATTTAATACATCATTCGATACTGTTGATAAAAATATTTTTTTCAGTTCTCTAATTCGTTATAACGACTATTTAAATCCATAATTAATTTGCTTTCTAAAAATTGCCAATGTATAATGCTGTTTTAACTGAGTTCCTAATATGTTTAAAAATTTTTACATATCTGTCTGCATTATACCCATCAAATTTTTGCAAATTAAAACCTGTAATAATCTCTGCAATCTCTGACCCTAAATATTCTGCTACTTAACATATGTTTAGGGTTCCTACTGAATAAAAAAATTAGTCAAAATCATCTAATGTAATTGTGTCATTATCCAATGCTTCTTTAATCATAATTAAATTATCTTTAATTGTTTTAGCGCTTCTCCCTACTGAATCATCCCCACGTCATCTTCTAAATCTAAACAAATTGAACTTTTATATTTCTGACTCAAAATTTCTTCGCCAAAAAGAACTTCTAATCCCTCGCATACAAAACTGCTCCAATGCCATTGTAAAACTGCTTTTTATTGTCAAATTTATTAAATGAATTACCTTTTAATTTGAATCTTGAATCTTGATTGTATTTCATTTTTATCCTGCTTTCTTATTTATAACTTTTTGTTTATTATATAATATTAAAACTTAAATGTCAAACAAAAAAAGACAATCTTTTTGATTGCCTGCCTTTCCATTATAAGCCCTGCGTTTTTTTGAACTTTCGATACATTTATCGAAATCTTGATTTTGTTAATTTTTTTATTTAAAAAAATATGACGATATAACAAACCAACAAATCCATTTTTGGGTCTACTTTCTGTTTCTGAATTTTTTTCGAGTTCCCATTAAATCTTTTATTGTCTACTTTTTTTCACCTGTATAGTTCATCAATTAACTCTTTATATTGTTCACTGCCCACTAATTCCCCCTTGAACATTTTATTGTTTTTTTATATAAATCTTTCCATTTTCTAGCTCAATCTAATATTTTCCTTTTTTTACAGATTTTGTGCTAGATCCTTTTTTTCTTGTTGTTTTTCTTTTCTTCTTACCATACAAAAACTCCTTTTATTTTTTTCTCTTTTTATATCATTATTTACAAAAAAATTACATAAAAAATTCTTTGACTTTTTATTTTGTTGTGTTATTGTGATTGTGAAAAATTATGAAAAAGAGAGAAACATTATGAAAAATGAAGAATTTCATGAAATCTCCACTATTAGTTCAGAAGATTTCTATAACAAAAAAATCATAAATATAAAGATTATGAAATTTTTGTTCATAATAATTTTGAGATAGACGCTTTATATATTCCTAAAAAAAGGATTTAACTAAAAAAAGAAATTAATTATCTAAAAGAGTTCCTAAAAAAATCACAAATATGATTTTGATTTCTTAAAAGAATTAATTATCATTAATGGATTTATCCCATTATCTTACCAAATTAAATATTTAAAAATGTCAAACCCAAATTCATCAAATATTTAATTAAAAAGTCCCATATAAAAAAATATAGTTCTTTATTTTTTTCTTTCAATTGTTCTTTGTTTTTTTATAATTTCTTTACTTTCTGAAAGTCCCCTGTTTGCTAAAAATTGTTTTTGAAATGTTGTTTCACTTAATACTTCTACTCCCATTTCTATACTTTTCTAAAAAGTACCATCAAAGTGCAAAGTCTTTGTCATAAGAAATCAACAATGTTATAGTTCCTTCTTCTTCTTCTGATAAACATAACAAATATTATTAGAAAATTTACAACCTTTCTTCAACAATATTTTCGCCCCATCTTTATTTCCTTATATGACCTAGGATTACGCCAAGATACTTGAATACATTCATGATTATTAAAGGGCCTCCTTATATCCACTTCCTAAGAAAAATCATCTTATGACTATTTTGTTTGTCAAAATATCTAAAAAATATATTCTTCAAGAAAAATTTATATTTTTTTATATTTGCTCTTTACTTTCTTAAAAATGATTTTATATCTTCTTTTTACTATATAAATTCCACTTTTCATAAATCATGTAAGATTTCTTCTTCTGTGTTTTTATTATTATTCTATCATATGTTATAAAAAGTTCAACCATTTGATTGAACTTTTTGTTTGTTTTTAATCTTTCTTACGTTTTTGCAAATCCGCCACGCCTTAAAATTGATGAGCTCGTCAATCCTAATCCAATTCCAATTAGCTAGTGTCTCTGTTTTTGTAGAGAGTTCTTTTCTGAATTTTTAACTGTTTGATTATTTGTTGGAAGAATTTGTTGTTGCCCTGTTCCGCCTGTTTTGTTTTCTGTATCGTTCTTTCCTCAAATGTTCCATCTGTATTTCTTCCCTCAACATTCGTCTGTATCGTTCTTCTCAACATTGTCTGTCCAGATGTCTTTCTCTCAACTATCTGTCCAGTATTCCCTTCTCATTTCCATCCAGATCTCTTCCTCAACATGTCTGTCCGTATCTGTCTTCTCTATTCCATCCATATCTTCTCAACTAGTTCCATCCAGTATCTTTCCCCACTGTTCCATCTGTATCCTTCTTCAACATCTGTCCAGTATCTTCCCTCAACATTCCATCTGTATCTTTCCCTCAACATTCTATCCGTATCTTTCCCTCAACATTCCATCTGCATATCTTCTTCAAATATCTGTTCATATCTTTTCCTCAACTGTTCCATCTGCATCTGCTTCCTCAACAGTTCCATCCAGTCTTTCTCCAATGTCTGTCTGCATCTGTCTTTTCCTCAACTGTTCTATCCAGATCTTTCTTCCTCAACTGTTCTATCTCAGTATTTCTTCCTCAATATTCCATCTGTATTTCTCAACATGTCTGTCTGTATTTTGCACTTTCCTCAACATCTGTCTGATTTTGATTTTTTTCTTGATTTGAATCTGTTTCTTCTGCTGGGAGTGCCATGTGATTACATAATCATTAAAGAATACTTTTTTTCATGCGTATTTTTGTTCCTAATATGTTTTAAACTCTGCTCCGCCTCATAATCTGAATCTGTTGCAACTTTTTAATCTTAAATCCTTTTTAAAGTCCAAAGAAGAGTTCTAATTTTACTTTTGTCAAAATTTATCTTATAGAAAGTTCAGTTCTGTTTAGTTCCTGTTTAACTCTGATAGTCCTTATTTGCTTCCAAATATTTTGTTTGCTTCTTCAAGATTGCTGACTTTTTTCTTCTTCAATTATATTACCTTTTGATAAAAAAATTAATATAATCTCTCTGATTGTGTTTCATTGTTTGCTCTAACTAAAGATTCTATATTGTTAGTCCCCTTATACAACTTATGCACCCTCATTTGCATGTTCCTTGCTTCTTCAAGGTCCCTTTTTCATTATCTTTTTCTATTTTAGAAAGTCTCAAATGACGAAAGTTCTACTGTTTCAAAACTCACTAATCCTGTAACGTTATCATTTTCTTTATTGCCTCTTATAGAATTTAGGAAAGCTTCACCATAAGAACCTTTTAAAAATTATTTAATTTGTCTTTAAATTCTATTAATTGATTTCTGCTTTTTTTATTAAAAATCTTGAATCTCAACTATATGCCATGATTTTTTTGTCCTGCTTATATTGTTCAATACGTCTTTCGTCCTTTTTGTACAGTTCTGTTTTGTTCATAGATTTTTTTCATTTCTGTACTCAAATCTTTTAAAGTAGTTCTCCCAGCCCTCATCTCAAAGTCCTTTTGAATATTTCCACGTCTCACTTCTCTTTAATAGTTCATAATAATCATTATATCACTTAATGCTTTTATCATAAATTTCATTTCTCTTGATTTGAATAGGGCTCCTTCAATCTGTTCTTTAACAACTTTTTGTTCTTCTTTAATTTCGTTCAAAACCTTTTCGTTCCTTCTTGCCTGTTACTTTTCCTTTATTTATAATGTCCCCTTTCTGAATGTCCCACTTATTATCTCTTGCTGAATCGTCACGTCCCTTAATTCTAAAGTCCAATAGTTCTAAATATTTTTTTATCATATTCCACCCATGCTAATTCTTCACTTTACACATGATACCCTCACCCAAATCTGCAACTGCTTCGTCCTTTAAATCACGCCTGTTTCTTCTGCTAAACTGTTCCCATTAGATACAAATAGGTTCCAGATAATGCATGTCTGCAATTAATCCATAGCTCCCTACTTTTTCTAAAAATAACCATGTCCTTTTTGTTGATTTCATTATATAATATACTTCCTTTAAATTTAATTTAATTTTTGTTTCACCTTTAAAACAAAATTTTTTTTAAAAATTCAATATCATTAATGCTATTTTTTTCCAAAAAAATCTCATTACTTTTTTTGAATTTTTAATTTTATTTTTTTAATATTCCACTTTTGTAATTGAATAAAAAGAAATTTAATCAATTTGATTAAATTTCTTTTTGTGTTAATCCTCTTTATGTTTTGCTAATCCAAATAATGACATTACAGATGCCCTCATAAATCCACGTTCCAAGTCGTCCGCCTGCGTAGAAGGGCCCTGACCACATGCATGACCATTTTCACCCAGCGCCTGAATCTGAGGATCTGCAAGTCCGCATGTAACAACTTTGTTAGAAATCATTTCTTACCATTTACAACATTTGTAAATTCATTGTGTTTCACCACCTGATTTAATACGTTTAACTTCAACATACGTCCATATCAAAAGTTCAGAGTTCATTTTCTACGCCCCGTAAGGGTCCATCTTTGCCAAGAGTCCCTCCAAACACCATCTTTATATGTTACAGAAACATATTTGTCACTTCTAGAATCTTGATCAATCTCAATTTGATAAGAATATTTTGTCCCGCCTCGATTTTATTTCCGTCCCCTATAAACTTTTTCCGTTTTCGTCCTTAACATCATTTTCTAAAAACTGTTTCTTTTGCCTGTTGTATTAGAGTTCTCGATGATAACTCTCCGCTCACCTGTATATTCATCATGCTCTGTATCTAATTTGTCAACTAAATCATATTACTCACGTGTCATGTTTGCCGTGAATGCCAACTCCATCTAAATAATAATCAATTACTTGATTTAAAAAGAACGTCCTATCATTTAAATCTTTGCATCGCCCCTGTCCCGCATCTACAACTTTCTTAGATGCCCTTAGATTTGGGGTCCCTACTTCTACTAAATTAGATGTATATGATTTCCAAAATCAACTTGCTGGAGTTCTGCTGCACCTGTTCCATCTGCATCAATTCTGCCAATTCAATATTAATATTATTATTTGCTTTTCACATATTTAGACTCAGAATGATGCTGTCCTTTTACGTCCCAAAGATAGAATTCACCTTTTAGGATTTAATCCGTTCTGTTTAAGAATCTTGTTAATGCCACCGCCACGGTCACTATCAGAGTTCACATGATACATTTCTGAATAATTCTTTCACATCATTCTTTTTAGAATCTGTCACTTTAATTTCAGAATCTTTTACTTTGAATTTATTATCTTCAACATCATCAAGGATATAGAAACCTTTTGCATGCCCCTTTAGTTCTTCCTGTTTTTTTGTATATGTTGAATAATCGCCCTCAAATTAAATTTAACATTTTTTTGTTAAATGTTGTCCACCATTAATGTCAACCTTTTTCATCTGTAATAGATTTAATATTCCTGTCCCAGCTCGCTCATGCCATTAGAATAGTCCGTATAATCATTTACTAACACTTTATGTTCATTTTCATAGAATCCTTTATCATATGTTGCCCATACAATTTGAGGGGTCCCTTTAATTTTTTTTCCCATTATAGTTCGCCTTCAAATGTGTGTTCTATTTTGCTTTTATTATAATCTACTTTCCAACCGCTGCTTCAGATAAAGATTTGCCCTTGCTTCATTAGGGACGTCCACTCACGCTCAACACGCCACGCCATCTCCATTTTTTTAATATTTGAATAAATATTATCATGAACTAGACTGCAAACTTGTTTCCATTTTTTTGCAATGCCTGTTTATCTGTGTTTGTTTTGTCTGTATCGCCAAACTGTTTTTTTGTTACTTTTTAACAATATTTTAATGAATAATCATGATAGCTCAACATTGATGCCCTTATTTTTACTTGACCAGAAATATCTTTAATTGTTGCGCCTGAAGGACATTGTTATTTGTGAATTTACATCCAATTGTCCATGTACCATTAATAATCCACAAATCATCAATATTTAACACCATGTTCTACGCCCCCTTATTGTGTAAGATTTATTTACAGGAACATTCTTATTAATACCATTTGTAGTTCATTATTTCCATCATGTGCTACACTATAAACTTCTTTGTCCGTCATGATAAACATGATAACTAATATTTTGATTTTACGCCGTTTGGACGATTGTTGCCATAAACATAAGAATACTGTCCAAACTAGAAATATTGACGCCACTTCCATCTCCATTTGCTTTTGGTTCAGTTCCATTTTACCTTTTGTTCCAGTCCCATGACCCTTTGTCAACATGTCACCCGTCATTCATATCATGGCCAAATGAGAATGGTCCATCTCTTTCTACACCACCATTCATAATGCCATTTCCATAAATTAATTCAAACGTCATCCCTACTGTTACTCTACCCTCAACACTAACATTAGGGTCACTTTTAATTTCATTCATTTTTGAATTGTATGAATTAATGCCCCCAGCTCTCATTGTAGATTTGTTTGTTCTTTTCTGTTGTGCCCCTATATCTGTTGCAGAACCATCTCCGCCCCTACATTTTCTGATACTACATTAACTCCAGATTTCTGTCCCCTTCAACTTCAAAACCTTTAACAGATTTGAATGCGCCCTGTTTCTGTCCCGCTTTATTTTCTTCTGCTTCTTTGCCCTGTTTTTTTCAATCTTTTCAATTTCCACTGACTGTCCGTTTTGATTTCTGCCCCTGTGCTTTGTCATATTCAGAACTTGTTGTGCCAAACACCTTTGTCTTGGCCCAGATTCTTTTGTTACGCCAACACCGCCACTTTTGGGTCCCCTTTGTTACGTCACTTGAAATGTCTGAATTATCAACTGTCACTTTTTTTGGGTCCCCGCCGTATACTCGTTCTGTTTTTTTATATGAATCTTTGTCGTTTGTTGTTTTGAGTTTCACTAGAAACTTTTGTATGCTCGCCTAACTTCTGTTGCTTCATCGCCAAATGTTGTTCCATTTGAAATGAACAATGCACTTGAAAGCACATACACGCCAAACTCAATCCATATGCTTTTGGATTTACGGAAAAAAATCCATGTCCTTGATTTTGTTTTTGTTTGCATTTCAAAAATCTCCTTTTGAATTTTCCTTTATTATATCAATAAAATAAAGATTGACCATTCTGTCCCCGAATCTTCATTTGTATTTATATTATTCTGCTTTTTTTTCTTGAATGAGAAGTTCAATAATCCCTAAGATTCCTACTCCCTAACATGCTGCCAGTCAGAATTTGTTGAACCGCCCTGCTCAACTTTGAGCGTTTGCTTTAACAGAAACTTTATGGTCCGTTGTTTTAACATCTTCTACAAATAGTCTTTTCGTCCGCAATAACAATTTTTTTCAATTTCTACGCCACCGTCTGGGTCCCTCTCCTGTTCTTGACTCCTCCCAGTTCGATCCAAATTCATCAATTTTTTTCATCTTTGCCAGATGCCAAATCTTAGATGAGTCCCGTCACATTATCACCAGACAATTCTTCTTTACTGTTTACAACAAATGAACCTGTAACTTTACCGTCCCTTATTATTAACTGATGTGAAATCATATTCAATGCCATAATCACCTTTTTTTCGCTCAAATCAATTTCTGCTTTAACAGAATTGTTTTCAATTTTGTCCTTGTTTCTACCACTTGGAGAAATGTTCTAACAGAGTTCAATTTTGTATTTTCGTCGTCCCGTACGCCAACAATTCCTTTTTGGGTCCAATTTTCTTTTTAGACTTAAATGTTTCAATTGTTTACTTTTTGAATTGTTCTAAAAATTTTCACGCCAACAACATCTTTAGATTTACCTGTTGAATCATAAATATTTGATGTCCGTATTGTCTCATAGAATTAATAGAAAATTCACCGTTGTTATCTTCTGTTGATACATCATTTCTATTAACTACTGACATGAAGTTCCTGCCACTCTCTTTGCCCATGCCCGTCACCATCCATGTCCCCCATTATCTCCCCAACCATCTGTAAATTGAATTACTGATTTAGGTTCACTTCTTCCGCTTTGTGATTCGTAAACTTTTTTTCGTAGCCACAATTTCTACTACCTTGCTACCAACTTTGTCAGAGCCCTTTAAACCTTTTATCCCCCATTGCGCCCACAACAGATCTCGAGTTCAATCGCTATAATTGTTCCATGCCTTCATTTGAGGATTAACACCCTAACCGACCACCAATAACCTTGAAATGCTTCTTTCTTGCTCATAATACTGTTGAGAATCCAGTCCCCAATCTTTTTTTCTGTTAATTGAGTACAATCTAATCATTCCCATGGTCTCGTATAAGATCTCTGCTTTGTTATAAATATAACCTTGAGTTCGCCAACTTTATCACCTGTATTTGTTCTTTCTCAATTAGTTCTTTAATTGTTGTAATGCTTCTTTTCTCTTAGATTGAATGATGAACTGATTCAACAATTGCAATTGAAATCCATATTTTTTTACGTTGAACTGTTTCTGGTTCGTTTTCATCTAATAAAGAAGTGTTCCTAAGAATTTGACGATAAATACCATTATTATTCTGCCTTTTCAGATTTAGATTTCAATTTAGATTTAAGATTCTTATTTTCCTCTCCAATGCTTTTTATTTTGATTATTGTTTTTTTCTCCTGTTCCCTAATTCTTTTTTTATGTTCATCTTGATTTGCTTTTTTTCTTGTGAGATGCCCTTTTTCAATCTTTTTCTACTTCTTTTTGATTGCTTCATCAGAATCTTTTAATGATACTGCTTTTTTTCACCTTTGACAGAAACTTTAACATTATTTTTTTCTGCTTTTAGAAATGCCCCTGTTGTTCCTTGATACTTCGTCCCTGTTTAGAAACAGAATCTTTAAGATTTTTTTCTCGCCCTGTTCAACGCCCCTTAAATTCTTCTTCTTTTCCTGCTAGTTCAATTTAATTTCTTTGTCTAATTTAACCCGTCCCCTAGAAGATTCTTCAATGCCCCTTTAGATAACGTCCACGTCACTTGAAACTAATTCTGTTAATGAATTAATTGTTTTAATTTGCTTTTTCAATGTCTGCATTTGCTTCATTTGAGTTCTTTATAATTGACATCTTTACCCAATTCAACAATGACATGATTTTCTTTTTGCTTTCTTAATTGCTTCTGCCACCGTCACTTTGAATCATTTTTTTGCATCTGTTGCTTTCGGTTCACTTGCTTTTTTCCTTGTTTTGTGATTTGTCTGCCCTCACTCTCCCAGCCGTTTTTCTTGTGCTGATACTACACCTGTTCCTAATAATAGAGATGTTCCCAAAAACAATACAACTTGAAAGACCATATGCTTTTTGATTTACGGAAGAATCCGTGTCCTTTTTAATAATCAATTTTATATTCTCCTATTTATTAGTTCTATAATGAATATCGAATAATTTTTTTATTTTCGCCCTTAGAATGCCAAAGATATATATTAAATATTAATCATAAATTTATGATTAATAAAAATAAATAGGGCTCACGCTTTATGCTAGAACAAACTTTTTTTATTATTAAACCAGACGCTTTAGAACGTGGATGTCTCTGAAATCATTTCTCGAATTGAAAAAGGATTGAAAAATCACAAAATTAGAATTGATTAGATTAAATCCCTAATGTTCAAAAGTCCATTACAATCATATTGTTAATGAACTTTTTACCCAGTACTCAGAAGAATACATGACAAAAGCTCAATCCAATTACGCATTATTGCTTGATAGTTCATTTCAACTTGGAGAAAAATGATGAATCAACTAATCCAAGAGACTTTCGATTTGTCCAATTAGAGCGATTTTTGATTTGTTACCAATGATGGGATCCATGAAAAAAATCTTGTACATCCTGACGTGAAATCTGCTACTAATGAAATTAATATTTTGCTCTGAGCAACTCATAATAAACATAGGGTCCCTGTGTTCCTTTTTGATTTTTATATGAACACAATACAAGAAGATATACTAAAAAAATTTAAAAAAATCTTTTAACCCAAGAAGATTTAGAAAAGTTCAGTCATAAAGATTCAAATTCTAACAAAGTTCTTAAAGATAGGAATATTTTTTTAATTATACGCCAACTTTTTATTACAATTTTAAGAACTATTTCTTCTTCCTTAATAGAAACCAATTTTTTTATATTTTAACTTTTTAAACCGACATTAATAATAGGGTTCATTTTAATTATCATAATGCCATGCTTTTAAAAAAATAACTTTAATCCAATCGAAATTCAAAAAAATTTAATAGATAAAGATTTTGATGTTTATAATCTCATAGAAAAATGAATCATTTGAATATATTCAAGTATCTGAAATCTATTATTTGAAGATATAGATAATTTTTTTACATTCTGATAAGGAATTAATCATTATTTTTAAGGAATATATTTTACCTTGACAATGGACTCAAAAAAATCTTGTCTAAAAATGGATTGACTAATAAACTTACTTTATAACTTCAGAAATGAAATTAAAATTAATAATGAATCTTTTTATCTTTATAAGAAATTATATGCTATATTACAAAAAGAACAAAAAAATACTCATAGAAAGATTAAAAGATTTATTAGAAGAATTCAATTCCGAAGAATCACCAAATAAAAGATTGTTAATAAAGAATGAAATACATTTCTTACAAAAAAAGGAATTAATCTTCCTATTGAGATTTTATTTGAAAAATATTTGATAACTAACTAGAAAAAAATAAGTTCTTTACGATATTATTTTTTTACATTTATAAAAAAACTTTTAGGAGAAAAAAATTTAAATGAATAAATTGAAAAAAATTGCCATGCTCCCAAATCGATCAACAATTGTCTAACTACTGCTGTTCTTGCTGATGAGTTCGAGCCCCACCTCGTGGAAAATGACACTGAAACTAAATCCCTCTGATAACGTTGAAGTACTCAATTATGTTTACAAAGTTCAAAAAAACTCAGATACACAATCAGCTTTAGTCTACAAAGAAGCTATCATTGAGAGGACTTCGTAATTAACCCAGAGTTCAATTAAAGATTACAAATATGTTACCCGAGCTTTGAACCTTCATCAAATTCGCCAATGAAACACCTACTATCACTTTCTACTATGAATCTACAATGCCCGAAAACTGCTGAAAAACCAAAAAGAAGAAAAAACCTGCTGAAGACAAAAAAAGAAGAAAAAAAGATAAAGATAAGGACAAAGATAAAGATAAGAAGAAAGATGATGTAGAAGAAAAAGAAACCTGAAACTTCTACAACTACTCCTTCTACAACAGAGAAGAAGAATGAGTTCAACTACACCTTCTACTACTACTGAGTTCCAAAAGAAGGTCCCGCACATCGCTCAATCCTACTATTAATGCACCTGTAGAAACTGCTACTGGAGAAAAAGTTCGTTGGAACAACTGATAATGGACAGTTCAATCGTTGCTAACGAACAAGGACAAACATCTGTTGTTGCACCTGAAAAAGTTCGCTCATCAAATCTGATCTCAATTCAATTAAAAGATAAACTGTTGCTCCCTGTTAAAAATTCCTACAACTGGGCCCCGAGTTCGCATGCCATCAATTATGCTTTCAGAGTTCGTGCCAACTGGAATTGCAACATTCTTACGTTCTAAACGTAATAAATTTAAAAAGATGCCAAAATTTGCTATCTTTTTTTATTTTAAGAATACTTTTAATTGACTTTTTTTGCCTTTTTGTAGAATAATATTAATACGAGTCCAATATAAGGACTTAATAAGAAAGAGTTCTATAATAATATGAATAAGAATAAAAAAACTTGTTTTAACTGAATTACTCTATTTTCACTTATGACTGTTGCGCCCTGTTCTCAACAAAAAAATCAGAGACACTTGTTTCTATGAAAACAGTTTGACATTACTGTTCTCAACATTCTTTTGAGGAAATCAAAAAAACAATCCTACTGTTCAAACATTGCTTTTCAAATGAGTTCATCTCTAATGCTTTAGAAGATAAATATAAAGATAGTTCAACTTCAGAAGATGTTGAAAAAGAATATAAAAAAATGAAAGAACAATATGGAGACCAATTCAAATCTGCTCTTACTTCTGGTTTCAACAGAAACGACTTATGTTCAACTACGCCTCTACGTTATTGCTTGATTATGCACTCAAAAACTTCTGCTGAAAAAAAGATTTAAAGGATTCTGATTATGAGAATGCTTTTCAAATCTTATACTCCAACAATGACTGTTAAATTTGTTAAAACTAAAACAAAAAGATGAGTTCAAAACTGTTGTAGAAGAACTCAATAAAGAAACTGCTGTTGATACTCTTGTTACAACATGGAACCTCCCGTTCAATCAACAAACAGCTTTTCAAATTAACTTTTGATTCAACTACTAAAGATGTGGAACCAGAATTACGTCCAAATCACTTCATTAGAGTCTCAACAGTTCTCAGTATCCATTTGCGATTACTGACCGAACTACCTATGAAATGCCTATTATGTTGTTAGTTCAACGAAAAAAAGAAAAACAAAAAAAGATTCTTGAAAGATTACAAAGACATTCTAAAAAAATATATTATTGATGTCGCTCCCCAACAAAAAAATTACTCTAAAGAGTTCGTATCAAAACTTTTTAAAAGAATATAATGTAGAGTTCAAAAGATAGTTCACTTAAAAAAATATTATTGAACAATATTTGAATTATAAGAACACCGAATCTTCTGAAACAAAAGATACTACTGAAAAATAATAAAGAAAAAAAGCATTATTTAAATAACTCTTTTTATTTTTTTGTCAGACGTAAAAATGTCTCGTTTTGATCTGTTTTTTTCATAGTTCGATACATTTATCGAAATTACATTTTAACTGCTTTTGCGTTGCGTATATGACGATATAACGACCCTAATAATAATATTAGAAAAAAAGCACAAAAAAATATTTTTTTACTCTTTAATGCCTTTTGTTCATATTCATATAAAAAGTTCGCAACAACAATTGAAAAATAAAATTGTGCTTGTCGAGTTCGTTATTAAATATTTCTTGCTCTTTGTGTTCTGTTTCTTTGTGTTTTTGTTCTCTGTCCATTATTTGTTGAAGTTCAATCTGTTCTAAATTGTCTCTTGTTCCACTCGCCTCGAAGATTTGTATCTCATGTTCATCCAAAATGAGAATACAGAAGAGTACAATAAAACGATAGAAATAATAATTTTGATAATTGTTTTTTTCATTATATAAAAATTCTATAATGCCCTGATAATTTCAATCCTGTTGAATATTTGTTTTACCTTTAATCTTAATTTATGATTTTTTTATTTTTTTCTCCAATGTACTGGCTTTCAAATCAATATCTGATTTTCTAAATTTGTTTCATGGGACCACCTTTCCTGAGTTCAAAAATCATTAATATTTATTTCTGAAAAATATTCATTTCCATTATACAATGTTTCTTCTTTTATAAAAAAATAAATCTGTTACCCCTGCCATAATATATTTTCAAACAATTCTAATCCACCAATAACAAATATTTCTTTTTTTAGAATCATTCTTAAATGCCAATGGATGGGAATAAATAATTATATTTTTTTATGCTCATTAGGATTAATTTCAGAGGATAATACATCTTTGCCAATAACTCTATATTCAATGTCTTTATATTTATAAAAGTCAAATTTAAAAAGTTCCCTTGTCTAAAAATTACTATATTGTTTCTAATGCCCTGTCAAATATAGAACTTACAATTTTATTATACTTTTCCAAATTTGTCAATACTATCTAAACAAAAAAATTTCATCAATGCGGCTCAGAAAAATTAATTCTCTTTTTTTGTTTTTTTATAGATTTGTTAATTGCTCGATTAATGCCCCTATCAATTCGCTCTGGAATTTGTCTATTCTTACTTTCACCTGTTTCATCTGTTTGTAGAGACTATAAATAGATTTGAAAACAATTTCCTTGAGTTCCAACATCATCTGAGTTCAGATTTCTTCTATTTTTTTCCTTTTGAGATAAAAATCTCCAAAAAAATATTCCATGCTTCTTTTTTTCTTCATATAAAAATTCCTTCGCCATCATAAATAGTTCAAATTTAAAAATTAATATTATTTTTTTCATAATCATTTTCCTATTTTTTTATTTCTTATATTTTTTTATTATTCTTTTAATAACTTTTAAAAGTTCAAATGCTCAAAAAACTACTTGACTTTATTTTTTTATTTATGTCCTTTAACATATGAAAATTGACTTGCAGAGCTCCACCAAATACTCTGTATGAAACCACCCTAATCCTTGTACATTAGATTCAGAAATTAAGATAGAACCACTGTCTCAACATCTTCTACAATTGCAACGTGACCATAATATCCATCGTCCCCCTGACCTACCAAATGATAGTTCATCCCCTACTTTGTCTGTTTGAAATGCCTAATGTGAAATTCAATCTCCAATCACCCCCATTTCCCATATAAGTTCAAAAGATACTCCCTAATCAGTCCCTCTATTATATACATACCATGTACATTGACCCCAAGGATATGGTTCTGTTCATAACCAGCTGTATCAACAGTGTTTTCAGATTAAAACCAGAAGCTACCCATTTAGTTGTTCCACTTGAGACATTAGTTCGCCATAATTAACAGAAATGCCCCGTTGCATAATTAGAAGAATATTGGTCCGATTCTTTTTGTCCCCTTCTACTGCTTCATTATACTCTTTTTTTCAACTTTTTTTCAACTTCTTGTTTTTTTTATCCTTTTCCTGCCAAATTGCTTCATCTAAACGGGTCCCTTTTGCTTTCTCAACTTCAGCCTGCTTTTCTAAACGGGTCCCTTTGCTTTTTGCCCCCTAATTTGAGCTCATCACTGTTGAGTCCTCATTTCCTAAAAGATTTTCCCGTTTGTATTTTCAAATAATTTTTCCTCATCTTTATTGATTTGTTCTTCTGACAATCCAATGCCCCCTAATTTTTTTCTTTTTTTCTAACTTTGTTTTGTCATGTGCATTTTTAACTGAATCTTTTGTTTGTTCAGAATCGCCATCTGCCCTGTCATGTTCCTTGATCGATTTAGATTCTTTGCTCAACTTATCTAAATCTGTCTTTGCTGGTTCAATTGTTGTTTCAATTGATTTAAATGATGTCTCGTTACTTCAGAAACTTCAACTCGCCAATTGTGCCCCCAGTGCCAAATGCTACTCCCATAAATGATGACATTGCCAACATTACTACGCCTTTTGAAAAGTTCTGTTTTTTTCTTCATTTTGTCCTTTTTAAAAATTTTTTTATAATATTCTATATCAATAAAAGTTCAATATTTTTTTCATTATTTTTTTTCTTTAATTATCAAACAAAAAGTTCAAAAAGATAGGAATTAAAGATAACCCCTATCTTCTTTAGTTAAAGATTTATCTTGTTAATGCACGTGTCACTCAGCTAATTTGTTTTGTAAAATAGATTTCGTCATTCATATGATGCTTGAATTCTTTTTTTCATCAATCCAAAAGTTCATTCCCAGTTCTAACTTCGTATTTTGTTCTATTTTCTGTTTTTAGCCATTTCGTGTAAAAAAATCATAATTTCTATTTACCTTTCTTATTTTTTTGTCATTTCTTTCGGTCTCTGACGATAGTCCCTTGTCTCTACACGTTCCAAATCTTTTTCGTTCTGATTCCATGTTTCTTTTGAATAGGAAACAATGTCCCTTGTTTTCTGATGCAACCCTCACCGTCATTTGAATCTAAAACATCTCCATTTTTTTATCTACAACAACAGTCGTTTTTTTCACTATGTTGTTTTAAAGCGATGTGTTCACTGATAATTGCTTTGAAATCTTTCATAAATTTCACCTTTTCTATTTTTTTATATTATTTTATCAAATTTTTGATTTTCTTGTCAATTGTTTTTTTTCTATTTCATTAATACTGCTCTATTATTAGACAAACAATTTTCTGATAAAAATTAAATTAAAAATCATTATACTCTAAATAACTTGTTTCACTGAAAGTTTGACTGAAGTTCTGCTTCATCAGCAATACACCATCTCTATTTAATAGATTTTCAATTTGTTTTTTTCTTTTGAAATTTCTAATCTCACGCCAATCCCACCCAAATCGTCAACTCCCTTTAATTTCATTAATGAATCTACCATCTGTTATGGCTCTACTTTTTTTCTGCTTTTGTTGATTTTCAATATTTTATCAACTCTTTCTGAACCCAATAATTTTTCATTATTATTTCTTCTAACACGCCGCCCCAATATTGGTTCTACGAATCGAATGCTAGGTCTCTTATTTTTTTTAACAGACAATTCATTTATATTATCAAATTGAACCATTGCTCTATATATGCCAATACTTTCATCTTTTTGTTACATTCATTTTTTTGTTCATGCTTTCAAAAGTTCTGAATTATTTTTTTAATTAAATTGATAATACATTCTACTTCTTCCTTTAGTTCATCTGCAAATGAAATTTTTTTCTATATTGAATATTTATTTTTGATTAAATTTCCAACATAATCCTTTTCCAAAACCCATTTTTTTCCAGAGATTACGATTGCTGGAACATATTTTTGAATTGTTCTATTTTCCATATAGTTCTGTACCCTTTTGTGAGATTTTTATATGCTAAAATTGTATCTTGATGGTCTCAAAACCAAACTTCTGATAAATCTAATATTCATTAAATATTCTAAAAGTCCATCACTTCAAATTCTTTTCTCATTATCAAAAAGAATTTCAATTGCTTTCTGCTTTTGTTACATAAATCATTACAATTAATTGTATGATTAAGTTCACCCCTTGGACTATTTTTTTACTTTTTTTCTATTCTTTTAAAACTCTTTTTGTTGTTTTATATTTCTCATCTCAGTTCTGTCACTCTTTATCTAATTGTTTAACTTGAGACATAATAGTCCAATATATCTCCCTCCCATTTTCCTTTCCTTTTATTATTTCTTTTTGTCGCCAATTAATTTGTTATTAAATTCTTCCTTGATAATTATATTATTCTAAAATTAATTATTGTTTAAATATTTTTTTAAAAATTTATTTATTTTGTTGATTTTTTTGTCACTCTTATGTTCATTATGTCAAAGAAAAACTTGTATTTTGATATACGACTTTGATAAATATATAATAAAGGGCTCCAACATTACCAAAAAAATTTTATTATCTCAAACGCCCGTTCGCTGTGAGTCCTACACCAGCTTACGCTATGTTCATGATGTTATTAATCAAATGACAGATGTTCCAATAGAATTAGAAGAAAAATATATCTCCAAAATGTTGTAGAAACAAAACCTGTTTCAGTTCTTATTACCAACAAAAATGTCAAATGTTTTAGATAATCCAATCAAACCTGAAAATGACAATGATTTCAATCCTAATAAAAAAATTGAATTGGAATCACTAACTTTAGAAAAATTCTACTAGAACAGAAAATGGTTCATTCCTTTTGAAACCGAGATTAAATATAATAATGAAAAACCTTCAAATTATACTAATTTGATTCAAGAATGTCAATCCCTACATGCTCACTTTTTTTATTGATTCATTTGATGAAAATGGAAAAACTTATACACTCCAAAAACTCTTGAAGGCCTGAAGACCCTATTAAACAAATTATAGAAATTGCACAAATGAAAAATATAGAACAAACAGGAGAATCAAATTCTAATATGCCATTAGATTATAAAACTACTACTGAAACTATCCCTAAAGATACAATTTATGCCGCTAGATGAAAAATTTGAAAACAAAGATGAATCTTATACTGTAAAGCTTTGAAGATGGAACAAAAAGAGTCAACAACAAATATTGTAACTGTAAATGTACTAGATTCCATACTGAAAACTATCAAGGAAGAGTTCAATTAATCCGCCAATTAATGATGTTACTTATATTTCAGAAGAAGAATATAATAAAAAAAGTCAAATGCAGAAAAATCTAAAGGAAATTGAATTAAAGGATTCTAATGTAGATGAAAAAGATAATTAAAAAAAGAACGAAATTCGATCCCTAAAAAAATATTGATTTTGAAACAATTGTCACTCAAGACGAAGTTCATACCAGACTCCAAATTATTGTAGAACGATTAGGGCCAACTGTTTAATATGATGTTTATCAAGATGTTTTTTTGTTAATGACAATCTTATTTCATCTACTATTTTGAGAACCGTAACTACACCCCCAATCAACCAGTTCGAAAGACATGGAACTAAAAAAAGAAGAAACAAAAGTCCAAAAGTCCCTAATGAAGAAATAAGAGAAACTTTACAAGAAGATAAAAAAAGGAATACCTGCTGGGTCCGTTCAAAAAAATTGTCAAAGAGACAAAAATCAAAAAGATTTAAAAAAACTGAGTTCAATATATGATGAAACAATACCCTGAGCTACTGAAGAGCCCCGCAGAAGAAGGACAGTCCCGAATCATATGAAATCACATATAAAAATCACCTCTGTTAATGATGAAATTATATCTAAAGAAAAAAATCAATGAAGAGTTCATAAGACAGTCTCGTCAATCGATCCCTGTTAGTTCAGGAACATAAAACTACTAAATCATATGATACTATGCGACAGACGTCCCGTTTGAAACTAAAAATTATAAATGATGATTCTTTATTCCCTGATGAAGTTCATATTGCAAAAGCGAAAAATCCTAAAAATCACTAATTATGAAATAACATACATGAATTCAACGCCATCAAAAGAAATCATCTCTACTAATAATACAAAAAGGTCCCTGTTAATGAAATTAAGATGCCTGGAACAAAGTTCCCATGAAAATATTGCATCTAATGATTATCCAACAGCTCAAAACAAATGGATTGATTGATTTAACCAAAACTAGAGACATTACTTTAAAACATGTCCAAAAAGAGTCGATAAATTAACGAATGTACCAAAGTTCAATCATTTTGCTATAACTGACGACACTCTTTTAAATAAAATTGTTACTTTATCAGAACAAGAAAGATACCAAAAAGACAGATAAAGATTATTATAATCTTGCATCGGACTATATAGTCAATATTTAATGTTCTCATTCCATTATCTCAAGGAGTTCTAGACTATATTAATGGGTCATCTTGATGCCAATCTTTTGTCTCATGTATATGGAACAAAAAAATTAATGAATTGAGAACTTCATTGTCGTTCCCTTTAAAAATATAGTTCTGAATTGCAAAAAAAGGAACGCAAGAAAGCACAAATGAATGTTCAAGATAGTCCATTAGAGTTCAATGGAAAGTCACACACTAGACCCGATGGAACAGAATTTAGAATGTCATTCAAATATTTAAATAACTCCAATTTCAAAAAAATCAAGAGAATAAATTAGTTTAAAAATATTGCTCAATTTTTCTGCTTTTGAATCAATATTTATTAACTCTGAAAAGAAAAATGCCAGAAACACTATTTAATCAATGCCAAAATCCTGTTCATTATGCTAATATGATTTCAGATAATTATGTTCATTTTGCTTTTGCTGTTTCTCAGGAAGAACAACAGAAAAATATGAGCGAATATTCTGAACTTTACCCATCGCCACCAAAGTTCAAATCTTTCAGATAACTAATAAAAGTTCACCAGATAATTCGCCACTTTTTACTCATCATCTTCTAAATATTCTTCTGCTTGAGCTCGATTCAACAAATCTTTCAGTTCACCACATTTCTCAATGAGAATGTCATTCCTACTGCCCCTCTCATAATCTTCACCTGTATCACTGAATGTCAAATTTAAGTTTACAAACTCCCCAACTTGTCGTCTCAATTGCTTTTTAGAATAATCAAATCTCACCTAGAAATCCGAATACTTGTTTTACTTTTTTACAATCTGTCCATAATGAGTTCCTTTTCTAATTTTATATATATTATATAATAGTCAGAAAAAAACAAGAATAAATTTTGCTCTTATTCTTGTTTTTTTTGTTCTATTTCAATGAATCTTTTACTGAAGAGGAGTTCCTGAATTTTGTAAAATCATGTGATTCTGGAATATCAATTTCTTTACCGCCCAGGATTGTCTTACGTACGTCCAGCCTGTTACTTGAAATATCCAAGATACCCTTTAACTTTTATCACCTGTTTTTGATTTTTTTCAGTTCACCAAATCAAAAAAACATCTTCAATAATTACTAGTTCCTTTCTACCAATCTCACGTTTCTCAAGAGATTTTGCTAAATCTTTAACACTAATTGTCATAAAAATATTTTCTCCATTTTGAAAGCTTTTTTTATTATTTTTTTAGAGTTTTTAAAAAAATCTATATTTCCTATCCCCTTGCTTTGTATTGGGAAATATAGATTTTTATGCCTTATATCAGACTGAAAATCCACTGTTCAACATTCTCTAATTTTTTTCATAATATGAATACAATTTATTATTAATAAGAATCAAATCAAGAATATTGTCAAAATACTATTTTTCTACAAACGATTCAATTTGGAATTTGTTTTTTTAATACAATGCCCCCAATTCTTCTTCGCTCTCATGCCCTGCCAAACCTTTAAGGAATTTATCTTTACGCTCAAAGAATGAATTAATTTGCCAATTTCTTCTTCATCAAGAACTTCACTAATATGTAATACTTCATCTTTAGGAATGATTGTTTCATGTTCTGATTTTCAATTCCCCTGTTTTCATAATATGCCACATCTGAAATTAATGAATATTAAAGTATTCCTTGATTCCCGCCAATAGAAACAATTTATGTAATCCGTAATTTTATCAAAAATAAATTCCTAAATCACCTAACTGAAACTTCATCAAATTTTTTTGTTCATCTTTTATTTCTCCTTTATTCTAAAAAAATATTATACAAAAATTATTTTTAAAATGTCAAATATTTTTTTCTTCTAATATTCTGATTTTCTTTTTTTAATTTTTTTCGCTCAGATTATTTTCATCTATTTGTTTAAATGTTACTAATATAGGTTCACCCATATTCCCAAATATTTTCGCCCCATCATTTGTTATTATATGTCCAGTTCGTCCGACATCCTTATTAAAAAAATTGTTTCCATTAGATTCCTTTAATATCTCCTATTTTATATTCATATCCATTTCTATCTAAATAATCTATTGTATCATTTAGAGATTCTTTATTGAATAAAAAAATAAGAACTGTCTGATCCCAGAAAAGGATTTATCTATAATATTACTTTGATTTTGAAGATAAAATTTAGAGTTCTGATTTCTATATTCAATAATGTTATTAAAAATCATTATAGTTCGTTTCTGTTTTCGCTCCCTCTGCAAGATAAAAAAGAATCATTCTCTTTAAACTTGGAAATAAACTCTCTCTTGTTGGACATTTTCGTTTATTTCTTTTCATTATTTTTTTCTAACTTCAAATACTGAGAATTGTTCTGTTCTAATATTTTTTTGTTCTTTCTGTTTTTGCCCTTTCTAAACGAATTAACATATTTTGACTTTCAATAATTTCTTCTATTTTACAATGTTTATATAGGTCAACTCTGTTGTTATATTTCTGTTCATAAAATCATTTAGATTATCAGTACTACAATTGTGCTTTCTCACTGTATCAAAAATGAGTTTGAAATACTTTCATAAGGACAATTATCTTTCTGTCCCTTTACAAATACTTCTCCATTATTTTCAGTCCGACATGATAAATCATTAATTATTCCTCTTGATGATTTTTTTTTACCATGTTTCAAAAAGCTAAAATATAATTTTTTTATATTCGTTTGGATAATGCTCTTTGATTTGTTCTGTCTCATAAACATATTTTTTTTTCATATTTCACAATTAATCTTTTGCTAAGATAATTTGTTGCTAATGAAACATATCTTTTTTTCCAAAAATCTTCATCAAGATTTGCTTTTATGAATGCCATAAATTACACCTTCCAAAAACTGCATTATATTTTTTTATTCATTTCTTTTTCTCCTTATTTATTTTTTTAAAAATATATCATTCTTTTTGTTGATATAAAAAAATTAAAAAGAGTTTTCATTACAATGCTATATTTTTTTATATTGAAATGCACGTCCCTTGCTTTTTAATATTAATTTCTTGTTTAAATTCTTATGGAAATTAGAAATATTTTTTTGCAAGATTGGCCCCTCCCGCCATGATTATTTCTTGGATTTGTCTATCGCCCCTTTGTTATTGCTATTTTACATATATTTTTAATTGTATCAGCCAAAAGCTACAACTTTTTTTGTTTGATATGCAATATAAAAAAAGGGCCCCTTTATAATGTATCATATTAACCATGAGCTTTGTTCAAGAAATGTAGGTCACTGATACGACCTTGCCCTTTATTCTAAAGACAAACATTTTAGAACCTCGCCCTGATTCAATGCAAGAGTCCCCAACAGAATTAAGAATGCCCCTATGAATTTGAAATTAGGAAAAATTCAACAAGAACTCAAAAATGCTGGACAAATATTATGCTGACTCTGAACGAGATTATAATGATTTATTAATTGTAAAAGAAAATATAAAGAATATTGTAGGGTTCTGCTCCATGAATGCCCCATTATAGAAAAGTGCCCCAATTTATTATCAATGAAATTGGAAATAATATAGTTCCGACAAAGGACTTGTAAAATATTTCAATGATAATAATAAATCATTTCTTTTTAACAATTTTGATAATGTTGGTTCTGTTCCACCCTGATGTGCCGAGATTATGGATGCTACAGAGGAATTTACTGACCCTAATAAAAAAATATTCTGTATATTATAATGATTTACAAAGACGAATGAGAACAACAAAAAGAAATTATTAGTTCGCCGTCATGAATTGGGAATAAACATAGATAAATATAATTTTGAATATGTTATTAAAGTACGACCATCCATATAATTTCTTTTGAATCTATTACGCCCTGATGAAAAATGGGGAAAATCAACAACTTATATTATTTAGGATTAGAAGTCAAAACTTTCATTCTGACCCATCAAAAGTTCTGACAAAAATTGAAAAATAATCTTTTGTATACTGAAAGTTCATCCAGATTCTGCTTTTTACCATTAACTTATCAAGAAAAAAGATAGAACTGTTAGAGATACGCCCCGGTCTCATATTCTTTAGAGACAGTCCGTTAGCTTTGAACACATAGATTTTGCTAGAAATAAATTTTGGAACACGACTCCTATTGAATGCTCCTTCTTCTGACACTGACTCAGATTTAAAATGCGAATTGATAAAAAAATTATAATCATCATGATTCTAATCAATTAAAAAAACTTTTTCTGATGTCATGAAAAGAAAAGATATGCAGCAGAGAGGTCTCTACTTTCACAAAACCTCTTGTTTTACCAAATATGACAAAAAGAAGAGTTCCTTTAGAAGATATTCACAAAAAGACTGAAAGAGTCCCCAAAATCAAAATTATTTTAAATGATATTTTCATACATGAAAAAAAGGATTTATTTACACTTTAATTCTTATCCTATGTTGACAATTACAAATTCGCCACATACAGAAACAATTGAAATTAAAGATTTACACAAACAAATACGTCAACTCAAGAAGAAATTGATAATAAAATCAATTATATAGAGTTCTAAATGCTCCAAAAATTGTAACTAAAGAAGGTCTCTACTAAAAAAAGAAATATGAAGAAGATTTAAAGCATCCAAAAAACACAAATCAAAAAAATAATATAAATACCCTTGATTTTCTAGTTCTAATGAAAAAAACTCATTTCATAGAATGTTCAGAAAAACAAAAACACTTTAGAAAAATATTTTAGAAATTGAAAAAAATGCTCCAAGAACAAAAATACAGAAAAATAGAGGAAACAAAACAGAAGATGCCAATCTGAAAAATTTGAAATGCTCATAACATATACAACTAATAATGTGCCCTGAGTTCTTGAAAAAAATAGTCAAAGGTCTCGAAATTGTCAAATGAGGACATAGAATCGGAAATTTATTATATTCAAAGAATCGCTCTGAATACAACTGCAACTAATACCGTCCAAAGCTTATGGATTAGGACAGTTCACTACCTGCTTCAAAGATGGTCCCTTATGCTCGATTATTTAACAAATCCATACACACAATTGCGCTGGATGTATTCTTATATTATTGAAAGATATCCAATTAATAATGCTGTTTCATTCTGGAATAATAATCCCTATTAAAATTAAAAGTTCAACTGAGATGCCTGTTCTTTATTATGTACAATATTTCGTTCCTGTTAGACTTTTAATTGAGTTCTGTCATACATTTCAGAATAATAAAAAAATAAAAAAAGGATAGATTAAGATGAAATTTTATTATCACAATTTTGAGGATTTAAGATAATCACATTAAATATTTTGCTAATGGAGATGATTTTGGCTTGAAGATTCCTTTTTCAACTATCTCTCATAAAAAAATGTTTTTAGCTCTCCCACACTTCAAAGAAACAAGAAAAACTCATTAGTTCATTAAAGTCCATTACATTTAATTACGCTCAATGAAGAAACAAAAAAGAAATTACTCATTATGACATGAATGTTGATTCTGGGTCCAATCTTGATTCCATTGAATACTTAAAGTGTTCATGTTATCAAAGAAGATAATACAATTATTAATTATATTTGTTCTGCCAAATTCTCACCTGAAACGATTTAACTTGCTCCCCCAAATCATTTTCAAATGAATTGTTCAATTCCTTATTTAGATATTATCATTTCCGAAAAAAAGATGACCAGTTCAGAAATTAAAACTTTATAAAAGAAAGTTCTTTAATCCTTTTTCTTTTTGTTCAAAAAGCTCAAAAAAATACTCAAAAAGTCCACAAAATACTCAAAAATCACCTCAAAATACTTAAATTATTCAAAAAAATACTGACAAAAAAAGCAAAATACTGTTTTTTTGAACATTACGCTGTTTTACAATTGTTGTAAATCGTTACCAACAACTGTTGCTCGATTCGTAAAATGCCGTCTCAATAACTATAAATAACTACTAAAAAAACAAAATAAATAACTTAATAAATAACTGTCCCCTAGGGTTCCTACACATCACTTGCTGAAATGCTGTTCAAAATGCTTTTAAAGTACATTTTTTTGTTTTTAATAAATGTTCTAATTGAAATATAAGTTCGTTATATCGTCATATAACCAATGCTAAAATGCCAAAAATGCACTTTCGATAAATGTATTGACTTTAAAGAAAAAAATGCCCCTAAAAATGCCCCTATTTTACGCTCCCAAAATAAAAAGAAAAAAAGGTCTATTTAATATGCCCTTTTATGCCCATCTTTTGAAAATTCTTCAAAAATTCATAATTGGAATATTTAATGAAATTGCTTTTTTTCATTTTGCTTGACATTTTGCCTTGTCTTCGCTCAATAAAACGCCATCTTTATTAATTGATTTTGCCAAAAAAATCCGTCCCTTGTTTTTTTCGTTCCGAAATTAATTCATCTCTATTCTTAGTTCTTGAGGAACTTTACCTGTAGTCAATAATATCCTTTTAACAATAATATTATCAGATTTATTCATAACACAACCGATACTATTTAATTTATTAAATGTTTCTTTTGCAATTTCAAAATATTCTTCAAAAACTTTTGACAAAAGTTCACTACCTAAAACCGTTAATTGATTTAATCTTTTCAATAGATTTATTTTTTTATCAAAGAACAATTCCTCAGTTCTGAATCAAATTTTTTTTCAAGGATTTTTCTTGTCTCGTAACACTTCCTACGTTGAATGCCAAAAAGATAATAACCAACGATAGTCACCATCATTTTTTTGTTCCTTTTGAATATTGTCATAAATAGTCCCTGTTCCTGATTTTACCAAGAGAAACACCACTTGAATCAAATTTAACTTCTTCTAATTCTTTTCAAATCTAAATTCATTAAATCAACTACTGATTCCAATTTCAATGCTTTTAAGAACTTCACCTGATAGTCCGTCAATATCCAAACATTTCTGCAACAACATGTCTCATCATATAACTCTTTCTTGACTCACAATTTGATTTAAACAGAATAAATCTTTTACTTTCTTGACCTTGCTCATTATATTTATGCTCCACTCTATTGTTACAATAAGGACAAACTTTAGGAATTTCGATCACTTCATTTGATTCTTGCCCTGTCATAACGATGTCCCTGAATAACATCACGTCACGTTTAACAAGAACTTCTGCCCCTTTAGAGATTTTCTTTTCTTGTAACCATTTGAAATTATTACCGCCAATATGCCAATTGTTACACCATCAATTGTAATAGGAGAAATCTTAACTCTAGGGCCAATCTTTCCGCCATTACTGATTGTGAATGAAATATCTTCTACTTTGCTCACTTTTCTGTCTCGCCTCATTTAAAAGTTCAAATATATTCTTTAGGATGACTTGTTTCACCAATTTTGATTTGCTCATTTGTCTAATTACAATACCATCTGTTACCGCATCATCCCATTCGCCAAATCTCACTTTGTTCAATATTTTCGTCCCAATTCTTCAAAATGTTAGTCAAATGTTTTTGACTGAATAAATCCTGCCAGAAAATACATTAATTGAATTTCTGTAAATTCATCACTTTAAAATCAACTGCAAAATATGTTGCAAAAGATAATTTTGCCACTAAAAATCTGATCCAATTTTCCTTTTGAGACAATCCCAGTCACCCTTCGTTCATTTGAATATTTATCATTGATTTTATTTTTGATTATTGATAATCAGTTCAGATTTACTGCTATATAACTCACCACGTAATTCTTTAATATTTGCATTGTTCGTTGTACTCAAATTTTCACGCTGTCTGTCAGATTCAACTGCTGTTCACATTCTCACCCACTTCTCCATTTCCATCGATCGATAAGATAATTTCATTATCTGAAATGTAATGAACAGATAGGTCTCAAACCATCTAATTTTTAAAATCCAATTGTATGTTCTAGTTCCATAAGACTGTGCCTCATCATAGAATTTATTTACTTTTTGAATAGAATTGTCCTTTTTCAAAGATTTCACGTCCCAACATGATGAACTTCATTATCAACATCAATTTCAATACCGTCATTGATTTCTGTATCTTGAATTGTCCATCCATTTTCTTCCGTTCAATTGTGTTAATGAATCATATTCTTCATCGCCTCAGTTCACCCTTGATTATTGTAATAGTCCCCTGGTTCCTTTTTAATAAATTTAACAATTCTTCTTTTTTTTCATATATATTACCTTTCTTTATCTAATTTCATTATAACAAAAAAATTATCTATAAATCAAAAAGATAACAACAATGCCTGTTAATTGTTGTTATCTTCAAAATGTATGTCCTGTCCTCCTGCTCCCTAGTTCTTATCATTTGTTTCAATCTCTAAAAAAAGTATAATTTGCATGTAAATCTGCTCTTTTAACAGAATTTCTTGTGGATAAAGATTTCCCTAAATCCGCCACAATCTATTACATCTACTTTTTTTCCCCAGAAGAAAACCCAACAACTTTATATAATTTATTATCATCGTCCATTAAATATACATTATCAATTTCATTATTTTTTTCATCATAGGATTAATTTTTAAATCATAATCACCTGTAGATGATAAATCTGTTGAATTAATTCTTTTTATAAATTTAGTTCTCTTTGAATATATTTAGAAAAAAATTATTTCTAATAGACATCTCTATTTAATTTTTGCTAAAATTTCTTTTCTAACTTTATTGAATCTTTGATTTCTGTATTATGTTCCTTCTTAATTGTACGCCCGTCCTTTGTTTAAGATTTTCAAATCGGTCATTTGTTTGATTTGCTAAATATGTATCAATTTCCTCATTTGTTATGCCGCCCAATTTGTATTTTTTTCTACATTTTTTTATCTACCTCTCTTTATATATGCCACGCCCCTTTGAGTTCCTAATGCCATCTTGAGTCTCAATACTTTATTATAGAATCTATCATGTAACGTTCCCCTATTTTTTTTACATCTATTTGATTATTTTCATCAAGAAAAATATTCATCACAAAACAATTTGCCAATTTTGTTATGCCAACATTTTCTATTAAACCTTTAGTGACATTGTTTTTTTCCGGGTCTAAAATCAAAAGTTCGTTCTCGCATGATTAATACTATCTATATAACCTTTATTTTCTAATAATATTTCATTTCACCTTATTATATAAATCTTGTAATTGCTCTTTGATAGTTCACCCTTAATAGGAATTTGATTCTTTTCTATGTCACTATGTTCCTTATTTAATTCATCTAAAACAATTTTTTTCTATATATTCGTAATTTTTTATTACTTAAATATTCATATGCTTTCATTCCATGCCCTTTGTATAAATCTGATTCCACCTGCATTTTAAAAATCTGACATATATTGGTCTGATTCAAAATCATCTAAATGTTCATCTGCTGGTTCAAAATGGACAATTTCCACTCTGCCCTCACCTCACTAGGAACACCATTTTTATTAATACTATGTCCATGCCCCTAACCTCTATTTATTTTTGCCCTTTATATCGTACTATAATATAAAGCTACTATAATATGTCCCATTAAAACAACTATCTCTTTATTAACTGTATTTCTGTGAGCCCCACCATGTTCCGATAGTTCTGTTGCCAACGAACAGCTCTTTTATTGTTCATTTATTCTGTTGTTTTTGTATCGTTTATGCTCATGTTCGAAAAAGTTCACCGTTTTACGAATCGCTTTAATGCCCTGTTGCTCAACTCACAACAATTGTAAAATGCCCAATGTTCAAAAACGCCATTTTACTACTTTCTGATGCCATTTTTTTAAACCGAAATTACCATTTTACCCTCGATTTTACCATTTTTCATTTTTATGCCATTTTTACTTTTGAATAAAAAAATGCCCTAGATAAAACTGTTACTTATACACGCAAGGGAAATGTATTTTTGCTACACATGTGTATACTATATAATAAACAAAAAAATTTTTTAAAAGTTCAAGACTTTTTTTAATTAATAAAAAAACGAATAATAAAAAAATAATAAAAAAAGTTCAAAGGAGGTCCCCTTGTTGTGGGACACACTTTTTACAGAATGTATGAACAAATCAAATAATTTAGAAGAAATTGCTTTTAAATGACACCTTATGCTAGGAATTAAATTTTCAAATTTATTAAATTTTTATTTTACAAAATGAAGAGTTCATGCTTTTATTACTCTTTTAATTTCATTCTTTAATGACATTGATGAAGAAGATTGTAAAGTATGAAGAGATATATTGATTCAGTCTTTAGACAGGTCTCTATTGTAAGGATATAAAAATGCTAAAAAGAAAATCGAATCAATGTAAATAATATGATAAATAAATTAAAAAAACAATCTTTACAATGCTGTAACGCTCAGTTCACTTTCTATTTGATGGTCCCTGAAATGCCATGGAATAGACCGTTAAAGGAAGTTCATCTTAGTTCTAGGCTCAATGAAGATTCTGCAAGAGAATATTTACGCTTTCAAGATTCTCAATATATTAGTTCAAGATGTCACCATTAAGAGATTTAAAAATCGCTCACTTTACAAGAGGATCACTTATTCTTTTTATTCAATGGACAGATTATACTGTCCAGAAAAATTCTTTTTGTAAACAATGCTAATTTTATTGAATCTGTTTGATGATAAAAAAACTAGTTCTCTAACTTATAAAAAAATACAAAACTCATTATTTAGATAAAATGATTCAGTTCTTAGGATTATGCTTCCCTAATGTTGAGTCCAGATTAGATAATAAAGATAACATTTTATATAAGAATGTTATGAGTTCCAGTTCTGTAGCTCAGAGATAAAGCAGTCCTTTGATAAATACGCTCTATATAAACGATTAGTACTCAATGAAGAATAGAGATTTAGAATCATTAGATGCTTATAATTTTGAAGAAGAACTTAAGAGTCCAAATTCTACAATATGACACCAGAAGAAATTATTGCTGAATCTGCAGCCTGCTTTCCGCAAACAGTTCTGAAGAATCATTTGCTGAAATTTCAGAAGAAGATTTCTATAATACAGAAGAGTTCGAATACGAAACAGAATCGCCTGAAGTAGTTCATTGAAGAATTAGAAGAATTTAGGTCTCAAGAAAGAGACACAATCACTTCAAATGAAAAACATTCTTAAATCAGAAGGTCTACTTTAATAAATATGAAAATGATAACTATGTTATTGATACATTAAGAAAAAGAATTGCTAGATAATCTTGCTTTTAAAAATCTGAATTGATTCAATATGACTTAGATGAAAAAAATTTACAAATATTATAGACAATCTACTTGAAGAAATTGAAGTTCACTCCTAATAAAGAAAAAAATTATGAATTTTCAACTGAATAATCTCAACTAATCCCTAAATTGCCAAATGATATGGACTTCCCTGAAGAAGATGCAACAAAAATTAAATAAGAAATATGGAGATGCTAGAGTTCCTACTTTTAGATGAAATTAGTTCATTGATTTAGAAAAATAAATATTATAAATTATTTAGTTCCTTTTCACTTATTGGATTATTAAAAAGAAATGCCATTTAATGAAAAAAAGAATTAATTAAACAATATGAATATGCTAAAGAATCTCATTCTACTCTATTTGATGTATGTCAAAACTCCATTTTTGATTTAGCTAGAAACATTAGAAGTTCATGATTTTAATTTATTTGACGCCTCTTTGAAATCTTTACTGTTAAATTAAAGTTTCATGAATCAAAATGAGTTCTTATTCAAGATTATCAATATTGTTAAGAATATGAACTATGCCCCGTCACTATATGAAGAATTTAAACTTGAAACAGAAATTATTGAAGAAACAGAGTCGACTGATTCTAATCACGGAAATGATTTTTTTTCAATATGAAAAAAAGAATCTGTTACTGAATATACAAAAACAGAGTTCAAAAGTTCGAGTTCCAATAGGAATGTTAACTAAAGAGAAACAAAAAGTTCATTTCAAATGAAGTTCATTAATGAAATAGAAAAAGATTATGCCTTTACATAAATCAAAAATTAGATGCTAATGAAATTTTGAATGAAACTAAATTAGAATTAAATAATTATAAAGATAATTATAAAGATTTAAGATATGTCTTTGAAGATGAAACTATTGAAAGTGCTCAAAGTGCTTGTCCCTCAATTAGAAAAATAGAGTTCATTAATAATCTAAAAATATTTTATTCAAAAATAAAGTTCGTTGATAATTATGCTGAATCCGTCTCCCTACTAAAGAAACTGCTTTTTAGTTCTATCAAACGTTTTTGAAGATGAAAAATAATTTTTTTCGCCACTAAAAAATGTTTAATCAATTTATTTCTAATTCAGAAAGACTTGACATTAAAAAAATAGATTAGATAAAAATGTTCAGAAACTGAAAAGAATTTACAAAGTTCTGAACATGATAGATTATTAAATAAAAGTACAGAAATTGCTACAACAATTCCTAACTTCTATGATGAAATTTTACCAAATGCTATTAACAATGAAGATTCTTATAGAATTATGTGTGAATGGATGCTTATGGACATTTGCTCAAAAAGTTTCTAACAAAAAAGAAATCCATCTTGTTATTCATTGAAATGCTAATTGCTACTTGTCAAGAAAAATATTGACAAATGTTCAACTCGAATGTTTATAATGAAAAATGTTATAAAAAAATCCAAACAATGTCTCATTTGAAAAAAATTAAAATAATCATTGACTTTTAAATGATATTATGATACCATCTTATCAAGAATAAAAAAATTAGGTCAAAAATGACTAATTATGTCTTTTTATGGATAATCTTATTGAACAAAAACAGAACTACAACTACTACAAATGTGATTTTCGCTATGCACCACTCTAAATGCTAATTTGGACTTCTTCACTCTGTTCAATTCCATTAAACAAGAAATATTATTCACCTGAATTTATGAACTTGTTTGTAGATGCTTATTTTGAAGATTCAGAAACTGCACTTAAAAAAATGCTCTTTACTACCGTGATATTCAAAGTTTTTCCAGTTCGCCGTGAAGTTTTCCCGTAAAAATCTTAACTTATCTTGCTGGAAAAAAATGTTGAAGATTTCAAACGCTCAGTTCCCTACTGCTATGTATGTCGTTATGATGATTTGACTATGATTGCTTTGGGATTTACCAAACGAGTCACAATCATTTGTCGTGGAATTTATTTCTACTGTATTTAAAGAAGATATTCAATTTGAAATCAGGTAATGTTACATTGTTTTGCTAAATACCTTCTGCTAATACAAAAGTTCAAAAAAATACTCGTAAATTGTTCCTTTCAAAGCTCCCTCGTCTCAAAGTTCTGTCTGAACGTGAATACCGTAGTTCCCCTATCACAATTACGTGCTCAAATCAACATTATTGAAACTAAATTGACTAACCGTGATTATGCCTTGATTACTCTAAGATTCCTGTCCCGTGCTATGATGAAATATACATGTTCATCTCATTCGTAATGATGAGTTCCGTTATAATGAGTCCAAAAATCAAATTACTTCTAATCCATCAATTGTTGCTAAGAAGTTCGTTCAACTTTATCCTTACGAAATTATTCGTACTGCGTTCAGACCTTACAATGCAGAGTCCTTGGAAAGTTCTATCCACAAGATAAGTTCTGATTTCAACATTATCGTAGTCCCGTGACGCTGGTTCACAGTACCGTTGTTATGCTGAGTCAGATCCAATTGAAATTGCTGACTCAATGCCAATTTATACTGCTGAACGTCTGACTCCTTTCAAAGATAAATTTATCACATGCTGCTCGTCCTGACCTGCCTGATTTATCAAAAGTTCAAAACATTGAAAGAAAAAAATATGACTCTATGCGTCATAATGAAGTCCAATACAAACATGGATGCTACTATGAAGTTCAATCTATGATTCATCATTAGATTTTACCGCCAGAAGAACAACTTGATACAATCTTAATCATTTCAGATATGCAATTCGATTATGGACTGCTCAATTGCTCTAAATCGCCAATGGATTCATGGAAAGATGTTCTATTGAGTTCGGACTTAAAAGTCTGAAATTGTCTATTGGAATGTAAATCAATCAGATATTACTTTCCCAACTTCTGTACCATGACAATGTGAAACTTGTTTGTTCTCTAAATCTGTATTAGAAGATGTTATGACAAATGAAACTACTTCGCTCACTGAATACATGATGAAAGTTCATTGTCTCGTTACAATCCTTAATCATTAAAAAAATGACCCTTAATAGTCTTTTTGCCTTTTGGAATAATATAATTATGAAGAATTTTAATATTTTTGGTTCATTGAATATTTCTAATTTAGAGATTAAACATTCAGATGTATTTCTTATTTATTTAATAATGAAGAAACCCATAATTTAAAAAAATATTTTCTTAAAAAGAATTTATTTATGAGTTCGAAATGCCCCCTAATATGGATTTTAATATAATTTTAGATAAAAGTTCATATTGTTAAAAAGAGAATATTCTATTCCTAATGGATTTGTTGATTTAGTCCTTATTTCATAAGCAAAAAAACTATTATTGTTATAGAGAATAAAAATACGTTCAAAAGAAAGAAAAAATCAATTAAATAAATATAAACATTATTTTCAAGATAAGTTCCTAATTATAAATTAATATTAATTTATCTTACTATGAATAATGAAAAAGTCTCCAGATGAAGATTATATTTCTGTTAATTATACAACTGTAATCAAATCTTTAGATAGAATATTACGATATAAAAAAACTATTCAGAAAAAAATCAGATATTTCTTAGAAGATTATTTATCTATATTATTAAAAAAATTATAAATTGAAATCTTCTTCTGATTTAATTAATTTTAGAAAAGTTCAATAAATATAGAAAAATAGATAACAATACCAACAAAGAAACTTATTCGCTCAAACATATTACTGCTTTATCTCCTCGTAATCACTTGATTAAGAGAATTAACTTAACATTCTCACAAGAATTAGGGTTTCTGAGTTCATCCGTTCTCAAATCAAAAAAATCCAGTCTATTCGTGAATATTTAGATAATTCTGTTGAGCAATTAATCCGTAAATTTCAAAGTGACCGTATGAGAATCCATTTCTATAAAGATGGAGCAATCTCTGTTCAAGATAATCGTGGACTTCCAACCGACACTACTAAAAAAATGCTCACTTTGAAGAGTTCGCTGGATTTATCATTACATTAGGAACATTACAATCTGCTACCAATTAGCAAATCAGATGATGATGCAAAACAACTTCTACTAACGGACTGGGGTCCGTTCTCACAATGTTAACCAAACGTGTTGACATTACTGTCTATAAAAAAATAAAAAAAGAAATATACTCTATCATTTAAAGATGGGTAACCTGTCACTTTCGAGTTTATTTGTAGATGCAAAAATTTACTGAACTTAAAGACTTAACTTATATTAAAGAAGAAAAAGACAATAGACCTGCTGAAGAAAAAGAAATTATTTGCTCAAGGAACAATGCCAAAATCTTGTCAAATAATGAGTCCTTTTCATCACCTTATCCAGCTGATGTGGATGATTTAATTCTCCGTATGAAATGTCCTCTTATTACCTGTTACTATTGAAATTGTAAATGAACATAGAGTCATGGAAGATTCTTATCAACATGAGTCTTCCATTTTGAAGATGTATACCCTCACTCGCTGGAATACAATCAAAAAGGGACTCCAATTACTCCTATCTATAAATTTGAAAACCAAAGGAGCTCACATTGAAAAAGAACGTAGCAACTCAAGACCCTAAAACTAAAAAAATGCTCTCAAAAAGATGTAGAAAGAACTGCTGACATTGAATTGTCATCGTTATGATAATGACTATGAATATTCTATTGATTCATATGTAAATACAATCAGAACTCGTTTAGTTTAAAGTTCATGTTGAGTTCACTTTGAAGAGTCTCTACCATGCAGTCCCTTTAACGAAAAAAACTTTCTTCTATGAAAGCTATGTTAACTGCTAAAGACCCGCCACCTACGATTGATGATTATAAAGAAGTCTTAACTGCTGTACTTTTTCTATATATTTCTGAACCACAATATACTTCACAAATTAAAGAAGAATTAGTGTCCAGCCAAAACGTGCCATTAAACAGTTCCCTATATGAATCAATCAAAGATTTTGTAGAAGATAAGAAAAATGTTGATGTGCCAAAAACGTATGCTGAAAAAGTTCATTGCAGCCCGCAAGTTCTCGTCAATCAAGAAAAGAACAATTAGAATTAAAACGTGAAAAACAAAAAAACTCACTGTTCAATACTTCATTACCAATTAAATTAGCTAGATTGTACTATGTATATGGTTCTGATTCAGAATTGATTATTGTTGAGCTTTCCCTGCCTTTATCTGTTAAAGAGTCACGTGACTCGATTCCGCTCACTGCTTCCAATTAGAGTAAGATTGTTAATACTTCTAAAGAGAACATTAAGAAAGTTCTGCCAAACCAAGAGTTCACAAGATATTGCTAAATGTTTGAACGCTTACTGCGATGATTTTTGATTTAGATGCCTCGTTATCAAAGCACTATTATCGCTGCAGATGCCGACCCAGACTTTTTTTGACAAATTGCTTCACTCTTGTATTGCTATTCTATAATTTGTTCCCCTGACTTGATTCGTCAGCTAGATTATATAAGATGAATACTCCTTTATATATTTACAGAGAGCGGCCAAAAAGTTCACTGACCATTATGCGTTTAATGACAATGATGCTACTGAAATCGCTAATGATTTGAAGACTAGAAATAAATCATACCAATTGATTCGTGTTAGCTCTCAGTTTGTTCCTGATGCTCTTAGTCACATGTTCTAGACCCAGAGACTCGTGTATTAACTCAAATTACTATTGAGATGAAGAATCTGCTAACCACCTGATGTTGCAATGGGAAAAAAGATGTCACCTGTAAAAAAATGGATTGAAGACAATCCTATTGATTATGTAGAAGATTAAATAGAAAAAGATGTCTGCCATCTTTTTTTATTGACTATAAATGATTTTTGATGTGTTATATCGTCACACCGCCAATGCTAAGACGCCAAAAATGTATTTTCGATAAATGTATCGACTTTTACGCCAAAATGCTCCAGAATTGCTTATATTGCTTAAGATAAAATAAGAAAATGGAATAATATAATTATACCAAAAATATTAGAAAGATATAAAATGAAGGTCAAACAACAAAAAAAGATTATACAACATATTATCTATTTACTGATGTTGAAGGGTCGTTCTAAACTTTGATGAAAAAAAGGAAATGAATTAAAAAAATGATTTGATTGAAATTTCTTATATATTATCAGATGAAAATTTGTTCAAAAATGAAAAAAACACATATATTAATTCATTTAACAATTATGATTCAGATAATATGATTGAGAGTACTCAAAAAAATGCACACAAAGAATAATTTGATGCAGATTCAAAAAAATCTAAATTATCACTCTCCGAAATAGATAATAATATATATAAAGAAATAAAATCTTTATTACCTGAAAAATGTCGTTTAATTTTAACAGGAAATACTATACAATATGATTATGAAATTATCAGAAGATGTCTACCTAAAACTTTTTTTCATTATTACATTATAGAACATTTGATGTTTCGCTCAAGAGAATTAATTAAGATGCTCAATCCTAATTATGCAAAGTTCAAGAAACAAAAAAAGAAAAAAATTATAATCATAGGTCCGAAGATGATATATTAGAAACTTTTAGAGAATTAAAAGTTCTATAGAAATATTGTTAAAATGGCTCAAAGGAGAATAAATGTTTTATGTGATTTTAGAAAAAAACAATTTAAAATATTTAAATTCATTAACAGATGATTCTTTTGTTGAATTAAAAAAATAATATAATCACAAAAGATTATTGCTTTGCTCTATTCCAAAAAAAGATTATCTTTCATTGTATGAGATTTTAAAAAAAGAAATAAATGTAGTTCTCAGCTTTGTAAACCCTTTATCTTTCAAAAATTAATTTTTGAAAAACATTTACCCCAAAGAATTACAAAAAATGAAAGTTCGAAAAAAATTAAATCATTCCTTATTTGATTTGTTTATTGCAAATTATACTAATCAAATGCCCTCTTTTGAAGATGAATATTATTTTTTTTACCAGAAATTCAACCAACACTAAATATACAAAAAAATCAAATTAAACATTAAAAAGATTTAATGAATTGATGTCTTATGAGAATTTATTAATTAATAAAGATGATGTTGTACTCTCATTAAAAAAATATTTTTTTGCTGATTGTGTAAAAATATTAAAGTCTGAAATCAAATGAGGAAACTATAAAGATAAAAAGATTCAGAAATATATAATAGAAATTTTCATTACTGTAATGCCAGAATTTGTAATTAATGCTTCATTTATTTACAAACGAAAAGATATAGAAAAATTTCTTAATCAATGAAATAGAACTGGAAAAAGATTAAATGACTACTATTACAAATTTAAATGATTTAAAAACACAAATCAAAAAAATACGCTGATTTAAAATCTTATTTAGAAAAAGAAGTATTATATTTAGGAAGAAGGCTGCTCTAACTGCAGCTCCTTTGTCCTTTCCATAATGAGAAAAACACCTTCTTTTACAGCCAGTGATCATGTTCAAAGCTATCATTGCTTTTGATCAGCAAACATGCGACATTTTTTTAGTTATATTCAAGAAACAGAATCGTCATCATGGAAAGAATCCGTAATTCACCTGCAAGAGACTATCATATTCAATATGAATTAAACAAAGACGATTCAAAGAAATATTCTCAATATGCTAGAGCATATGATTTACTAGAAGATTTAGCTCAATTATTATAAAATGAAATTTAATGAGTTGCAGATTCTCACCCAGCTCAAAAAAATGATTACTGATAGAAATCTTGATTATAATTCTGCTGAATATGCTCATGCACCTGAATCACAAAAAGACCAATTAGATTATATGACTCAAAAAAAGGTTATACTCATGAGGAATTAAAATCATTAAGTTCAATGTATGATAAGTTCACTTACAACAAGTTCAAATCGTCTAATATTTATCATTCGAAATTATATGGGAAAAGTTCATTGATTCACTGGGAGAGCATTAACTCAAAAAAAGACACTGAAACTAGAAAAATACATAAATTCCACTGATTCTATTGTGTTTCACAAGAAAAATGTGCTCTATAACATTAACAATGCTAAGAAACAAGTTCAATAAAGATAAACTTATTTATTTAGTAGAAGTCAATTTGATGTGACTGCAATGACTGCTCATGGATATACAAATACAGCCTGCAACTCTGGTACGCCCTTTTACTAATGAACAATTAAGAGATATTTTGAAAGCGTTTCGTGAAAATGGCAATATGTATTATTATTAGATGATGATAAAGCTGTCAGAAAGCTGCTAATAAAATATTTAGAGAACATGCTCCTATTCAAACAAGACTTTATCAAATTAATTTGATTGAAGGTCAAGACCCTTGTGATTTTTTTACAAACTCATGATAAACTTCCTAAAATGGAAACTTTTTGTAGAGAAAGTTCATATTTAAAAAAATTAGAAACAGTCTTTAATTATTCATCTATTTCTGATAAAACAGAATTTATTATGACTTTACAAACAGAATTAACTCAATACATTAAAGATTCTATTTTAAGAGAGTCAATATTTAAGAAGAGCTCTGTTTTTATGTAGGATTTGCTTACGACCAAATTCAAGTTATAATTGACAATAAGAGTGATAAAGATACAATTACTCAACAAATTCAAGAGTTCACCAACTCTTCTAAAAAAATAATGATGTCAATACTTTACATTTTATTAGCATTAAATATTCTATTTTCTTATCCTGACTATTTCAAAGACGAATTAAAGAAAGTTCATATCTAAAGATAAGTTCTAATAAGACTATGAGAATATGCAAGGGATGTATTCCAATTAAACAAAAAAATTAGCCACCAGAGAATTATGAAGATGATTCACCTGAGTACAAAAATGGTCAACATGTTCTCACCCATTTGACAATTTAGATGAAAGAGATATAAAAACACAATATTATTATTTGTTAGATAGTTCATTGGAATTAAGAACAAAGAAAAAAAGAAGCAGAAAAAAAGAGAAGAATCTTAACCGCTTTTAGAAGTTCTTCCAGACCCAGAAAGTTATAAAATCGTTATTAACTGAATTATCTAATAAATAAATGATATAATAATAAAAAAACAAAAGGAAAAAAAGAAAATGCAAGAAGAAATATATGACACCCCCAAAAAAATCAAATGCCTGTTACCTCTTTTTTTGTTCTTTTTGGGATGTTTTTTCCTTCCAGGGTTCCAGCTTCTCTTATTACATATTTTATCTTGTTTAGAAGTTCATGACAAAAAAACCAATTGTAACATATACATTCCTTGTTGTTGTATCATTTTTTTATTTTTTTATTTGGAACATACGTCTCACCCATTAACTAGCCATGGATTTTTTTCTAATCATCATGTTCTTATGAAAGTTCACTATGTTTTTTTATGTGCTATTGCTTATGTGATTTTTAACATTTTTTTAATTGTATTTCATCATGCTAGGCAATTAAAAAAATTTACCCAGAATTAAAAAGTTCGATGAAAGTCTAGCTTATAATTTTCAATATAAAAAAACCCATATGAAAAGTTCATAAAAAGAAAAACAAAAATATATTATCATTAAAAGCTCCCAATGAATATGCTTATGACTCACACCATTAGGAATATTAGATGATAGTCTTTATTGAAAGTTCAATGATGCTGATGTGAAATATTTTGAAAAAAAGAAAGAATTGTAAGAACTTATTATACCGAAAGATGTGGACATACTGCACAACAGGACAAACTGTCAAATCTTATACAATGCTTCAATTAATGAGGAATGACATTGGTTCAGCAACCCATTATTTGCTATTGACTTCAAAAAAAGGAACTGAATATCCATATTATTTTAGTCAGCCCAAAGAACATAGACAATTTTATCATTTCACTGCTGGAAAAACCAGGAACTTATAATAACCCATATTGTGATAATCAAACATCTTATGACCCTCTTACATGCCACGTCTACTTCAGTTCAGATATGATGCTCAATTTAAGACAATGCCGAAAGTTCTGAGTTCTATAAGAAAAAGAACAAAGGATATTTTGGAATCTATTTTTTTATCTGTTAGAGAATGTTAATAAAGAAAAAAACAAAACAATATATTAACTTTGAAGCTGTGATTATCCCAATTTGTTTTCGCCCCTTTACAATTAAAAAAATTTGTATGCTTTTAATAGAACAATTTAAAAATTGATGTTTCTAATAAAGAACATGGAGAATATGTGTCTGCTTTTCTGATAAAAGAAGATTAGTGCTTTTGCTTGGACTATATGAGGAATTGAATGTCCACAGGGCTAGCTCTGTTAGACAGATTAATGGACTTGTTTCCAATTGTCGGACTCTAATAATGTCAAATTATGGAGATTGTGCCAAAAGGAGAAACTCCTTACCATATTAATTTGTTTTGATCTGCTACTCAGACAGTTCACTGTTTTATTCTCTTTTAACCCCCAAGAAGAAAGTTCGATTTTGCTAAATATATGAAAGTCGATTATCTTATCTGACTTGACTAGAACTTCTGCTTATAAGAACGCAAAAGGAAATAAAGATTTAGTAGTGTTTATCTTGATGAATTTCAAATTTTAGACCCGCAGCAGTCAGACTTATTAGAAAAAGTCTGCTCTTCTAAAATGTATATTCTATTATCTTTACAATCTATTGAACAAATTAGAAAGTCAAATGCTTCTACTACTGCTGTTAGAGATGCCATTATTGATACTATTCAAAAACTTTATCATTCATAAAGTCCGACAAAAATACGCAGAAGAATTCACAAAAATTATTGGACAAACAAAAATGAAGAAACATATAGAATCAGTTCAACGAAATTCTGCCTTTTACGTTTAAATTGCACAATTCACATGCCCAAGCACGAATACACAGTTCAGAATCTGATTGGATTATCTCCCCAGTTCTAATTTCAGTCTTTCTGCTCCGCCACCAGAAAAATAATTACAAATCAACTGCTTATTATATTACGAAGCTTTCCAGCTGAAAAAAAGAATTTGCTTTCTATGGAAAGGTCTCGTAGCTCAGAAAAAGTACAAATTATTGTTGATGAAGAATTATTGGAGTCCAATACCACAAGATTTCATTAAAAAAATTTAACAATTCATTTGATTCTGATAAAAACGAACAAGAATATTTAACAAAAAAATCAAAAACTTTAAATTTAGAGAAAGATGATTTAGAGGATGATTTAGATTTTGTTCCAATATATGATTTTTGAAGATGTAAAAGAAGAGTTCACTTTACTGAGTCCAATACTAATTCTTTAATGGAAGTCTGAAGAACTAAATATTCAAACAAGAACTTCCCATAAAGATTTAATTAAACAAAAATAGAAGAGAATCATTAGAACCAAAAAAAGAAAAAAAGTTCCTTTTTGACGATTTTTATTTAAAAAAAGACGCCCATCTGTCTTTTTTTGATATATTAATTATAAAAAAATAAAAAAATACGAGCTACTTCATGCCTTTTTACTAAAGAAAAGTTCACGAATAAAAAATGCTTCATTGCCTAATTTAGATGAAGATTTTCAATCGCCACCAATTGAAAATGCCAAAATGAAGAACCGTCATATACAAACTCGTTACGTCCAAGAAAGTTCATGGAAGATGATACACATCTTTATGCTACTCATGAAGAACCCTATCTATGAGGATACTGTAGAAAAAAAGAAAAAAAGAAAAATTCATAGATAAAAAGAAAAAAAGAAAAATAAAACCTTTTAGCAATAGTTCATCAAAATATGACGACCGAAAAGATGTGCCGCTCAAGAAAGTTCAAAGAGGATTGCCCCTAGTTCTATGCCAATTATTGGATTAGGGATTTGAAAAAAATACTTTCTTCCCATCTCATGTCTTTACTTCTGATGATATGCACAAATTGCTAAGACTTCGCGTTCAAACTAATTTTCTCCTTTGATAAAGGACAGTTCCTTTGCAGAACAATTTATCACTTATTATGTAACTTTAGATGAAGAAGATGTGCCATCTCGAAATATGTTATCATATTTCTACACTTACAATGCCTGAATCTAATGTGCTCACTCAATGCAACATCTACTCCAATGCCTCGAGCCCCAAGAGATAATAAACAACGTATTATCTTTGCCTGTAACTTATGAAAAACGTTCTTTAACTGATTATTCGCAAATTATAAGATTTCTGTTTTGCCAACTGATGAAAAATGGACAGCCCAAGTCTGCTAACTTGAATCCAAATGTTCACGACCAAGTTCTTTCTGTTAATGTTTATTATGATGTGAAAACTGCTATGGTCATTCATAAGTTTGACCCGCCAATGCCTACTTATCCAATTACAACTTCTGAGTCTGCTAAAGATGAATGCAAAATTGAACAGGAGATGAAGATGCTAATATGAAATGTCCCTTTGAAATCTACAATCCAAGGATATTGAAAGTTCTTTGCTACTTCATCGCCAACTTCTCATGATGAAATTAATCAATATATTTCAGATAAGGAAGATAAAGGTCTCATATTCAGGATTCAACAAAACTATGAAACTTGCAACAGACGACCCGCAACAGACATTACATATAGTTCATATACTTCAACAAATGAAGATGACTTTGAAAGTTCGATGTAACTGTTAAATGAACTGACAACACTTCGTCTGATCTCGAAGAAGTTCTGCTATTTATACATATAGATATATTATGACAATCAAAAAGATTGCAATGATAAATATAGCCAAATAAAGTTCTGCTCCATATCTATATGTTTAAATATATTAAATTACTCTTTTTGATATTAAAATTTAAATAATATAGTTCTTTATTATAATTTTGATATAACTTTAGAAAATGATAGAATTGATCATTTCTAAATCACTGATTTGCTTTAACTATAAGATATTTATATATATTATCTTAGTTTGAAATACAATTCAATAATCTATATATATGGAGTTCAATAATTTGTTTAATTATCTCATTTTTGCCGTCCTGACTGATTGTTCACATGCCACAACAATGGATTGGACCGTCTGCTCTTATTGTTATTGCTGCCTGTGCAATTAAATTCTTGATTGACAGAAACTTCCGTATGCTTGCATCTTTCAGCTCATAGATCTCATTGTTGCTGTTTTAATTTACTACCGATACATTCTTCGTACAAAACGGAACATTGAAGAAAGCTTCTGAAGAAGGGTCTCAAAATGTTCATTGAAATGATTTCACCAACCTACTTTTTCAGAATAAGATACATACTAATTACTATTAAATTAAGATAGAAAAATATGTTCATAAAACTAAAAATTTTATAGAAAAAGTAGCAGTTCTGCTGTCCACTTTGGATTTTCAATATTTTAACCTGCGAGTTCAATACTATATCCCTAGCATTACTTTTTTTGAAAAAAATATAACGAGTTTCAATCTCTACGAATAAAAAAACTAAAAAAAGAAAAAGTTCAAAAATCAGATAAAACAATAAAAAATTCCACCTGTTCGTAATATCAATCATGGAAATATTATTGTATCAGAAAAGGAGTTCATAGTTCTATTATATACGCCAAGAAAAACCTTATGATTTCCTATCTGATAATTCTAAAATCACTTTTGTCAAATGCTACTCAATCTGCGTTGCCTGAGCTCCACGCGCTAATAGACCAATAGATTGTCATATTCAAATTTCTAATACTCCATTTAATCCCGAATCTTGGGAAGAACAAGTTCGAGAATGGAATATGCAAAATGGACAGACTACAAATCTCAGCTCCCTTTGAGAATTTCATAAATGCTCAAAGAGAAGAACTTTATTTAGTCAAATTATATGAAAAAAAGTTCGCTCTATTTTTAAGTTCAAATTGTTTAATAGTCTTTTGATGTCAACAACTTGAACATCTTAGAATATTCATTAAAAGATACTTTCAGTTCCTTAAAAAAATCTATTGATAATGTATTAAATTTTTGACCAAGAGGAAATTACAGAAGAAGAAGAAACAAGGTCTCAATTCTATGGAAGAAGATTTGTACAGGTCCTTCATAATTCGTTCTACCGTCCGCCCAAATAAAGAAGATATGTTAATTAATATTAAACGTAGATTTTATCCAGTCTGTCAACCCTTATTTAGAGCTCGATTACGAAAAACAGAATCGACCGCAGACATTGTATTAGAAACTGTTGAACTGTAGATGTGAAATCAAGATGCTCCATATCACACAATTCCAAAATGGAAATGTTAGAGAGTTATAGTCTCACATTAACTTTTTTTTCTAAATTTCCAATGCTATTCAATATCCATTCAATTTTCCGTCCCTTTATGTATAGAAAAAGAGTCCCTGCCTTTTACTATGAATGCTAGATTCACCTTAATTCCGCCAGCAGTTCGAAGAAAGAAAGTTCTGAATAAAAAGAAATTAGAGCTCGATGATGAAATTGAAAACTTGTCTGGAGCTCTGACATACCAAATGCTTCGTTTCAAAAAAATACCTTCAGAGATTTAGAAACGATTGAGACAGAACTTGAAAAATGCTAAAGAACTGTGGATTGAAGTTCTTATAGAATTACTATAGAGTTCCAACAGAGGAAATCTTAAAGGACGAGTTCACAAACCCTCAAAACAATTATTTAACGAAGAAGATATGCCCTTGACTTGGACAACAGTTTGACTCAACTGCAAATGTTTAGAGAAGAATTCCCGCGTCATTTGGAAATTAATTCATTCCAACAAACTACCAATCTTGCATGCTAGTAGTGCCCTGGAATTAATTTTTGGAACAAAAGTTCGAGACCCGCCAAGACAACAAACCTTTATAGGAGATAATAAATATAATCAGATAAAAAGAAATCATCAAAAGTCGATAACCCCAAAGTCTCTTCTAAAATCTAATTGTACGCCAAACTGTCTTAGCGTTTTTTTTCTATTCAACTGGAATAAATTTAGGAAATCTTTTTAATACTGTAAGATACCATGTCAACGATTTGGGACTGGTCAGCTAGACGTGTTAAAACACCGCCCGCCTGTAAATTGTCAAATAATTATAATGTTACACCTAAAGTTCTGAGTTCAATCTTCAAATTCTGTAACTGAAAAATACGCCAATCAAAACAATCCTGCCACTGAAACAAAAACCAGATGCGAACAATAATCAACCATCAAAAAGATAACAATAATCAAAAATTCAGTCCAAAAAAATAATGGAATAAATAATGCGTTCTGCTCAAATGATCAAAGAGGAGTTCCTGAACAAATTGAATTCTATTCCTATTGTAGATTCTTATAATAGTTCAAAAATATAAACGTACAGAATGGAGTTCACTGATTGCTCATGAAAACCCATGTTCAACCTCAAAGAAACTGTTGATAGACAATCAGTTCTGAGTTCGTTGTTTATTTAGATAAAAATGATAAAGAAACAAAGGATAAAATGAAAGCTCGCTCTATCAAATCAGTGTTTGCACGACCCATATGCCAACGAAACAATAAAAAGACCCAACTAAATTAGATATAGACCACACTGGGATCCCTGCCTGACTGCTAAAGTTCTGGACAAAAATTGGGACAAACAAACTAAACAAGATTATGCTAATGACTTCGAACATTTAGCCCTCACTACTGCAAAAACAAAAATAGAACAAAAGGAGATAAAGGACCATCAGAATGGATGCCAGAATTATCAAAATGTGAATATTCTAGTTCTATACTCATATGCTCAAGAAATATAATTTAAATCTTACTCAACAGATAAAAAACACTTTAGAAAAATGCTCTTAATTCATGTGCGCTCTAATGGACTGCCTAATTTATGAAGTTCATAACAAGAGATGTAGATAATATTCTTTCAATTAAAGAAAAAGGAAAAAAATTTTTGAAGAAATTCATCAAAAAGATTTGATTGACTTATTCAAAAAGTTCTTGATCCCGCCACAAAAAAAGTTGAAAGTTCAAAAAAACAATCTTAGACCAACAAATATCACTCATATTGACAATGATGAAAAAAACATGATGCTCCTAGAATTGAATGAAATTAGAAAAAAATTGCAAACAAAACTTCTTGTCTCCATTTATAAGAGTTCGTCTGCCAACATTTGACATGCCGAACTCATCAATGTTCCTTTGAAGGATTAGAAGAATTAAATTTAGATAATTGGAATCCAAAAAGTACTGCAAAATGAGAGAAAAAAATTCATTAAATTACTAGATGATTTAGAGGATTCAGAAGATGATAATAGAGATGAAGATATGCTTTATTATCAAACTCAATTGAATGAATGTGAACAAAAAAATTGCCACCATTAAAGAAACAAAACAGAAAAAAAGAGTTTCACAGGCCCTCTACTGTGTTACATATGAAGAAAGTTCAATACTATAAGATGGAGGTCTGCTAGATTGTACCATTACGTCCCAGATTATATGAGATATGTTATTTTTTTAAAGCATTTACCATTTACTGATTCAGACTATAATCTATCATTAGAGTTCCGTAAAAGATTCTATGTATCTATTATTGATGTTTATAAAAATGCAAAGCTGAAATACCGATCAATGAATGTCCTAATTGTGCTAGATATAAACATGAACTTGGTTCTTAAGAGACAAAGTTCATCCGATATGAGATGTTATTAAGTTCAATAGTTCATAATGATATATAATTTATTAAATATAAACTAAAGAACATAGGGTCTATAATGATTAAACATTTTAGTTCACATTGTTAACTTCTTTTTGCCATATTCTTTTGTTCTTTCATTTTTTTAACATAGCGACCGTATCTTTGTGTCTTTGAAGATGGGCCTGATCTCTATGGAAAAACAACTCTGTATCATTACCTGCAAAAAGATATGATTAACTCTGATGTAAGTCCAGGACTTATACAATTGATGAATTATTTTCGGCTCGCCCTTGCTATACCTTATACATTAGAAGAAGATAATACTTGGATTATTAAAGCCATCCAGAAAACAAAAATGCCTGAAGAAAAAGAATGCCAATCCCATCAGATGATGCTAAAGAAAGACTCAAAAAAACAGTTTTGGGATTCTTTTGCTCATTCATTAGATTGTGAGTATTCCATCATCTTTGTCTCATTATGGGATCAAAATATTGCAACAATGTTGCATTTCTTTTGTGCTAATATAATTTCTGTCAATCAAAAAAATGCTCTTTGACCCACCTCTTGTAAAGTTCCTGTAGAACTGATTGCTGAACAGATGCTCGCTCTAATTTCAAACTTAGGAAAAAAATATTTTTTTATCCTTTATCAACACTTGCTTTCTTAACCGTTGCTTGTTATCTAATTTGGGGGCTCTAATAAAAAGACGATTTAGATGCTCCCATGCTCTTGATCACATGTTCCTTTGCTTTTAAATGCTTACCATTGTTAATCAACTTAGCCAAAGCCCAACAGAAATTAATGCAACAATTGCTAATTGTATTTTATCTGCAGTCCCTGGAAAAATCATGTCTGAATGAAAATGGAACAAATCCAAAAGAAAACACAATGCCATGTGTGATGCACATTTCATCTCGTTTCGCCCGCTGAGTCCCGCTTCTATTAATGTCTGTCTTTCTTGTAGTGCCAAACAGTTCACATTGTTTATGATAGATCAGAACAACAATTTGTTTATTCATTAGATGAATTATGGACGCCAAATCCTCCTGATGTCATAGTCCCCAGTTCACAAGATAAATTGTCTCGTCCGCAAATGATTATTGTGTGAATTTCTATACTTGATTCCCCAAATCAAATGTCTGTCCCTACTAGATTTACTGCTAACTCTAAATGTAATATTGTTACTTGTTCTCAAGAACTGATGCTCATTTTGGAGAATCAATAGGATTCCCTACTATAACATACGTCCCGCAATGGATGCCCCAAATGTGGAATGCTTATTCTACTCAGAACAACAATCCCTATATTATTATTGATTGCTTCATTCATTATTAGCCAACATTTGCACCAGCCTCAGCCATATGCACTTGTATATAATTTAACTGCAACAATTTAACTGTTTTTTTGCACCAATCTTCTTATTGATGTTATTCATCCCAGATAGAAAAAAATCTTCCTCGTCGAATCTATTATTTCAAACATCTTGAAATATATGTTCGTTTTACAATTGTTATGATTTTCATTTATGGGTCCGCATTCTCTAAAATGAATCAAACTGTTCTTGTTGTTTCTGTTATTCTTGTTACTTTTTGTTTCTATAGAAAAGAATTGCTCAATTTAATGCCGTTAATATGTACATGCATTCGCTAATATTGCTGAACAAAAGATTAACAGTTCAGAGAAAAGTCCCAAAATATATGCCGTCTCAGTCTCGAACTATTGCTGGAATTCAAGATGGAGAGAATCTGCAAACTTATGTCTAAAGATGATAAGATTGCTAAACACAAATACAAACGCTGGATTAATGCTGATAATTACAAAGATACTCTTGATAATGCAAGAAAGTTCATGCAAGAAGTCCGAGCTTACTGCATGCACGTGCCGAACTGAATGGAACTCAAACGTCGGATTTGTTGCTAACGTGCCCAGACAGTCGCTCAAACCGCAATGAATTGTCACAAGAACGTAAAGAGTTTTTCACGTGAAATAAAAAAAGAAAATGAGTTCAAGACAACAAATGAATAATGAATTGAGAGTTCTTCATGAAAAGATTGCTCAAACTCAAAGAGAAGAAATTCAAAACCAAAGATTAAATGATTCTAAAGAAATTGCTTCATCAAACTTGAATGTCAATAAACTCGCCAAGAATTGAATGCCCAAACCTTGCAAGGTCCCCCTGAACAAATGATGCCCAAGAGAGACATGCTAAATAATGCAGAATCTAAGGAAGATGTCATTAGAATAGAGTCCCGACATTATGTAATGCAAAGAAATCTCTACTGAATTAATAAATAATATTAAGAATAATAATGGAGACATAATCTTCACAGATAAATTTGTTGATTTGAAAGTTCAAAAACTATGAAGATAGTTCCTATCTGAAACACAAAGATTAATGGAAATTTCGAAAAACAAACCTTATGGTTCTGTTCAATCAACCGCTCAATGAAAGATTAAATGAAATAACCTCTAAAAACAGAAGTTCCTTACAGAAGATATGAGAATGATTGCTAGAGAAAAATAGCTTAGATATTGAGAAGTTCTGACTCACATGCCAAAAAGACTTAGATAATCAATTCACTAAAGATTATCAATCTATACAACAAGAATTTGAATCTATTATCAATTCTCATATGGTTCCACCCTAAACCCTAAAGAGACCAAACAATCCTAAAGAGGAAATTTCTAAAGAAATCAACAAAAGATGAATAAAAGAGGTCTCTAAAAACTCTCTTTTATTTTTTTTATAAAAATTTTTATTTTTTTTTGTTGCTCGTTCTTTATTTTGGAATAATATAACTATAAAGAAATGCAAATTGCGTCTCAAAAATAACTACATAGAGATTTTCAAAGATATTATGTGTTCACCTGTAACTTTTTGATGTTCCAAATCTGTAAAGGAGAACTACGCCACCAACATACGCCAACATGTTATCAATCTTACGCCATCGTAACTACCAAAAGAAAGATCAATGATTAAAGCTAGATGATGACCCTTATTACATTAATTGTACGCCAGCAAAATTGCAGAATCAATTGCTAATTCAGATATTCCTACTGGATTCCGTCTTATTATTTTGCTGTTTTGACATCAGCCCCTTAAAAAAAGAATATACTGCACAGTTCTTTGTTCTATTCCAGAACATTATGAGGAAGAGTTCAGACTAGATTCACTCAGCGTTGTTTTGCTTTCAACCAAATGCCTGTTGCTTCACGTACTAAATCAGACAATACAAAGCCCCCTACTGCTTCAATGTCAACAAAAACAATCAAAATCTGTAACTGCTAATACTGTGCCCCAACTACTCCTTTACTACTGATGCTTCATCATTATTTGAGATGAAGATGTTCATGATGATGATGATTTTGATGCGTTATTTTAGCTGATTTGTAAAATATAAAAAAAGGGTCCCTTTTGATAGCCCCTTTTTATTCCTTATTTCTAAATGATATATTATTTATCAATTGAAAAAAATAAGGAGATTATCGTATAATGGCCCTAGATAATACCGATTATCAAAAAGATGAAATCTAATTTATCTTCTTCTGATTCCCTGATGTTGAAACTCAACCTAAAAAAATGTGATTGAAACTGCAAAGGAAACTAAAGGCTCCACTCAATGAAACGAAAGATAAAATAAATAGATTTAATCAATTTGCCCAAAAATACAATTAATGCAATACGAAACACTGTACAATTTATTGTCAGGTCGCCCAATATTTTCCCCCACACCTAATTGCAATAGTGTGACTTTGCCTCATCTGTTTTTGTTCTTTTCTGTAATCAAAGTCCCAAACATTTCAAAATTCAGATTGTTACTCTTATCGTTATAGAGATGGCCTGCTGGTTCCAAAGAGCTTTTAGACACGAGAAAGAGCTCACCAAATGTGAAAGTTCAGAGATTCCCAAAAGTTCCGTTTGTCTCAGTCTCAGAGTTTTCTTCTGAGATGGTTCACTGTACCTGCTGGAGGAAAAAAATTGGTTCACTAGAATGTTCTGTCTCCATTGATATGGATGCTATGGGTCCCAATGTTGACTGCCACCGCATGCACAAAAATTGTTCCCCATACTTTTCACAGGTCTCATAGAGGACATGAATTCCCTATGCCTCAAAGCTCTGATGTAATCAAGGACCCTTCACCCGATTTAAAACCGCCTATTATATAAGCGCATCCGTTTTCACATTTTTACCAGCCATCCCTACTGACCCAACATGCTAACACGTAGCTATTGCTGGTTCAAAGAAGCCAATTATTGATACTTATGCAAAATGCAGAAAAAACTCAAATTAGGTTCGCTACACTAGACAATATAGTCCCTGAATTGCGCCCTAATTAGAAAGAAGCTTTAAAATGGACAAAAAAATATTAAGATTATTTTGAGCTGATTATTGTTGTTTTTTTGCTTTTGCCTGAACATATTTATTATCAAATAAAACAAGAAGAGCCCAAAAATGTTCTAAAAAGGAACAAAAACAATTGATGCTCAAAAGAAAGATAAAAACTATTGTAGAAGAAGATAATAAAGATAAAGATATTCGCTCTGTTAAAGATTTTTTTCTAAAAACTTATTTAGAAAGAGAATTTGGTTCAAATATATTAATGAACAAAAAAATCTGAATTGACTTCTATGATGACGCTGACTGCTCTTGAAAATGTTCCAAATTCTAAATACTTTTAGATGAATATAGTTCTGTTCTGAACTTTTGGGAAAAATTCAAAGTTCATCAATACAATGACACGCCAGAACGTTTAAATCGAGATGTGGATAAGATTACAATTAAAAAAAGATAATAAATATTATATTACGTCCCACTTATCACACAACAACCAGCTCCCAAGAGAACGATTTGGAGACGATATGAAAGTTCGAAAAATCTTGTAAAAGGATTGATAATTACTGTTGATGATAGTTCATCGATCGCCAATGGCTCAAGATGTCAGAAAAAAATTATTAAAATGAGGACGATGATGAATTGTCCCTGAGAATTCAAATGATAATTTGTTAGAAAAGTTCCTGATTATGCAATTGTAATGCAAAAGATGAAAAACATTCTTGCTTATTCTGTGACATATCTATACTAATGAAAAAAATGAAAAAAATATTTCACCGAGAAAAACTAAAACAGAATCCACCACAATTAAATATTAAAGATTCAAATGGAAATGATAACATTCAATTTAACTAAGGATTTTACTTTTTAATCTAATGAAAACTCTATCTGAGTTCAAATCGTTTCATCATGGATATAAATATGTTTCAGACAAAGATATTGAAAAAAACATCATTGAAAAAAATAGAATCAAAAAAATGCCTTAATTATATAAAGAAACACCCAATAAAAGTTCTGATTGATTGTTATTTCTTTTATTGATGCCATTTGTATTGTTAATTGGAACAAAAAAATTTAAAAAAATAAATAAAAAAATATTGATGTTCATAATTCACTTGTTATAATTAATCTATAAACTAAAAGAAAGAACTCACATAATGTACTGGCCAATTTATCATGAAAAACAGTCCGCCACTATATCTTGTCTCACAAGAAAGTGTCTGAAATTGAATTCTAATCTCGTTCATCTTTTTTTATGAATGTTCCAAACAAAGTCCCCAAATCTGAACGTGCTGAATCAAAAAGGAGTTCACTTTCTACTGAAATTGTGACAAATACAGTTCAACAAAAATTGCATAATTAATTCTATATAATATAATATAGATTATAACAATAAATGTCCCTGCTCACTGTTTTTGTTTACATTGAAAGAAGATGTTACCTTTAGATAAAAAGTTCTGAATATGAATTAGGACTTATAATTAAGGATTATAGAGAATCAACAGAAGATGAACAAAAAGAAAAAAATTTCCCCAGCCCATGAGTTCCTTTTCTTGAATTATTTGAACATAATCAAAATTTTGCTTATAATTAGTTCATAAATTTGTTAAACGAACTAATTCTTTTCCATTATAACATTGAAGATGCGTGTCAAGATGCCTTACGTCACTAACTACTGCTATTTGGAGATATGACCCCACAAAAGGGTCCCCGTGTTACAACCTTTTCTAATTTTTTTATATTTTTAGCTCCCTTGACACATGAGCGCAACTTACAACGCCATGTTCAAATTAATGATGGATGCCCTGGGAAATACTTGAAAATGAGAGAGTTCATTGAGGAATACAAAAAAATTGAAAAATCCAAAAGTTCAACTCAAAGAGAATATATTAAAGAAAAAAACCGATTTAAAATTGATTTGATTATAGATTTGGAAAAATCTGCCATTAATACCTGTCCCTTACAACATGAATTAGATGATGATGCTCAACAGTTCAAATTACAAGATGTTATTGCTGATGAAAAAAATATTCCGGTCTCAGATTTACTTGTCTTTACTGTTGAAACAGAAGTATGTTAGATTTATTGCCTTATGAAGAACAACTTTATTTACGTTATCGCCCTGAGACCAAACATTAACTAAAACCATTTGGTTCGTTTTTAGAGGAAAATGGATTAACACTAAGAAAAATTTACTAGACAGTTCAAATCTTATTATTAAAAAAATTAAGAAAAATTGCTCAAGAAAGAGGGCTCTGTTTAAATGCGTCCCAAACAATTACATTTATTTTTTTGAAAAATTTCTGATTTAAAAGATAGAGATATGTTCATAGATTACATGAAAAACAAATGCTCTTTTGAAACAGAACAAATCGCAGAGGAAAAAGAGGAGTTCTTGTTATTTTCTTATTAAATCCCGTATATATTATGACTTCTAATGATGCGTTAAAATACATTTCAGAACTTGATGAAATTTTTTTACTAAATTTTTCTTATTTGTATCCTAGAATTGGTTCTCAGGAGAGGGAAAATGAAAAAAAGATAGGAAAAATATTATTCAGAATGGAAGCTCCGTCCTTTAAAAAAATTTAGGATTGGTTCTTCATTCATGATGGATACCACACCTTTGACAAATGGAAACGTAGCCACGCCAAAAGATGAAAAATGATTTGCTTTGATTGGATTTATGAAAACAAAAAAATATTCTAATCAAAAAGGATGAATCTTATAGGCCCTCATGATGAGTCTCATTAGATGCATGAAGAACAGCTCTACCCCTTTGAAGAACCTATTATTCCAAATAATTTTGCCCCTAGATTGTAAAAGTCGCAAAACAGAGTTCTGTTCTATTTAAATTCTCCAAGAAGATTAATTTTCGCCCTTGTTAATAGAGTTCAGAAGATGTCCAATTAGAGTTCAAATGTATTAATATCTTAAATAAATATGCTAGAATTGTTTATCATAATGATAAATTATATGCTTATGTTCTAATGCAAATTATTTTTTAGGGAATTATTAAAACGACAACTTAATGCTTCAGATTACAATAGATTAAAATTACGTTTGAGAAGTTCTCCTTATCGTAGAGATTTATTAGATTTAATCTTTTTCGCTTTTTGTTTCAGAATCATTGTTGTTTTTACTATTCATTTGCAAAATTAATTCTAAAACCACATGACAAAACAATTGACATTTATTTACCAGAACATGATGAAAAACGGTCCAGATTTATGAATGCCACCTATGCCCATGCAAAAATTTGATGAATCTCAACCTATTCCATTCTCTGCTCATCTGTCTAATGTTCTTCGTCTGTTCATATGACTTACCAGCTAATGAATTAGGAAAACCATTATCTGTTCATCGCCCATAAGCACGTGCTCGAGGGTTCACCAATGTTGATAAAGAAACTAATGAAAAACGGCCTGTTCCTGTAAAATGAAATTCAACAATATTTAAATGATGTTTATACAGAAGACCAATTTAGATTGCTTTGAAGAACAACATCGTCCCACTTAATCACCAAAAAAATACAGATTCATGCTCCACAAGATACAAATGAAGATAAGTTCACCAAATGTATTCAAAGATTCAAAAATTTGAAGATACAAAGAGGTCTCACAATATTACAAAAGTTCATTCTAAGGTCCCCCATCAGTTCGCAGAATGCCCTCACTCGCAATTAATCTAATTGAGGATTTAGGGATTCAGATTTTGATTTTGCCAAAAATGAAAGATTTACCTGTCTTATTTAAAACAACATGCCTCGAGGAATTGCTTAATAATGAAGAAACAAAAAGATGAATAAAGAAGATTTTTTTGAAAGATTTCAAAAAGGATAGCAGAAACAGTTCGTGCCAAAAACAAAGATTAATTTTTATTAATCCATTTAGAAAAAAAGAAACAAAAAAACATGTTCAAAAAAAGAAAAAGAATTTAAAGCAAGGATTCTAACTAATTTATCTCTATTAATTTTTAATACTTGTGTTCATTTTTTTCGATATTTGCTGTCAATGGATTCAATATGATTGCATCAAAGAATACTTTTTGTCAAAAAATAGAAGAATTGCATAATTTATCAGAGAAATCTACTGCTCAATTTTACTTCTGATTATATGTTTATACAATTCTTTTTCAAAAAAACTCCAATACAATTATGTTGTTTTCATTGATAATCTTAATTGATAGCCACTCTATGCATTCATTTTAAAATATGACTATATTCAAAAAAAGAAGGATAAATAATGACTTTAATTTCTATACTGCCCTATACATTTATTATTTTATTGCTCACCATTACTACTCTATTCTTATTAAATCAAATTTAAAAGCCAAGAGTTCCAAATCTTCTTACATACTTGTGCTCTGATTACATTATTATCATTGTTCTGACTGTCTTTAATTTCATGTTAAACAAGACAAATTCTAATAGCCAATATTGATAATATTAGTTCGAAAAGTTCCCACCTAATAGAACAGATGAAACAAAAAGAAAAATTTCTCAAAAAGAATGCTTTTAAAAATCTGCAACAGAAATGCTAAAATCTTTCTTCGTCCCCATGTTCAAAATTGTCTATTGATGATAGAATAAAAAAATATTGACAACGCAAAAAAATAGATCTATATTTCAGATACGCAAAAATCTTATTTGTATTTAAAAAGATTTCATGAATAAAGATGAATATGCATCACCCATTGCTCATATGCCACTAATTAAAAAAATTTGACTTTTTTTCTAGCAATGAAAAATCTTGAACCCAGTGTTCAGACACTCAATACATTTATTTAGATGAAGATACTAGAATTGCTCAGATTCCACTTGATTATTATACTGGCCTCCCTTTGAAATCATATGTAAATGGACAATGGAAATTATCTCCATATTCTCTATTACAATCTATTCACTGCCAAATGCGTTCCCAAAATCAAGATATAAACTCAAAAATAAAAAAAGTTCAAACAAACTTGTTTTTTTATTTGTCTTATAATTATTTTTGATATGTGATATATCGTCAAATATTCAACACTAAGACGCCAAAAATGTGTTTTTCGATAAATGTATCGACTTTTACGAAAAAAATGCCCCTAAAAATGCCCCTATAATTGGATTTAATAAAAAAATCAAAAAAAGAATAATATAAATAACTATACAAAAACAAGGGTCAACTACTTTTTGATACTCAAGAAGTTCATTATTGAAAAATATTGTCCTCATAAATATTTAGAATTTGAACTGTCTCAATTACCTCACTGCAATATCCGTTGAAAACGGGTCAGCAAATCAACGATTGTAGATGCTTTCTGTTCATTATTCGAACAAGATTACATGCTCAAGAAATAAAAAAACTACATTAGAGAATTTTTAGATGCAAAAAGAAGAAATGCCATGTTCAACTTCTTATATTAGGTCTCAATACTGACTTTATGATTAGACGAAAGATTACTTCAAATGAGTTTCTAGAATGTAGTTCATTCTCTTATAATGAAGAACTTGAAGATTGGGAATTTGAATCTGTCCGCTCAACCCATGCTGAATCGTTTATTCGCTCTGTTTTAAATATTGATGAAAAAGTGTCCCTTTTATCTTCTGTATTTATTCAACAAAAACAGCCCAGACCAAATTGTATCTGCTTCTCCAACTGGTCGAGGACAATCATTGAAAAATCCACTGTTTCTGCACTACAGAAGTTCTCAAAATGTCTCCGAGAAGAATCAAGGTCCCTTGCAAAGGTCTGCAGATATTATTCAACCCAAAGTCTTTAGAAGATGAAAAGTCGCCCAGAAGAATTTAAAGTTCCTCAAAGATGCAAAAAGATAAACTTGAAGAGTTCTGAAAAATGCCCCCTAAAAACTCTCGAACAAGAACTTGTTGTTTTAAGAGAAACAGAAAAAGTTCAGAAACTGAATTACAAAAATCACTTGATGCCCTAAATATGTTCTAGAAAATGTTAAAACAGATGATAATTACTTAAAAGATAATTTAAAGAATTATACAAAAAAATCCTAAAAGATAATTCTGAAATTTCTATTGATTACAAAATGAAAGAAATTATAGAAGAAGTACTCAAACGAATCATTAGAAAAAGAAAGTCCCCTACAAACCAGCCCCTAATAATACTAATATTCAAATTGCAAGATTTACAGAATTATTTGAAGAAACTTTAAATTATGATGAAATAAAAAGAGTTCTATTCTGAGTCGTCAGATTATTACAATGATATGTTGTACCAAAAAAATCTGAATTAGATGAAACTTTAATGGAGTTCGAGTTCAAAAGTTCAAATCTGTTAAAAAAACATTTAGAATTACTTAAAAGTTCTGGTCTGCTGAATGTCCGCCATAAAAATCACCCAATTTTAAATCCTAAAGAAGAATTGAAAAAACATACTGAAGAACAAGAACAAAACAAAAAAAGGTCCAAAAAAATCTAAAAAGAAGAATTAGAAGATTTAGAAAAAGACATTGCAAAAATGCTAAAGAAAAGTTCCCTTATGAGTCCCCACAATTACAAAAAGTTCAACAGAACAAACTAATTCTGAAAAAGATTTCAAAAAGTTCAAAAAGAAATAAAAAAAGACTAAAGAGCCCAGAATTAAAATCTATTCAATTGCCAATTGCTAAGAATAGAGAACACCGCCATGAAATCAACGCTGCCTGAAAAAAACATAAAGATTTAATTGAGATGCCCAGAAAGTTCTCACATTAAAATTTGAACAAAGATTAAAGGATAACAAAAAAAGAAAGAATTCGCTTAGAAAAAGAAATCTCGTCCTTAATGTTTTTACCTAAATCAACTTATAGGTCACTTCTTAAAAGTTCTAAAAGACAAAGAAGAATTATTAATTAAAACGAATATTCAAAAGTCCCCTCTTGAGCTTTTACTCAAAACTTATTGTAGAGAAGTTCAAACGTCTCGTCTCTGATTATAAGAGATGTAAAGAAAGTTCTGAAAACTATGAGAGACTTCATCAACAAATAACAATTATGAATCTTACTAATCAGTTCTAATTAAATTCAAAGACAACGTATTAAAAAAATTCAATACCAGAATTAATAGATATTGCTTCAGAAATCCTTTGCTAGATTTACTGACAATAAATTTACTCAACTGATTTTAACAGATAAATTTGAAACTTTTGTGACAACAGAAAATAATGTTAAAAGACCGCCGTCTCAATTATCTCTGAGAATTATCGCCCCGCAATTGCTTTTTAAGATTGCCACGCCCCTATTCTTAAATACTCAACAACATTTACTTATCCTAGATGAGTTCTAACTGCAATGGCACTGACCGCTCTCAATTGATTTTTGGAAACGATAACTTCATTAACTAATGCTCAAATTATTTTAATGCCATAATGATGTATTAATTCGTTTGTTGATAGTTCTCACATTTATAAAAAAATTATGATATAAAAGGGCTCATTATTATATGAGAGTTCTATTTAAATCAGAAGGTCCCAACAAAAAAAGAAACATCATAATGTTAGAATTTCTTTTGCCAGGGACAGTTCTAAAAATTATTAAATATTTTTTTAAAGAGCTGTCTGAATATTATCTTACTAGGTCTCAAATACTTATAAATGAACAAATTGAACAAGAAATTTTCCAAAATTCAATAGATGCTTTTTAATTTCTATCTATCTGAAATTACAACAAATTCAAAAACCGTCTGTACAAGATGATAGTTCTTTGAAATTGTACTAAAAAGAAACTGAAAAATAATAGTTCAAAAAAATAAAATATAACACACTTCATGTTAAGGAAGAATTTGATTATAATTCAAATTTGCCAAACAATATAAAAAATGTTGCTTGAAGATTATGCCACTCTGTAAAATATGCAACAATTAAATTATATTCAAATGTATATTAGAGTTCACGCCTAAAGGAGAAATAATGCCGTTAGAAATTAAACATGTTCAAAAAAAGATAATTTCAAAAAGAAATCCCTGAAATCATTAAAGAAATTTCAGAGTTCAAATAGTTCATACATGTTCTGGAGTTCAAAGGATATTTTTAAGGTCCCCTTGGTTCATTCATCAAAGAGAACTAATCTTAACTGGCCCTGAATTTTCCTGCCATATGTTGAAAGCTGTTAAAAAAAGTACATGCGAAGAAAAATTACCAGATTCAGAAACTGTTGTTGAATATCCAGAAACATGCTATTTAAAAGCTCGGAATTCCACCACAAATTAGAAACCTTCATAAAAAAATGCTTTTTAGAGAAATCAACAATCAATTAAATGTACCAACTAAAGAAGATTGCACAAAAATAGAATTGTAGAAGATGAATAAATGCCTTCCCTAGTTCTGCTTTTTGTTTTTGATATATTATATTATTACAACGCTTATAAAGGAGTACTATTTAAATGAAGGTCAAGATGTCTCATTTTTGCCCGTTTACTTTGCATTCTTTTCTCTTTATGCTTCTTAAAGTACTTTCTCCTATAACACAACCGCCCTTGTTGACTCTGCAAAAGACAAACAAAAGATGCCAGATGAGTTCAAAATGATTTTGATGCTGAAATGAAGATGCCCCTTTGAAAAAGACTAATGGATTGAAAGGAAGTTCATCGCAGAAGAAACCATGACCAATTTATATATCCATATGTTTATGAAAGCCAATTATATACAAGAGCTCACATATGTATTAGGGTTCTAAAGATGAGCTTTTAGATGATACGTCCAAGATAAAGCACACTAAGACGCCCTGTTATTTTGATGTTCAACCCCAAAATGCTTTTGAATCATAATTGTGACATTCCAACATTTGCTTCCCAATTAAAGTTGCTCACTCATTCTCTACAAAAATTCTGGCTGTATGAAAGCTGAAATAACTTCTGCTAAAACAGAATTAGGATTGCCCGCATCTATCCCTCAAAGTCCGCCACCTGTATTTCCAACTGAAAGAACTTATAAATATACTGGATTAGAATTATTTGTTTCATGATTTACATTATACTACTTATGAGAGTCAAATGCCAATATTGTACCTCAAACACGTTCAAGATTAATGTCCAACTTTCCCTACAAAAGTTCAAATTCAGTCCACATCTGTATTTAATGGGACTCAGCTATTAATGCGCCCGTAACTAAATTTGATTGAACCCTATTAAATATAAGCGCAACATTATAGACTTTTTCAATGTCCAATTTTTTTGGACTATTGTTGACACCTCTGATTTAAATATTGTTGCAACTCATGCTTAAAGTTCAGACCTGATTTTTGCTGACGCCATATAATGCTTATTATTTGTTCGCCAAGGAGTCCACCAAAAAGTCCCCACCTTTTTATCTAAATTTGAAGAAGAATTTGCAAAGATTACTTCTCAAATTCAGAGCCCCAAAAGATGCTCGACTTGTACCATTCGTTCATCAAAAATTCCCTAAATTTCAATATAAAAAAAGAATGTAGAAATGTCTGATGCCAGTCTCCAGAAAGCTGCGAAAAAGTTCAAATCAGAAATTCCGATGGTCTATGAATCATAGTCTCGACCACTTTGAACAATGGAAATCAGATAACTCTGCTTTCCTGTCTCGAGTCCCGCTTTTGGTGGAATTGAATGTTCAGATAGAGAACTTTATGGGCATTTTGTGACTTGTTATGACGAGCTCGGAACAAATATGCCAAAGTTCGTACAAGATAATAAAGATGATGTAGATAGTTCACTATGCCCCGTTACAGCTAACTACATGAAAAAAAGACCCGCATTTTGACCCATCTCGTTCCATCTCTCATTATGTGTGTGTTGACAAAGATGGAGACCCCATTGGAAAAAGTTCATGAATGGAAATATGCCTACACTGAAGAAAAATTCACCAACTGGAGAATCTTTTAAAGCGATTGTGAGAATTAAGACCATCGTCCCAAAGTTCTATACGGAAAACGTAGTTCGATTATTCTGACACAAGATACAAACATTTTATTACAAAAAGGAAATGTTGCAAAAAGAAAATGTCCACTAGCCATTAGAGTTCACTTTCTAATTTCATTGCTGTATCGTCTGCTAAAATTACAAATTCTATGTTAACTTTATCTTTCTAATATTTTGAAAGAATTAGGAATTACTGAATGCCTGCAAAAATGCCCTAGAAATTTTTAGAGATGCCATTTTTTTATCCTTTATCTACACCGCATTGCTATGTTCGTTAGGATTCTTATTTCATGTTTTAGAATGCATCCGAAGACAAACTTTTTTTCATTATTGCTACTCATTGTAATTACATCTGCCGTTACCTGTATTGCTTTTATAACCCAGAACAAACGACACAACTAATAGAAGAGTCCCGCCAAAATAGACAATTTCTTAATGAATGTTATAACTTCAGAAGTTCAATGACAAACAGGATAATTTATTATAGCTACTTTTTGATACAACTGTTAATGAGTTCACGCAATGTCAAAAATTTGAAAATGGGTCACTTTTTGACCCATGCTCTATGGACAATGCTAACTTCCTACAAAAAAATTTAGATTCATCTAAATTCAAAAAAACGCCAACCAGTTCTGCCCAGCTGCCTCTGTTTATATGCTTTTTGCCACCCTGCAAAAAAACTCAAAGTTCTTGTATCAATTAGATGTGACAAAAATCTGTTACTATCACTAATACAAATCCTAACGAAACTGACAATACTATAGATAGAAATATTTATCGTATCGTAGATTTACAGCCCAGTCTCCAAGAATGGAGTCAAAATCTGATTCTACTCATTTGACTTCTGTCCGCTGGATTAAATAGAGATGCCTCGTTCAGAGGGTCAAATTGTTTCTGTATGTATCGCTTTCTTAATGCTTGATCGTCACTGCCAAAAATTGAATATACTTTATTGATTGCTATTCGTTCATTCATCTTGCCTATTCAATTGCCACTAGTCTGTTCCTCTTTGAAATGTAAGATTTAAGAATTACTTTGAAAAATCTATTGTTCTATTCTTCAAGAGATTCTTGATGCCTCATTGTTATGTCTTTTGTTCCCTATTAATGCTAACTGCTGTTGATCTGTTCTAGATAACTATAACACTGTATTTTTTTGACCCTGTTATTATGCGCCCTATTAAATTATATTGGAAAGAAATGCAAATCTATTTACTTCTACAACTAATAATGGTTCGTTCATGAATGCTCATTAGACAACATTTGACATGAACAATATGCCAAAAATTTTACAACGAAGATTACCAAAATATACAACTGCAAGAGATTTTGTTGCTGCTTTTTCAAATTGCTGCTAAAATTGTCGAACTGCAGCTACTTTACTAATTTATTATCTTATATGCATGGTTCAAGAAGTTCCTGCTTACTACAGAAGATTTAATATGATGAATGAAACTCGACAAAGAAAAAAATGCCTGAGCGCTTATGATACATTGTTCAGATTCGAGAATCGCCAGAAAAACAACGCTCATCATTCAAGAACGATTCTACAACGCCATCTGCCAATTGGAAAAAAATATGGAAACTGTATTAAGAAATGAAATTGCAGAACATGAGTCACAAGAAATCTAATGAAGATTATCATATTAAAACTAAAACGCCAATTAGAAAAAAACTTAAAAAGAAGAGTTCTATTTCACCCTAATGATGGTTCTAGTCTCGCCAATTAGAAGAAGAATTAGAACAACACTATAGAAACAAAGAAGATTTATTCTTTGAGATACTAATATGCTCCTGCAAGCCCGAACTTTTGAAAGGTCTGCTCCAAATGATTATAAATTTGAAAAATAATAGTTCAAATGGAAACTTCTGTCTCATGCAACCCGTCAAAGAGAAATCAGAATTGACGAAAAAGTGTCATAAACATTCTGAAATACTTACAACTGAGGGTTCTTCAGAAAGATTCATTGATACGCCCGCCCTCAATATGAACTTAATTAAAGATGATGAAGAAAAAAATGCTTCAAAAAAATCATTAATTAAAGAGTTCAAAGAAAAGTTCGCCAAATTGAAACTGTTGAAGTTCGTCAAAGATAAATATACAACAACTTTAGATAATTTCAAAGATAAAACTCTTGAACTTCAATGATGAAATAATCTATGAAGAGTTCACTTTTGACAAAAACCTTATACTGAATCTAAAGATAAAAGAACTTGTTCTGTCCCTGTTCGAGAAAAATAATTTCAGTCTGACGGCCCGCCTGAATTCGCCACTAAGACACCAAACTGTATGTCAAAACAATCATCAAATTTTAATAAAAGATAAGAAAAAAAGATAAAAGTTCATTTATAAAAAAATCTAAACGACAAACAATAAAGGACAGATTCAAAAAGTCAAAAATCAGAAAAAAACCAGAAACAAATTAAAAAGATTTAATGAAAGAATCATTAAATAAAAAAACAATAAAGAGTTCAGATAGTTCTCAGATTTTGATGATATGGTCAACAAAGAATTTGAAAAATCCTTTTGAAGAGAAGAGAAATAGCACTATGCATCGACTTAAATGCAAAAAAATAAAAAAATATTATATTAATGCCATCATCACCCTCTTGCTCTTTTGCTTCAACTCAAAAATGTTGTACAGTTCACAGTCTCGATTTCAATCCACGTCTTGGATTATTTGTAGATTTGATTCTACAAAAATGTTGTATAGGCTCTCCCTACAGATTGAAAGTCCCATATATGATTCTGTTCAAAAACTCTACGTCGTCACCCAGACTAATGGAGAGGATTCCAATAATATTATAATGGCTATGCCATAAATTTCAGTGAAAACAAACTCCCCTAACATATTTCAAAATTGGATTATCTCATACAATATGTCCATATTTAGGAGAATGGAAATATTATGACATAGACCCATGTGAGGAAAAATTCTAGTTCAGCTCCCTGATTATGGAGAATATTATAAAGATAGAAAAGACCCACAATCAACATATGTTTGTTCGTCACCTCCATAGACCCAAGAACAAAACAATTTGCTAAAGGATTCTTCATGTCTCATTAAATTGTCGCCAAACAATTTCTTTTTAGGAATTTCTAAATTTATTTCGTCGACAATTACATTATTAGTTTCGTCCTTTTCAGATGTAAATGATTTGTTAAAGTTCTAACACAAGATTTTCAAGGGTATGTTTCAGAAATTATATTCTAATTTATTTATGCCTCTTGTAACACTAATGTTTGTTTTGACTGCTATGTATATCTTATATTATGGAATCATCAAAAAGAGTACTATAGAACTTCATTAATTAGTGCTGTTGAAACCAATTTCTTGCATTTGCAATGCCCATTATCATTTCAGCTCATATTACTTGGATTACAATACCTAATAAAATTGCTACATTAGGAACAGTCCTGTAACTTGCAGATGCTCGCCAATGTGAAATCTTCAATGTTCGATTTGTGTGACACTTCTACTGCCAGATTTAGACATTACATCTGCTCCTTAGATGGTTCAAATGACAGAATGAAAAAAATATAATGCCCTGTAATATGTATGTTGAATTTGTTTTCAAACCATGTTCAGAGGACAATCCCGTTGAATATGATGAATTAGATGCTATCCAATTACAAAACATTAACAAAGTCTGTCACGAACCTAATGTGGAATTAGTAATAAAAAAATGCCAAACTCAAAGCTACTGTTCCAGTCCCAGATTTGAGCCCAGTTTCATCATGCTCTAATAGATGAAATTGATTCACCTCTTGTTAAAGCGTCTGATAAAGATGTCATAGAATTGTTGATGCTTTCTCAAACTATGATGAGTCGTGAAATCTTTCTCCCCGTTCCCCATGCTGAGATGCCGATGACGAGTGGAGTTCTGAGGGCTCATAACAAAAACAACCAGTCCACGTTCAACGTCCCTTATTCTCATGATTTGTTTACAAAACGAGCTATAACGCCAGAACAACTAGATGGATTTTTGCCGTTCTCATACCATTTGATAAAAGTCAGGACTCACTGGGAAAAACTTCTGCCCTCCAGTTTGGGATGTTAGGGTCCCTGAGCCACCCTCTTTGGGAGCCCATACTGCTACCCTGTAACAGCCTCAACTTATGGAATTATGTCACTTTGACTGCATCCCTGAATCATCACTGCCACTTAATGATGCCCATTGTAAAATGCAAATGAAACTCTGATTTCACAAAAATAGAAACTTCAAGAGACAAGACGATAGTTCACAGCAAAAGTTCGCTACGCTAAATGTGCCCTGTTGATTTTTCTTCCATTTCACTGACACTTGCTGGAAGAAAAAAAGCACGAAACAATCTCAGCCCAGATGCTTATATTGATGCACATGGAGGGTCTGCAGATAGTTCACAAATACAGGTCCCACTCAAATTGTTGAATCTGACCTATCTACCTCTTTTGTTCTTTTTGGTTCAAAGTTCTGGTCCCTGAAAGATTTATGATCAGTTCAATTCAAATCCATTAGAAGAATGGGTCTATTGGACAGGAAATAAGGTCTTTGAACGTTTTTAATCAAACTTTCATTTCAATGTTCCTTACAATTGTAGGGTTCATCTTACCACTTGTATTTGCTTTTGCTATGTACGTCCATGGATTAGGAATTACTATCCTCACAATAATTGCACCTATATTCTTGCTTCTTGATGTTGAGATGAAAAGGACAACAAATACTTAAACAATATTTTTACACCTTATTCTCAACAATACTTAAAAAAAGATTATCATGCCCTTACGCTACGCCTGTGATTATTAATACAAATCTTATGCCAATGATTAATGAGTTCACTGATACAGTTCCCGCCATTTACTTGCTCGTATCATACATATTATTTAAAAAAATAGAATTTCAATAATTGAAAGATCTGTCCAAACGTTCCAGTTCAAATGAATACTTCTGATTTAATATGCTCAATGTCTTTAAATCTGCCACCGTCACCCTGATTGATTTCTTTGTCCCGTTGCTGGAATAGAATCAAAACGCATGCTGACGTTCATCGTTCTCATGTCATCTCGTTGCTACTTTCATTAAGAACAGTCTCACACAACCCAATTTCAAACGTAATGCTTCCTCGGTCATGCTGAATGCCGAAAGTTCACAAAAACAAATATGTGTGAATTAGCAGAGAAATTGCCCCTAGCTGACATTATCATAGAAATGAGTTCGAAATTATTACTGCTCTGAATGTGCTGCTAGAGTTTCATGAAAACTTCTCTGAAATTATTATAGAAGAAGAAAAATAATTCAAACCGTATTTATCAAGAAGAGTCCCAACAATTAGAACAGAAACTACAACAGATCAAAAAAATGGATTTTGTACATCAATTCCGATGTCCAACATATAAAGACATGAGAAAAGTTCAATGAAGTTCATAACTAATGATTGTGCTAAATCCCGCAACAGAACAAATGATTAAAGATTCTCTTGCGCCCCATAGTTCAATTATTCCAAGATACAAATTCTCCATCAGATTATATGTTACCACCAAAAAAAGCTGAAAAGTTCAAAAACATGTTCATTTTTTCAAAGATATTCCATTGCCTGACCCAATTAGGGTCTCAAGATTTTGAAAAGTCCAATGCTTCTCAAATGATGCCGGTCGTAATAGAGATTTCTATAATTTAGCAGAAAATGCTTGGAAAGATTTGCATGTAGAAACTAATAATACTAGATTAAAAATCTAATAAAAATCACAAAAGAAGATTTAACAATGTTTGATTATGATAACATTGATATATCTCAGTTAAATATAATTTCAATCATGTATACTTCAAAAAGAACTTGATTTAGATAAATAAAAAAAGAAAGTTCAGTTCTGCTTTTCTTTTTTTGTTTTTTTTATATTTAAAAATTTGGAATAATATAACTATAAAAATCATAATTAAATTTAGGAAGCTAATACCAACTCAAAAAAAGATGCTAAAAAAAGAAAAAAATTAGACACAAATAAAAATTGTTGACGATTCGTCTATTGAACAACCAAACAATCCTAGAAAAAGATGCTTTTTTTTAAAAGCTCAGATGTTTCCTCAATGAAAAAAATGTTGGACAAATTGCTCTTCTAACAGATATGAGAGAGGAAAATGTTGCTAAAACCTCTTCTAGCCATTGTATTGATGCCATCTTGAAAGTGAGGAATTCCAAAGTGACGTATCATTGAAATCTATGGACCAGAAGTCCAGTAAAACTTCAATTGCTTTTAACTGCTTTTAGGAAACGTTCAAAAAGAAGCTGATATGGGACTCATTCTTAGATGGTAATGCTCCTTGACCCTAATTATGCAAAAGCTCCCTAGAGTTAAGATTGATGAACTAGGATTCTCTCAACCATCTGTTGCTGAAGAGTCCCAACAATGATTCTTAAATTGATTGAAACTGGGACGCCTGACATTATCGTATTAGACTCTGTTGCAGCCCTATGACCCCTAAAGTTCAGAATTAGGTTCAGATTTAGAGAAGCTTCCCTGTCAACTCTTGCTCGAGTTATGAGTCAGCAATGAAACGTATTGCTCAAAAAGTTCAATGAATTTAATTGTACTGTAATCTTTATTAATCAAATTCGTGATAATGTTGAGTATATGAAAGGGACCTAAAACTTCTACACCATTGGTTTTTCAAACACTTAAATTTACTGCTTCTCAACGTATCGAGTTCAAAAAGTCTCGTTTTAGCCAACAGAAGTGACAATACAATTGCTACAGAGTTCAGATTAAAATGTATCAAGAATAGTTCCTGCTCCTTGTCTGAGCTCACATGCTTACTTTTTGCAAAAGCTATTAATCAAAAGTCTGAATGTGTTTCGTTGCTGAAGATTTGAGTACTTATTAAGAATGCTCACTTATACATTTGAAACTTATGATGAAATTGATGTTTGGTCATAATTCTACGCTGGAACAGTTCGGAGACCCAGAAAAAGGAATTCCAACAATCATTAAAATTGCAACTTCAGGGCTGCTCTGTTAGAAGTACTAGAACAAAACGAAAGCTCCCTGCAGCTCATCAATAAACAAATTGAAGAAACTATTAAATCTAATATTATTAATGGAAAGAATGCGGAATAAAAATGAAAAAAACAAAAACTAATTAAAATTGCGCCCTTGCAGCTCGTAACACTATTGTTTGCTACTGCTTGTACTAATAACACAACAAAAAAATAATGAAAGTTCGATAAGACAGAACAAACAACAAAGAAAAACAAAAAGAACTCAAATATGTTAAAGATGCTTCGTTTTATCTAGGGAAAGATGGAAAAGTTCATCTTAGAAAAAGATATTGATAAAAAAATGCTACTATTATTAATTGCTACATTGACCCATATTGTCCAGTTCTGTAAAATTAGAGGAATTAACAAAAGAATCAATTAAGGATTATACAAACAATAAAAATGAGTCTTTACTCATCATACATTGTTCCTTGTCTGCAAGAACTATTGATGATTATTCAAATAGATCATCCTGATTCTTGACTTTTTCAATGAACGACCAGATTTGCTCTTGGAATATTTCTCAAATGTTATGACAGAAGATTTTCATCCGAATGGAAAAGTTCAAAGAAGATAAAGTTCCCTCAAAGATTTATTTATTAAATTGAGTTTGAAAAAGAATCAGAATGGAAAGTTCATTGATCCCAAATCAAAAAGATTTGATTGAAGAGTGAAATCAAACACGCCCAGTTCATCCCAATGATGAGCTCTTAGAAAAAAATTATCACCAACTGACATTTGTTTACTCCTTTCATTGTAGCTAGGAGATTCAGATAGTTCCCTTAATTTTTGATACTGTTGATGCTTTTAGAATATTTCAAAAAAAGAAATTGATTCTAAATTGAAATAAACAAAAAGATATCAAATTGCTTATCTTTTTTTATTTGCTAAATGATTTTGAGGGTTTTCGTTATATCGTCATATAAGCAACGCTAAAGCGTCAAAAATGAATTTTCGATAAATGTATCGACTTTATAAAAAAAGACGCCCTCAAAAATGCCCCTATATTTAAAAATAAACAAAAAAAGAAAAACAGAATAATAATATTAACAAAAAAATAAAAAGGGGTTCTATATTTGAATAACAAATTTAACTATGAAGAAATACAAAAAATTATTAATTTCTAGTCTATTCAATCAACAACATAAAAATTACCGAGCTGGAACAATAATTGACCCTAAATTCTTTAAAAATGAAAAATTATAGAGAGATATATTTCTCTTCAAGATTTATATGGAAAGTTCAGAGTCCCGAAGAAATCTCTGAGTTCTGAATTATATTCTAATTTAATTGATAAAGGGTGTCAAACCTGATACACAATTTATTGTATCATTGACCAATGCTGATACTTCTCAATCCCCTACGTCACCAAATCTGAATTACTTAAGAAAAAAAATATGTACAATCAGAAACAAAAAGAATTGCTAACTAAACAACTGAAAGAATTAGATGAAAACCCGACTGTTTTATCTGTAATCTCTGAAAGTCGAAGAGAAATTGCTCAATTTGCTCCAGACATAATTCCAAAAAACAAAAAAATTGATTTTGCTGAAACTGTAAATGAGCTGATAGAAAAGTTCCATCAGAAAAATGAAGTTCGATTTAGATGTTGTACCACTATTCAATCCCCAAATGAATAAAGTTCATTAAATGTTTGGATGGCAAAGCTCTGAATACAATTGGGCTCGTACTGACCTGAAAAACTGTATTTGCTATCAACGTGCCCTGAGTCCCGCTTTGCAGTCCCTGGAAAAAAACTGTTTTATTTTTCTTTGAAATGACTCGTACTGAACTTGCTGAACGTATGCTTTCTTCGCCATCTGTTGCATCCTACAAACTAAAAACCAGTTCTCATAGAACACCATCAGAAAATGAAAGAATTGCTCACAACAGAAACAATACCAACTCTCTGCCTGTTGAAGATGATTCATTACAATTGATTATATTAGTTCAAAGTGCACAGCTGCTTCTCTAGAGTCTTGATTTAATTATTGTAGATTACTTACAATTGATTAACCCTCACAAATAGAAGTCATGCTAACCGTGAACAACAAGTTCGCCCGTAATGTCACGTGGTTTAAAAGTTCTTAGCTAAAGATTTACAGTTCCGATTATGATTTTTAGCTACGCTCAAATCGTGAATCAAAAGATGAAGATGAAAAATAGATTGCCATCTAAAGCTCATCATTCGTGAATCTGCTCATTGTTCGACTCAAACGTGCCATTGATTATTCATAGAAAATATAGAGATGAATCACCTGACCCTAAGTTCCTTGTTTATTATTGATAAGAACAGAGTTGGACAGTCCCGATAAGAAATTCCAGTTCGAGATGTGTACTTGAAAAAAATCTATGTTTGTTGATGTTGAACCGAGGAAGATGAGTTCAGAGTTCACAAGAAATGATTTAACTAATTTAGATGAAGAAGATACTAACATTCTTGATAATTCATTTATAGACACTGTTACTGATAATGATGATGAATTTGATTCTTTATTTGAGGGACTTATAAAATGCTAAAAAAATTATTTGATGAACTTAAAATAGAGAAAAAAAGAAAAATCAAAAAAATTTATTGACTATTTAATGAAAAAGTTCTTCCAATAAATGATGTTGAAGAATATATAAAAAGAGTCCATACAGACCAATCATTAAAAACTTAAACTCAATCCTTTTTGAATTTTTTTCAATCATAGTTCAAAACACTACATGAAAAAAATATGTAACATTACTTAACTATGATGAAGAAGAATTTGAACAAATCATTATATTGCATGCTTACTTTTAACTTGAATTTAACAGAAAAAAATCATTTTTTTAGAAATTTGGAACAAATACCAACATGCGTATAATGACTTACTAGAAGAAGATGAAGAAGATTTTGAAGATGAATTAGATTAAAGTGATTAAATGCCAGAATATAATCATAATAAAAACCAATTCTGACTCTTATAAAGAATATTTAAAGAATAAACAATCCTTAAATGCTCAATCAAAAACAGAAAGTCAAAATTGCTAGAATTAAAGAAAAATATTGAAACTTGGGAAAGAGATTATACTAGTTCAAAAAAATATTAAACTAGATAAAGATTTTTGTTAAAGAAATACAGTTCTTATCCTATTAGGTCTGCTTTTGTTATATTCCAATCCAAAAAGAAAAATCTAACTTATGCTTATACTATTGCTAAATCTTGTATTGCTCTAGGATTGAAACCATCATCTGTTTGCATTACTAACTTGAATGAATGTTATTCTACAATTAGAGTTCCAGCGACTGTCAAAAGTTCAAGAACAAAAATTTTCAATGAAGAAACAAAACTTTTAATCATTGAACAAGTTCAGACCAAATAGACCAACTGATGTTCAAGATAATGTTACATCATTTATGAATGAATTGAGTCCCTTCTCTTTTAACAAGCTAACTTAGGAATAATTTTTGTTGAGAAAGTGCTGACTCAGTCAAATTTTTGCATGTTCAAAAAACAAATCCTAATTGGGGCTCATTAGAGTCATGCTAATATTGAAATATACAAAGATGCAAAATAAAACAAACTAACACACAGAAAAAAAGTAGGAAAGAGATTGAAATTAAAAAGAAAAAAAGGAATAATATATTTGAAATAACTTTTTTTAAAAAAATGAGTGTCATAATGAATACTATTAAGACGTCCGTAATTCTTGCTGGGCGAAGAGCACTCGACTAAAATTTGAACAAACACACAAAAATACCAAAACCCCTTGTGGAATTACATGCAAACCAATTCTATTGCACATTATGGAAAAACTTGTAAAAGATGGAATTGAAAAAAATTTTATATTTTGTTTGATCATAAAATTGAAGAAATTTATAAATATTTTTTTAGTTCAATATTAATATTTCAAACAATAAATTAATCTTTTTCAAATGAGTCTAGCTCGGGTTGGAAATGAGTCAACAAACTATCTTTCTTAAAAAGATATTGAGTTCAAATTTTGGACACTGGATTGGATTCTGAACTGCTCAACGTTTGTACCAATTAAAAAAATGAATTGAAAGGTCCCTTTTTAATGACTTATGAGGGATGGAATTAGCTAATGTTGACACTTCCGTCCATTGAAAGATTATTATTAGAAAATGATAATACTATTATTTCTTTATGTGCTGTTCCCAAAAAAAGAACGCTCGTTTGCTTACAATTGAAAAACAATTCAGAGTTCTAGCACTTTAAAGAAAAAAAGCAATGATACAAAAAGAATTTGTTAATGGTGGATACATTTGTATGAAACCCGATATTTTCAATTATTTTTTTCTGAAAATGATTTTGATTTTTTTCTCATGATGTACTTGAAAAGAAATCTTTGATTGGACACATTAGGTCTCATATTCATAATGGTCTTTGGAAGTTCATTGATTCACAAAGAGATTTAGAAGAGTTCAGAAGATTTGTTAAAGGAGAATTAAATAAAGTGGAATTTACGCTAGATACTATTCAATTTGCTAATGTGCAAAAGTCGTTATTAAAGTCTTGACATGAAAGATGAGTTCAATCAAGCTTTACTTAAATTAGATGGAGACAAATTAATTCTCCAATGTACTTCTCAAACAACTTTCTTTAAGTGAGATTCCGTCATCTCATGTCAATAAAGAAGATAATGAAACTACAGAATGGGACTGTTGATGCAAACAATTAACAACAATCTTGTCTATTTTACCAAGCTTCCCTATGGATGCCAAATTTACAATGTCCTCAAGTAACCGTCAATTTAATATTACTACAAGAAACGGTAAATTTAAATTGCCAGTCAATGACCATGTAATTAACTACAATATGGAAGATGTGTCTATCCTTTCAGAAATTGACTCAACAGAATTTATTAAAAAAACTTCACAAGGCAAGCAAATTCCTTGATTCAGAACCATTATCAACTGCATCAGCAACTTCATGTTTACATTTGATTTTTGATGATAAAATCAAAATGGTGGAACTAATGGATTTTTCACTTGTAGAAATTGCAGTAGAACATGATTTGAAATCATCTTCGAAGAAACCCCTATTGTATTGTTACGTTCTAATCAATTAAATTTATGTCCAACACTTTTGGGTCCCAATACAACACTAACATTAATTGAATCTAATAATTTGTTTGGTTATAAGGATGCAATAATATTATTGCTCTTGTAGCAAAAGCAGATATAAGTTCACTTGCTTATGAAATTCTTAAAACTCGTGTATCTGATGAACAAAAAGTGACTTTTTGATACAAATTCATTAAGATTTGCTACTAATTCAATGTTTAAACTTTGCCCAACTTCAGATTTGATTCATTATGTCATTAATGAAGATACAATGTTTTATCAAATGATAATGAAGATGATATGAAATTAACTGTAATTGATAAGTCTGCCAATGATGTAACATTAACTTTCTCTAAAATCTCACTATTACGCCTTTTTAATGTTTTTAGAGGAAAAACGTTCAGTCTGCTTTGGGCAGAAGATATGCCTGAAATTGTAAAAATTTAATGTTCTGAAAGAAGATAACACTATTGATGAAAAATATTTTTTTATTGGTGTAACTCTTTATGATGAAGAGGAATAATGAATATTAACAATTTTATAGAAGTGTAGCATTAACTTGCCTTTTACACTTTTTATAGCATTTTTAATAAATATTTCGACTGTCAAAAGTTCATTTATAAAGAGATTTATTCAGAAAAAAGATATTATTAAACATATATTAACTCAATTTATTGGCATTTTGATTATTTCTTATTTAATCCTTAATTTTCTTCTTTATTTTTTTGTGTAGAGGAAAAAAATTAAAGTTATTTAGTTATTTTTAAAATGCAGCTATCTGTAACTTTTATATTCTGCATTAGAAATTCTATTTACTGACACGAAAATATACAGTCAAACAGATGCCCTCTTAGATACAATACTTTTTTTGCTTCTTCTATTCAATACAATAATATACCTTGACAAAGAATTAATAATTCTATATATAACCGTTTTATAATATTTGCTTTTATCATTTAAAAATAGAAGATATAGGAATGTCAGATTGGAGGTCATGTATATTGTTTATTTATTATTTTCATTAGCTAAACATTTATCATGCTATTCTATCTTTAACTTTAATATTATTTATGTTAGATGTAATAAGAAGAAAATACAAAAATAGAGTTCAATAAGTTCTTTTTATATTATTACCATCAATATTTACAACATGTTTATATTATATAATTATTAATTTATTATAATAGAATAATAATTATATAGAAATTGAATTTAATATTGAAAAAAACTTAAAAAGTTCAGGAGAAAAAAATGACTCTATCATTAGAAGAACAAATGAGAATGTCCTCATTCTGAACAAGAAGGGTCTGCAGAACAAAAATCCAGCCTGAGAAATCTCAACTGATGTCTCAAACTACTGTAACAACAGAATATACTAAACCAGAGTTCGCTAGAATTGAAAAAGAAACCCCAAGAGTCAGAAATTAAAAAAACACTTTAGACAATTTAAATACAAAAGAGATTATTATCAACGCTTTGAAGATTTATGAAAAAAATTCATTAAATTGTCTGATACACAGAAAAGTGTTATTTCACAATTTGTAAACGCAGATAATATTACAGATGTACCAAATTTGATTGAGAAAGTTCATTAATGTGGATTCTCATAAAAGAGAAGTCTTATTAATTTTGTTTCAGTCATTAGAAAAGACTGAAGTTCAAAAAGGTCCTTTTTCTTGATGGCCTTAACCAAAAATCAATTAGAAGTTCTAAATGAAATTGCTTCTCAATTTATTTCAGATTATAAACAAATTCCTTTATTCAGAAATTGAGAAAATTAATTACGCTGAGAATTTGAATGATAATCTAAAGCAAATTGCCAGAAAAGTTCATTGATTCATTTACAAACTCTAAAAAGAGTTCTTAAATTATTAAAAAGGATTAAAATGCAATATAATTGTAAAAGTTCAGATTTAGAAAAAAAGATGTTTTATATTTAAAAAGTTCAAAAGAAATTTATCTAATGTCATATTAAGAGAATTGTCCCTCGCTAACAGAAACTAAAACAGAAAAGGGTATTTCTACGAAATGCCCCTACTTATGTTTAATTGTTATGTTATTTATAGACTGTTCTGTTGACTGAAAATATGATTGGTTATATGGACCAATCTGAAAAAGGAATATATTGATCATTGCGCCAAATGTTGATGAACCAGAATTATATTTAAAAGATAAAAGTCATGTAGGAATAAAAGTCCAGTCCTTATTTCATACACAAAAATTATTAGTATAGTGGTGCTACCATCATATGCTAACTATCTATTCTATTCCATTTTCTCGTATGTATGAAACGATTAGACTAATAACTTCTTTTTCACATCCTTTCTTACCCAAATTCAGAATGACAGAAGAATTAGAATCCCAAAATTAACAGAACCCCTAAAGTGCAAAGTTCTACTATTGAAGAATTATTTAATATAGAATTATATGATTTGATTTCTATCAAAGATGGGCTATCAAATTAAACCAGAAGGTTTCTCAAGAAATTAAAAATACTTTTAATGCTGTTGACTTACTCTTATCAAGACCAAGTTCATTATATTGACAGAACAGAAATCTTTAATTCATATAATGCTCCCTTTGGAAAAAGGTCTTTATTTGAGTAATATTGAATCATTCTCGTCAATTTAAACAGAAATGCAAGTTCATGATACTTAATGATGCGCAAAGAAATATTGAAATTAATTTTTTTGGGAGCAAGTTATTTAACGAAAAATTTATCTGCAGAGATAAAGTTCTATGTATCATTAACTAGAATTGTAGAGATAAATTTAATGCTCAAATTTTGCCTGAAGAGGAGTTCAAATCTCTACCTATCGTACCTATTTATAGACAATCTCCTAGAGCAAAAATCACAACTAAAGTTCATTAATGTGCTCGTCCAAGAATTATTACTTCGTTTTGATGGCACGAATATAGTTCATTACATTAAACATAACAAGGAACGATTATGGACTTCACTTAAAAAAACTTCACTTCCCCGAAAAATGTTACTGAATATGATGAAACATTGAATAATTTATCATATATTGAATTATTCTATATGCAATTGATTTTTTTGAACACAAAAAAAGAAATACTGAAAAAGTTCTTTAGGAATTGCAAAAAAATACTAACAATCCAAAAACAATGAAAGAAGTCAATTAAAAAAATCTTCCTTATGACTTAACAAAAGGAGAGTTCACAAGAGGAGTTCATTAAGAAGATTATTCAAAAATTGAAGGGTCCGACTGCTGAAAAATCTCTTAATCGCGCTGATAGGTTCAGCTAAATCCACTATTGCTTCCGCCTGTCTATACACTTTTGATTGTGTTCATCAATCTTGCTTATTAGTTCCAACAGAAATTTTTGCTCAAACAATTGTATGATACTTTTGTTAAAATGATTTCTCCATTAAAAGATAAACCTGTTGTTGCTTATCTGTCTGCAACAAAAAGCAAAAGAAAAAAAGAAATCTTAAATGCGCTCAAGAACTACTGTTGATGTGTTGATTGCTACTCATTCTATTTTTAAATGTTGAATATAATAATTTAGGATTGCGCAATTGATGAACAACAAAAAAATTTGTGCAAATCAAAGAGAGTCATTGTTAAACGCCAGAAAAGATGCAGAAAAGTTCGATATGCTAAAGTCAAACTGCCACTCCTATTCCACGAACTACTGTCTTTGCATTATATGTGATGTAGAATTAATCACTATCACTCAAAAACCTGTTTTGAGAAAAAGAAAAATATTACTAAATGGATTAAGAAAAGTTCAGATACATTCTTAAAAAGAACTTGTAAGTGCTGAATGGACTCATATCTATAATGAAATAGAAAAAGTCCATCAAAGTCTTTATAGTCTCATCTGTCCCAAGAAAAAAAGCAAAATCTGCATCTGTCGAAAAGACAACAAAAAAATTCTAACTAGAAAATTCCCTGCTCTGAAGATAGAATATGTACATTTTTGGACTTGACAAAAAAATCGCCAAAACAAAAAAATTGAAGAATTTAGAGATAAGAAAAGTGATGTTTTAATGCAAGTCCACTATTGGTTCAGGAATAGATATTCCTAACGCTACGCCAATGCTTGTTCTTGATGCGAACAGATTCGTGTGCTCGTTACACCAAATTAGAGGACGTGTTGCCAAAGACCAGGGCTCATTGCTATCTAATTTCAGATGCTGATTCAGAAAATGCTACTAGACGATTACAATCTACGCTGATGCAATGATGCTTTGACATTGCAATGTTGATTTAGGAACCTCGTAAAGAGGGCGATATTTTTTTGACTCAAACAATCTGTTTGAATCTACTTTTTAGATTTTGTGATTTAACAGATATTGAAACATTATCATTAATTGAATTGCTCAAAAGAGAAATCCAAAATGTTCTTATGATTCTGAATTTAGAGATGAGTTCCTTAGAGATGCTTATATATTCTTAAAACAGAATGAGGGTCAAAAATGAATTATTTTTAGAAAATTTTTTTAATTTTTTTAAGACAGCAAAAAAATACAAACTTAAAAAAACTTTTTTTCTCTAGCAATTATTGGAATACTTATTTCGTTTATTGCAATTAGGGGTATTGACTGACATTTATCTGCCTTTGGAATTATTTCATCAATACTGTTAGATGTATTTTTTTACTTGTTATTGATTGTCAATTTTCTCTCTTGTTTATGTGTACTTACCTGAAAAATAAAGATTATAAAGTTCATTAAAAGTTCAAGAGGTCCCTATCTTTCAAACAAAGATTGAACTTAAGTTTACTTATTTGGTTTTATTATAATCATCTTAGATTTAATATTAGTAAAAACCAGTAATCTTACATATACAATAAGTGCTAGTCATTGTTTGTGCAATTTCATTAGGATTGATAACTTTTATAAGACCAACTTATGATGAAACAAAAAAATTTGAGAATAATCTAACAGATGAAAGAGATGTAATTAGAATGGAAGATGAAAAGGAATGTCTGAAAGTTCATTCCTTTTTCTTTCAAAAAAAGGAATAATATAACTATACTATAATCTTTGTGAAAGGAGTCTATAATGAATAATCAAGAGAAATTAGATATTACTTTTTAAAAAGTTCGACCTTAAATTACCTGAATTTAAGGATATAGAGTTCAGTGCTTATGCAATTATTTTGATAATTTTTTTGGGATTCATTAAAAGTCAGAACAATATAATGAAACTTTAATAAGTACAGTCCTACAAATGAATGAAATTAATACACAAATCAATCAATACAGTCCAAAAAGAAAGTTCAAAGACTGAATTAGAATATAAACACAAATTACGTTATAACATTTTAACTATCGAGCTGCAAATGCTACAGAAAAAAAGATTTTTGGCAGAATTGCTCTCAGAGAGTTAGAAGCTCGATTGCATATCTTTCAGAAATGATTAGAGAATTGACACAAAAAGTTCAATCAACTTAGATTAGAATTAGACACATTAAAAAAACAATCGTTTTTAATATTAGACAGGAAATGAAACTGTAATGAAAAAAAGAGTTATTATTTTAGCATTGATTTCAATTCTGTTTTTTTGGTTTGTTTATTTATCTGTCTCAATTTAGATGTCCCTTATTTGTCTCAATCTATGGGATCCAACATTACATAACAATACTTTAATACTCTTACGCAAAGACAAAGACATTAAGAAAGATGTCATTGTTTCTTTTTATTGCACCTGCTTCTTAAAGCTCAACAAGAAGATAAAAGTTCTGATTAAACGCATTATTGCTGAACCTAATGATAGATTAAAAATTGATTCTAACTTTGTTTATGTGAATAATAAAGAAAAGTTCAGAATAAAGCGTTCAAATATTGAACAAGAACTAAATATAACATTAAAAGATGATGAATACTTTGTGATGCGGGGATCAATGTTGGACGAGTTCAATGACTCTTTATATGAATATTCATTAGGTAATAATGAGTCTTTTAATAAAAAAAGAAACTCTATAATGTACGCTACAGAGGATTATCCATATGAAAAAAATAAATTAATTTTTAATTATTGATAAAAGTTCCACTAATTTACTCAAAAGGCAAGAGGAAATCTTCCAAAAATGGAAAAATCAATAAAGAAGATGTGCAAAATCTACCACATGGCGAAAAAGGATTGCCACAGTTCAAAAAAATCTATTTGGTGGAACACAGCTGTTTAACTTGATTTGTCTGAAGTTCAGCTGCATTGAATTTCGCCAAATTGATTCCAACCAAAAAAAGAAATTAACTGAAGAAAAACATTTGTTTACTCAAATGCGGAAATGGACCAATTATCACTTTCTTATATCCTGATAAAGTTCATAATGCAAAGAATCTTCGCTGGATTGTCTGCTATTAAAAAAATCTTGTTGAATATTCAGATGGAGTTATTGAAGATAATTCTACTAAGAGAGTCTGACACATTAAAAAAACTGATGTGCTTAAGAATATACCACTTAATGCTAATATTAAAAACTCAACTTAGAGAATATGTGAGAGAACTTTGATTCACCCCTGTGATGCTAGAAAAAGTCATTAAAGAAAAATTCCAAAAGATGAAATTCAAAAAAATTTACAATTCAAGACGTGCTGTTTATCTACCTGCAAAAAGTCTGACTCAGTCCCTTGGGCATGTTACATGCTTTTGATAGACATAATCTAGCCAGTTCTAGATTGTTATAATCGAATGTAAATAACAGTTCACCTATGTTTGGATTAATAGTTCTGAATAAACATTATCAATTGCCTTATGAAATGTCCATTCTTTTAGAATCAGTTGTTCTAAGAAGAGATATAACTAGTTCACTACCAAAAACAAAAATACTTATTCAATTAATAACACAATAAGAGATTTGGAAAGTCAATGGAACTTTTTCCAAAATCTGAAACATTAGAATATATTCTAAGACAAACAACTGAATTAAACTTATATTATAAAGCTGAACTTAGATGTATTGACAAAGATAATCATTTTTAGAAATGTTTTTAACAAAAATTAATCAGCTCTTAAGATTTAATGCACCGTTACAATACTGAGAGGAATAATGACAAAAGAATTTAAAATTGCACAAATTAGCGATTGCCATTTAGTTCATAGGTCCGGACAATTTAGAGATAATGAAACATCACTAATTTAAGAGAACAAGACGCTATAACGCTTTAGATAGTTCAATTGATGAAATTATTGAGTTCAAACCTGATGTTGTAATTTCAGCTGAGATATGTTTCATTCTCCTAAACCGATCATTTATACAATCATTCAATGTAAAAAAATCCTACAAAAACTAGCTCAGTTCGCCATTCCTTTTCTACAACATAGCCCTGGGAATCATGACGCTGAGGATTCTATTAGGGAAATTCAGCTCAATGCTGTAATTGACGGTCCACTTTTAAATCTGTATTCTTATACAGAACCTTATGTTGTAGCCAGAAATTTCCCCAAATTGTGTGTCATTTTTGTATCTCACCATGGATTTATTGCTCAACAAGAAACTATGAAACGCTCAAAAATTATCAGCCAAATTTAATATTTTGCCAACGCATGTCTGTATATGATACTAACATGAATATGATACTTCATTCAGAAAGTCGAACCGCGTGAAATTGTTATCCCCGAAGAAAGTTCATGAATATGGATTGGGATTACACTTTAATGGGTGCTATTCATGAAAGGGTTCAGCATCCTCAACAGATGCCCTGACAGACACTTCAAACAGAAAAACAATTCTAGCTGTCCTCAATTCTGCCGAGTTCTTTCTGATAAGGAATGTAAATTAGGACGTTTCGACTATGTGGACAATTAAAGACCAAAAAAAGAAATGACACCAGAATTTCATGTTATTGAAGAACGCTTACAAAAAGATATTATTATTCTTTGTAAAGACAAAACTACTCTTCAAATAGAACAAGAAATTGCAAAAGAATTTAAGAAAAATTGATTTTACTAAAACACCTATTTTGATATGTCACTTGTTAATATTTCAAAACAAAACAAAATGCCATTGATATGACTATATTTAGAGAAGATATTCAAAAAAATGCTTAACTTTTTGAATGAAATACAAAAATAACTGAAGAGATTGGTTCTGATTCCCAACGTTCTTCATTCAGCTCATGATTTACATGCTTATAGTTCCTCTGATATAGATAAGGAAAAATTATACAGAAGATGTACAAGGTCCCTATCAACAAAGAAGTTCTATCACTACTAAACAGTCTCAAGAAAAAAATTATTAAATACGATTAAATGTACTATAATATTATTTGTAAATATAAAGATGATAACTCAACAGCGTGTTTGCTCCGAATTATCATATGTTTGAAATGTGTCAATATTTGTTAGATTGTTTTCAAAATGAAGATGAAACCCGTTTTGATTTAAAGTTCTGCTTGAAGAAGAACTTTACAACAAAACTAACAAATTATTATTTAATTCAATTGTTAAAAAAACAAATGGATTATATTTGATGATTATAAATTAAAAGTTCAAAGGAGTCTTAAAAAAATAATAATGAAAAATTAGAGTCTTTGAACTAGCAGAAAAAAATATAAAAATGAATTTGATTTGTTGCCTGTAAGAGAAACAACTCATGCGCCCTGGATATGATTTAGCTGCTGAAACAGCTCATAATCCAACCAGGTGAAATCAAACTTGTTCCAACTGGATTAAAAGTTCATATGCAAGATGCGTGTTCTTTATCTATATGACCGCTCATCAGTGCTACGAAATTAGGAATTGTACTCGTTAACTCGTCGCTATTGATTTGCGATTATTATAACAACCCTGGCAATGAGTCCTATGTACGTCACTCATCAACATTACTGACAAACCGCCAACAATTAAAAAAAGTGACTCGTATGGTGCATCTGTTTTTGCTCCATTTCTTAAAGCAGATGGAGATGTCTCCAGTGAAAAGATTCGAGGATTTGACTCAACAGGACATTAATGCATAGAAATGAATTATTTTAAAAAAATCTTTTTAAAGCAAATCAACAAAAACAATGCTTATTTTTTTCTTATTGCTTCATTTTTTTCTTTTTGACGTGATTCTTGCATTACCTTTATTCTCAATCCCCTCAATTCTTGCTATGTTAATCTACTCTAATGTATGCACGCCTTGTTCCACTGAGAAAATTCATCTTTAATTTATTTTTCTTTTAGAAAGTTTTCAGCTGATTTCATCTATTGCGCAACTATGTTAGAACCTAATTATATAGTTCTTAACTTATTTTTTTACCTTCTGTATTTTTTTCTTGTATTTTTGGAATACTTGCATCATCGAAATTACTCAAAAAAAGAATATAATCACAGTTCACTATTATCTTTACTATTCCGCAATAGATGTATCAATTGTTTTCTTGTTATTTACTTACATGTTCAAATTATCTATTTATATGAGTCTTATTTATTGCAATTTTACTTTTTGTTTGTGACTTCTCTTTTATTCTATCTACTTAAGAATAGAAGAACAGAACAATCAACTTGAATATGCTTTCTAACGTCCCGCAACTGCAGCTGTCAGTCCTTGAGCACCTGATGAAGATTGAACCTTATTGCTTCAAACTGAGTTCACTGCAAAACTAAAGTTCAATATTTTTTTATATTGCTTTTTTTCTGCCTTTTAGAATAATAGAAATATGTTCATAGAATAAAAAAAGGAGTCAGAATGGAAAAAAATCAAAATTTGTTCATCTTCATGTCCACTCAGATAACGCCCTGTTGAAAGGATATGGAACAATAACAGAATATGTTACTAGAGCAAAAGAACTTGGAATGGAGTTCTGCTCCCTGATGCTAATACTATGACTTATTTATCAATTTATTGCTGAATGTAAGAAAGAAAACATTAAACCAATTGTTTTCAGAATTTAATATGACTCAATTACAAATGAACGTTTTCCTATGCGTGAGTTCAACTTATCAAGAAAAATGTTAAACAAATTATTCCGAATAGAGTTTCAAACACTCATTTAACTGTTCTTGCAAAAAAATGATAGGTTTCACATAATCTTTTTTTATTATTGAACGAATCTTTTTCGCAAGACCATTTCTATATTGTGCCTAGAATTGATTTAGATTTATTGATTCAATATAAAGAGGGGTTAATTGTATTGTCTGGTGACCCAGATTCTGAACTAAATATTAGATTACGCTACAATCAAATAGATAAAGCCAAAGAATATGCTTCAAGAATGAAATCAATCTTTGGTGAGGATTTCTATATTGACCTGATGGAATACCAAAGTCGTTCCCTGATTATTCTGCTAAAAAAACTTGCTAAATTAGCAAAAGAATTAGATATTGAAACAGTCCTTACCAATGATGTTCATTACTTAGACAAAGAGGATGCTGTTCACCAAGAACATTTTTTGGCTTTTGGTGCTAATATGAAATTATCTGAAACACCTACTTATAGAGTGGAATTAGACCCTGCATTAGTTGGAAAATGCCAGAAATTTTGCTGATTATGACCAAATGTATAAAACATTGCCATACTTTCACCGTCAATCAATAATACAATTAAAATTGCTGATAAGATTGAAACAGCCAAATCTTACCATGATGTGCATTTAAGACCAAAAACCAGTTCGCTCGAGTCTTTAATTCTGATTTAGAATATTTTGATTACTTGCTCGAAGAAGTCTTAAGAATAAACGTGCTCATCAACCAAAAAGAAATTCAAGAAGAATCAAGAGCAAAAATTGCTTTTTTTGAAAGAGAGTTCATTCTACCAATGACTTTATTTCATACTTCTAGCGCACAAGAATATTTACAATGTCCATCAATAATGCCCATCCAATTGTGCCTGAAGAGTTTGCTTTTTACCTGGAAATCAAAGTTCACAGGATTAAAAAAATAAACTTTGGAACATAGAAGATGTAAAAGAGGGTCAAAAGTTAGAACTCATGACGCCTTACCAGAAAGTTCAGAAAAAAACTTTGGAAATATGACATAAAAAGAAAAAAATAATCGAGTCCCCTCATTATCTAATGGAAAGAAAAATCACTTCCACTGTTGACCATCTTATATTTGAAAAAGAATAAAGGATTCACTGAGTTCAAGATTTAAAAAGTGCTGTTTCGTTCTTTTGAAAGCTAAAGTTCAAGAGAATTGATTGTCCAATGTTTTGCGTTAATTGTCAAAAAAAGAAAATAACAATATTGATATTAAGAGTCCCGTCATGCCATATACAAAGAACAGTCCATATAAAAAAATAGGGGAATATTTAGGTAATGATTGCAAGAATAAAAAAATTATATTTAATTCCTGCGCCAAAAAGAAGCTCTAAAAAGGTCTGGACAAAAATCAAAAAAACTTTAGGTCCTCGAAATAAAAAAATTCTGAAAGTCTTAAATTACACTGGAAAACTCACAGAGAAGAACGGATTGAAAAAAATTTAGGGCTCACTCACTGAGGAAAGTTCAATGTTTATAGAGAAACTAAACGAAAACTGTCCCTCAAAAAAATATTCTGACCCAAAAACATTTAGAAATCTTAACGAGTCTTAAAAAAATAAAAAAATATAAAAGTTCTTCATTTTCATTCCCACCAACAAAATGATAAAGAAATATATTATGCCTCTAGCTCATGAATTAAAAGTTCTAAATATTTTTTTGAAACTGATTCTGAGTTCAAAAGAGTCTCGACCGTTTTAAAGATGTTATCAAATGGAAAGACGAAAACAATATTACTAGAGTTATTTACCTGATTTCCTTGTTAAATACAAAGACGTCACTCAAAAAAATTATTGAGTTCAGCTCGTCAGCAAACTAAAACTTCAGAGTTCTATTGAAGAAAAAAGCTCTGAAAATTATGCCGAAGAGCACAATATGACTTATGAAATTTGGACAGAAACTGAACTAAATCTAAAAAAATGATTTACGCCATAATGAATATGTAATTACTGGAATTAGTTCATTTGATTATGAAGTCCCCGTATATGATTTAAAAGTAGAGAATGTTCACAATTACACAGTCTCTGATGTGACTGTTCATAATTCTGTTGGAGGAAGCGAAATTGCCTATCTATTAAATATTTCAAATACAGACCCTATTCGATTTAATTTGCTTTTTGAACGTTTTATCTCTGATGGTCGTGGAGCAATCTTTGAAATTGACCACGAAGATGCAGAAAGAGCAAATCATTGTATCTGAAAAAGAAAAAGTTCAAATGCAAGAAAAAAATATATTTATCAATTAGAAGTTGGAGATGTCGTAGAAGATGAGTAGAAAAATTAAATCTATTAAAATCATTGACCCAGGCACAAATCCAGACGTAGATAGTGATTTCCATACAGTTGGCCGTGGAAAAACTATCGAACACGTTATGGATTTATATGGACAGATAATGTTGCTGGAATTATCACACTCTAGTCCATTCAGTGCAAAAAAATGCTTTTTAAGTCTGTTCACTATTTATGCCTGAATTTTGCTCAAGCACAAGCAATGCAATACATTGCCTGATGCTGTTGAAAAAAAAATGACAATTAAAAGTATGCTTGACCCAAATTCTGAATATTACGAAGCTGGTGCTGACTTACGTATTCAATTAAACACACCAGAATTAGAAGAAATCGCTCATTCTGCAGCTGTCCTTGATGGTAGAATGAGAGAAACTGGTGTCCACCCTTGTGGAATGCTTATTTCATCTAAACCAATTAAAGAAGTTGTACCTGTTCAAATCAGACAAAGTATGATTTGTCGTCAACTCAATGGAATTACTATAACTGCAGGTTCTAGGACTTATCAAAATGGACTTTCTTGGATTAGTAACAGTTGATTTGATTGACGAAGCTATTAAAAACGTTAAAAAGACAAGAGGAATTACTATTGATGTTAATGAGTTGGTTCAAAGTGATTTAGATGATGAATTAACTTATAAACTATTCGCTAATGCAGAAACTTCTGCTATCTTCCAATTCTCAAGCTCTGGGGTTAAAGAAATGTTAAGAGAATTACAACCAACAGAGTTTATGGACTTAGCAGCCGTTACTGCATTGTATCGTCCGGGCCCAATGGGATTGAACAGTCATTTACAATTTGCTCAAAGAAAAAATAACCCAGATGTTCGTGTTCCAGTTCATGAAGCTTTTTACGGTACTAAAGTTGAAGAACTATTGAAAGATACTTATGGACTTGTTGTTTACCAAGAGGACTGTATGAGAATAGCTAAAGAATGTGCTGGATTTACCCCTAAAGAAGCCGATGATTTGCGTAAAGCGATTGGTAAAAGAAAATGCTTTAATGAAATCTCTGGTGGAAAAATTCATTAAAGCTATGATTGATAATGCTATGATGAAGATGCTTCAAATCTTCTTTTGGGAAGGTCATTGTTGCTTTTCGAAATATGCGTTTAATAAATCTCACTCTGTATCATATGCTTTGAATGCTTACATTGCTGGATATTTAAAAGCTCCATTACCCGCCTGAATTTATGTCGCTGCTCTAAAAACTTAATGACACACCGATAAAAATTCGAGAATATATTGCTGAAGTTCGAAAAGAATGAATTTAAGAATTCAACCAGCCATCTGTAAATGAATCTGACATTCTTATTACACCCTAGCCATGACAGAGTCCAAATACAATTGTTTATGGATTATCATATTAAGAGATTTCCTAAATCATCGCAGAGCTCATCATTAAAGAACGTGATAAAAAAAGGTGAGTCTACTTTCTATCACTGACTTTATTTCTCGTATGATTAAATACAAAGTTCAACAACGACGCCATTAAAAGTTCCTTGCTTTAACCGCTTTCGATTGCTTAGTGTTACTCGTAAATCTATAGCTCGATAATGCAGACAAATTAATCAAGACTGCAGAGAGCAAGAAAAAACTCAATAAGAGAAAAAAACTTGTTCTCAATTAGCGGGATTGATGCATCTGATGAAATTAAATTAAATACTGATGAATTCTCATATGAGTTCACAAGTTCACCATGAAGTTCAGATTTAACAGAACTATTCTTGTCTCGCCATCCATTAGATAAAAATTGAACAAGAGCTCGTTCATCTTGATGCTCAAGAGTTCAATGTTAGTTCAATATGTTACATTCCCTAAAAGTCCCAGAAATAAAAACCACCAAACAAAAGAATAAATATATGCAAGTGACAACAGATAATAAATTGTCTCAGAAAGTCCTTCGTATGGATAAGGATTTACTTGCTGGAATTGAAAAAAATACACTGCTATTCAAAAAAATTTGAGGGATAGTGCACCTGAAAAGTTCAGGATTGCCAACAACCCAGAGAAAAATGACACGTTACAATCAAATCAGTTCATTCCAACACCTATTGAAAAATATTGTTTATCAAAGTTGATATGCCAACGCCCAAATTCAGCCCAACGTTGGTTCATATGGAAATCCTAAAATTGTTTCTCTTAGAAGGTCTGCATTATCTCATGAAGGTAGTTCGTTCACAAGTTCAGCTAAAAAAACAAAAGTTTTTAGAAATCAATATATAGAAAGATTAACTGAAACTAAAGGAAATGATACGATTAGATTAATTTATCCAGATAAAACTTATGACGATATAAGTCAATGTAAAAATTCATGCCTCACAACCCAAAATGATTTAAAAAAATATAGAGAGGAGTTCGATATGCCATTACCAAAGCTCCAAACTCCCGTCCTTAGATAATGATTTTAATTCAGCAAATAACATTGACGATTTTGAAGAAATTCAAGAACTTACAGATGATGATTTTATAACCGAAGATTCAGATTTTGAACAAATAAAAACAAAATGAATCATTATCTTATGTTCAAGATGAAGTTGAAGAAATGTCTGAACCAGAGCTGATTGAAGAAGTTCAAAATCAAAACCTAAAAAAAGAGAAAAAAAGGACGAATAAAACCAAAAAAAGAAAAAGTTCTGATTTTAAATTCGACTATAACAAATTAAACAAAAAAACATTATTTTTATTATTGCTGACTATTTGTAGCACTTTTTAATTATATTTACGACATTTTCACTTTTAACAAAAACCTAAGGATAACACAGTTCAAATCCCCAAATACAAAAGTTCTGGAACAAAAGGAAAAATAAAACTGATGTGAAATACAAATTCAAAAAAAGAAACTTCCTGTCATCATATTTGATGTCTCGTCTGAAAAAAATCTAAAAAGATTAATTTACAAAGATTATTCTATGATAACAAAGGAAATATTATTCTTTGTGAATCTGGTGATATTGAAATTATTAAAGGGTCTCAAGAAGTCTTTGCAGAATGCTTAAATAATAAAGATAGCACAGATGTAAAAAGATACAGAGAAAAAAATTTAATAAAAGATAACTTAACTGAAATTAAAGAATAAGGAGATTTAAATGTATAACACATTGATTCCGCCAAATGATGAGCTCGTAAACAAATTGAATGAAACATTATTAAATAATCATTTTCCAAATGTAGAACATTTTATTAATATGTATAATGTAGGAATGCTTAGACCAGATTTTGAGTTCTTCATGATATTGCTACTCTAATTGCCGATACATATAAAAATGTACGTTTGATTAATAGAAAATTTGAAAGTCCGTTCAAAGTTCTGAGTTCTCATTTGATAACACTATTTTATTATTGGAAAAATTGGAAACTTATTTCCACACTCAAGAGAGTCATCAATTCAAATCCTTGAAGAAAGTTCACCCTAATAACACAAAAATTAATCTTCTTAGAAGAAAAGTTCAGTCATTTAATGTTAGAATACCCTCAAGAAGATGCTCAATTGAATTAAAGGAATATTGGATTAAAGATAAATTGTTTACTGTCCAAAAAGATTTAATTCGTAATTATTTCCTCAAAAATTCATTACTTGATTATGAACATACAGAAAAATCCAAATGATAAATATATTAACATTGGTTCGTCGATTGATGTAGATGATTCATTTATTTCTGAAATTGAAGGTCTGCTCTTTAAACAATACTTTGAAATAAGAATAATAGCACCCCTTTTATAGTGCGCTTATTAATTTTTGATCTGTTTTTGGTCTTGTTCTTTGTGATTTCGATACATTTATCGAAAAATACAATTTTTCTTTCCTTGAAACGCCCTATTTACGATATAACATATATGAAAATGAATAGGGTCAATACATATTGAACTCAAAAAAATATTTTTTTAATTACATAAACAAGACTTTTTCTTTTTAACATTCTTTTTTTTGTTCTTGTTTCTACATTATTACAAATGTCAGGAACAAATTTCATCTCAAATTATTCAAATTTGACTCTTTTTTAATATTTTTTTACTATTTTTTTATTTCATATTTTATTGTTTTTTATTTATCACAAAACAACAAAAAAATAGAAATAAATTATCAGAAAATTTTTTTGTCAAATTAATGTCTTTAACATTATAATTGCTCTATTTAGTCTTCTTATATTTTTTTATTACAACAATTTTTTTATTTTATATTTTCATACCATCAAATACAATGCTAGGAGATAATGTTCAAAACATTACAAAAATACTCCAACCATATATATACTAATTGCTGTTGTACGTCACCTATTGTAGAAGAATTATTTTTTTCGAGGATTCTTTTTATGAGATGATCGATGATACCATTAATCGCCATTTGTATTGTTTTTAATTCTGCATTTTGTTCTGTTTTGTTACATTTACAAAAATTTAGATTCACCTATGTATGCTATATTTAATTTGTTGACCGTGTTTATCTCTGTCTTATATTTGGATTAATTTACTGAAAAACTAATTGATTGCCACCAATATAATTGCTCATGCAACTGCTAATGGGCATTGTTGTATTTCTAATACTTTTTTTCTTAATAAAAAAAGAATAATATAACTATAAAAAAGATTAACCATAGAATTAGGAGATAAAATGTTATTTAAAAAAATAAAAGTTCAACTCCAAAAGTGTTTATATTTTTAGACACTTCTATTCAAAAGAAAAATTGATAAGATTAAATTGTCACCAGTCATGATTGCCAACTCGCCTAATTCACCGTCTGATTATATCCTAGACAAATTTATCAAACCAGAGCCCAGAAATTGCTGATGTTACTCATCTAAAAACGAGGAAATTGTCTCATTCTACTATGGGTTCATTTTTTTCGCACTCCCACCAGAAAAAAAGAACGAAAGAAAATCTTTTGAAAGTTCTCAAAAAGATAACATTAACAGAAGATTATAGAGATTTTGCAAAAGATAAAGAAAAATCAAGAATGTACAAAAAATGCTTTTGAAATCATATATTACATGCTCGAAGATGCACAAAAAGAAAAAAATTGCAACATTATATGTAATGGGCAAAGTTCAAACTGGGATTAGAATTGTTTGTTAATGCGAACTTGTTTGTTCAAAAACGTCAATGTTTAGGATTTATTGATAAAATTATTGAGCTGAGAATGGATTAAAAGTTCACAAGATTGGAAAAACTGCAAGAAAAATTTCAAATTACAATCCAGATGTTAAGATGTCACCCTCAAACCCATTTGATTACTGGAGACAACAAACTTTTTTTATGCTATGTTATTAGAACAATTGCAATCAGCCAGAAGAAACTTCTTTGTTATTTCCATGTGCAGAAACTCCTACACTGCCTATGTGGACCATCATAATCCTAGTTCAAGAGAAATGTTCAATAAAAGATGTAGATGCACTGGATAGAGAATTAGATGAGTTCATTAATAATGAATACTTTTTTCCTTTCAAAAAAAGTCCTTACAATTTCTTTGGGCAGTCTATCTTGCTGGACTCAAACGTCTCAAAAGTCCAAACATTAGAGAAGATAAATTTGCAATGTTAGCAGATTTGTCAGAGTCCCAGGATAAAGTTCTAATGTCATATGTTGAATTATACAAGAAATATAGACCTAAAGACTGGACAGGGATTATAGGTTCAAGACTCGTCTGTAGCAAATTCGTGAGTTCATTAAAAAATAACCGAATTCCAACTGCTTATTCATTTTCTGGACCGCGCTACTGGAAAAAAACAAGTTCATTGCAAAAGTTCATTACTAAAACATTAAACTGCCCAAATGTTAAAGAGGATTTAGGTCCCTTGTAATGAATGTGACATTTGTAAAGTTCATAGATTCTGATTCTTTAATTACCACAATACTTTCTGTCTAATAATGGGGAGTTCGACAATGTAAGACGATTGTACAAGATGCTCAAACAAAAAGTCACCAAATTAAAAAGAAGTTCATCATTATTGACGACCATCACAATCTAAAGTCCAAAAAGGATTTGATGCTTTTGCTTATTCCTTTAGAAAAAGACAATATGAATGCTTTGTTTATTTTCTGTACTACTGAATTAGACAAAAATTAGACCTGCTGTATTATCTCGTACTCAAAAACATTTCACTTAAACCTGTCAAACAAAAAAAGAACTCGCTAAGAATTTAATTGACATTGCTAAAAAAAGAAGTCTTCCAATTGACAAAGAAGTCAATTCTATATTGTGCTAAAAAGCTAGTGCTCTGTTCGTACTTCTATCTCACTATTTGAAAAAAATTCATCAATTTGAGCTGAATTAGAAATGTTCAAGATTGACCAATGTAT